>PJUK01000035.1_pt1 | contig 195212 bp, 175 predicted proteins | sample 1512211 | NCBI WGS metagenome assembly PJUK01 (sample SAMN08177668, study PRJNA422409) | Feces metagenome, whole genome shotgun sequencing project. | reverse complement strand
GCTGGAAGATTTCCGCGACATCACCGAAAACCGCGTGCTGCTCGAAACCGAGGCCTTGCGCCAGTCCATCGCCGTCGGCGACGACGACTGGGAAAGCGCCGTGCTCGCCGCCTTCCATCGCCTCGGCAAGGCCGAGCAGCGCCTGGCCGCCGACCCCGACGCCCGCTTCGAAGAATGGGAGCAGCGCAACCGCGAGTTCCACCGCGAACTGATCCGCGCCTGTCCGTCGCGGTGGATGCACCATTTTCTGGGCATCCTGTACCAACAGGCCGAGCGCTACCGCCGCCTGACCGTCACCCGCCGGCCCATCGCCCGCGACCTGCACGACGAGCACCAGGGCATTCTCGACGCCACGCTCGCCCGCGACGCCGACCGCGCCTGCGCGCTGCTCGCCAGCCACATCCGCCTCACCTACGACGCCGTCGCCAAGTTGCCCGCGGAACTCTTCACCCCATCGGCCTGAGGGCTCCCCGGGATCAGCCCGCGCCGGCCCGGTGCTGCGCCAGCACCTCGCGCATGGATTGCGCGGCGCGTTCCAGGATGGGCACGGCGCGCAGCAGATCATCCAGCATCACCCGCGCCGTGGGCGCATGGCAGGCCACCGCCGCCACGACGCGATCGTCCGCGTCGCGCACCGGCACGGCCACCGCGCTCATGCCGCGCACGAACTCTTCGTTGTCGATGCCGATGCCGCGCGCGGCCAGGCGCTCCAGCTCTTCTTCCAGGCGGACAGGATCGGTCAGCGTGCGCGGCGTGTTGCGCGTCAGCGGCAGGCGCGCCAGCACCCGCCCGCGTTCCAGGCGGTTCATGGAAGCCAGGAACAGCTTGCCGCTGGCGGTGCAGTGCATGGGCACGTGGCTGCCCACCGCGAAGAACAGCCGCAGCGGTTCCTCGGTTTCGACGCGTTCCATGTAGACCACGCGGTCGCCGTCGGGCGCGGTGAGATTGCAGGTTTCGCCTAGCGTGCCGACCAGTTGCGCGAGCACGGCGCGGCAGGCTCGCGTGAAGGCGGACGCTCGCAAGGTGGAAAGCGCCAGCATGGACGCCTGAGGCCCCGGCACGTAGCCGTTTTCGGTGGGCGTGGCGGCCACGAAGCCGGCGCGCTGCATGGCGGCCAGCAGGCGCATCAGGGTCGTCTTCGGCATATCGAGCCGCTGCGCGAGCTGCGCCAGGGTGGGCGGATGCTGGGCCCGCGCCAGGTGCTCCAGCACCAGCAGCGCGCGCAGCGAACGCGAGGCCTCGCGCGTGCCTCCCGCGGCGGCGCTTTCCGTCGCCGGCGCCGATGCTGCACTGCGATTTTGAAACCGAATCTGCATATTCTGTTCCACTTTTCCGCCCCCGCGCGCGTTGTGCTTTGTTCCTCGCGCCCGCTTCCTAGAATCGCCACAAATGCACGAAGGTCCGCGCTGCGTCGGACCCGAGTCATCGATCCAGTATATAAGTGCGCCCCACAACGACAAGCAGGGTAAACGCGCCGTCCGGCTCCGGCCTGGGCGCGCCGCGCCCCGCTTCAGGGAGAGCTTGCGGACATGTCCGATACCGTGGATTACATCGTGGTGGGCGCCGGCTCGGCCGGTTGCGTGATGGCCAACCGGCTGAGCGCCAGCGGCGCGCATTCCGTCTGTCTGCTGGAAGCCGGCCCCCGGGACAGCTACCCGTGGATACACATCCCCATCGGCTACGGCAAGACCATGTTCCACAAGGTCGTGAACTGGGGCTACTACACCGACCCCGATCCCAATATGCTGGACCGGCGCATCTACTGGCCGCGCGGCCGCACGCTGGGCGGATCCAGCTCGATCAACGGCCTGATCTACATCCGCGGCCAGCGGCGCGACTACGACGCCTGGGCCGCCGCCGGCAACCCGGGCTGGAGCTGGGACGATTGCCTGCCCTACTTCCGCAAGCTGGAAAACAATGACCTGGGCCCGGGCCCGACCCGCGGCACCGAGGGCCCGCTCAACGCCACCTCGATCAAGACGCCGCATCCGCTGGTGGAGGGGCTGATCGCGGCCGCGCAAAGCCTGGGTATCCCCCGCGTGGACGACTTCAACACCGGCGACCAGGAAGGCGTGGGCTACTACCAGCTCACCACGCGCAACGGCCGCCGCTGCTCCACCGCCGTCGCCTATCTTCGGCCCGCCCAGGGGCGCGCCAACCTGCGGGTGGAAACCGACGCGCACGCCATGGGCATCCTGTTCGAAGGCACCCGCGCCTGCGGCGTGCGCTACCGGCAGCACGGCCAGGTGCGAACCGTGCGCGCCCGCCGCGAGGTCATCCTGTGCGCCGGCGCGCTGCAATCGCCCCAGCTGCTGCAGCTCTCGGGCGTGGGGCCCGCCGGGCTGCTGCGCCAGTTCGGCATCGGAATCGTGCGCGACCTGCCGGGCGTGGGCGAGAACCTGCAGGATCACCTGCAGATCCGCCTGATCTACGAAACGGCCCGCCCCATCACCACCAACGACCAGCTGCGCACGCTGCGCGGCCGCGCCCGCATGGGCCTGGAGTGGCTGCTGTTCCGCAGCGGCCCGCTGGCCGTGGGCATCAACCAGGGCGGGCTGTTCTGCCGCGTCGATCCCGCCAGCCGCACGCCCGACACCCAATTCCATTTCGCCACGCTGTCCGCCGACATGGCCGGCGGCAAGGTGCATCCCTTTTCGGGCTGCACCTATTCCGTGTGCCAGCTGCGGCCTTCGTCGCGCGGGCGCGTGCGGCTGCGCAGCGCGGACCCGTTCGAGGCGCCCTCCATGCAGCCCAACTATCTCTCGACCGAACTGGACCGCCGCATGGCGGTGGCCGCCGTCAAGTATGCGCGCCGGATCGCCGCGACCCCGCCGCTGGACGCGATGATGAAGCGCGAGTTCCGGCCCGGGCCCGACGTGCGCGCGGACGACGAGATCCTGCACTTCTGCCGCGAGTACGGCGCCACCATCTTCCACCCGTCCGGCACCGCCAGGATGGGCCCGCGCAGCGATCCCATGGCGGTCGTGGACGAGCGCCTTCGCGTGCACGGCGTGGCCGGGCTGCGCGTGGTCGATTGCTCGATCATGCCCACGCTGGTTTCCGGGAACACCAACGTGCCCGTGGTGATGCTGGCCGAGCGCGCGGCCGATTTCATATTGCAGGACCTCAGGCAGGCGCATCCGCAGACGCTGCAGGTCGCCGCCTGAACCCCCAACGGCCAGGACAGCGCAGAGTGTCCGGCCGCCACCCCCAAAGGAGACTAGACATGGCCAAGCAGAACGAAGCCGCGGTGCGCAGAGTCGTCGCCGCGTCGCTGATCGGCGCCACCATCGAGTGGTACGACTTTTTCTTGTATGGCGTGGTCGCAGGCATCGTATTCAACAAACTCTACTTCCCCGCCGGCGACCCCGTGGTCTCCACCATGCTGGCCTACACCACCTTCGCCGTGGGCTTCGTCACGCGGCCGCTGGGTGGCTTGATCTTCGGCCACTTCGGCGACCGCATCGGCAGAAAGAGCATGCTGGTGATGACGCTGATGATCATGGGCGTGGCCACCTTCCTGATCGGCCTGGTGCCCACCTACGAGAGCATCGGCATCTGGGCGCCCATCCTCCTGCTGCTGTTGCGCGTGTTCCAGGGCATCGGGCTGGGCGGCGAATGGGGCGGCGCGGTGCTGATGGCCTACGAGTACGCCCCGCCCGGCAAGAAGGGCTTCTACGCCTCGCTGCCGCAGATCGGGCTGGCGATCGGGTTGTGCCTGGCCTCGGGCACGGTGGCGCTGCTGTCCACCCTGCTGACCGACGCGCAGTTCATGGCCTGGGGCTGGCGCATCGCCTTCCTGGCGTCCGCCGCGATGGTGCTGGTGGGCATGTACATCCGGCTGAACATCAAGGAAACGCCGGAGTTCGCCGCGGTGAAGCAGAACAACGCCGAAAGCCGCATCCCCTTCGCCGACATGTTCAAGCGCTACCCGGGCAACGTCTTCAAGGGCATGGGCGCGCGCTACATCGACGGGGTGTTCTTCAACGTGTTCGGCGTGTTCTCGATCTCGTACCTCACGCAGACCGTGCAGATCACGCGTACCGAGGCGCTCATCGGCGTGATGGCCGCGGCCCTGGTGATGTGCTTCTTCATCCCCTTCTTCGGGCGATTGTCGGATCGCATCGGCCGCACGCGGGTGTATTTCTGGGGCTCGCTCATCACCGCCGCGGCATCGTTCCCCGGCTTCTGGCTGATGCTCAACAGCCAGGGCAGCGTGATGCTGATCTGGCTGGCCATCATCGTGCCCTTCGGCATTCTCTACGCCGCCGTCTACGGGCCGGAGGCGGCCCTGTTCTGCGAGCTGTTCGACGCCAAGGTGCGCTACACCGGCATCTCGTTCGTATATCAGTTCTCGGGGATCTTCGCCTCGGGCATCACGCCCATCATCGCGACCGCGCTGCTCAAGACCGGCGGAGGCCAGCCGTGGCTGATCTGCCTGTACGTGCTGTTCGCGGGCGTGGTGTCGGCGATCTGCGCGTGGCTGATCGGACGCGGCAGGCAGCCCGTGGAGGACAACGCTTCCGCGCCCCTGCCCCCCGCGAGCCTGCGCAAGGCCTGACGCCGGGTCCGCGCCGCCGGGAAAGGCGGCGCGGCGCCCCTCAGGCCGCCGCTACCGGGCGGCCGTAGAAGGGATAGTTGGGGTCGTTGTAGCCGTGCGAGGAGGCATGGCCGGGCGTGACCCAGCCGTTCACCAGGGCTTCGTCCTCGGCCGTGATGGAAACGTCGAGCGCGCCGTAGTAGTCGTCCATCTGCGCCAGCGTGCGCGGGCCGGCGATGACGGCCGTGACGACCGGGTTGGCCAGCACCCAGGCGGTGGCGAAATGCCCCGGCTTCACGCCGCGCGCGGCGCTGTGCTCCACCAGCCGCTGCGCGATCTGCAGCGACTCTTCGCGGAATTCGGTGGCGAGGATGCGGGTATCGCCGCGCCCCGCGCGGGTGTCGGCCGCCGGCGCCTGGCCCGGCTGGTACTTGCCGGTCAGCACGCCCCGCGCGATCGGGCTGTAGGGCACCACGCCCAGGCCGTAGTGACGGCAGGCCGGCAGGATTTCCACCTCGGGGCCGCGGTTGAGCATGTTGTAGTAAGGCTGGCACACCACCGGCTGCGGCACGCCCATTTTTTCGCACAGGCGCATCACTTCGGCGATGCGCCAGCCGCGAAAGTTCGACAGGCCGAAGCTGCGCAGCTTGCCGGCGCGGATCAGGTCGCCCAGCGCCCACAGCGCCTCTTCCAGGTTCTCTTCGTGGTAGTCGCGGTGCAGGTAGAGGATGTCCATGAAGTCGGTGTCCAGCCGGGCAAGGCTGGACTCGACGCCGCGGATCAGCCATTGGCGCGAGTAGTGCGACTGGTTCGGGCCCTTGCCGACCGCGTTGCCGATCTTGCTGGCCAGCACCCAGTCGTGGCGCTGCCCTTTCAGAAGCCGGCCCACCACTTCTTCCGAACGGCCGCCGTTGTAGACGTCGGCGGTGTCGATGAAATTCAGGCCATGGTCGCGCGCCGACGCGACGATGCGGGCGGCCTCTTCGTCGGGCGTCTGCTCCCCGAACATCATGGTGCCCAGGCAGAGCGGGGAGACACGGAGATTGCTGCGGCCGAGGCGGCGGTAGTTCATGGGTGGTCCTTTATGGCGGGTTGCTTTGGGGGTGCGATGGGCGGCGCGCCTTCAGCGGCGGGCCTTCGCATGATCTTAGCGCGCTCCACCGACGCCGGGCCGGCCGTAGGATGGGTGAAGCGCGAGAGTTCTTAAGGAAGAACCCAAGTATCCAGCGCGCGAAACCCATGCGGCCGTGTGCAGACAGTGTCCCTGTGTCGGCCGGAAAACAGTCTGCCCACGGCCGCATGGGTTTCGCGCGTTGAGCACCTGGGTTCTTGCCTAGGAACTGCCGCGCTCCACCCATCCTACGGCGCATCCACTGCCGCCAGGATCTTGCCGAACAGCGCATCGGCATGCGCCGAGTCCAGCCAGCGGACGATCACGACCATTTTGCGCTCCGGCTCCACCCAGGTGAACGAGCTGCCCGCGCCCACGCCGAAGAAGCTGGACGCCGGCACGCTGGGGAACACGCGGCCTTCGTGGTTCAGCCAGATGAGATAGCCGTAGTACGGCGCGATCTCGCAAGGCGTGCGCATGGCCTGGATCCACTCGGCGGACAGCACCTGGCGGCCGTTGGCCTGGCCGCCGTTCAGCAGCATCTGGCCGATGAGCGCCTGGTCGCGGGCGCTGATGGACATGCCGCCGCCCCAGTGCGAGCCGCCCGGCACCGACGGCATGCGCTGGCCGTCGATCTCGACCCAGGCGTTGTCATAGCCCACCCATTGCCAGTTCTCGCTGGCGCCGATGGGCCGGGTGACGGCCTCGCGGAAGACCTCGGGCAGCGGCTTGCGGAACAGGTGCAGCAACGCGTAGGACAGCTGGTTGATGCGCACGTCGTTGTATTCCCAGTACGTGCCGGGGCGCTGCAGCGGCCGCGCATCGCCTTTCTTGCCGTCGGGCGGCACGCCGAAGGTGACGGCGCGGTAGCGGTCGGCCTGGTCGGACACGCCGAAGCGCTCGCCTTCCCATTCGCTCGTCTGCTGCAAGAGGTGGCGCCAGGTGATGTCGGCGTTCTGGCCGCTGTCGAAGCCGATGCCGGGCACGCGCTTGCCGACCGGCTCGTCCACGTCGGGCAGCAGGCCGCGGTCATGCGCCACGCCGGCCAGGATCGCCAGGTAGAGCTTGGCGACGCTGAAGGTCAGGTCGGCGCGCTCCGGCTCGCCCCAGGACGCGACGGTCTTGCCGTCCACGACCACCACGCCCGATACCGGACCGCGGTCGTGGATAGGGCCCAGCAGGCGGTTCCAGGGCGGCGGATCGTTCAGGTGCACGCCGAAATTGCCCTTGACGCTGCGGTCCCAGGCGGATTCATGGTCATTGGCGAACTGGATCGCCTGCTGCATGAGCGTATTCATTCGTTGTCCTCGTCGTCATTACACAGATCTTTCAATCCAGGGCGCACGGCTTTCAATCGAGCGCACGGTTTTCAATCCGGGGCGCCGCCGGATCCGGCTCCGCCGGTCCGCCAGCGCCGCCCCCCTGGGGGGGCCCGCGCAAGCGGGTTGGGGGGGGTCTACCCCTCCAGGAAATCCATAGCCGCCCGCACGCCGCCCGGCCGGTGCGGCACGCCGGCAGCGGAAAGGCCCATCTCCACACCCGCCAGGGTTCCGCACAGCGTCAGGTCGTTGAAATGCCCCAGGTGGCCGATGCGGAATACCCGGTCGGCCAGCTTGCCCAGGCCCTGCCCCAGCGACATGTCGAAGCGCTCCAGCACCGTCTTGCGGAAGGCATCGGCGCCGTGCCCCGCCGGCATCACCACCGCGGTCAGCGCCGGGCTGTGCGCGGCCGGATCCAGGCTCAGCAGTTCCAGGCCCCAGGCCGCCACGGCCAGGCGCGTGGCCCGCGCATGGCGCAGATGGCGCGCGAACACCTGCGGCAACCCTTCTTCCCGCAGCATGGCCAGCGCCTCGTGCAACCCGTAAAGCAGGTTGGTCGACGGCGTGTAGGGGAAATAGCCGCGCTCGTTCGCGGTCAGCATCTCGCGCCAGTCCCAGTACGAGCGCGGCAGGCGCGCCGTGTCGGCCGCGGCCAGAGCCTTCGCGCTGACGGCGTTGAAGGCCAGGCCGGGCGGCAGCATCAGGCCCTTCTGCGATCCGGCCACCGTCACGTCCACGCCCCATTCGTCATGGCGGTAATCGACGGAGCCCAGGGAGGAAATCGTGTCCACCATCAGCAGCGCGGGATGCCCCGCGCCGTCGATCGCCCGGCGCACGGCGGTGACGTCGCTGGTCACGCCGGTGGAGGTTTCGTTGTGCACCACGCACACGGCCTTGATCCGGCGCTCGGCGTCGTCGGCCAGCCGGGCGCCGATGGCGGCCGCGTCCACCGGGTGGCGCCAGTCGCCTTCCAGGAAGTCCACCTCCAGGCCCAGCCGCCCCGCCAGCTTGCGCCAGAGGCTGGCGAAGTGCCCCGTCTCCACCATGAGCACGCGGTCGCCCGGCGACAGCGTGTTGACCAGGGCGGCCTCCCAGGCGCCGGTGCCCGAGGACGGGAAGATCACCACCGGCCCCCGGGTCTGGAACACCTCCCGGACGCCTTCCAGCACCGCCAGCCCCAGCGCGCCGAATACCGGGCCGCGGTGGTCGATGGTGGGCTGGTCGATGGCGCGCAGGACGCGGTCGGGCACGTTGGTGGGCCCCGGAATCTGCAGGAAATGCCGGCCGGACGGATGGTTGTTCAGGGTAAGCATGCGACGTCCCCAAGTGGAATCGTTTTGTATACCAACGAAAGGTGCCGGCGGACTAACTATCCGCGCGCGACAGTCGAACTTGCGGCATGCGTCACTCTATCCCATTGTTTTTACGTAATTAACCTAGGGTATACACCCATCCAGGCGCGCCGGAATCCAGGTTTATAGTTCCGCAAAACACGGGGAATATTTGTATACCAATGAGCAGCGTTCCTAGCCTGATGCCCGAGGCCGCCCCGCGGCCAGCGGTCCGCGACGCCGGCGGCGGCGCCAGCCGCACGCTGCCGGCCACGGTGGCGGGGCAACTGCGCGAACGCATCATCCAGGGGGAATTCCCGCCCGGCTCGCGGTTGAACGAACGCGCGCTCTGCGACCTGCTGGGCGTGTCCCGCACGCCGCTGCGCGAAGCGTTCCGCCTGCTGGCCGCCGAGGGGCTGGTGCAGATCGAGCCGAACCGGGGCGCGCAGGTGGTGGCGCTGTCCGAGGCCAACATCCGCGAGGCCTTCGAAGTCATCGGCGGGCTGGAAGCCATGTCGTGCCGGCTCGCCTGCGAACGCGCCACGGACCTCGAAATCGCCGAGATCCGGGCGCTGACCTACGAAATGATGGCCAGCCACGCGCGCCGCGACCTGCCCACCTACTTCCAGACCAACCGCGAAATCCACGAGCGCATCAGCCTGGCCTCGCACAACAGCCTGCTCAAGCAGCTGTACGACGCGCAGAACGCGCGCATCCAGAACCTGCGCTTCGTCTCGAACGAGAACCGGCAGAAATGGGACCTGGCGATGCGCGAGCACATCGAGATGGCCGAGGCCCTGGAGGCGCGCGACGCCGACCGGCTGGCCGGCATCATGCGCCAGCACCTGCAACGCAAGTGCGAGGCGGCGCTGAAGACCTTGCGCCCCGCCGCCACGCCGCCGCCCGATTCCGACTGATCCCACTATCCCGCCCGACGGATACGCAGTAGACACGCAGTACGTGCAGTGACTTCCACAGGAGCCTCGCCATGGCCGATTGCCGCGTCCCCCCCGTATCATCCCCGCCTTTCCTCCGCTGCCTTCCCCCATTGAAAACCCTGGCCGCCGCCTTGCTGGCCTGCGCCGCCGCGGCCGCCCAGCCGGCCCTGGCCGGCAAGAAGGACGACACGCTGCGCATGGCGTACGACCAGGCGCCCGAGAGCGTGGACCCCTACTACAACAACGTGCGGATCGGCGTCATCATCGCCGCCAACGTCTGGGACACCCTGCTCTACCGCGACCCGGTGACCAATGAGTACAAGGGGCAGCTCGCCAAGAGCTGGAAGCAGGTCGACGACAAGACCATGGAATTCGAGCTGCGCGAAGGCGTCAAATTCCACAACGGCGAGGAGTTCGACGCGGACTCGGTGGTGTACACGCTGAACTACGTGGCCGATCCCAAGAACAAGGCCGTGACGCAGCAGAACGTGGCCTGGATCGACAAGGTCGAGAAGATCGACAAGTACAAGGTGCGCCTGACCACCAAGGAGCCCTTCCCCGGCGCCAAGGAATACCTGTCCACCACCGCCGCCATCCATCCCGCCAAGTACTACCAGGAAGTCGGCCCCAAGGGCATGAACGCCAAGCCGGTGGGCTCGGGCCCGTACAAGGTGGTGGACTACCAGCCGGGCAAGTCCATCACGCTGGAACGCAACGCCGACTACTTCAAGGATTCGCCCAAGGCGCAGCCGAAGATCGGCAAGGTGGTGATCCGCTTCATCCCCGACCGCCAGACCCAGATGGCCGAAGTGATATCGGGCGGCGAGGACCTGATCATGAGCGTGCCCAAGGACCAGGCGGAACAGCTGGGCGGCATGCCGGCGCTGCAGATGGTCACGGGCAACACCATGCGCATCGTCTTCATGCAGATGAACATCCTGGAGGGCACGCCGGCGCCCCAGCTGAAGGACGAGCGCGTGCGCCGCGCCATCATCCACGCGATCGACCGCGAATCCATGCTCAAGAACATCGTGGGCGAAGGCGGCGGCCTCATCAACACCATCTGCACGCCGTCGCAGGTGGGCTGCACCCAGGACGGCGCCACCGTCTACAAGTACGATCCGGCGCTGGCGAAGAAGCTGCTGGCCGAGGCCGGCTATCCGAACGGGTTCGACATCGACATCGTGGCCTACCGCGAGCGCAACCAGACCGAGGCCATCATCAACTACCTGCAGGCGGTCGGCATCCGCGCCAAGCTGAACTTCCTGCAATACGCGGCCATGCGCGACATGATCCGCGCCAACAAGGCCTCGCTCACGCACCAGACCTGGGGCTCCAACCTGGTCAACGACGTGTCGGCCTCCACGCCGGTGTACTTTGCCTTCGGCAACGACGACATCACCCGCGACCCGCAGGTGCGCGACCTGCTCAACAAGGGCGACCACACCATCGATAGCGCCGCGCGCAACGCCGCCTACAAGCAGGCGCTGGACCAGATCGCGCAGAAGGCCTACGCGGTGCCGCTGTGGACCCTGCCGGCCTACTACGTCGCCACCAAGGACGTGAACTTCAAGCCCTACTCGGACGAGCTGGTGCGCTTCTGGGACATGAGCTGGAAGTAAGGCGCGGCGTGCGCCGGGCCCGGCTCCGAGCCGGCCCGGCGGCGCGTAACGGAGAGGAAGTCCTATGCTTTACTTCACGATCAGGCGCCTGGGCCTGGCGGTGCTGGTGGCGCTGACCGTCTCGATCCTGGCGTTCCTGCTGCTGCACCTGTCGGGCGATCCGGCGCTGGCCCTGGCCGGCGAAGGCGCGCGCCAGGCCGATATCGACATGATTCGCAAGACCTACGGCCTGGACCGGCCGCTGGCGGTGCAATACGCGGACTGGCTCTGGCACATCCTGCGGGGCGATTTCGGCACCTCGGTGTATTTCAAGACCGAGGCCGGGCCGCTGATCCTCTCCAAGCTCAAGACCACGCTGCTCCTGGGCCTGGGCGCCCTGGGCTTTGCGCTGCTGGTATCGATCCCGCTGGGCGTGCTGGCCGCCCTGTACAAGGGCAGCCTGGTCGACCGCGCCTGCCTGGCGATCGCGGTGCTGGGCCAGGCGCTGCCCAACTTCTTCTTCGCGCTCATCCTCATCATGCTGTTCTCGATCTCGCTGCGCCTGCTGCCGGTCTCGGGCAGCGGCAGCTGGCAGCACTTCGTAATGCCGGCGATCGCGCTGGGCTATTACGTGGCGCCCGCCTTCATGCGGCTGATCCGCGCCGGCATGATCGAGGTCCTGGCCGCGGACTACATCCGCACCGCGCGGGCCAAGGGCCTGCCGGCGCGCACCATCGTCTTCAAGCACGCGTTGCGCAACGCCATCGTGCCGGTAGTGGCGCTGGCGGCGGTGCAGCTGGGCTACCTGCTGGGCGGCTCGGTGGTGATCGAAACCATCTTCGCGCTGGACGGCCTGGGTTACCTGGCCTACCAGAGCATTACCTACAAGGATTATCCGGTGATGCAGCTGATCGTGCTGCTGCTGTCGGTGCTCTACGTCCTGCTGACCCTCGCCGCCGATATCGCCAACGCGTGGCTCGATCCGCGCATCCGGGTGTCCTGACATGAGCGCGCCCTCCCTGACCCCGTCCGTGCCCGGCGCACCTGCCCCGGCGCCGCTGGAACTGTCCGCCTCCGCGCTGCGCTGGCGCCGGCTGCGGCGCAACAAGGCGCTGCTGGCCGGCGGCGGCATCCTGCTCGCCATCGTGCTGATCGCGATCTTCGCGCCCTGGATCTCGCCGCACGACCCCTATTTCCAGGACCTGGCCTACCGCACCGCGCCGCCCGTCTGGTACGCCAAGGGCACCTGGCTGCACCCGCTGGGCACCGACCAGCTGGGCCGCGACTACCTGTCCCGCCTCTTCTACGGCGCCCGCATCTCGCTGCTGATCGGCATCAGCGTGGCGCTGATCTCCGGCCTGATCGGCACGGCGATGGGCATGGCGGCCGGCTACTTCGGCGGCAAGACCGACATGGCCGTGTCCTTCCTGATCACCACCCGCCTGTCCATGCCCGTGATCCTGGTGGCGCTGGCCACGGTGGCCATCGTGGGCGGCTCGCTCTGGGTCGTGATCCTGGTGCTGGGGCTGCTCAAGTGGGACCGCTACGCCGTGGTGATGCGCAGCGCCACCCAGCAGGTGCGCTCGCTGGAATACGTGGCCGCCGCGCAGGCGGCGGGCGCGTCCACCTGGCGCATCGTCTGGGGCGAGGTGCTGCCCAACGTGGTGCCGCAGCTGATCGTGATCGCCACGCTGGAGGCGGCCAGCGCCATCCTGCTGGAAGCCTCGCTGTCCTTCCTGGGCCTGGGCGTGCAGCCGCCGCTGCCGTCGTGGGGCCTGATGATCTCGGAGGCAAAGGCCTATATGTTCTTCTCGTTCTGGCTGATCGCCATTCCCGGGTCCGCGCTGGCCTTGCTGATCTTCGCCATCAACCTGGCGGGCGACGGGCTGCACCAGCTCCTGACGCCCGAGGAGAAATCCTGATATGAACGGCACCGACATCGTTCTGGACGTACAAGGGCTGAGCGTCGACATCGCCACGCCGCGCGGCCCGCTGCACGCGGTGCGCGACGTTTCCTTCCAGGTCCGGCGCGGCGAGACGCTATGCCTGGTCGGGGAATCGGGCTGCGGCAAATCCATGACTTCGCTGGCCGTCATGGGGCTCCTGCCCAAGGCCGCGCAGCGCCGCACGCGCCGCCTGGCGGTGCTGGGCGAGGACCTCTCCGCGGCTCGCGGCCGGCGCATCAATGCCTTGCGCGGAAGCAAGATGGCCATGATCTTCCAGGAGCCCATGACGGCGCTGAACCCCGCCTACGCCATCGGCGAGCAGCTCACCGAACACTACATCCACCATCGCAAGGCCAGCGCGCGCCAGGCCCGCGACCGCGCGGTGGAACTGCTGGAGAAGGTCGGCATCGCCTCGGCGGGCCAGCGGCTCGGCCAGTATCCCCACCAGCTCTCGGGCGGGCTGCGCCAGCGCGTCATGATCGCAATGGCGCTGATGTGCGGCCCCGAACTGCTGATCGCCGACGAACCGAGCACCGCGCTGGACGTCACCATCCAGGCGCAGATCCTGCGGCTGCTGGCCGACCTGCAGGCCGAGCTGGGCATCGCCATGGTGCTGATCACCCACGACCTGGGCGTGGTCGCGCGCATCGCCCGGCAGGTGGCGGTGATGTACGCGGGCCAGATCGTCGAGGAAGGGCCGGTGGCGGAGCTCTTCGCCTCGCCCCGCCACCCCTACACGCAGGGGCTGCTGGGCTGTATCCCGGTGCCGGGCCGCACGCCGCCCGGCGAAGCGCTGGGCACCATCCCCGGGGTCGTGCCCGCGCTGGTGGGCGATCTTCCGGGCTGCGCCTTCTTCGACCGCTGCCCCCACGCGCAGCCGCGCTGCCGCCAGGCGGTGCCCGTGCGCGGCGCCGCGACGGGCCAGCAATGGCGCTGCATCCTCCATCCGGAAGGAGCCGTCGCATGAGCCCCCTGTTGCAAGCCGACGCCGTCAGCCGGCAGTTCTCGATCCGCTCCGGCATGTTCCGGCCGCGCAGCACCCTGCACGCCGTCAATGGCGTGGACCTGGCGGTGGAACGCGGCGCGGTGCTGGGCATCGTGGGCGAATCGGGCTGCGGGAAATCCACGCTGGCGCGCATGCTGCTGGGCCTGACGCCGCCCACCGAGGGCGCGGTGTGGCTGGACGGGCAGGACATCCGCGGCCTGGACCGCCGCGCGCTGGCCCGCCGCGTGCAGCCGATCTTCCAGGACCCGTATTCCTCGCTGAACCCGCGGCGCTCCATCGCCTCCATCGTGTCCCTGCCGCTGGAGGTGCACGGCATCGCCAATCCGAAGCAGCAGAAAGCCATCGAGATGCTGGAACGCGTCGGGCTGCCGCCGCGGCTGGCCCACAACACGCCGGGCCAATTGTCCGGCGGGCAACGCCAGCGCGTCGCCATCGCGCGGGCGCTGGTGATGCACCCGGAGATCGTCATCTGCGACGAGCCCACTTCCGCGCTGGACGTGTCGGTGCAGGCGCAGATCATGAACCTGCTGATGGATCTGCGGCGCGAATTCAATCTCACCTATGTCTTCATCAGCCACAACCTGGCTGTGGTGGAGCATATCGCCACCCACGTGGCGGTGATGTACCTGGGCCGGGTGGTCGAATCCGCCGCCACCGCGCAGCTCTTCCACGATCCCCGCCACCCCTACACGCAAGCGCTGCTGGCCTCGGTGCTCACGCCCGAGCCGGGCCTGGGCATTCCGGACATGGGGTTGGGCCTGTCGTTCCCGGACCCGCTGCGCCCGCCCTCCGGCTGCCCGTTCCATCCGCGCTGCCAGCATGCCATGGACCGCTGCAAGACCGAGCGCCCGCCGCTGGCGCAACACGGATCCGCCGTGGTGGCCTGCCACCTCTATCCTCCCGCCCCCTCTTCCCCGAACGGAGTCCTCCCATCATGACCCGAGCACAAGCCATCGCCCAGGCGGAACGGTGTTTCGATTCCGGCGCGTTCCGCGCCCTGCTGGCGCGCCGCCTGGCAATGCCCACCGAAAGCCAGAATCCCGAACGCGCCGCGATCCTGGCGGACTACCTGGAAACCGAGATCCGGCCGGCCTTCGAGGCCCTGGGCTTCGCCTGCCGCACGCTTACCCATCCGAAGGCGCTGGCGCCGTTCCTGTACGCCGAGCGCATCGAGGACCCGGCCCTGCCCACGGTGCTGGGCTACGGCCACGGCGACGTCATCCGGGGCCTGGAGCGGGAATGGAAGGAAGGCATCTCGCCTTGGGCGCTGACCGAAGCCGAAGGCCGCTGGTACGGCCGCGGCATCGCCGACAACAAAGGGCAGCACACCGTCAATATGGAAGCCTTGCGGCTGGTGCTGGAAACCCGCGGCAAGCTGGGCTTCAACGCGAAGTACCTGATCGAGATGGGCGAGGAAACGGGCTCGATGGGCTTGCGCGAGCTGTGCGACGAACACCGCGACCTGCTGGCCGCCGACCTGCTCATCGCCTCCGACGGGCCGCGCCTGAGCGCGCAGCGGCCCACCGTGTTCCTGGGCGCCCGCGGCAGCCTGAACTTCGACCTGAGCATCGACGCCCGGGCGGGCGGCCACCATTCGGGCAACTGGGGCGGCCTGATCTCCAACCCCGGCATCCAGCTGGCCCACGCCATTTCCACGCTGGTGTCGCCCACCGGCCAGATCCGCGTGCCGGAGTGGGTGCCCGCCGAACTGCCCGCGGGCGTGCGCCGCGCCCTGGCCGACTGCCAGGTGGATGGCGGCGCCGACGGGCCCGAGATCGAACCCGACTGGGGCGAGCCCGGGCTCTCGCCGGCCGAACGCGTCTTCGGCTGGTGTTCGTTCGAGGTGCTGGCCTACAAGACCGGCAACCCGGACACGCCGGTCAATGCCATCCCGCCCAAGGCCTGGGCGCGCTGCCAGTTGCGCTTCGTGGTGGGCGTGGATCCCGACGCACTGATCCCCGCCCTGCGCCGCCACCTGGACCGCCAGGGCTTTCCCATGGTCAAGATCGCCCTCACGCGCGAAAGCATGTTCCGCGCCACCCGCATCGATCCGGAAGACGCGTGGGTCCGCTGGGCCGTGGACTCGCTGAAGCGCACCTCCGGCGCCAAGGCCGCCGTGCTGCCCAACCTGGGCGGATCGCTGCCCAATGACATCTTCACCGACGTGCTGGGCCTGCGCACGATCTGGGTGCCGCACTCCTACCCCGGCTGCTCCCAGCACGCGCCCAACGAACACCTGCCGCCGGACCTGCTGCGCCAGGGCCTGAGCCTGATGACCGGGCTGTACTGGGACCTGGGCGCGGGCGGCACGCCGGCCCTGGCGCGCTGAAGCGCGGCCGAACGCCGCGGCCTGGCCACGCCGCGCCGCATATCGCCAGCGGATATAAACAAGCGGCGAATAAATCGTTGGCGGCGGCGCCCGCAGTCATTAGAGTCCAACGCCGTCATGCCGCGCCCGCATTCCGCGGGCGCGCCGCCACTTTCGAGAACCCGCTCCATGCCTATCCGATTCCAGGCCGCGCGCCGCCGCGCCCTGCTTGCCCTCACTCTCGCCCTCGCCGGCACGGGCGCCGCCCAGGCCGAACAGCGCGTGATCCGCATCGTCGTGCCCTACGGCACCGGCGCCGTCCAGGACACGATCGCGCGCGCCATCGGCGACGAACTGGGCCAGGCGCTCAACGCCTCCATCGTGGTGGAGAACCGCGCCGGCGCCGGCGGCACGGTGGGCACGGCCCAGGTGGCCCGCGCCAAGCCCGACGGCAACACCCTGGTGCTGGCCGCGGCCAGCCACCACATCGCGGGCTATCTGTACAAGAACCTGAGCTACGACCCCTACAAGGATTTCACCGGCGTGGCCTACGTGGGCAACACCGGCTACATCATCCTGGCCTCGGCCGCGCTCAACGCCCGGAACACCGCCGAATTCATCCAGGCCGTGCGCGCCAAGCCGGGCGCCTACGACTACGCCTCGGCGGGCAACGGCAGCGCGTCGCACCTGGGCATGGCCTCGTTCCTGACCGCCGCCGGCGCGCAGATGCAGCACATCCCGATGAAGTCCACCGGCGACGCCGTGACCGAGCTGCTGGCCGGGCGCGTGCAGGCCGTGACGGCCGCCACCATCGGCGTGACCGCCTACCGCAATGACCCGCGAGTGACCTTCCTGGCCTACACCGGCAAGACCCGCTCGCGCTTCGCGCCCGACCTGCCCACCGCGGCCGAAAGCGGCCTGCCCGGCTACGCCTTCGATTCGTGGCTGGGCCTGCTGGCGCCGGCCGGCATCGCCGCCGCGGACCGCGACCAGATCAACGCCGCCGTCAACAAGGTGCTGGCCGATCCCAAGGTGCAGGCGCGCCTGGCCGCGCTGGGCGTGGAAGCCGAAGCCAAATCGGCCGCGCAGTTCCAGGATCTGCTGAAGGCGGATTGGGCCGCGGCCGAAAAGCTGGTGGCGGCCTCGGGCGCGCGGGTCGAGTAAGGGCTCTGCCCCCCGCCCGGGCGGCCTCAGCCCTCGTCCGCCGACGGATCGTCTTCGGGTCCGTCGCCGGGCACATACTCCAGCAGGTCGCCCGGCTGGCATTCGAGGTAGCGACAGATCGCTTCCAGCGTCGAGAACCGAACCGCGCGCACCTTGCCCGACTTCAGCAGCGAAACGTTGGCCTCGGTGATCCCGACAGCGCGGGCCAGTTCGTTGGAGCGGATCTTGCGCCGGGCAAGCATGACATCGAGATTGACGACGATAGGCATGGGCGTCAGACCGTGAACTGCTGGTCTTCGTCGATCTTGCGCGCCTCGTCCATGACCCAGGCGATCACCATCAGCACGCCGCCCGCCACCGCGGCCAGCGCCATGCCGGCGTCGATCCCCACGCTGATCACCCGCTGCCCGGGAGGATTGCCCGAGGAAATCGTCAACGCCATGATCGGCGTGTAGATCAGCTGCCCGACGGCGAAGAGCGCCAGCGACAGGCCGAAGCCGCGCAGCGCCGCCACATTGCGCTCGCCGAACATGGCGCCCGCCGCATACAGGCGGAACAGCCGGCGCAGATGCACCAGCCCCAGCACCAGCGGCCACGCCAGGACCAGCGACAACGCCAGGCAGACGCCGCGCAACCAGGGCGGGAACGACGTCACGCCGGCCACTCCTTCCATCCAGGCGGCATTCAATTCGGCAAGATCCAGCGTCAGCCAATACACCGCGACGAGCACGGGCGCGCCCACCATCAAGGCGCTGCACACGCTGGCGAAGCGGCGGCTGATCCTGCCGATACGTTGCCGATTGGCTTCCTGGCTTTTCATAGTCATGGCGATCCCACTAAGGACGTTGAAGTAGGCCGAAGTCTAGCATTTTTTATCGATAAACAATAATAAAATGAATCTAAACAGAAATTTCTCAGACCCACGCACACGGTCAGCACCCGGGAACGCCGGGCGCGCGCGGCAGGCGCGGGCGAAAAAAAAGCCTCCGGCTAGGAGGCTGTTCGGAGCGGCTGCCGTTCTCGCATGCCATCCAATAACAGGTCGGTGATGAAGTCCGCCAGCGCCTCGCGCCGTTCGGCGTCGGGCGCCTGCCGCGTGAACCGCTCGACGATGCCCATCAGCGACTGCGCGAACCAATCGGCGCGGACTTCCGGCCTGAAGAGGCCCGCCTCCTGCTCGGCCCGCACGTTGTCGGCGATCATGCCCACCAGTTCATCCTTCAGCGCTTCCGCCTCGTCGACCTGGAAGAAGCCGATGCGCGTCAGGTTGGGATCTTCCTGGAGGATGGCCAGCAGGCCGTTCACGCCCTGGCGGATGCGGCCGGCGAGTTCGCCCCCTGCCAGGCCGGCGGGCAGGCGCGCCTGGCCGATGGCGTGCCGCAGGCGCTGCGCGAACATGCCCACCAGTTCATCGTAGGCGGCCTGCTTGCTGGTGAAATATTGATAGAAGACAGGCTGGGTCACGCCCGCCCGGGCGACGATGTCGCTGATCCGGGTATGCTGGAATCCGCGTTCCGCGAATTCCGCGGCGGCGACCTCCAAGAGCTGCAACCGCGTGCGTTCGCCTTTCGTGAGGCGCTTGTCTTGCGCTGAAGTAGAAGGTGGGGCCGTAATCATCGCGAGAAAATACTACCGTTCAGCACTTTTAGCCACTCTTTCAGCACCCCTTTTATCCTGCCGATGTCCTTGCCGCTACGCGCTTTGTCCGCCACCCTGGCGCTCCCGCTTGCCCTCCTCGTTTCGGGCTGCGTGCCCTACCCCGTGTACAAGACGATGCAGCCGGATGCGCGCATCACGGTGCTGGACGAAAGCGCGCAACCCGTGGCGGATGCGCGGGTGGTGCTGATCAGCAGCGCCTACCCCTACGGCCGCGAACAGTTCCGCAACGAAACGCGCAGCGGCGCCGACGGCACGGCCGCCTTCGAGCCGATTCGCGAATGGCGCGCGGAATCGATGATGCTGCACGGATCGCAGGTGTACTTCTGGAACTGGTGCGTGGAGAAAGCGGGTTACGAAACTTACGAAACCTTGAATCGCGAGCCCTCGGGCTTCGACGAGCGAGCGCAGGTCCGCTTGCGCGCGGGCGAGTCGCGCCCCTGCAACAGCGGGCAACGGCCGCCGGCCGCGCGCCGCGGCGCTGAAACGGGTTGAAATCCCGGTAGCGCTTGAGACAACTTGTAGCGCCGGCGCGGCAGTAAAGTAGGGATATCGCCCAGGGTTGCGCAAGGTGCCGGCCGGGGCGTATCAGGAGTGGAATCATGAAGCGGTTTTCGAGCCGGGCGGCCGTGGCGGCGCTGGCTCTGGCGATGGCCAGCGCGCCGGCGCTGGCGGGCGGCGGACACGGCGGTGGCTACCACGGCGGTTACGGCGGCGGTTATCACGGCGGCTATCACCACTATCACGGCGGAAGCAGCAGTTCCAGCGGCTGGTGGATAGGCGGCGCATTCGCGCTGGCCGCGGTCGGCTTGCTGCTGGCGGCGGATTCGAGTCCCGCCTACGTTCAAGGCGGCGTCTACGCGCCCGGCGTGGTCTACACCAGTCCGCCGGTGTATGCCGCTCCCGTCTACGACGCGCCGCTGTACCAGCCGCCGCCGCCGCAGTACGCGCCGGTGCAATATGAACACGCCCAGCCCGTGAGCCCGGCCCAGGCCGGCGCCACTGCGGACTGCCAGCGCTGGGCCATGAACCAGAGCGGCTATGACCCGGCCACCATCACGCAATGGACCACGCAGGTCATGGTGGACACCTACAACCGCATGCTGGATTCCTGCATGGCTAGATAGGCACCCCTGCCCGAGGGCTTCATACCTTTATCTGGGGTATACCCGGTTGTCACTGCGCGCCGGCATGCACACACTGCATGCCGGCGCGCCGCATTGGACGGCCGTCGTCGCGCCCGGGCGGCATACGCCGGGCACCAAGGGGAAAGAAGCATGTTGAATTTCAAGCGGATTGCCGGGCTTTGCGCGCTCGGCGCGGCCTGCGCGTTCTCGGGCGCCGCGCAGGCTCAGGCCGACAAGTCCCAGGCCATGACCATCGTAGTGCCCTACGGCGCCGGCGGCATCGTCGACAACACCGCCCGCGCCTTCGCGCAGAAGCTGGCGGCGGAACTGGGCAAGCCGGTGGTGGTGGAGAACCGCGGCGGCGCGGGCGGCATGATAGGCATGAACGCCGTGGCCCGCGCGCAGGACGAGAACACGCTGGCCTTCACCGCGGTCAGCCCCGTTACGCTGTCGCCGCACGTGATGAAGACGCTCTACGACCCGCTGAAGGATCTGGCGCCGGTGGCCGCCGTCATGTATTCGCCGGTCTATCTGGTGGGCGGCCCGAAGTTCACCGGCAAGACCTTCAAGGATATGCTGGCCCAGGCCAAGGCCGATCCCGACGGCCTGTCGCTGGCGACGGCCGGCGTCGGCTCGCTGGGCCACCTGATGCTCGAACAGATCTCCGGGCAGGCGGGCGTGCGCATCGCCCACGTGCCGTACAAGGGCATGGCCCAGATGGTGCCCGACGCGCTGGGCGGACAGTTCACGCTGATGCTGGTCAACGCGTCCGGCCCGATCAACGCGCTGATCGACGAAGGCAAGCTCACGCTGCTGGCGGTGGGCTCTCCGGTCCGCCTGCCGGGCCGGCCCGACACGCCCACGCTGGCCGAGCTGGGCTATCCCATGGCCAACATGACCTCCACGTTCGGTTTCTTCGCGCCCGGCACCGCCAGCGCCGATTTCCGCGCGCGCATGAACGGCCTGATCAACAAAATCGCCGCCATGCCCGACGTGAGCAAGCCTCTGACCGACTCGCTGAACATCATGTCGCCCGGCACCGTGGAGCAGTTCACGGCCCAGGTGCGCAAGGAATACGAGGACAACGGCAAGATCGTGAAGCAGGCCAACATTCGCACCGAATAGGCGCCGCGGCGGCGGGCCGGCGGCTCGGCCCCGCTACGCCCGCCGCGCGCACAGCAGGCCCGCGGCCAGGAAGGCAAGCGCGGGAACGATCCAGACGAACCCCGCGTCCGTGTAGACCACCTGGTCGACCGGGTCGTAGTAGCGGCCCAGCTCGTTGAAGTCCCATCTCAGGTACTGCGCGTACCACGCATAGAAGCACAGCGCGGACAGCCCCAGGCAGGCCGCGCCCGCCACGCGCCGCAACCGGCTGCGCCGGGCGCCCGCGTCAACGCCCATCTTCCGCCTCCAGGCTCGCCAGGCAGTCCTGCGCCTCCTGCCATTGGCGCTCGCTGAACACGCGCACGCCGGCGCGGCCCAACAGCTCCGCCGTCACGCCCGCGCCGGGAAGCTTGCGTCCGGCGAAATGGCCGTCGTAGACGTAGCCGCTGCCACAGGACGGGCTGCCCTCTTTCAGCACCGCGACGCGGATGGCGTGCCGGCTCGCCGCCGCCAGCGCCTCGCGCGCGCCGTGCACGAACGGCGTGGTCACGTTCTCGCCGGAGACCGCCACCACGCGGGCGCGGCCGGCCAGCACCGCGGCCGCGTCGGCGCCCGGCTCGATCTCCGCCGGCGGCCGGGGAATGGGCATGCCGCCGGCCACCTCCGGACAGACGGACACCACGCGGCCCTCCTGGCGCCAGCGCGCGAGCACCGCGTTGTCGTGCGAGACGCCGCGCCCGTCGTAGCGCACGGGATTGCCCAGCAGGCAGGAACTGACCAAAACGTATTGCATGCGCGAATCCGGCGGGCGGAACGTCGCGGCGCGGAAGCGCGCCGCCATCGCCGTCCAAACCCTGGATGATAGAACACCCTCAGGCGCCGTCCGCGCCCCGGGCCGACAGCCAGGCCCGCAGCGCCGGATCCCTCGGTTCCAGCACGTCGAACAATCCCAGCGCGCGCAGCGCGGGCAAGGCGTCGAGGATGTCTCGCCTGGCGGCCTCCACCGCCTCGGCCGATGCGCTTGGATCGGCGCAGACGCGCGCGTTCGCCAGGAACGCGCCCACCGTGCCCTTGCGCACCGTTACGCCGTTGAAATCGCCGTGGTTCCGGTCGTCCGGCAAAACGTCCTGTGCCCGCATGATGGTTCTCCTGGGTTTTGGGGTACAGCGGGTACGATAGAGCGGCTGCCCTGGCAAGTCTGCCGGGTTTCGGTCAATCGATACGGTGTTTCGGCCAATGCCTGCCGCCCTTTCCTCGTCGCCCATGCTGGATCCCGAGCGCGCCCGGTCTCGCGGCGGGCCGCGCCTGATCGCCGTCCGCCGCCAGGAGGGCGCGCTGCGCCACACCGCCATGCACCGGCATGCGCGCGGCCAGTTGCTGGGCGCCTATCGGGGCTTGCTGACGGTCTACGCCGGCGACCGGCAATGGGTGGTGCCCGCGCAGCAGGCGGTGTGGATACCTCCGGACCAGCCGCATGGGCTGCGCTCCCACGGCCCTTACGCCGGATACAGCGCCTATCTCAGTCCGGCCGCCTGCGCCGGCCTGCCGCAAGCGCCTCGCGTGCTGGAGGCGTCGGCGCTGCTGAAGGCCGCCGTCGAGCGCGCGGCGGGCTGGCCGGACGCGGACGCCGGCCCGGCCGCCGCGGCGCGGCGGCGCATCGTGGAACTGATACGGGACGAGATCCGCGACCTGCCGCAGGCCGGCGCCGCCCTGGTGCTGCCGCGGGATCCCCGGCTGCAGCGCCTGGCGCTGGCGCTGTCGGAGTTGCCGTCGGACACGCGCACGCTGGACGAGTGGGCGGCCGCCATCGGCATGGCGCCGCGCACGCTGGCGCGCCGCTACCTGACGGAAACCGGCCTGAGCGTGGGCGCGTGGCGGCAGCGCGCCCGCCTGATGCGGGCGCAGGAGATGCTGGCGGGCGGCGCCGCCGTGACCACGGTGGCGCTGGAGCTGGGCTATGACAACGTCAGCGCCTTCATCGCCATGTTCAAGCGCGAATTGGGCGCCACGCCCGGCCGCTACGGCGCCCCGGCGGGCTAGGGCCGGCGCGCCGCCGCGATGGCGGCGCGCCCGGGCCCCGGCAGGTCAGGACTAGTCGGCCGCCTTGCGAGGACGGCGCGCGGCGGTCTTGCGAGCGGGCTTGGCGGACGCTTCGGCGGCGGCCGGCGCCTCCGCCTTGGCCGCGGCCGACTTCGCGGGGGCCGACTTGCTGGCGGCCGTCTTGGCCGCCGGCGCCTTGGCCGGGGCTTTGGCCGATTCCTGGGTCACTTCCTTGGTCGGAGCCTTGGCCTCGGCCGTCTTGGCGGCGGCGCGGCCGCGCTTGGCGGCAGGCTTGGCAGCCGCGGGCGCCTCGGCGGCGGCTGGGCTGGCGGCGGACCTGATGGGCGTGGCCACGCCGCCCTCGAACGGGTCGGACACCTTGGCCGGCGCCTTGGACGACGGCTGGCGGTCTTGCGCCGGGGGTTCGGCGAAGGTCCATTCGGCGATGTTCACCGCGGGCAGCGGCGAGCGCGCCTGCGGCAAGGGCTTGGGCATGGGCGGCAGGCGCGAAGGCTGCACCGGCTTGGACTCCTGCGCCCGCGCCAGGGCGTCGGCGCGCATGGCTTCCAACGCGGCGGCTTCGCGCTCGGCTTCCCGGGCCGCATCCGCATCTTTGGCGGCCTGGGCGGCGGCATCCACCGCGGCCACGGGCTGAGCCGCGGGCGCCGGTTGAGCCGCGGGAGCAGGCGTCGGCGCGACCGAAGCCGCGGGTTCGGCCGAGGGCTCGGCGGCGCTTTCTTCGGCGACGGCCAGGCCGGCAGGCTGCTGGGCCGCGTCCCTGCCCGCGCCGCCGGACTTGCGGCCGCCGCGCGACTTGCGCGCGGAACGGGAACGGGATTCTTCCTGGACCGCCCCGGCTTCCTGGGCGTCATCGGTGTCGGCGGCCGCCTGCGGGCGCGCCGGCGCGGGGCGGGAGCCGCCACCGCCGGCGGCGCGGGCCGGGGCCGGGACCGGCGCGCCGCCCGTGCTGTCGCGGTACACATAGGTGCCGGCGTTCTCTTCGCGGCCCACTTCCAGCAGGCCGCGCGACTGCGCTTCTTCCAGCAGGTTGCCGAACGCGCGGAAGCCGTAGTAGGACTCGTTGAAATCCGGGCGGCGGCGCTTGAGCGCATCCTTCAGGGCGGACGCCCAGATCTTGCCGCTGTCGCCGCGTTCGGCCACCAGCGCGTCGAAGGTCTCGACCACCATTTCGACCGCCTGGGTCTTGCGCGCTTCCAGTTCTTCCTTGCGCCGGCGCTCTTCATCGGGCGTGCGCCGCTGGCCGCCGCTGGCGCCGCGGTTGTCGCGCCGCGCATCGGCGGCGCGCTGGCCTTCGCGCGCCAGGTCGTCGTAGAAAATGAATTCGTCGCAGTTGGCGATCAGCAGGTCCGAGGTGGATTGCTTCACGCCCACCCCGATCACCTTCTTGTTGTTCTCGCGCAGCTTGGACACCAGCGGCGAAAAATCGGAGTCGCCGCTGATGATCACGAACGTGTTGACGTGCGACTTGGTGTAGCAGAAGTCCAGCGCGTCCACGACCAGGCGGATGTCCGCCGAGTTCTTGCCCGACTGGCGCACGTGCGGAATCTCGATCAGCTCGAAATTGGCCTCGTGCATGGGGGCCTTGAATTCCTTGTAGCGCTCCCAGTCGCAATACGCTTTCTTGACGACGATGCTGCCCTTGAGCAGCAGGCGCTCCAGCACGGGGCGGATATCGAACTTGTGGAATTTGGTGTCGCGCACGCCCAGCGCCACGTTCTCGAAATCGCAGAAAAGCGCCATGCTGACGCTTTCATTGGGGTTGTTCATGTTTTGCTCCAGTTCAGTGGCGGTCGCCGGGCGAGACGCCGCCAGATGTCGCTCATGATATACATATCTGCCGGCCGCCATGGCGCCCAGCCCCCTTTCCCCGTGCCCACAGACCCGTTCCCGCCCCCTCTGTCCACCGCCCGCCTCGTTCTCCCGCCCCTGGACGTCCGGGACGCGGAGGCCGTCCAGCGCATCTTTCCCCAATGGGAAGTGGTGCGTTACCTGGCCGACCAGGTGCCCTGGCCCTATCCTCCCGACGGCGCTCGCCACTACCTGGAACAGGTGGCGATCCCCGCCATGCGCCGGGGCACGCAGTGGCATTGGTCGATCCGCACGCGGGCCGAGCCGGACCGCCTGATCGGCATCGTCAGCCTGATGGACGACGAGGCCGGCAACAACCGCGGCTTCTGGCTGGACCCCGCCTGCCGCGGCCGGGGCTACATGACCGAGGCCAGCGAGGCCGCCACCGCCTATTGGTTCGAGGCGCTGGGCAAGCCGGTGCTGCGCGCGCCCAAGGCCGTCGCCAACATCGCCTCGCGCAATATTTCGCTGCGCGGCGGCATGCGGCTGGTCGGCACGGAAGAGCGCGGCTACGTCAGCGGACGCCTGCCCACGGAGATCTGGGAGATCACCCGGGAGGAATGGCTGGCCCGGCGCCAGGCCGCCGCCGGCTGAACCGACCCCGTTTCCGCGGCCCCGGGCGGGCGAACCGGCGGGCCGGGCCAAGCCGGCGCTTACCGCCCTTTTCGCCCCGCTTTCCGGCCGATTGAGCCGCGCCGGTCCTGGCTAGAATTCCCGAAAATCCGGCATTCCGCGCTCGGAATGCCTTTGTTATCGGGCAAGTTCCATGAATCCGTCTACCCTCATCGGCGCCGCCGTCGGCCTGTTTACCGTGGTCATCGTCGTGGCGCTGGCCGCCACCGACCCGGGCCTCTACGTCAACCTGCCGGGCCTGGCCATCGTGCTGGGCGGCACCTGCGCCGCCCTGTTCATCGCCTATCCGCTGTCGGAGGTGGTGCGGATCTTCAAGCTGGTGCGCACCGTGTTCCGCAACGACCAGCACGACCAGCAGCGCGACATCGACGAGCTGGTCGCGATGGCCCAGCTGTGGATGAACACCGACGTGCGCAAGGTCGAGGCGGAGCTCAAGAAGGTCTCCAACCCCTTCCTGCGCACCGGCGTGCAGCTGATCATCGACAACACCCCGGAAGACCAGATCATCGAACTGCTGCAATGGCGTGTGGCCCGCCTGCGCGCCCGCGAGCAGGCCGAGGCCCAGATGTTCCGCGTCATGGCCACCTTCGCGCCCGCCTTCGGCATGCTGGGCACGCTGGTCGGCCTGATCAACCTGATGTCGGTGCTGGGCGACGGCAGCATCCAGGTCATCGGCCAGCAGCTGGCCATCGGCCTGATGACCACCTTCTACGGCATCCTGCTGGCCAACCTGGTCTGCAAGCCCATCGCGCTGAAGCTGGAACGCCGCACCGCGCGGCGCGTCGAGTCCATGAACATGGTGCTGCAGGGCATCGCCATGATGTGCGAGAAGCGCGGCCCCGCCGTCGTGCGCGAAACCCTGAATTCCTTCGTGATGCACGTCGAAGACGAGATCTACGACGGCGGCGCCGCCAAGGCGAAGGCCCCGCAAGGCAAGGCGGAAGGCCAGGTCAAGCCCGCCGCCCAGCCCGTTTCCATCGCCCGCCCCGCAGCCGCGCGCCAATGAGCCTGATTTCGCCCACCCTGGCGCAGCGGATCGAGCAGGCCCGCCAGGCCCAGCTGCGCGCCCAGAAAGCGGCCGCCGACAGCGGCTGGCGCCAGAGCAAGAGCGGCCGCCAGGACCGCTACGCCCGCTGGCACGTCGAGGAAACCGTCGAACAGGATTCCGAAAACTGGCTGCTCAGCTACCTGGACCTCATCACCCTGCTGTTGGCCCTGCTGGTGGTGCTGCTTGCCCTCACGCGCCTGCACGGCCAGGCCTTCGGCCATAGCGAAGAGCCGGTGGAGCTGGTCGGCACCCTTGCCGCCAGCGGCCTGCCCACGTACGACGGCGAGTATTCGGATTTCGATTCGGTGGCCATCCCGGCCAGCTGGGCCGAGCTGCCCGCCCCCGCCGCGCCCGCCGCCGCCGTTGCCGGCGCCCAGGCCGCGCAGGAAGGCGATATCGTCGCCGAGGCCGCGCCCCCGCTGCGCGCCCCGTCCAAGGAATCGCTGGGCCTGGCCGATCTCGGCAACTCGGTGGACGTGATCGTCAACGAGCAGTCCGTCAGCTTCCGCATCAGCAACGAGCTGCTGTTCCCCTCGGGCCAGGCCACGCTCAGCCCGACCGGCCTGGACGTCATCAAGCGCCTGGCCGGCATCCTCAACAAGAACGAGTACCAGGTTTCGGTCGAAGGCCACAGCGATCCGGTGCCCATCCAGACGCGCCAATTCGCCTCCAACTGGGAGCTGTCCAGCAGCCGCGCCACCAGCGTGCTGCGCGAGCTCGTGCGCGACGGCGTCGCGCCGCAACGCCTGCGCGCCGTGGGTTACGCGGAAACGCGCCCGATCGAATCCAACGACACGCCGACGGGCCGCGCCGCCAACCGCCGGGTCGAGCTGATCATGGACATCACCGCGCCGCAGAAGGCGGCGCAGGCGCCGGCGGCGGCCGCGTCCGGCAAATCCTGACCTGCCCGGGCGCCCCGCGCCCGGCAATACGCCAAATTGGGTATGCGCGAAGCGCGCGGGGGCCTGCAAACTATCTCCGGTTCCAACACGCCACGCGTCCGGAGATTGCCATGGCCCCCCCGCTGATCAAGTTCGCGCCGAATGCCAGGCAGACCGTGGTCGGCCCGCGCACCCGGGAGCTGGTGATCCGGCTGCTGGAGCAGGCCGCCTGCCCGTCCTGCCTCATCACCAGCACCAGCCGCACGCCCTCCGAACAGGCGCGCGCCATGTACAACAACATCCGCGCGCTGGGCGTGTCCAGCCAATTGGCGCTGTATGCGGACGCGGGCGACCAGGTGATCGAGGAATACGTGCGGACTCGCCGGCTGGGCCTGGCGCCGGCTTCCATCATCGCCGCCATGACGGCCACCATCAACGCCGTGGGACCGTCCAAGGTCAGCCTGCACTGCTCCAATCCGAACGAGGTGAACGTCATCGACATCGCGCCCTCGTCCATCGACGACCCCAGGGCCTTTCTTCAAGCGATAGAAGCCGCCGAGGCCAGCGGCGCGATATCGCGGTTCTTCTCGCCGGGCCGCCACGACCCGGCGTTCCATCTGGAGATTCCGCAGGGCTGAGCGACGGCCCCAGGCCGGCCGCGTCCTCAGTGCCGGTAGTGGCCGTTGCCGCGCCCGTTCCCGCGGCCGTGGCCGCGATAGCCGTCATGGCCGCGGTAGCCGGCGCGCCGGTAGGAATCGCCGCGGCCGCGATCGCGGTCCCAATGGCGGCGGCCCCGGCGGTCATCGTCGTCGGTGATGACGTGCCCCAGCACCCCGCCGGCGGCGGCGCCGCCCAAGGTCAGCCAGGGGTCGCCGTCCGACAGCAGCGCGCCGGCCACGCCGCCCAACCCGGCGCCGATCACCGTATTGCGGGTCTGCTTGTCGGCCAGCGCCGCGCCGCTGAATCCGAGCGCCAACGCGCCCGCGAGCACGGCCTGGATCAATCGTTTGGTGATGGGCATATTTATTCTCCTTGTCGCGCGCCGCCCCATGCATCGGGACGATCCGCAGTCGCTCTCACTATCGGCATGGGCAAGGTATCACTTCAGCTCTGTGTCAGTCTTGCGGCTTGAGATACCGGGTGTATAAGCTGTTTCAGTCGCTTTCCAGCCTTGCGCCTACACTGGACCTCTCTCGTCCGCCCCCGTCGAACCCATGGCCCCCGCCCTGCTGCGCCGCCTGCTGCGCGCCAAAGACCGCATGGATGCCGCCGCCCACGAGGCCTGGCCCGTCCAGCGGCTGGCCGCGATCGCCGGCGTCACCGAAGCCCATTTCGCGCGGTCCTTCAAGCAGGCTTTCGGCCTGCCGCCGCATCGCTACCTGCTGACGCGACGCATCGGCCTGGCCATCGCGCTGCTGCGCGACAGCCCGGCCGGCATTACCGAAATCGCCTACGCCACGGGCTGGGAAAGCCTGGGCACCTTCGGCCGCGTGTTTCGCGACGTCACCGGCATGAGTCCGGGCGCCATGCGCCAGCGGGCGCGCGAGGCCGGCGACGAACTCGCGGGCATCCCGGCCTGCGTCCTGAACGCCGCGCAGCGCCCCGACCTCAACATCGCAGTTTTGGAGAAGCGCCGCCGCCAGGCCGGCGCTACAGTCCCGCCATCAACCCAGGAGGTCTCATGAACCAAGGCATCAATGTGGCGGGCGTGTACGTCGACGATCAGGACGAAGCGCTCGCGTTCTATGTGGGGAAGCTCGGTTTCGTCGTGCACGCGGATGTGCGCAACGGGCCTTACCGCTGGCTCACCGTCGGGCATCCGGACCAGCCCTCGTTCCAGCTCGGCCTGTTCCGGCCGGGCGCGCCGATCCACGACGAGGCCACCGCCCGGATCCTGCTGGAGATGGTGGCGAAGGGCGCCATGCCGCCGCTCGTCCTGCATGTGTCCGATTGCCGGGAAAGCCATGCCCGCCTGCGCGCCGCCGGCGTCGAATTCACGCAGGAGCCGGTCGAGCGCTACGGCAGCATCGACGCCGGTTTCCGCGACCCCGCGGGCAACGGCTGGAAAATGATCCAGGCGCCGCAAGCCGCGGCCTGACCCGGCCCTAGCCTTTCGGCGCGCGGCCTTCGCGTGTGCCGAACCAGACCCCCGACAGCACCAGGACGAAGGCGCCCGCCAGGCGCCACGTCGGGGGATAGGCCGCGCCGAGCAGCTCGATGACGACCGCCGTGATGGGCGCCAGCGCCTGGAACGCCATCACGCGGCTGGCCTCCAGGCGGCCCAGCGCCCACAGCAGGCAGAAATACCCCAGCCCGCTGGACAGCCCGATGAACACGACGTTGGCCCACTGCGCGGCCGACAGCCGGGGCGCCAGCGGCGCGCCGCTGGCCAGGCAGATCGCCGCCAGGAACACGACCGACACGAACATCGCGAACGCGCTGACGCTCAGCGCCGGATACCGGGCGAGATACGGCCGGTACAGGAGGCTGCATGCGGCGCCGATGAACGTGGCGCCCAGCAGCGCCGCCCAGGCGCGGACGTCGAACGCGCCCTGCCCCGCCGCCGACGACGGCGCGAGCAGCACCACGATGCCGATGACCGCGACGCCGGCCCCGCACAGCCGGGACGCGCTGAAGCGCTCGCGGCCGGTGGCGAGCGCCAGGCACATCGTCACCAGCGGCAAGGTGGAGAACACCAGCGCGCAGCTCGCGGCCGGCAGCCGCGCCAGCGCGTAGTTCATCAACAGCATCAAGACCGCGAACTGCAAAATTCCCAGCCCGCCCATCGCCAGCAGGTCCTTCGCGGAGATGCGCGCCGACCCTCCGCGCAACGCCGGCGGCACGAGCAGCGCCAACCCGATCGCGTACCGCAGGAAGGCCAGGGTCTCGGGCGTGGTGTCTGCCGACACGGTCCGCGTGGACACCATGGCGGCGCCCACCAGCATGCCGGTGACCGCGGCGGCGCCGATCGCCTTGGCGTAGTCGTTCATCCTGGGCCGCGCCCGTCGCGCGAGCAGGCGGGATCGCCCGGCGCGGCGAGGCGCGCCTGCACGATCACAAGTCGCGGGCCCACACTTGTCCGACCAGGTCCTGGCCGAAACTGTGGTGCGCTTCCTCTTCGATCAGCTGGAAGCCCGCTTTTTCGTAGATGCGCCGCGCGTCCGCCAGCACGCTGTTGGTCCACAACATCATGCGCGCATAGCCCGCCTGCTTCGCGAACCGCAGGCATTCGTCCACCAGGCGGCGCCCGATCCCCAGCCCGCGAGCGCTGGCGTCCACGTACAGCAGCCGCAGCTTGGCGGTCGTGTCGTCCTGCCGCACCACGAACACCGATCCGACCATCCTGCCGTCTTTCTCGGCGATCCAGCAGCGTTCGCGGCTCCGATCGAATTCGCGGATGAACCTGGCGACGATCTCCGCCACCAGGGCTTCGTATTCGGCGTTCCAGCCATATTCGCGGGCGTAGACCATCGCCTGGTTGGCCACCACAAGGCCCATGTCCCCAGGCAGCGGATCGCGCAGCAGGTAGCCCGCGGGCGTCGTGTCGCTCAGTAGATTCTGGATGTCGTTCATGGCGCCTACCAGCTGCTGTTGCGCTGGCTCCGGAAGTTGCTCAAGCACGGCGATGACTTCGTTTCGGGAGGCCCGGTCCAGGGGCGCGAACGCGGCGCGCCCGGCCTCGGTCAACGCGAGCTCGGCGACGCGCGCGTCCGCGGCGGACCGCGTCTTGGCGATCAGGCCTTGCTTCTCGAAGCCCGAGACCACGCGGCTGACGTAGCCCGCGTCGAGGTTCAGCTCCCGGCACAGATCGGAGGTGCTGATGGCGGGCCGGTGCGCCAGCTCATAGAGGATGCGGACTTCCGTCAGCGAAAACTCGCTGGCCAGCAGGTGCTCGTGGAGCACCCCGATGTGCCGCGTATAGAAGCGGTTGAACTTGCGCACCGCCTCGGCACGCCCGTATAGCGCCTGGTCCGACATGGCCACCCCAAACTGTTTGCCTGAGGCATATTATTACTTGCTTTTAGCAAGTATTCAATCCAGATGCCGGAATCCCCCTAGTCCAGATCGGCCGCGAACCTCAGCAGATAGCCGTCCGGATCCTGCACCAGGAGTTCCTTGCAGGCCGCCCAGCCGGCGCCCACCCGGTAACGCTTTTCCTCGATGGGACGGAACAGCGGCCAGCCGGCGGCCTCCAGCGCGGCGGCCAGCGGTTCGACGGCGGGCACCTGCATCTGGAAATTGATGCCGCGCCCGAAGGGCCGCTCCAGCGGGCCGGTTTCCCAGGCGCCGTTGACTTCGCACAGCATGAACTGCAACGGGCCCCGCTCGATGTAGGCAAAGCCCGCCTCCACGCGGGCATACGCGACCTCGAATCCCAGCAGGCCGCGCCAGAAGGCCAGGCTCGCCGCCAGGTTGGAGACGTCCAGTTCGGGAACCAGCGGCGCGAAGCCGCCTGTGGGGGTTCGGCCTTCGGAGGGCGCGGAGTTTCGTTCTTCTTGGTTCATATCGCACATCCTGTTTTGTTTGCGGGCATGGCAGGCGCGCCCGATGCCCGGTCGTCTCGCGTGCCGCGATACTACAGGAGGGCAAGTGACATCACGCCTGAAAGGCGCGCAGCGCGGTGGCGAAGCCGCCTTCGACCCGCGAGTGCGGACGCGCGCTGGTGACGACCCGAGGGCGGGCGCTCCAGGCGATGCGGCAGCCGTCGAGCAGCAGCCGGTCCACCAACGCCTGGTCTTCGCTGCAGGCGAGCGCGCGAAAGCCGCCCGCCCGGCAGTATGCCGGCGCAGCGATCCCCAGGTTGGCTCCGTGGACGTGGCGGTGCCCGTCCCGGTCCTGATAGTGCAGGGAGAATCCGCGGCGCGCGGCGCGGGCCTGCGCGCCATGGGCTGCCCAGCCCGATACCCCCACGGTGCCGCACACCACGTCCGCCTGCAACGACAACTGCTCTACCAGCCAGCGGGGCGAGACGCGCGTGTCCGCGTCGGTGAACGCCAGCCAGCGCGCGCCGGCTTCCAGCAGATGCCGGGCGCCGGCCGCCCGCGCCATGCCCACATTGCGGGCCCGTATCGCCAGGCAGCGTACCGGCCAGGCGGCGGCCAGCGTCGCCGTCCGGTCCCGGCACATATCCAGCACGACCACGATCTGGACGGGCTCGGCCCGCAACAGCGGATGCCGGGCCGCCGTCGTGGCCGACTTGAGGCAGGCGCCGATATAGCGCTCTTCGTCATGGGCGGGAATGCAGATTCCGATCATCGTCCCCTCCTTCTTGCGGCGCTTCCCCGCGCCAGCTGTCCAGCCTGAACTCGGTTTCCCGATGGCTGGCCAGCGGGCGCAGGCCGGGCAGGCGGCCGATCGCCTCGTGCACGGCGTCCGTGGCCAGGAGCCGGTCGGAAAAATCCCCGCGCCAATGGCAAGCCACCACTTCCGCGCCCGGCCGCAGGCTGCGCGCCAGCGCGTCCAGGAACCGCGACAGGTCCTCGCGGCGCAGGTAGTAGCCGAATTCCGAGATGACGGCCAGATCGAAGCCGCGCTCCGTCCGCGCGGGCCATTGAGCGGGCAGGTCCCGCTTCAGCGCCCGCACGCCCGGCAATCCGCTGGCGGCGATCCGCGCCTGGCAGCGCAGGATGGCGGTGTGGGACAGGTCGACCGCGCACACCCGGTCGCAGCGTTGCGCGAGCCGCAGCGTGAGATCCCCTTCGCCGCAGCCCGGCTCGAAAGCATGGGCATAGCGGTCGCGGCTCAAGGTGGCCAACAGGAGTTCGCGCTTGCGCCGTTCATACCAGTGGGCGCGCAGCCCCCACGGATCTTCCCGGCTCCGATAAAGCCGCTCGAAGTGCGCCGCTACAGTGTCCATGGCGGCTCCGCCAGCGCCGCCACGAGCTGGCCATGCGCGGCTAGATCGCGTTCGGCATGGCTTTGGCGGATGTACACGGGCAGGTCCGCCATGGCCTGGGCATAGCCCGCGTCCTGGCACAAGGGGCCGGCGCCCAGGGCGCGCGCGGCCCGGCGCAACGCTTCCTCCGCCGCGGCCTCGACCGCCAGCCTGGCCCTTGCCGTCGCCAGCGCGCAGCCATCGTCCGGGTGCGCATCGATCTCGCTCGCGGCCTCGCGCAGCATGGCGCGCGCCTGGGCGACCGCGGTGTCGACGGCGCCCAGATGGGCCATCCGGTGCGGGTCGGACGGCGCCGCCGCGGCGCCCGCGCGCAGCCGCCGCGCGATGCGCCTGACGCCGCCGAACCAGCACGCGGCGACTCCGGCGCCGCCGTGCAGAAAGCCCGGCCTGTGCACATAGGCATCCGGCGCGCCGACGGCCGCCGCCGGCACGTCATCGAACCGCACATTCACCGTGGCGCTGCCGCGCATGCCTATCGCTTCCCAGCCCGCGTCGACGAACGCGACGCCGGCCTGCTCCAGCGACACGGCGGCCAGGCACGGCCGGCCTTCGTCATTCCAGCCGCTGACCAGCGCATGCGTTATGCCGGCCGCCCCGGAGCACCACGCTTTCGTTCCCCGCAGCGTCACGCCCGCACCCGGCGCGCGGATGATGGCGACGCGATTGCCTGGCGGCTCGGCGCACCATACGCCCCAGCGGCTGCCGCGCGGCGCGAGCGCGAGCGCGCCCAGTTCGGCCAGGATGGCCAGCGCATCGGTATGACCTTCGAACAGTTTGGCGAGCGCCAGGTCGGCCTCCCCCACCTGCGCCAGCGCCCGCCAGCGGCCGAGCGTCTCGCCGGACCCGGGCAAGGGCAAGGCGCCGCATCCCGCGTCCACCAGGAGACGCAGCCGCCGGCCCGTGTCGGCCGCCGGGAATGGACCCGCCAACAGCTCGTCCAGCCCGCGGGGCGCGGGACTGGGCAAGGAGGAGATTCTTGTAGGCATGCCGTCCGCAGCTGTCGGGAAGAAGCCCCCTGTCCAGCAAACGGCGTACCCGCCAAGGCCGGCGCCCGCCGCGGCCGCCCGGCATGGCGATTGCTGGAAGCAACCGCCTCGGGCGGAATGCCCCCGGCCTTCCGCCATGAACCGGGATGGACAATGCACATGGACGCGGTATGGGAGTTCCTGCAATGGCCGGCCATGGCCGCCTCGCTCGCGGCCGCGTGGCTGGTGGCGTCACGCGGCATGGGCAAGCGGCATGCGGGTTTCTGGGTATTCCTGCTGAGCAACGTGTTGTGGATCGCCTGGGGCTGGCATGACGGCGCCTATGCGCTGATCGCGCTGCAACTGGGCCTGGCCGCGCTCAACGTTCGCGGCGTGCTGAAAAACGACGCCTCGCGCGACGGGTGAACGCGGCCGCCTCCGGTTGCCCGGCGGGCGTCCCCCGAGGCCGCATTCCGGGATGGCGGCCAGGCGGCAATCGGCGGTAATCTGGCGGACCCGGCCTCTCGCCCGTACTGGAAGCGTCCATGTCCTACCTGCTTTTCATCGTCGAACCGGTGGGCCAGCGCGCCCAGCGCACGCCCGAAGAGGGCCGCGAGGCCTATGCGCAAATGGTGGACTATGCCGAAAGCCTGAAGTCGCGCGGGCTGCTGGCGCGCGCGGAATCGCTGAAGTCCGAAGCGGATGCGGTGCGGCTACGGATCCGCGACGGCGAACGCTCGCTGCTGGACGGCCCCTATGCGGAGGCCAAGGAAATGATCGGCGGTTTCTTCCTGCTGACCTGCGAGACGCGCGAAGAAGCGCTGGCGCTGGCGGCGGAGTGCCCCGCCGCCCAATGGGCGACGGTGGAGGTGCGCGAACTGGGGCCCTGCTTCATGTAGGCCAGGTCCCGCGTCCGCGGCCGATCCGGCAGGCGGAGGCTAGCAGTTCCCCTTCTTGGCCTGCCCCGGCGGACAGAAGCCGCCCCGGCCGCCCCCGTCGTGGGGATCGACGATGACCGAACCGCCGGGGGTATAGACGGCACAGCCCGAAAGCAGGGATGCCACCAAAGCGAGGCTACACAGGATCTTCATATCGTTACCGAGAGTCTGGAACGCTGGGAGTGTAGGGACGGATAGTGAAACCAGGCCCGAGCCTTCGTAACCATTTGCTTTCCGCCGGCGGCGCGCCGGGCGTCCCGCGCGGCTCCCGACTCAGTACATACCCTAGGTTTTCTGTTTTCCTGTCGATTCGGCATGTTGCGATTCGTCGTGCCTGTACAAGCCCCGGAACCGTCCGGCGCTGCGTTTTCCCAACCAAGGAGACCAGGAATGCGATTCATGATCCTCGTGCGGGCCATGCCCGACAGCGAAGCCGGCGTCATGCCGGAGGAAAGCATGCTTGCCGCGATGACGACCTATCACGAAGCCCTGGCGAAGGCCGGCGTGCTGCTGGACGCCAACGGCCTGCAGCCTTCGTCCAAAGGCTGGCGCGTGCGCTACGACCACGGCCAGCGCTCGGTGGTGGATGGGCCTTTCGCCGATACCAAAGAGCTGATCGCCGGCTACACCATGATCCAGGTGCGCTCGCGCGAAGAAGCGATGCAGTGGTCGCTGCGCTTTCCCGAGCCTTTCGTCGGCCAGCCCTGCTCGATCGAAGTGCGCCAGATGTACGAGCTGGACGATCTCGGTCCCAGCGAGGCCGTCGAACGGTTCCGGCAGATCTCGACCCAGGGCCGCTGAACGGCCCGCCCCGCCCTCCTCCGCCAGCTCCCCGCGGAAACCCAACGGAAACCCAACGGAAACCACACATCATGCCCAAGCAGATCTTCGTCAATCTCCCCATCGCCGACATGCAGAAATCGCAGGCCTTCTTCAAAAGCCTGGGGTTCAGCTTCAATCCGCAATTCACCAATGACCAGGGCGCGTGCATGGTCGTCAGCGACGACATCTACGTCATGCTGCTGGTGACGGATTTCTTCCAGACCTTCACCGACAAGCCCGTGGCCGACGCCACCCGGACCACCGAAGTGCTGATCGCGCTGTCCTGCGACAGCCGCGCCGAGGTCGACGACCTGGTGGCCCGGGCGCTCGCCGCGGGCGGCACCGCGCCGCGCCCGCCGCAGGACCACGGCTTCATGTATGCCCACGGCTTCGAGGACCTGGACGGCCACGTCTGGGAGCTGGTGTACATGGTGCCCGGCGAGACGCCCGTCGTATGACGGCGCTGGCGGCCACCCATCGCGCGATCGAGGCGGTCTGGCGGATAGAGGCCGCCAGCGTCATCGCCGGCGTCGCGCGCCTGGTGCGCGACGTCGGCCTGGCGGAAGAACTGGCGCAGGATGCGCTGGTCGCCGCACTGGAACGCTGGCCCGAAACCGGCGTGCCGGACAACCCGGGAGCGTGGCTGATGACCACCGCGAAGAACCGCGCCCGCGACCGCCTGCGGCTGGACGCGCTGCATACGCGCAAGCATGAGCAGATCGGCCGCGAGCTGGAGGCCTTGCAGGCCGACGTGGAACCCGACTTCGTTGACGCGCTGGACGCAGCGCGTCAGGACGATATCGGCGACGACCTGCTGCGCCTGATGTTCACCGCCTGCCATCCGCTGCTGTCGACCGAGGCGCGGGTGGCGCTGACGCTGCGGCTGCTGGGCGGCCTGTCCACGGCGGAGATCGCGCGCGCCTTCCTGGCGTCGGAATCGACCGTCGCGCAGCGCATCGTGCGCGCCAAGCGCAGCCTGTCGGCCGCGCGCGTGCCGTTCGAAGTGCCGCCCGCCGAAGCGCGCGCGCAGCGGCTGGCCTCCGTGCTGGAAGTCATCTATTTGATCTTCAACGAAGGCTATTCGGCCACGTCCGGCGACGACTGGACCCGCCCCGCCCTGTGCGACGAAGCGCTGCGCCTGGGCCGCATCCTGGCCGAACTCGCCTCCGGCGACAGCGAGGCGCACGGGCTGGTGGCGCTGATGGAGCTGCAGGCGTCGCGCCTGCGCGCGCGCGCCGATGCCCAGGGCCGCCCCGTGCTGCTGATGGAGCAGGACCGCGGCCGCTGGGATCCGCTGCTGATCCGCCGCGGGCTGGCCGCGCTGGCCCGCGCGGACGCGCTGGGCGGCGCCCGCGGCCCCTATGCGCTGCAGGCCGCGCTGGCCGCATGCCACGCCCGGGCGCGCACGCCCGAAGACACCGACTGGCCGCGCATCGTGGCGCTGTACGACGCGCTGGCGCAGGCCCAGCCCTCGCCGGTCGTGGAGCTGAACCGCGCCGTGGCGGTCGGGATGGCGTTCGGGCCGCAGGCGGGGCTGGACCTGGCCGACCAGCTGGCACTAGACCCGGCGCTGGCCAACTACCACTGGCTGCCCAGCGTGCGCGGGGACCTGCTGGCCAAGCTGGGCCGCCAGGATGAAGCCCGCGCCGAATTCGAGCGTGCCGCCGGCATGACGCGCAACGCCCGCGAGCGCGAACTGTTGCTGGAGCGGGCCGCTGCGATGGGCGCGGGCGGGTGACGCGCCCGGCATGCTTAAATTCCGAAGATGCTTCCCGCCCACGCCCTTGCCCCGGATTCCGCCGCGCCCGCCATGCCGGGCGTGCCGGCGGCGTTCGACCATCCGGGCGACCGCGCCGAATTCCGGCAGGCGCCGCATCGGCCCGGCGTGGAGCTGTACCGGGCCCACATCATCCGGCATGCCTTCGAGCCCCACACCCACGAGGCCTACGGCCTGGGCGCCATCGAATCCGGCGTCGAGCGCTTCCGCTACCGCGGCTCGGAACATCTGGCGCCGCCCGGCTCGGTGGTGCTGATGAATCCCGACGAGCTGCACACGGGCCGCGCCGAAACCGAAGGCGGCTGGCGCTACCGCATGGCCTATCTGGATCCGGACGTGGTGGCGCGCGTGACGGGCGACAGCGACTGGTGGTTCGACGCCGCCGTGGGCCGGGACGCACCGGGCGCGCAGCGCGTGACCGCCCTGCTCGATACCCTGTGGCAAGCGCGCGAACCGCTGGCCTTCGACAGCGCGCTGTATGCGCTGCTGGCCGAATTCCGGCGCCATGCGCGCATGGCGCGGCCCGCGAAAACAGAGGGCGCGCCGCGCTTCGCGCCCGTGATCGACTACCTGCGCGCGCACCTGTCGCGCCGCCTCACCCTGGATGAGCTGGCGGCCGTGGCCGGGCTCAGCCCTTTCCACTTCCTGCGCAGCTTCCAGGCCGAATACCACGCCACGCCGCAGCAAATGCTGATGGCGCTGCGGCTGTTCGACGCCAAGCGCCGGCTGGCCGCGGGCGAGCCGCCCGCCCAGGTGGCGCTGGCGGCCGGCCTCACCGACCAGGCCCACCTGACCCGCGCCTTCTCGCGCCGCTACGGCGTCACGCCCGCCCGCTACCAGAAACAAGTGCGTTCCTGAGGCCGGCGCGCAGCAAGCTGGTACAAGACGCCCCGGCCCCGCCCCGGTAGATTGGAGCCTGACCGACCTGGAGCGAATCGTATGTGGGCTGGAACCCTTTACGCCCTGGCCGCCGGCCTGATGTGGGGGCTGGTGTTCGTGGGCCCCTTGCTGTTGCCGGAATATCCGGCCGCGCTGCAATCGGTGGCGCGCTACCTCGCGTTCGGCCTGATCGCGCTGCCGCTGGCCTGGCTGGACCGCCGCGCCCTGCGCCAGCTGAGCCGCGCCGACTGGGTCGAAGCGCTGAAGCTGGCCGCCATCGGCAACCTGCTGTACTACCTGTGCCTGGCCAGCGCCATCCAGCGCGCCGGCGGCCCGCTGCCCACCATGCTGATCGGCACGCTGCCCGTGGTGATCGCCATCAGCGCCAACCTGCGCAACGCGCGGCGCGACGGCAAGCTGCCCTGGAAGCGCCTGGCGCCTTCGCTGGCGCTGATCGCGCTGGGCATCGCCTTCGTCAACCAGGTGGAGCTCCAGGCCTTGCGCCAGGAGGCCGACGCCGACCTGCGCCGCTATGCCGTCGGCGCGCTGCTGGCGCTGGGCGCCGTGGCCTGCTGGACCTGGTATCCGCTGCGCAATGCCGACTGGCTGCGCGCCCACCCCGACCGCAGCCCGCGCACCTGGGCCACCGCCCAGGGCGTGGCCACGCTGCCGCTGGCGCTCGCGGGCTATGCCGCGCTCTGGGGAGGAATGGCGGCCGCCGGGAGCGCCTTTCCGATGCCGGCCGGGCCGCGCCCGGAAGTGTTCCTGGGCCTGATGGCCATCATCGGCCTGTTCGCGTCCTGGCTGGGCACCCTGTGCTGGAACGAGGCCAGCCAGCGCCTGCCGACCGCGCTGGCGGGGCAGCTCATCGTATTCGAAACGCTGGCGGCCCTGGCCTATGCCTTCATCCTGCGCGGGCAGATGCCGCAGCCGCTGACGCTCGCCGGCATCGCCTGCCTGATGATAGGCGTGCTGCGCGCGGTGCGCGTCAAGCCCGAGCCGCTGCCCGCCGCCGCGGCCTGAACTACAGGATCTCCGGCAGGCGGCGCAGGTCGTCGATGACCTCGGAGGCGCCTTCGTCCAGCAGCCGCTGGCGCTGGTCCGGCCCGTTGTGCGACGCGCCCACGAAACCGATGGCGCGCATGCGCGCGGCGCGTGCCGCCCGCACGCCCGGCACGCTGTCTTCCACCACCACGCAATCCAGGATCGCGGCGCGCATCTGGCGGGCCGCGAACAGGAAGACGTCCGGCGCGGGCTTGCCGCGCGCCACCTGGGCCGTGCTGAAGACGTTCGGCGCGAACGCCTCCCACAAGCCCACCATCCTCAAGGCCGCCTCCAGCTTGGCCGGCATGCTGCTGGAGGCCACGCAAACGTCCATGCCGCGCTCGCGCAACGTAGCCACCGTCTCGGCCGCGCCGGGCAGCGCGCGCAGTTCCTGGCGGAACGTGGCTTCCAGCCGGTCCGCGTACTGGCGGGCGAATCCGTCCGGCAGGCTGCGATCGTTTTCCTGCTGCAGGGTGCGCCACATGTCCGCGTCGGGAATGCCGGCGAACCGGCGCGCCGCCTCTTCGGGCGTGATGGCGATGCCGTGCGCGGCCAGGGCGCGCGACTGGGCGCGCGCCGCGATGATCTCGCTATCGATCAGGACGCCATCGCAATCGAAAATGACCAGGCGAGGGGCAGGCGTATGCATAAGGGCTCCACGAAAGACGAGCCCCCATGATATGCCGGCGGCGTGACACCGGCGCGTCCGGCGGCGCCGCCTACAGCCCCGCGGCCGCCAGGCGCCGCAGGCGCCAGGCCAGGAGCATGCCACCCAGCCCCGCCGCCGCCACGATGAAGGAGGCCGAGGTCCAGCCGTAGCGGTCGATCGCGCCGCCCACGGCCAGCGGCCCGATCACCTGCCCGAGGTTGCTGCCCTGCATGACCAGCCCCACCGATGCCGCCGTCAGGCCGGGACGCGGCGCCAGCAGGGGCGCCGTGTTCAGCAGCGTGGCCGGTATCAGGCCGCCCACCGCCGAGAACAGCACGCACAGCAGGAAGGTGGGCATGGCCGGCAGCACCGAGCGGAAGATGAGCAGCGCCACCGCGCCCATCGCCACGCTCGCGCAGGCGATCAGCGTGGACCGCCGCCATCCGCGCGCCAGCAGCATGCCCGCGCCCAGGTTGCCGACCACGTTGGCGGCGCTGGCGATGGCGCTGTACAGGCCAGCCGTGGCCAGCGACAGGCCCAGCTGCTCGGTCAGCAGAACCGGCAGGAAGGTGAACAGCGCGAAGAACATCAGGCTGTAGAGCGTGAACGAGAGCGCCAGCAGGCCCGGGCCGGGCGCGCCCACGGTGTCGACCGTGTCCTGCCGCAGGCTGCGCCACGACAGCCGGGCCCCGGGCGGCGTGGCCGGCGCCAGCGCCGCCACGCTGACCAGCGCCACCGCCACCGCCGCGCCCGCGCACCACCAGTAGGCGCGCCAATCGCCGAAGGCCTGCGAGGCCAGCATCGCGATGGCCATGCCGGCGGGCATGTAGCAGCTCCAGAGCGCGAAGGCGAAGTCCCGGTTGGAGGCCGACACCATGCGTTGCAGGGCCGCCGGCCCGGCAACCGAAATCATCAGGAAGCCCAGGCCTTCGACCACGCGCGACGCCAGCAGGACGCCGTAGGTGGGCGCCGCGGCCCCCAGGACCGCGCCCGCCGCCGTCGCCGCCAGCCCGGCCAGCAGCATGCGCCGGGCGCCATAGCGCGTGATGACGCCGCCCGCCGCAATCCCCCCGAACATGCCCAGCAAGGAAAACACCGCCGCCAGCGCCCCGATCGACGCCAGGTCCAGCCCCAGGTCCTTGCGCAACAGCGGCGCGGCGATGATGAGCTTGCCCACCTGCAGCGCCGCCACCACGCCAGCCCCCACGATCGCCAGCACCGCCCCCCAACGCGCTCCTTCCTTGCCCATCTCGTCTTTGCCCCTTGTTTCGAACCCGGCCAGCATGCCACCGCGGACCGATTCCGGTAAGTGATAATCTTCTGATTGGACTGATCGATTCAATAGATCGAGTGGCAGGATGATAGACGCCCTTACCCTGGATCAGCTGCGCGTGTTCGCCGCCGTCGCCGACACCGGCAGTTTCCGCGCGGCGGCGCGCCGCCTGTCGCGCGTGCAATCGGCCGTCAGCCACGCCATCGCCAACGTCGAAGCGCAACTGGGCGTGACCCTGTTCGACCGCGGCGGCCATCGCCCCGTGATCACGCCGGAAGGCGAAGCGCTGCTGGCCAATGCCCGCGACATCCTGCTGCGCGTGGACGCCCTGCGCGCCCGCGCCCAGGGGTTGGGCGAAGGCGTCGAGCTCGAACTCTCCGTGGCCGTGGATACCTTGTTTCCGATCGCGCAGGTGGGCGCCGCCCTGAACGCCCTGCGCGCGACCTACCCCTCGGTCTCCGCCCGCGTTTCGGTGCTGCCCCTGGGCGGGCCGATAGACGCGCTGCTGGCGCGCAGCCATACGCTGGGCATCATCGCCGGCGAGCATTTCCGCCATCCCCATATCGCCGTGCAAGCGCTGTCGTCCGTGCAGATGGTGGCCGTGGTCGGCGCGACGCACGCGCTGGCCGGGCATATGTGCGCCGACGCGCCGCTGGGCCCGGCCGAGCTCGCGGATCACGTGCAGATCGTGCAATCCGACCCTTCCACGCTGACCCAGGGGCGCGACTTCGCGGTGCTGTCGCCGCAGACCTGCCGCGTCAACGGCCAGGACGCCAAGCACGCCCTGATCGTCGCCGGCGTGGGATGGGGCCGCCTGCCGCTGTGGCAGGTGGAGCGCGACCTGGCCGAAGGCCGCCTGCTGCGCCTGCCCACCGACAGCCTGGGACGCGGCAGCCAGGTGGCCACCGAGACCTATCTGGCTCACCGCATCGATCAACCCCTCGGACCGGCGGCCCGCGTCCTCGCGGCCGCGCTGCGCGACGGCGACCGCGCCTAGCGATCGCCCGCCCGCTGCGCGTAGCTCACGCCCATGCCGGCCCGCACGTCGTTCTGGATGCCGTAGGGCGGTATGGGATAGCGCAGCCCGTTGGCCGACAGGGCCTTCATGCCCTCGATGGCGATCGGCAGATAGCGCGGCGGCAAGGCCATCAGCATTTCCTCGTCCGGCACGCCGCCATAGCGGCGCTCGGCGAAACAGGGCAAGGACAGGCTGGGCTCGCCGGTGGCCAGCGCCCGGCCCCAGGAGTCCGCGCACGCGGTCTCGCCCACCACGCTCCAGTCGAAGCGCCGGTAGTTCTTCCATTGCAGGCCGTTGATCAGGATGATCATCTGCCCGGGCGTGGCGTAGACGAGGCAGATGTCGGGAGGATCGAGCCGGCCCGAGGCCAGGGGCGAAACCACCATGCCGCGATACCTGCCCGCCGGCACACAGGACAGCGCCTCCTGGCGGGCGCGCGCATCCTCCGGCGTGGCGTGCCACACGCCGACGTAGTCCTTGCCGCTCTTCCAGGCCTCGTCTTGCGGCCCCAATCCGATCACGGCGCGGCACTGCGCGCCGACCAGGTCGTCGCCCGTGATGCCCACGGTCCAGCCCAAGCGGGCCGCCATGCCCACGATCTGGTCGGTGGTGTGCGTGGCTTGCGGGCGCCGCAAGCCCTTCACCGTCGCCATGTCCTCTTCGCGCTCGTAGAGCTTCATGCCGATGACCGTGGTCTTCAGGCGCAGCAATCTGTTCAGGTCATCGACCAGCGATGCCCAATCCGGTGTCGTCTCTTCCATGCCCGTCCTTTGGACTGTTGTGCGCGGCCGGGGCCGCCGTGCCGCGGGCGATCCGCGGGCTGGAACGACTATAACGAATCGGACGCCGCCTACCCGCCGATCGAGCGCAGCGCCCGCTTGCAGATGCGTTCGGTGGCGGCGGCGGGCCGGCCGGCCGACCAGCGCGCGCAGACCTCGCGCACCCAATCGGGCCGGTCCTTGCTGGCGTCGTTCAGCCAGTTCGCCACCGAATCCTGCACGTAGACGGCGGGGTCGGCGCGCAGCCGTTCCAGCAGCGGCAGCGCCCGGCCCGGATCGGCCTTCAGCGCGGCGATATGCGCGCACCAGACCCCGCGCGGACGCAGAGCCTCGCAGGCGAACCGCCGCAGCCGCTCGGAAGGTTCCGCCGTCCACGGCCGCAGCAACCGCAGCGCCTCGTCCAGGTCGGCGGCCAGCCTGGGCCGGACGGCGAGCCAGGCCCATTCGCGCACGCCGAAATGCGCGTCGTCGGCCAGCGGACGTATCCGCGCCAGGCACTCGTCCAGCGTCGCCGCCGGCGCCGCGCCCGCCATGAAGCAGGCCCAGCCGCGCACGGTGTCCGAGCGATGCGCCTTCAGCATCTCGAAGCCCTCGGGCCCCAGCCGCTCGTCCAGGAGGTGCGCCGCCAGCGCCATGCGGCGGGAAATGCCCAGCGCCGCCTGAGCCCGCATCGCGGCCACGGCGTCGGCCCCGGCCTGCGGCGCCGCCGCCTGCATCAGCGCGGCGAAATCCACGGCCAGGCATTCGGTCAGGGTGGAGGCCGGCTCGCCCGCGTTGAGTTGCGCCAGCCGTTCCCCGGCGATGTCCTTGACGCCCCTGCCCGCGGGCTTGGGCGCGGGCGGCCTGGCCTTGCTCATGATGGCATCTCCCCGGTGGCGGCGCGGCCCGCGTCGGTGGCGCGCCAAATCCGCGCCAGCAGCTCGCGCAGCCGCGCCCGGTCCGGATCGTCCAGGCCCGCGAACAGCGAGCCGATCCAGTCCGTGTGCTCCTGGAACAGCCGGGCCGCCGCCGTCCTGCCCTTGGCGGTCAGCTTCACCCTGATCTTGCGGCGGTCGTCCTTGCCGGCCTGGCGCGACAGGAAGCCGTCGCGCTCCAGCCCGTCCAGCAATCCGGTGACCGTGGCGCGCGTGACGCCGGCGCCTTCGGCCAGCTCGTGCGGCGCCAGCCCATCGGCCTGTTCATGCAACAGGAACAGCAGCACGAACTTGCCTTCGGACAGCCCGCGCGGCGCCAGCCGGGCCGCGCAATCGCGGTCGATGGCCGCGGCCAGCGACAGCAGCTGGAAACAAAGGCCGATGCCGTCGGCCGAGGGCAGGCCCCGCCCCGCCGCCACGTCCAGCAACGCGCGGTGTTTGGGCGCCAGCATGGGTTGCGCGTCCTGCATGGAAGGCGCTCCGGAAATGAATGAGAAAATATAGTAAGGCACCTAACTATATTCGCGCAAGCGCGGGCCCGTCGAGACACCCGCTATCATGGCCGTTGACCCTGCCTCTCGGTACCGCCCATGTCCACCCTATCCGCCAGCGTGACGCTGCGCCGCCTGCGCGCGGACGACGTGCCCATGATTCTCGCCATGGAGTCCGACCCCGAAGTGATGCGCCACAGCACCGGCGTGAAGCCCGCCACCGACGCCCGGCGCGAGGAATTGCTGGCCTGGCTGCGCGAACCGCCCACGGACATCGGGCATTGGGCCGTGGTCGCCCAGGACCGGGCCGTCGGCTGGATCAGCCTCACGCCGCTGGCGGGCACCGGCGGCATCCAGCTCGCCTATCGACTCTGCCGCGATGCCTGGGGCCGCGGCTATGCCAGCGAGGCGGGCCGCCAGCTCTGCGCCCATGCGTGGCGCGCGCTGGACGTGCCCGAACTGCTCGCCGTCGCCTGGCCCGCCAACCTCGGCTCGATCCGGGTCCTGGAGAAGCTGGGGTTCGCGTTCCGGGGCATGGAGCAGCACTACCAGCGCCAGACCGCCGTCTACGCGCTCGCCCGCCCCGCCCCCTGAACCCCGAATCGCCGCCGTTCCTGCGGCGCGCCCCCAGCCGTGCTTCACGCGACCAGCGCGTCGTGGATGCGCCTGGCGACTTCCGCGTCTTCCAGGTATCCCTCGATGCCATGCCGGTTGCTGGTGGAGTTATCGACGTCGATCTTGTTCTCGATGGCCGGGACGATCCCGAAGTTGCGCTCGTCCAGCGAATACAGCGCGACCACGTCGCGGGGATCCCGGGCGTTGAACCAATGGCCCACGCAATCCGGGTGCCGCACGCCGCCCAGGCGCCCGCGTATCGCCTTGATGCCCAAAGGCGAGCCCAGCGTGATCAGGGCCGGCACGCGCCAGCCCGCCTCGCTGCCGGCTTGGCGCAATAGCAGGTAGGCGACGATGGAGCCCAGCGAATGCGCGACCACCACCTTGTCCCGCGGACGGTCGAATGCCTCGCCGACCCCGCCGTTGATCGCGCCGCGCACATTGGTATTGCGCAGGTAGAGGGAGACGTCGCTGGTCAACAGGCCGATCAGGACGCCGCTGCCCGGCACGCGCTGGTCGATGGCCCGCAGCACCGCATGCACCCAGCGCCAGTTCTGCGGCCCGCGCTCGACCGCGACCGGGCCGGCGGCGGGCGGAAGATTGCGACGGATCTCGTCTTCGCCGATCCCGCAGGCGGCGATGTATTCGTTCAACAAGGCCAGCAGCAGGCCCGCGGCGATATCGTCCGCCTGGGCGCCGCGCACGATGATCTTCGCGGCGTCCGCTTCGGAAATGCCCGCCAGCAGATCCCGCAGCGTGTCGCCGTAGTACGGAAAGCGGATGCGCTCATCGGGGATCGGCTGGGTCAGCCCCGCCGCCGCCAGCCCCCTGCCCCAGGCCTCGATCCAGGCGCGCTTGAGCGCCTTCGAATCCTTGTCCTGCTGCGACCGGCCATGGATCAGCACGAGTTCCTTCATGCCCTGGGCGCCTCCATCTCGCACACCTCGGCCGGGCCCACCTGCGGCTGCAGCCAGGCTTCCAGCGCGCGCACGCCTTCCGGCGTGTAATGCGCCCACAGCGAGCCGGTGTCGTATTGGCGCAGGTCGCGCAGTTCCCGCGGCAGGTTGCGCCCCAGGGAATCCATCAACACCCATCCCGTGGACTGCATCGGCGTCGCGGGCAGGAACCCGGTCACGCCATAGTCTTCCCGCAGCATGTCGCCCGACAGGAAGGCCAGGTCGAACAGGCGCGCGCCCAGGTTCTGCCAGAGATAGTATTGCAAGGCGCGGATGCGCTCGACCTCGCCGATCTCGCGATAGGCATACGCGGCGTGCAGGGCCAGCACGGGATCCAGGAAGCGGAGCCCCTGCATGCGGGCCTCCAGCATCCGGGCGCTGGCCCGCCCGAGCGCGAAGCGCCCCTGGCTGGCGGCTTCGGCCACGGCCGCGCGCAGCCACCGCAGTTCGCGCAGGTCGTCCGCGTCGGCCTGTCCGTCCAGGGGTTCGTAGCGCAGCGCGAAGCCGCCCTCGGCGTCGAATTCCACGATGCCCGCGCATCCCGGGAAAACGGGCAGCAACGTTCCGGAGCCGTCGCGAAAGATCAGCAAGGCTTGCGCCGGGCTTGAAAGATGGGGGAACTCCCACGCCGTGTACGGTTCCAGGCGGGCGCCGGGCGCCGGATGATAGACGTCGGCGCGAGATCCTATCCTGCCGTCGTAGTCGTGGCACACCACGCGCCGGGCCTCGCGGCCCCGCAGGATGAAGCCCGGTTCGCGCAAGGCGGGCTCTTCGCCGATGGCGCGCCGGATCACGCTGTGGAGCAGGCTGCCCGCCGGGTCCGACAGGTTCCGCGACACCTGAAGCTCCAGGCCCGCGACGTCCGCCGGGTGCGTGAGCAGGTATTCCACGAGGCTGCCGACGGGCAGCGGCGGCAGGTCGTCGTCTGGCATATCGTCGTCCCGTGTTCCGTCCTCGGACGGCCCGGCCTCGCCGTCGATCCCCTTGCCGTCGCCGCGCGACCCGGGCCCGGGCGGGCGCGGACGGGGAACGCCCTGCGGCTTCTTCACGTCGAAGCGGGCCACCCAGGCGCGATCGTCGGAGCTGATGCGCGCGTCCGGCTCCTGGCTGACCCCGACGGCCATGCCGCGCCGGAGCAGGTCCTTCGGCACCAGCGCCATCAACGCCTCGCTCAAGGGCCGGGGCCGGATGAAGCCATCGACCACCAGCTTCGGCTCGCCGCCGCGCAGCACGTCGCAGAGCACTTCGGTATAGACCGCCTGATAGACCTCGTTCACCCCGACCAGCGTCGGCAATTCGAGCGCGGGCGCGCCCGGACGGGTGGCGTAGAAGATATCGACCCCGCAGCCAGGGCCGCCGTCGTCGAAACTCGGAAAGATGGTGGCGCCGTAGATCCGGTTCTGGAGCACGTTTTTCGCGACGGTCCTGCAGGCGTCCGAGATCAGCACCACGTGCGGGATCCGGCCATACCGCGCCAGGTCGAAGCAGGCCTCCAGGTTGACCGCTGCGTTCGGGTCTCCCGGCGCGTCCGACAGGAGCCAGAACTCGTTGCGGCCGAGCATGCAGCCGTGTCCGGAAAAATAGACGATCAGCTGTTCCAGCGTATCCAGGCCGATGAGCCGGTCGACGGCGCGATAGATGCGCCGCGCCGTGACGGGATGGTCCGCGCCATCCGTGAGCCGGACGATCCGGTCCTCGGGGATGCCCTGTTCCCGGGCCCACGCTTCCATCTGGTCCACGGCGCTTTCTACCGCCTCCAGCCGGCCCAGGTCGCCCTGGGTGCGGCTGACGCCGACAAGCACGATTGCCCGGTCCATGCTGCCTCGCTTTGACGCGACACCCGCGCCTCTGAGGGTTGGCTGGTTCCCGCAAGCCGAACCAGCGGCCAGCTTACGTCCGCGCGCGAGGCCCCCGCAATGATGCATCCGCACTAGGGTCCGGTGCCCATGAGCGGCGGCATCCGGCGCCGGGGCTAGCCCCGGCGCCGGATGCCCTAGCGATACAGCACCGTGGGCAGCCACATGCCGATGCCCGGGAACACGTAGAGCAGGAAGATCGCGATCACCTGGATGCCCATGAACGGCATCATGCCCATGAAGATCTGGTTGAGCGTGACGTGCGGCGGCGAAACGCCCTTCAGGTAGAAGGCGGACATGGCGACCGGCGGCGAGAGGAACGCCGTCTGCAGGTTCAAGGCCACCAGGAGGCCGAAGAACAGCGGATCGATGCCGAAGGTATTGAGCAAGGGCACGAAGATGGGCATGAAGATCACGATGATCTCCGTCCATTCCAGCGGCCAGCCCAGGAGGAAGATGATGATCTGCGCCAGCAGCAGGAACTGCAGCTGCGACAGCCCCAGCGACAGCACCCATTCCTCGATGATGCGCTGCCCGCCCAGCAGCGCGAACGCCGCCGAGAAGATCGAGGAACCCACGAACAGCCAGCACACCATGGCGCTGGTCTTGGCCGTGAGGAAGACGGATTCGCGCAGCACGGGCAGGTTCAGGCGCCGGTACGCCAGCGCCAGCAGCGCGCCGCCCATCGCGCCCATGGCGGCGGCCTCGCTGGGCGTGGCCAGGCCGAAGGCGATCGACCCCAGCACCGCCGCGATCATCACGGCCAGCGGGAAGAAGGAGGCCATCAGCATCCTGAAGATCTCCATGCGGGCCCACGTCAGCATGGCGTAGAACACCAGCATCACCGCCGCGCAGATGGCCGCGAAGATCCAGAACCCGGTGGGCGCGGCGATGCCCTCGTCGGCTCCGCCACCCGCCGCCGCGTTGGCGTCGGCCGCGGCGGCGGCCGTCGCGGGCGGCGCGGCCGGCGTGCCCGGCGGCTCCGCCACCGAGGCAGCCGCCGGTTCGGCCGACGGCGGCTCGGCCAGTTCGCCGGAGGGCGGTTCGGCCAGGCCGTCGGAAGGCGGCTCGCTCAGGCCGGAATCGAAGTCCCCCGACCCCAGCTGCAATTCCGCCGGGATTTCATACACCACTTCCGGCCGCGTCGTGGCCTGGTAGACCACCGCCACCAGCAGCACCGTCACCGCCAGCGGCGCCAACGCCATCGACATGTAGCGCAGCAGCACGCCGAACGGCACTTCGCGGTTGCGGCGCCCCTTGAACATGGCGGCCACCATGCCGGACAGCGCGCGCACGTGGCCGCCCGAGGCCAGCGCGGCCGATTCGGGCGACAGCGGCACGCCGCGCTCGGCCATCGGCAAGGGCGGCGCCATGTCGGGCCGCAGCTTGGCCACGATGATGACGTACACCATGTACAGCACCGCCAGCATGATGCCCGGGAACAGCGCGCCGGCATACAGCTGCACCACCGACACGCCGGTGGTGGCGCCGTAGACGATCAGCATCACCGAGGGCGGCAGCAGGATACCCAGACAGCCGCCCGCCGTGATGGCGCCCGCCGTCAGCCGCACGCTGTATCCGGCCTTCAGCATGGCCGGCATGGCCAGCAGGCCCATGAGCGTAACCACGGCGCCGACGATGCCCGTGGCCGTGGCGAAGATCGCGCAGGTCGCCAGCGTGGCCACGGCCAGCGCCCCGGGCACGCGCGCCAGCGCCAGGTGCATGGAGCGGAACAGTTTCTCGATCAGGTTGGCGCGCTCGACCAGGTAGCCCATGAACACGAAGAGCGGGATCGAGATCAGCGAGTCGTTCGTCATCGTGGCGTACGTGCGCTGCACCATCAGGTCCAGGGTCTGCCCGATGGAGCGGCCCGGATCCGAACTCTGCATGTAGTACGCGAGGAAAGTGAACAGCACGCCCATGCCCATCAGCGTGAACGCCGTGGGGAAGCCCAGCATGATCGCGACCACGATCAGCGCCAGCATCAGCAGGCCGATGTGCCCGGTGGTGAGGTTGTCCCAGGGCGTCAGGAACGCGATCATCAGGATGACCAGCCCGATGCACGACAGGCCGAACCACAATGCCTTGTGGATTTTCATTGGCGAGGCTCCCCGGGAGTGACGTAGCGGTCCAGACGGGCGATGTCCTCGTCCTTGACATGCACCATTTCCTTGAGTTTGTCGACGTCGACCTCTTCCACGTCCTCGGCGCGCGACGGCCAGGCGCCGCGCCGCAGGCACAGCAGGCAGCGCATGACTTCGGCCACGCCCTGCACCAGCAGCACCGCGCCCGCGATCGGGATGAAGGCCTTGAAGGGATAGATCGGCGGCCCGTCGGCCATCAGCGAAGAGTGCTCCCGGATGGCGATGGAGTAGCCGGCGTAGTACCAGCCCGCCCAGACCAGCGCGATCACGCCGGGGAAGAAAAACACGATGTAGAGCGTCAGGTCCAGCCCCGCCTGCACCCGCGGCGGCAGGAACCCGTAGAGGATGTCTCCGCGCACGTGGCCGTTCTTGGCCAGGGTGTACGCGCCGGCCATCATGAACAGGATGCCGTAATACATCATTTGCAGATCGAACGCCCACGCGCTGGGCTGGTTCAGCAGGTAGCGGGCGGCCACCTCCCAGCACACATGCAAGGTCAGGATGACGATCAACCAGGCGAAGGCCTGTCCGACGAAGGTGGAAATGCGGTCTATGAAACGTATGATTCGGAGCATCTCACTTCCAGGTCAACGCGCATGGCGCCCAGCCGCGCGCCGCGTAACGGCGCACAGCGCGGGATACGGATGAGTAGGATTGCCCTGCCCAATCAGGATGCGCTACCCAATCCGGGGCTCCACGGATCCGGCTCTGCCGGTCCGTGGGTGCCGCCCCCTTGAGGGGGCCCGCGCTAGCGGGTACGAGGGATGGGCCTCACGCTTTGTTGCTGCGCGAGAAGTAGTGGTTGTAGGCCATCCGGAAGTTGACGGAAGTGTCCCCGTGCCAGCGGCCCACCCGCTCGGCGAACGCGCGCTGGGAATCCAGCACCTTCTTGAACAGCGGGTTCTCGGCCGAGCGCTTGGCGATCATCTCGTCCCAGATCTTCAGCTGCTGCTGCAGGATGGCATCGGGCGTCTTGTAGAACTTGACGTTGTGGTCCTTCTGCAGCTTCACGTAGTCCTGCGAATAGCGGTTCGCCGCCTTCCAGGACATATCCGCGCTGCAGGCCTGCGCGGCGTAGCTGAGGATGTGCTTCAGGTGCTCGGGCAAGGCGTCGTACTTGCCCTTGTTGAACAGCACCTCGAACTGCTCCGCGCTCTGGTGGAAGCTCTGCAGCATGCAGATCTTGGAGACGTCCTGGAAGCCGAGCGCCAGGTCCGAGGACGCGTTGTTGAATTCGGCGCCGTCGAGCAGGCCGCGGTCCAGCGCGGGCACGATTTCGCCGCCGGGCAGCGCGTTCACCGCCGCGCCCATGGCCGTGTACATGTCGATGGCCAGCCCCACGGTGCGAAACTTGAGGCCCTTGACCTCGTCCATCTTGGTGATGGGGCGCTTGAACCAGCCGAAAGGCTGGGTCGGCATCGGCCCGTACATCAGCGACACCACGTTCACACCCATGGCTTTCTGGATCTCGGTCAGCAGCTCCTTGCCGCCGCCGTACTCATGCCAGGCGAGCAGCATGTTGGCATCCATGCCGAAGGACGGCCCGGATCCCCACAGCGCCACCGCCGTGTTCTTGCCATACCAGTAGGCCACCACCCCGTGCCCGCCGTCCAGCGTGCCGGCGGACACGGCGTCCAGCAGATCGAACGCCTTCACCACCGCGCCCGCGGGCAGCACCTCGATCTTCAACTGGCCGCCGGCCATGTCGTTGACCTTCTGGGCGTAGTCGCGCGCGAACTCGTGGAAGATGTCGTTGGCGGGCCAGGTACTCTGGAAACGCAGGGAAATCGGGGCATTCTGCGCCCGGCCGACTGCCGGGAATCCCAGGGCGGCGGCACCGGCGACGGCAGCACCGGAGATGAATTTGCGGCGGGGTTTTGTAACGTGTTGCATGGCTTGTTGTCTCCTGAAAGGACTACATGGACCAGCTTGTAGTTACTTCTCCTGCGAGGACGCGGGATGGCGACACCTGCTGCGCGTTCCCGGTACCGGGCTGCGGATGATGCGAAACTGTGTGCTGATTAAACCTTTCTGACTAATCGCTGACAATCAGCTTTTCGTCAGGAATTACCCTAGACGCCGGATTAGCGCTTTAGTAGTAGGCGCCGTGTCCGGCAAGCCCGCAGAGAAGGATTCGAATGCACCAAAAGCAGCGCACCGCCCACCGCCGCCGAACCATCCTGGCGGCGGCCGTTCTCGGGGTGATCGCCGTCGGCGCCAGCGGTTTTTATTTTTGGAATCAATCCTCGCTGGGCCCGGGCCTGAGCGAAAGCAAGATACGCGGCATCCTGGTCGATGCCATGGCGACGCCCACGAATGCGCCGGGCAGCGCCTGCGTCAATGTCGTGGGAGTGCGGCCCCTGCCTACCGATGTCTATACGGCGTTCCTCGACGAGCAGGACAAGATCGTGCAAGGCCTGATCAAGCACGGGCTCATCACGGTCAAGCGCGTCAGCGCCAGCGGCGACGGTTCGCCTCCGCAGCCGGACGAGAAGCCCGAGGACGCCTCCAGCCGCATGGAGCTCACCGAAAAAGGCCGCGCATACTACACAGACGGCGAGGCCCGCATCGGCTCCAAGCTGGTCTATACGGCGAAGTTCTGCGCGCCCGGCCTGCAGGTCGGCAGGATCCTCGACTACTCAAAACCGGGCAAGAATCCGTTCGACGACAATCCCAATGCCGTCTCGGCGGTGAAGTTCGAATGGCGGCTGGACCGCGCCACCGCGGACTGGGCGGCGGATCCCGCTTTTTATCCCCAGATATCCGGGTTTCCCTCGAAGCACGAGCCGGACGAGTGGCAGACCCGGCACATCATGCTGGAACGGAAAAACGGCGTGTGGGGTCTGGGGGACCGGCCCTATACGATCCGCTGGTAGGCCTGCCGACGCCCGCAAGAAGCGCCGGCGCATCCCGGGCTACCCGGCGGACGATTCCGCCGGCATCTTGCCCGCGGGCGCATCGCCGGCCTCCTGAGCCGGACGCCGCACCGCCCTGAGCTTGCCGCTGTCGCCGCCGCCGCAGAAAAAGCGGCCGGCGCCATCCGACTCCAATCCGGATACGCCCATGCCCGCGGGCATCTCCACGCTTTGCAGCACGTCGCCGGTGCGGGCGTCGACCCGGCGCAGTTCGCTCGCGTCGTTTTCCCAGGTACCGTGCCACAGCTGCCCGTCCACCCACGTCACGCCCGTGACGTAGCGGTCGGACGAGAGCGTTCGCAGCACGCGGCCGTCGGCGGGATCCACCTGGTGGATCTTGCGCTGGCGGTATACGCCCACCCACAGGCTGCCTTCGGCCCAGGCCAGGCCCGAGTCCTCGCCGGCGCCGGGCGCGGGTATCGTGGAGACCACCCGGCCGCTGCCGGGCTCGATCTTCTGGATGCGCCCGTCGGCGATCTGGTAGAGATGCGTTCCATCGAACGCGGTGCCGGCGTTCGCCGCCACCTCGATCTCGCGCGTGGTGGCGCCGCTGTCGGGGTCCAGGGCGAGCAGCTTGCCGCCCGTGGCGAACCACACCTGGCGGCCGTCGTAGGTCAGGCCGTGGACGGCGTCCACGCCCGGAAAGGGGCCGTATTCACGGATGATTTGGGCTTGAGAGCGTTTCATGTCGGTGTCCTCGAATGGGTGTCACCATGCTAGCGGCCCGCCAGCGCCGCCGGGAGTAACAAGGTTGTCGTGAATCCGGGCACGGGCGGCGTCATCCAGCGCCTGGCGCGCCCCTGCCCGCAGGGTTGCACCTTGTCCGCCGCGGCCAGCGCGTCGAGCGCGCGCTGCACCGTGCGCTGGCTGGTGTTCAGCGCCAGCGCCAGCGCCGAGCTCGACCAGGCTTCGCCATCGGCCAGGAACGCCAGAATGGCGCCATGCTCGCGATCGGCGTCCTCCACGGGCCGGGCCAGCACCGCCACCTCGCGGCCGGCCCGCGGCTTGAGCGCGAAGCCGCCGCGCGTGGCGGCGATGCCGGCCAGCGGGCGGATCGCGGCGCGCAGCCGGCCGATCTCGACGCGCAGCCGGGCGCGATGCGTTTCGTCGAAATACGCGGTGCGGAATGCCTGGGCGATCAGCGCTTCCCGGGGCGCGGCCTCGGGCCAGGCCTCGGCCAGCGCGCGCGCCAGCGCGAACAGCACCGGACGGCTCGCCAACGGCACCACGGTGCCGGCCTCGCGCACCGCATGGCGGCAGGCGTCCACCACCAGCGTATCCGAAGCCAGCAGCGCCTCCACTTCGTCCAGCAGCAGGGGCTGCTGCCTGCCCTGCCCGATGAGGCGGGCCGCGGGCGTGGAAAGCACGAGGGACGCGCTTTCGACCTCGGCCACCAGCGCGGGGATGCCGGCATGGCCGGCCGCCAGTTCGGCCTGGGCCAGCGCGGCGCGGGCGGGCTGCATTTTCAGACGCCGCAGGGAGATGCCGGCCGCGATCAATTCATGCACGGCGCGGGCCGCGGGCGCCAGAACCGCCGGGTCCAGGCTCGCCAGCATGCGCTCGGCCTCATCGAGGCGGCCGATCAGGAGTTGGCGGCGGGCCTGCAGGTGCCGGGCGTGCGCGGCGTTGGCCGGGTCGCCGTGGGCCTGCAAGGCCGCGCGCGCGGCCTCCAGCGCCTTCTCGGGCCACGCCAGCTCGCGCGAAACCAGCGCGATCTCGGCCTCGGCCACCACGCAGCGGGCGCGCGACAGCGCGTCTTTCGGATCGAAGCCGCGGGCGGCGCTGCGCAGCAGGGTTTTGGCGCGCCGGAAATCGCCCAGCTGCGCCATGGCGATGCCGCGCAGGGCCAGGGCGGACGCGTCGCCCCGCAGGGCGATGTGATTGAGGGCGCCCAGGGGGTCGCCGGCCGCCAGCGCGCGCGCAGCCGAGGCGATCAGAAAGTCCATGGGCATTCCGCCACGTTCGCCGCTTCCTCGGGGTGACCAGACCTGGGCCTAATCTACCACCAAGGGGCGCGCCGGATCGAGGGTTCGGCCGCCCGGAAGTCAGGCGCCCGCGGGCGGGAACGACACCGTCAGCGCCACGCCAGCGCCGCGCAGGCCCGTCCCCATGGCGACCTCGGCCCCGTGTTGCGCGGCGATCTGCGCCACCAGCGACAAACCGATGCCGCTGCCGCCGCCGGCGGTGCCCGCCGCGCGATAGAAGCGGTCGAACACGCGCTCGCGCTCGGCGGGCGCGATGCCCGGACCGTCGTCCGCCACGCGCAGGAACGCGCCGCCGTCCGCGGACGGCCCGCAGGACACGGCGATCTGCCCGTCCTCGGGCGTGTAGCGCACCGCGTTGTCCAGCAGGTTGCGCACCAGCACGCCGATGGCGTCCAGCCGGCCCTGGACGACGCAGGCCTGGACGTCGAGCTGGATGCGCTGCCGCTTGCGGGTGGCGTCGCCTTCCCAGTCCCGCGCCAGCAGGACGACCAGCCCATCCAGTTCAATGGGCACGGGCTCGTCCGCGCTTGCGCTCAAGGCATCCATGCGGGCCTGGTCCAGCAATTGCTCCGACAGGCGCGAGGTGCGCTGGGCCACCCGGCGCAGCTTCTCGACCGAGGCCGCCGCGTCGCCGCCGCCCAGGCTGCGCTCCACCAGCTCGGCATGCGCGCTGAGCGCGGCTAGCGGGGTTCTCAGCTCGTGCGCCGCGTCTTCCAGGAAGCGGCGCTCGCGGTCCATGCCGCCCTTCACGCGCAGCAGCAGCTGGTTGATCGAATGGATGAACGGCCGCAGTTCGCCCGGCATGCCGGCCGACGGCAGCGGCGCCAGGTCGAACGGCCCGCGCCGCGAAATGGCCTCGCCCGCGCGGTCCACCTTGCGGAAGGCGCGCCCGACCACCGCGCAGCTCACCGCCGCCAGCAGCACGAACAGGAGGGAAACGATGAGCAGGCCGCGCTTGAGGCTGTACCAGGACTCGCGCCATTCGCTCATGGGCTTGGTCACCTGCACCTGCACCCTTCCGCTGGCGTCGGTGAGCGCGAACGCGCGCCAGTCGGCGCCATCGGCCGCCACGTCGGCATAGCCTTCCGCGAAGCCGCCGCTCAACGGTTGCGCCGGCGATTCCGGCGAGCGCAGCAGCAGCCGCCGGTCGGCCAGCGACCAGAGTTGGAAACGGATCCGGTCGCCATCGACGCGGCCGGACGCCGGCGGCGCGAAACGCTCGGTGGGCGCGACGCTGCCCAGCAGGCTCACCGGCAGCGCCGCCAGGATCTGGTCGGCCGCGTCGCGAAGCCACTGGTCGCGCACGCCGGTCTGCGCGCGCGAGGTTTCATACTGCTGGAAGGCGAACACCGCGATCCACGCCAGCAGCAGAGTCAGCAGCAGCGTGAGCGTCAGTTGCCGGCGCAGCGTCTTCAAGGCGCCGCCTCGATGCGGTAGCCCAGGCCGTGGACGGTGGTGATCAGCTTGTCGCCCAGCTTGCGGCGCAGCTGGTGGATGTACACCGCCACCGTGTTGCTTTCAATGGCGCCGCTATCGCCGTAGACCGCGGCTTCCAGCTGTTCGCGGTTGACGGTGTGGCCGATGCGCTCCATCAGCGCCAGCAGCGTGCGGTATTCGTGGGCGCTCAGGCTGACCTCCACGCCGGCGCGGGTCACGGCCCGCCTGGCCGGCTCCACGACCACGTCGCGGCAACGCAGCGCCGACACGACCGCGTTGCTGCTGCGCCGGACGACGGCGCGCAGCCTGGCCAACAATTCATCGAGCTGGAACGGCTTCACGATGTAGTCGTCGGCGCCCAGGTCCAGGCCCTGCACGCGTTCGCTCAGGCGATCGCGCGCGGTCAGGATGAGCACGGGGGTGGGGTCGTAGCGCGCGCGCAGCTGCTTCAGGACCGCCAGGCCGCTGCCATCGGGCAATCCGAGATCCAGCAACACGGCGTTATAGCCGTGCTCCACCAGGGCCAGCCTGGCCTGGGCGACGTCGCGCACCCAGTCTACGTCCGCCCCCGACTGGGCCAGGCTGGTGTGCAACGCATCGCCCAGCATGGCGTCGTCTTCCACTAACAGGACACGCAAGGGCACTCCAAGGCAATCAAACGAGGCCAGAGAATGCCGGCACCGCTTTAAAGAATTATTAAAACCCCATGCCGACAATGCGGACCTCGAACGGCGAGGCAATCGGCCCGCCCCGAAAAACGCACAGGAAGCAATGGAATGAAGCGTAGGATTTTAGCAAGCGGGCCGGCGATGGCCTCGGCCCTGCTGGCTGCCCTGACGGGCAATGCCCAGGCCGAAGGCAGCGCCAACTTCGTCGGATTGGGGGTCGGAGCAGTGCCCGTGTACGAGGGGTCGCGCGAGTACCGCGCCCTGCCCGTGCCGATGATCAACTACCAATCGGGCAATTTCTTCATTTCGCCGCGCGCCGGCCTGCCGGCCATGGGCCTGAAGACGGACCTGGCCCCGGACTGGACGGCCGGGGCGTTCGTCGGCATGGCGCTGGGCCGCCAATCGGATGATTCCGACCGCAGCAAGGGCCTGGACGACATCGACTTCCACGGCGCCTACGGCGCGTTCATCGAATGGTCGCCCGGCCCCTACTCGCTGATGGCCGCCTACCGGCAGGCGGCGCACAGCGGCTACGGCGGCACCCTGGAACTGCGCGCCACCTACGACGCCTGGCGCAACGCCAACAACCGCGTCACGCTGGGCGCCAGCACGCAATGGGCCAACGACGACGCCATGCAGACCTGGTTCGGCGTGACCCCGTCGCAGGCGGCGCGCAGCCGCGCCGGGCTGGATGCCTACTCGCCCTCGTCCGGCTTCAAGTCCGTGGCGCTCTACGGCACCTGGGCCCACCGCCTGGACGCGCGCTGGAGCGCGGTGACGACGCTGGGCGTCAACACCCTGGTGGGCGACGCCCGCGACAGCCCGCTGACCGAACGCAAGACCAACGTCTTCGCCAACGTGGGCGTGATCTACGCATTCTGATGGCGCCGGTCCGGCAGGGCCGCGCGCGGGAGATCCCTGATGAGACGCCTGCATGGCATGGAATCGTTCGCCGAGGTGGCGAAGGCGCATAGCTTCAGCCGGGCGGCGGCGGCGCTCGGCGTCCCGACGTCCACGTTATCGCGCCACGTGGCCGAACTGGAACGGGCCGTCGGCCTGCGCCTGCTCAACCGCAGCACGCGGCGCGTGGAACTGACCGAGGCCGGCCGCCTGTACTTCGAACGCTGCCGCCACATCGTGGCGCAGGCCGAGATCGCGCACGAAGAACTGCGCGAACAGCTCGAAACGCCGAGCGGCCCGCTGCGCGTCCAGCTGCCCGCCGCCTATGCGCTGGACGCCCTGCTGCCGGCCCTGGTGGCGTTCGGCGGCCGCTATCCCGACATCCGCCTCCAGCTGGGCGTGGCCGACCCGGACGGCGCCGACCGCGAGCCCGACACCGGCGACGTCTCGATCCGCCTGGGCGAACTGCCCGATTCCTCGCGGGTGGCGCGTCGCCTGGGCACCGTCCAGGCCGGGCTCTACGCGTCGCCCGCCTACCTGGCCGCGCGCGGCGCGCCGGCCGCCCCCGCCGACCTGGACAACCACGACTGCATCGGGCTGCGCCTGGGCGCCGGCGCCGCCGGCCCCTGGCTGCTTCAGCGCGGCGAGGAGCGGTGCCGGGTGCCGGCCGCCCAGCGCTACGGTGTCAACGACGCCTGCATGGCCCGGCAGCTCGCCGCGCTGGGCGCCGGCATCGCGGCGCTGGGCGGCGAGGCGGACGGCCTGGTGCGCGTGCTGCCGGACTGGAGCCTCGGCCCCGTCGCGGTCCATGCCCTTACCGAGACCCGTTTGATCCCGGCCAAGACCCGCCGCCTCATCGATTTCCTGGCGCAACACCTGGACCCGACCGGCTTGCCGGCGGCCCGCGCCGCCTAGGGCGGTCGCCACAACCCCGCCCGGGCGTCACAATATTGCATCCCCCGGCGATGCGCCCCCCTTTTTAAGCGCCGCCCGCCGCCTCCTGCCCTCCGGGCCTCCCGTGCAGCCCCCTCCAGCGTGTAAACTCCCCCCTTTTTGACTCTGGTGGTATGTTGCAAGCCCCACAGCGCACAGGTTTAAGCGGCCCGACGCTCATTCGCTTGCTGACTCGCCTGACGGATGTCGATGTTCCGGAATCCAGGCAATCGCTCTCGGACCATCTGAGCCTCTGGCTCGGCTGGACGGACGCGATCGCCCTGTCGGCGGCGCTCAATACCAGCCCGCCGGTGATCGCGCCCGGCGCGCGCATGTTCAGCAGCGCCGAGGAACGCGAATGCGAGCGGGTCCGGACCACGCTGGCCGACGCCATCGCCAGCGATACCGCGGCCACGGCCGCCAGGCGGCCCGTGCCGGGCCAGCCGGCGCCGACGAAAAAGCTGGCGGCCCTGGCCGAAGCCGAGGCCGACTACGCGAATTTCCGCCAGCGGTATCTATCGTTGCAGCACACGATGGAAACCAGCGTGGGCAATCTGCGCAGCCGGCTGCGCGGCATGGTCGCGGCCAGGAACGGCGAATGGACGCGGCTGGCCGTGGTGGATGCCATCATGGACCGCGCCCTGCTGCCCAAGGAGCGCGCCCTGCTGGGCGCGATCCCGAAACTGCTGCAAGGCCATTTCGAGCGCCTGCGCCAGGCGGAGGCAACGGCCTTGGCCGCGGCGCAGGCCGAAGCCGCCGCGCAAGCCGAGGCCGAAGGCGCCGAGTCCGCCGCGCCGGCGCCGTCGGCCTCGGGCGCATGGCTGGATACGTTCCGCAAGGATATGCGTAGCGTGCTCCTCGCCGAATTGGATGTTCGTTTACAACCGGTCGAAGGGCTGCTCGCAGCCCTTCGCGCCAGCTAGGGACACTATGTCCAGATACCTGATCAATTTCGTCGTTTTCCTGGCCGGACTGGCCGTCGCGGGCTGGATCGCCATCGGCTATGCGGGCACCAACCCGCTGGCGCTGGCCGTGACCCTGCTGATCGGCGCCTGCTACCTCGCGGGCGCCTTCGAGTTGTGGCGCTACCAGCAGGCGACCTCCACGCTGACCCGCGCCCTCTCCGGGCTGTCGGAAGCGCCGGGCAGCCTGGCCACCTGGCTGGACCAGCTGGCGCCCAGCCTGCGCAACGCCGCGCGCCTGCGCATCGAAGGCGAGCGGGCGGGCCTGCCCGGCCCCGCGCTCACCCCTTACCTCGTAGGCCTGCTGGTGCTGCTGGGCATGCTGGGCACGTTCCTGGGCATGGTCGTCACGCTGCGCGGCACCGGGCTGGCGCTGGAAAGCGCCACCGACCTGGCCGCCATCCGCGCCTCCCTGGCCGCGCCGGTCAAGGGCCTGGGCTTCGCGTTCGGCACCTCGATCGCCGGCGTGGCCACCTCGGCGATGCTGGGCCTGCTGGCGACGCTCGCCCGCCGCGACCGCATCCGGGCGGCGCAATCGCTCGACGCCAAGTCCGCGACCACCCTGCGCGTGTATTCGCAGGGCTATCAACGCGAGGAATCCTTCAAGCTGCTCCAGCGGCAGGCCGAAGTCATGCAGCGTCAGGCCGACGCCATGCCCGCCCTGATCGACAAGCTGCAAACCATGATGGACGGCATGGCGCGGCAGAACCAGTCGCTCAACGACCGCCAGCTGGCCAGCCAGGACGCATTCCAGGGCAAGGCCGAGGCCGCGTACGCCCGCCTCGCGTCGGTCATGGAGCAATCGATGAAGGACGGCGTGGCGCACAGCGCCCGCTCCGCCGGCGAAGCCCTGCAGCCCGTGGTGGCCGCGACCATGGCCAGCCTGTCGCGCGAAACCGCCACCTTGCAGGACACCGTGACGCAGGCCGTGCAACGCCAGCTCGACGGCGTCGCCGCCGGCCTCCAGGCCTCGACCGCCAACGTGGCCGAGATCTGGAGCCAGGCCCTGGCCGGACAGCAGCGCGCCAGCGAAGCGCTGGCCCAGGATCTGCGCGCCTCGCTGGACCGCTACGCCGAAACGTTCGAGCAACGCTCGGCCGCCCTGCTGGACACGGTCTCGGCGCGCCTGGAAGCCTCCTCCGGCAGCCTGTCGGAAGCCTGGACGCACGCCCTGTCGCGCCAGGAACAAGCCAGCGAAAAACTCGCGGGCGACAATCTGCAGGCGCTGACGGCCGCCGCCGCCAGCTTCGAACAACACTCGGCTTCGCTGCTGCGCACCCTGAACCAATCGCATGGCGCGCTGCAATCCGAACTGGCCTCGCGCGATCAGCAGCGCCTGGCGGCCTGGACCGAAACGCTGGGCGCCATGGGCGCGACGCTGCGCCAGGAATGGCAGCAGGCCGGCGCCCAGGCCGCGGACCGCCAACAGGCCATCGCCGACACCCTGGCGCAGACCGTGCGCGACATCACGGGCCAGGCCGCAGAGCAGGCCAAGCTGCTCGAAGGCGTGTCGGCCCGCATGGAAGCCGCGGCCGAAGGCGTGTCGCAGCAATGGGCCGGCGCCCTCGCCCGCCAGGAAGCCGCGAGCGCCCGCCTCGCCGGCGACAACCAGCAGGCCCTGGCGGCCGCCGCCGCCACCTTCGAACAGCATTCGGCCTCGTTGCTGCGCGCGCTCGACCAGTCTCACGCGGACCTGCAGGCCACGCTGGCCTCGCGCGACCAGGAACGCCTGGCCGCCTGGAGCGACACGCTGGCCGCCATGACGGCCGCGCTCGGCCAGCAATGGGAACAGGCGGGCGAGCACACCGTGGCCCGCCAGCAGGCAATCACCGAATCCCTGGCCCAGGCCGCGAGCGACGTCACCGCCGGGGCGCAGGCCCAGGCCGCCTTGCTGGAAGGCATGGCGACGCGCCTGGAAGCCACGGCGCGCGGCGTCTCCGATCAATGGACCGCCGCGCTCGCCCGCCAGGAACAGGCCGGCGAGAAGCTGGCCGGCGACAACCGGACGGCGCTGGAAACCGCGTCGGCCGCGTTCGGCGAGCATTCGGCCTCGCTGCTGCGCGCGCTTGACCAGTCGCATGCGGACCTGCAGGCGGCGCTGGCCTCCCGCGACGAGGAACGCCTGGCGGCCTGGACCGGCACGCTGGCCCGCAGCGCGAGCGACATCACGGCCCAGACGCAGGCGCAGACGACCCTGCTCGAAGGCGTTTCGGCCCGCCTGGAAACGGCGGCCGCCAGCGTCACCCAGGCCTGGACCGACGCCCAATGGCGCCAGGAACAAATCAATGCCAAGCTGGCCAACGACAACCAGCAGGCGCTCGAAAACGCCACCGCGGCTTTCGAGCGGCAGGCGACCGCCCTGCTGGGCACGCTGGACCAGTCGCACGCGCAGCTGCAGGACACGCTGGCCTCGCGCGACCAGGAACGCCTGGCCGCCTGGACCGGCACGCTGTCCGCGATGGCGGCGCGACTGGCCGAGGAATGGGAACAGGCCGGCACGCAGGCCGCCATCCGCCAGCTCGAAATCAGCGACACCCTGACCCAGACCTCGCGCGACCTCGCCGCGCAGGCGCAGGCGCAGGCCGGCCTGCTGGAAGCCCTGTCGGCCCGCCTGGAAACGGCGGCCGCCGGCGTCACCCAGGCCTGGACCGACGCGCAGGCCCGCCAGGAACAGGTCGGCGAACAGCTGGCCAGCAGCAACCGCGAAGCGCTGGAGACCGCCGCGGCCGCCTTCGGCCAGCATTCGGCCGCGCTGCTGGAGACCCTGGAACAATCGCATGCGGACCTGCAGGCCGCGCTGGCCTCGGGCGACGAAGCCCGCCTGGCCGCCTGGACCGGCAAGCTCGGCGAGATGGCCGACGCGCTGCGCGCGGAATGGGAACAGGCCGGCGCCAGCACCGCCAGCCAGCAACAGCAGATCTGCGACGCGCTGGCGCTGACCGCGCAGGACATCGCGTCCCGGACGCAGGCGCACGCCAGCGAAACCATCGCCGAAATCGGCCGCCTGGTGCAGGCCGCCTCGGAAGCGCCGCGCGCCGCCGCCGAAGTCATCGGCGAACTGCGCCAGAAGCTGTCCGACAGCATGGCCCGCGACAACGACATGCTGGAAGAGCGCGGCCGCCTGCTCGAAACGCTGGGCACCCTGCTCGACGCCGTCAACCACACCGCCGCCGAGCAGCGCTCGGCCGTGGACGCGCTGGTCTCCTCCTCGGCCGGCCTGCTCGACCGCGTGGGCACCCAGTTCACCGACCTGGTCGAAAGCGAGACGGGCAAGCTGGCCGACGTGGCCGCGCAGGTCACCAGCGGCGCGGTCGAAGTCGCCAGCCTGGGCGAATCCTTCGGCACGGCCGTGCAGTTGTTCGGCGAATCCAACGACAAGCTGGTGGCGCACCTGGAGCGCATCGAAGCCGCGCTGGACAAGTCCATCGCGCGCGGCGACGAGCAGCTGGCCTACTACGTGGCGCAGGCCCGTGAAGTGGTCGACCTGAGCCTGATGTCGCAGAAGCAGATCGTCGAAAACCTGCAGCAACTGGCCGGCCAGCGCGCCACGGCGGGAGCGGAGGCCGCATGAGCGAGGACATCGACGGCGGCGTGGAGCCGACAGTCCCGGCCTGGGCCGTCTTCGGCGACCTGATGTCGGTGCTGCTGGGCGCCTTCGTCCTGATCCTGGTCAGCGTCGTTGCCGTGCAGTTGCAGCTGTCGACCCAGCTCGAAGAAGAGGTCAAACAGCGCCAGGCCGAGACGCAGCGCCGCGAAACGCTGGAACAGGCGCTGGCGGGCCCCCTGGCCGCCGGCCGCGTGACCCTGATCAACGGCCGCATCGGCATCAGCGGCAGCGTGCTGTTCGCCCTGAACTCCGACCAATTGCAGCCCGAGGGCCGCGAGGTGCTGAAGACGCTGATCGAACCGCTGGCGGCCTATCTGAAGACTCACGACGAGATCCTGATGGTCAGCGGCTACACCGACGACCAGCAGGTGCGGGAAGGCAACCGCCGCTTCGCGGACAACTGGGACCTCTCGGCCCAGCGCGCCCTGACCGTGACGCGCGCGCTGATCGACGAAGGCGTGCCGTCGGCGTCCGTGTTCGCGGCCGCCTTCGGCTCCGAGCAGCCGGTGGCCGCCAACACCGACGAGGAAGGCCGCGCCCGGAACCGCCGCGTCGAAATCAGCCCCATCCCCCGCCCCTCCGCCAATCCGGGACAGCCCCGTGAGCAGTGACGGCACCCGCGGCGACCTCCTCGACGCCCGCGCCGTGCTGGACGCCTGGCGCGAAAGCGGCGCCGACCGGCACGCCCCGGCGCGCTTCCAGTTCCTGGACGCGATGGCGCGCCGGGCGGCCGACCGCGACGGCGCGGCCCGCCGGCTGCTGGACGGCAGGCTGGCCGCGCTGATCGAGGCCTACGAGGCCGACCTGGCCGCCGCCCAGGCGCTGCATTCCGCCACCGCAGCCGACGTCGATCCCGGCGCCGCTTCCGGTGCGGATGCCCAGGCCGCCCCGGCAACGGAAGCCGAGCGCGGCCCGCTGGGCCTGCTGGCCGACCGCCTCGCCAACCCCGATCCGGCGGACAGCGGCGGAGAGCCCTTCATGGCGCTGCGCGCCGCCTATCCGGAACTGCCGGTGCTGGAATATTTCCGCGGCGTCTGGTCCCGCGTCAGCGCCGACCGCCAGGTCCGGCAGTCGCAGGAACAGGTCCACAAGAACGCCGGCCCGCTCAATTCCAACCAGCTCGTGCACCGGACGCTCACGCTCATGCGCGAGCTCTCGCCCGGCTACCTGCAGCAGTTCCTGTCGTACACGGACGCGCTGATGTGGATGGAGCAGATGACCGCCGCCGCCGCGCCCCCGCCCAAGGAGGCGCCGCGCGCCGGCGCCCGCAAGACCGCGCGCGGCAAGGCGCGCTAGGCGCCCGCGCGCCGATTTGCGCGCCGCCCCCGCCCGGCGGTAAGATACGTTCCATATACAAACCATATATGGATCACCTATGGGCATCGTCAAGATTTCCGAGCAGATGCATGAGAACCTGCGCGTCGCCAGCGGCGCGCTCAGCCGCTCGATCAATTCCCAGGCCGAACACTGGATGCGCATCGGCATGCTGTCCGAACTCTACCCCGAACTGCGCCACGCGGACATCTGCCAGATGCTGATCCGCATCGAGCAGGCCGAGGGCTTCGCCATCGCCGCCCTGTCCCAGGGCCTTCCGCAGCCCGCCCAGCAGGAGGCCGCGTAAATGGCGCGCAAAGTTTCCATCAAGTCCGCCGCCGACATCGACATGGCCCGCAAGGCCGGCGCCATGGCCGCCGAAGTGCTGCACATGATCGCCGAGCACGTTCGCCCCGGCGTCACCACCGACGAACTGGACCGCATCTGCCACGACTACATCGTGAACGTGCAGAAGGCGATCCCGGCGAACGTCGGGTATCACGGCTTTCCGAAGACGATCTGTGCTTCGGCCAACCACGTGATCTGCCACGGCATCCCGTCGGCCAAGGTGCTGAAGAACGGCGACATCCTCAACATCGACGTGGCCGTCATCAAGGACGGCTGGTTCGGCGACACCAGCCGCATGTACTACGTGGGCCAGCCCAGCCCGCTGGCGCGCCGCCTGGTCGAGACCACCTACGAAGCCATGCGCGCCGGAATCATGGCGGTGAAGCCGGGCGCGACGCTGGGCGACGTCGGCCACGCGATCCAGACGGTGGCGCACCGCGAGCACTTCAGCATCGTGCGCGAATACTGCGGCCATGGCATCGGCCAGATCTACCACGACGAGCCCCAGGTGCTGCACTACGGCCGCCCGGGAGAAGGCCTGGTGCTGCAGCCCGGCATGATGTTCACCATCGAGCCCATGATCAACGCGGGCAAGCCCCAGACCAAGCAGCTGCCCGACGGCTGGACCGTGGTCACCAAGGACCGCTCGCTGTCGGCGCAGTGGGAGCACATGGTGGTCGTCACCGAGACCGGCTACGAGGTGCTGACGTCCTGGCCGGACGGCTTCGGGAGCTATCCCCCCATCCCCTGACGCCGCGCCTTGCCGACGGCAAGGAACGGAGTGCCGGACGACGAGGGCGCGATCATGATCGTGCCCTCGTCGTTTCCGCCGCGCGCTGCGCGCGCCTCCGCCTCCATGCCTGCCCTGCCCGCCGCGTTCCGCCGCCTCGCCGCCTCCAACCTGGCCGCGCAATTCTCCGAACAGATGGCGCTGGCCGCCGCGCCCCTGGTGGCGGTGCTGGCCCTGGGCGCCAGCGCGGCGCAGACCGGCTATCTGCAGACCGCCCAGACCCTGCCCTTCCTGCTGCTGTCGCTGCCCGCCGGCGTGCTGGCCGACCGCGTCTCGCGCCGGACGCTGATGACCGCCGCCGAATCCGCGCGCGCGGCCAGCCTGCTGGGCCTGCTGGCGCTGCTGTGGGCGGGCGGGCTGAACCTGGGCTGGCTGGCCGCGCTGGGTTTTCTCGGCGCGGTCGGCACCGTGGCCTACAACGTGGCCGCGCCGGCCCTGGTGCCCCGGCTGGTCGCGCCCGCCGAACTGGCCAGCGCCAACCGTTGGCTGGAACTGGCGCGCAGCGCGGCGTTCTCGGCCGGCCCGGCGGCCGGCGGCGCGCTGGTCGGGTGGATGGGCGCGCCCATCGCCTACGCGCTGGCCACCGCGCTCTCGCTGCTGGCGGCGCTGCTGCTCGCCGGCCTGCCCCGCGACGTGCCCGGCCCCCGCCCCAGGCGGCGCGTCATGAGCGAGCTGCGCGAAGGCGCCGCCTTCGTCGCGGCGCATCCGCTGCTGCGCCCCGTGCTGATTACCGCGGTGTTCTTCAATACCGCCTGGTTCGTGCTGCAGGCGGTCTACGTGGCGTATGCGATCGAACGGCTGGGGCTGTCGGCCGCGGGCGTGGGCATCACGCTGGGCATCTACGGCGCGGGCATGGTGGCGGGCGCGCTGCTCGCGCCCTGGCTGGCCCGGAGGCTGTCCTTCGGCGCGATGATAGGCGCCGGGCCCCTGACCGCGCTGGCGGCCAGCGGCATCCTGCTGGCGACGCTGGCGCAGCCCTCGGGCGCCTGGGCCGCGGCCGGGTTCTTCCTGTTCGGCGCCGGCCCCATCCTGTGGACCATCACCACCACCACGCTGCGCCAGGCGGTCACGCCCAATGCCTTGCTGGGCCGGGTCTCGGCGGTGATCCTCACCGCTACCTTCGGCGCCCGCCCCGTCGGCGCGCTGATCGGCGCCGCGCTGGCGGCCCACGTCGGCGTCGAGGCGTGCCTGTGGGTGTCCACCGCCGGCTTCGCCGTGCAGTTCGCGGTGCTGTTCAGTTCGCCGGTGCTGCGCCTGCGCGTCCAGCCGGCAGCGGGCGAAGCGGCAACTGTTGCGGGCCGCGCGGTCTGAATCTGTATCTGGCGGCGCCGGCCCCGGCCCGCTAGACTGCCCCGGTCATCCCTCCGGAGCGCCCGGCGCGCGCAACATGCTGAACATCCTGGGCAAGGCCTCTTCCATCAACGTGCGCAAGGTGCTGTGGGCCTGCGTCGAACTGCGCCTGCCGTTCAAGCGCGAAGACTGGGGCTCGGGCTTCCGGTCCACCGCCGAGCCCGGCTTCCTCGCGCTGAATCCCAATGCCATGGTGCCCGTCATCCAGGACGGCGATTTCGTGCTGTGGGAATCCAACACCATCATCCGCTACCTGGCCTCGCAATATGGCGGCGACGCGCTGTATCCCGCCGCGCCCAAACTGCGCGCCCGGGTGGATCAGTGGATGGACTGGCAGGCCACCGACCTGAACCGCTCCTGGTCCTATGCCTTCATGGCGCTGGCGCGGCAATCCGCCGCGCACCGCGACGCGGCCGCCACCGAGGCGTCCTGCCAGGCCTGGGCGCACTGCATGGGCATACTGGAGCAGCGCCTGTCGCAGACCGGCGCCTACGTCGCGGGCGAGGCGTTCTCGCTGGCGGACATTCCCGTCGGCCTGTCGGTGAACCGGTGGTTTCTCACGCCCTTCGACAAGCCGCGCCTGCCGGCGGTCGCGGCCTACTACGACCGGCTGGCCGAGCGCGAGGGCTACCGCCAGCACGGCCGCAATGGCACGGTCTGAGGCGCGCGGCTACTTCACCACGCCGCACACCAGGCGCCCGCCTCCCCCGCCCAGGGGCTTGGGCGTGTCGCTGTAGTTGTCGCCGCCCACGTGCACCATCAGCGCATGGCCCTTCACGTCGGCCAGCTTCAGGTGCGGCGCGACGACCGCCTTCTTGGCGGAGCCATCGGCCCCGACCACGATGAACGGCAGGTCGCCCTGATGCCCGTCGGTGGCCATCGGCCCCTTGTGGGCCTTGGTTCCCTTGGGGTCCAGGTGCCCGCCCGCCGCGCCGCCGGGCGCCATCTGCTCATTCACCATGCCGGGTCCGCAAGACCCTTTTTCGTGCACGTGGAAGCCGTGCTCGCCGGGAGGCAGTCCCTTGAGGTTGGGCGTGAACTGCAGCCCGCCCTTGGTGTCCTTGACGGAAATGGAACCGGCGCTCTTGCCCACGCCGTCCGCGGTCAGGAAGGACATCGAGACGTTTTCCGCCGACGCGGCGCCGGCGGCGCCCGCCAGCGCAAGCGCCGAGACCAGCAACGAGATTTTCTTCATGGAGTGCCTCCCAGGATTCGTGCCCGCGGGCCGCGGGCGCCCGATAGGGCATGGCCGGCCTCGAAGCCGGCCATGCCGCCAAAAACAATAGCATTCGCTTGCGGCCGTCCGCCAGCAATCTTCATTCCTGATACAAACGCGGAGCCGGCCGCTTCAGCCGCGCACCAGCAGCACCACCGCGTGCAGCGCCACGCCGATCAGGCCGCCGACCAGGGTGCCGTTGAAACGGATGTATTGCAGGTCGCGCCCCACGCTGAGCTCCAGTTCGTCGACCAGATGGCGTTCGTCCCAATTCTTGACGGTGCGCGAGATGTGCTCGGTGACGCCGCTGCGCAGCCGCCCGGTCAGGCGGCGCGCCGCGCCCAGCACGTGGTTGTTGATCGCCTCGCGCAGGCCCGGGTCCTCGCCCAGCTTGCGGCCCAGCGCCAGCAAGGCGCCTTCCAGGTGGCGGGCCAGCGCCGAATCCTCGTCCGACAGGTCGCGGCGCAAGGCGGCGTGGATGTCGTCCCACAGGCCCTGCACGTACTCCTGCACTTTGGGATGGTCGATGACGCGCTGCTTCAGCGCCTCGATCTGCGCGGACAGCGCGGGGTCCTCCCGCAGGCGCCGGATGTAGTCCAGCACCCAGGCCTCGTAGTCGCGCCGCACCGGATGGCCGGGCTCGGACAGCACGTCGCGCAGCTCTTCCACCAGGGCGCGGGCCAGCCGGTCCGCCAGGTTGTCGGCGATGCCATCCACCGACTTCAGCACGTCCACGGCGGCGATGATGCGAGGCCATTCCTTTTTCGCGAACTTCACCAGGAGGCCCGAGGCGCGCGCCTTCACCTCTTCCTCGCCCAGGTAGCCGCCCAGCCGTTCGAGGGCGGCGTCCAGCAGCTCCTGGTGCCGCCCGTCGCGCGTCAGCAGGCCCAGCACCTCACCCGCGGTGTCAGCCGCGTCCCAGCGGCGCAGGGTCTTGACCACGAATGCCTGGATCACGCCGCGCACGGCCCGGTCATCCAGCAGGTCCAGCGTCTGCAAGGCCACGTTGCGGGCGCCTTCGCTCAGGGCTCGCGCCTGGCGCGGACGCGCCAGCCAGCGGGAGAGGCGCGCGGCCGGATCGAACACGCGCAGCTTTTCCATCAGCGTGTCGGGATCCAGGAAATGGTCGCGCACGAACACGGCGAGGTTGTCGCCGATGCGATCCTTGTTGCTGGGGATGATGGCGGTGTGCGGAATCGGCAGGCCCATCGGACGGCGAAACAGCGCCACCACCGCGAACCAGTCCGCCAGCGCGCCGACCGTGGCCGCCTCGCAGAACGCCCGCACCCAGGCCCAGGCGCCCTGCCCGCCCATGACGTGGCTGGTGATGAAGCCGCTGATCATCGCCACCAGCAAGGCCAGCGCGGCGATCTTCATGCGCCGCAGCTGGGCGCGGCGCGCGTCGGAAGCCAGGGCGGAGCGCGTCGCGGGCGCGGCGGCGGTTCGGGGCGTTTCGGTCATGGGTTCCCTCTCTCTCTCTCCTCAGCCCAGCGGCGGCAGCGTGTTGAACAGCAGGACCATGGCGAGGCCGGCCACCGACACGATGGATTGCACCACCGAGATGGTCTTGGTGGCCTCGCCCATGGTCATGCCGAAGGACTCCTTCACCATCCAGAAGCCGGCGTGATTGGCGTAGTTGAAGAACAGCGAGCCGCAGCCGATCGAGAGCGCGAGCAGCGGCAGGTTGAGGCTGGGGTCGGCGCCCGCCAGCGGCGCCAGCAGGCCCGCCGCGCCCACGATGCCGACGGTGGCCGAGCCGGTCGACACCGACAGTAGCATGGCGATCAGCCAGCCCAGGACCAGGGGCGGCAAGGCGAACTGATGGGTCAGCTGCACGATGGCGTCGCCCACCTTGGCGCTCGTGAGCACCTGCTGGAAGGCGCCGCCGCCGGCGATGATGAGCATGATGCCGGCGATGGGCTTGAGGCTCTTGCCCAGCGCGTCGCGCAGCTTCTCGGCATCCCCGCCCCGCAGGTACACGAGGGTGAGCGCCGCGAACAGCACGCCCAGCAGCATCGCCACCATGGGGTCGCCCAGGAAGGCGGCCGCGCGCATCGCGACGGAATCCTTGGGCAGCAACATTTCGGCCAGCGCATGCACCAGCATCAGCAGCGCCGGCAGCAGCGCGGCCAGCACGCCCAGGCCCACGCTGGGCTCGCCGCGCCCGTCGGCCTGCGGCCGGGCCGCGGTGAACTGGTCGAGCAGGGCTTCGTCCGGACGGGTGGTCATGCGCGGGGCGATGAAGGCGCCGTACAGCGGGCCGCCCAGGATCATGGCGGGCAGCGCCGCGATGAAGCCGTAGATCATGGTCGGGCCGACCGTCGTTTTCAGCGTGGCGATCGCCGTCAGCGGGCCGGGGTGCGGCGGCACCATGCCGTGCATCGCGGCCAGGGCGGAAATCACCGGCACGCCCACGTACACGTAGGCCGAGCCCTTGAAGCGCTCCTGCGTTTCCAGCTTGCGCGCCACGCTGAAGATCAGCGGCAGCATCACCACCAGGCCCACCTCGAAGAACATGGGGATGCCGATGACGAACGCCACCAGCGTCATGGCCCACGGGATCATGCGGGGGGACGTGTGGCGCAGGATGGCGTTGGCCAGGCGCTCCGTGGTGCCGGAGTCGGCCAGGATCTTGCCCAGCATGGCGCCCAGCGCAATCACCACGCCCACCGCGCCCAGGGTCTTGCCCGCGCCGTTGGTGAGGTTCTTGACGATGGCCACCGGCTCCATGCCGGTGGCGAAGCCGACGCCGATCGATACGACGAGCAGCGCCAGCAGCGGGTGCATGCGGATGCGGGAGACGATGAGCGCCACCAGCACGAGGACGCTCGCCAGGGCGGTGAGCAGTAATTGGATGTCGAACGCGGACATGGTCGGGCCTGGAAGTAGCGTAGTGAGGCGCTGCCGGCCCGCGGCCGGCCGCGGTGATGAAAACGGATTTTATTCCCGCCAAGCTGAACGCCCAGTCAGGAAACGCGCGCCTCGCCTGGCCCGCAGCGCCCGCCATGCCCCGCCTACCCTGCCGCGGCCAACAGGCCCGGCATGCCCTCGTGGCGCGCCTGAGCGCGCTCCAGGATGAATTCGATGATCATCGCGATCGCGCGCGGATGATGCCGGTTCGGCATGTACAGCATGTACATGCCGCGGCCGAAGATACTGAGCCGCCATTGCGTCAGCGCGGCCAGCAGATCGCCGCGCGCGAAATCCTCGTGCACCACGTAGTCCGGCACGATGCCCACGCCGAGGCCGGCGCGGATCGCGTCGCGCAGGAAGGCGTAGTTGCGCGAGATCACGGTGGGCTCCAGCACCACATGCTGGCGCGGCTGGCCGCCATAGTACGCGGACAGCCGCAGCGGGCGGCCGATGACGGCGGCGCTGATGATCGGGCAGCCCGCCAGGTCCTCGGGCCGGTTCGGCAGCCCGCGGGCAGCCGCGTACGCCTTCGAGGCGCACGCCACGTAGCGGACCTGGCCCAGCTCCCGCGCGACCAGGTTCTGCGGCGGCTCCGACATGATGCGCACGGCGATGTCCACCTCGTCGCGCAGCAGGTCGTCGACGCTGTTCTCGAACAGCACGTCCAGCACGATATCCGGATAGGCCTGCTTGAATTCCAGCAGCCAGGGCGTCATCACGAATTGCCCGTAGCCGCTGGGCACGCTCAGGCGCACCTTGCCCTGGGGCGTCTTGCCCAGGGTCTCGATCGATTCGCGGGCGGCGGCGAGTTCGTCCTGGATGCTGCGGCCGTGGCGATACAGCTTCAGTCCGATTTCGGTGGGTTCGACGCGCCGCGTCGTGCGCCGCACCAGCTGCATGCCGACGGCGCGCTCCAGCTGGCTCAAGTGGTAGCTGACGTTGGCGCGCGTCATCTTGAGACGGCGCGCGGCCTCGCTCAGATTGCCGGCGTCCAGGATCTCGACCAGCAAGGTCAGGGATTTGGTGTCCATGCGGCGTCTCCCGGGAGGCCCTTGCGAGGCATTGTCAAAATTTCTTATACGTAGTGTCAATTATAGATGCCATTGTCAAGACATATTTACTGGGAAAGAATAAAGCCACAAAAAAAGGCGAGCCACCCCGGCCCGCCAGGCGCCGAATCCGCCCCTGCGTGGCAGGCCCGCGGCGCCCTTGACGGAGACACTGTCCATGACCGACAGCGCAAGCACCGGCGCCGCCCTCGCGCGCCGCTACGAAGACGTTCTCGTCGTCACCATCGACCATCCGCCGGTCAACGCCCTGAGCGCCGCCGTGCGCGCCGACCTGGCCGCGGCGATCCGCGACGCGCAGGCCGATCCGCAAGTGCGCGCCATCGTGCTGACGGGCGCCGGCAAGAACTTCATCGCCGGCGCCGACATCCGCGAATTCGGCAAGCCGCCGCAACCGCCCATCCTGCCCGATCTCTGCAACCAGATCGAGGCCAGCGCCAAGCCCGTGGTTGCCGTGCTGCATGGCGCGGCGCTGGGCGGGGGCCTGGAAGTGGCGCTGGCCGCCCATTACCGCATCGCGCTGCCCGGCGCCCGCCTGGGGCTGCCCGAAGTCACGCTGGGCCTGCTGCCCGGCGCCGGCGGCACGCAGCGCGCCCCGCGCCTCATGGGCGCGCAGGCGGCGCTGGACCTGATGCTGTCGGGCAAGCACCTGTCCGCCGAAGCCGCGCGCGACGCGGGGCTGGTGGACGCGCTGGCCGGCGTGGACGATGCGCTGGCCGCCGGCCTGGCCTATGCCCGCGAACTGCTGGCCCTGCGCGCCGGCCCGCGCCGCACCCGCGACGCCGACGCCGCGCTGGCGGACAAGCCCGCCGCGCTCGCCGCCGTCGAGGCGGCCGCGGGCCGCCTGGCCCAGACGGCCCGCGGTCTCTACTCGCCCGCCAGGATCGTGGAAGCCGTGCGCGCCGCCATCGAACAGCCCTTCGACGAAGGCCTGCGCACCGAACGCGCGCTGTTCCTCCAGTGCCTGGACAGCCCGCAGCGCGCCGGGCTGGTGCATGCCTTCTTCGCGGAACGCGAGGCCGCCAAGATCCCGGAACTGAAGCAGGCGCGGCCGCGCCGGGTGGAGCGCGTAGGCATCGTGGGCGGCGGCACCATGGGCGCGGGCATCGCCGTGGCGGTGCTGGACGCCGGGCTGCCGGTGGCCATGGTGGAACAGGACGACGCCGCGCTGGAGCGCGGCCGCGCCCGCGTCGCGCAGGTGTACGACCTGCTGGTCGGCAAGGGCAGGATGAGCGCCGACGAGCGCGCCGAGCGCCTGGCTCGCTTCACCGGCTCGACCGGCTACGAGGCCCTGGCCGACGCCGACCTCATCATCGAGGCGGTGTTCGAGGACATGGACGCCAAGCTCGCGGTCTTCGCGCAGCTGGACCGCGTGGCCAAGCCGGGCGCCGTGCTCGCCACCAATACCTCCTACCTGGACGTGGACCGGATCGCGGCCGCCACGCGCGGGCCGGCCGACGTGCTGGGCCTGCACTTCTTCTCGCCGGCCAACGTGATGAAACTGCTGGAAGTGGTGGTGGGCAGGCAGACCGCGCCCGACACGGTCGCCACGGGCTTCGACTTCGCGCGCCGGCTGCGCAAGATCCCGGTGCGCGCGGGCGTGTGCGACGGCTTCATCGGCAACCGCATCCTGGCCGCGTACCGGCAGGCGGCGGACCTGATGATGGAAGACGGCGCCTCGCCCTACGACATCGATGCCGCGGTGCGCGAATTCGGCTACCCCATGGGCCCCTACCAGATGATGGACCTCGCCGGCGGCGATATCGGCTGGGCCACACGCAAGCGCCGCGCCCCCACCCGCGACCCCGCGCAGCGCTACGTGCAGATCGCCGACCGCCTGTGCGAACGCGGCTGGTTCGGCCAGAAGACGGGCCGCGGCTATTACCTCTACCCCGACGGCGCCCGCCAGGGCCGGCAGGATCCCGAAGTGCTCGCCATCATCGACGCCGAGCGGCGCCGCGCCGCAGTGACCCCGCGCCCCTTCCCGCCGGAAGAGATCCAGCGCCGCTACCTGGCCGCCATGATCAACGAAGCGGCCAACGTGCTGCGCCAGGGCATCGCGCTGCGCCCGTCCGACATCGACGTGGTGGCCGTGGCCGGTTACGGCTTTCCGCGCCACCGCGGCGGGCCGATGCACTACGCCGACAGCGTCGGCCTGCCGCGCATCCTGGCGGACCTGCGCGAGTACGCCCGCGAGGATCCCGCCTTCTGGACGCCCTCCCCGCTGCTCGTCGAGCTGGCCGAGGCCGGCCGCGATTTCGCCAGCCTCAACCGGGCTGCCTGATTCCCCTTTACGACAGGTCACTCCATGCGCGAAGCCGTCATCGTCTCCACCGCCCGCACGCCCATCACCAAGGCCGGGCGCGGCGAATTCAACCTGATCGCCGGCCCCACGCTGGCCGCGCACGCCGTGCGCGCCGCGGTCGAGCGCGCCGGCGTGGACCCCGCGCTGATCGAGGATGCCATCCTCGGCTGCGGCTACCCCGAGGGCGCCACCGGCCGCAACATCGGCCGCCAGGCCGTGATCCGCGCCGGCCTGCCCGTCAGCGTCGGCGGCGCCACCATCAATCGCTATTGCGCGTCGGGCCTGCAAGCCATCGCCTCGGCCGCCAGCCGCATCGTGATGGACGGCGCGCCGGCCATGATCGCGGGCGGCGTGGAACTGGTGTCGCAGATCCGCACCCGCGACGACGGCGTGAGCGGCATGGACCCGTGGATCGTGGCCAACAAGCCCGATGTCTACCTGCCCATGATCGAAACCGCCGACATCGTCGCGGCGCGCTACGGCATCAGCCGCGAAGCCCAGGACTGCTACGCCGCGCAGAGCCAGGCGCGCGCCGAGGCCGCGCAGGCCGCCGGCCGCTACCGCGACGAGATCATCCCCGTCACCACCACGATGTCGGTCACCGACCGCGCGACCGGCGCGGTCGGCGAACGCGAAGTGACGGTGGATCGGGACACCTGCAACCGCCCCGGCACGCGCTACGAGGCCCTGGCCGAGCTGGCGCCGGTGCGCGGGGCCGGCCAGTTCGTCACGGCCGGCAACGCCTCGCAACTGTCGGACGGCGCGGCGGCCTGCGTGCTGATGGAAGCCGCGCAGGCGGAACGCGCCGGCATCGAGCCGCTGGGCGCGTTCCGCGGCCTGGCGGTGGCCGGCTGCGAGCCCGACGAAATGGGCATCGGGCCGGTCTACGCGGTGCCCAGGCTGCTGGCCCGTCACGGCCTGAGCGTGCAGGACATCGACCTCTGGGAACTGAACGAGGCCTTCGCCTCCCAGGCCCTGTACTGCCAGGAGAAGCTCGGCATCCCGATGGACCGCCTGAACGTGGACGGCGGCGCCATCGCGCTGGGCCATCCCTTCGGCGTCACCGGCGCCCGGCTCGCCGGCCACGTGCTGATCGAAGGCCGCCGCCGCGGCGCCCGCTATGCCGTCGTGACGATGTGCGTGGGCGGCGGCATGGGCGCGGCCGGACTGTTTGAAATCTATTGAGGAATCCCCATGGATCTGGAGTTCACCCCCGAGGAAAACGCCTTCCGCGATGAAGTGCGGACCTTCCTGGCCGAGCAGCTGCCCGAGCGCCTGTCGGCCCTGGTCGTCCAGGGCAAGCTGCTGGCGCGCGCCGACATGGTCGAATGGCATGCCATCCTGAACCGCCGCGGCTGGCTGGCCAGCCACTGGCCGGTGGAATACGGCGGCACCGGCTGGAGCACGGTCGAGAAGTACATCTTCGACGAGGAATGCGCGCTGGCCGGCGCGCCGCGCATCGTCCCCTTCGGCTTGAGCATGCTGGGCCCGGTGCTGATCAAGTACGGCACCGAAGCGCAGCGGCGCCATTGGCTGCCGCGCATCCTGGACGGCAGCGATTGGTGGTGCCAGGGCTATTCCGAGCCGGGCGCCGGCTCCGACCTGGCCTCCGTGAAGACCACCGCCGTGCGCGACGGCGACAGCTACATCGTCAACGGCCAGAAAACCTGGACTACGCTGGGCCAGCACGCCAACATGATTTTCTGCCTGGTGCGCACCTCGCAGGAAGGCCGCCGCCAGGAGGGCATCAGCTTCCTGCTGGTCGACATGCAAAGCCCGGGCGTGGAAGTCCGCCCCATCATCACCCTGGACGGCGAGCACGAAGTCAACGAAGTGTTCTTCTCCGACGTGCGGGTGCCGGCGGCCAACCTGGTGGGCGAAGAGAACCGCGGCTGGACCTGCGCCAAGTACCTGCTGACCTACGAGCGCACCAACATCGCCGGCGTCGGACAATCGACGGCGGCGCTGGCGCGCCTGAGGACGGTGGCCGCGAGCCAGCGCCGGAACGGCCGGCCGCTGGCCGAAGACCCCGACTTCGCCGCCCGCCTGGCGCGCGTGGAGATCGAGCTGGCCAATATGCGCACCACCAATCTGCGCGTGGTGGCCGCCGTTGCCGGCGGCGGCGCGCCGGGCGCGGAAAGCTCGATGCTGAAGATACGCGGCACCCAGATACGGCAGGAGATCAGCGCGCTGAACCGCCGCGCCATGGGCCCGTATGCGCGCCCCTTCGTGCCCGAAGCCCTGCACGAAGGCTACGGCGGCCCGGCCATCGGCCCCAAAGGCGCCGAGAGCGCCGCGGCGCAGTACTTCAACCAACGCAAGCTGTCGATCTTCGGCGGCTCCAATGAAATCCAGAAGAACATCATCTCCAAGATGATCCTCGGGCTGTGAGGGCTGGCCATGAACTTTGAACATACCGAAGACCGCCGCATGCTGTCGGACATGCTGCGCCGATTCGTCGCCGAGCAAAGCGGTTTCGCCGCGCGCGACCGCCACGCCCGCTCGGAACGCGGCTACAGCCTCGAACTCTGGCAGCGCTACGCCGAACTGGGCGCCATCGGCGCGCTCTTCAAGGAGGCTGACGGCGGGCTGGGCGGAACCGGCTTCGACATTTCCGTGGTGTTCGAGGCGCTGGGCCGCGGCCTGGCCGTCGAGCCCTTCCTGGACGCCCTGATGGCGGGCAGCGCCATTGCCGAGGCCGGCTCGCCCGCCCAGCGCGAAACCCTGGAGGCTCTGATCGCCGGCGCCCTCACCGTCTCGCTGGCGCATGCCGAACCCGATTCCGGCTATGCATTGGCCGAGGTCGGCACCCGCGCCGAACAAGGCCCCGGCGGCTGGGTGCTGAACGGCGCCAAGGCGGTGGTGGCGGCCGGCGAGCACGCGGACCTGTTCCTGGTCTCGGCCCGCGGCGCCGGCGCGCCGGACGACGAAGCCGGCATCAGCCTGTTCCTGGTGAGCGCCGGCACGCCCGGCCTGACGCTGCGCGGCTACGGCCTGATCGATGGCGGCCGCGCGGCCGAACTGACGCTGGACGGCGTCCAGCTGCCGCCCCAAGCGCTGCTGGGCGAGGCCGGCTCCGCCTACCCGGTGCTGGAGCGCGCCGTCGGCCGCGGCATCCTGGCCCTGTGCGCCGAGGCCGTGGGCGCCATGGATTGCGCGCGCGACGCCACCCTGGAATACCTGCGCACGCGCCGCCAGTTCGGCGTGCCCCTCGGCAGCTTCCAGGCCCTGCAGCACCGCATGGCGGACGTGCTGCTGGAAATCGAACAGGCGCGTTCGGCGGTGATCAACGCGGCGGCGGCGCTGGACCACCCCGACCGCGCCACGCGCGAGCGCGCCCTGTCCGCCGCCAAATACACCATCGGCCGCATCGGCACGCTGGTGGCCGAAGAGAGCATCCAGCTGCACGGCGGCATCGGCATGACCTGGGAACTGCCGCTGGCGCACTATGCCAAGCGCCTGGTCATGATCGACCACCAGCTGGGCGACGAAGACCATCACCTGCGCCGCTACATCGCGCTGGGACGGCAATAGACGGAGGACGACGGACATGACGCAGGCCCTGACCGCCCCGCCGCTGTCGCCGCCCTTCGCGGCCCCCTTCCCGGTGCGCACCGCCGACGACGTGCGCCGGCTGGCGGCCCGCCCGCTCGCCGAGACGCTGACGGTGCGCAGCACCTACGAGATCTTCCGCAACTCGGCCGCGGCCTTCGGCGACAAGACCGCGCTGACCTTCCTGCGCAGCGCCGACCCCGGCGACGAGCCCGTGCGCTGGAGCTACCGCGAACTGCTGGCCGGCATCCACCGGACGGCCAATCTGCTGCACAGCCTGGGCGTGGGTCCGGACGACGCGGTGGGCGTGCTGCTGCCGGGCTGCCTGGAATACCACCTGGCGCTGTGGGGCGGCGAGGCGGCGGGCATCGTCCAGCCGCTCAACCCCCTGCTGGCCGAGGACAAGCTCGCCTCCCTCATGAACGCGGCCCGCGCCAAGGTGCTGATCGCCTACGGGTCGGACGTGGAATGCGGCTCCTGGTCCAAGGCGCTGCGCCTGCGCGAACGCGTGCCCACGCTGCGCATGCTGCTGCGCGTGGCGCCGCTGGGCGAGCCGGCGTCCGAACGCCCCGCGCTGCCGGACGACGCGCTGGACTTCAACGCCGCGCGCGCCGCGCAGCCGGCGGACCGCCTCGTCAGCGGCCGCGACATCCAGGGCGGCGACGTGGCCGCGTATTTCCACACCGGCGGCACCACCGGCGCGCCCAAGCTCGCCATCCACACCCACGCCAACCAGGTCTTCAGCGCCTGGGCCGCGGTGCAACTGCAGAACGCCGGGCCCGGCGACGTGGTCATCAACGGCTATCCGCTGTTCCACGTGGCGGGCGTGCTGCCGGCCTCGCTGGCGGCCCTGTCGGCCGGCGTGGAGACCGTCATCCCCACCACCCTGCTGCTGCGCAACCGCGACGTGCTGCGCAATTACTGGCGCCTGGTCGAACACCACCGCGCCACCTCGCTGCAAGGCGTGCCCACCATCCTCGCGGCGCTGGCGGAGATTCCGCTGGCCGGCGCCGACATCTCGTCGCTGCGCTACTGCCGCACCGGCGCGGCGCCCTTGCCCGCCGAGCTGGCCGCGCGCTTCAAGCGCCTGTTCGGGCTGCACGTCAATGAAAGCCTGGGCATGACGGAAATGGCCGGCATCTCGACCATCTCGCCCCCGGGCTGCGAATTCCCGGTGGGCTGCGTGGGCTATCCGCTGCCCTATGTGCGGATCCGCATCGTCGGCCTGGACATGCCGGCCGGCACGCCCGCCCGCGACCTGCCCGCCGGCGTGCCCGGCATGGTGCTGTTCAAGGCGCCCAACGTCATCCCCGGTTTCCTCGACGCCGAAGACACGGCGCGCGCCTTCACCGAGGACGGCTGGCTGATCAGCGGCGACGTCGGCTACCTGGACCCGGAGGGCCGCCTGCACCTGCAAGGCCGCGCCAAGGACCTGATCATCCGCAGCGGCCACAACATCGACCCCAAGACCATCGAGGACGCCCTCGCCTCGCACCCCGCCGTACGGCTCTGCGCGGCGGTCGGCGCGCCCGACGCCTACGCCGGCGAACTGCCCATCGCCTTCGTCACGCTGGCCGAAGGCGCCCAGGTCCAGGAGGCGGAACTGCTGGCCTACGCCGCCGAACACGTGGACGAAAGCCCGGCGCGCCCCAAGCGCGTCATCGTGCTCGACAGCATGCCCATGACCAACGTGGGCAAGATCTACAAGCCGGACCTGCGCCGCCTGGCCGCCGCCGTCTCGGTGCAGCCCGTGGTGGAGCGCGTCTTGCGGGAAGCGGGCCTGACCGCCGACGGCGCGCTGTTCCGCGTGCAGGCCGACGCGCAGCCCGACGTGGCCGTCCTGGCCGACGCCCGCGCCCCGGCGGCGCTGAAAGCCCGCCTGCGCGACGCCCTGGCCCGGTTGCCGATAAAGATCGCCTTGCGCGACTGAGCAGTCCCCCCACACACAACAACACCACAGGAGACAACCCCATGACCCACCAGCCCCTGCGGCGCGCCTGCCTGGGCGCCTTGCTGCTCTCGATGGCCGGCGCCGCCCTGCCCTTGGCCGCCACCGCGCAAAGCGCCTTTCCCTCCAAGCCCATCACGGTGATCGTGCCTTTCCCGGCCGGCGGGTCCACCGACCGCCACATGCGCATCGTGGCGCAGGACGCCTCCAAATACCTGGGCCAGCCCGTCATCGTGGAAAACCGGCCCGGCGCCGGCGGCACCCTGGGCCCCGCCACCATGGCCAAGACCGCCAAGCCCGACGGCTACACCATCTCCCTGTACACCCTGGCCATGCTGCGCATGCCCTACATGCAGAAAAGCAGCTGGGACCCGATCAACGACTTCAGCTTCATCCTGGGGCTGTCGGGCTACACCTTCGGCTTCACCGTCCGCGCCGATTCTCCGTACAAGACCTTCAACGAATACATCGAGGCCGCGCGCAAGGCGCCCGGCACCATCGACTACGGCTCCACCGGCGTGGGCTCGTCCCCGCACCTGCTGATCGAGGAAATCGCCATCAACGCCAAGGTCAAGCTGAACCACGTGCCGTTCAAGGGCAACGCGGACATGCAGCAGGCGCTGCTGGGCGGCCACGTCATGGCGCAAAGCGACGCCACCGGCTGGGACCAGTTCGTGGACTCGGGCAAGATGCGCCTGCTCGTCACCTTCGGCGAAAAGCGCACCACCCGCTGGCCCGACGTGCCCACCGCGCAGGAACTGGGCTACAAGGTCGTGTCCACCTCGCCCTACGGCCTGGCCGGCCCCAAGGGCATGGACCCCGCGGTCGTAAAGACGCTGCACGATGCCTTCAAGAAGGCGCTGTTCGACCCCGCCAGCATGGACGTCATGAAGCAGCTGAACCAGGAGCCCGCCTACCGCAACAGCCAGGACTACAAGGAATGGGCCCAGGCCACCTACATCAAGGAAAAGGGGCTGATCGAATACCTGGGACTGATGGCCAAGGATTGAGCGCCCAGCCTCCGCGCCGCCCAGGGACCGCGCGGCGCGGGCTCGATGCCCTGCGCCTGGGCGGCCTCACCAGGTGTACTTGACGCCTATCCTGCCGGCATATTGGTGATAGCTCTGCGCGCCCCAGGATCCGGCCACGTTGACCCAGCCCGTCCAGCCCTTGTTGAAATCGGCGTGCACGCCCAGCTTCAATTCATAGCGGTCTTCCGGATAGAGATCGCCGACGGACAGCTGATTGAACGACACCGAACTGCCGGTGTTGCTGTGCCACCAGTTCAGCGTCGCGAACGGCTGCGCCTTGCGGCCATTCCCCAGGTCGTAGGTGGTGTGGGTGCGCACGCCCAGCCGCGTGATGGTGCCGTGCGAATCTGCGCTGTCCACCCGGGTGCCGTTGGCTTCGGTCAGGCTGTCCGTGTCCGAACTCACGTAAATGATCTGAGCCTGGGGTTCGAGTATCCAGTCGCCGCGCAGCTTGAAGGCGTAGCCCGTCTCGGCGGACACCGCCCAAGCGCGGGAATCGTAGTCCACCCGCGGCAGATCGGTGCCCATTACCCGGTTGTTGTACCAGCCGTACTGGAACCAGGTGTCCACATAGGCGCCAAGCTTGCTCTCGTCGTTCTGGAACCAGGTGCCGTAGACACCCGCGCTGTAGCCTTGCACCTTGCCCTTGGCCTTGTAGGGGTTGCCGTCGGCGCGGGCCGTGCTGTCGGCGCTGCCATAACCCAGCATCGCGCCGAGATGCAGGCGGTCGGTTTCCGAGAACAGCTTCCATTGCGCCACGTCGCCGCCGCCTTGCAGCAGGAACATGTCGGTGCTGACGTCGAAGTTGCCGTCCCGGCTGTGCGAGCCTTCCCACTTGCCCACGGCCCGCAGCCAGAGCGCCCGGCGCTTGCTGTCCTCCGATTGAAACTGCTGGCCCTCGATGAACTGCGGCTCGCCCAGGCGGTCGTGCATGCTGTGCACGAACATCTGCCCGACCAGGCGCTGGTTCGCGAGATAGGCCGCGACTTCGGGGCGGTACAACGGCTCTGGATCGGGCCCCGGCACCGGCGGCACTGGGGGATTCGGCGGGATGGGAGGATCCGGCGGCACCGGAGGCGGATCCGGCTGTTTCTGGGAACGCAGATACCAGCTCTGGTCGGCGGGCGCGGCCGCCGAGCCCTGGTACAGCCGGTACTCATACGGGCCCGCCACCGCGCGGCCGGCCAGCGCGAACGCGCTGGATCCCGACACGCCGCCGTTGACGACCTCGACCACCTGTATCCCGCTGGCCGTCGTCAGCGCGCCCGGCCCGCCCGCGTTCTTGATGCGCAGTTGCGAAGCGCCGCTGGCGCTGCCGCCGTCAACGACCAGTTTGTCCGATGGCGAGCTGTCGTCGCCCAGGTAGGTATTGAGCGCAATGACGCCATCCCCGCTGTAGTTGCGCACCGTCAGCGTCTTGTATGCCCCGCCTTGCGGCGGCGTGAAGTCGATCAGGCTGGGATCGTTGACCAGGTTGGTGATGTTGGAATTGCCGGTCATCGTCCAGGTCGAATCCACCAGCGTCACGTTCGAGGTGCTGCCCGCCTCCGTGACCGCCGCGCCCGTCAAGACCGCGTTGCGCGCCGTCACATTGGCCGTGGCGGGAGAGCCGGCGAGCACGCCGGCGGCGTTGATGCCGCCGGGATTGCCCGCGTCGGGCGCCAGGCTGGGGTCCAGCCCACGCAGCGTGCGGGTCCTGCTGCTCAGCAGGGTGCCGGAACTGGCTACCTGCAGCCAGTTGGTCGCGCCCTGGACCGTCGCGCCGTTCAATTGGATGTTCGCCACGCCACCGTCGACGCCGACGGCCGTCCCGGCCGTGCTGGCGATGCTGCCGCCGTTGATGACTGCGCTCTGCGTGCCCGTGTCGCTCGTCAGCAGCAGGCCGATGGACCCCGCTCCGCTCACCCCGACGGCGCTGCCCGTGGCCGCGTAGCTTGAAGTGCCGGCCACGACGACGCCATGGGCGGCGGCGCCGGACGTCTGCACCGAGCCGGCATCGAACACCACGTTGCTGGCCACGCCCTCCGCGAGGATCCCGAACCCGCCCTGCCCGCTGGTGACGACGGTGTTGCGCAGGGCCTGAACGACGGTGGCCGGCTCGCCGCTGCCCGTATAGGCATATAGACCTGCCGCATCCGTGCCGCGAGTCTCGACCCGCAGATCGGACAGCTCGGCGCGGGACCCGTTGATGCCCCAAACGCCGTAGGCGTCCGCGCCCTCGGTCAGGATGCGCGCGGTGGACCCGCCCTGGGGCGCCACGACCAGATGGTTGGTCGGGCTGACGTAACGGTGCAGCAGAATGCCGCTGCTGCCCTGGCCCGTGGTGTGGATATCGGTCGAGCCCTCTATCACCGCTTCGCCCACGCCCAGCATGTAGAAACCGTCAGAGCTCTGCCCGGTGGTGCTGATCCGCAGCGTCGAGCCCGGCCCCGAGGTGAATCGGCGCAGGAACGAGTCCGGGTAGGTCAGGCTGTAGCCCAGTTCGACGCCGCGCGCATACGATCCGCCGGTCGTCTGCACGTCCAGCACGCCGCCCGCATCCAGCGTAATGGCGGTGTTGTTGCTGGTCATGACCCCCTTGGGCCAGGGATTGCCGCCCGCGGGCGCGGCCTCGATCTTGAGGGTCGCGCCATTGCCGATACGCAGCTGGCTCGCCGTGCCGAACGGCGTGTGGCCCAGGTTCACGCCCTGGTACCCGCGGATCGTCACCGAGGAGCTCGGCGCCAGCGTAAAACTCGCCTGGGAGTTCACGGTCGATTGGAGCCCCAGGCCCGTGGTCGTCACCGTCGTGATGGTGACGTTGGTGCCGGTCTGGAAATTGATGTTGGCCGCCGGCCCGTTCGTGGCGAAGACACCCAGGTCCACATTGCCGATGGCGATGTTGCCCGGGCCGAAGTTCAGCGTGGCGTCGCCGACGCGGATCGCCGCGCTCGAACCCGTGCCCGTGACGCTGTCGCCGCCGTTCAGCGTGAACGTGGTGCCCGCGGGTACGGTGAACGGCGCGTAATTGGCGCCCCAGGCCGTGGTGGCGGCCAGCGACATGGCCGCGCCCATCGAGCGGGAGAACAGGGGCTTGGGAGGACTTGCGTGGTGTGCCATCCGATTCGTCTCCGTGATGACGTCCGGGCAGCAGGCCGGGACGCTCAAACCAGACCCCGGGGCAACCGGGGGTAACGACGATAGACTTCGATACCTACGCCAAACGTCCTAGTCCGGACGTGTGATTGGTGTAAATATTCTCATCAAAATTTCGGATAATCACTTTTTTTTGCACACTATGACGTCGGGTGTGCCATTTTGACAACGGGTCTAGCATCGACTTCGGACCGGCGGAGCCAGCCCGGCGCGGCGGGAATCACCACACCCGGAATACGCGCCCGGTCTGCGCGCCTTCCACGCTGCGGCTATAGGCCGCCGCGACGCGGCTGGCCGGCGCCGATTCAAAGCCCAGGAAGTACGGGCCGTAGCTGTCCAGCGATTCCGTCAGCACCGTCGGGCTGACCGAATTGATGCGGATGCCGCGCAGCTCCACGGCGGCGCCGCGCACGAACCCATCGATCGCCATATTGACCGCGGACGCGTTGGCGCCGTAGCGGATGGGTTCATCGCTGACGATGCCGCTGGTGAGGGTGATGGACCCGCCGTCATTGACGTAATGCTGGCCGATCAGCGCCAGGTCCACCTGGCCCAGCAGCTTGTCGTGCAGGCCGATCTTGAACTGCTCGGCCGTCATTTCCGCGAGCGGCCCGAAATGCAGGCTCCCCGTGGTGGAGACGATGGCGTCGACCTTGCCCACGCGCTCGAACAAGGCGCGGATGCTGTCGCTGCGGGTCACGTCTACCTGATGCTCGCCCCGGGATTTGCCCACGGCGATGATGTCATGGCGCTGGCCCAGTTCCAGGGCGACCGCGCGGCCTACGGTGCCAGTGGCGCCGATCAGGATGATTTTCATGGGGAACTCCAATTCGTCTGTGTGGGGGAATGCGCCCGCGACACCGCCAGCGCCTGAACGCATTCTGACCAAGGGAGAACCCGGGAAAAATCCTAAAATGGTGGGATCATTCCACACTCAGGGTGCGCAATTCATGGACCGCTTGCTCAGCATGGAAGTCTTCGTGGCGGTTGTCGAACTGGGCAGCCTGACCGCGGCGGCGGCCCGCCACGACATGTCTCCCGGCATGGCGGCCAAGCACATCAAGGGGCTGGAAACGCGACTGGGCCTGAGGCTCATGAACCGGACGACGCGACGCCAGAGCCTGACCGAAGCCGGTCAGGCCTATTTCGCGCGCTGCAAGGTGATCCTCTCGGACATCCGCGACGCGGAACAAGGCGCCGAAGCCATGCTCGCGGCCCCGCGCGGCCATCTGCGCATCACGTCTACCGTGACTTTCGGTTCGTTCGCGCTGGCCCCGGCTATCGCCGACTATCTGGCCGTGTATCCCGACGTCAGCGTGGACCTGGCCTTGAGCGACGCCGTCGAAGACGTGGTGGCCTCGCGCTACGACCTGGCGGTGCGCATCGGCGAGCCCGCCGACTCGGGGCTGGTGGCGCGCAGGATCGGGCGTTACCAGATGATCATCTGCGCGGCGCCGGCCTATCTGGAACGCCACGGCACGCCCCAAACCGCCGGCGACCTGGCGCGCCATCAATGCCTGGATTTTTCCTACTGGAACCGCCGCGCCAGCTGGCTTCTGAATTCGGAAGCGGGCGGCGCCGCCTATCCGGCCGGGCGCTTCGTGTCGAACAACGGCCAGGCGCTGCGGCAGGCGGCGCTGGCCGGATTCGGCATCGTGCTGCAGCCGGAGTTGCTGCTGGCCGAGGACGTCCGCGCCGGCCGTCTGGTTCCGATCCTGCAAGCCGTCTGGCCCGCCCCCCGGCCGATCTCGCTGCTGTATCCGAAGGATCGCAAAGCCCTGCCCAAGCTCACGACTTTCGTGGACTTCATGGTGAAAAGATTCGCCCGGCCGGCGAAGTAGCCCAAGCCTCGAACTTGCCGCCTTTTGCTAGACTGACCGGCTCGATTTTTCCCTTTACCCCGGTTCCCCCATGCCCCAGGAAGCCCGCCCCGACCCCAGCGCCGACGATATCGCCAAGGAAATCGCGGCCGCCATCGTCGCGCACAAGCTGCCGCCGGGCACGCGGCTGCGCGAGGAGGCGCTGGCGGGGGTGTACCAGGTCAGCCGGACCAAGATCCGCGCCGCGCTGCTGATGCTGTCCAAGGACAAGCTGATCAACATCGTGCCGGACAAGGGCGCATTCGTGAGCAAGCCGGACGCGAACGAGGCGCGCGAGGTCTATGCCGTGCGGCGCATCCTGGAAGCGGCCCTGGCGCGCGAGTTCGTGGCGCGCGCCACGGCGGCCGACTATCGCCGCATCGACGCGCATCTGGCCGAGGAAACCCGGGCGCTGGAGAACGGCGACGTGCAGGAACGCAACCGGCTGCTTGGGCACTTCCACATCCTGCTGGCCGAGACGGTGGGCAATTCGGTGCTCACGGGGATGCTGCGCGAGCTGTCCGCTCGCAGCGCGGTCATCACGATGCTGTACCAGAGTTCGCACGACGCCAGCTGCTCCTCGCGGGAGCATCGCGACTTCATCGAGGCCGCCCGTCGGGGCGACGCGGAGCGCGCCTGCGCGCTGATGGACGCGCATCTGGAGCACGTGCAGACGACGCTGAACTTCAAGAGCGGCGGCCAAACCCGCGGCGATCTGGTGACCGCGCTGCTCAGTTGACGCCGGGCCCGCCGGCCGGGGCGGGCCCCCCTGCCCGCAGCAGCTGGCCCATCCGCTGCTGCAGCCACTGCTCCGTCTCGCTCAGGCTGCCGCCCTGCAGCCAAAGCGTGCGCACGGACAGCATGGGCAGGAACAGGTCCGCGCAGCGCACGCTGACGAGCTGGTTGCTGAAGCCTTCGTATTCGCCAATATTCAGCGGCAGGATGGCCCAGCCCACGCCGTGGGCCGCCATGGCGGCGATGTTGTAACTGCTATCGGCCCGCCATACCGACGGGCTCAGCACGACCTGCTCCACGCCGTCCATCTGCATGAGCAGTTGGCGATGCCGCGCAAGGTCGTTGCGCCCGACTTCGGCCAGCGCCGCCAGCGGGTGGCCCTGGGCGACGAAGATGCCCTGGGCCACATTGCCCAGATGGCGGTGCGCGAAGGCGCTGCCGGGATCGCCGCGGTCGAATTGGAAGGCCAGGCTGGCGCGGCCCTGCTCCACGTAGCCCGCGACTTCCGTGGCGGTCCCGTTGAGCTGGGTGAGTTCCAGCGCCGGATAGCGCTCGGCCAGTTCCTTGAGCAGTTGGTCCGCCACCAGGTAGGGCAAGCCTTCATCCAGGGCGATTGACAGGCGCGCCTCGCGCCCGGCGGCGAAGGCCAAGGCGCGCTGCTCCAGCGCGCCGGCCTGCCGCAGCAGTTCGCGGGCCTCCTGCAGCATGACCTCGCCGGCGGGGGTCAGGGTGGCGTTGCGCCGCGACCGGTCGAACAGCTCCACGCCCAGATCCGCTTCCAGCAGGCCCACCGAGGTGCTGATCGCGGACTGCGCCCGGCCCAGGCGGCGCCCGGCCGCCGAGAACGATCCGGCCTCGGCCGCGGCGGCGAATTGACGCAGTTGGTCCAGCGTCCATTGCATAGGCTATCCCTCCATGATTCATCTATTTTATAGATGGATACAAACTTTTTTTCCTCAATTACAAGATAGATAATGGCGGCCCCTGAAACCCGGCCATCCCGGCCCCGCCCGCGCAAGCGGGGCGGCAAGCGTTTCAGTTCCAGGAGTAGAACCATGCAGCGGACCGAACCGAACGCTGTCGCCACGGCCGCGCCCGGCCGCTGGCTGGTGCTGGCCATCGTGTCCAGCGCCTTGCTGTTGATCGTGGTCGACATGACCGTCCTGTACACCGCCCTGCCGCGGCTGACGCATGACTTGAACGTCAATGCATCGGAAAAACTGTGGATCGTGAACATCTATGCGCTGGTCGTGTCCGGCCTGCTGCTGGGCATGGGCACGCTGGGCGACCGCCTGGGCCACAAGCGCCTGTTCATGGCGGGGCTGGCCGTCTTCGGCGTCGCCTCCCTGGCCGCCGCCTATTCGCCGGGCGCCGCCACGCTGATCGCGGCGCGCGCGCTGCTGGCGGTGGGCGCCGCCATGATGATGCCGGCCACGCTGTCCATCCTGCGGCTCACTTTCGCCGACGAGCGCGAGCGCGCGGTCGCCATCGGCGTCTGGGCCTCGGTCGCCTCCGGCGGCGCGGCCGTCGGCCCGGTCGTGGGCGGCGTGCTGCTGGAGCATTTCTGGTGGGGCTCGGTCTTCCTCATCAACGTGCCCATCGTGCTGCTCGCCCTGCCGCTGGCCTGGCGCCACATCCCGGTCAGCCGCGCGGACGCGTCCCGCCCCTGGGACCTGGCCGGGTCCCTGCAGGTGATGGCGGGCCTGATCCTCTGCGCCTACGCGCTGAAGGAACTGGGCAAGCCCGCGCCCTCGTGGGCCCACGCCGGCCTGGCCTGCGCGGCGGGCGCCGCCCTGCTGGCCGTGTTCGTCCGCCGCCAGCGCGCGCGGCCCTATCCCCTGATCGACTTCGCCATCTTCCGCAACCGCGCCTTCAGTTCGGCCGTGGCCTCGGCGCTGTTCGCGGCGGCGGCACTGCTGGGCATGGAGCTGGTGTTCAGCCAGCGGCTGCAGCTGGTCATGGGCAAATCGCCGCTGGAAGCCGCGCTCTTCATCCTGCCTCTGTCCGCGGCCGCCTTCATTGCCGGACCGCTGGCGGGCTGGATGCTGGGGCGGGTCGACAGCGCCCGCATGCTGTTCCTGTCGCTGCTGGTCTCGGGCCTGGGCATGGGCGGCTACCTGTTGAGCTACGACGCCACGCTCTGGCCGCAGATGGCCAGCCTGTGCGTGCTGGGCGCGGGTATCGGCGCCACCATGACGGCGGCGTCCAGCACCATCATGCAAAGCGCCACGCCGGAACGCGCCGGCATGGCGGCCTCGATCGAGGAAGTGTCGTACGAACTGGGCGGCGCGCTGGGCGTCACCCTGATGGGCTCGATCCTGTCGGGCGTGTACGCGCGCTCGCTGGCGGTGCCCGACGGGCTGCCCGCATCGGATGCCGCGCGCGACAGCCTGGACCAGGCGCTCATCATCGCCGAGGACGTGCCGGCGGACCTGGGCGCGACGCTCGCCCACCTGGCCAGGACGGCGTTCGACGCCGGCTACGCGGCCGTGCTCGCCACCGCCACCGTGCTGCTGCTGGCCACGGCGGCGTTCGTGCTGCTCAACCGCAAGCGCATGCGCGCCTGAGCCCGCGCCCGCCGCTCAGCCATTGCGGAAGGCGTGGTCCATGTCGGCGATCAGGTCCTCCTCGTGCTCCAGCCCGATGGAAATCCGGATCAGCCCCTCGGACACGCCGGCCGCGTCGCGCTCGGCCGCGGGCACGCCCGAATGCGTGGTGGACGCCGGATGGCAGATCAGCGATTCGGTGCCGCCCAGGCTCACGGCCGAGCGGAACAGGTGCAGCGCGTTGATGAAGCGGAACGCCCTGGCCCGCCCGCCGTCCAGCACGAAGGCGAAGGTCGAGCCCGGGCCCGTGCACTGGCGCTTGTAGACCTCCTGGTAGGCGCGGTCGGCGATCAGTTCCGGATGGTAGATCCGCAGCTTCTCATGCGGATTGCCCGACAGCCATTGCGCCACCTTGGTGGCGGTGCGCGCCGCCTGCTTCATGCGCAGCACCACGGTTTCCATCGAACGCGTGATCATCCAGCAGGAATGGGGATCCAGCTGCGAGCCGAAGGCGCTGCGGATGGCGCGCACCTTCTTGATCAACTCCTTGCTGCCCGTGACGGCGCCCGCCACCAGGTCGCTGTGGCCGCCCACGTATTTCGTGAGCGAATACACGCACAGGTCCACGCCGTGCTCGGCCGGCTTCTGGAAGATGGGGCCCAGCAGCGTGTTGTCGCAGACCGAGATCGGGCGGTAGCCGTGCCGCCCCTCGAACGCGTCCAGCTCGTTCTTCATGGCCTCGAAGTCGATCAGCGCATTGGTCGGGTTGGCCGGCGTCTCCACGTAGAAGAGACGAACCGGCCCCTGGGCCGCGGCGGCCTCCAGCGCCTCGCGCATGCTGCTGGGCGACAGGCCGTCGCGGATGGGATGCGAACCGATGCCCCACTCCGGAAAGATCCGGGAGATCAGGGTTTCGGTGCCCCCATACAGCGGCACCGACTGCACCAGCTGGTCGCCCGGGCGCAGGAACGCCAGGAAGACCGCGCTGATCGCCGACATGCCGCTGGAAGTCACGGCCGCGTCCTGCGAGCCGTCCAGCAGCGCCAGCCGGTCTTCCACGATTTCCAGGTTCGGGTGATTGAAGCGGCTGTACACCAGCCCCGCGGATTCGCCCTGCGGCAGGGGCTTGCGGCCCGACACCAGGTCGAAGAATTCCGCCCCGTCCTCGGCCGAGCGGAAGGCGAAGGTGGAGGTCAGGAACACCGGCGGCTTGACGGCGCCCTCCGACAGGAAGGGGTCGAACCCGTAGGACATCATCTGCGTTTCCGCATGCAGCGGGCGGCCGAAGATGTCCTTCTTGTGATAGCTGGAGTAACTCATGGTCTGCCTCTCTCGGTTTGCGGGTCGCGCATGCGAAAACGATAGCGCCGGCGGCCCGGGGATGCATGGCAGTATGGGCGCGCGCCGCGGCAATATTCTTTCCATTTCAACTGCCTGGCGGCGATAATGGGAAACAACGTTTCCCATATGAAGAATTTCATGAAAGACACTGCCTCGTTACATCAACTTGACGCGATCGATTGGAAAATCATGAAAATCCTTCAAGAAGATGGGCGGCTCAGCAACGCCGAGCTGGCCGAGCGCGTGTCGCTGTCCGCCTCCCCCTGCTGGAAGCGGCTGAAGCGGCTGGAAGCGTCCGGCGTGATCCGCGGCTACCAGGCCATCCTGGACCGCCGCGCGCTGGGCATGGGGGTGGTGGCCTTCGTCAGCATCTCGCTGGAAAACCACACGGAAAAGACCTGCCAGGCCTTCGAGGCCGGCGTGCTCGCCATGCCCGAGGTGCTGGCGTGCCACAACACCACGGGCCAGCACGATTACCTGCTGCACATCGTGGCGCGCGATTTCGACGCCTATTCGGAGTTCGTGCGCAATCGCCTGCGGCCCTTGCCGGGCGTGAAGGAACTGTTGAGCACGCTATCGATGCACGAGGTCAAATCCTCGGCCAAGCTGCACCTGTAGCGCCGCCCCGCCGCTACAGCTCGCCGGGCACCACGCGGTTGCGGCCCTGCCGCTTGGCCTGGTAGAGGCCGCGGTCGGCCGCCTGGATCAGCTCGGTGCACAGCTGCTCGTCATGGGGCACGGCGGTGGCGGCGCCGATGCTCACCGTCAGCCAGGGCCCCGAGCCCGCGTCCTTCTGGGGAATCTGCATGGCCTCGACCGCGCGCCGCAGCTTTTCGGCCGCCAGCCGCGCGCTGCCGGCCGGCGTGCCCGGCAGCACCAGCGCGAACTCCTCGCCGCCGAAGCGCGCCGCCAGGTCGGTGGAGCGGTCGCAGCTGGCGAAAATGGTGCTGGCCACGCGCTTGAGGGCCTCGTCGCCCGCAATGTGGCCGTAGGTGTCGTTGTAGGACTTGAAGTGGTCCACGTCTATCATCAGCATGCTGATTTCGCGGCTGTCGCGGCGCGCGCGCTGCCATTCCGCGTTCAGGTACTCATCGAAATAGCGCCGGTTGCCCAGGCCGGTCAAGCCGTCGGAATTCGTGAGGCGGCGCAGTTCCATATTGCTTTCCAGCAGCTGCTGCTGGCTCTGGCGCAAGGCCTGGTAGGCCTCGTCGCGCTGCACCAGCGCCAGATAGGAGCGCGAGTGGTAGCGGATGCGCGCCACCAGCTCGATGGAGTCGGGCAGCTTCACCAGGTAATCGTTGGCCCCGGCCGAAAAGGCGGCGCTCTTGATCGCCGGGTCTTCCTTGGTGGACAGCACGATGATGGGGATGTCGCGCGTCACCGGATGGCTGCGGTATTCCTGCACCAGGCTCAGCCCGTCCACGCCCGGCAGCACCAGGTCCTGCAGGATCACGGTGGGACGCGTCTGGATCGCCACCGACAGCGCCTTTTCGGGATCCGAGCAGTAGTGGAAATCGATATTGCCCTCCGTGGCCAGCGCCCGCCTGATGGCTTCGCCGACCATCACCTGATCGTCGACGAGCAACACCATGGCCGCATGCGAATGCAGGTTCGCCGAGGCCGAGCTGTCAATGGGAGGGTACATAGTCAGTCCTTCTTTTTTTGGCAATGTCCGGCCGCTCAGGCAAATGCCTGTATCAAGCGGGGAGCGATTTGGTCCAATGGGCAGATTTCCACGGCCGCCTGCATGGCCGCCGCGGCCTTGGGCATGCCGTACACGGCGCTGGTGGCCTGGTCCTGGGCGATGGTCAGGCAGCCGCGCTCGCGCAGCGCCCGCAGTCCGCGCGCGCCGTCCTGGCCCATGCCCGTCAGCAGCACGCCGACCACCCGGCCGCGCCAGTGCTGGGCCACGCTGTGGAAAAACACGTCGATGGAAGGCCGGTACAGGCTTTCCTTGGGATCTTCGGCATACCGCAGCGTACCATCGGCCAACAGGCGCAGATGGTCGCCGGTGCCGGCCAGCAGTATCTGGCCGGGCGCGGGCGACTCGCCTTCGCGCACCAGCCGCACCGGCAAGGCCGCCTGGTCGTTGAGCCAATCGGCCATGCCCGCGGCGAACGATGCGTCCACGTGCTGCACCAGCACGATGCCCGCGGGAAAGTTCGCCGGGACGCCGGCCAGCAGCTGCGCCAGCGCCGCGGGGCCGCCGGCCGAGGCGCCGATCACCAGCAGGCGCCGCGGATCCGCCTGCGGCCCCGGCCCGGCCACGGGGCTCAAGGCGGGGCGCTTGCCGTAGCGGCCGATCAGCCAGCCGATATTGCGGATCTTGCGCAGCAGGGGCGCGGCCGCGGTGCGCAAGTCGGCGCAGCCCGCCACCGGCGTGTCGGCGGCGTCCAGCGCGCCGTGGCCCATCGCGTCGAACACGCGCGAGGTATGGCGCGCGACGTCCGCCGTGACCACCACGATGGCACAGGGCGTTTCGGCCATGATGCGGCGCGTGGCCTCCACGCCGTCCATGACGGGCATGATCAGGTCCATCAGCACCAGGTCCGGCCGGTCGCGGGCGCACAGGTCCACGGCCTCCTGGCCGTTGGCCGCCACCCACGCCACCTGGAGCTCCGGCTCCAGCGCGATCGCTCGCCGCAGCATTTCCACCGCCAGCGGCATATCGTTGACGATCCCGATTCTCACGTGCTCGCCTTCCCGATCAGGTCTTCCACGGCATCGAGCAGCGCATCGTCATGGAAGCTGCCCTTGGCCAGATAATAATCGGCGCCGGCGTCCAGCCCGCGCCGCCGGTCCTCTTCGCGGTCCTTGTAGGACACCACCATGACCGGCAGGGAGCGCAGCCCCGGGTCGGCCTTGATGCACGACACGAGTTCGATGCCGTCCATGCGCGGCATGTCCACGTCGGTCACGACCAGGTCGAACGGCTCGCTGCGCAGCATGTTCCAGCCGTCCATGCCGTCCACCGCCACGGCCACGTCGAAGCCGCGGTTCAACAGCAGCTTGCGCTCCAGTTCGCGCACCGTGAGCGAATCGTCCACCACCAGCACGCGCTTGCGGCGGCGCGCCTGGGCCGAGGCCCCCGGCCCGTCCACGCGGGCCAGCCGCCCGCCCTCCACCAGCTTCTGCACCGACCGCAGCATGTCTTCCACGTCGAGGATCAGCAGCGGCGTGCCGTCGTCCATCAGCGAGCCCGCCATCACGTCCTGCACCTTGCCCAGGCGCGGATCCAGCGGCTGCACCACCAGCGTGCGCTCGCCCACGTAGCGGTCCACGGCGATGCCGTAGAGCCGGTCGTGGTCGCCCACGAGCACCACGCAGACCGTCTCGGAGAACGGCGCGGGCTCGGCCGCGCTGAGGATCTGGCGCGCAGAGACCAGCCCGACCTGGCGGTCCATGAACCGGAAATGCTGGTGGCCTTCCAGCTGTTCGATGTCCTCGGCGCGCACTTGCAGCGCATGATTGACGTAGGCCAGCGGAAACGCGTAGATCTCGTCCTGCACTTCGACCAGCAGGCTGCGCACCACCGACAGCGACAGCGGCATTTCCAGCATGAAGCGCGTGCCCTGCCCGGCCTGCTGATGAATGCGCACGGCGCCGCGCAGCTGCCGCGCCATGGTCTGCACCACGTCCAGCCCCACGCCGCGGCCCGAGATCTCGGTGACCTCGCCGCGCGTGCTGAACCCGGACAGGAACAGGAATTCCAGCAGCTCCGCCTCGGTCAGGCGCGCGGCCGTCTCCGGGCTGGCCAGCTTGCGCCGCACTACCTCGCCGCGCAGCCGCTCCGGCGAAATGCCGGCGCCGTCGTCGCTCAATTCGATCAACAGCATGCCGGCCGCGTGGCGCGCCGACAGCCGGATCAGGCCCTCGGGCGGCTTGCCCGCCGCCACCCGGGACGCGGGCATTTCTATGCCGTGGTCCACCGCGTTGCGCAGCAGATGGGTCAGCGGCGCATCCAGCTTTTCCAGGATGTCGCGGTCCACCTGCGTGGACTCGCCCTCGATTTCCAGCCGGACCTGCTTGCCCAGCGAACGGCCCAGGTCACGCACCATACGCGCCAGGCCGCCCACGCCGTCGCCGAAGGGGCGCATGCGGCAGGCCAGCGCGGTGTCGTAGAGGCGCTGGGCCAGGTGGCCCATGCGCCAGCCGAATTCGTCGACCTCGCTGGCGCGCTGCGACAATTCCTGCTGGCATTGCTCGACGATGCGCTGCGCGTCGTCCAGCGCCGCCTGCGCGCGCGCGTCCAGGGCCTGCCCGGCCAGCGCGGCGCGCACGCCGTCCAGCGCCTGTACCGCCCCCGCCTGCATGCGCCGCAGCCGCAGCAGCGACGCGCCATACGGCGCGATCCAGTGCGATTCCACCAGCGTCTCGCTGGACAGCCCCAGCAGCTTGTTCAAGGTGTCGGCGGTGACGCGCAGCACCCGCTCGCCGTCGCCCAGCCCCAGATCGGTGCTGCGCCGCGTCGGGGCCGAGGGCGAGGCCGCGGCAGGCGCGGGCTCGTCCAGCGCCGGGATCGGCGGCAGGAAGTCGGAAGGCCGGGGCGCGCGCGGCGCGGCGGGCGCGGGCGGCTGCGCATGGGCCGCGCCGCTCAGGCGCGCCACCAGCGCGTCGATCTCGCCGCCCAGCTCGGTGCCCGGCGTGGCCACGCGCTGCAGCAGGTCGGCGCCCAGCAGCAAGGCGTCGATGTCGGCGGCCTGCAAACGCAGGCGGCCTTCCTTCGCCTCGACCAGGCAGTCCTCCATGGCGTGCGCGATGCGCACGGCGGGATGCAGGTCCACGATGCGGGCGGCGCCCTTGAGCGAATGCGCGGCCCGCATGCAGGCTTCCAGCTGCGGCGCCGAGGTCGGATCGTGCTCCAGCGCCAGCAGGCCGTTGTTCAGCACCTGCACCTGGGTGCGGGTTTCGAGCTGGAACAATTCCAGGAGCGACGCGTCGCGCATCTGTTCCGGGTTCACGCCAGGCTCCGTTCCAAAGCTTGCATCAGCAAGGTCTCGTCCAAGACGCCCACGGCGCGGCCGCCGCAGCGCGCCACCCCGCGCGAATACTTCAGGCTCGCGCCCTCCACCGTGGCGGGCAGCGGCTCCAGCCGGCCGAGATCGACCGAGTGGATGCCCTCCACCTCGTCCACCGGCAGCACCACCGCCCGGCCGGCCCCGCCGAGGATCAGCATGCGCGCGGCCGCCGGGCGCTCGCGCGCCTGCGCCATCGCATCCAGGCCCAGCAGCCGGGGCAGCGACACACAGACGGTGAGCGTGCCGCGCACGTTGGCCACGCCCAGCATCGCAGGATCGCGGCGATGCGGCAAGCCCAGGATGCGGCGCATGCCGGCCACTTCGTCCAGCGCGCGGGTCGGCAATGCCAGCCATTCGCGCTGCACGCGGAACACGAGCAGCGAGGAAAGGTCGCCCCGTTCCTGCGTGCCGGCGGCGGCGTCGTCGCCGTCTTCCATCTGCGGCGGCAGGCGGTCCAGGATGCGCTTGGCCGCCGCGGCGTAGACGGGACAGTTGCGGCAATGCACGTGCGCCGGCAGCTGCGGACAGCTTTTGTCGCCGCGGATGCCGATGCGGTTCCAGCAGTCGTCCACGTCGGACAGGATGCCCAGGGGTTCAGTCACGTCGCGCCTCCTCGCGCGCCGCGCGCGCCTGCAGGCGGCGGGCGCCTTCGTGGTCGCCGTCGGACGCGACCAGCGCGGCCAGGTGCAGCAGGGCCTTGCGGTGCGTCGGATCCAGGTAGAGCGCCTTGCGGTACGCGGCCTGGGCCTGGCGCGCCTCGCCCGCGGCATCCTGCAGCAACCCTTGCAGGTACAGGGCCTCGGCGCTGGCGCCGTGCGCATCGAGATGCAGCCGGCACTGCGCCATGGCGTCGCTCACCCGCCCCTGGTCCGCCAGCGCGGCAATGCGACGCAGCGATTCCTGCGCGCCCTGCTCCGCCGACGGCGCGGCGGGCATCGCAGCCCGCGGCAGCGGCAGGCCGGACGCCGGCGCCTGCGGCATCGGCCGCCTGGGCGGCGTCCAGGCGTGCACCAGGGGCCGCGCGGGCGGCGGCGCGGGCGCGGCCGCCGGAGGCGCCGAAGGGCGCGCCTGGAAGGCGAACGACCGCGCCAGCGGCACCGCCGGCAGCCGGCGCGCGGTCAGCAGGCTGGTTTCGGCGGGGCCGACGAACAGCGCGCCGTCGTCCCGCGTGAACCGCAGCAGCACCTGCACGGCGCGTTCCTGGGTGGCCGCGTCGAAATAGATGAGCAGGTTGCGGCAAAAGACGAAATCGTACGGCGCCGCGCCGGCCAGCAGGCCGGCGTCGAACAGGTTGCCGGCGCGGAACCGGACGCGGTCCGCCACCTGCGCGGCGAGCCGGTGGCCATCGGCCGTCTCGGTGAAATAGCGGTCGCGGTAGGCCAGGCCGTCGCCCCGGAACGAGTTGCGGCCGTACACGGCGCGCTGCGCGAATTCGATCATGCGCTGGCTGATGTCGACCGCGTCGACCTGGAAACGCTCGGCCGGCACGCCCGCGTCCAGCAGGGCCATGACGATGGAATACGGCTCTTCGCCGCTGGAGCAAGGCAGGCTCAGCACGCGCAGCACGCGGTTCTCGGCGCCCGCGGCGTACAGGCGCTCGCGCGCCAGCGCGGCCATCGCGGCCTGCGATTCGGGATACCGGAAGAACCAGGTCTCCGGCACGATGACGGCTTCGATCAGCTGCTGCATTTCGTCGGGCGAGGCCTGGGCCTGCAACAGATAGTCGCGCTCGTCCTCGACCCCGGCCGCGCCCATCCGGCGCCGCACCGCGCGCTCCACGGCGGCGCGGCCGATGGAGCCGCTGTCCAGTCCCATCCGCCGCTTGAGCAGCGCGCTGAAGTCGTCGATCAGCATCATGGCCGCGCCTCGCCGTCGGGAAACAGCAGCGCGCGCACCGGCGCGGGCAACAGCTCGTCCACGGTCACGGCCTGCACCATGCCGCGGGCGTCGCTCAGCACCGGCCCCAGGTAGCGCGCGCCGGGATTGTCCAGGCCGCCGGGCTGGAAGGCGGCGGGATCGAAGTGCGCCGTCTCGGTCGCCTGCTCCAGGATCAGCCCCAGCAGGCGCTCGCCCGCCCCCGGGCCGGGCCGGTAGCGCAACAGGGCCAGGCGCGTGCTGGTCACGGCGGCGGCGGCGCCCCGCCCGGCCAGCGCGCTCATGTCGATGACCGGCACCGACGCGCCCCGGCGGTCCAGCAGGCCCGCCACCCAGGCGGGCGCGCCGGGCACCTGCTTCAGGACGCGCAGGCCCAGCACCTCGGCCACGCCACCCGCCTCCAGCGCATAGCGGTCCTCGCCGATGCGAAAGAGCAGGTACAGCCGGCGTCCGGCCGCCGCGCGGGGAGCGTGGTCCGCCATGGCCGCCGTCACACCTTGAAGCGCGACACGCCGCTGCGCAGGTCGTTGGCCACCAGCGTCAGCTCTTCGATGGCCAGCGTGGACTGGCGCAGGGATTCCACCGTCTGCTGCGCCGCGTCGCTCAATTGCTGCAGCGCCTGATTGATCTGTTCGGCGCCGGTGGCCTGCGCCTGCATGCCTTCGTTGACCATCTGCACCCGCGGCGCCAGCGTCTGCACCTGCTGGATGATCTGCGACAGCTGGTCGCCCACCTGCTGCATGTCGGCCATGCCGCGGCGCACTTCCTCGGAGAACTTGTCCATGCCCATGACGCCGGCCGATACCGACGACTGGATCTCGCGCACCATCTGCTCGATGTCGTAGGTGGCGACGGCGGTCTGGTCCGCCAGGCGGCGGATCTCGGTGGCCACGACGACGAAGCCGCGCCCGTACTCGCCCGCCTTCTCGGCCTCGATGGCGGCGTTGAGCGACAGCAGATTGGTCTGGTCGGCCACTTTCGTGATGGTGGTCACGACCTGGGTGATATTGCCCGCCTTCTCGTTGAGGATGGCCAGCTTGGCGTTGACCGAGCCGGCCGCGCCCACCACGTTGCGCATGGTGTCTTCCATGCGCGCGAGCCCCACCTGGCCGCTGCCGGCCAGCGCCGCGGTCTGCTCGGCGGCGCCGGATACCTCGGTCATGGTGCGCACGAGCTCCCGCGAGGTGGCGGAGATTTCCCGCGAGGTCACGCCGATTTCGGTGGTGGTGGCGGCCACTTCCGAGGCGGTCGCCTGCTGCTGCTTGGACGTGGCCGCGATTTCGGTGACCGAAGTGGCCACCTGCACCGCCGAGCGCTGGGTCTTGCCCACCAGCCCCGTCAGCTCGTCCACCATGCCGTTGAAACCGGTCTCGATGGCGTTGAATTCGTCCTTGCGGGCCAGTTTCAGGCGGCGGGTCAGGTCGCCGCCGCCGGTGGATTCCAGCGTCCTGACGATGTCGCGCATGGGATTGGCGATCGCCCGCATCAGCAGGACGCCGCAGACGACGGCCGCGGCGATGGCCATGGCCAGCGACACCAGCATGCCGACTTCCGCGCTTTCGACGGACTTGCGGATCGCGGCGGCGGCCTCGTCGGCCTGCCGCTTGTTCTCGACCACCATCCGGGCCAGGATGTCGCGGCCCTTGTAGAAAGCGGGCCGCAGCTCCGCCTTGATGCGCGCCTGCGCCCGGCCCGGGTCCGCCAGCGTGGCGGGGGCCAGGATGTCGGCGCGGATGCGCTTGTACTCCTGCAATTCCCGCTCGAACTCGTCGAACATCTGGCGGTCGTCCTCGCGCGCGACCGTGCGGCGGTACTGCGCGATGTGGTCTTCCAGCAGTTGGTCGTTCTTGGGCAGCGCTTCCAGGGCGCCCAGGCGCTCCTGTTCGCTATCGGTGCTGAACGCGTCCTGCACCGCCACGAAGCCCGCGAACCAGGAGGCGCGGATCGAGGTGCTGTAATAGATGCCGGGCACGGCGTCGCTGTTGATCAGCTCGGCCTGGGACTCGATGACCAGCAGGCGCCGGTAATCGACCACCACCATCAGGGCCATGATGGCCAGGATGACCATGAAACTGGCCAGGATGCGCTGGCGGAGGGTCAGATTCTTCATGCCGGGAAACCTTTATGCAGTGTCAACTCGCCGATTCGGTCGAAATATTCTGGAACAAGATAGGGCGCGCCGCCCTTCCGAGTATTACGGAATGTGGAGTTCGTCGGCAATTATTGCAAAGGCGTGGGGAGCCAGCCACGAAAAACGCGGAAACGGCCCCGGATAGGGACCGTTTCGTCGGGAAAAAGCAAAGTCCGCTTACAAGGCTTGTGTTTTGGCCCGCCTATGGGTACCAGGGCAGCCGGCAGGCGATTTACTGCCAGAGCGCGGCCGGAGGACGGTCCTGGACCCAGTCGCGAGCCTGCCCGTAGGCATGCGCCAGCCGCAGTACGGCCAGGTCGCCCCGGGGCGGTCCGATCAGCTGCATGCCCATGGGCAGCCCGGTGGCGTTGAACCCTACCGGCACGCTGATGACGGGGCAGCCCGCCAGCGTCCAGGGCGTCACCGTCTCCATCCAGCGGTGATAGGTGTCCATGGGGCGCCCGGCGATCTGCCTGGGCCAGTCCAGCGAAGCGTCGAAGGGGAACACCTGGGCGGACGGCACCGCCAGGTAGTCCACCTCCTCGAACATGCGCAGCACCGTCTGGTACCAGGCGCTGCGCTCTTCGGTGGCCTGGTAGACCTGCCGCGCCGTCATCCCGTCCAGCCCCTCCACCTCCCAGATCAGCGCCGGCTTGACCAACTTGCGCGTCTCGGGGTTCTGCACCAGGGCATGGAACTGCCCGCCCACCATCAGGTGGCGGTGGGCCAGCCAGATCCGCCACAGGCGGTCGCCGGCGAAGGGCACGCGGTAGTCCAGGGCCTCGCAGCCCACCGCCGCCAGGTCGCCCAGGGCGCGCTCGCACAGGTCCAGGATGCCCGGTTCCATGGGCAGGTAGCCGTTCCAGTCGCCCAGCCAGCCCACCCGCTTGCCGCGCAGGTCGGCATCCAGCGGCTGGGCGAATTGCGCCGGGTCGTCCGAGAGCGACAGCGGCACGCGCGGATCGTGGCCGGCCATCACGGACAGCAGCAGGGCCACGTCGCGCGGCGAGCGCGCCATCGGGCCTTCATAGGACAGCTGCTTCAGGAACACTTCGGGCGCCGGCCCGAACGGCACGCGCCCGGCCGACGGCCGCATGCCGTAGACGTTGCAGAAGGCGGCCGGATTGCGCAGCGAACCGCCGAAATCGCTGCCGTCCGCCACCGGCAGCATGCGGGCCGCCAGCGCCGCGGCCGCGCCGCCACTGCTGCCGCCCGCGGTTTTCGCCGGGTTGTAGGGGTTGCCGGTGGTGCCGTACACCCGGTTGTAGGTGTGCGATCCCAGGCCGAATTCGGGCACGTTGCTGCGGCCGATGAAAATGGCGCCGGACGCCCGCATGCGTTCGATCATGATCGAATCATGCGGCGTCACCAGGTCCTTGTAGACGAGCGACCCCATGGAGGTGACCATGTCCCGCACGGCGGTCAGGTCCTTGGGCGCCTGCGGCATGCCGTGAAGCCAGCCCAGCCACTGCCCCGCGTCCAGCTGGGCGTCGCGCTCGGCGGCCTCGCGCATCAGGTCGTCGCTGTCGCGGCGGGCCACGATGGCGTTGAGCTTGGGATTGACGTGGTCGATGTGCGCCAGATAGGCCGCCATGACCTCGCGGCACGACACCTTGCGCAGCCGGATCGCCTCGGACAGCGCATGGGCGGGCATGGCCACGATGTCGTTCAACGGGGCGTCGGCCCGGGGGGCTGTTGGCATGCTTGTCTCCTTGTGGCGCTCCGCCTGCCGGGCGGGCGCAGACGAGATACTACCGAAACCGGGCCGACGGCGCCCGCCTGGCGCAACTTCCGGGGCGCCGCTTGCGCCAGATCAAACCGCCCGCGCCCGCCGCCGCCCTAAGATCGCCTATTGCGCCCCGCCCGGAGACGACCTTGACCGACACCGCCGACCTCTGCACCGAAGCCGAAATCCAGGAACTGGTGCACGCCTTCTACGCCAGGGCGCGCGCCGACGCGGCGCTGGGCCCCGTTTTCGAAAGCCAGGTGCACGACTGGGACGGGCACCTCGCGACCCTGTGCGATTTCTGGTCCGCCGTGCTGCTGGGCACCCGCCGCTTCACCGGCATGCCCATGCCCAAGCACGTCGCCATGCCCAACCTCAGCGCCGAGCTGTTCGAACGCTGGCTGGCGCTATGGCGCGAAACCACCGACGCCCTGCCCAACCGCGCCCTGGCCGACGCCGCCCAGGAAATGGCCCGGCGCATGGCGCGCAGCCTCTGGTACGGCTACCAGCTCAGCCGCGATCCCAGCCAGCCCCTGACGGAACTGCGCCCCGCCTGATCACTCCACCCGCCACCAGCCCGGCAGCAGGCCGCGCACCTTGGCGCGGCGGTAGCGGTCGTCGATCAGGTGCACCGTGCCGACGTCCTGTTCGGTGCGGATCACCCGGCCGGCGGCCTGCACCACCTTCTGCAGGCCCGGATAGAGATAGGTGTAGTCGTAGCCGTTCTCCACGCCGTAGCGCCGATCCATGGCGCGCTTGATGTTCTCGTTCACGGCGTTCACCTGCGGCAGCCCCAGCGTGGCGATGAAGGCGCCGATCAGGCGCTTGCCCGGCAGGTCCACGCCTTCGGAAAAGGCGCCGCCCAGCACGGCGAATCCCACGCCCTGCCCGCTCTCGGAGAAACGCGCCAGGAACGCGGCGCGGCCGGCCTCGTCCATGCCGGGCGTCTGCGTCCAGATCGGCACGCCGGGATGGCGGTCGCGCATCAGGTCGGCCACGCGGCGCAGGTAATCGAAGCTGCTGAGAAAGCCCAGGTAATTGCCCGGCCGCTCGGCGTACTGGCGCGCGATCAGGTCCGCGATGGGCGCGAGCGAGCGCTCGCGGTCGCGAAAGCGCGTGGACACATTGCCCACCACCCGCACCGCCAGCTGCTCGGCCTGGAACGGGGCGGCCACGTCGATCCAGGCGGCGGCCGCCGGCAGGCCCAGCGTGTCGCGGTAGAACTGCTGCGGACTGAAGGTGCCGGAAAACAGCACCGTGGCGTGCGCCGCCGCGTAGCGCCCCGCCAGGTACGGCGCGGGGATCACGTTGCGCACGCACAGGGTCGAGGGCGACGTCTTGGCGCCCGCGGCGCCCGGGGCGCTCACGGTCACGTCGAACAGCGCGTGCGGGCCGAACTGCTCGGCCAGCCGCATGAAATGCAGGGCCTCGAAATAAAAGGCCAGCACCGGGTCGTCCTGCGCCAGGGGCGACAGGCCCATGTGGTCGGTGATCGCGGCCACCGCCTTCTGCACCGCCGCGAGCACGCCGGCGGGCGCCTCGTCATAGGCCTGGTAGGCCTCGCCCTGCTTCTTGTTCAGGGCGTTCCAGGAACGGTTCAGGCCGTCCAGCGCCTTCTTCAGGGGCTTGGGCGCCGCGTAGCGCGCGGCCGACAGCGCGGCCTGCTCCAGCTCGCCCGTGTACATGCGGCGCGCCCGGTCCACCAGGTTGTGCGCCTCGTCCACCAGCACCGCGACCTTCCACTGGTTGGCCTGGGTCAGCCCGTGCAGCATCGCCGTGGCGTCGTAGTAGTAGTTGTAGTCGCCCACCACCACGTCGCTCCAGCGCGCCATTTCCTGCGACAGGTAATACGGGCACACCTGGTGTTCGGCGGCCGCCAGGCGCAGCGCGGCGGCGTCCAGGCGGACGTGCGCCAGCGCGGCCTCGCGCGCCCGCGGCAGGCGGTCGTAGAAGCCCTGCGCCAGCGGGCAGGACTCGCCATGGCAATCCTTGTCGGGATGCACGCAGGCCTTGTCGCGGGCCTGCATGTCCAGCACCCGCAGGCCCGGCGCCGCGGGCTGCGCGTTGACGGTTTCCAGCGCCTCCAGCGCCAGGGCGCGGCCCGGCCCCTTGGCCGCCAGGAAGAAGAGCTTGTCCAGCCCCGCGCCCGGGCAGGCCTTCAGCAGGGGGAAGATCGTGCCCAGCGTCTTGCCGATGCCGGTGGGCGCCTGCGCCATCAGGCAGCCGCCGTCGCGCGCCGTCCGGTAGGCGGCCACCGCCAGCTCGCGCTGCCCGCTGCGGAAGGCGCCGTGCGGGAACGCCAGCGCCTCCAGCGCCGCGTCGCGCGCCTGGCGATGGGCCAGTTCGCTCGCGGCCCAGGCCAGGAAGCGGCCGCACTGTTCTTCGAAGAACGCCGCCAGCGCCGCCGCCTCGTGCGTTTCCACCAGCACCGTTTCTTCCTCGGTGGCCACGTTGAAGTACACCAGCGCCACCCGCAATTGCGCCAGCCCGCGCGCCTGGCACAGCAGGTGCCCGTAGACCCGGGCCTGCGCCCAATGCGCGGCGCGGTGATTGTCGCGCACGCTTTCCAGCCGGCCGCGATAGGTCTTGATCTCTTCGAGCTGGTTCGCCGCGGGGTCGTAGCCGTCGGCGCGGCCGCGCACCAGCAGGTTCTCGTGCAGGCCGGACAGCGGCACCTCGGTTTCGTAGTCCGGCCGGCGCCGCGCCGTCACCGCCGCATGCCCGGCCATGCCCTCCAGCCCGCTCGGCGCGGGCGTGAAGCGCGAATCCAGATCGCCCGCGCGGGCCGTGAACTCGCACAGCGCCCGCACGGCGACGGAATAGCGCGTCGCCGGGGCGCGCCCGGGCGCGGCGTCTTCCACGGAAGCGCTGCCGGGCGGCGCAGCGGATGCGGCATCTTCCCGGGAGGGGCTGACCGCGGACGCAGCGTGGGCGGCCGCGGTCACGGGGCATCCTCCTGCCAGCTCACGTGGCAAACGCTCACCGGCATGCCGTGCGCCACGCAGTATTCCAGCCAGCGGATCTGGTTGTCCTGCAGCTTGTCGCCCGGCCCCTTGACCTCGATCAGCTCGTAGCGCCGCTCGCCGGGCCAGAAGCGGACCAGGTCCGGCAGGCCCGAGCGGTTGCCCTTGACGTCGCGCAGCAGCCGCGCGAAGAACAGCTTCAGGTGCGCCGCGGGCAGGCAGTCCAGCGCCTGCTCCAGCAGCGGTTCCGACAGCGCCCCCCAGAACACGAAGGGCGACTGCACCCCGCGCTTCTCGGCGTACCGCGCCAGGATGATGTCGCGGTAGCCGGGCGTGTCGAGCAGCGCCAGGCACTCGGCGAAGCGCGCCTCGCGCCGCAGGGGGAAGTCGGGCGAATCGAGGTCGGCCGGCCCGCGCTGGAACGGATGGAAGAACGCGCCGGGCACGGGCGCGAACACGGCCGGCCAGCACAGCAGGCCGAACAGCGAATTGATGAGCGCGTTCTCCACGTAATGGACCGGCGCGTCGTCGCGATGGAGATAGTCGCGCGCCACGAACTCGACCGCGGCCGGCTGTCCGGGCCGCGGCAGGGACAAGTCCCTGCGCTCCACCGCGGGCGGGCGCCGCCGCGCCGGGGCGCTCTGCCCCGCCCCGCGCATCAGGCGCGGCATCATGCGCGCGAGCCGCTGGCTTTCCTCTTCGCTTTCGGGCTCGGCCTGGGCCTGGGCCGCCAGCGCCAGCGCCTCGTCGAACCTCGCCATGCGCTCGTAGACGCGGATGCGGCGGTGGCGCGCGCCGGGGTAGGCGCACAGCGCGTACACCCGCTGCGCGGCTTCCCAATCCTGGGCGCGCTCGCAGGCCTGGCCGATCCGCAGCAGCACCTTGCCGCGCCGCTTCTCCAGCCAGGCGTTATTGCTGGCGCAGGCGTCCACCGCGCGCAGCAGCGCGTCGAGCTCCGCGCCGGCTTCCAGGGCCTCGCGGCAGGCGTGCAGCGCCAGGTAGCGATCCACGTCGTCGCGCGCCTGGAAGGCTCGCGACGCGGCGTCGAACGGCACGGTCTCGTACTGGAACACGCCCAGGTCCGCCAGCACGAATTCCGACCAGTCCTGGCGCAGATTGCCGAAGAACATGACGCGGAACCGCTCGCACTGGTCCGCCGCCATCACGCGCCAGACCGGCTCGCCCGCCCGCGGATGCCAGGCGGCATACGGCTGCGCCCGCGGGTGCAGCGGCCGCAGGGTCTCCAGCAGGTCCGCCTTGCGGGCGCCGGCCTTCACCGGCGCGCCCGGGAACACCGCGCCAAGCTCGGCCCGGGTATGCAGGCCGAAGAACTCGTCCAGCGTCATGGGCGCCTCGGCGTCCAGCCAGCCCAGCGCCGCCAGCGGCGCGGCGGCTTCACGGGTGCCGGGGATCTCTTCGTAGGCCAGCCGGGTGGCGCGGAACCAGGGCCCGCGCCGCATCAGCATGCGCACCAGCAGCGCCCGCGACGCCTGCGGCAAGGCCTGGAAATCCGCCAGGAAGCGAAGTTCCGCGTCGTCCAGCAGGTCGGCGTAGCGTTCGGCGATCCACGCCAGGGCGCGCTCGAAATTGTGCAGGTAGTAGTAGCGGTGCGGAGGAAACATCGGCGCGGCCGGATAGCTGGGTATTTATCCAGTAATCATAGCAGGCCCGCCCGCTCCCCGCCGGCCGGAGCGTGGCGGACGATGTCGAAGCCCTCGTCCTCGCCCGGCTCCACGAAATACGCGGTGATCGCGTCGAATTGCGCTTCGCTGGTGGCGTACGGGTGGGTGCCCGACGCGTTGCGCGCCCGCAGCCGCGCCTTGCACACGGCGTCCGGCACGTCCAGATAGTGCAGCCGGTGGGCGCAGCCCGCCTGCTCCGCCACCTGGCGCAGCCATTCGCGGCTGCGCCGCGTGTTGGCCGGAAAGTCCAGCACCACCGACAGGCCCGCGCCGGCCAGCGAGGCGACGTGCTCGCCGATCGCGTTGCGCAGCCGGGCGGCGCAGCGGCCGTAGTCCGCCACGTCCAGGATCTCGCCGGGATACAGCGCCGCCAGCCAGCGGTCTTCGCTCAGCAGCATGGTGCCGGGCCCGGACGCCAGCTCGGCGGCCAGCGTGGATTTGCCGGCGCCGATCTTGCCGCACAGAAAGTGCAGGGTCGGCGCCGGAACGCAGGAAGTGGAAAGGGAAAGCGACATCGGGGCTCCTGGGAACGAATACCGGAGGCGGGAGACCCAAACGAAGAAACCCGCCTCTGGCGGGTTGTCTGGCAATGTGCTGACGCGCGCTAACCCACCATGCTTGCGATGGCGGGAATAATTCGGGCGAACGAAGGTGGCGGGCGCGTCATGCGAAAGATGATGCGCCGCGCCACCGCGCCTGTCAAATCGCGGGCGCCTCGCCGGCCTCAGCGAGCCGGCTGCGGCGCGGCCCCGACTTCCTTGCGGACCTTGGCCACGTCGGCGGCGCTGACGGCCGCCGCCTTGTTGCCCCAGCTCGACCGCACGAAAGTCACCACGTCGGCCACTTCCTTGTCCGTCATGCGCCAGTCGAAGCCCGGCATGGCGTACGCGGTCGGCGCCGCCGCGGTTCCCGGCATCTGCGCGCCCTTGAGCACGATGTGGATGAGGGATGCCGGATCCGCCGAGTTCACCGTGGAGCTGAGCGCCAGTTGCGGGAACGTCTCCGAATAGCCCTTGCCGGTGCTGCGGTGGCAGGCCGCGCAGTTGTTGAGGAAGGCCATGGCGCCATCGCCCTTGTCCTTGCCCGCGCGCAGCGCCTGCGCCACGGAGTCGTCGTAGGCGAGCGCCTGGGTGGCGTCCTTGTTCACCGGCGGCAGGCTCTTCAGGTACGCCGCGATGGCGTTCACGTCGGCGTCGGACAGGTGCTGCGTGCTGTCGCCCACCACCTGCGCCATGCCGCCGAAGGCCGCGGAATGGCCGTTGCGGCCGGACTTCAGGAAAGCCGCGATGTCTTCCTTGCTCCAGCTGCCCAGGCCGTCGGCCATGTCGCCGCGCAGGTTCTTGGCCAGCCAGCCCTCGACCACGCCGCCCGACAGGAAAGCCGAGCCGTCGGCCGCGGTCAGCGCCTTTTCCTGCAAGGCGAAACCGCGCGGCGTATGGCAGGTGCTGCAATGGCCCAGGCCCTCGACCAGGTACTGGCCGCGCAGCAGCGCCTCGCGGTCCGCGCCCGTGAGATCGCTGGCCGCGGGGCCGCTCACCGCGTCGGGCGCGAACATCCAGCGCCACACGCCCAGCGGCCAGCGCATCGACAGCGGCCAGCTGATGTCGGTGTCCTTGTTGGCCTGCTTCACCGGCTGCACGCCATGCATGAAGTAGGCGTACAAGGCCTTCACGTCATCGGGCGTGACCTTGGCGTAGGCCGTGTAAGGCATGGCCGGATACAGCGAATGCCCGTCCTTCGCGACGCCGTGGCGCACCGCCCGGTCGAAGTCCTCGTAGGTGTAGTCGCCGATGCCGGTTTCCTTGTCCGGCGTAATGTTGGTGGAGTAGATCGTGCCCAGCGGCGACTCGATGCCCAGCCCGCCCGCGAACGGCTTACCGTCCTTGGCGGTGTGGCAGGCGATGCAGTCGCCGGCGCGCGACAGGTACTCGCCCTGCTTGATCATCTGCGCATCGGTCGCGGCCGGCGTGCCGTCGGCCGCCCACGCGGATCCCGCAACCAGGGCGGAGAGCGCCGCAACAATGGTCTGCTTAATCATTGTTCCGTCTCCTTACGCCTGGACCAGCGGGCCGGGGTTCTTCAGGTACTGGTCGCGGATCGCCTGCGCGGCCCAGAAAGCCAGCGCGCCGACCAGGCCGGTCGGGTTGTAGCCCATGTTCTGCGGGAACACGCAGGCCCCCATCACGAACACATTGGACACGTCCCAGCTCTGCAGGTACTTATTGACCACGCTTTCCTTCGGGTTGGCGCCCATGATGGCCCCGCCCGTGTTGTGCGTGCTCTGGTAGACGCGCGTGTCGTAGCGCGCGCCCTTCTTGCGCACGGCCACGAAGTGCTTCTCCGGCTTCATGGCCTTCGCCACTTCCTCCATGCGCTTGCCCATATGGCCCAGCATGTCGAACTCGTTGTCGTGCCAGTCGAAGGTCATGCGCAGCAAGGGCTGGCCGAAGCTGTCCTTGTAGGTGGGGTCCAGCGAGAGGTACGCGTCGCGGTACGACATCACCGAACCGGAAATGCCGATGGTCATGTAGCGCTGGTAGGCGTCCTGCACGCCCGCCTTCCACGCGGTGCCCCAGCTGGGCGTGCCCGGCGTGGTGGGCGTCTGCTTGATGGGTCGCCCGCCGTAGCGCACGTGGCGGATGCTGGCCCCGCCCAGGAAGCCCAGGGGGCCGTGGTCGAACTGGTCGCCGTTCAGGTCGTCCATGCCCACGCCGCCGGCGCCCGTGCCCACGAAGGGATTGAGTTGGGTGCCCTTGGGCAGCAGCACGTTCACCGCGCCGTTCATCTGGTAGGCGTAGTTCTTGCCGACCACGCCCTCGTTGGTCTTGGGATCGTAGGGCTTGCCGATGCCCGAGAGCAGCAGCAGGCGCACGTTGTGCATCTGGTAGGCCGACAGGATCACCAGGTCGGCGGGCTGATCGACCTCGCGGCCCTGCGCGTCGATGTAGGTCACGCCGACGGCCTTCTTGCCGGTCGAATCCAGGTTGACGCGGATCACGTGCGATTGTGTGCGCAGTTCGAAGTTGGGCTTCTTCAGCAGCACCGGCAGGATGGTCGTCTGCGGCGAGGCCTTCGAATACATGTAGCAGCCGTAGTTCTCGCAGAAACCGCAGAAATTACAGGGGCCCAGGCGCACGCCGTACGGGTTGGTGTACGGGCCGGACGCATTGGCCGCGGGCGCCGGATAGGGATGGAAGCCCACCTCGCGCGCCGCCTTGTCGAACAGCTGCGCGCCGTAGGTGGTGGTGAGCGGCGGCAGCGGGAACTCCCTGCTGCGCTTGCCTTCCAGCGGGTTGCCGCCTTCCACGATCTTGCCGTTCAGGTTGCCGGCCTTGCCCGACGTGCCGCAGACGTACTCGAACTTGCTGAAGTACGGCTCCAGCTCGTCGTAGGTGACGCCGAAATCCTGGATGGTCATGCCTTCGGGAATGAAGTCCTTGCCGTAGCGCGTCTCGTAGCGCGTGCGCAGTTCCAGCTCCTCCGGCAGCACGCGGTAGTGCATACCGTTCCAGTGGAAGCCCGCCCCGCCCACGCCGGTGCCCAGCAGGAACGAACCGTTCTGGCGGTAAGGCACGGCCACGTCGTCCACGCCGTGGCGTATGGTCACGGTTTCCTTGGAGAGATCCTGGAACAGCTTGCCGCGCACGGAATAGGCAAGCTCGTCGATCACCTTCGGGTACTCGGCGTCCTTGGGCGTGTCCTGCATGCCGCCGCGCTCCAGCGCAAGCACGTGCAGGCCGGCCTCGGTCAGCTCCTGGCCCAGGATCGCGCCGGTCCAGCCGAACCCGACCAGCACCGCATCAACTTTCTCTTTTTTGATCGCCATGGCTCAGCCCTTCTCCCCAGAGATCGACACCGGACCGTAGGGGTACTTCACGTTGGGCTGATCCGCCCAGTCCATGTAGTCGGCGCGCGCGCCGGGGAAGCCCACCATCTTCCAGCCCACCATGTTCTTGTTGCCGCCATAGATCGGATCGGCGAAGAACCCTTCCTTGGTGTTCGACAGCAGGAAGCTGAAGAACGTCCGCGAGGGCACGGTGTCGAATTCGATCTTGCCGCCCTGCAGGTCCTTCAGGATCTGCTCCTGCAAGGGCTTGTCGAGGTCCGCGTAGACCTTGCCGTGCGTCTTCATGCACCAGAGATCGCAGGCTTCGATGCCGTTGCGGTAGACCTGGCGCGGGTTCTGGTTCAGCTGATAACCCAGTTCGGGCACCACCTCGGGATGGAACGGCCCCTGCATGTACCAGAGCTTGCCGTGGCCGAAAGGCGTTTCCATCTGGCGGTCGATGAACTCGGGCACGCCGGCCTCGATGGCGCCGGGGCCGTATTCGTCGGCGGGAATCAGGTGATCCACCGCCGCGACGATGAAGGCCCATTCGGCCTTCGTGAAATAAGTGGGTTCATAAGGCTTGGCCGGGCGCGCGGCGGCGCTTTCCGTTCCGTTGGTACAGCCGGTGGTCATTGCGCCCACCGCCAACGTCGACGCCGGCACGATTGCCAACGCCTGCAGAAACCGCCTGCGCGGCTTTGCGTCTTCTGTCATAGACATCTCCGTGAATACTCCAAGTTGCCCTAGCGCGCGAGCGAACATGACCTGGAAACACGAACCGCCGAGCTAGTGACAACACGCTCTTCGCTTGCAGAAAAACGACCGCTTCCGTGAAAAGGGACACAAGAAGCGGTGCCGCCATTATGCGCTTTTTGGAGCAACTGATACGCTCACTTGACCATATCAGACAGATTTTCTTGACATGAAAATATCTTTTGCTTTAAGGACTACGTAAGCGGTCCTGGACGGTGGGTCTTGGCTGACATGGCGATGAACGATCAGGGCCGCCGATGGCCTGATGGGGAGCCCGCGCGGTGCCATCGCGACGCGCAACCGGGCCTCGTCCGGGCCCTCGCATCCAGCGCGGCGCACGCCATCCGGCGCCTGCCCGATGGCATGAGGCGATCCTTCCGAAGCGCGCAAATGCGGAGGCGAACGCATTAACAACGCTAATAGGACGCTCTGTTAATTTAATTAGTCCTGCCTCCCTCCGACACTTACAGTGTCATCGATTCATGGGAGGGAACACGTGTCGCAGCACCAAGAACCCACAAGCCGGACGCTGGACATCCTGTCCGCCTTGATCGCCTTTCCCACCGTCAGCCGGGACTCGAACCTGGGCCTGATCGAATGGGTGCGCGACAGCCTGCGCAGGCAGGGCATCGGCGCGCGCCTCAGCTACGATGCCACCGGCGCCAAGGCCAATCTGTTCGCCACCATCGGGCCCGACCTGCCCGGCGGCATCGTGCTGTCGGGACACACCGACGTGGTGCCCGTCGACGGCCAGGACTGGAGCAGCGATCCGTTCAAGGCGCGCATCGCCGGCGGCCGCCTCTACGGCCGCGGCGCCTGCGACATGAAGGGATTCCTCGCGGCCGTGCTCGCGTCCGTCGACCGCCTCGCGGCGGCGGACCTGCGTCGTCCGGTCCACCTGGCCTTCACCTACGACGAAGAAGTCGGCTGCAAAGGCGTCAGGACGCTGCTGGCCGACCTCCAGGCCGCGCGGATCGCGCCCGCGGCCTGTATCGTGGGCGAGCCCACCGAGATGCAGGTCGTGACGGCCCACAAGGGCAGCCGCAACTACCGCTGCTGCGTCCGCGGCAAGGAGGCCCACGCCTCGCGCACGCAGGATGGCGTCAATGCCATCGAATACGCCGCGCGCCTCATCGGCCACATCCAGGACCTCGCCGACGAATACGCCGAGGCGCCGCGCCCGGACAGCGCCTTCGACACGCCTTACGACACCCTGCAGACCGCCCTCGTCACCGGCGGGCTGGCGCGCAACATCGTGCCGCGCGACTGCGAATTCATTTTCGGCTACCGCTACCTGCCCGACAGCGACCCCGACCGCATCGTCGGCAGCGTCCAGGACTACGCCCGCGACCAGGTGCTGCCGCGCATGCGCAGGCGGCACGCGGCGGCCGACATTCTGTTCGAAAAGCAATCCGACAATCCCGCGCTGCGCCCCGGCCCCAACGCCGCCATCGCCCGCTTCGTCATGGGCCTGTCCGGCGCCGGACACGCCGGCCCGCACGTCAGCTACATGACGGAAGGCGGGCTCTACCAGCAGGCCGGCGTCGCCTCCGTGATCTGCGGGCCGGGCAGCATCGAACAGGCCCACCGGCCGGACGAATACGTGGAACTGAGCCAGCTCGCGCGCTGCGAAACCATGATCGCCGCGCTGTGCGAGCACGCCGCCGAATTCCAGACCGATACGGAAACGACAGGAGAAGCCCGATGATCCCCCAAGCCACCGGCGCGCTGCGCCGCGCGCCGGCCGCCCTCATGGCCGCGCTGCTGTTCCCCTTGTGCGCGCAGGCGCAAACGCAGGCGCCCGCGCCGCTCAAGGACTACCCGCGGCAAGCCATCACGCTGATATCGCCCTTCCCGCCCGGCGGCGGCAACGACGGCGTCGCCCGCCTGCTGGCCAACGAGCTGGGCCGCATCACCGGCCAGTCCGTGGTGGTCGAGAACCGGTCCGGCGCCGGCGGCAACATGGGCACGGCGGCCGTGGCCCGCGCCAAGCCCGACGGCTATACCCTGGTGCTGTCGCAGAACAGCGTGATGGCGGTGAACCCCGCCATCTACAAGAACACCGGCTTCGACGCGCTGAAGGACTTCACCCCCGTGTCGCAGATCACCTCGGCCCCGCTCGCGCTCGTCGTGCGCAAGGAAAGCCCCTACCTCACGCTGGCCGACTACCTGAACGACGCCCGGGCCCGGCCCGGCGCCGTCACTTACGCCACGCCCGGCAACGGCACGCTGTCGCACCTGACCGGCGTGCTGCTGGCGCGGCAGAAAGACCTGTCGCTCGTGCACGTGCCGTACCGGGGCGCAGGCCCTGCCGTCAACGACCTGCTCGGGGGCACGGTGGACATGCTGATCACCTCGCCTCCCTCGGTCGAGTCCCTGGTCACCGGCGGCAAGCTGCGCGTGCTGGGCGTCACCCACGAAAGCCGCATCGGCGCGTTCGAGCAGGCGCCCACGCTGGCCGGACAGGGCATCGCTGACGTCTCCATCGAAGGCTGGTACGGCGTGTTCGCGCCCGCCGGCACGCCGCCCGAACGCGTGGCGTACCTGGCCGCCGCGATCAGCCAGGCGGCGCGCGCGCCGGCCGTGCTCGACAAGATCCGCCAGGACGGCGCCGAAGTCGTCGCCAGCGAACCTGCCGCGTTCGCCCGCAAGCTGCAAGACGAAACGGCCTACTGGGCCGGCGTCGTCAAGACGGCGAAGCTGGCGGTGGACTAGGGCCGTCTCAGGCGTGCTTGCTGATCGCCCGGGCCGCCCGGATCACCAGCGGCCCCAGTTCGCTGCGCGCGCGCTCCAGCGACCAGCGGGGCTTGGGCACCGAGATGTTCAGCGCGCCCATGGGCTGGCCCTGGTCGTCGTGGATGACGGCCGCCACGTTCAGGTCACCCGGGTAGAACTCTTCGTCGGCGTAGGCGTACTGGTCCCGCCGCGCTTCATCGATGAAGGCGCGCAGCGTGGCGAGGTCGGTCGTGCTGCGCGGCGTGTGCTTGATGCGCGCCACGCCGCGCAGCTTGCGGTCCAGTTCGGCCGGCGGCAGCAGCGCCCACAGGGCGCGGCCCGACGCTGAGGCCACGCAGGGAATGCGCGTGCCCGCGGGCATGTATTCCGGGATGTGGCGCGCCGGCGCCACGCGCATCACGAACACCATGTTGTCCTGGTCGTCGGGCACGCCCAGGTTCACGATCTCGCCGCATTCCTGGTTGACCTGGTGCAGCACCGCGTGCGCGTGCTGGAACAGGGGCTGGCGGTAGAGATAGCTGTAGCCCAGCCCGACGGCCTTGACCGTCACGCTGTAACGCTTGGTGCGCGGATCCCGCCACAGGTAGCCGCCCTGCTCCAGCGTGTGGGCCACGCGCTGCGCCGAGCCCATGGTGATGCCGTTCTCCCGCGCGATTTCCTGCAGCGTCAGCGAGGCATGGGCGCGAAAGGACTCCAGCACGGCCAGGCCCTTCTCCAGTGACTGGATCATCAAGGCGGAAGGTTCGGACATCGGCACTCCAAGGGTAGGAACGGGCGCCGCGGCCCCAGGCAAACCCTAGGTGCCCGGGCCGCGGATCGAGCAGTATAAAAACGCTCAGAGATATCTCTATCCGTATTTTGTTATCGCATAGCGATAAAACCATACAAGGGACTCGCAACGCAAGTGCCGACCTCTCCGGATTTGACGCGTTCTTCCCTGCCGTCCGCCCTGCCCCCGGCGGTCGACGTGGCCATCATCGGCGCCGGCATCATCGGCGTGAGCACCGCCTACGCGCTGGCCCAGGCCGGCGTGCGCGTGGCGGTCTTCGAAAAAGGCGCGGTGGCCTGCGAGCAGTCCTCGCGCAACTGGGGATGGGTGCGCACGCTGGGCCGCGAGCTGCCGGAGGTTCCGCTGGCGCTGCGCGCGAACCAGCTGTGGGGCCAGATCCAGGACCGCATCGACGTGGGCTTTCGCCGCAGCGGCATCCTGTACCTGCAGGAGTCCGACGCCGACGCGGCCGGGCACCAGGCCTGGATCGACGGCGCCCGCGCCTACGGCATCGACGCCCGGCTGCTGGGCAGCCGCGAGGCCCGCGGCCTGCTGCCGCAAACCGCCCGAAACTGGACCGGGGCCATGTACAGCGCCAACGACGGCGTGGCCGAACCGCAACTGGCCGCCCCCGCCATCGCCGCGCTGGCGCGCGCCGCGGGCGCGCAGGTCCTGGAGGGATGCGCGGTGCGCGGCGTGGAGCTCGCGGCCGGCCGGATATCGGCGGTGGTCACCGAGCGCGGGCGCGTCGCCGCCCAGGCCGTGCTGGTCGCCGCCGGCGCCTGGTCGCGGCTGTTCTGCGGCAACCTGGGCGCCGATTTCCCTCAGCTGAAAGTCCGCGGCTCGGTGCTGCGCACCACGCCCGTCGAGGGCGGGCCGGCCGCCGCCGTCAACGGCCGCGACTTCACCTGCCGCAAGCGCGCCGACGGCGGCTACACCGTCTCCCAGTTCGGCGCGTCCATGGCCGACGTCGTGCCGGACAGCTTCCGCCTCATGCGCCATTTCCTGCGCTCCTGGCTGGCCAACCGCGACTTCGTGCGGCTGCGCTTCGGCAAGCGCTTCTTCGAAGAGCTGGGGATGCCGCGCCATTTCCCGGCGGATCGCGCATCGCCCTTCGAGCGGCATCGGGTGCTGGACCCCCGCCCGTCCGAGCGCGGCATCGAACAGGCCTGGCGCCGGCTGACGCATGCGTTTCCCGTATTCGCCCAAGCCAGCATCCTGCAGTCCTGGGCCGGCTACATCGACGTCACCCCGGACGCGATGCCGGTAATGGACGCCGTCCCGCGCCTGCCCGGCCTCTACCTCGCCTCGGGCTTCTCCGGGCACGGGTTCGGCATCGGCCCCGCCGCGGGCGAGGCCATGGCGCAACTCATCCAGGGCCGGACGCCCGCCATCGATCTGCATCCCTTTCGCTATGGCCGCTACGGCTCCTAGGAGATCTCCCCCATGTCCATCCGCGCACTGGCCGCAACGCCCTCCCGCCCACTCGCCCGCCGCGCCGTCCTCATGGCGGGCGTGGCCGCCCTGCTCGCGCTGGTCCAGCCGCCCGCCGCGCGCGCGCAGGCCTGGCCGGACAAGCCCATCCGCATGATCGTCGGCTATCCGCCGGGCGGCGGCACCGACACCGTGGCGCGCGTGCTGGCGCAGCAGCTGGGCAAGCAGCTCAAGCAACCCGTCGTCGTGGAGAACCGCGCCGGCGCCAGCGGCACCATCGCCACCCAGCAGGTCATCCGTTCCGAACCCGACGGCTACACGGTGCTGTTCGCCACCGCCTCGCCCCTGACGGGCGCGCCGCTCACGGTCAAGGGCCTGACCTACGATCCCATGAACGACCTGATCCCGGTCTCGCGCATCGGCGGCGGCCCGTTCATCCTGGTCGCCCACCCCGCCTTCCCGCCCAACACGCTGCCGGAACTGGTCGCCTATGCGCGCGCCCATCCCGGCGAGGTCAATTACGCGTCGCCGGGCGTCATGACCGCCAACTACTTCTTCTCCGAACAGCTGAACATGGACGCCGGCATCAAGACCGTGCACGTGCCCTACAAGGGCAGCGCCGCGCTGCTGAACGACGTCATGGCCGGACAGGTGCAATACACGCTGGACACCCCAGGCACCACCCTGCCCCTCATCAAATCCGGCAAGCTCAAGGCCCTGGCGATTTTCAGCGAGAAGCGCCTGGACCGCGCGCCCGACATTCCCACCGCCAAGGAAGGCGGATTCCCCAACATGGTGGGCGGCTCCTGGTACGGCTTGCTGCTGCCCAAGGGCACGCCGCCGGAGGTCGTGGACGCGCTGTACAAGGCCACCAAGGTCGCCCTGTCCGGCGAGGACGTCCGCCGCGCCATGGAAGAGCGCGACGTGATCATCGAAGGCAGCACCCCCGACCAGTTCCGGACCTACCTGCTCGCCGAATTCAAGCGCTGGCAAGGCGTGACCGAGAAGCTCGGCATCAAGCCGCAATGAGCCCCCCGCGCGGCGCCGACGCGCCCGCCCGCAACAAACACCACCGCCCCACGCCGGAGACCTCCATGCCCGCCACGCCCTACGCGCCCGACCTGACCTCGGGCAGCGCCCCCACCTCCATGCGGCCCACGCTGGCCGGCCTGAAACACATGATCTCGGCCGGCCACTACCTCGCCACCCAGGCCGGCATGGATATCCTGCAGGCCGGCGGCAACGCGGTCGACGCGGGCGTGGCGGCGGGCATCGCGCTGGGCGTGGTGCAAAGCGATATCGTGAACTTCGGCGGGGTCGCGCCCATCCTGGTCTATCAAGCCAGCGCGCGGCGCGTATTCAGCATTTCCGGACTCGGCGGCTGGCCCCGGGCCGCCCGATTGGAAACCTTCCTGGAAAAGCACGGCGGCACGATACCGGCCGGCGTCCTGCGCACCGTCATCCCGGCCGCGCCCGACGCCTGGATCACCGCCCTGGAACGCTTCGGCACCCTCAGCTTCGGCGAAGTGGCCGCGGGCGCGATACGCCTGGCGCGCGATGGCTTCGTCATGTATCCGCTGATGGCCGAGGTGTTGGCCGAGAACGAAAAGAACTATGCGCGCTGGGCGTCGAGCGCGGCCATCTACCTGCCCGGCGGCAAGCCCCCGCCCGCAGGATCCATCTTCCGCCAGGCCGACCTGGCCGCCAGCATCCAGTACATGGCCGATGAAGAGCGCCTGCGCCAGGGCCAGGGCCGCGCCGCCGGCCTCGCCGCCGCCCGCCGCGCCTTCTACGAGGGCGACATCGCCGCCGCCATCGTCAAATACCACCAGGAAGAAGGCGGCCTCGTCACCCGCGAGGACCTGCGCGATTTCTCGGTCGACGTCGAGCCCGCGCTCGCCACCGATTTCCACGGCACCCAGGTGCACAGCTGCGGCTTCTGGTGCCAGGGCCCGTCGCTGCTGCAGATGCTGAACATCCTGGAGCCGCGCGACCTGCGCGCGCTGGGCCACAACTCCGCGCCCTACATCCACCTCCTTACCGAAACCATCAAGCTGGCCTTCGCCGACCGCGAGGCGCACTACGGCGATCCCCGCCATGTCCCCGTGCCGCAGCAGGCGCTGCTGTCCAAGGACTACGCCCGCGCCCGCCTGGCCATGATCGATCCCGATCGAGCCGGCCCCGACATGCCGCCCGCCGGCCGCCTGCCCGACGCGCGCGGCATCGACCTGCGCGCCGCCGGCCCGGACGACATGGCGCGCACCGATCCGCGGCTGGACACCTCCTACGTCGCGGTGGTGGACAAGGACGGCAACGCCTTTTCGGCCACGCCCAGCGACGGCTCGTACAACGTGCCCGTCATCCCCGGCACCGGCCTTTGCGCCTCGGGACGCGGCAGCCAGTCCTGGGCCGAAGCCGGCCATCCCTGCGCCATCGGCCCCGGCCGCCGCCCGCGGCTCACGCCGAATCCCTCCCTGGCCATCCGCCCCGGCGGCTACGTCATGCCCTTCGGCACGCCGGGCGGCGACGTGCAATGCCAGGCCATGCTGCAAACCTTCCTCAACATCGAAGTCTTCGGCATGGAAGTCCAGCAGGCCATCGAGGCGCCCCGCTTCGCCACCTTTAGCTTCCCGTCCTCGTTCGAGCCGCACAACGCCATGCCCGGCCGGCTGATGATCGAAGACCTGGTCTCCCGCGAAGTCGGCGACCGACTGGCCACCATGGGCCATACCGTCAAGTGGTGGCAGGACCGCAGCTGGCGCGCCGGCGCCATGTGCGCGGTCAAGCACGACATCGAGACCGGCATCCGCCACGGCGGCGCGGACCCGCGGCGGCCGGCCTATGCCATGGGGTGGTGAAGCGACGGCTCCGCCTGCGCGAGCCCCCGGGCCTGGACCATAAGCGCCGGTTCGCCGCCTATCATCGGCGCGAAGGCATCCTGCCGGCGCGGGAGGCAACGCTCGCTTCGCTCCCCCGCGGATCCACGCTTGCTCCGCCCTTCAGGCAGTGCGCCAGGAACGCCGCGATTTTCTCTTCCACATGGCTTTCGACCGTGCTCAGGCGCAGCAGCGGCACTCCGCTGGTTTTCAGGATACTGTTCTTCAGCGCATCCCGCTCCGATTGCCTGGCGTCGGCGTGCGATTCGCCGTCCACCTCGATCACGCCCAAGGGCGTCTTCCCCACCCGGAAATAGAGCACGAAATCGCAGCTTGCCTGCTGCCTGATGAATTCCCGCTCGCGCGGCGCCAGCGCCTCGTTCGCCGATGAAACCAGTTGGGCAAGCCTGATCTGGGTATGAAACATCACCCCTTGGAATGCCGGCAGCGCCAAGGCCTCGCGCAATAGCTGCGCCACGATCTGCTCGGACTTGTATTCCGAGTCCCCCGGCCGCAACCGGGCGTTGAGCCGTTCCAGGGATTGGTCGTATTCCTTGTAGAGCAGGTCGAAAGCGGATACGACGGGCGCCCGGCTGATCTGCGCGTCGTCCGCGTAATACTCCATGTAGCGCACCAGCGCGGCGATATGCCCCGGGCCCGACGCAAACACCTCGTCGCCCGTCACCAGCGTGAACCGCTGCTTGGCCCTCGATACGGCCACGTTCACCAGATGCGGATCATCCACGAAATCCAGGCTGTCCTGGCTGCTCCGGCTCTTGTCCAGCACGGTGGAAAACACGATCTCGTCGCATTCCCGCCCCTGGAACTTGTGCACCGTGTCCTTGACGAAATCCGTCGGCAGACGCTTGCGCGACAGCGAGACCTGCGCGTTGTAGGGCGCGATGAAGCCCCGGCCTCCCTCCCCGTCCGGCGCGATCTCGCCGCCTCGCTGCAGCACGTCGAGCAGGGAGTCCAGCTCCCTGCGGTTCTCGTTGCGTCGGGCGTGGTTTCCCTTGGAGGTGATCAAGAGCCGCAATGCCTGTTCGCCCTTGTCCTGCGTCATCGGGATGAGCTGGCCGTCGTAGAACTGCTGGTTGCAGAACTGGATGATCCGGGGATGGCAGCGGTAGTGTTCTTTCAACAGCGTCGCGGGAAGCGCGCCGCCGAACACCCCGATGCAGGAGTCCAGCATGCTGTGCGTATCGCAGTCGTAGTGTTTGCCCGGCGCGGCGATGCCCAGGTTCGCGGGGATGTGCGGAAGCTGCTTGCGGTCTCCGACGACGATCAGGTTCCTGACGCAGCCCAGGGCCAGCACGCCCGGAACGATATCCTGCTGCGAGGCTTCGTCGATGATGGCGTAGTCGAGCACCGCGCCCCGCTTGATCGAATTGATGATCGAGTGGGTGCTGCTGCCGATGATCGGATAGCGCTTGACGAAGGCATCGAACTTGTCGCGGTAGGATTGCGCGTCGAAATCGTCGGGCACGCCGGGGCGCTGGTGCAAATGATGCTTCAGATGCGCCATCGACGAGGCCGCCAGCGCATCGAGCAGCGCCTTGAAGCCGCCGCTTTCCAGGGCCTCGCGGCAAGCCGCCAGCTCGGCCGACTTCTCCCGCAGCGCCTGGTCGTAGTAGTGGCGCTGCAAGGCGTGGCTCGCGGACTTCCGCCCCTCCCCGTCCAGGAAGGGCTTGAGCCGGAATATCCGGAAGTTCAGCAGCAGTTCCACCCTGTCCCGGAGCCGGACCCCGTGCTCGGCCAGGTGATTCAGGTAGGCGAGCAGATCCGTGGTTTTGCGCGAGGAAAGCTGGTACTTCTCCAGCAGCAGCGACGGCGTCTCGGCCAGGTTCTCGCGCTGCCATTGCAGCAGCCGCCGGCGCTCTATCTCCAGTTCATCGACTTCGGCCTGCAACCGCGCGGCCGAATTCTGCGCCTGGAGATAGCGCTTCAACTTCTGCAACACGGCCTGGATTTGCGGCATCTCCGGCGCGGGCGCCGCCGCGTCCGGCGACGCAGCGGGCGCGCCGGCGAAGAAGTCCTTGCGTTTTTCCGCGTTGCCCAGCTTGGCGACCAGATAGCCCAGCCCCACCCGGTCCAGCTTCTCATAGACGTTGTCGACCGCCGCATTATTGTTGGACAGGATGGCGACGGTCTGGCCGCGCAGCAGGATGTTGGCGACGATGTTCAATATCGTCTGCGTCTTGCCGGTGCCGGGCGGGCCTTCAACCAGGCTGACCTGGGAAGCAAAGGCCTGCTCCACCGCCTGGAGCTGGCTTTCGTTGACCCCGAAGGGGTAGATCAGATCGCCCGCGGCCTCTCTGGCCGCGTTGCTCCCCGTGCAATAGGCATGCAAGGCGGTGCCCGCCAGCGGGACCAGCCCCTCCAGCTGGCGCTGGACGTTCTCCGCCGCGCTGCGGCCGTCGCTGGATTGGGCCTGCTCCACCCGGGCGCTCGCCACCGCCCGCAGGTAGTCGAATACCCCGCCGTTCCTGATCGGGGCTTCCTGCGCGAATTCGACGGTATCCGCCTTCATCAGATAGGGCTCGGCATTGCCCGGGTAATAGACGGCGGCGTACTTCCCGCCGTACACGACCGCTCGGTCGATGGCGGTGAAGACCACGCTCCCTTTCCTGCCCAGGAGCTTGCCTTCCACCGTCTCGGTCGGAACGACCTCGCACTCGCTCAACGGGCAGGAATAGGTCTTGCCCGATGGGAAATGGCAAGTCAGCACCAGTTCACGGCTTTGGGGCCGGCGCGAAATGGTCCAGTCGCGGATTTGCCGGGTCTTGTCTTCGCCCCTAACGTAGATGGAAACCATACCTCACAGGCGCTCCAGCGCGGCGGCCGACGCCAGCGGGTCGGGTTTGACCAGGGTGCCCGCGGCGTGCTGGGCGCGCAATTCGTCCCACCAATGGCGCAGCAGGCGCTCGCGGTATTCCACCGCCTTGGGATCGACCTTCACCAGCATCTGCGCATCGTCGATGCGCAGCGACGCCAGATAGTCGTCGATGTCCAGCCCGGCATTATGGCCGATGTAGACCGCCAGATAGTACGGATAGGCGGACCTCCGGAACACCTTGTCCTCCACCCGGTCCGGATCGATGTTGTCGGCCCGGGCCATGCGAGCGACCGCGCCGTCCACCGCCGCCGAGAAGCGCTTGCGCAGGTCGCGCCGCTCGGATCCGCCGAAATTCACGAATACGATTCCCGACGCGTACTCCTGCGCGAAGAACCATTGCAGCTCCTCGTCGCGCGGGAAGACTTCGAAGACGCGCTCATAGACCATGGTGCTGGAGGGAACGCCCGTGATATCGCTGCGGTGCCGGACCAGCGCGGGAAACCCGATCTGGTCTTCGACGATATGCACGCTGAATCGGCAGATGCGCAGGTCCAGCCCGCGCTTTTCCGCGATGGCATATTCGCCGTCGCGCAGCACGCCGCCAAAGCGCTTTTCGTCCAGGGACGCGAGCCGCGCCTGGTGCGCCGCCAGTTTGTCGTCCGCGGGCAATCGCGCGATGACTTCCTTGGACAGCCAGACGTCGCCCGCGCGGCTGCCGTCGACCTTGGCCGCGTACGGCGCCACCCAGTTCACCTGGGGCACCTCCCACTTGGCCTTCCCCCGGTCCAGTTCCATGCTGTAGCGCATCAGCGTCGTCTCGCCGGAGCCGTTGAATTCATACAGGCCGCCCCAGCACATGGGCGCCGCCGCGATCGACAGGCGCGAACTGAAAGCCAGGGACCAGTTGAATGCCGTCCAATAGCGCAGGTACGTGCCTTTTTCCTGCGCCCGCACCGGCGGCGTCATGTCGGGGAACAGATCGCGCAAGGGGGAAGGATCGACCCGGGCCGCCTCCGCGCGCGCCGTCGGCGCGTCGTACGGCTTGCTCATCATGTCGCGGCCCACGGCGGACAAATCCGCGCAACCGCCCAACGCCAGGACCGACATCGCAAGACAAATCCTGCGACCGGAGAATGCAAACGAACGCGCCAGATCGCCACCGAACCGCATATGAAGGTCTTCCTTGTTGTTGTCGGCATTTAATTCAAAACATTACACTTTAACTCAATTTACAAACTCTGTTACCGATGCCGAGCCACAGCGCCCCGTTCTTCGTGGCGCGCTCATCGGACGGCCCGCCGCTCCCCGAACAGGCCGTGAAAACGTTCGAAATCCGTACGTCCGGCTCGGTTCCGGACGCCCGCGCTCCTCTCTCCCCAAGTCCGCCGCGGCCCGCCGCAGGGGCGCCCTCCCTCGCACAGCCTGCTTCCGGCGCATCGCGCCGGGGCGCGCCTGCCGCTGGCATCCATTTTGCTTGAATATCCGCACGCGCCGCGTCAAGCGCGCGGGACAACAACGAGGAGACTCTTCATGTCATTGCAATCCCCAGCCCAGGTGATGGGCATCGATGCCGGCGGCACGATGACCGACACTTTCTTCGTCCGCAAGGATGGCCGCTTTGTGGTCGGCAAGGCGCAAAGCAACCCGGCCGACGAATCCCTTGCCATCTTCAACTCTTCGCAAGACGCGCTCGCGCATTGGGACCGCGACGTCGACGACGTCTTCCCGGAGCTGTTGACCTGCGTGTACTCCGGCACCGCGATGCTCAACCGGGTGGTGCAGCGCAAGGGGCTGGAGGTCGGCCTGATCGTCAACAAGGGGTTCGAGCACGTGCATTCGATGGGCCGCGCCATCCAGAGCTACCTGGGCTACGCGCTGGAGGAACGCATCCACCTCAACACCCATCGCTATGACGAGCCGCTGGTGCCGCTGTCGCGCACGCGCGGCGTGACCGAACGCACCGACGTGCAGGGCGAGATCGTCATCCCGCTGCGCGAGGCCGAGGTGCGCCAGGCCGTGCGCGACCTGGTGGCCGCCGGCAGCAAGGCCCTGGTGATCGTGCTGCTGCAATCCCACAAGAACGGCGCCAGCGAGCGCCAGGCCCGGGACATCGCGCTGGACGAGCTGGCCAGGCTGGGCAGCGAGGTGCCCGTCTTCGCTTCGGTGGACTACTACCCGCAGCGCAAGGAAAGCCACAGGATGAACACCACCATCCTGGAGGCATACGCCGCCGAACCCTCGCGCCAGACCTTGCGCAAGGTCAGCGACCGCTTCAAGAAGCACGGGGCGAAGTTCGATCTGCGCGTCATGGCCACGCACGGCGGCACGATCAGCTGGAAGGCCAAGGAACTGGCCCGCACCATCGTGTCCGGGCCGATCGGCGGCGTCATCGGCTCGCGGCTGCTGGGCCAGGCGCTGGGCTACGAGAACATCGCGTGTTCCGACATCGGCGGAACCTCGTTCGACATGGCGCTGATCACCAAGGGCAATTTCACCATCGTGGCCGACCCGGACATGGCCCGGCTGGTGCTGTCGCTGCCACTCGTCGCCATGGATTCCGTAGGCGCGGGCGCCGGCAGCTTCGTGCGGCTCGATCCCTACAGCGGCGCCATCAAGCTCGGCCCGGACAGCGCCGGCTACCGCGTCGGCACCTGCTGGCCGGAAAGCGGCCTGGACACCGTCTCGGTATCGGACTGCCACGTGGTGCTGGGCTACCTCAATCCCGACAACTTCCTCGGCGGCGCCATCAAGCTGGACGTCGCCCGCGCCCGCGAGAGCATCAAGCGGCAGATCGCGGATCCGCTGGGATTGACGGTCGAGGACGCGGCCGCCGGCGTGATCGAACTGCTGGACCTGCAGCTGCGCGAATACCTGCGCTCCAACGTGAGCGCCAAGGGCTACAACCCGACCGACTTCGTGTGCTTCAGCTATGGCGGCGCGGGGCCGGTGCATACCTATGGCTACACCGAGGGGCTGGGCTTCAAGGACGTCATCGTGCCGGCCTGGGCGGCCGGGTTCTCGGCCTTCGGCTGCGCCTGCGCCGACTTCGAATACCGCTACGACAAAAGCGTGGACCTGGCGCTGCCACAGGTCGCGGCGCAGTCCGACAAGGTCCAGGCGGTGGAGACCTTGCAACAGGCCTGGAACGAACTGGCCGAGAAGGTGATCGAGGAATTCCGCATCAACGGCTTCAAGCCCGAAGACGTGATCCTGCGGCCCGGGTACCGCATGCAGTACATGGGGCAGCTGAACGACCTGGAAATCGATTCGCCCATCGCCGGCGCCGGCAGCGCGGACGACTGGGACAGGATCGTGGGCGCGTTCGAAGACACCTATGGCCGCGTCTACGCCTGCTCCGCCCGCTCGCCCGAACTGGGCTTCTCGGTCACCGGCGCCATCATGCGCGGCATGGTCGTCACCCAGAAGCCGGTCCTGCCCGAGGATCCCGAAGCCGGCCCCACCCCGCCGGCCGAGGCCAGGCTGGGCACCCGCAAGCTGTACCGCCGCGGGCAATGGCACGTGGCCACGCTGTGGCACATGGAGGCGCTCAAGCCGGGCAACCGGATCAAGGGGCCCGCCATCGTCGAGTCCGACGCGACCACCTTCGTGGTGCCGCAGGGCTTCTCGGCAAGCATCGACAAGCATCGCCTGTTCCACCTGCAGGAAACCAAGTAATCGGACTCCCGGAGAGACAACATGAACACGATATCAAGAATGGAAACCGGCGCCTCGGGCCTGCTGGGCACGGGCGAAACGCTCAAGCAGTTCCGCGACGCCATCCTGGCCCGCACCAAGGACACCGGCCACTACAACGGCCTGACCCGGCTGGACCTGCGGGAGAGCGAGCCCATCCGCTACGAGAAAATGTTCTCCAAGCTGCGCGGCGGCCTGGTGCATGCGCGCGAGACCGCCAAGCGCATCGCCGCCAGCCCCATCGTCGAACAGGAAGGCGAACTCTGCTTCACGCTGTACAACGCCGCCGGCGACTGCGTGCTGACCTCCACCGGCATCATCATCCACGTGGGCACCATGGGCGCGGCGATCAAGTACATGATCGAGAACGACTGGGAAACCAACCCCGGCATCAACCCGGGCGACATGTTCACCAACAATGACTGCGCCATCGGCAACGTGCACCCCTGCGACATCGCCACCATCGTGCCGATCTTCGCGCAGGGCAAGCTGGTCGGCTGGGTCGGCGGCGTCACGCACGTGATCGACACCGGCGCGGTGACGCCCGGCTCCATGTCGACGGGCCAGACGCAGCGCTTTGGCGACGGCTACATGATCACCTGCCGCAAGACCGGCATCAACGACGTGCCGCTCAAGGACTGGCTGCATGAAAGCCAGCGCGCCGTGCGCACGCCCAAGTACTGGATCCTGGACGAGAAGACCCGCATCGCCGGCTGCCACATGGTGCGCAGCCTGATCGAAGAGGTCATCGCCGAGGAAGGGCTGGAGGCCTACGAGAAGTTCGCCTATGAAGTCATCGAGGAAGGCCGCCGCGGGCTGCAGATGCGGATCAAGGCGCTGACCCTGCCGGGCAAGTACCGCAAGGTGGCGTTCGTCGACGTGCCCTACAAGCACGAGGACGTGCAGACCTCGAACGCCTTCGCCAAGCTCGATTCCATCATGCACTCCCCGGTGGAGATGGAGATCCGCAAGGACGGCACCTGGCGGCTGGACTTCGAAGGCTCCAGCCGCTGGGGCTGGCACAGCTACAACGCGCATCAGGTGGCGTTCACCAGCGGTATCTGGGTGATGATGACGCAGACGCTGGTGCCCACCCAGCGCATCAACGACGGCGCCTACTACGGCACGGAATTCCGCCTGCCCAAGGGCGCCTGGATGAACCCCGACGACCGGCGCACCGGGCACGCCTACGCATGGCACTTCCTGGTGTCCGGATGGAGCGCGCTGTGGCGCGGCCTGGGGCAGGCGTACTTCAGCCGCGGCTACCTGGAGGAAGTCAACGCCGGCAACGCCAATACCTCCAACTGGCTGCAGGGCGGCGGCATCAACCAGGAGGGCGAGATCCATGCCGTCAACAGCTTCGAGGCCAGCTCCTGCGGCACCGGCGCGGGCGCCGTCAAGGACGGCCTGAACCACGCCGCCGCCATCTGGAACCCGGAAGGCGACATGGGCGACATGGAAATCTGGGAGATGGCCGAGCCCCTGCTCTACCTGGGCCGCAACGCCAAGTCCAACTCCGGCGGCTACGGCAAGTATCGGGGCGGCTGCGGCTTCGAGACGCTGCGCATGGTCTGGAAGGCGCAGGACTGGACCATGTTCTTCATGGGCAACGGCTACATGAACAGCGACTGGGGCCTGATGGGCGGCTATCCGGCGGCCACCGGCTACCGCTTCGAGGCCCACCATACCGGCCTGAAGGACCGCATCGCCCGCGGCGAAAGCCTGCCGCTGGGCGCCGACACCAATCCGGAGGCGCCCGACTACGAGCAGCACCTGGCGCCCGGGGCCCGCGTCAAGCGGGACCAGCAGTGCATGACGACGGAGGACTGCTACGAGAACTACGACCTCTATCTCAACTACCTGCGCGGCGGCCCCGGCTTCGGAGACCCCCTGGACCGCGAGCTCGACGCCATCGCCGACGACCTGAACAACGAGCTGCTGCTGCCCAAGTACGCGCTGGAGGTCTACGGCGCCGTGGTGACCCAGGACGGCGCGGGACGCTGGCAGGTCGACGCCAAGGCCTCGGCCAGCAAGCGCCTGGATATCCGCAAACGCAGGCTGGAACGGGCGGTGCCGGTGCGCGACTGGATGCGGTCCGAGCGCGAACGCATCCTGGCCAAGACCGCCTCGACCCAGGTGCAGCACATGTACGCCACGAGTTTCGGGCTGTCCAGGAAGTTCGAGCAGCAGTTCCGGGACTTCTGGAGCCTGCCGGCCGACTGGACCCTGACCGAGGAAGAACTCGACGTGCCCACCTACGGGTCCAAGTTCCGCATGGATCTTTCGAAAATGCCCGACGTGAAGACCATCGTGCTGGTGGACGAGTGAGCCGGCGGCTTGCGAAAACAAGGAGACGACAATGACGACTTACACGCAGGAACAGGTGGACCACCTGGTGGACGGCCGGCTGGACTGGGACACCACCATCCGCATGCTGTCCATGCCGAAGGACGGCGAGCGCTTCGAGATGTACCTCAAGACGCTGCAGAAGAAGCTCGACTGGAACGATCGGATCGTCCTGCCGCTCGCGCCGCACCTGTACATCGTGCAGCGCGCGCACGACAAGCACTGGGTAACGAAGTGCGATTGCGGCCATGAATTCGGCGATTACCGGCAGAACTGGAAGCTCGCCGCGCACGTCTACGTGCGCGAGGACGCCCAGGCCATGAGCGAGGTCTATCCCAAGCTCATGGCGCCCGACACCCAATGGCAGGTGTACCGCGAGTATTACTGCCCCCAGTGCGGCACCCTGCACGACGTCGAGGCGCCCACGCCCTGGTATCCGGTAATCCATGATTTCGAGCCGGATATCGATACCTTCTACAAGGAATGGGTCAACCTGCCCTTGCCCGAGCGCGCGGCATAGCGGGCGGCCGCGGCGCGAACCGGACCGGGATGGCCGCGGCCGTCCTGGTCCGGGTTGCTCCGGATTGACGCCTGGCGCTCATGCCGTCTAATGAACGCGGCTGGCCAGGCACTCGGCCCGCCCCGACCCAGGGCCAGCGGCAGCGCGCGCCCTGCGTACAGCCGGCAGGATAGCCGGCCCATGCATCGCATCTTGGAGACTAGGCGATGGAGCCAAGCTACCGGGAACGGTTTTCAGATCCCGCCGCCGAGCGCGCAGTCATGCAAGCCTGGGAATCGGTCTTGTCCGGCACGATCGCCGGCCCCCCGGGAACCGCGCTGCGCGCGCTGATCGAAGGGTCCTGGCAACGCTGCCTCCAGGCCGACGTGAATCCCCGCGCCTCGCGCGGGCCCGAACCCTTGTCCGAGGACGAACTGTTCCTCCATCGCGAGCGCCAGCGCGATCTGCTCGGCGCCAGCCAGCCCGTGCTCGCCCAGGCCTGTGAAACCCTGGCCGAACTGGGAACCCTGATCGCGCTGTCCGACACGAGAAGCGTCATTCTCAACGCCGTGGGCGACCCCACCGCGCTGGAGGCCGGGCAGGCCATCCATCTCATGCCCGGCGTGGACTGGAGCGAAGCATACTGCGGCACCAATGCCATCGGCACCGCCCTGATCACCGGGCAGGCCGTGCAAGTGCATTCCACCGAGCATTTCTGCGAAGGCATCAAGGGCTGGACCTGTTCGGCCGCCGTCATCCGGCATCCGCTGGACGGCGACGTGGTGGGCGTGCTCGACGTCTCGGGCCTGTCGCGCACCTACAGCCGCCAGCACCTGGCCATCGCCATGACCTCGGCCAGGCACATCGAAAGCCGCCTGCGCACGGCCGAAATGGAACGCCGCTATCAATTGCTGGACGCCGCCCTGGCGCGGTTCGTGGCGGCGGGCGCCGACGTGGGCGTCATCCTGCTCGACCACCGCGGCTGTCCGATAAAGGCGAACGCTCAGGCGCAACGCGCGCTGGACGACGCCGGCGCGGGAATCAACCTGCCCCGGCTGCGGCGCATCGCCGAACTCGCCCTGGGCCCGCACTCCCCGCGCGGTGCGGGCCCCGCGCTGCCGGTCTGGCTGCGGCCCGAATGGGTGGAGCCCGTGCTCGCGGGCCCGGAACGGCTGGGATCCATGCTGATCCTTCCCCGGCATCCGCCGACCCCTTGCGCGCCGCGGGCCGCGGCGGCCGTGCAGGTGGCGGACGCGCCGGCGCCCGATCCCTTCAACACCGTGATCACGGCGGACCCCGCCGTGGGCGAACTGGTGGAACAGGCGCGCCGCCTGCGGGGCTCTCCGGTCCCCGTCCTGCTGCTGGGGGAAACCGGCGTGGGCAAGGAGCTCTTTGCCCGCGGGCTGCACAGCCGCGGCCCCTTCATGGTGCTCAATTGCGGCGGGCTGTCGCGCGAACTCCTGGCCAGCGAACTCTTCGGCTACGCCGACGGCGCGTTCACGGGCGCGCGCAAGGGAGGCATGCGGGGCAAGATCGAAGCGGCCGAGGGCGGCACGCTGTTCCTCGACGAGATCGGCGAAATGCCGCTGGACATGCAGTCCTACCTGCTGCGCGTGCTCGAAGAGCGCGAGGTGTATCGCCTGGGCGAAAACGTGGCGCGCCGCGTCAACTTCCGCCTCGTCGCCGCAACCCACCGCGACCTGCAGGCCGAGATCAAGGCGGGGCGCTTCCGCATGGACCTCTACTACCGCATCGCCGTCGTGCACCTGCACATCCCGGCCCTGCGCGCCCGCAAGGGCGACGTGGCCTTGCTGGCGCAGGCCTTCGCCCTGCGCTTCCAGCAGGAACACGGCAAGGAGGCCGCCGGCATGGAGCCCGATGCGCTGGCCGCGCTGGAGGCCTATCCATGGCCCGGCAACATCCGCGAACTGCGCAACGTCATCGAAAGCGCCGTGCTCCTGTCCTCCGGCGGCTCGCTCTCGCGGGCGATGCTGCCGCCGGAAGTGAGCCACGCGCCCGCGCCGGCCCCGGCCGCGCCCGGCCCCATCACCCTGGTCCAGGGGGAAGAGGACCTGATCCGCCGCAGCATCGTCGCCAGCGGCGGCAACCTGGCCCAGTCCGCCCGCAGCCTGCATATTGCCAAGAGCACGCTGTATGCAAAGATGAAACGCTACGGCATGTCGCGCGAAGACGCGCTGGGCTTCGGGCCCGACCGGCCGGGAATCGACCCGCGCGACGCCTGAGGCGCCCGCGCCGGGCGCTTCCGCCCGGGGATCCATCGCCATGTGCGCGGCAATTGACATGGCGCAAACAATGTCGTCCAGGAATGTAGTTGGAAGCGGTACGCTAAGCCCATACCCGACACGCACTTCAGGAGATTGCCATGCCCGTCATGATGAAAGCCGCTGTCTTTGTCGAACCCGGCCGCATCGAAATCGTCGACAAGCCTATTCCGGACGTCGGCCCCAACGACGCCCTCATCCGCATCACCACCACCACCATCTGCGGCACCGATATCCATATTCTGAAGGGCGAATACCCCGTCGCGCCCGGGCTGACCGTCGGCCACGAGCCCGTCGGCATCATCGAGAAGCTGGGCAGCGCGGTGACCGGCTACCAGGAAGGGCAGCGCGTCATCGCCGGCGCGATCTGCCCGAACTTCAACTCGTACGCGGCCCAGGACGGCGTCGCGTCGCAGGACGGCAGCTACCTCGCCGCCATGGGGCTCTGCGGCTGCCACGGCTACCAGGCCACGGCCGGCTGGCGCTTCGGCAACAAGATCGACGGCACCCAGGCCGAATACGTGCTCGTGCCCGACGCGCAGGCCAACCTGGCCCCGGTTCCCGACGGCCTGACCGACGAGCAGGTGCTGATGTGCCCGGACATCATGTCCACCGGCTTCAAGGGCGCCGAGAACGCCAACATCCGCATCGGCGACGTGGTGGCGGTCTTCGCCCAGGGCCCCATCGGCCTGTGCGCCACGGCCGGCGCGCGCCTGCTGGGCGCGTCCACCATCATCGCCGTCGACGGCAACGCCCACCGGCTGGACGTGGCGCGGTCCCTCGGCGCCGACGTGACCCTGAACTTCCGCGACTGCGACGTGGTGGAAGAGATCCTGCGCCTGACCGGCGGGCGCGGCGTCGACTCGTCCATCGAAGCCCTGGGGCTGCAAAGCACCTTCGAATCCGCCCTGCGCGTGCTCAAGCCCGGAGGCACCCTGTCCAGCCTGGGCGTCTACTCCGAAGACCTGAAGATCCCCCTGAGCGCATTCGCGGCGGGCCTGGGCGACCACAAGATCAACACCGCCCTGTGCCCCGGCGGCAAGGAACGCATGCGCCGCCTGATGAACGTGATCCAGTCCGGCCGCGTGGACCTGGGCGTGATGGTCACCCACCAATACAAGCTCGACAACATCGTCGAAGCCTACGACCTGTTCGCGCACCAGCGCGACAACGTGCTCAAGGTCGCCGTCAAGCCCGCCTGACGCGCCAGCGGCGCATTACGTACTTCTCGATCTCGGCGCCGGCGAACACCAACAAGCCGGCGCCGAGCACGTCCAGCCACTCGCGCCAACCCAGCGGCACCGAACCGAACACCGCGTGCATGAACGGCGTGTAGGTGTAGGCCAGTTGCAGCGCCACGCAGGCGCCGATCGCCACCCATACATAGCGGTTGCCGAACAGCCCCTCGCGGCTGAGCACCGAATCGTAGATGTGCCGGCTGTTGATCAGGTAGAACATCTCCGCCGCAACCACGGCGTTCACCGCCATGGTCCGGGCGCGGTCCACCGACATGCCGTTGGACAGCTCCCACAGGAACAGGCCCAGCGCCCCGGCCATCATCAGCACCGACACCACCAGCACCCGCTGCACGAACAGCAGCGACAGCAGCGGCTCGCCCGGCGGGCGCGGGCGATGGCGCATGATGTCGGGCTCCGCCGGCTCGAAGGCCAGCGCCAGGCCCAGGGTGCTGGAGGTCACCAGGTTGATCCACAGCACCTGCGCCGGCGTCAGCGGCAGCGTGAGCTGGAACAGGATGGCCGCGATCACCAGCAGCCCCTCGCCGCCGTTGGTGGGCAGCATGAACAGCACGAACTTCTTCAGGTTGTCGTAGACCGCCCGGCCCTCCCGCACCGCCGCGGCGATCGTCGCGAAGTTGTCGTCGGCCAGCACCACGTCGGACGCTTCCTTGGCGGCCTCGGTGCCCTTCAGGCCCATCGCCACCCCCACGTCCGCGCGCTTGAGCGCCGGCGCGTCGTTCACGCCGTCGCCCGTCATGGACACCACCTGCCCCTGCGCCTGCATCGCCTGCACCAGCCGCAGCTTGTGCTCGGGGCTGGCGCGCGCGTAGATGTCCACGCCCATCACCATCTCGCGCAGCGTCGCGTCGTCCATCAGCGCCACCTCGGCGCCCGTCACCGCCGGCTTGCCCACGCCGATGTCCAGCTGCGCGCCGATGGCGCGCGCCGTCTCGGCATGGTCGCCCGTGATCATCTTGACCTGGATGCCGGCGCGGTGGCATTCGGCCACCGCCGCGATCGCTTCCGCGCGCGGCGGATCCATCATGCCCACCAGCGCCAGCAGCATGAAGCCGCCTTCCACGTCATCGAAGCCCAGGGAACCGCCCGGGGGGCTCGCGCGCTTGCAAGCCAGGCCCAGCACGCGCAGCCCCTTGGCCGCCGTGTCGGTCGCCATGCGGCGCCAGTAGTCCACGTCCAGCGCCTGCGGCTCGCCCTCGCGGTCCGCCTGCGCGCTGCACATATCCAATACCCGCTCCGGCGCCCCTTTCACGAAAATCCACGGAGCGCCCCGCCCCGCCTCGTGCCAGGTCGCCATGAAGCGGTGCTCGGACTCGAACGGAATCGAATCGCGGCGCGGCCATTCCTCCCGGCCCGCCTCCTGCGTCAGGCCCGCCTTGGCCCCCAGCACCAGCAACGCGCCCTCGGTGGGATCGCCCTCCACCCGCCAGGCGCCGTCTTCCTCGCGCAGCGCCGCGTCGTTGCACAGCACGCCGGCGCGGATGGCCAGCTCCAGCGCGGGATAAGCCGCCGGATCCACGGGATGGCCGTCGATGCTGCACTGACCCACGGGCTCGTAGCCCACGCCGCCGACGTCCACCGCCGCGCTCGCGCACACCACGCGCTGCACCGTCATCTCGTTGCGGGTCAGCGTGCCCGTCTTGTCGGAGCAGATCACCGTCACCGACCCCAGCGCCTCGACCGCCGGCAGCCGCCGCACCACCGCCTGCCGCCGCGCCATGCGCTGCACGCCCAGCGCCAGCGTCACGGTCATGATGGCCGGCAGCCCCTCCGGAATGGCGGAGGCCGCCAACGCCACCACCATCATGAACATCTCTTCCGGCGCATGGCCCAGCCACCACGTGCCCGCCACGAATAGCAGCGCCGAGAGCGCCAGGATGGCCACCGCCAGCACCCGGCCGAAATGATCCACCTGACGCAGCAGCGGCGTGGTCATGCTGCCGATGCCCGACAGCAGCTGGTTGATCCGGCCCAGCTCGGTATGCGCGCCGGTGGCCACCACCACCCCGCGCGCCTGCCCATGCACCACCACGGTGCCTGAATACGCCATGCCCTGGCGGTCGCCCAAGGGCGCGTCGGCGGCCACCGCCGAGGTCAGCTTCTCCACCGGCAGCGATTCGCCGGTAAGCGCCGCCTCCTCGACCCGCAACTCCTTGGTCTCGACCAGCCGCAGGTCGGCGGGCACCCGGTCCCCCGAAACCAGCAGGACCTGGTCGCCAGGCACCAGCCCGGCCGCGTCGATCTCCCCGCGGGTTCCGTCGCGCAACACCACGGCGCGCGGCGACAGCATGCCCCGGATCGCGTCCATCGCGCTTTCCGCCTTGCCTTCCTGGATGAACCCGATGATGGCATTGACCACCACCGCCGCCATCAGCACGCCCGTGTCGATCCAATGCCCCAGCAGCGCGGTCACGACCGCCGAGGCCATCATCACGTAGAGCAGGATATTGTGGAACTGCCGCAGGAGACGCATGAACGCGCTCTGGCGCCGCGCCTCGACCAGGCGATTCGGCCCGTAGCGGGCCAGCCGATCCTGGATTTCGCGTTCGCTCAGGCCCGTTGGACGGGTCTGTAGTGCCTCTTCCACGGCCACCGCGGGCCGCGCATGCCAATCTTCTTGTTCGGACAACGAGCGATCGGAGGAAGTCATCGATGGAATATGCCTTCTTAGCGTGCAGGACTCATTCGCGACAGGGACGGTCCCTTCGAGTCTATCAGCATACGGGGGCTCCGGCCGAGCCCTGGCGCGCGCCGCCTCCCGACTCCGCCGGCACCGTCAAGAATAGTGATGGACCGTCGTCCCGGGGAAAGTCCATACCGCGCTTTCCTTATGTTCCTTCAGCAACTCTCCATAGCACTCGACGTCCTTGAACGTGATCATGCGGCCCTCCAGCTCGAAGTGGAGCTCGCGCTCCTCCAGCAACATGCGGGTCCGGGAAATGCTGGGCGGATCGTCCATGTAGGCGATAAATGCATCCACCGTGATCGGGCCGTCCAGGCGCGGATCGTGGACGAAGGTGCGCCGCCGGGACGACAAGGGCCGCATGGAGAGCTTCTTGCGAGCGAAGAAGGCGTAGAACATGTTCTCGTCGATGACGTAAAAGTCCTCGTTGAATCTCACCCGCCCCAGCTTTGCGGACGTCAGGATCACCCTCATCACCCTGGACGGCACCCATGTCGGCGCAAGCCCGAGCCGGTCGCGGACGTGGGCCAAATGACTCTCGAAGTAGTCGCACGTCTTCCGATGCTGTTGGGCCGCATCCCGACCAAGCTCAGCCTCAAGCTCCACGTAACTGCGGAAATCGCTGGTCTGGAACCGGCCCTTGCATTCGCACAGGAACAAGACGTCGTCTTCCAGCACGAAGGCCACATCGCAGTCCCGGTTCTTATGCTTGACCTTTCTCGCGACGATGCCCGCATCCGCCAATACCCGGCGAGTCAGCTTCTCGAAGCCCGGCCCGATGAACTGCAGCTCATGGTTCGGCTCGTCCTTCCTGCTTCTTATGCTTTTCAGGAGAGACTCCAGCGAAAAAGCCGGCTCGATCAGCAGGGCCGCCGTGGGAACCAAGACCAGTTCGCCGTTGAAGGGAATCAATGGCGCATCGAGAATGTCTTTCGAGGACGCATTGAAGGTGAAGCGGCGCAGAATCTGCTCGGCAGATTTCACCGGGATTCCCGCCGCGACGAACTCGGCCAGGAAAAAATCGGCTGTCTTGTGCAACAGCAACGTTGCCGGCTGCCCGATCAGGGGATGCGATTCAATGTGCTTCTTCGCAATCTCCTTGACCACCGTATAGGCGCGAATCCATTCGCACAGCCTGGCTCCACGGACTTCCTCCCGCAGGTCTTCCGAGTAGAACTGCTGAGTCGTCATGTAGGCGGACTTCACCTCGTCGTTCGACCTGAACCCATCGATAGGCAATTTCCGGGTGGAGCCGGCGACTGCCGGATGAGTCATCGGATTGAAAGACTCCCCTTGCCTGACCCCGCGAAGACGGCTGAGCGACACGCGGAATGCGGACAGCAACTCGGACCCGCTGGCATCAAAGACCGCGACGTTCTCATGCCGCGTTCCCCTCGCTTGCCCATGTTCCCAGATCGACCGTCGTTCGTGGAAGATCGCCCATTCGCCACTCAGAGGAAGATGCAGGCATGCCGCGTCGAATTTCGCACTGTCGTAGTGCACGGCCATCCTTTCCCCCGCTTCCAGGAACGACCTCAGCGTGAGGGAGAAGTAAGACATGGCGTAGTCCACCGAGGCGCCGAAGTCCAAGGGATTCTTGTAATGGCCCTCGTCCAGGAACTCCACCACGATCGAGGTATTGAAATGCTCGTAGGTCGGCAACCCGCAGGTGGATCTGAGCTGTTGCTCGTGCACCAGCATCGTGTGATAGAGCTCGTCGGACCTGGAATCGAATCTTGCGCCGATGGCGGCGATACGGTCGGTAAATGAACGATCCAGCGCCACGAGAATATCGGCATCGTCCAGGAGTTCCCGCACGTCCCGAACCTCGTCCCGCTCCCGAAGCAGGCCTGCGATGTCCGGATCGGCATAGAGGCGGTGCAGTTTCACCTCCCGCAAGACCGCCGCCAGCTCCTCCACCGGCGCGGACGGCAGCTCCAAGGCCGCCATCACTTTTTCCTTGATCTTCTCCCGCGTCCTTTTCATCTCTCTGTCCTGGTCGCAAGTCTCGCAAAACGCCAGCATCCGCACCCGCGGAATCGAGGCTGGCCCTCTGCTCACGCGGAAGAATACCGTACCTTCCGGGCGACAAGCTCACAGCGAAGCCATAGCGCAAGCGGTCGTCGACATGGCGCGCCAATCCGGACGACGGGATCAAACACCCGATGCGGTTGCGCGACGAACTCGACAGCTGCATAGACCGCGGGAGCCTGTCGCTCACGGACTGCCCGCTGCGCGATCCCGGACCGACTGGGGGGGAAGAAGGCCCGGGGGGCACGGATTCTGGAGCGGCCGTGGCGGAGACGCCCCCCCTCTCCCCTGGCCTACGGCGCCATCGCGCCGAGCGCCTTCGCGGCCTGCTCAAGCCCGCCCAGGATGGCATCGGCGACACGCGGCGAGAAATCTCTCGGCAGCGCGGCTTGAACTTCCGCAATCGCCGCCGGCGTACGGGCGAGAAGTTCTTCAATGATCGGTTCCGCCGTCGCGGCGTAGCCGATTCTCTGCGCGGTACTGTTGAAGTGCCTGCGCTGGATGCTGTGCATCTCGTAGTGCCGGTTCTTGCCGAACAAGGCCATCGCCGACTTGATCCCATACGGCGACCATAGGCTGGGACCGTCGCCCAGCACCGGATAGACCGACATCACGTCATACAGCGGACTCAACTGAAAACGACCGCGCGGCCGAAGCTGGATGCTGAAGTTCTTGGCATGGCCATCGGGCGCTCGCAGCAGCCAGAACAGCACCTGCGCCGCCATCAACGTCTTCATGTCGGCCTCGGCGTTCACCGACTGCCGCAGCGTGGCGAACAAGGCCTTGAGCCCGGGGCCGCCCTCATTCTCATACTTGCGCAGCGGCGAGCAGCCTTCAACCTGGCAGAAATCTTCCTGCGGAAGGCGCATAAGCCACTGGCCGTCGGGCGCGACGCGCCGATCGAAGCGCTCCACCACCAGCACGCGCTGCCGGCCGAAGGTCGCGATATCCGCGTCGGCCACGTCCAACCCATAAGCCTTCAGCAGCCGCAGGCACAGCCATTCGTTGTCGACGGAAGTGCTGAAGTCCGCCCGGCGCCCGCCCATCAGCCCGAGCGGAAGCTTGAAAATGTGGCTCGTCGGCGTAGCGCCCTGCGGCACGAGCCACTGCCCGCCCCACCAAAGGAAAGCCGTCTTCTCCTGCGCGCCGGCCAACGAAATGCGGAAATCCGCGTCCGGGTCCCGCCCCGCCGCGAAGGCCAGCGGCGAAACGGTTTCGATCAAGTGTCGCTCGATATCCTCCTCGGACAACGGGACGCCCTCAATACGGTCGAAGCCCTCCGGCTCCTCGTCCTGCCCCAGCAACTGCACGGCCCCCACGCAATCGCGTCCGATCGCCGCCAGCAGATCGAACGGTTCTATCGATCCCGTCTTGAATCGCTCGGCCGCGCGTCTGCGGATGGCATCGCTGTCCGGAAGCAGGTTGTCGAAATAATTGGCGACCTTCTCGCCCCTGAGCGGCAGGTTCTGCAGATTGAACGGCAACGACAACGACAGTGGCCGGCCGATGTCGGCACCGACCCAATTCGCGTCATATTGCAGCTCCATCTCTCCACGCGCGGGAATCGTCCAGCGACCGACGTGGATGCCGTTGGTCCAGATGGACAGGCTGCGGCTGTGCGATCGACGCCCCATGTCACCAATCCGCGGTCGGCTCGGCGGACACTGCGGCGCTGCCCCGGGTCCCGATGGCCAGCTCCAGGCCCAGCGCCGCGCACCACGCCAGAAGTTGCTCCACGCTCAACTCGTGGGCATTGAGTTCAAGATGAGAGACCCGCGACTGGCTCAGGCCGATACGGGCAGCCAGCGCCGATTGGGTCAACCCCTGCGCCTTGCGCGTGGCCTGGAGCACCGCAGCAAGCTGGACGGCGGTGATCAGGGTATGGGAGGTCGGCGTCATAGGGATACCCGGAATTCAGTTAAATGAAAAATATCTGAAATACAGATAATTGTCAAATATCTGGAAAACAACTATCCTTCTAGCAACAGGTCCTAACAGATCCACATAACCGGCAGCATTATTCCCCGCTGAGAATCCATGACCGATACGCTCCAATCCCTCAGTCAGCAACAACGCGAGTTCGCAAAGGCACGCGATTGGGAGCAGTTCCATTCGCCGAAGAACCTGGCATCCGCACTAATCGTGGAAGCGGGCGAACTACTCGAACACTTCCAGTGGATGACGGAAGAGCAAAGCCGAATGCTCCCGCCTGAAAAGCTAGAGGCTGTAGGCAGCGAGATCGCGGATGTACTCCTCTACCTTATCCAACTGAGCAACATGCTTGGCCTCGACCCTGTGAAAGCGGCGCAGGCCAAGATCGACATCAACGCCCAAAAGTATCCCGTCAGCCGCGCCAAAGGTAGCAGCAAGAAATATGACCAGCTTTGAGTTTGTTGGAACACAGGTGCAGCAGTGATCATTTACCAAGCCAGCAAGACGGAGTTTCTTCATCACACGCTCCGTGATGACATCGAAGACATCGTGCTCCGCCACGTCCGCCATGCTGGCGTCGCCGGTGGGGGTGAAAGTGAAGTGCGCTCCTGGCGAAGCTCGTTGTTTGAGATGGCCAAAGTGCTACAGGACGAGGAAATCCCGGACGACGCCGGCATCGCTATCGAGTACCAGTTACCCAGCAGTTCTCAGCGCATCGATTTCATGATCACGGGAGAAGACGAAACGGGATCCCCGAAGGTCGTGATCATCGAGTTGAAACAGTGGTCAAGCTCTCGATATAGCAGCAAGGACGGGATCGTCTGGGCACGACGCGGCGGACGCAACGCCGAGATCGAAGGCCCCCATCCCTCCTATCAGGCCTGGTCGTATGCCACGCGGCTCGAAGATCTCAATACCGCCGTGCATGAACAAGGCATTCGCCTGCAACCCTGCGCCTACCTGCACAACCATCCCCGCGACGGGCAGATCGACCATCCGCATTACGAACTGCATATCCAGCGAGCGCCTCTCTTTCTCAAGAGCGACAAGGAAAAGCTGAGCCGCTTCATCAGCAAACACGTGCGACGCGGCGATCGTTTGAAGTCCCTCTACGCCATCGAGCACGGCCGCATTCAGCCATCAAAAAGCCTGGTGGATTACGTAGCCAGCCTGATGCAAGGCAAGAGCGAATTTGTGCTGATTGATCAGCAAAAAGTCGTTTACGAGTCTATCTTGCAGATCGAAGCCCGCTCGGAGGAGAAGAAGCAGGTCGTCATCGTGCAAGGCGGACCAGGCACCGGGAAGTCAGTGCTCGCCATCAACTTGCTAGCGGCGTTGATCGGCCGCCAACGCAACGCACGCTACGTAACCAAGAACCGCGCCCCCCGAGAAGTCTTTCAAGCCAAGCTGACGGGCACCTTCACCAAGACCCGGATCGGCAACCTCTTCAGCGGTTCGGGCGCCTTCACGAAGGACGAGTCCGATACCTATGACATCCTGTTAGTGGACGAAGCACATCGGCTCAACGAAAAGAGCGGCCTTTACCGCAACGAGGGGGAGAACCAGGTCCTGGAGATCATTCGGTCCGCGCAGTGTACCGTCTTCTTCACGGACGACGATCAACGAGTCACGATCTTCGATATTGGCCACACCGAAGAACTGAGGCGGCACGCCAGGAGGCTGGGCGCCGAAATCACCGAACTTGCGTTGACGTCGCAATTCCGATGTAACGGATCCGAGGGTTATCTCGCCTGGTTGGAGAACACGCTGGGAATTCGGCCGACGGCCAATCAAATCCTCGACTCATCCGAGTACGACTTCCAGGTATTTGATAATCCCGCCGAAATGCACGATCTCATTGCCAGGAAAAACCAGGCAAATAACCGGTCCCGCGTTGTCGCTGGCTATTGCTGGCCTTGGCCAAGCAAGAACAACCCCGAAGCGTGGGACATCCGACTCCCGCAATTCGATTATCAGAAGCGCTGGAACCTTAGTACAGACGGCAGTCTCTGGATCGTCAAACCCGGCTCCGTACAAGAGGTGGGCTGCATTCACACCTGCCAGGGTTTGGAACTGGACTATGTTGGCGTGATTATTGGAAACGACCTGACCTTTCGCAATGGTCAGATTGTGACCGACCCCACCCAACGAGCCTCATCGGACCAATCGGTCCGAGGTCTCAAGAAGATGATGCGAGAAGATCCCGAACGCGCTCGGGAACTCGGTGACCTCATCATTAAGAATACCTACCGTACGCTGATGACTCGCGGCATGAAGGGCTGCTACGTCTATTGCACCGACAAGGCTCTCGCCGATTATCTGCGCAGTCGACTGATCACGATCCTAGAGCCAACCTCCGTGGTCTCCCTGGAGGACTCCAACGTCGTACCCTTAAGGCAGATCACGGAGCCTAAGCGCCAGAACAGCATGACTGCGCTGCCGCTAATCGACATCAAAATGGCGGCTGGCGCGTTCTCAGACATCCAAGCACTCGAAGAGGCCGCCAACCAATGGCTCGAACCGCCTGATTGGGTCACTCCCCAGCCAGGTCTCTTCGTGGCTCAAGTCGTGGGCGAATCCATGAGTCGACGTATTCCGAACGGATCATGGTGCCTGTTCCGCGCGAATCCCGCCGGCACTCGCCAAGGCAAAGTCGTGATCGTCCAACACCGGAGCATCGACGATCCTGAAACGGGCGGAAAATACACCATCAAGGTCTACTCCAGCGAAAAGACGATCAACCCGGACGGCAGTTGGCAGCACGAGCAGATAGTGCTGCATCCGGACTCGCTGCAACCCGGCTACGAGCCGATAGTGATCCATCGGGAAGCCGCTGGCGATGATTTCATGATCGTAGCGGAACTGCTGACCGTTCTCGACAACGAGGCCTGACCACCCGGCATAGGTACCAGCCACCCCATAGACTCCGACCACATTTTCAAGCTCGGCCCAGCAGGCTTGCGCCGGGCCACGCGACCATCGCCGACACCGAACCCGCACGGCGGCAAGGCAGTCGAAACGGCTGCGAGCGGGTTCGGTTCGCGGGCCAGGCGCGGCGAGTCAGTCAGCTTGGATGTGAGCGGTCCGGATCAATTCCTGCACGCGGTTGTACTCCACCTCGATGACTTTCATCATGTCGGAAGGCGATGAAGCCTCGACGGGCTCTACCCCCAACGCCAGATATTTTTCCTTGATAGACGGCGACGACACGGCAGTGTGGATTCCTTGGTTCAGAGACGCCAGGACTGGCTCAGGGGTTCCCGCAGGCGCCAGCAGCCCGATCCAGGCATAGAGGTCGAAACCTGGCAACCCGGCAGATTCTGCCAGAGGCGGGACCTCATGCAAGGAGCTGCTGCGCCTCAAGGACGAAACGCCATAAGCGCGAACCTTGCCGGCCCTCACCTGCGGCAACACCGAGGTGACCGAATCGAACATGAAATCGACGCGCCCCGCCATCACGTCGACGAGCGCACCACTGCTGCCTTTATACGGAATGTGCGAAACCTTGGCGCCAATCTGCGAGATGAACAGTTCAGAGCTCAAATGTCCGATCGAGCCGTTGCCGGAAGAAGCGAAGCTGTACTTGTCGGGGTTGGCCTTGAGAAGCGCGACTAGCTCTCGTGCATTCTTGGCCGGAAAGGACGCCGCGGTGACCAACACATACGGCACCGTCGCGATGATGCCTGCCGGCGAAAAACTCCGGGTGTCATAGTTGGTCTTGAACAGCAGCGGATTGATCGTGACCGAGCCGGTCGACCCTGCCAGCAGGGTGTAGCCGTCTGGCGCGGACCGTGCCACCATCTCGCTCCCGATAGCCCCGCCCGCGCCAGGCCGATTTTCGATGATGAACGCCTGTTTCATGCTGTCGTTCAATCTCTCGGCCACCGCTCGCGCGGCCGCGTCGGTCGCCTGGCCAGCAGTCCACGGGACCACGACGCGCACCGGCTTGGACGGATAGGCTTCCTGGGCCGACACGCAAGTCATTGCGGCAAGCCCCAGCATGGCGGCTGCAATCGAGTAGCGGGAAATGCACATGGTTGTCTCCTATAGCATAGTGAAATTGTTTTATCTGCCCACGGGGCTGCCCTTAGGCACGGCAACGGTGTAATCCAGGTCCAGCACGACGGCCGGGTGGTACTGCTTGCCATCGGCATCGCGCAGGACATCGATGTCCACGGGCGCCACGTTCTTTAGACCGACCAGGCGCAGTCTTAGCGCGCCCACATCCTCGCGTTGGGGCAGCGTCAGCCGTTCTAGCACTTGAGAACAGGCGTACAAGGTGTCTCCCGCGACAGTCGGCGCCACATGTCTTCCGCCGTTGATTGCCAGCACGGAAACGACATTTTCCAGCCCATCGTGCGACAGCGCGCGGCACATGGAGATCACGTGGCCACCGTATACCAGCCGCCGAGCCGTGGCCGACTCACGCATATGGATTGCGTCAAAGTGAACTCGCGCGTTGTTCTGGTAGAGCCGAGTGGCCAACATATGATCGGCCTCCTCGACCGTCATGCCGCACGGATGATCGATGCGTTGGCCCGCGATGAAGTCGCCCCATAGCCTCCGGGATCCGCTCGCCTCGCACCACGATTCCAGAGAGTCCGCAGTGTGTATCGACGGCTTCGCGACCAACTGGTCGGGAGCGACGACCGAAGGTAGCGTCGGCACCAGCGGAACTGGCGAGGGGACGTTGGCGTCGCGCTTGCGAACCATCACCCAGCGCACCCAACTCAGTACGGGTACCCCATGCTGATTGCGACAAGCCGAGAGCACGTACACAACGCCGCTACGCCCGCCGGCATTCTCCTTTACACCGATAACAGTGCTCTCGGCGCTAAGCGTATCGCCGGCGAAGACTGGGGCAAGAAACCGCACATCTGCATAGCCCAGATTCGCGACCGCATTCAACGAGATATCGGGAACGGTCTTGCCGAAGGCGATGTTGAACACCAACAGATCGTCCAATGGGCGTCCCGCATAGCCCAGCTGGCGCGCGGCCACTTCGGACGAGTGGCTAAGGACGCGCGAACCGGTCAGCGCGGTATACACGGCGCTGTCGCCATCCGTCAGGGTTCGCGGCGTGGCGTGGCGGAACACCTGCCCAGGCAGGAAGTCCTCGAAACAGTTGCCGTGGCGATTGGGGGTCTCCATGGAATCTCCAGCAGTGCGGGACGGGTCAAGCCCCCCAGCGAGCCATAAGGGGGTCCTGCGCCGGACCCGCGACAATGCCCAAGTCGAACAACCGGCCGATGGCCGCGTCGCCCAACCCCAGGACATCGGCCAAAACCTCGTCGGTGTGCTGCCCCAGCACGGGCGCCGGCACGACGGGGGGGTGCGGAACGCCGGCTAGGCGCACGGCACCGCCCGCAGCCCGGTGACGGCCAACCCCTGCCGTGTGCACCGTCTGAAAGACCGGATTGGCGCTACCCAGCCGGGGGTCGTCAGCAACCGCCTGCCGAACCGTGCGATAGATGCCCCAGCAGACCCTCTGCTCCGAGAAACGTTGCTCGATGAGCTTCAGGCTGCGCACCGCACACCATGGGGCGATCTCGGCCGCAATGGCCTCGCGCGCCGAATAACGGTCGCCCTCGTCATCCAGGTTCAAACCCATCGCCCCTTCGATGCGCCGCACAGCCTCCTGCAATCCACAGGCAATCACCAAGGCCTTCCATTGCCCTAGAGATATGGCGGCCACGTATAGACGCTGGCCATCCGCCGTGCTGAAATCCTTGCCAAAAGCGCCGTACAGGAAGTTGCCCAGCGCGGGCCGATCAACGTTCAATAGTTCAGCCTCCGCCAGATAACCCAGGTGCGACAACGTGGCGAACGCCACGTCTGACAACGCCAGCCGCATCTGCGCGCCGCTTCCGGTGGCCGCACGGCATTGAACTGCGGCCGAAATCGCAAAGGCGGCTTGATAGGCGCATGCGATGTCCCAGGCGGGCAGCACGTTGTTCACCGGAGCCTGCTCAGACCCGTTGCCCGTCATGGCGGGAAAACCGGTGGCGCAGTTGATGGTGTAGTCGACGGCCGTACTTCCGTCGACGTTGCCCTCGATGGTGCAAGTGATGACGTCGGCGCGCAGACGCGCCAACGCGTCGTGCGACAACCAGGGCACGCCAATATTGGTAAGCAATACACCGCCTTGCCCGCCGGGAGCGCTCACGAGCGCTTGGACCAATTCTCTCCCCTCCGGTCGACGGATATCCACCGCGACTGATCGCTTCCCCTTGTTCAACCCCGTCCAGTAGAGGCTACGGCCGTCCGGCATGCGCGGCAGGCGACCATAGTCGATGCCGCCTCCTATCATGTCGATCCGCACGACGTCCGCCCCATACTGCGCAAGCGTCATGCCGGCCAGAGGGGCTGCGATGAATGCGGAACTCTCGATAACGCGGACACCGCGCAAGAAGGGCTGGTTCATGATCGGTACTCTCAATGGCGACAGGCGTCCCGGCAACAGGGACTAGATGACACGCGCCGCGCGCGCGGCCTGAAGGTCCTCGGGCGACAGACCCAGTAGTCGACCATATACCGCCTCGTTGTCTGCGCCGAGCGCCCTCCCAGCATGCCGGAACGTCGGTGGCGTCTCGGACAGCCGGGGCAGCGGCGCGGGCAGCGTCAGCGCTCCCGCGCGCGGATCTTCAATCTCCATCAGGTTCCCCCGCGCCTCGAACTGTTCGTCCTCGAAGATCTCCTTGATGGAATAGATCTGGGCGCAAGGAACCCCGCCGGCTTGCGTTTGCGCCAGCACCTCTTCCAGCGACCGCTCCTGCATCCACGCGGCGACCAATCCGTTGATGTGATCCCGGTGCTCAACGCGCACTACGCTGGTCGGATAGTCCGCCGCGAGCCGAGTTTGCCCCATCACGCCGGCAAGACGTTCGAACATCTTGTCGTTTGTGCACGCCAACGCCACCCACTGGCCACTGCCCGTTTTGTAATGACTATGCGGAACCACGTTGACGGTATCGGCCCCCATTCGTTGACGCACCGTGCCGTACTTGGCATAGGCAGGCGCAATTTCGTCCAGCAGACGGAAGACCGATTCGTACAAGCCCAGATCGATGAACTGACCCCGCCCGGTCCGCTCGCGGGCGTGCAGCGCGGTCAACACACCGATGGCCCCCCACATGCCGGACACATAATCGGCCATCGACGTGGAACCCGGCACCACCGGCGGGCCATCTGCCTCGCCCGACAACCACGACAGGCCCGAAAAGGCATGTGCGATGCGTGCAAACCCTGGCTCGCCGCGCTTGGGGCCCGTCTGGCCATAGGCGCTTATCCTAAGCATCACCAACCCCGGATTGATCTGGCGCAGCTCCTCGAAACCCAATCCCCACTTCTCCAGCGTCCCGGGCCGAAAATTCTCCAATACGACGTCAGCCTTCGCCACCAGCGCACGAAAAATCTCGGCGCCTTCCGGCCGGCGCAGGTCCAGCGTAATGGTCTCCTTGTTGCGGGCTTCACTGAGCCAGACCAGGCTGTCACCGCATTCGGTGGGAGTACCGAACTTGCGCAGCGAATCGCCTGACTCCGGCTGCTCGATCTTGATCACTTCGGCCCCGAAGTCCGCCAGGATCGTGCCGCAGAACGGAGCGGCAACAAAGGTGGCGATGTCGAGTACACGTATGCCTTGCAACGCCGGCACGGATGGATCTTGGCTTGTTTCGAATGTCATGGGAATTCGCGCAATACGGTGGAAGAAGCGCCGTTCCGTCGCGACCAGGCTGCCGCGGCGGATGACAGATCGGAACTCTAGTCATCTTCCGCCGGCCAAACAAACCAATTTATCTTTCAGATTATGCAATTTGGCTGCACAATCGCCGAACGCATCCGCAGCGAGACAGCCATGGAAAAGCCCCTTCCGCACGTCAACCTGAAACTAATCCAGACCTTCATGCTGGTCGCCCGGCATAGCAGCTTCCGGCTGGCGGCCGAGCAGTCGTTTCGCTCGCAATCTGCAATCAGCGCCCAGATCCGCCAGCTTGAAGATCAGCTAGGCGTACCCCTGTTCATACGCACTACTCGCAGTGTCCGGTTGACGCCTGAAGGTGAGGAGTTGATGGAGCGCAGCCGGCGCGCCATGCACGAGGTCGAATCAGGCCTGCGCGCAATCGCCGAGCGCGCGGATGCCCGTCGCGGTCGAGTCGACCTGAGCTGTTCGCCAACGATCGCCGGAGGACGCCTGGCCCCCATCCTCGCCGCCTTCGACAAAGCGTTCCCCAAGGTGGAGGTATCCGTGCGGGAACTGACCTTCCAGGCGATGTATGAGAGCATCCGCAAGCACGAGGTCGATTTCGGCATCGGTCCTTGCGTGCCATCTGGCGAGTTCGATTTCGAAGTCGTACTCGAAGATCCGCTGTATGCCCTGGTGCCTGTCGCGCTTGCCGGAGGAAGGACGCGGACGATAGGTCTGAACGCCCTTGCCCGGATGCCGCTCTTGATGCTGAACTATGCGACCGCCCTGCGCGGTTCGCTGGAGGATGCCATGACTCAGCGCGGCCTGACCTGGCGGACACGCTACGAGTTCGGGCAGGCTCACACACTGATCGCAATGGCCGCCGCCGGCCTGGGCGCAGCTATCCTGCCCTGCGTCGCGCTGCCCTCCCATCTGCCCGACGAACTTCGCGAATTGCGCATCGATAATCCCCCGATGGGACGGCAGATTGCCATCATCACGCCCCGCGGTCAGAGGCTGTCTCCCGCCTCTCAGAAACTCGTACAACTGGTTCGAGATCGGTTCAACGGACACCAATAGCGTCACCCGCTCCCATCCAGATACGCCCTACGCCCCAACGATAGGGCTGCTTCCCTCTTCGGATCAGCCGAACACGGTCACCCGTGCCCACAGGTGTCGGACACCTGCACCTGACGCCACAACCAATAGTTCCCATCTATTAAAACTATTCAATGATTCAATTTTACTATTTACATAGATCATAAATATTATTGACCTATGCCATAGCGCCGACCGGGCCAGGATGTCTCAATGATGACTGGGGCGACCCGGCGCTAGGTCAGAAAGGTCCGTCGGCTGGCCCCTGGGGGCTGACGCCCGGCCTCCGTAGTCCGGTAGATCGTCGTTTCCGTCACCGCTCGGCCTGCCCGGTGTGAACCACAGGACCGACTCTCAGCATAGGAGCTCCCCATGGGTAAACGCATTCCCAAGAAGCAGCAATGTCCCCTGACCACCGCGTTCGGCGCGCCGGTAGTCGATAACGAGAACACCATGACCGCCGGGCCTCGCGGGCCCGTGCTCTTGCAGGACGTCTGGCTGATCGAGAAGCTGGCCAACCTCAACCGCGAGGTCATCCCCGAACGCCGCATGCACGCCAAGGGGTCGGGCGCATTCGGGCACTTCACCGTCACGCACGACATCTCCCGCTACACGCGCGCGAAGCTGTTCAGCAAGATCGGAAAGAAAACCGACGTATTCGCGCGCTTTTCGTCGGTGGCGGGCGAGCGCGGCGCGGCCGACGGCGAGCGCGACATCCACGGCTTCGCGGTGAAGTTCTATACGGAAGAAGGCAACTGGGATCTGGTCGGCAACAACACGCCGGTATTCTTCGTGCGCGACCCGCGCAAGTTCGCGGACCTGAACAAGGCGGTCAAACGCGATCCGCGCAGCAACCTTCGTAGCCCCACTCACAACTGGGACTTCTGGACGCTGCTGCCCGAATCGCTGCACCAGGTGACCATCGTCATGAGCGACCGCGGCATTCCGGCCGGCTATCGCCACATGCACGGCTTCGGCTCGCATACGTTCAGCTTTATCGACCCGGAAAACCAGCGCCACTGGGTCAAGTTCCATTGGCGCACCCAGCAGGGCATCAAGACGCTCACCGACGCCGAAGCCGGCGACATCATTCGCCACGACCGCGAGAGCTTCCAGCGCGATCTTTACGAAGCCATCGAGCGCGGCGACTTTCCTCGCTGGACCCTCTGCGTGCAGATCATGCCCGAGGGCGACGCGGAGAAGGTCCCCTACCACCCCTTCGACCTCACCAAGATCTGGCCGCACAAAGATTACCCGCTCATCGAAGTCGGCGTGCTGGAGTTGAACCGCAATCCCGAGAACTACTTCGCCGACGTCGAACAGGCGGCGATGGCGCCGAACAATCTCGTGCCCGGGATCGGCATCTCGCCCGACAAGATGCTGCAGGCGCGCATGTTCGCCTACTCCGATGCCCAGCGTTACCGGCTAGGCGTCAACCATCACCAGATCCCCGTGAATGCCGCGCGCTGCCCGGTGCACAGCAACCAACGCGACGGCGCCATGCGCGTAGACGGCAACTATGGCGGCGCGCTGCACTACACGCCCAACAGCTTCGACGTCTGGAATGACCAACCCGCCTACCGCGAACCCCCGCTCAAGATCCGCGGCGACGGCGATTTCTGGGATTTCCGGGAAGACGACGATGATTACTTCAAACAGCCTGGAGACCTGTTCCGCCTGATGAAGCCGGCTCAGCGACAGGCTTTGTTCGAGAACACCGCCCGGGCGCTCGGCAATGCGCCGGACTTCATCAAGCACCGCCACATCGCCAATTGCAGCAAGGCAGACCCTGCCTACGGCGCGGGCGTGGCCCAGGCGTTGGGACTGAGTTCCACCGGCCGACCCGCGCCATCGCGTAACGCCAAGCCGTAGACCTCCCGCCCGTGCCTCGTGGCCGCCTCGGGAGCAATACGGGGATGCCAATGGGCAGTTCAGCCAGCATTCGGCAACCTGCGCCTGGCGCCGAGGGCCGGTGTCAGCGCGGGCGGCTGAGCCTGTGAACTATTCGTCTGCAAGGGCTGGCGCCGCCTCTATCGCCGGGTCTGCCACCGGCTCGGTCGCCACAGGCCCAGCAGCGTCGAACTCCCTGAGGCCACACGACTTCAAGAACTCGAAGGTCTTGTCGTAGTAGTTCGGCAACCGAGTCGGATCGGACGAATCGCCTTTCGGCACGAAAATGATCATGCCCTGACGGGCCCGGGTCAAGATAACGCGATAGGCGTTCTTGAGATAGAGCTGCCTCTCTGCCTGCCTAACTCTTTGCCACGTCGTCCCACGAAAGCTATAAGCCCCCCAATCGCTCTCCTGATGGCGAAAGTCCGCGTCCCAGCATATGCCAGCCCAATCCAGCTCAAGCCCCTGAACATCAAACTCGGTGGCAACCTCCTCTAGATAGTAGGAGGAGCGCACATCCGTCCGGTCGTTCAAGAACCACAGTTCGGCATCGATCTTTGCCTTCGTATGCAACCCTTCAGGCCGCAATCGATATGCGCCGGAGGATGCAATCAGGCCATAGCGCTCACTTCCACGTGCTGTCCTTCGTAGCCAGTCCTTAGCAGTCGCAAGATCGCGTGTCAGCCATATGGGATAAGGCGTCTCAAGCGTTCGGTAAACATCGCGGGCCTTTCCCGGGCGGTTCTCAACAACATGACTGATGAAGCTCGAAAGCGCCTCTGCCCTGAAAGACCGCATCGATACGCTTAGATGCAGCTCGCTAAATCGTTGGACAGACATCGCCGCCAACTGCTTAAGCGCGGCTGGGTCAACGGTATAGTCACCCTCCTCCAGGCGATCCGATATATAAATGTCCCAGCGCTGAAAGCGTTTCTTAAGTGCGGTCATCCATTCATCCAGGCCGGCCTCCCCTGTATTGATTTCTTGCCCCCCACCGATGAGGCAAACGACTACGCACCAATCGTCGTGACGATCCATCACGCTGATCAGGAACTCAGGTTCAGACATATCGAAGCCGTGCTGACCACGCTTTCTCTGCATAAACTTGCTTGTTTGGGCGTGCGTCCAGGCACGTTGTGCCTCATCAAATACGGCGACCTTCTCGTGCGGCGCCCTCTGGTTCCTTAGCGCCTCGTCTCGAAAATGATGAATATTCTGAATAAAGCTAGACACCTTGCGGCGCGCATCCACCTTTGAGACACCCGTACTCGTCGCTACGTTTCTAGCGAGCGCTTCCCGCAACACAGTAACTAGAGGGCCATTACCGGAAAGGAATACGGCATGCTCATCCGAATGCTCTTGCAGTCTCTTTGTGGAGATATTGAGGCCCGCAAGTGTTTTTCCTGCCCCTGGAACGCCCGTGACGAAGCAGATTGATTTGCGACCTTGAGATTTAGATTGGTCAATAATCGCGGAGATGCGATCGGTTGTTTGACTAAGATTCTTGGCACCCGCGTCAGATCGCGAGATCTGTTCGACCGAGTGATTCTGATAGAGAGCTTGCGCCGCCTCTACGATTGTCGGGGTCGGCTGATAGCCTGATTTCAGCCATACGCGCACATCAGTCGACTCGCCAGAGGCGACAGCGGAGCATCGATTGATTACGTCCGTAAGTTGTTGCACCGGGATAAGAAGAGGTTCCGCCACCTTGTCCGCGGCAAACTTGAGCGCACTCTGCCTGGACGAAGCGGACTCCGTTGCAAGCGCGATCGGGACGATGGGCAGGTCATGGCTGCCCTTGTGGAAATTCTTCAGATCCAACGCGTAATCGTGCACCTGATCAATTGCGGAGCGAGTGTACGTATTTGCCCCGACCTTGAATTCCAGCACGAAGAGGATGCCGTCAACGAGAAGTACGACATCCGCACGCTTTCCAATACGCGGAATCACGAACTCAAATAGGATATGGCCACGCACCATCCCCGCGAGAGCCTCTTTGAGCAACCGGATCTGGCCTATCCACGCATCGCGTTGTAGCTGTTCAAGGGCGAAAGCATGATGCTCTGCCAAGGCCCCCAAAATGGCCTGCTCGTCAGCTGCCAGAAAATCCACAATCGGGGCTTCGTAATATGCCGCCTGCATAGCTTTATGTACCTTATAGGGTGCTCTTGGACTTAATAGAACAGTGCACATCGCCAACCGCGGAGCTATGAATAATACCTTTCCCTGCCATTCCGCCAATGCAGCCGTTCAGTTCCAATAAAAAAAGGCGCCGAAGCGCCTTTCCCGCACCATCCCCTCCCTACTTCCCCCCCGCCTTCGGCAGCGCCCTCCAGCGCGCCAGGAAGGCGTCGCGATCCGCGGTAGCCACGGCTTCGTCGAAGGGCAGCAACTTGATGCTGGACAGGTCCGGCATGTCGATGGTTTCGCTGACCTTGATGTCGCTGCGGCTCGGCCTGCGGAAGGCGGTTTCGAGCAGGGCGATCTGTACCTCGCGCGACAGGATCAGGTCATAGGCGCGCCGGGCGGCGGCCGGATTGGGGCCGTTCCGGATGAGGGCGATGTCGTCGGGAATCTCGAAGGTGCCGTCCTCCGCGTACATGAGGCGGATGCCGCGCTGTCCGCCCGCGACGTAGGGGTAGGCGATGGATTCGTAGGTAATGCCGACGGCGTACTCGCCCTGCCCCACGCTGCGCACGACGTTCGAGCCGGATGGGGTCACGACGCAGTTCGCGGCGATTTTCGCCAGGACTTCCGCCCCGAAGTTCTTTTCTATCCACCACAGAATGGTGAACGCCGTGGAGCTGTCCTCGGGGTTGGAAACGATGATTTTTCCCTTGAACCGCGGATCCGTCAGGTCGCGCCACGACGCGGGCGCCTTGCCCTGGAACTGCCTGGCGTTGAGCATTGCCACGGCCACGTGGACGTTGGAGGCGGCCCACAGGCCGCTCTGCTCCACGTATTTCTCGGGTATGGCCGCGAGCTCGGGCGATCGGTACTCGGCCAGATGGGTCTTGTAGCGCTCCAGGGAGCTGGCGAACGCCGTCCAGAAGATATCGGCGCGGGGGCTGGCCGCTTCGGCTTCGACACGCTTGAGCAACTGCCCCGTGCCGCCGGCGACCATGCTGAGCTTGACGTCCCGCAGCTGCTTGCGCGCCACGTCGGTCACGGCCTGCGCCGACTGGGCATTGGCGGACACATAAACCACGACCTGGCCGCCGGCCTGAGCCTGGGCCCGAGCGAAGGAAAAGGGCAAGCCGGCAGCCAGAAGGGGCGTACCCAGAACCATGGCCCTGCGCAGCGGCGAAAAATTGGAACGTTTCATGTCATGCCTCCTAGGAAGAGATGAGACCGGGATGGATCGCAGGAATGGTCAGAACAGCCGGATTCTGAAACCCTTGATGGCGACGACGATGGGCACCAGGATGACCGTGATCAGGATCACGCCATAGGCCGACGCCTGGGCCATCAGGCCGCTGTCGATGAGGCGGAACATCTGGATGGGCACCGTCTCCCGGCCCGGCGAGTACACGACGATGGAGGCGCTGAGCTCGGATACCGTGGTGGTCCAGGTCAGCACCGCGGCGGCGGCGATGGCCGGCACCATGAGCGGCAGCACCACCTTCAGGAACGACCGGACCGGCGGCACGCCCAGGCTGACCGAGGCCTCTTCTATCGAGTCGGGAATATTGAACAAGGTGGACGACGCGTTGCGCACGCCGAAAGACAGCCGCCTCACCATGTAGGCCAGCACGATGACCGTTCCCGTGCCGCTCAGCACCAGCCAGCCGGTGTTGAAGGTCATCAGCAGGCCGATGCCGATCACCGTTCCGGACAATGCCAGCGGCAGCGAACTGACGTAGTCCAGCATGGGCGTGAGGCGGTTGCGTTTCTTGACGATCAGGTAGCTGACCAGCGTGCTGAAGGCAATGCCCAGCGCCGTGGCCATACCGGCGTACATGATGGAGTTCAGCACCGGGTCCGGCGCGCCGATGAGCGCCCGTTCCAGATTGGCCAGCGTCCACTCTCCCCAGCGCATCACCGGCCCGCGCGCCCGGGTGAAGGCGCCCGCCACCAGCGTGATGAGCGGCAGCATCGACACCAGCACCACGCCCACGGCCAGGATCGCCAGGACATGCTCGCGCGCGCCGCGAACCCGCGTCTCCGTCGGGCTGCGCCCCTGCACGATCTCGTAGCGGCCGCGGGCGATGATCCAGCGCTGGACGAAGAGCGCCATCATCACCAGGAGGATGGAGGTCGTCGCTAGGGTGCTCTGCATCACGGGCGGTCCGCCGATCTCGGAGGTGGCGGCCAGGTAGGTCAGCACCGACAGCAGCTCCACGTCGTGCCCCAGGAACATCGAGGTGGCGAAGTTGCCGACGACCAGCGTGAACACCAGCAAGGCGCTGGCCAGCACGGCCGGCATGATCACGGGCACCATGACCTTGAGCCGGGACCTGGCCGGGGACGTGCCCAGGCTGCGGGCGGCCTCTTCCAGCTGCACGTCGAAGCCCCGCATGGCCGCCAGCGTCCCGATATAGATATAGGAGTAATAGGTGAACGTCATCACCACCAGCAGGCCGGGCCAGCCATAGAAGGACGGGATGTCGATGCCGAGGTAGTCGTACAGCGCGTGCGTGATCACGCCGTTGTTCCCGAGCAGCATCAGCCAGGTCTGGACCGAAATGACCTCGGGGATCACCAGCGTGATCAAGGGGAGGATGGACACCAGCCACTTGCCCGGATAGCTGTGGCGGGCCGTGAAGTAGGCCAGGGGCACGCCGATGACGGCCGCAAGCGCGGTGACGCCCAGGCCGAGCGCGACGGTATTGCCGATGGCCTTCAGATAGCGGGTATCCGATAGCAGGATGCTCCAACCCGATTGCCCGTCCGCGGATTTCGCGGTCAGGCTCGATACCAGGATATTGGCCACGGGCAGGATCAGGAACACGACCAGCAGGCCCAGCGACGCCAGCGACAGCCAGACCCACGGCGAACGGAGAGACGCGCGCAGCCCGCTCATGACGCCAGCACCCGGGTCTTGAGCGGATCGAAGGCCAGGCTGACCTCCATGCCGGCGTCGAACTCCTCGCGCCTGTCGCCATGCACATCCACATTCACCATTCGGCCGCCGCCGAACTCGATGCGGTAGGTCGTCTTGACGCCGAGATACTGCTGGCTCCGTATCCGGCCGGGCAGGCCGCCCTCTCCCGCCCGGGCGAGCCCGATGTCCTCCGGTCGCGCCACCAGGATGGCGGCGCCATCGACCGCGTGCGGCGCCCGCGCGCGCAGCGCATGCTGATCCAGAACCACCTCCGCGGCCCCCGGCCCCGTGGTGCGACCCTGCACCGGGATAAGGTTGGCCGCGCCGATGAAGTCGGCCACGTAAGCGGTCGCGGGTTCGCGATAGATCTGCTGGGGAGAGCCGAGCTGCTCGACGCGCCCCTGGTTCATGACGGCGATCTGGTCCGACAAGGCTAGCGCCTCCTCCTGGTCGTGGGTCACGAATACCGTGGTGATGCCCGCCTCTCGCTGCAACTCGGCAATGGTCTCCCGCACCTGGACGCGCAGCTTGGCGTCGAGGTTGGACAGCGGCTCATCCATCAGCAGCACCTGCGGCTGGATCACCATGGCCCGCGCCAAAGCCACGCGCTGCCGCTGGCCGCCCGACAGCGCGGCGGGCAGCCTGTCGGCGTAGGGACCTAGCCCGACGCGCTCCAGGGCCGCCGGCACCTTCTTTCTGATCGACGCCCCGTCCATCTTCCGCGCGCGCAGGCCGTAGGCCACGTTCTCGAACACCGTGCGGTTGGGGAACAGGGCGTAGTCCTGGAAGACCATGCCGATATTGCGCTCGTGCGCGGCCAGCTTCGTCACGTCCTTGCCGCTGAAGCGCATGCTGCCCGAGGCGATGGGAATGAAGCCCGCGATGGTGCGCAGCAAGGTGGTCTTGCCGCAGCCGCTGGGCCCCAGCAGGGTGAAAAAGCTGCCCGGCGCGATGTCCAGCGTCATGCCGTCGATGACGCGCGTGCCGCCGCCATAGGTCACGCACAGGTTTTCGATGGAAATGCCCATGGATAGTCTCCTCGCTTAACCTAGGCCCCGTCAGCTCGCGGCCTGCGCCAACAACGCCAGCGCCTCGGCATGACGGGCCGGATCGCCCGCAGCCAGGATCCGCGAGCCCCAGTTCTCCAGCCTCAGAGGGCGGCCATTCCAATCGGTGATGACGCCGCCCGCCCCTTCGATGATGGGCACGAACGGCGCGTAGTCCCAGAGCTTGAGGCCGGCATCGATCGCCACGTCGGTGCGGCCGCTGGCCAGCAATCCATAGGACATGCAACAGCCTCCGTAGATGCGCCAGCGCGTGCGGCTGCGCAGCGCCTCGAAGAATGGCCGTTCCTCCGCGCTGTAGAGATCGGGGTTGCTGGTGCTCAGCATGGCGTCGCCCAGGCTCGGGCAGGCCCGCGTGGCGCAAGGCTGCCCCCGGAAAGCCGTGGCGCGGCCCGCGGCGCCCACCCAGCGGTCCTGCGTCACGGGTAGATCCATGACGCCCAGCACGGGCGCGCCCCGGTGCATCAGCGCGATCAGCGTGCCGAACACGGGTACGCCGGCGATGAACGGCGCCGTGCCGTCTATCGGGTCCACCACCCAGACGTACTCGGCGTCCAGCCGCACGTGGCCTTCTTCCTCGCCGTAGATGCCGTGCGCGGGATAGGCCTGCTCGATGAGATTGCGCAGCCGCTCCTCGATCGCCTTGTCCAGGGCGGTGACGAGGCTGCGGTCGGCTTTCACCTCGACGCGCGGCGCCAACCCGATATTGGGCGCGAACAGCAGGCGCGATTCGTCGGCGAGGCGCTCGGCAAACGCGATCAGCGCGTCCAAGGTCGCGGCGGGGATGGGGGGTGTCATGTCTGTCTCCTTGATTTCTACTTTTTTGTCTGGGCGAGATGGGCGTCGAGGCGCAAGGCGCGGTTCATTTCGTTCTTCACGATGGTGTAGCCCTCGTCGAAGCCCATGCCCGGCTTGGCCAGCATCTGGGCCACCTGGGTGGCGATGCCGATATGGACCGTGGCGCGCGCCGACAGGTCGGTTTCCGCGCAGGTGCCGCCCAGCACCGGCCCCACGCCGTGGCGGTGGCAGTCCAGGATGGCGTCGATGGTGTGGTGGAGGGAGCCGAGGTCCGGCGTCTTCACCTGGATCAGGTCGGCGGCCTGGGCGGCGGCGAACAAACCGATGTCCTCAGCCGTATTGGCCCATTCGTCGGCCACGATCCGCACCTGGCTGCGGCGTGCCCGCAGCACCTGCCGCAGGCGCGCCAAAGCCTCGATCTGCGCGTCGCGGCTGCCGGCGTCCAGCGGATGCTCGATGGTCAGCGGGAACGCCCCCGCCGCGGCCTCCAGCCGTTGCAGGATGTCGGCCGTGCGATCCGGCGAGCCCTGCACCAGCGCACCGACCATGCCGTAGACGTCCAGGTGGATGCGCGGACGGTAATCCGGCCGGGTCCGAAGCTGCTTGATGCGCGCAACGATCCACCGTATGTAGCGCTCCAGCTCGGCGCCCTCGGGGCCGACCAGTTCCAGCGTATTGATGAGCCCGTGCGGCAGGATGGGCACGCTTTTCAGGATCATCTTGTCGACGTTGGCGTGGCGATCGTCTCCCGACTGGGCATAGATCGGCACCGCCGCGAGCGGCGCGGCCAGCGCCCATTCGTCCTTGATGACACGGGCCATCAGGTGATGGCCGGCGACATGGGCGGCCGCGTCCAGCAAGGCCTGGGAAACGCCATAGGCCGCCGCGCGCTGTGCCTCCACCGATACGCCGATCCAGCCCTCAGCCCGCGCCGCGGCCTCGCGGAAGCGGCTGACGTCCAGGTCCAGCAGGCGGGGCGCCAGGTCCTCTTCGATCTGCCGCGCCAGCTGCGCGGCATGGAAGCGCGGTTCGCGCCCGCCCACCCCGGAATACTGCACGCTGGCGCAATCGCCCATGGCGACGTAGCCATCGCTGAGCACCAGCATGACGGAAACGGACTCCGAGGGCTCGCGCACCGCGGCGTAGCCTGGTGTGACAGCCGTGCCCTGATAGGCGGCGCCGTCGCGCTCCGCGCCGGCCTTGATGGCCGCCTGGTCGTCAAAGAAGAACGAGCCGACGCCGGCGGCGGCGAGAACCTTGACGATCTTGATCGATTTTCCCATTGCAGTCTCTTGAGGGTTAGAGGGCCGATTGGCTGACGAGCCGCAGCTGCATGTAGGCCAGCACGCCTTCCGTGCCGCCTTCGTAGCCGTAGCCGCTATTGCCCAGGCCGCCGAGGGCCACGTCGGGCAGCGAGGGAGCGGTCTGGTTGATGCCGATGTTCGAGGCGTTCAGGCGGCGGACCAGTTCATCGCGCACCCGCAGCGAATCGGTGAAGACGTATGCGGCAAACGAATATGGCGTGGCATTTGCCAACGCCACCGCCTCATCCACGCTCTCCACCGACTGGACGGTAGCCACGGGGCCGAACGGCTCCTCGACCAGGATGTCCGCGTCCCGCGAGACCGCCGACAACACGGTCGGCTCGACGAAGAACCCGGGACGATCCACCCGCTTCCCACCCGTTTCCAGCACGGCGCCCTTGGCCACGGCGTCCTCCACCAGCTGGAGAAACGCCGCCACGCGCCCGCCATGGGCCACCGAGCCCAGCGTGGTGCCCTCGTCCCGCCCATGCCCGAGCGTGTATGTCCGGGCTTTGGCCACCAGCGCCTTGACCAGCGCATCGTGCACGGCCGGATGCGCCAGGTAGCGCGTGGGCGCCACGCAGGACTGGCCCGCCGATCCGAACTTCGCCGGCGCGGTCAGCTGCACCACCTTCTCGACATCCGCGTCGCTCCACACGATGACCGGCGCATGCCCGCCCAATTCGAAAATCGGACGGATCAGGTTGGGCGCGGCCAACGCCGCAAGCTGCTTGCCCACTTGCGTGGAGCCCGTGAACGACACGGCTTTCACCTCCGGCGAGGCCAGCAACTGCCGGCTGACCGCCACAGGGTCGCCGAACACCAGGTTGACCACGCCTTCGGGCAGGCCGGCATCCGCCAGCGTCTGGACGATGGCGCGCGCGCTGTACGGCGTGAATTCGGATGCCTTCAGCACCACCGTGCAACCGGCGGCCAGCGCCGCGCCGAGCTTGCGCCCGACCAGCACGGCCGGGAAATTCCACGGAGTGATCGCCACCACGACGCCCAACGGCGTCGGCAGCGATAGCCGCGTGCTGCCGGGCACGACGCCCTGGTGCACCTTGCCGCTGATGCGGCCGGCCTCTTCGCCGTTCCAGGCCAGGGTCTCGATGGTGCGCCGCAGTTCGCCCACCGCGTCGGCGCGGGTCTTGCCGGATTCCAGCAGCAGGCCGTGGGCGACTTCCTCGATACGCTCGGCCAGCAGGAGGGAGGCCTTTTTCAGGATGGCGCCGCGCGCCTGCCCCGTCAGCGCGCTCCACACGGGAACGGCGCGGCTTGCGGCGGCCAGCGCCGCCTGGACCTGGTCTGCGTCCGCCAGCGTCACGACGCCGACGGCCGCGCCGGTGGCCGGGTCGATATTGGGCTGCGGCCCGGCGTTGCCCTCCTCCCATCGGCCGTTGATGAAAAGATGGGCATCAAGATTGTGTTCGGCCATGGCCGTCTCCTAAAAATGGACTCGCGCGCCGCCCCCGGGGCTTGTCTATCCTGGGGCAGCCCGGCAATAAGCGTTTCGGGTATCAGCCGGGAGGGCGTTTGCCGCGAACCAGATCCGCGCCCTTCTCGGCGATCATCAGCGTGGCGGCATAGGTGTTGCCGGAGGTGATCGCGGGCATGACCGACGCGTCGATCACCCGCAGGTTCGCCACCCCGCGGACGCGCAGCGAGTCGTCCACCACCGACATCGGATCGGACGCCGGGCCCATGCGGGCCGTGCCCACCAAGTGGTAGCCGGTAGACCCGTGGTGCTTGCAGAAGTCCAGCAACTGCTCGTCGGTGCTGAGTTGGACGCCCGGCACCGTTTCCTCCACCAGGTACTTCGCCAGCGCCGGCGAATGCAGCAGCCCGCGGATGATCTTCATGCCCGCCACCATGACCTCCTGGTCCAGGCTGTGCGCCAGGTAATTGGGCTGGATGAGCGGATCCTCGTACACATCGGTCGAGCGGGCGCGGACGTGGCCGCGGCTCAGCGGCCGGTGCTGCCACCAACCGCCGGTCACGCCGGGGTAGTCGTCCAGCACGTAATGCTTGCCTTCCTTGTAGCTGCCCGGCACGAAGACGCACTGCAGGTCCGGCCGCGGCACGCCGGCATTCGACTTGCAGAACAGGTGCGCCTGCGACGGCGTCAAGGTCAGCACCCCCGGCTTGCGCGCCAGCCAGCGCATGATCTGCCACAGGAGCCGCGGGCCCCGCGCCATCTCGTTCAGAGTCGTGACGCCGGGCCGGGCGCGCATGACCAGGCGCGCCGAGTAATGGTCGCTGAGGTTCTCGCCAACGCCAGGCAACTCATGCACCACCTTCACGCCCAGTCCGGCCAGCAGGCTTGCGGGGCCCAGCCCCGAAATCTGCAGCAGCCGCGCCGTGTTTATGGTGCCGGCGGACACGATCACTTCGCGTCGCGCACGGACGACGGTTTCCTCGCCGCCCCGGCGCCGGATGAACCCTACCCCCAACGCGCGCTTGCCCTCGAACAGGATGCGCTGCGCGCGCACGCCGGACAGCAGTTCCACATTGCCGCGCTTGAGAGCCGGTTCCAGGAAGGCCACCGCGGCGCTCACGCGCAGGCCGCGCTCTATCGTGCGCTGAAAATAGCCCACGCCCTCCTGATCGCCCGAGTTGTAGTCGGGATTGCGCTTGTGGCCGGCGGCGACGGCCGCCTCGATGAAGGTCTCGGAAATGGGATGGAACCAGTCCATCGGCGTCACTGGTATCGCGCCGGAACGCCCCCGGACCTTATCGTCGCCCGGGCCGGTATAGCGCTCGGAGCGCGCGAAGTAAGGCAGCACGTCCCGGTAGCCCCAGCCCGCGTTGCCCTGCGCCGCCCAAGCGTCGAAGTCCTCCGGTTGGCCGCGCACGATCATCATGCCGTTGATGGAACTGGATCCGCCCCGCACCCGCCCCTGGGTGGTGGAGATCTTGCGCCCGCCGCTACCTTCGGACGGCTGGGTCTTGAACTGCCAGGTAATCCGATCCTGGCTCAAGGTCTTCACGAAACCGGCCGGAACGCGGACATAGGGGCGCAGATCGCTGGGGCCCGCTTCCAGCACGCATACCGTCACGCCGGGGTCTTCGGACAGGCGAGCGGCCAGGATGGAACCCGCCGATCCGGCGCCGACGATCACGTAGTCGTAGGTTTTCGCGCTTGCTGTGCTTTTGCTCATTTCGTCTCTTGTGCCGGATGCTCGGGGCGAGGGCCAGACCGCGGTTGCGATGTCGACGAAATAATAGGAAGCTAGATAGAATCCAAAAAGAGAATTGTTTTATTTGATAAATGCAAATCTTGCATCTATCTGAAAACTAGATAGAAACCCTAGAGGGTCGAACGGCACCCAGAAATCACGCTATATCAATGGCCTGAACCAGTGGCGCGGCGCTTTTGCTTATTTTCCACCGTCCGGGATTGATGATTCAGTTGAAGATACAAGAATCATGGATGCATAACTTTCAACTAATAAACGACCATGCCCATCAATGCCTACAAGGTTTTCGTCGCCATCGCCGAACGCGGCAGCTTCGCGGCGGCCGCGCATCAACTGAACCTGTCGCCGTCCGCCGTCAGCCACGCCCTGGCCTCTTTTGAAGAGGAACTGGGCTTCACGCTATTCGTGCGCAACCGCAGCGGCGTTCGCCTGACCTCGGGCGGCGAAGCCTTGCTGCCCACCGTCCGGGAAGTGCTGCAAAGCAATGAAAAGCTGGAACAGCAGGCTTCCAAACTGCTGGGCCTTGAAGCGGGAACGGTGCGCATCGGCGCCTTCAGCAGCGTAAGCGTGGCCTGGATGCCGAAAATCATCCGGTCCTTCTCCGAGCTCTATCCCAATATCGAGGTGGTCATCGAGCAAGGCGGCTACGACGACGTGATCGAATGGATCCTGAAAAGCCGGGTCGACCTCGGCTTCGTCACCTTGCCCGTCGCGCCCGGGCTGGATGCCACGCCGCTCTATGCCGACCCCCTCGTCTGCATCGCGCCACCCGGCTTTCTGCCGAAAAACAAAGCCTACATGACCGTCGCGGAACTGGCCGAGCACAACCTGGTGCTCCAGGGCGAAGGCTGCGGCAAGGAAACCCAGCAGTTGCTGGCCACCCATAAGGTCGCCATCAAGTCGAGCGCGCGGGCCACGGATGATGCCGCCATCATCGCCATCGTCGAAAGCGGCCTGGGCATCAGTATCGTGCCGCAACTCGCCCTGCTCAATTACCGGAGCTCCGTGCAGTCCTTCCCGTTCTACCCCGCGGAAAGCCGCGCCATCGTGCTGTCGTCCTTGAGCCAAGCGGGCCTCGCGCCGGCGGCAAAGGCCATGCACAGGCACATCGTGGAATCGGTCGCGTCGTGGTCGAAGCAGGAAAAAGAAAAAATATAGTCAGACCCTATTCCGGAATCCACACGCGTTCTTGCCCATAGCAGCCGCCGAATTCGCCGGCATGCGGGGCACAGGTAGAGGTTTTATCGTTGTTCTATCTACTGTTCCTTCAACCCCAACGACTTCATCAGCGGGGCGAACAGTTTCTTCTCGTCCTCCACGCGCGCGGCATAGTCGGCCGCGCGCAGCGGTAGCGCCTCGGCGCCGGCGTCCAGGAATCGCGCCTGGATCTCCGGCCGTGCAAGCACCTTGTTGATTTCGCCATTCATACGTTCGACCACATCATCGCGCGTGCCGGCGGCGGCATACACACCAAACAGGCTGTCCGCGAAAACGCCGTCGATGCCGACCTCGGAAAAGGTGCGTATGTCGGGCGCCACGGCCGCCCGCTGCCGGCTTGCCACCGCCAGCACCTTCAGCTTGCCAGCCTGCACCATGGGAAAGACCGTGGCCGGTCCAAACGCGAAGTCGATCTGGCCCGCGGCCAGGTCTTGTATCGCCGGCGCCACGCCGCGATATGGCGCGTGGGTGGCCTGCATGCCGGTCGCCTGCTTGAGCAGCTCGCCGGCCAGATGCGGCGTCGTGCCATTGCCGGCCGAACCATAGTTAAGCGGCTCGGGCCGTTTGCGCGCGTATTCGACGAACGCTTCCAGCGTATCGACGCCTAGCGAAGACCGGACGAACAAGAACAACTGGCTGTTGGCCAGCAAGGCGACCGGCCGCAGGTCCCGCTGCGGATCGAACGGCATGCTGGTGAACATCACCGGGTTGACCGATACGGTCGTCGAAGGATTGAGCAGGAAGGTATGGTTGTCTCCGCCGTTGCGCACGACCTCGGCGCCCGCCACGTTGCCGCCCGCGCCGCCCCGGTTTTCCACGATAACCGTCTGCTTCAAGGCCTCGGCCAAATGCGGCTGCACCGTGCGCGCCAACACGTCGACCAGCCCGCCGGGGGCCAGCCCCACGACCAGGCGCACCGGCTTGGCCGGCCAGGCCTGGGGTGAGGTTTGCGCATGACTGCCCGTCGCCCAGCCAGTCAGCGCCAGCATCATCACGGCCAGGCAATGTCTACGCAGCAGCATGCGAATCTCCTTACGGGGCGCCACCGCGCGATCCTGCGTACGGTGCGCCAGGTGCCGCACCACGGTGTATGCCCCTTGATGCCTCATCGCGGCGGCAGCCCTGCCTATGCCGCTCATTCTTCACAAAACTTTAAGCATAAAGAATCCCGGATAACCCTAGTGCGCCGGCAGCGACCAGCGCAGCTCAGTAAGACCGCTTTGGTCCCTGGCGATCAGGCGCCCAGCAGGCGGCCGTATCCGGGCGCAGCCTTGGCCCCGCTACCCGCTAGACGCACTGCGTCCCAGAACCCGGCGGGCGAACTGGACACGACGGGCACGCCCAGCCGACGCTCTACTTCTGGAATGGCGTCGAGCGTCTGTAGACCGCCGCAGGACAGCAGGATTGCATCGCTGTCCGGCGCCGCCTCGATGGCGCGCACGCAAAGGTCGACCAGCGTGTCCGTGTCCACGCGGGCCATGGCGTCCACGCCCGTGATGCCCAGGCTGCGGCACCCGGTGGGGACCAAGCCCTCTTCGGCAAGGAATGCGGCCAGGCGGTCATTCACATCGTCGATGTAGGCCGTCGCCAGCGCAACGCGCGCCACGTCCAGGGCGCGCAAACCATTGAGCACCGCCGTGCTCATGGTCGTGCACGGCAGGCCAGTGGCGTCATGCATCGCCGCAGTCAACGCCCGGTTGAAGGCCGCGCCCCGGTAGAAGCTGAGCGAAGTGCCCATCAACGAGATCACCGCGGCCCCCTCTTCCTTCAAGCGACACGCATGGTCCACGACCGATTCGATCACCGCGTCATAGCCCTCCGGCGTCACCGAGCCCAGGCCCAATCCGCTGGCGATGAAAGGCAGGCCGGGATAAAGGCGTGCCCCGTCCGCCGGCACCAGGCCGGCGGACGGCGGCACGATCATGCCAATAATGGGCGTGTTTGAGTCTTGCATGAAAGCGTCTCCTTCTGTGGATACCGATAATTCAAGGGGCGAACGTCAACTTGGCTCGCGAGATCAGATCGACCCAGCGCTGCTCCTGTGCCGGCAGCCACGCGGCGAGCGCGTCGGCCGGCTCATAGCGCACCAGCGAACCTTGCGCAATGAACGCCTCCCGCAACTTCGGCTCGGCCAATACCTTCGGCAATGCCTGCGTCACCTTTTCAAGCGCGGCTGCCGGTGTCTTGGCGGGAGCAAGAAGGAATATCGCCGGTGTGGCATCGAAGCCGGGCAAGGTCTCGGCTACCGTGGGCGTCTCGGGCAAGCCCGGGAAGCGATCGGTACCCAGGACCGCCAGGATGCGGATGCGCCCGGCGCTGGCCTGCGGAATCACCGCGGGCAGGCTTGAGATGGCGGCCGACACCTGATCCGACGCCACGGCCTGAACGGCCGGGCTGCCGCCCTTGTAAGGCACGTGCACCATGTCCACGTTCGCCATCGCCTTGATCAGTTCCCCGCCGAGATGGTGCATGGATCCGACGCCCACCGAAGCGTAGGTGTAGCGGCCGGGTTCCTTGCGAGCCATCGCCAACAAGTCCGACAGCGAGCCGGCCGGACTGGACGCCGGCACCGCCAGCGCCAGCCCCGCGTCGCCCACCATCGCGACAGGCGTAAAGCTGGTGCTCATTCGGTAATTGACCTTCGGGTAGATGTGCGGAGCAAGCAGCAGCGAGGTATCCGCCAGCAGCAGAGTCGCGCCGTCCGGATCCGCCCGCGCCACCACGTCCGCGGCAATCGTGCCGCCTGCCCCGGCGCGGTTCTCGACCACCACGGGCCGGTCGATGGCCTGCGCCAGCCCCTGAGCCAGAAGGCGCGCCAGCGTATCCACGCCCCCGCCCGGCGAAAACCCGACGACGATCTTGACCGGCGTAGTCTGCGCCTGCGCGGCCGGGCTCGCGGCGGCAATGAACGCGGCGGCCGCAAGGCCTGCAGCACGATGGAACATGGCTAGTCTCCTGTCTCTGTTTTGGTCAATGGCGCAAAAGCGCCGGGCAACACGAGGCCCCCGGCTTGCGCCGGCAAACGCCTTGCGAGGTTCAGTTGATCGGGTTGGAATGCCTGCCGGCCACGCGCGGGCCGTACAACCAGGCCAGCGTGGCCGCCGCCGGCGCAGCATGCTCCGCGGCGCGCATGCTTCCCACCGCGGCGAACAGCCCCTGCGGAAAGCGCTCGGCAAACTCGCGGAACTGCTGCCCGCCCTCGACGATGTGGCGCGTGGCGGCCCGCGAAGCCGCCCCCTCGTCGCCATCCAGCACCGCCTCCAGAATGCCGGCATGCTCCCGCCACGAACAAGCGAGGCGGCCCGGCTGGTCGAAGTGACGCAGCCGATACGGATGCGTGCGCTTGCGGATCGCCATGATCTGCTGGATCAGGTAATCGTTTCCGCTGGCGCGATAAAGGACGTCGTGGAACGCCAGGTTCGCGGCGGCGTAACCGCCTGGGCGCTGCGCGGCCAGGTCCGGCTCGGCATCGCGATGCGCTGCCAGCAGGTCCCGGCGCCCCGACCGGGTGATCCGTTGGCTCGCCAGCCCCGCGCACAAGCCTTCCAGGTACGCCAGGGTCTCGAACATATTGGCCAGTTCGCCAGGCTCAAGCGCTGCCACGAATATGCCGACACGAGGCTTGATCTGCACGTACCCCTGGGCGGAAAGCTGCAGCAAGGCATCCCGCACGGGCGTGCGTGAAACACCGCAGCGTTGCGCCAGCAAGGTCTCGTCCAGCGCCAGGCCAGGGGGCAGTTCGGCATTGACGATCTGATCCTCCAGCGTCTGCCGTATCCGGTCGGCCGCCGTGGCGGGGTAAGGCTTCTGCATGACGATTCCCTAGCTGGCAACAGTGGAATGATTATCGTCAGGGGAATCTGATATATCAACGCGCCTGCCGGGCGGCCGTCACCTTTTTCGCCATGGCTTTGCGCTTGCAAGAGGGCCCGATACCCTCGAAACTGGGTGTCCGCACGATCGCGGGCGATCGCGATTATTCCGAAACGCCTTCCAGCGTGCATCCAAAGCGTGTAACAGGCTCTTCTTCTAAGACTTCGTCGCCAAACCGGAGGTGGAAAATGGGAAGGGATATTGGTTCTCGGGCGGCCCGCATGCTGACTTTCGCCGCCACACTGGGATTTTCCAACCTGCTGGGTCTTCCGGCAGCGCATGCGAAGGATTGCGCTGGGGCTGAACTCAGGAATGTCGGAGGCGTGGCGCGCGCATGGAAGCTGGCGGATGGAGGTATCGCCGCCTACTCCAAAATGAATATCAACATCGACGGCTACGCGCGGGCCTACCACCCCCAAAACGCAAGCGCTGGCGCCCTGCTGCACTTGTGCAACGCCGGACGGCCCTATGCGCCCGATGGCACCTCGTACAACGCTTCAAAAGACAATCCGACTTGCACGGGGCGCTTCATGGACGACTACGCTCGCATCGGCGCGGCCGGTTGGAAGGACACCTCCGTCGGCGTCATCAGGTGGTTTGGCGTTTTAGGGCGAGACCAAGTCCAGCTCAATGGCGTGACTATCAAGTCCGTCGTCCCCGTCCTCCAGAAAGACGGCTCCGGTTTTTACGTATCGCCCACCGCGCTAGCGGATAGCACCATCGCCGACGCGGCGGACCAATCAAGATACCTCAATCCGCTGCGCGTGCCCGCCGCGGTCGTTCCGGATTCAGTCATGGCCCAGGGCGTGAAAATGGGAAGCTTCGGCGTTGCCTACAACAAAGACACGCGTATTGCGGTGCCATTTGTGGTTGGCGACGCCGGGCCGGCAATAGGCGAAGGCAGCGTCGCGCTGGCGAGACTCGCGGCAGGCCTGGCCATCAAGGACCCCATCCAGCGCAGCGAACGGTACGAAGGCCAGGTCGACGCCAAGAACGTGCTCTGGATCTACTTCAAAGACGCGCCGGCCCCGTATGACAGCACCAAGGAGGCCGCTACCGTCCAGAACGCGAAGGACGCCTTCCAAGCATGGGGTGGCGAGGCGCGCCTGGCGCTCTGTGTGCAGCAGGTGCCGCGGAACTAGAAGGTGGGCGCTATTGGACGGCAGGGGAAAAACGGTTCCGCCAAATTGCCCGTAGCGACTTTGGAGGCTCGGCAGGATCGCAAGTTCCATGACGGGCAGCCGATATTGCCATAGGTCAAGAGTCAGACTACCTTCCCCCCCTTCGCCACGTCCGCCATGCTGGCGTCGCCCATGGAAATCTTCAAACTATCCGCGAAATCCGGGTTAGTCCGATACCCCGCCGCCTTCCCGGAGGGAAAGATCACTTTGCTACGCTCTTAAGGGCGCCGCGCTTCAAAGCTGATGATTTGGTCGCCCTTTTGCGGGGAGCGTCCGTGCTGGTAGCTGCCTGACGCAACCACATCAATGAAACCAGCAGCGCGCAAAGCGAGGGTGAACTCCTCGACACCCCACCAACGCAGCTTGAATAGGTCAAGTTCCGTCGCCACCAAGTTCCCATCCCGCCAATGCTCATAGCGGAGATGGGAAAGTGTCGTCTGAGCTATGTAATCGGTTTCAACCCGATGATCCGTCAGCGTCAACAGATCACCCTTCTCCGTCCCCCAACTACGAATAGAACAGGAGGGGCCAAAAAAACCCTCGATCGAGTCGAGGTCTACGATCAGCCTCCCATTGGGAACCAAGTATTGATAAAACCGTTTCAACACTGCCGCTGCTAGCGTTGCATCCGTAATCAATTGCAGTGATCCTGCCGGGATGATTATGGCGGCAAAGCTCTTGTCGTAGGAAAACGCTTCAAATGTCTGCCGTGTCAGGCTCGCAGAAATATTGCGCCGTCGACACTCGTCCCGGCAATAATCAAGCATCTCTTCTGATGCATCGAAACCTTCGATAGGAAAGCCGGCTTCGAGCAGCGGCACGAAAATTCGGCCGTTGCCTACGGCAGGCTCCAAAATTGGACCTTCACACTCACTGAGAAGCCGCCGGTAGTACTCCAAATCCCCGAATGACCGACCGACTGGCTTATCCAGGTTGTAGACCCAGGATGCGAGCTTTCCATACCGATTTTCCATTTCACTCCTAATCAATAACGATGAATAAGCTGCCGATCTGATTCATCATAGGTCGCATAATCGTCTGGCCCAGCGCTGCGACATTGTCGCGCAACATATCCATCTACAGCGAGATGCTTGGTGCGGCATCCCGGTGCACCAATAAAAAAGGCGCCGAAGCGCCTTTCTCATTCACCGCGTGACAACCCGCGAGATCACTCCCACTCAATCGTCGCAGGCGGCTTGCTCGACACGTCGTACACGACCCGGTTGATGCCGCGCACTTCATTGATAATCCGCGAAGAAACCCGAGCCAGCAGCGGATGCGGCAGCGGCGCCCAATCCGCCGTCATGAAGTCAAACGTCTGCACCGCACGCAGCGCCACGACGTATTCGTAGGTGCGCCCATCCCCCATCACCCCCACCGACTTCACGGGCAGGAACACGGCGAAGGCTTGCGAGGTCAGCTCGTACCAGGTCAGGCCGCTGGCCTCGTCCTTGGTGTTGCGCAGTTCTTCGATGAAGATCGCGTCGGCGCGGCGCAGCAGTTCGGCGTATTCGTGCTTGACTTCGCCCAGGATGCGCACGCCCAGGCCGGGGCCGGGGAACGGGTGGCGGTAGACCATCTGCGGGGGCAGGCCGAGGGCCACGCCGAGTTCGCGGACTTCGTCCTTGAACAGTTCGCGCAGGGGTTCCAGCAGTTGCAGGTTCAGCGTGTCGGGCAGGCCGCCCACGTTGTGGTGCGACTTGATGGAGGTGGCCTTGCCGGTCTTGGCGCCAGCCGACTCGATGACGTCGGGGTAGATGGTGCCCTGGGCCAGCCACTTGGCGCTCTTCTGCTTGCCGGCCTGTTCCTGGAACACTTCGACGAATTCGCGGCCGATGATCTTGCGCTTGGCTTCGGGATCGGCCACGCCGGACAGCTTGCCCATGAACTGGGCGGTGGCGTCGACGTGGATGATCTTGACGCCCATGTTCTCGGCGAAGGTCTGCATGACCTGCTTGCCTTCGTCCAGGCGCAAGAGGCCGTGGTCGACGAAGACGCAGGTAAGTTGGTCGCCGATGGCCTTGTGGATCAGCGCGGCGGCAACCGACGAGTCCACGCCGCCGGACAGGCCGAGGATGACTTCGTCGGTGCCGACTTGCTCGCGGATGCGGGCGACGGCTTCGGCGACGTAATCGGGCATGTTCCAGTCGCCTTCGCAGCCGCAGATCTCGTTCACGAAGCGGGCCAGCATGGCCTTGCCCTGGACGGTGTGCGTGACTTCGGGGTGGAACTGCACGGCGTAGAAGTTGCGGTCTTCGTCGGCCATGCCGGCGATCGGGCAGGACGGCGTGGAGGCCATGAGCTTGAAGCCGGGGGGCAGCTCGGTGACCTTGTCGCCGTGGCTCATCCAGACCTTCAGCATGCCGTGACCTTCCGGCGTGGAGAAGTCTTCCAGGCCTTCCAGCAGCTTGGTATGGCCGTGGGCGCGGACTTCGGCGTAGCCGAATTCGCGGTGGTCGGAGAAGCTGACCACGCCGCCCAGCTGTTGCGCCATGGACTGCATGCCGTAGCAGATGCCCAGCACGGGCACGCCGAGCTCGAACACGGCGTGGGGCACGCGCATGGAGCCTTCTTCGTAGGCGGAAGCATGGCTGCCCGACAGGATGATGCCCTTCAGGCCTTGCGCCATCTGTTCGCGCACGAAGGCGTCGTCGACGTCGCCCGGGTGCACTTCGGAATACACGCCGGCTTCGCGGACGCGGCGGGCGATCAGTTGGGTGACTTGCGAACCGTAGTCGAGAATGAGGATGCGCTGGTGCATGGAGACTCTACCGGTAATGAATGAAATCGCAGTAAATAAAACCGCACCGGCAGAACCGCTGGTTCATTTGCGGTTCTGCCGGTGCGTGATGCATGACATTGTAGTTGACTGTACGGATCAGTCGGCGCGGTAGTTGGGCGCTTCCTTGGTGATCTGTACGTCGTGCACGTGGGACTCGCGCACGCCCGCGGAGGTGATCTCCACGAATTCGGTCTTGGTGCGCATGTCGTCGATGGTGGCGGCGCCGCAGTAGCCCATGGAGGCGCGGATGCCGCCGACCAGCTGGTAAATGATGGCCAGCACGCTGCCCTTGTAGGGGACGCGGCCTTCGATGCCTTCGGGGACCAGCTTGTCGGCGTTATTGGCCGGATCCTGGAAGTAGCGGTCGGCGGAGCCGTCCGTCATGGCGCCCAGGCTGCCCATGCCGCGGTACGACTTGTACGAGCGGCCCTGGAACAGCACCACTTCGCCCGGCGCCTCTTCGGTGCCGGCGAACATGCCGCCCATCATGCAGGCGAACGCGCCGGCGGCCAGCGCCTTGGCGACGTCGCCCGAGTAGCGGATGCCGCCGTCCGCGATCAGCGGCACGCCCGTGCCTTCCAGCGCCTTGGCGACTTCGGAGATCGCGTGGATCTGCGGCACGCCCACGCCCGCCACGATGCGGGTGGTGCAGATGGAGCCGGGGCCGATGCCGACCTTCACGCCGTCGGCGCCGTACTCAACCAGCGCGCGCGCGGCGGCGGCGGTGGCGATGTTGCCGCCGATGACTTCAACCTTGGGATAGTTCTGCTTGACCCAGCGCACGCCTTCCAGCACGCCCTTGGAGTGGCCGTGCGCGGTGTCGACGATGAGCACGTCCACGCCGGCCGCAACCAGCTTCTCGACGCGTTCTTCGGTGCCGGCGCCCACGCCCACCGCCGCGCCCACGCGCAGCTGGCCTTGGGCGTCCTTGCTGGCCATCGGGTGCTCGGTGTTCTTGACGATGTCCTTGACCGTGGCCAGGCCGCGCAGTTCGAAGCCGTCGTTCACGATCAGCACGCGCTCCAGGCGGTGCTTGTGCATCAGGGCCTGCGCCTCGTCCAGCGTGGCGCCTTCCTTCATGGTGACCAGGCGTTCCTGCGGCGTCATGATGTTGCGCAGGGGCTGATCCAGGTTCTCTTCGAAGCGCAGGTCGCGGTTGGTGACGATGCCAACCAGCTTGCGCCCTTCCACCACCGGCAGGCCCGAGATGCCATGCTGGCGCTGCAACGCGATGGCGTCGCGCACTTTCATCTGGGGGGTGACGGTGACCGGATCGATCACGATGCCGAACTCGTGGCGCTTGACGCGGGCCACTTCACGGGCCTGGGCTTCCGCCGACAGGTTCTTGTGGATGATCCCGATGCCACCTTCTTGCGCCATGGCGATGGCCAGGCGCGATTCCGTCACGGTGTCCATGGCGGCGGACACGAGCGGGATATTCAGGTTGATATTGCGGGTGAGGCGCGTGGCCAGGGAAGTGTCGCGAGGCAGGACCTCGGAATACGCAGGCACCAGCAACACATCGTCGAAGGTGAGCGCTTTTTGTACGAGACGCATGGGTAACTCCGGGCGCAAAGCAAGATTATACGCCGCCTGTGTATTTTGCCTAGGTGTTGACCCTAGGTTCGCGGGGATATTTCTGCCCCTCCCTCCGGCCCCTTGCCTGGTTAAAATATTTTTACCCGGGCGTATTGACTTGTATTTTTACCCGGATCATAATTCATCCGCAATTTATACCCGGACAAAATTATGACCTCATCGATCCACCCCACCGACCCCCACACCGCCTTCGCCGGCCATCGCGTCCTGGCGGCGGGCGCCCTCGCCGACGTGGCGCTGGCCGTCAAGCGCGCCCTGGCCGCTCGCAGCAACGATCCCATCCTGGTGTTCGACGACCTGTCGGGCAAGCAGGTGGACCTGGATCTGCGCGGCGACGATGCCGCCGTGGCCGAACGCCACCGCCCCCCGGCCGACGCGGCGCCCCCGGCATCCGAAGCGCCGGACGCGGCCGCCGAAGAGACCCAGCCGCGCGGCCGCGGGCGGCCCAAACTGGGCGTAGTGGCGCGCGAAGTTACCCTGCTGCCCCGCCATTGGGACTGGCTGGCCGCGCAACCCGGCGGCGCCTCGGTCGTGCTGCGCAAGCTGGTGGAGCAGGCGCGTCGCGACAACGAATCGGCGGATCGCCGGCGCCAGCGGCAGGAAGCCGCCTATCGATTCATGTCCGCGATGGCGGGCAACCTGCCTGGCTTCGAGGAAGCCACGCGAGCGCTCTATGCCGAGGACCGCGAGCGTTTCGCGGCCCAGGTCGCGAGCTGGCCGCAGGACGTGCGCGGCTACGCCCTGGGCTTGGCCTGGCCGGACGAGGGCTGAGCGCGCAGTCGTGTGGCGGGCCCGACCCGGCTCGGCCCGGCTCGGCGATCTAGCGCAGCATGGGCCACAGTGTCAGCGCCAGCGCTGCTCCCATGGCCAGGTTGAATCCTCTCAGGCGGCGCGGTTCCGCCAGGAAGCCGCGCAGCGCCACGCCAAAGCCGGCCCATACGGAAACGGCAGGCAGGTTCACCAGCGCGAACACCGCGCACAGGCGCGCAAGCGACGCCCAGGGCGCGGCCGCTTCCATATAGACCGCCACGGCCGCGAGCGCGACGATCCACGCCTTGGGATTGACCCACTGGAACAGCGCCGACTCGCTGAAGCTGAGCGGCCGCGCCGCCACCGGGTCCGGCGCGATCGATCGCGACCCGGCGATGCGCCACGCGAGGTACAGGAGATAGGCGGCGCCCACGATCTTCAAACCGATAGACAGGGCCGGCCAGGCCTGGAACAGCGCGCCCAGGCCCATCCCTACCCCCAGCAGCAGCGCGGTGAAGCCGGCCGTGATGCCCAGGATCTGGGGCATCGTCCTGGCGAAGCCGAAGTTGGCGCCGGAGGTCATCAGCATGACGTTGCTGGGCCCTGGCGAGATGGACGTCACCAAGGCGAAGGTCGCCAGGGCGAGCAGGTTTTCGATGGACAAGCTACCGCTCCCGTCGCGCGCCGCGCGCGCTGCCACAGATGAAAGACAGCGGCATTGTGGGCCTGCGCGGGCCTGTTTACCATTGGCGCTATTGACATCTTTGATAGCGTTCTTGCCATGAAAATGCAGATCCTCGCGTTGGACGGCGTGTTCGATACCGGTTTGTCGGCCATTCTGGACGTGTTCGCGACGGCCAACGAGCTGGCGCCGATGCTGTCGGCGCCGGTGCCGCCCTTCGAGAGCCGCATCGTGGGCATGCGGCGCAAGGTGCGAACGTCGCAGGGCTTGAGCGTGCCGGTCGCGGGCAGCCCTGACCCAGCCGATCCGGACTGGATCGTGATCCCGGCCATCGGCTACAAGATGCCCGAAACGCTGGTGCCGGCGCTGGCGCGGCCCGACGTGCGCGACAGCGGCAGGATGCTGCGCGAACGCGCGCCCGGGGCCAACACGGCCGCCGCCTGCATCGGCACCTTCGTGCTGGCGGAATCGGGCCTGCTGGACGGCCAGAAGGCCACCACCACCTGGTGGCTGGCGCCGCTGTTCCGGCAGCGCTATCCGGCGGTGGCGCTGGAAGACAGCCGCATGCTGGTCCGTTCGTCTTCGTTCCTGACGGCGGGCGCGGCCCTGAGCCACATGGACATGGCGCTGTGGCTGGTGCGCCAGGCCAGCCCGGAACTCGCCTCGCTGGTTGCGCGCTACCTGATCGTGGACCAGCGTCCCGCGCAATCCGCCTACGCGCTGTCGGACCACCTGGCGCATGCCGATCCGCTGGTCCAGGCTTTCGAACGCTGGGCGCGCGAGCATCTGGCGCAGGGGTTCTCGCTGGACGCGGCCGCACGCGAACTGGGCGCCAGCAAGCGCACCCTGGCGCGGCGCACGCAACAGGTGCTGGGCAAGAGTCCCCTGTCGTTCTTCCAGGATCTGCGGGTCGAACGCGCGGCCCACCTGCTCAAGACCAGCAGCCTGTCGCTGGAGCGGATCGCGGCGCAGGTGGGCTACGCCGACGGCGTCACGCTGCGCAACCTGTTGCGGCGTCGGCTGGGCCAGGGCGTGCGCGAACTGCGCTGATATGCGCTTTACTCGGGGCTGGCGGACGCGCTTTTCGCGGCCGCGCATTTTCTACGGTGCATTATGGCCATTGCGAAGAACTTCCTGCTCTACGACGGCGACTGCCCTTTCTGCTCGAACTACGTGCAGATGCTGCAACTGCAAAAGGCCGTGGGCCCGATCGACATGCTGAACATGCGCGACCACCCCGACCTGGCGGTGGCCTACAAGGCGCAAGGGTACGACCTGAACCAGGGCATGCTGCTGCACCTGGACGGGCAGGATTACTTCGGCGCGGACTGCATCAACCGGCTGGCGCTCATCAGCACCGGCAACGATCTGTTCAACAGCGTCAACGCGGCCATCTTCCGCAATCCCTGCCTGTCGACCGCCCTGTATCCGTTCATGCGCACGGGCCGCAGCCTGGCGCTGACGTTGCTGGGCAAGAAGAAGATGCAGGTCTAGGGGCCGCGCGGCCCTAGCCAAGCCGCGTTCGCAACGCCCGCCGCTAGACCAGGCTCACCTTGCCCGTGGCCAGGCTGTACACGCCCCCGACCACCCCCAGCTTTTTCTGCCGCACCATGTCTTGCAGCAGCGGCTGCGCCGTTTTCAGGCGCTCGACCGCCAGGCGCACGTTCTCCCGGACGGCCGCGCTGACCAGGTCCTTCGCGCCCGACTGGCTCGCGATCTCGACGGCGGGCTTGATCGCGTTCACCAGCGCGGGCAGGTGGCCCGGGAACTCGGTTTTGTCCTTGAGCGCTTTCACCGTCGCGTCCACCGCGCCGCAGTTGTCGTGGCCCAGGACCAGGATCAGCGGCGCATGCAGCACCAGCGTTCCGTACTCCAGGCTGGCCAGGCCGTCCTCGTTCACGAAATTGCCGGCCACGCGCACGATGAACAGATCGCCCGGCCCCTGGTCGAAAGCCAGTTCCGGCGCCACGCGCGAATCCGAACAGCCCAGGATGGCGGCGATGGGTTTCTGCTTCACGGCGCGGGCGGCGCGCCCTGCCGAGTAGTCCCGCAAGTTCGGCTTGTTGGCGGCGTAGCGGGCATTGCCGGCCATCAGGCGTTTCAAGGCCGCGTCGGGGCCGATATCGTTCGAGGGCACGGCGGCCCGGGCATCGCCCAGCCAGCCCGAGGCGCCGGCCGCCGCCATGGCGGCAGCGCCGAACAGCAGGCGGCGGCGATTGAGATGCAGGGGATTCGCGCAAGAGGAACAGTCGCACATGAGGCGCTCCTGAAAGACGAACGTCTAGGAAACCAGCGCATGCTTATTTTGCCGCGACCTGGCCGCCGGCGGCTCAAAAAAACGAGGAATACCCCGGAAAAAGCCTGTCGCAATTGCCGCTTGAGCTACGGCTCCCCCGGGCGTAACGTGGAATGGCGGCATAAGCCGCGGCACCTGCATAGGCACGCATCATGACGCCCACCACTCCCCACCCCAAGCCCGCCCAGGCCACGCCCGATTCCGGCTCGCCCGACACGCACTCGCTGCCGCACGCGGAGAAAGACCGGGCGCGGGCCGATCATCAGCATGAGGAAGCCCGGCGCAAGGCCCTGGTCGGATCGCAGCACAAGGAAAACACCCGTAGCGTGGCCGCCCCGCGATACCACGGCCATCGGGGCGGATAGGCACGCGCTCCGGCTAGATTCCGTAACTTCTTGGAAAAACATCAAACTGCAATAAGCGCCTGAAAGTCGCACCATCGTGCGTTGGCCGCCGGACGGCACCAAAAGGATGAGTCCGGATGCCTTGCCCTGGATGGTTTTCAACGACAGAGGATGCTTATCGTGACTTTGATCAGAAAGACTGCCGCCGCCTGTGCGCTGGGCGCCCTCCTGGCCCTGGCGGCGGCCGGCCAGGCCGCTTTTGCCCAAGGCCAGGCCGACTCCCCCGCGCCCCTGGCCACCGGCCTGACCGACTCCGGCAGCGCCGAGGGCCAGGTGGTCGAAGCGGTGCGCAGCGGCGACATCCTGTCCATCAAGGTGCGGTTCAAGCCCATCGTGGCCGGCAAGACGGAGATGATCTATCCGCAGATAAGCAAGGACGACTACGAAAACAGCTTCTACGTCATCGCCGGCAACAAAAAGCACCTGCTGCTGAAAGACAGCAACGACAAGCCGCTGACCAATCCCAAGCTGATGATCAGGACCGCGAAGGACGCCCCGATCGCCGGCTCCTGGCAGGGCAAGTTCCCCGCCCCGCCCAAGGAGATCAAAGAGGTCTCGCTGACCATACCGGGCGTCGAGACCTTCGACGCCATCAAGATCACCGACCGCTAGCCATGGCCGGCCATCCGGGCGCGTCGTCTCTCCTGGCCGCGGCGCTGTTGGCCGCCGCCGCCGGCTCCGTGGCGCAAGGGCCCCCCTACAAGGCCGAGATCCGGGATCTGCAGGCCACCATCCTGGACCTGAAGGGCCTGCCTTCCGACGCCAGCGGCGGCATATCGGACCTGACTTCGCAGATCGACGGGCTGGCCGCGCGCCACGAAGGGCTGTCGGTGCGGCAGGACAAGAACGCCGTGACCGTCTCGATGCTGGGCGACGTGCTGTTCGACTTCGATAAGGCCGCCATCCGGCCCGCCGCCGAACCCACGCTGCGGGACATCGCCAGCCTCGTCAAATCCAGTTCCGCCGGCGTCGTGACGATCGAAGGGCATACCGATTCCAAGGGGTCGGCGTCCTACAACAAGGAATTGTCGCTGCGGCGCGCCAAGGCGGTGGCACAATGGCTGGCAAGCCAGGGCGTGGACCCGGCGCGGCTCAGCACCAAAGGCCTGGGCGATACCCGGCCGGTCCAGCCCAACAAGCTGGCCAACGGCGCCGACAATCCGCAGGGCCGCGCCCAGAACCGGCGCGTGGAATTCGTGCTGCCCAAGCGCTGAGCGCCGCCCTGCCGGCGCGCGGCCAGCCTCCCACCGCGTTCCCGACAGCCATGAAATTCGACATCTACGGCAAGTTCCAGCTGGACATCCGGCGCGAAGGCGACGCCTGGGCGGCCTACCGGTCGGAGGCGGGCAAGCGCGTGCGGGCCGAGGAACTTGCCATCCCGCCGGACGTCTCCGGCGACGAACTGCCCGCCTACCTGGACGACGTCTACCACGAGCTGTCGCGCCCGGGCGACGAGATTTCGCGCATCGGCTGACGGCAGCGCCCTATGCTTCCTCGCCGTAGCCGAAAGGCCAGCGGCGCTTGGCGGGCTCGGGCGGGGGTTGCGGGGTTTCCATGGAGGGCTCCTCGATTTTCAATGCCCGAATGCTAACCGCAACCCCGCGATCGAACTGCAAAGGTTCGCAAAGTTTGCGATCACTGTCTCGAAGCAGCTCCATCCGTGTTTCTAACACAAGCCGGCCCAGCCCCGCATCGGGGCTAGAACGCATGCGATTCCCGGGGCGGGCGGCGTAGGATGGGAACAGAGCGCTGCATGGGGAGAACGTCATGCCAGGTTCAGACTGGATATGTGGCAGCATGCCACCGCAACGTCAGGGGTTCTACGAAACCGAATTCAATACGGGCGAAACCGAGGTCACCATGTACTCCGTATTGGGTTGGATGCCGCCCGCCTATCGCGGCTACGTGGTCCGATGGCGGCTGCTGGATCCCGCGGTGGAACAAGCCGAGATCGAACGCTATCTGTATTACCGGCGCGAGGGCCGCGGCTATTCGTGACGCGCCCGCCCCCGCCTCAAGATGCCCGCCGCCCCGGCGGGCTTTTTAATGGCCGTCCGCCCGCCGGGTTCGCGTCCTCGCCTAAGTCCTTGAAATAACTGGCGGTAATGAAATTGCCTAAGGAAAACCCGATTAGGGTATTTGCTTATGCGCTTTAATTATTTGCAAAGCGCATACTTGCCGGGCAAGAATTCGTCCTTGGCATAAATCAAGACAGATGGAACTTCGTCAACTAGAGGCCTTCGCGGCCGTCATGTCCACGGGCAGCGTCACCGCTGCCGGACGGCTGCTTGGACGCTCGCAGCCGGCGATCAGCCGGTTGCTGCAGGAACTGGAGGCCGAGATCGGCTATCCCCTGTTCGCGCGCAGCGGCCCCCGCGTGACGCCCACCGAGCAAGGCTTCCTGCTGTATGACGACGTCGAGCGCGCGCTGACCAGCCTGCAGCAGATCCGCGGCCGGGCCGAGGAGATCGCCCGGGGCCAGGCCCAGCCGCTGCTGATGGCCGCCACCTCCGCCCTGGCCGCCGGGCTGGTGCCGGACGCGCTCAAACGCATCGAAACCCGCATCGGCGCGGCCCGTGTCCAACTGCGCAGCGCATCGCCGGAACAGGTGGTGCACGCGGTGCTCTCGGGCGCCGCGCAACTGGGCGCGACCAGCCTGCCGCTGGAACACCGCGGCCTGACGGTGCACTGGATCGGGCAGGCGCCCTGTGTGGCCGCGCTGCCGGAAGACGATCCGGTGGCGCAGCAAGCGGTGGTGCCGGTGTCCGCGCTGGCGGGCCGCCGCCTGATCACCATGGCCAATCCTTTCCGGCTGCGCCGCCGGCTGGATGCCGCGCTCGCGCCCAACGGCCAGATGCCCGGCACCCTGGAAACCAATTCGTCCGTCAACGCCCTGGCCGCCGTGCGCGCCGGACTGGGCGTGTCGGTGCTGGAGCCGATCACCGCCTACGGCGCGCCGATGGCGGGCGTGGCGATCCGCCCCATCGACCTGGACATCCCCTTTTTCTTCGGGGTCATCACCCCGCAGTCGCAAACGCTGACGCCGGCCTGCCAGGCCATGGCGGACGCGCTGGCGCAAGCCGCGGCGGACCTGCTGCCCGGCTTCGTGCTGCACGACGCCTGCGAGCATTCGGCGCTATTGCAGTCGATCTACGGTGACGACGCCCCTCTTACGGAATCCCCTGCATTATGAATCTGCCCGTAGCCATCCCGCCGCAAGGTCTCGCAGCGCTGGAAGCGCGCCTGCGGCAAGACCTGTCGTGGCTGGAAATCCCCGCCAAGAACTGGGTCACGCCCCGCCACGTCGACGGCCGGCAGGTGCTGGACGTGGCCGTCGTCGGCGGCGGCATGGCCGGCCTGGCGGCGGCGGCGTCGCTCAAGCACCTGGGCATCGCCGCGCCGATTTTCGACCAGGCGCCCGAAGGCTATGAAGGCCCCTGGGCCACCACCGCCCGCATGGAAACCCTGCGTTCGCCCAAGCAGCTGACCGGCCCCGCGCTGGGCCTGCCCGCGCTGACCTTCCGCGCCTGGTTCGAAGCGCAGTTCGGCGCCGACGCCTGGGAAGCGCTGGACAAGATCCCGCGCCTTCAATGGATGGACTACCTGCGCTGGTACCGCCGCGTGCTGGAACTGGACGTACGGAACGAGCACCGCATCCTGGCCGTGCTGCCGCGCGCCGACGACCTGGTGCAGCTCGACATCGAATCCCCCGCCGGACGCGAGACGGTGCTGGCGCGCCGCGTGGTGCTGGCAACCGGGCGCGACGGCCTGGGCGGCGCCTACGTGCCTGATTTCGCGAAGAAACTGCCGCGCGACCGCTGGGCGCACTCGTCCGACGTGATGGACTACGCCACGCTCGCCGGCAAGCGGGTGGGCGTGGTCGGCGCCGGCGCGTCCGCCATGGACAGCGCGGCCACCGCACTGGAAGCGGGCGCCGCCAGCGTGGACCTGCTGATCCGCCGCGACGACATCCCGCGCATCAACAAGGGCAAGGGCGCCGGCAACCCCGGCCTGACCCACGGCCACCTGACGCTGCCCGACGAGTGGAAGTGGAAGATCCGCCACTACATCAACGCCGCCCAGGTGCCGCCGCCGCGCGGCAGCACGCTGCGCGTGTCGCGCCACCCCAACGCCCGCTTCAACCTGGGCGCAGGCGTGCAGGACCTGGCCCTGGTGGACGACGAAATCCGCGTCACCACGCCCAAGGGCGTGTTCGCGCTGGACTTCCTGATCTTCTCCACGGGCTTCCGAATCGACTGGACCGTGCGTCCGGAGTTCGCGGCGCTGGCGCCGCACGTGCGCGCCTGGGGCGACCGCTACGTGCCGCCGGCCGGCGAGGAAGACCAGGAACTGCATGATTCGCCCGACCTGGGCGCCGTCTTCGAATTGCAGGAAAAAACGCCGGGCGCCTGTCCCGGCCTGGACCGGGTGCACTGCTTCTCGTACCCGGCGGCGCTGACCCAGGGCACGATCTCGGGCGACATCCCGGCGATCAGCGAAGGCGCCAAGCGCCTGGCCCAGGGCATCGCCGGCCTGTTCTACCGCGAAGACGTGGCCACGCACTACGCCAATATGGAAGCGTTCTCCGAACCGGAAGTGTTCGGCGACGAATGGGTCCCGGCCCCGGCTCCCGCCCAGGCGTCCGTCCCGCAGTCGGAGACCGCGCAATGACGGGCTGGTTGCTGCGCCGCGTGGCGCAAGCCGCGGTGGTCGTTTTCCTGATGACGCTGATCGTCTTCGTGGGCCTGCACGCCATCGGCAATCCGGTGGACATCCTGATCGGCCAGGACGTGGACCAGGTGGACCGCGCCCGCATCATCGCCGAGCTGGGCCTGGACAAGCCGCTGTGGGAACAATACCTGGCGTTCCTGAACGGCGCCCTGCACGGCAACCTGGGCAACAGCTTCGTCTACAACATCCCGGCCGTGGAACTGGTGATCCAGCGCCTGCCCGCCACTTTCGAGCTGGCCATCGCCGCCATGATGCTGGCCGTGGTCGTGGGCCTGCCGCTGGGCCTGTACGCAGGCCTGTATCCGGACAGCAGGTTCTCCAAGATGATCATGGCGGGCAGCATCGTGGGCTTCTCCCTGCCGACGTTCTGGATCGCCCTGATGCTGATCATGACCTTCAGCGTGTCGCTGGGCTGGCTGCCGGCCAGCGGGCGCGGCCAGACGGTGGAGTTCCTGGGCTTCCAGTGGTCGTGGCTGACGGCCGACGGCTGGCGCCACCTGATCCTGCCGGCGTTCAACCTGTCGCTCTTCAAGATTTCGCTGGTGATCCGCCTGACTCGCGCCGGCGTGCGCGACGTGCTGCCGCAGGACTTCGTGAAGTTCGCCCGCGCCAAGGGCCTGTCGCCCGCCCGCGTGGTCGGCGTGCACGTGCTGCGCAACACCATGATCCCGCTGGTGACGGTGCTGGGCCTGGAACTGGGCTCCACCATCGCCTTCGCCGTCGTCACGGAGAGCATCTTCGCCTGGCCCGGCGCCGGCAAGCTGATCCTGGACAGCCTGAACGCGCTGGACCGCCCGGTGATCGTGGCCTACCTGATCGTGGTGGTCTTCCTGTTCGTGACGCTGAACCTGATCGTGGACATTCTGTACAAAGTGCTGGACCCGCGGGTTCGGCTGGAGACCTCGGCATGAGCGCAGTATCCACTCAACCCCAGGCGCCCGCGCTGCGCCGCGAATCGCCCTGGCGCCGCAACCTGGCCGAGTTCCTGTCGTCCAAGACGGCCGTGCTGGGCCTGGCGGTGTCGGTGCTGCTGATCCTGGCCGCCGCGCTGGCGCCCTGGATCGCGCCGCAAAACCCCTACGACCTGCTGCAGATCGACGTGCTGGACGCCCGCCTGCCGCCGGGCACCATGAACGGGCTGGACACGTTCCACTACTGGCTGGGCACCGACGGCCAGGGCCGCGACCTGCTGTCCGGCATCCTGTACGGCCTGCGCATCAGCCTGGTGGTGGGCGTGGGTTCGGCGCTCATCGCCGGCGTGGTCGGCACGCTGCTGGGCCTCTTGGCCGCCTATGCCGGCGGCAAGGTCGACGCGCTGATCATGCGCCTGGTGGACCTGATCCTGTCGTTCCCGTCGATACTCGTGGCCATGATGATTCTGGCCTACCTGGGCAAGGGCGTGGGCAACGTCGTGCTGACGCTGGTGATCCTGGAATGGGCCTATTACGCCCGCACCGCGCGCGGCCAGGCCCTGGTGGAGCGCCGCCGCGAATACGTGGAAGCCGCCCGCTGCCTGGACATCCCCAACTGGCGGATCATGTTGAAGCACATCCTGCCCAACTGCCTGCCGCCGCTCATCGTCATCGGCACCTTGCAGATCGCGCGCGCCATCACGCTGGAAGCCACGCTGAGCTTCCTGGGCCTGGGTGTGCCCGTGACCGAGCCGTCGCTGGGGCTGCTGATCTCCAACGGCTTCCAGACCATGCTGTCCGGCGAGTACTGGATCAGCTTCTATCCCGGCATCGCGCTGCTCGTCACCATCGTGGCGATCAACCTGGTGGGCGACCGCCTGCGCGACGTGCTGAACCCGAGGAACCACAAATGACCGCCGCCCGCACCCCTTCCGGCGCGCCGGCCACGCTGGAGGTGCGCAACCTGCGCACCCACTTCTTTACCCGCGCGGGCGTGCTGCCCGCCGTGGACGACGTCTCTTTCAAGCTTGAACGCGGCAAGATCCTGGGCCTGGTCGGCGAGTCCGGCTCGGGCAAGTCCGTCACGGGCTTCTCCATCATGGGCCTGGTGGACGCCCCGGGCCGCGTCGTGGGCGGCGAAGTGCTGTTCCAGGGCCGCGACCTGACCAAGCTGGCGCCGCGCGAACTGAGGAAGCTCCAGGGCAACCGCATCGCCATGATCTTCCAGGACCCGATGATGACGCTGAACCCCGTGCTGCGGGTGGACGCGCAAATGATCGAGACCGTGCGCGCGCACAACAAGATGAGCGTGGCCCAGGCCCGCGCCCTGTCGCGCGACACCCTGGGCATGATGGGCATTCCCAGCCCCGAGGAACGCCTGCGGGCCTATCCGCACCAATTGTCCGGCGGCATGCGCCAGCGCGTGGCCATCGCCATCGCCATGCTGCACCGCCCCGACCTGATCATTGCGGACGAGCCCACCACCGCGCTGGACGTCACCATCCAGGCGCAGATCCTGTCGGAAGTGCAGAAGCTTGCGCAGCAGCACGGCACCAGCCTGATCTGGATCACGCACGACCTGTCGGTCGTGGCCGGGCTGGCCGACGACGTGGCCGTCATGTATGCCGGCCGCATCGTCGAGCACGGCACCGTGGACGACGTGCTGGACCGCCCGCAGCATCCCTACACCGTGGGCCTGATCGACAGCCTGCCCAGCAACAACCAGCGTGGCCAACGCCTGCGCCAGATTCCCGGCATGACGCCCAACCTGCTCAACCTGCCCGCCGGCTGTGCCTTTGCGGCGCGCTGCCCGCGCGCCTCGGCCGCCTGCGGCCAGCAGCCCGCCATCACCGACGCCCTGCCCGGCCATCGCGTGCGCTGCTTCCACCCCAGCCTCCAGGCCAGCGAGGTAACGGCATGACGACGCCCGTCTCCGCCCCCACCCCGCTGATCGACCTGAGCGGCGTCAGCAAGCGCTTCGGCGAGCGCCGCGTCGGCCCGGCCGGCCGCGCCCTGCAGCGCATGGGCCTGTCCAAGCCGCCCGCCGTCACCCGCGCCGTCGACAACGTGGACTTGATCGTCAACCCCGGCGAAGTGGTCGGCCTGGTCGGCGAGTCCGGCTGCGGCAAGTCCACGCTGGGCCGCATCGCGGCCGGCCTGCTCACGCCCTCGGGCGGCGAGATCCGCATCAACGGCGTGCGCCCGGCCGACATGAACGCCGCCGAGGCCCACGCCGCGCGCCTGCGCGTGCAGATGATTTTCCAGGACCCCTACGCCAGCCTCAACCCGCGTCTGCGCGTGGACGAGATCGTGGGCGAAGCGGCCCGCATCCACGGCCTGGTCGGCAACGGCGACTTCGACGACTACGTCAGCGCCCAGATGGAACGCGCCGGCCTGGACCCGGCGCTGCGCCAGCGCTATCCGCACCAGTTCAGCGGCGGCCAGCGCCAGCGCATCGGCATCGCCCGCGCGCTGGCGGTGCAGCCTTCCATGCTGGTGTGCGACGAAGCCGTGGCCGCGCTGGACGTGTCCATCCAGGCGCAGATCCTGAACCTCTTCATGGACCTGCGCGAAGACCTGGGGCTGACCTATCTCTTCATCAGCCACGATCTGGGCGTGGTCGAGCACCTGTCCGACCGCGTCGTGATCATGTACCTGGGCCGCGTCGTGGAAACGGCCACGGTGGAGGAAGTGTTCCGCCGCCCCAACCACCCGTACACGCAGGCCCTGCTGGCCGAGATCCCCAGCCTGAAGTCGCGCCACAAGACCTTCACCGCGATCAAGGGCGAAATCCCCAGCCCGCTGAACCCGCCCGGCGGCTGCCATTTCCATCCGCGATGTCCGCATGCGATGCCGCGTTGCAAGACCGAGGTTCCCACGCTGAAGGGAATCGCCATCAACCACCTGAGCGCCTGTCACCTGAACGACATGGCCTGACCGCATCCGCCGCGGCGCCCGCGCCGCGGCTTCCGGAATTGACCGCCAGTTCCCCCTGTACCAAGGACTCCGAACATGAAACGCCTGATTCTCACCACCCTGACCGCCGCCCTCCTCGGCGCCTCGGCCGCCGCCAGCGCGGACGACCTGTCCATCGGCTTCGCCGACCCGCTGTCGTCGCTGGACCCGCAGTTGAACAACCACGCCGGCGACCGCTCGGTGGCCCTGCACTTCTGGGACCTGGCCATCGAGAACAAGTGGAACAAGCTGCAGCCCGGCCTGGTCGCCAGCTGGAAGCCGCTGGACGACACGACCTGGGAATTCAAGCTGCGCGAAGGCGTCAAGTGGCAGGACGGCACGCCCTTCACCGCCGATGACCTGATCTATTCCTACACCCGCGCGCGCGCCGTGCCGGGCAGCGTGGCCACCTATGCCGGCTACCTGCGCACCATCGACACGATGACCGCGAAGGACCCGCTGACCCTGATCATCAAGACCAAGGCCCCCAACCCCGACCTGCCGCTGAACCTGGCCTCCGTGCACGTCGTCAGCAAGCACGTCGGTGAAAAGTCGACCACGGAAGACTACAACTCGGGCAAGGCCATGATCGGCACCGGCCCCTACAAGTTCGTCTCCTACACCCCCGGCGACCGCGTCATCATGGAACGCAACGACGCCTACTGGGGCGACAAGCAGATCTGGGACAAGGTCAACTACCGCTACATCAATAACGCCGCCGCCCGCACCGCCGCGCTGCTGGCCGGCGACGTGGACGTGATCGACAAGGTCTCGGTGTCGGACCTGGCCAAGCTGCAAAAGGCGTCCAACATCTCCGTCTACCCCTACGACGGCCTGCGCGTCATGATCCTGCAGCCCAGCTTCAACCCCGCGCCCAACCAGTACATCACCGACAACAACGGCAAGGCGCTGGACAAGAACCCGTTGCTGGACGTGCGCGTGCGCCAGGCGCTGAACCTGGCCATCAACCGCAAGGCCATCTCCGACCGCATCCTGCAAGGCGCCGCCACCGAGGCCAACCAGTGGATGCCCAAGGGCACCTTCGGCTACAACCCCGACGTCAAGGACATCCCCAACGACGTCGCCCAGGCCAAGAAGCTGCTGGCCGAAGCCGGCTTCCCCGACGGCTTCAAGCTGACCATGCACGTTCCCAACGACCGCTATCCCCAGGGCCCGGAAACCGCCCAGGCCGTGGCGCAGTTCTGGACCCGCATCGGCGTGAAGACCCAGGTGGAAGTCGTGCCGTGGGCCGTGTACTCGGGCCGCGCCAACAAGAACGAATTCGCGGTCAGCATGCTGGCCTGGGGCAACGGCACCGGCGAAGGCAGCTACGCGCTGGTCAACATCCTGGCCACCGCCGACGCCAAGAAGGGCCTGGGCGCCTCCAACTGGGGCCGCTACAGCAACGCCAAGGTCGACGCCGCCCTGGAGCAGTCCACCTCGGAATTCGACGTGGCCAAGCGTGAAGCCATCCTGCGCGACTCCGTCAAGATCGTGTCGGACGACGTGGGCATCATCCCGCTCTTCCACTACAAGAACATCTGGGCCACCAAGAAGGGCCTGAAGGTCACCCCCATGACCAGCGACCGCACGGCCGCCATGATGGTGACCAAGGACTCCGGCAAGTAAGCCATGGCGCCCGTACTCACCATCACCCCCGCGGACGCCCTGATCGACGTGCCGCGCTGCATCCGGGTCGAGCAGGCCCAGCCCGGCGAAACGGTGGAGATCACCGCCCTCACGCGCCGCAAGGGCGTGCTCTGGCAAAGCCAGGCCACCTTCGTGGCGGACGCGGCCGGCATCGTCGACCTGACGCGCCAGGCCCCCGTATCCGGCGACTACGCCGGCGTGGCCCCCATGGGCCTGATCTGGTCGCAGTCGCCCGTGGATTCGCCCAGCCGCGAACAGTTCAACCAGCCGGTCGCCGAGCCCCTGGTCACCGACGTGGTGGCCCGCGCCGGCGGCGCGCAGGCCCAGGCCAGCTTCATCCAGCGCCCGGCGTGCGAGGGCGTCACCCGCCAGGACGTGCGCGAGGAAGGCCTGGTCGGCACGCTGTACCTGCCGCCCGGCGCCGGCCCGGGAACGCATCCCGCCGTCATGATCCTGAACGGCTCGGGCGGCGGCATCAACGAACCGCGCGCCGCGCTCTACGCCTCGCGCGGCTACGCCGCCTTCGCGCTCGCCTACTTCAAGGCACCGGGCCTGTCGGACTACATCTCCAACACCCCGCTGGAGTACTTCCAGACCGGCCTGCGCTGGCTGCGCAAGAAGGTGCAACCCAAGCACGACTTCGTCGCCATCAGCGGCCAGTCGCGCGGCGGCGAACTGGTGCTGCTGCTGGGCGCCACCTTCCCCGATGAAGTGTCCGCCGTGGTCGCCTACGTGCCCGGCGCCGTGGTCCACAGCGGCCAGAACGCCTGCGACCCCAAGATCGGCCGCGAAGGCCCCACGTGGCTGCTGGGCGGCAAGCCCATCCCCCACGTCTGGGAAAACAACCGCACCGCCACCTGGGCCCCGTTCGACGAAGGCCCCGCCCCGCATCGCCACGAACGCGCCATTCTCACCGCGCTGCAAGACCCCGACGCCGTGGCCCGCGCGCGCATCAAGGTGGAAGACATCAAGGGCCCCGTCATCCTGCTGTCCGGCACCGACGACGGCTCCTGGCCATCCAGCCTGTACTCGAAGATGGTGCAGGACAAGCTGGCCGAGGTGAACCACCCCTATCCGGTCCAATGGCTGGACTACGAGAACGGCGGGCACTCCATCCTGTTCCCGTACGTGCCCACCACCCAGCACGTGTACGCCCACCCCGTGTCCGGCAAGATCAGCACCAGCGGCGGCACCCCGCGCGACAACGCCCGCGCCGACCAGGAATCCTGGGAAGGCGTGCTGAAGTTCCTGGACGCCGCCGTCCGCGCCCGCGCCGCCTGAGAGAAACAAGGAGATCCCGCATGGCTGAACCCATCGTCTACAACGTCACCGACGACCTGGTCGATCGCCTGATCGCCCTCGCGCCCGGCACCAAGACCTACGAAGCGCGCCACCAGCGCGAGAAAGTCGCCGCCGCCACCCAAGGCAGCTACGACGCCCTCTTCGACCCCGCCCTGCCCGGCCTGTCGCTGTCCGAGCGCCTGCTGGTCGCGCTGTACGCCGCCCGCATCACGCCGTCACCCGTCCTGGCCGCGCACTACCGCGCCCGCCTGACCGACGCCGGCGCCACGCCCGCCGACATCGCCGTCGCCGAATCCGGCAAGCCCGCCGACGCCTCCAGCCCGCGCCTGGCCGCCATCCTCGAATACACGCGCAAGCTGATCGAGAAACCGGTCGAAGGCGACGAAGCCGCGCTCAAGACCCTGCCCGCCGCCGGCGTCTCCACGCCCGCCGTGGTCACCTTGTCGCAGCTCATCGCCTTCCTGTCCTACCAGGTCCGCCTCGTCGCCGGCCTGGAAGCCATGAAGGCCCTGGAAACCCAGCCTGCCGCCGCCGGCACCCCGCCTGCGCCCTTCCCGCCCAACACGGCGGCCACCGCGCCCGGCGCCGTCATCAAGGCCCACGGCTTCACTAACGAAAGCCTGGAATGGAAGGCCTGGCTAGACGTCGTCAACGTCGACACCGCCACGCCCGAGCAGGTTGCCGTCCTGGAAGAAAGCCACCCCAAGGCCAAGGTCTCGGATTACTACCTGTTCCTGGTCCACCAGCCCGAAATCCTGCGCCAGCGCTCCACGGCCTTCAACGCCATCATGTACGCGCCCGGCGGCCTGTCCCGCGCAGAGCGCGAACTGGGCGCCACCGTCGTGTCGCGCGTCAATGGCTGCGTCTACTGCGCGTCCGTGCACGCCCAGCGCTTCGAGCAGCTGGCCAAGCGCAACGACGTCATCGCCCAGGTGTTCGAAGATCCCGCCACCGCCGGCACCACGGCGCGTGAGCTCGCCATCGGCAAGTTCTCGATCCAGATCACCGACGCCCCGGCTTCGGTGAACGCCGACAGCATCCAGGCCCTGAAGGACGTGGGCTTGAATGAAGGCGAGGTCCTGGACCTGCTGCACTCGGACGCGATCTTTGCGTGGGCGAATCGCCTGATGCTGAACCTGGGCGAGCCGGTGTTCCCGGCTGCCTGATGCCTTGGCGTCCGGCCGCTTGCGTGCCGGATGCTCTACCCGAAGCTCGTCATCGCCGACACTGGCCGGCGATGACGAGCCGCGCTATCAACGCTGCCAGGTCAGCAGCTTGACGCCCGCAACGCCAAACACCACGGCCACCGTCCCTTCGATCCAGCGCCGCAGCCTCGCGTACAGCGCAATCATCGGCGCGGTCGAAAACGCGACGGCATAACCGCCGAACACCATGACGCCGAGCAACGCGCAACCGCCGATGATCGCAGGCAAGGTGCCGTCCGACGCGCTCTCCCCCAGCCCCAGCGACATGATCGCCATCCAGGCCAGCACCGCCTTGGGGTTGCCGATGTGCATCAGCACGCCCTGGCGGTAGAGCACCCGGTAGCGCGGTGTCGCGCGCCCCGTTTCCACCTTCGCAAATGCCGCGCCCGGCCTCAGCGCCGATCGGCCGCTGCGGAACGCCAAATAGAGCAGATAGACGCCCCCCACCATCTTGATGATGAATAGCGCCTGGGCGGACGCCGCCAGCACGGCGGAAATGCCGGTTGCCGCCAGGGTCGCCCAGAACAACGAGCCCGTAATGACGCCCGCCGCCAGCGCCAAGGCCGGCACACGGCCGTCGCGCATCGCCGTTGCCATGATCGCCATATTGCTGGGGCCGGGACTGGCGGTGGCAATCAGATAAGTGCCGTACACAAGAGCAAGCTGACTCACGAGCATTTGCGTTTCTCCAGGGATGTCGGGCCTCTCCGCCTTACAGCGGGAGGTCCCCGCGATGAACGATATGCACCTTGTTCCCGTCAGGATCGCGCAGATACGCGCCGAAGTAACCGTCGCCATAATGAGCGCGCATCCCCGGCGCCCCTTCATCGGTCCCGCCCTGCGCCAGCCCGCCCGCATGGGCCGTGCTCACCGCTACCTGCGTAGGAGCCAGAAAAGCCACCATGCTGCCATTACCCACCGTCGCCGGCTCACCATCGTAGGGCATGTAGACATAGAAGCGCGGCAGCAGCGCCTGGCCGGTCACCCAGCAAAGCGCCAAGGGCCCGCCATCCGGCGTGACAACGCGACGCTTCAACCCGAGCGGAAGCAGCACCGCGTCATAAAAACGGCCCGCGCGCTCAAGATCACGCGTCCCGACAGTGATGTGGCTGAACATTTGACGACTCTCCCTGCGCCCGCCCTGGCGGCCAGGCGCTTTCAGAACTGCATGACATGCTCCAATCGCATCGGGCATGTTACTCGCCTGCCAAATCGTGCGGATCACAAGAAGAGGCACAGTCCGCGCCCGTTCCGCCAGGGCCGGCCGCGATTTCGTTAAACTGACGCTTTCCGCCTTCTCCTGCGCCCCGCCCATCGCGGGGCGCATTGCCTTACCCCATGTCCGAAAAAACCCACGACATCCGCCCCGGCCAGTCGATCGAACTGCTCAAGGCCCTGCACATCCTGACCCGCGACGGCAAGATGAACCAGGACAGCCGCCGCAAGCTCAAGCAGGTCTACCACCTGTTCCAGTTCATCGAACCGCTGCTCAAAGACGTCCAACAACAACACGGCGCCGTCACCCTCGCCGACCACGGCGCGGGCAAGTCGTACCTGGGCTTCATCCTCTACGACCTGTTCTTCAAAAAACAGACCGAAGCGCTGAAGAACGGCTCCCACATCTACGGCATCGAAACCCGCGAAGAGCTGGTGAAGTCGTCCGAAGAACTGGCCAAGCGGCTGGGGTTTGGCGGCATGTCGTTCCTGAACCTGTCCGTGGCCGATTCCATCACGTCGGACAAACTGCCCGCCACAATCGATGTGGTCACCGCCCTGCACGCCTGCAACACCGCCACCGACGACGCGATTCATTTCGCCCTGGAGAAGAAGGCCAAGTACATCGTCGTCGTGCCCTGCTGCCAGGCGGAAGTGGCTTCGGTGCTGCGCAAGAATAAGGCGAAGGCGCTGGCCGATCCGCTGGCCGAGATCTGGCGGCATCCGCTGCATACGCGGGAGTTTGGGAGCCAGATTACGAATGTGCTGCGCTGTCTGCAACTGGAAGCGCATGGGTATCAGGTCAGCGTGACGGAGCTGGTCGGCTGGGAGCATTCGATGAAGAATGAGCTGATCATCGCGCAGTACAAGGATTTGCCACGTAGGAAGCCGGCGGAACGGCTGACGGAGATGTTGGACCGGATTGGGTTGCAGGAATTGAAGGATCGTTTTTTCCTGCCGGAGCCGACGACGGCGGCCTGAGAAGCTGCCGTCATGTTCTGCTCGCGGGAAAGGCTCGATCTACGGATCAGTCGCCAGAGCTACGACGCAAGCGATCGGTTGAATTCTTGTTCAGGCGCTGCGCTTCGGATTCCGCGTAGTCTTCCTCGCCCTGTTCGTATTGCCCTTCATACATGCAGCTGCTGCGGTACCACGCGCACTCGTTACCTATTGAACATCCCGACGTCAGCGCGGTGAGGATCAGGATGATGCTGCAGCGGCCTAAGGTTTGAATCGACATATCTCTCCCTGGTGATTGATGGGTAGTGTAGGAAATAGAGATGGCGAATTCGGGCTGAGTCGGAAACCGATACTTTTGATCACGAATGAATTGATCGTTGGGCAGGACATGAAGCTGCCGAAGAAAAACCAACTATGAGCACATAGTCCGAATCACGCCTTCCTGGCGAAAGCGTGCTTAATTTGGCACGGATCAGCCTTGATCCCGATGCCCGCTTAGGCCGATACTGGCCCCGCAATCCCACCAAGATCGCCCGGGTTGACAGCCGGAAAAGACAGGAACCGTGGCCGCTGCAATGGCGGCCGTGTCTCTTTTCATATCGTCAACACTGGAGCGCCTTATGGACAACCATCCCCTCACACACGACCGCTGGGCCACGCCGGATGATCCGGAGTTTGGCTGGGTGCGGGTTGCGGATCTTCGCAAGATGGAGCGGGCTTGCCTGGGGATTTGGGCTATTGCTCGGATTGTGGGGAATGGCGTGAGTGAGCCTGATGGTAATGGCACGCAACCGCTGGATCCTTGGGTGACTTCCAATTTGCTAGGCGGGATTGAGAGTCTTTGCGATCACGTGGGGGATCTTGTGGAAGTGGCGCTTGGCGCGGCGCAGATGGACGTTGACTTCGATGCGGCAAACTACAATTTAGCTAATTAAGCAGCGGCCCACCACCGATTTTCTTAACAAGATTTTCCACAACGACCACAACATTAGGAAGAGCGATAAATTAGCATGCAGTTTGACCACCAAGGGACTGCGGAGAAGCTGTACTTAAGTACTATAGATATTATTTCTATGTGCGTTCTATGGAGTCATTTTTTATGTCGAAGCCTATACCAACTGAGCGCCAAGTACTTCGATGCATCTACGACATGTACGAAAGCTCATTCCCAACCAAAGAATCGAACATCGGGAAGGTCTTTGTCGAAATTGATGTTGAAGCCATCGCTACTAAGCTGGGCTGTGATAAGAACATTCTTTTCGGCTATCTTTATTATCACCTCGACCACAAGCACCGCTACAAAACCGGCGAAAATTCTTCCACACATCTCTTCACCCCAAAAGCTGGCGAGTTGCATCATGCGATAAATTTTCCATATCTAGCAGCCATTCTCGCGGGCCAGGATCAAGAACACTCCAAATTTATATGGTCACTGGGCGTTTCGTTAGTGGCATTGGCGCTCTCAGTCGGTGCTATCGTTGCCCAACTTATCACAGCCAAATAACATTAACCTATTTATTAAATAAAGATACCGTCTTACCCGTCAAGAGATTAGGCGTAATCCGGGCGATAGGGCGAACGCGTTTTGAGCACGCCGAAGCACAGATGGGCGAGCTTTCTCATTGCGGCGCCGAGCGCGGACATCTTGCTTTTGCCGGCGTCCAGCAGTCGGGCGTAGAGGGCTTGGACATGCGGGTTATAGCGCGTGGCCACGATCGCGGCCATGTACATCGTTGCCCTCACTCTTGGCGACCCGGCCTTGGACAGACAAGGTCGGCCGTTGAGACTGGTTCCGGATTGCCGCTGCACGGGAATCAGACCCAGATATGCCGCCAGGCCCTCAGCTGAGTTGATTCGCCTGTTGTGCATGATCGATAGGATCGCGTTCGCTGCTTGCGGTCCGATGGCAGGGATGCTGGTAAGCAAATCCCGGTCCGCTCTCAGGTCTGGATGTCGATCAATGTGTTCGTCGATGGCGCGATCCAGTCGCTTGATCTCCTCACGCAGGAACGCGATTGCTTTATCGATAGAGCTTTCAACCAACGCTGGCGGGCGGCTGAATTGCGTCTTCTCTTGGCGGTTGAGTTCTCGCAATAGGTCCTTGACCAAGGATTCACGTCGCGCCAGCAGTGCACGCAATTGTCGAGCGTGCACGGGCGCTGGATGCCACAGCGGCGGCTTGAGCGCCTGGCCGTAACGGGCTAGCACATAGCTATCGATCCCATCGGTCTTAGAACGTACGGCCAAGGCTCCAGCGAAGTCTCGTGCCTGTGCTGGGTTAACCAGCGAGACATTCATCGACGCATCGTGCAGCACAGTGGCGGCCTGTTCGTGATATTGGCCCGTGGGTTCAAGTACAGCGTGAATCTGCTCGGGTTGAGCGCCGTGCTTGATGCACCAGTCCAATAGCGTTTGCACGCCGACGGCGGTGTTGGGTACAACCTTTGTTTTGCGTGTTGTGGCGCCGTCTACGAGAAGCAAGCAATCGAGCTTGGCCTTCGACACATCTATTCCGAGAAAGAACATAGACTTAGCTCCCGTCATGATACTCATGATGCCCGCTGCGCCCACTTGCCTTGTACATGCAGGGTCTCAATGCCCTTGGCTACCGTCCAGTGTCCAGCTGGCTCAGAAGAGCGGATCGAGGTTTAATCTTTATCGCAAAGTCTAAGCTTTCGGTGTCAGAGCAAACTCGTCGAATCCGCGGTGGTGATAGCTGATCACCACAGAGACAAAGATACAAGGTGTCAGACTGAGCTAGCCCGGGTTTTCCGGACACCTGAAGAAGTAGACAATACTTAAAGTGATCCGCTTGGGTTTCTTGGACAGCGTCGATGTTAGTGATCGGGCCGTCTGATCCGCTTGGGTTTCTTGGACAGCGTCGATGTTAGTGATCGGGCCGTCATGAGCCTCCGGCTTGCTGTCGGAGGCTGTATTTCCGGGCAAATTCGCCCGGTGTTAAATCGTTCAGGGCCATGTGAGGCCGAGTTTCATTGTAGTCCTGGCGCCAAGCCTCGATCTCTCGTTTGGCTTCTGCTAATGATTCGAACCAATGCAAGTTCAGGCATTCGTCCCTGAACGATCCATTGAAGGTTTCAATGAAGCTGTTGTCGGTCGTTTGCCCGGCCGGCTGAAGTCGATCTGCACCTTGTAGTGATAGGCCCACATATCCAATAGCCGCCCGGAGAACTCGCTGCCGTTGTCGGCAAAGAGAAAGCGCGGCACCTGCCGCTGGGCGACCAATCGGTTCAACACGCCGACGACGTCTTCGGCGCGCAAACGTTGCCCGACCTCCGTGGCAAGGGCTTCTCGGGTGAAGACGTCCACGATGGTCAGCACCCGTAGGCGCGCCCCATTAGCCAATTGGTCCGCGACAAAGTCCAGGCTCCACACTTCATCCGGCCGCCTCGGTACGCACCGTTCACGGCGCGCCACCGCCATCTTGCGCCGCCTGGGCAGCTTGCTACGCAACTGCAATTGCTCATCGGCATAGAGTCGATAGACTCGATTGCGGCTGACCTGCCAGCCTTCCCGGCGCAGGAGGACGTGAATGCGCCGATAGCCATAGCGGATCCGCGTCTGAGCGATCTCACGCATGCGCTGCCGAAGCGCCGTTTGCGGATCCTTAACGCTGCGGTAGTAATGCGTGCTGCGTGCCTGTTTGACCAACCTGCACGCCCGCTGTGTGCAAAGGCCGTAGTGATCCTGGATGTAGGTCACTGCTTGCCTCTTCACCGCGGGCGCGGCCATTTTTTTATGGCGATCTCCTGCAAAATCACCTTATCCAGGCTGAGTTCGGCGACGAGCTTCTTGAGCCGAGCATTCTCATCTTGCAGTTGCTTGAGTTCGCGAACCTGGTTCGACTCCAGGCCCGCGTAAAGGCGCTTCCACCGGTAATACGTCTGCTCGGATACGCCAAGCTGACGCACCAGATCGGCCACCGGCATGCCCAACTCTGCCTGTTTGAGCGCCGCAACGATCTGCTCGACCGAATATTGCTTGCGTTTCATGGCACACCTCCCGTTCTCGCTGGGAAACTTGCCCTAAAACACTAACACTCATTTCTGTCCAGGATTTCGACAGCAGATCAAAAGGAGGTGTCCCATGGATAAATCCAAACCCGAGGTCAGGCCGAACGATACCAAGCGGCAGCACCACAGCCGGGAGTTCAAGATCGAGGCGGTGCGGCAGTTGGAGGAAGGCAAGATCAGCGGCACCCAGTTGGCAATGATGTTGGGTGTGAAGCATTCGATCATCTACCGATGGAAGAAGGAGCTGGCCACGCATGGGCCAGACGTCTCGTTTCCAGGTAAAGGCAACACGCGCAACGACGAGCAGACCGAGATCCAGCGCCTCAAGCGCGAGCTTGCCGAAGTCACCGAAGAGCGCGATACCAAAAAAAAACACGAAAAGGTGTCGGACTATAATTCCGCTTCCGAAATTGTAGTCTGAGCTAACCCGGGTTTTCCGGACACCCGAAGAAGTAGACAATACTTGAAGGAGGTGTCCCATGGATAAATCCAAACCCGAAGTCGAACCGAGCGATACCAAGCGCCAGCACCATAGCCGGG
>PJUK01000032.1_pt1 | contig 204615 bp, 183 predicted proteins | sample 1512211 | NCBI WGS metagenome assembly PJUK01 (sample SAMN08177668, study PRJNA422409) | Feces metagenome, whole genome shotgun sequencing project. | reverse complement strand
GTTCAAGAACAATGTCCTGGCCCTGGCCGACCTGGCCGAATACTTCAAGCTGCCCACCATCCTGACCACCAGTTTCGAAGACGGCCCCAACGGCCCGCTGGTGCAGGAACTGAAAGACAAATTCCCCAAGGCGCCCTACATCGCCCGCCCCGGCAACATCAATGCCTGGGACAACGAAGACTTCGTCAAGGCCGTCAAGGCCACGGGCAAGAAGCAGCTGATCATCGCGGGCGTGGTCACGGAAGTGTGCGTGGCCTTCCCGGCGCTATCGGCGCTGGAGGAAGGCTTCGACGTGTTCGTCGTCACGGACGCATCGGGCACCTTCAACGAAGTGACCCGCGACGCGGCATGGCGCCGCATGGAGCAGGCCGGCGCGCAGATGATGAGCTGGTTCGGCGTGGCCTGCGAATTGCACCGCGACTGGCGCAACGACATCGAAGGCCTGGGCACGCTGTTCGCCAACCACATCCCGGACTACCGCAACCTGATGGCGGCGTATTCCACCCTCAAGGGCGCCAGATAGGCGTCCGGCATCCCCCGGGCGGTGGCGCCGGCCGGGCCCCGCCGCCGCCTTACTTCTTGCGGGCGAAGGGATAGGCCTGCTGCGCCAGGAAGGTGCCCGGCATGTCGTTGTCCAGGATGCCGTAGTTCTCGGGCAGGCGGTTGCGCACGCCGCGCACGGCGGTGCCGAACAGGTAATCGATGAAGGACAGGTGGGCGGCGTAGTTCCGGTCGATCGCCTCGGTGTCCGACGAGTGGTGCCAGTGGTGGAAGTCCGGCGTCACGATGATGTAGCGCAGCCAGCCCCAGGGCAGTTTCACGTTGGAGTGGATCAGCACCGCCTGGAAGCCCACGATGATGATGTAGGCGTCGAGCACCGACTTCGAGACCCCCAGTGCGAACAGCACGCCCAGCACCGCCACCCGCGTGATCAGCAATTCGACGATGTGCAGCCGCGATCCGGCCAGCCAGTCCAGCGTGCGCGTGCTGTGATGCACCGCGTGGATGCGCCACAGGAACGGCACCTCGTGATAGGCGCGGTGCGCGGCATACTGCACCAGGTCCGCCACCAACACCGCCAGGAACAGCTCGGCCACATAGGGCAGCGACACGATCGCCTGCTGCAGCGGCTCGTAGGCGGCCCAGGAGAACAGGCGGTGCACGAAGAAATTGATGCACAGCAGCACCGCGCCCACCGACAGGTGGTTGAACAGGAAATGCTTCATGTCCACCTGCCATTCCCCGCGGAACACCGGCTGGCCGGGATACAGCGGGAAGAGCTTCTCGAAAATGATGAACACGGTGCTGGAGGCCAGCAGGTCCAGGATGAACCAGTCCAGGCCCAGGTAGGGATGATTGCCCGTATTGGAGCTGGTCACCACCACGTCGCTGCCGCCCGCGGCCACCGCGCCGCACACCAGGATGAAGGCGGAAATGTTCAGCCAGCGCTGACGGCCCAGCACGGTATTGGCCAGCGCGATGGTGCCGGACACCAGCAGCGCGCCGAATAGCAGCGCGCGCATCGCGTCCACGGAATAGAAGCTGCGCAGCTCCGGCGTGGTGAGGTAGGCCGGGAAGTGGAAGGCCAGCACGCCCAGGACCGCGAGGATCGCCAGAAAGAGCGCGATGACGCCGCTGATCATCCCCGTGCCGGGGCGAATGCGCCCGTCCTGCCTGAAAAGCTCGAAAACTTGCCGATAGAAAGGCGCGCGCGGTTTCATTTTGATCTTATGACTGACACAGGGAAGCGAGTGTATCGCCGGGACGGGATCCACATGTAATCACTCGTGACTAAAAGGGACAGAATTACCCCACGCATTCCCGCCGCTTTCCGTTTGCGCCGCATCAACGCGCCCGGCCGGGCCGGCGAGCCGGACGGTTGACAAGCGCACGGGCTTGGCGTGTCATGGAACCGACAAGACCAGGATCATCAGGCTAATCGTTTTTCCGCAGTACCCGCCAACCCGGTTCTTTCAAGAGGCCCTTATGTTCCCTGAATATCGCCAACTCATTACCCGCCTGAAGTCCGAGAATGCGCATTTCTCCGCGCTCTTCCAGCGCCACAATGACCTGGACCAGGAGATCAAGAATATGGAGGCAGGCATCCAGCCGGCCTCCGGCAACCAGGTCGAAGTCCTCAAGAAGGAAAAGCTGCAACTGAAGGACAAGCTGTACGGCATCCTGCGCGCGGCGGACGAAGGCAGCAGCTAGGGCCCGCCGCCCCGCCCGTTCCAGTTCCAGGGCCGTCGCGTATTCGCCATCTCCGTACGGAAATGCGCCGCGGTCCCCCAGGCAGCAATCAGCACGATCTTGTTGTCCCTCGCCGCCATCGGCTGCCTGACCGCGGGTGAATCCACTGCGCGGCCCAGCGCCAGCGATGCGGCGCACGTCGGCGGCGGGCGGCCAGACCAGGCCCGCCGCGGCGAACCACCCTTCCCCTCATACCGCCCGCCCTGTCCGGGCTGCCGCGGCCTGGCAACCGTCCGCTCGCCGCCACTCGCGTCGGCCGGGGCAGCGGGGTATGCACGCCAGTAATTAGTGAATCTAATTAGGGATTAGGTTTTTTAGTTTTTCTAATCAACCGGCAAAGGCTAGTCTGTCGCCCTGCTCAAAAGGGTGCCCCATGACCACCGCCTTTCTTCCCGGCTTCCTGCTCGGCCTGAGCCTGATCATGGCGATCGGCGCCCAGAACGCCTTCGTGCTGCGCCAGGGATTGCGCCAGGAACACGTGTTCCTCGTCTGCCTGACCTGCGCCCTGTCGGATGCCCTCCTGATCATGGCCGGCGTGGCCGGATTCGGACTCGCCGTGGCCGCCCTGCCCTGGCTGGAACCGGCCCTGCGCTATGGCGGCGCGGCCTTTCTGTTCGTTTACGCCGCCCGCAGCCTGCGATCGGCGCTGCGCCGCAACCACGACAGCCTGAAGCCGTCAGCCCAGGCGACCGCGGGGCGATGGGCCACGCTGGCAGCCTGCCTCGCGTTTACCTGGCTGAATCCGCACGTCTACCTGGACACGGTGGTGCTGCTCGGCTCGGTGTCCAGCCAATACGACGGCCACAAGACCGGCTTCGCCCTGGGCGCGATCTGCGCTTCGTTCACCTTCTTCTACACCCTGGGCTACGGCGCGCGCCTGTTGCGGCCGCTCTTCGCCAACCCCAGGGCCTGGCAGGTCCTGGATGCCTTCGTGGCCGCGGCCATGTTCGGCATCGGGCTGAAGCTGGTGTTGTGAAAGACCGGCAGCGGCATGCTCGCTGCCCTCGCAGGGATGCCGGCGCAAACATCCGATCAGCCCTCGCAGGCGCGCCCGATGCCATCACCACAGAACGCGAATGCCCACGCGGCCGCTCGCGCCGTATCCGGCATAACCGCCGACGGATCGATTGTAATCACCAGCGATGAAGGCGCTGACGCGCTCGGAGAGTCGGCCGGACACGCCCAGGCCCATTTGCGCCCACGTGCTGCCGGGCCTGGTCTCCATCTCGACGGGATTTTCCCCGGCCAGGTTGGAGAAGGTGGCCCGGTTGTTCGGGCCGAATTGTTGCCACAGATTCGCGCGCAGCCAGAGGGTGGCCTCCTCGCCTTCGCGATTGCCGGCCTGATGCGCCAACCGGGCGCCGACGCGGGCGTAGCCGGAGTGCGTGTCGTCGAACTTGACTCGCCCGTAGCCGTCCTTGGCGCGGTCTATCGATACGTACTGATAGATCATCTGCGCCTGCGGCTCCAGCGCCCACCCCGGCGCCAAGGAGATCGGATATCCCGCCTCTATCGACGCGACGCCGCCATATCCTCGCGTGGTGGATCGTTCGCCCCCGGTGGAACGCGTCTTGATGTCGGAGTGGTAGGTGCCCTGCACCACGCCATCGAGGTACGCGCCAGATGCGCTTTTGCGCGTCCAGTATCCGCCCAGCGATAGGCCCGACATCGAGGCCGTGCCCGCCCGCCCGGAGACCGGCGCCTTCACGTCCGCCGAGGCGGTGGCCGCGCCCAGGTACAAGCCCGCGATATCGCGCGTGCCGGACGGCCGCTCGTGGCGGTACAGATCCATGCCTACCTGAACACCGGCGATGTCGTAGTCGTAGGAAGGGCCTCGCGTGACGAAGGCGTCGTACCCGCCCTTGCCGACGCTGCCCTTCTCGCCGAACAAGCGACCCCAGGCGGCCCTGTCGTACTGCCGCGCCGCCACCGAGTCCGCGTAATCCTCGCCGTTACGGTCGTGATAGGTGCCCAGCATCGCCAGGCCAAAGCGATTCGCCAGCGAAGGCAGCGCCATGTTCAACGGAACTTCCACGCGGTAATCCGGCGCGGGCGGCTCGGGTTCGGGCGCCGGCCCGCCTTCCTCGGGCACCTCTTCGAGGGTGGATCGCAGGTACCACGCGTCCGGGTTGTCGCTGCCGCCCCGATAAAGCCGATACTCGTACGCGCCGGCCGCGACACGCCCTGCCAGCGAGAACGCTCCCGGTCCCGTGGAACCTCCGTTGACGACATCGACGACCGCGATGCCGTCGCCGTTCGTCAGGGCTCCGCCCCCGCCGGTATTGCGCACGATGATCGCGGTGGAGCCGCCGGCTTGCCCACCGTCGATGACCAGTTGGTCGGAAGCCGAGCCGCTTCCTTCCAACCACGTATTCAGCGCAATGCTGCCCCCGGCGCCGACGTAGCTGCCGACGGTCAAGGTCTTGTACTGCGTCGCGTCGGCGGGATTCGCGGGCGGCGTGAAATCGATGCGGCTGCCGGCATTGGACAGCGAGGTCAACGTGGAGGCCCCCGAGACATCCCACCGGCTATCGCCGGACAGGCTCAGGTGCGACTTCCCCGTCGCCGGGTTCGTCCGGGCGGCGCCGGAAATGTAGGACCGGTCGTCGGCCGCCATGTCCAGGCGACCGTTCACGTTCAGCGCCACGCCATCGGCGCCGATCAGAGAGGAACGCGTCAGGAATGCCTGGACCGATCCCCCGGCAACTTCAAGCGCGCTGCCCGAGGCTTGGACGACGCTATCGCTCATGCTGACCGTATTGTCGCCATATGTGCCCAGGATCCCGTGCGAACCCGCGCCCGACGTCGTGACGCTGGACTGGTTGAGCGTGACGCTGGCCGCGGACAGCAACTCGACCCCGGCCGCCGCCGGACCGTCGGTACGGATCGAGGACGCCGTCGCGTCTATGGAACTGGAGGCATTGGCGTACAAACCGCTGGCGCCCTCGCCGTGCGTCGACACGCGGGTATTCTGAAGGCTGATGGCCCCGCTGTAGTACGCGCGGGCACCATAGGCGGTGGCGCCGTGGGTCGACACGCGGACCCCGTCGGCATGCACCGTCGCGGTGGCTTCGGCGGACAAGCCATTGGATTTTCCGCCATGGGTCTCCACGGTTCCCCCGGTCAGCGTCACGTCCGATCCTTGTTGAAACGCCACCACGCCCGTCGAGACGCTTCCCTGCGTGACGATATCGACGTTGTTCGCCTGCACCGTAGCCTTGACGCCCGAGGCATTCGCCGTCGCCATCAAACCCGCCGCGTTCGACCCCGAGGTCGTGATCGTTCCGCCCTGCATCCGCAGCGCGCCCCCCGCTTCGGCACGAGCGCCCGACGCGCCGTTTCCCGATGTGGCGATGTCGCCAAGATTGAAATCGATAGCGCTTTTCAAGTGCGCGAACACGCCATGCGCATTCTGGCCCGAGGTTGCCACCGAGGTCCGGACGGCGTCGATACTGACCGCGGCCACCGTGGGTGCATAGGTCGAAAACAAGCCGTAGGCATAGGCGCCGGCGGTCTTCACGGACGTAGCGTCAAGCGCCGCGTGGCTGCCGCCGGCAACCCAAACCCCATAGGCCGACAGCGATCCGTTGCCGTCCTGCGCCTGGGTTTCGATCGCGCCGTCGCTGAACTGCAGCGTGCTGGCGGCATCGACCTTGATCCCGACCGACAGCGACCCGCGTGTCTCGACGCGGGTGCCCGACACCGTCGCGGCGGACCCGACGCCGGATCCGTCGCCGGACACCATCATGCCGGGCGCATTCGCGCCGTTGGTCGTCAAAATGCTGTCGGACACGCTTATCGTGCCGCGCTGCGCGCTGACGGCGCGAGCGCCCGCGCCCGTCGTCGTGATCGTGGCGCGGGTCAGCTCCAGCTCGCCCTTGGAGGCGGCCACCGCGCCGTGCGCCGACGCGCCGGTCGTGTTCACCGTTACGTCGCGAGCCAGGATTCCCGTCTGCCCCGGCGCGGGAGCCGTCTGCGCATAGAGGCCGTAGGCAAAGGCACCGGAGGTGGAGACGGACGTGCCATGGAGTTCGGCCAAGCCCTTGCCGGTCACCCACACGCCGTACGCCGCCGAACCGCTGTTGCCGGTAGTCGTGGTCGTCTCGATCGAACCGCCCGTCAGGACGGTCTTGCCCGTCGACTCGATCTTGATCCCGGCGGCACCCTGCCCGCTGGTGCTGATCGTGAGGCCGTCGGCCTCGACGACCGAATTGGGGTTGCGCACCAGCATGCCGAAGCCGGCCGCCGCGTCCGCGCTGGTGGTCAGGTGAGTATCGTCGGGAAGGACGTGCGTCAGGCCGTCCGATATCGACAAGCCCTGCGCCTGCGCGGCAATGGGTGACAAGGCCAGCATACAAGCCGCGGTTACGGGTTTCAGGCGGACGCGGGGAATTACGGTCTTCATGGAATCGTCTCTTCGGCTGGGGGTTGCAACGAGCAAATTTCCCCAAGCCGGGTAGAGATGGCTTCCAAAGACAGGTTACCGAAGAGGGCGTGCGCGCCTCGTGCTTTCTTTCCGTTTGAGGGTTAACCCCAAGATATCGAACTGCAATACGATTCGAATTAAGAACATTCTTAAAGCGATGCGATCTTTTCAATCATTAACGCTTCCGTCGGCTGGCCCACGCCAGCGGGCAACGGGTGCCCACGAGCCGGCTCGGCCGCCCCCGTTGAAGCGATGCATCGCGCTGCCCGGCCACGCCGGGCGCCACCAACGAGCGAACACTGGGTGACGTCCGCCCTGAGCCGATGACCGGACCTTAACGGGGCTTGCCCGCTCCCTTTCCGCCCTCGGATCCGGCCGATGCGTTGTCGTAATCCTTCACCGTGCGGTCTTTGTTGAATACGACGGTCAGCTTCTGCTGGTTGTCCATGGCGCCATAGTCGCCGTCGTAGAAAAAGAACCAGGTGGCGGTCAGCAGCCCTTCCCGGTCGAAATGCTGCGAGCGGGGCGGCCCGTAATCGCGGACCATCTCGTCGTAGGTGGTGACGTTCAGCTTGATCGACTGCACCTTGGCTTCGGTGATCAGGTTGCTGGAACCCGTGGCGCAGCCCGCCACTAAGGCGGCAACGCCAAGCAAGCACATTCTCATTCGTTTTCCCCTGTCTTGCCCGCCGCGCGACGCGGCCGACGCAGGGCGGATTCTACCCGTCGCGGCGCCAGCGCAAACCAGACGCCGTGCGGACCGCCAGCCATTCCGGCCAACCGATCCGGTCCATGGCCGGCCTCCCTTCCCGTGCGCGAGCATTTTTTTCTCCGCCTTGCGTCCAGCCCTTAGTTTTCAGCCCGCTCGTACCGTAATGGAGGCGATGGCGGATCGCCGCCGACAGGCAAATCGTTCCGCCGAATTAAGGGCCGTACCAAAAGGTAAATCTATGACGTTAAGCAAGAAGCTTTGGAGCATCGTGGCGCTGTTGTGGCTGGGCATCGTGAGCATCGTGCTCATCAACGCCTGGATCAACCGGTCGGAGATGATCCGCGAACGCGAAAATGCGTTGCGGCAACAGGTGGAAATGGCGATCAGCCTGATCGACAGCTACAAGGCCAAGGCCGAGAGCGGGGCCATGCCGGCGCAGGAGGCGCAAAAGGCCGCCATCGCCCAACTCCGCCCCATGCGCTACAACGCCGACAAGAGCGGCTATATCGGGATCTACGCCACGGACCGCACGCTGGTGCTGCTGCCGCCCGACCCCAGCAAGGAAGGCACCAAGCCCGACACCAAGGACGTGAACGGTCTGGACATCAACAAACTCATCATCGAGAACGCCCGCACGACGGCCGCCAGCCACGTCAGCGCCTACTGGTATCCCAAGCCCGGCCAGACCGAAGCCCAGGAAAAGCTGACCTACAGCCTCGAAGTCCCGGGCTGGAACTGGGCCGTGTTCATGGGCGCCTACGTCGACGACATCGACGCCGCCTTCTATTCCCAGCTCTGGCGCATCCTGGCCCTGACCCTGGCGGTCGGCCTGGCCATCACGGCCTGCATCCTGTGGACGATGCGCAGCATCCACCGCAGCCTGGGCGGCGAGCCGGAATACGCGGCTGGCATCGCCGCGCGCATCGCCGACGGCGACCTAACCGCGACGGTCTCGGTCAAGCCCGAAGACAAATCCAGCCTGCTCTACGCGATGCATCGCATGCAGGAAGGCCTGACCCGCACGGTAACCTCGGTGCGGCGCGGCGTGGACGAAATCAACGTGGGATCGCGGGAAATCGCCGCGGGCAACACCGACCTGTCGTCGCGCACCGAGCAGCAGGCGGCCTCGCTGGAGGAAACCGCGGCCTCGATGGAAGAACTGGCCTCGACCGTGAAGCAAAACGCCGACAACGCCCGGCAGGCCAACCAGCTGGCGGCCAGCGCGTCGGAAGTGGCCGTGCGCGGCGGAACCGCCGTATCGGACGTCGTGGACACCATGCAGGCCATTTCAAGCAGTTCCAGCAAGATCGCCGAGATCGTGTCGGTAATCGACGGCATCGCCTTCCAGACCAACATCCTGGCGCTGAATGCCGCCGTGGAAGCGGCGCGCGCGGGCGAACAGGGCAAGGGCTTCGCGGTGGTCGCGGGCGAAGTGCGCACGCTGGCGCAACGCAGCGCGCAGGCCGCCAAGGAAATCAAGGTGCTGATCGAGGACTCGGTCAACAAGGTCGCGGTCGGCTCCGGCCAGGTGGAGCGCGCCGGCACCACCATGCAGGAGATCGTCGTCTCGGTGCAGCGCGTGACCGACATCATGGGCGAGATTTCGGCGGCGTCCGAAGAACAGTCCAGCGGCATCGACCAGGTCAACCGCGCGGTGTCGCAGATGGACGAGGTAACGCAGCAGAACGCCGCGCTGGTGGAAGAAGCCGCCGCGGCGGCCGGCTCGCTGGAAGAGCAGGCCCGGCAGCTGGCCCAGGCCGTCTCCGTGTTCAAACTTCGCCAGGGCGCGGACGTGATCGACGTGGCGGCGCAACCCGTGCTGGACCGCGCCCCGCGCGCGCCCGAACTGAAGCACACGTCCAAGCCGGCCGCCGGGCGCGCGGAAAGGCGCGCCGACAAGCCCGCCGCCAAGGCCCCGGCCCAGCTGCAATCGCCCAAGCTCAAGGCCGCCGGGGCGGCCGGCAGCCGCGACGACTGGGAATCGTTCTGAGGCCTCGGGCCAGGACCGCCCGGAATCCCATGCAAAAAAAGCCACCCCAAGGGGTGGCTTTTTGTTGCCGGCGGCGTCAGTCCGCCTGCATCTTGCCGATGTCGGGCGCGAAGGCGTCGGGAGGATGCGGCGCCGCCCGTCCCCGGGCGGCTGGCGCGTCCCGGATCAGGACTGCTGGTTCGCGAACTCGCGCATGATACGGGCGAACTCCTCGGCGCCGCTGTTGAGCATGCGGATGTAGCGGATGAACAAGGCCGCGCTCAATTGCGGATTGCTCGCCGAAATCAGGAATTCCACGGTGGCCACGATGTTGTCGTTCTTGCTGGAGGCGTATACCTTCACGCCCTTGCAGCGGCCGTTCACCAGGGAAATGGCCTGCAGGGCGGCGGCGAACTCCTCGTCGCTGTCCAGGGGCCAGAAGTTGGGGAACACCAGGCGCGCGAAATCCTCGTCGTCCGCATCGGAGATCAGGATGTAGTTGCGGCCTTCGACCTTGAAGATCAGGTCCGAGGTATTGGACTGCTCGTCCCAATCGATCTGGCCGCGATTGAATCCTTCGCTCTCCAGCAAGGATTGAAAATAGCGGGTCATGCGTTCGGCTGATTCACGACTCATGATGGGAAATACTCCGTTAAGGGATGGTGATGATAAGGGACGCGCCGATCAGGACGCGTCTTCATTGCTGGCGCGGCGCATGACGCGCACCACGAACATGATCAAGGCGATCAAAAATACCAGGAACAGCAGCTGCGAGGACGAGGCCAGGGAGCTTTCGCGCCACTGGTCCAGGCATTCGGAGCTGGAAGGCTGGTGCTGGACGATCTCGTTGCGGGCGCAGTCGAGGATGGCGGTGGGCGCCCCCTCGGCCGCCGGGTTGCCGGCCGCGGTCGCGCCCGGGCCCTGGCGGTGCAGCCAGTAGGCGTACGACATGGCATCGGTGCCCGCCTGCAGGTCGCGATGGTCCTGGATACGGCTGCCGATCTCCAGCAGCACGAAGCTCGCCGTGACGCCGAGCGCGGCGTTGCGCACCCGTTGATGGCTTTCGACGCGGATGTTCTGGGCCTTCCGCACCTCGTGGGCAACGTGGCGCAGGCGGGCGCGCACCGTGCTCTCGTAGCTATTGACCAGTTCCTTGAGGGAGAAGGCGTCGTCCAGCTTGCGTGCCACACTTTCCGGAATCAGGCCGGGGGGCTCGCCGCGCCCCAGGCGCCCGATCTGCACGTCCATGTTGGCTTTCATCAGGTCGGCGATCGCGCTGTCCAGGACCGCCTCGATCTTGTCGTTGATGGACAGGGCCACCCGCTCGGGCATGGTGAGCCGCTGCGTCGTCAACGCGTAGAAGGCGCCCGCCGCGGCCGCGAACGCCATGGCCAGCGTGGCGCCGTCCGGCAGCGCGCGGCTGCGCCAGGCGGCGACCTGGCCCAGCCAATCGGCGAACCCGCCGGCGGCGGGCGCCAGCGCCGGATGCAGGGACAGGAGCAGCAGCGAGGCGAACGCCGCGTAGGCAAACAGGTGCCCCAGCCGCGTCAGGCGGGTCACGTGCTTGCTGATCCAGATCGGCAGGCTCAGGTTCCAGCGATACCAGGCCAGATCGGCGAGGCCGCCCGGCGTGATGCGGGCCGGGCCGGTCAGCACCGCCCGCAGTTCGTCGGGCAGCTGCCGCAACTTGTCGGGAATCACGGGCGCGGTCTCGCGCACGTCTTCCAGCAGGTCCCACAGGGCGCGCACCACGCGGGCGCGCTGGATCGCGGGCATCGGCAGTTCCTCGGCCTTGCCGAACATCTCGCGCAGGTCTTCCAGGCGATTGATGTAGAGCGCCAGATTGCCCTTGCTGCCCGCCACCTTGGCCATGAGCGCGGCGCGCAGCAGGATGCCATAGCGCCCCGCCTCGGTCTGCATGCAGGGATCCTGCTTGAAGGTCTCGGGAGACAGGCTCACCGCGAGCGAAACGCAGTTGGGCGCGTCCTTCGGCGGAGGCGAACGCACCAGCAACTTGAGCAGGTCCTCGTTCAGGGCCGAACTGCTGGCCATGTGGAACGCATAGTCGACCGGCGTGTTGTTGATCGAGAAGCTGCGGGCCGCGCTGCTCTTGAAATCGCTGACCTCGGCCCCGCCGGCCGACTGCGACTGAGGCAGGGCCTTGTTGTCGCCCGGCCTGGCGTCCTGCGCCTCATCCTTCGGCGCGCGCACGGCGGGCGGCAGCGCGCGCAGCGCGACGCGCCCGCGCCCCTCGGCGCGGGTGGGCAACAGATTCTTGAGGTTGGAGCGCTCGACGGTCGCGGATTGCTCGGCGGTCCGCTTGGACGTGTTTTCCGCCGGAAGGCGCCTTGCCGGGGCGGCCGGCTCGCTCTCGGGCGCCTTGTCGGCCGCGGCCGGCGTCGGTTCGAGCACGACGGCGAAATTCAGGTCCGGCTTGCCCGCGGCCGAATCGAAATAGCAGTACACCTTCTCCTGGTAATGGCTGTTCTCGGCGATGCCCGTGTACCAGTGGGACAGTTCATCCAGCCATTTCGCCGCGGGAGCGGCGCCATCGGCAACGTCGGAGCTCATTCTGCCTTGTCCCCAAATAACGTCAGCAGCGCCGATCGGTCGAGAACGTGCTCTGCCTGCAGTTTCTCGCTCACCGCGGCGAGCAAGCCGTACCGGGCCCGGAGCAAGTCGCCCGCCCGCGCGTACTGCTCGGCCACCAGCGCCCTCGCCTCGGTCTCGTCGGGCCGAGTCGTATGCCAGTTGGGATGCGCGGTGCTGAAGCCGTACACGCCGAGCGCGGCTTCGGCCAGCCGGCGCGCGACGGCCAGGTCGTTGTGGGTGCCCGTGCCGCCTGCCCCCGTGCTCACCTCGTCCTCGCCGAAGACCAGGGCCTCGGCGGCGCGGCCGGCCAGCACCATGCAGATCCGGTCCAGCAATTCGGCGCGGGTCTGGTTGTGGTCGGCGCTCTTGATGCCGACGAAGCCCAACGCGCCCTGGTCGTCCGCGACGACCGACGCCACCTGCAGATGTTCGCGCAGGCTGGGCAGCAGCAGGGCGACCACGGCATGGCCGGCTTCGTGGCATGCCGTCCGGGCCAGCTGCGGACCGTGCAGCGGATTGCGGACCGCCTGCGGCGGAATGCGGAAAATCTCGCCTTGCAGGTCCTCCGCGGTGATGGCGCGGTTGCCGTCCAGGCGCGCGCGCCGGCGCGCGCCCCGCACCAGCAACTCCACGTCGGCGCCGGTCAGGCCCAGGGACAGGCTGGCGCAATCGCGCAGCGCTTCGGGCGCAATCTCATAGGCGTACGGCTTGAGCTTGGCGAGGTAGATGGCTTGCAGCGCCGCCACGTCGGGGCGGCTGATCGGAATCACGCGGTCCAGCCGGCCGGCCCGCTGCAAGGCGGGATCCACGTTGTCGGCGTGGTTCGTCGCGCCGATCACGATCACCTGGCTCCGGTCGTCGAAGCCGTCGAGTTCGCTGAGCAGCGCATTCAGGAAGGCGGTGTTCCAGGAGGCATTCTGCCCCTGGAAGGTCTCCCGGTTGCCCAGCGTATCGATCTCATCGATGAACAGGATGCTGGGCGCCTGCTGGCGCGCCGCGGCGAAAGTGGCCGACATCAGCTGGACGCACTCGTCGAGCCCGTTGCCCACCATCCAGTCCTTGACCGGCGCCACGGCCGTGAAGGCGATGCCGCAATCGAGGGCGATCGCGCGCGCCAGCGTCGTCTTGCCGGTGCCCGGCGGACCGGCGAACAAGGCGCCCCGGTCCACCTCCTTCCACTGGATCTCTCCGCGCATCGCCAGCCGCAGATCGTTGAAGAGCTGGCCCGCCCAGCGCTTGGCGCTCTCCACGCCATGCAGATCGTCGAGGCGGATGGAAGCGCCGGCCGACTGCACCTGGTTGCGTTGGTCGGCCAGCTGGCGCAGGCCGGCGAGCCAGTCGCGCTCGATTTTCAGCGTATTGACGCACAGCAGCTCCTGCGGCCCGATGGCGGCCGCCCACGACGGCGTGATCGCGCTCGGGTCGGCGCCGGGGAAGCGCCGTCCGGCGTATTCCGCGAGCCGCTCGGCATTCATCATCGGAATGCTCAGATAGCCGTCGCTGCGCACCAGCGACAAGAACTCCCGCGGCAATTGGTTGCGTGACGTGCAGAACAGAATCATGCCGAAGGCGCGCTGCTCCGCCATGCGTATCACTAGATCCTGGAACTCCGCGGTAACGCGCGTATCCAGCTGATAGGTGTTCAGCGCCGGGCAGAGATTGGCCAGGGCGCTGCGCAGGTTCCTGGCATAGCGCGGAAACGGATTCTCGACGATGAATACCGGCAGCAAGGCGTTGGCCTGCAAGCGCTGCTGGATCTGCTGCGCCACCGGCATGACGAAGAACTCCCACACATCCTGGGTGTTGGGGTCCATGGGCTCGTCGGCATCGTTGACCGAGTCCGGATCGTCCGGCGCGCGGGACAGGCCCGGCAAGGGATTGCGGCGCAGGCGCGCCAGCAGATGCTGCGAAATCGCGCCGGGCGTTCCGGGAGCCGGCACCGCCGGCGCGGCGGACGAGATATCCCGCGCGCGGGCCGATCCGGCGCCGGCCGGCGCGCGCGGCGCTGACACGGACGGGGGTATGGGCGCGGGCGCCGTGGAGGCGGCGGCAGACGCCTGGCCAGGCTCGGCGGCTTGCCGCGATACGGCGGGCAGCGTTGCGGCCGCCGGTGCTTGAGCCCGCTCTTCGGCCGGTGCTCGAACCGATGCTTGCTCCGGAGCTTCGGCCGGTGCCGCGACGGCCCGCGGCTTGCTGCCGGACCGGGCCGTCAGCTGACGCAGCAGTTCCGAGTGGCCTCGCGGCGCGCGCGGCGGGCTGGACCGATCCACGGGTATCGGCGTCGCAGAGGATTCCGCCGTCGGCGCCGGCGTCCGGCCAGCAGGAGGGGTACTCGCCGGCAGCCTGCCGTTGCCCTGAATCCAATCCGTTATTCGACCCAACACCACTCCCTGCCGGCCCCCTGGCCCAAAAATCGAATGAGTAACACGTCCGTCCAGCACGACGCGCCGCCCGGCGGCACATCATGCAAGGGCCGTATTACATCTGAAAATTGAATGTGACGAAAGGAAAAATGATACGGGTGTCTTGCGCGGATGCGCGAAGAGGCTCCGCGACGCTTGGGATGGGCCCGCGAAAACGGGAGGCATGCAAGGCAACTGCTCAGTAAGCCCTTGATTCGATTTGAACAGGGCGGCGAGATTCGAACTCGCTACCCTCGGCTGCCTTCAAGAAAACGTCCTTCCACCGAGTTCCGGAAATATATGGCTGGAATCGCTAAGCCCGTCTCTTCATTGGATTTCCAGCCCTTCGAGGCCCACCAAGGCCTTCCCGCATCCTGCCGCGGTCGCGAAAAATCAGCCGCGCGATCGCCCATGCCACCGCGCGCCCGAAGCCTTTTTGAGGTCTGTGCGCCAGGGAAATTCCCTGCCTTTCAGCAGCCCCCTAGTGGACCCACCCTACAGTCATTCGCGTGCAAAGCCCTTGATCTTCGTCCGTGCATCGCATTGAAAGAAATACCGCTTTCCCGTCGACTATTGTGTCCCAATGGAGCTCTTCGTCATTCACGCTTTTGGGCAGGCCCAGTCGAGCGGTCACATCGCTTCTATGCAAACCAAGCAGATTGATCTTGATGTCATCCACACCTCGCCGCCGCAACCAGAATGGCGCGTCTTCGCTTCGTAGATAGATGTATTGCACTTTTCCGCTGGTTGAATTGGTGGCCACATAGACACCCCCCTTTTTATCGCCATAATTGTAGACATGCGCAGCCCCCTCTTTATCGACATTCACATTCAAAGGCTCGCCGTAGGTATTTTTCATATCCGCAACACCATCGCCAAATCTCAACCCTGCGAATTGAAAAAAATCGATGAGCTTTGGATTCTTGGGAGGCTGCTTCGAGAGCGTATCTATCATTTTCTTATTATCTCTCCGCTCCACCCACAGTTGCGCTTTCACCTGATGGGACCGGTCAAAAGCAATGCCATCCTTGGGTTGATCCAGCATAAGAATAAAGACCACATCGGCAAACCGAGACTGTTGCGGACGTTCCGCGAACAAGTACCAGCGCTCTGCCTCATACCCATCCTTTATCTTGGATGGGATTCTTTTTACAGGCGTCACTCCCAAGCACTTCCCCAGGTCGGATGCCACCGAATCCAGTGTGCCGCGCCAATTCTGCATAATCCCCTGCGTCTGCACACCCTTCAACGGCGCAACGTCGAAAGATTTCATGAGATCACAAATGAGAGTTGGGCTATCCGCACGCAGAGAATGTTGAACGAACAGTTGGCAGCTCTTATAGCCCGGCGCTGGCTTTGACAACTCTCTCAGCCCTCCTTCATCAGAGATTTCCATCAATAATTTCCCGTGCATGCCGGGAAAGTCGTCGAGGGCAAGTCTCGCCAATTGCTCCGCGTTGACGCAATCCTGCTCGTTTTGCGCAAACGCAGGGGAAAGGCCAAACGGGGTAAAAAACAGGCCCAGAAAAGTTGATAGCCCGAACAATGAAGTTTGCGCGCATTTCATTTAGCCGCCCCTCAAGATTTATCTGTAGGTCTTTGAGAGCTCGAAGAAGAACCATGCGATGCCCAGCCCCGCGAAGAACAGCAGAAATCGCAATAACGTTTGTCCCAATTTCGATTCAGCAAACCGCCAGCCGACAAGCGCTGAAATTGCGCCGAGGAGCAAATTATCCGAGACAGACCAGACATACAGAAATGCTGCCACGCCAACGAGAAAAGAAAGGCCAGATAAGACATCGCCCGACCTTTCCTCTGCACTGCGTGACTTTATCCAGTCCGGCTTTTTGTTCGGTTTAAAGGTGTGACAACGCTGGCAGACTCCCCCTGGGTATACATACTCGCGATAACAGCCTTTGCACAGTTCAAGCATTTTCGCCCCCTTCGCAATATTGCGATTGAGAATCTCACTTTACTGATCCGGCTCGTCCATTTTCGGGTGATCGATCACTGACAAGGCTGCCATTCCTTTAGCCGAGGCCAAGGGTCTACGCGTGCACGCGTGCGGGGATGTTTTGGGATTGTTCGTGCTTAGCCCGCGTAGTCGCAGAGAGGGCCCGCCTTGCCCTGCCCTGTCTCGCAGGCGATCCCGCAGAAACCGGCACTCGATACCTTCATGGGCTTCACGTCGTGTCCACCTCTCTGCCACCACTGTCGACGGCAAGGCCAGCGGTGGGGCTTATGGTGAAACGCTACGGAAATCATACTGAAGGGCCTCGACAAATCAAGCCCGATCAGGGGAATTCCCTTGTCTCGCCTCGCCACTGTATTCCGTGGCGCCAGCCCCGCTCAACATGGATGATGCAATCGTCACGCCCATGTCAATAGCGCCGGCAAGCCGGCCGCATCCAGGCACGCGAAATTGGGAACGAGTTGTTGACATTGCCCGATTGGTACAAGGCCCCGGGGCGGACTTGGATCGTGGCAAGGTTCGCCATCTCCACGGCTTACTCCCTTATGTACTTGGCCGCGCGGCGAAGCACGCACTAGTCCCCTGGCAACGTTTCGGCTGACGAAAAGCTTCAGCGTTGAGCTTGCCCGCCACTTCCGCTCGGCTCATCATCCGGCGATCAACAGCGACGACAGGGACTACCCATGACAATTTCACGCGGGAGCGACGGCCATTCGAGAGTCGAAGTCGGCACATTCATCAAGACGCCAAGCGCACATATCGTTGAGATCCTCGCGGTGGCGGGACTAGATTTCGCCGTGCTGGACGCGGAACACGCGCCGTTCGATTTCGGCACGCTGGACGCGATGCTGATTGCCGGCAAGGCGGCCGGCCTGCCTCTTTTTGTCCGGGTTCCCGACTACCAGCCTTCGACGCTTCTGCGCTCGCTGGACCTAGGGGCGACGGGCGTTCTCGTGCCTCATGTGGATACGCCGGAAGATGCGAGCATCGTGGTGGGCCGCTGTCGCTACAAAGCTGGCGTACGCGGCTACAGCGGGGGATCGCGGTCATCCGGTTATGGGGAAAAGGGCATGCTGGCGGCCATTGAGGACGCCGAGAACGTGCAGATCATGTGCCAGATCGAGAGCATAGAGGCGGTCGACAACGCCCGGGCGATTGCCGCCACGCAAGGGGTCGACGGCATCTTCGTGGGCAGGGCGGACCTGGCGTTGTCCATGGGGCTTGCGGACAGTCAACACCCTGATGTCTTGAAAGCCACGGAGCGCGCTATCGCGGCTGGCGTGGCGCAGGGAAAACGCGTTGGCGTGGTCGCCAGCAGCCTGGAGGAAAGACATCGCTACAGCGATCTCGGGGCGAGCTGGTTCCTGCATGGATCGGATCAGTCCCTCCTCAAACAGGCAGCCCGCGCGCTCATGCGCGCGTGAGGCCGAAGCCTTTCATCACGGAGATTGCAATGACTTTGGGAACCCCCTCGCTGGAGGATTTTTCCGCTATCCCGCCGCAAACCGACGAGCCCCTGCTCAAGGAATGGATCGCCCGCGGCGCCAACTTCGTCGCCTGTTACGTGCAAGCCCTTCCGGGCGCGCGCCTGGCCAGGGACGCGAGGCAAACCGACGAATACATGGTATTCGTGGTCAATGGTGCGGGGTCGATCGAGACCGCGGATTCGTCGGCCGCGCTGGCGACGGGCCGATTGGCGATCGTGCCGCCGGGACCCAGCGAACTGATCCTGACGGAGCCCAGCACCGTTTTCCTGCTGTTCTCGTCGCGCGCGGCCGATCTGGCGGCTCGGGCGGCCAACGCGGACGCCTACTCAACGAGCGCGCCCAACGTCGCGCCGCTGATGGCCTGGCCAGAGCCGGCCGACGGCTATCGGCTGCGAACCTATGACGTCGCCGCCCATGTCCGCCCCGACAGCAATATGCGCGTCTTCCGCAGTTGCAACCTGATGCTCAATATCATGTTGCCGCGGTCGGCACCACGCGACACGACCAAGCTCAGCCCCCATTCGCATATGGATTTCGAGCAGGGGTCCTTCGCGTTGCTGGGCACGTGGAAACACCATCTGCGCTATCCGTGGGGCAAGGATCTGAGCGAATGGCGCGAGGATGAGCATCGCGAGGTGGGCAGCCCTTCGATGCTGGTCATTCCGCCGCAAGTCATCCATACGAGCCGGAACATCAATGATGGGGAGGCCTGGCTGCTGGACATTTTCTCGCCCCCGCGGCTGGACTTCTCGACCCGGCCGGGAATGGTATGCAACGCGGAAGACTACCCCTTGCCTGCCTGCGTTGCCACGCCTTGAGCGGAATCAGCCAAAAGACAAGGCGTGATTCGCCTTGTTGGCCGCTTCCCGAAGCACCGGCAGGAATTTCGAGATCATTTGTTCTGCGGATGCGCGGGCGGAGACTGCGCCTACATTCATGGCTGCGATGACCTTCCCCGAGCGGTCCCGCAAGGGGACGGCCAATGAACGCAAGCCGATCTCCAACTCTTCGTCCACCAATATCCAGCCCTGCTCGCGTCCTTTGTCCAAGGCGGCGTAGAAGGCATCGCGGTCGACGATGGTCTTTTCCGTAAACGCCTGAAGCGGCCGCTCTTGCAGATACGCTTCCACCACGTGGCGAGGCTCGTAGGCGAGCAGCAGGCGCCCCATTGCCGAGACCGCGGCCGGCACCCGGCTCCCGACGCCAATGGCCATGTTCTGCACGATCCGCCGCGCTTGCGCCCGAGCGACGTACACGACGTCGGGCAGGTCCAGTACGCCGACAGATGAGCTTTCGTTCAGCTCCGACATGACTTCCTGCATGTACGGCTGCACGCGGTCCCAGAATTGGCTGGACGACAGGTAGGCGTACCCGAGCTCCATGACTGACGGCATCAACCGGAACGTCAGGCCATCCGTCGCGGCATATTTGAGCCGCACCAGGGACCCCAGCAGACGGCGGGTGGAGGCTCGCGGTTGCTTGGTGATTTCGGCGATCTCGGACAGGGTGAGAGGCCGCTGTTCACTGGCGAATGCGCGGATCACGTCCAGTCCGCGCTCAAAGGCCTGAACACCGACCTGGTCGTCTTCCGTTCGCGCCAGAATCTCGTCGCGTTTTTTCTTTGAGCGAGGCCGCCGAGCGGCCGCTATCGTTTTCTTCTGCTCTTGAGTCATGTATTGAGGTGCGCAGTGAGGAAAACCGCGTCGGCGCGGGCCGACGCGGTTCCAGGCGGCCTGATCAGGCCAGATATCCTATCACTTCATCCTTGCGCCGGCGTTCCGGATTCCGTTTTTCGGGGTCTCCAAACCCCCCTCCGCCCGGTGTCGCAAGATAGACGACGTCGCCCGGCTCAACGCGATGTTGCCGCTTCTGCTCCGCGGGGGTGAGCGCGCGTCCGTTGATCTGCAGCACGCCGGTACTGCCGTGCCGACCGCCGCAGACGCCCGGCGCCGGCGTTTGGGTGCGTTCGGCATGGAAGCCGATGACGACGGGACGCTCGCCGGCGTGCCGCAGCTGGACCTCCTGGCCCAAGCCGCCCCGGTATTCGCCGTCGCCGCCGGATCCGCCGCGCAGGCGTTTGAATTCGTAGCGCAGCGGCGACTGTTGCTCGGTCATCTCGATGGGCACGTTCGATACGTTGCTCGGCCAGCTCAGGCAGGCGTAGCCATCCCGATTGTGCAGAGCGCCGACGCCGCCATTGAAGAAAATCTTGTTCACGAAAGTGCGTCCGCCGTCGTCCTGGCCGGTGACCTGCATGCTCCACAGCGGAGAGCCGGCACCCGACATGATGAGGTGCGGCGCCGCTGTCTCGAATGCGCCGAAAATCAGGAACGGCAGGAAGTGGCCCACCAGCGTGCGGCTCTGTCCCGATTGCGGATAAGTATGGTTGAGGATCGAGCCTTCGGGCGCCGTGACTTCGATGGGCAACAGGGCCCCTTCGTTGTTGGGCAGGTCCGGCGACAACAGGCATTTCAGCGCGTACGCCGTTTGCGAGGCGGTGTAGCAGAGGGCAACGTTGATGCCGCGGTCGACCTGATTGGAAGAGCCCGCATAGTCGACCTTGATGCGCTCGCCGTCGACGTCGATCGCGACCTTCAGCGTCAGCGGTTCGCTCAGGCCATCGGCCTGGAGCGAGTACTCGTACTGCCCGTCCGGAAACTTCGCGATCGCATCGCGCATCGCCCGTTCCGTGCGGCCGATGATCTCGTCGGCCAGTTCGTCGAGCGTCTCGAACCGGTTCTCTCGCGCCAACTCGACGGAGCGCTGTTCGAGCAGTTGCAGGGCGGCGATCTGGGCCCAAAGGTCTCCGATCACCTGGTCCGGGACCCGCGTGTTCTTGCGGATCATGGCAATAAGGGTTTCGTTGGCGACGCCCGCATCCATCAGTTTCATCATCGGGACTTGCAAGCCCTCCTCGAAGATGTCGCGGACGTCGGCGGAGCCGGTCTTGCCGCCCATGTCGGGGGCGTGCGCGGTGGTGGCCACCATGCCGATGAAGCGCCCCTCGGCGAACATGGGTTTCGCCAGGGAGAGGTCGGGGAGATGGCCCGTCCCCATCCAGGGGTCGTTGGTGATGAGGATGTCGCCCGCCTTCAAGGTCTCGACCGGGAAGTGCGCCAGGAAATGCTTGACGGTCCTGGGAAGCGTGCCGATGAACGAGGGGATGCTCTCCGAGGCCTGGGCAATCGACCTGCCTTTCGTGTCGGTGACGATGCACGCGAAGTCATAGGATTCGCGGACGATGGTGGAAAACGAAGAGCGCAACAGGGCGGCACCGGCTTCGTCCGCGGCGGATACCAAGCGCTGCCACAGAATCTCAAGGGTGATGGGATCGAATTTCATGCACGGTCTCCAGTATTCAGTTCCACGGCGATGATGCCGTTTTCAAGTAGTTCGAAGCTGCCATGGCTGCCAACGATGAGGGTGGACACGGACTCCTCAACGATGGCGGGGCCCGCAACCGTCGCGCCCGCAACCAGATTGGCGCGCTGGTGCACGGGCATGTCGACCGTTTTGGCCAGGTCGGGGCAATAAGCCTTCCGGCGTACCGGCATCGTGGATTCGGTCGCGGCCTCGTCCCGCTGTTTTCCGAGTTTGGTATCGGCCGCACCCGACACGTCGATTCGCACATTCACGATCTCTATGTCATTGACGGGGGGAGTGATCGCGAAAACGCGTTTGTACTCATCTGCGAACAGCTCCCGGATCCGGTCGGGGGTCGAGTCCCCGTAGGGGCCCGCGGGCAGCTCGGTAACCAATTCGAAGCCTTGGCCGACGAATCGGAGATCCGCGTACCGACGGGTGACGAGCGCCGTGCTCGATGCGCCGCTTTCCTTGAGGGTCTGCATGGCCGATGCTTCCAGCTCCCGGTAGGCGTGTTCGAGCGTATCGATCTTGATCTGGCTGAGACGGTTCGAGAATGTCGTCACGCGGGTGACCTTGGGCGGCGCTATCAGTAGACCCAAGGCGGAAGCCACGCCCGCCGACGGCGGGCACAGCATGCGGCGAAGGCGCAGCTTCTTGGCGACGCTGTAACCGTGCAGCGGGCCTCCACCTCCCGTGACGAGCAGAGAATACTCACGAGCATCCCCTCCACGCTCGGCGATATGGACGCGGGCGGCGGCGGCCATGTTCTCGTTCACGACGTCGGTGACGCCGGGCACGCACGACGCCGCATTCATATCGAGTGTCTTGGCGACCGTGGCGAGGGCCTTTTGGGCAGCGGCTTCGCTGATCTTCATCGTGCCGCCGGCAAACGTGTCCGGATTCAGGTAACCCAGGCACAAGTTCGCGTCGGTCACCGTCGGATGCTCGCCGCCTTTCTGATAGCACGCCGGACCAGGCTGCGAGCCGGCGCTGCGCGGGCCGACCTTGAGCAGACCCAGGTGATCCACGTGGGCAATGCTGCCGCCACCCGCGCCGATTTCGATCAGTTCGATCGTGGAAATCTTGATGGGCAGGCCGCTGCCCGTGCGGAATCGCTTCTGACGGGCGGCTTCGAATGTGTAGGCCACCAGCGGCTCGCCGTCCTCGATCACGCTGAGTTTCGCAGTGGTCCCGCCCATGTCGAACGCCAGGATTTTCGTTTCGGAAACATCCCGGCCGAATTGCGCGGCAACCAAGGCGCCGGCGGCGGGCCCGGATTCGAGCAACTGGACCGGCAGGCGCTTCGCTTCTTTGGTATGCACGAGTCCGCCGTTCGATTGCATGAGGAAAAGCGGCGCCGTGATGCCCTCTTGCCGAAGGCTGTCCTCCAGGGACGAGATGTAGCGGTCGGCCAGCGGTTTGACGTAGGCGTTGGCGACCGTGGTGGAGAACCGCTCGTATTCCCGGATTTCGGCGACGACGGCGGCGGAACTCGAAATGGCGATGCCGGGCAGTTGCGCCTGGAGCATCTGGACCGCGGCGGTTTCATGCTCCGGATTGCAATAGGAGTGCAGGAAGGCGACGGCGATGGACTCCACGCCGAGCGTCTTGAGCCTTTGCCCGGCCGCCAGGAGTTGGCCTTGATCCAGGGAACGGGATATGGATCCATCGGGTTCCGTGCGCTCGGCGACTTCCAGTCGGAGTTCGCGTGGCACGAGAGGCTCGATGAGATCGAGGAAGTTGTCGTACAGGTCATAGCGGCGCTCGCGGCCGATTTCCAGCACATCGCGAAAACCTTCGGTCGTGATCATGCCCGTGACAGCGCCGCGCCGCTCGATGAGGGCATTCGTGAACAACGTGGTGGCGTGGACGACTCGCACGACTTGCTGCGGCTGCACGGCGCACCGCTTGAGCAGAATCCGTACGCCTCGCAGGACGCCCAGTTCCGGCTGGTCTGGCGTCGTCAGTTCCTTATGGCTGAAGTGGTCGCCGGACTGCACGTCCAACAAGACGATGTCGGTGAAGGTGCCGCCAATGTCGACACCTAGCGAATAGTGACCCATTGTCATCTCCAAAAAACGAACAAATGTTCAGTTCAGAATTACATTTGGCGATTCTAGGCTAGTCTGGTCTACTTTTTCTAGCCTTTATGGGCAGTATCTTCCTCCTCCATGAGCCTCAAATTTTCGTATTTTGTTCTATAAATCAATAATTTGGCCGCGTAACACGAAATCGGAAAGTACTAAAAACGCCCATTTGTTCGTTTTTATGATAATTTTGCGTAAACCAACTCTAGGAACGATGAAAGACCATGGTCCACACCATTCAATCCCATCTGCTTGCGGGGGTGCCCGCGTCGCAGAGCATTGCTGCCGGACAACGGGCCCGCGATTTGAAGGCCGCCGGTCACGACATCGTTGCGGTGACGGTGGGCGAACCCGATTTCGCCACGCCGCCGGAAGTGATCGAGGCGGCGTTCGCCGCGGCGCGCGACGGGCAGACGAAGTACACGCCCGTGTCCGGAACGGTAGGGCTACGCCAGGCGATCGCGCGGAAGTTCCAGCAGGAAAACGCCCTCGTCTATGATCCGAGCGCGGAGATCCTGGTGGGAACCGGCGCCAAGCAGGTGATTTACGACGCGCTGATCGCAACGCTGAATCCAGGCGACGAAGTCATCATCGTCGCCCCGTATTGGGTGTCTTACCCGAGCATCGCCCGGATGGCCGGCGCCACCCCGGTCTTCATCGAAGCCAGCCCGGAGCATGGCCTCGTGCCCACGGCGGCGCAGCTTGAAGCGGCGATCACGCCTCGGACGCGATGGCTCATGTTGAACTACCCCAACAACCCCAGCGGAGCGATCGCAAGCCGGGAGCAATACGCCGCGCTTGCAAAAGTGCTGGAGCGTTACCCGGACATTCTGGTGATGTCCGATGAAATTTATGAGCACATCCGGTTCGATGGCTCGGCGTTCATTTCCTTCGGAGCGATCACGCCCGAGATGCGCGAGCGCACGCTTGTGGTCAACGGCGTATCCAAGGCATTCGGCATGACCGGCTGGAGAATCGGGTATGCGGGAGGGCCGCGCGCCCTCATCGCGGCCATGACCAAGTTGCAGTCCCATGTGACCGGAGGGGCCAGCGCGGTAAGTCAGGCCGCAGCGCAGGCCGCCTTGCAGATGGATCCGGCGATCCTGGCGCAGCGGGCCGCCATCTATGAGCAGCGCCGCGACTTGGTGTGCGGCCTGCTGGCGGCGTCCCCGGCGCTTGATGTGGTCCGGCCCAGCGGCGCATTCTATGTATTTGTCCGCGTCCGCGACACCGAAGTGCTCGGCGGGCGGCCAGTGGATGACTTCCTGCTGGACCATGGCGTCGCGGTGATTGCTGGGGAAGCGTTCGGGTCGCCGGGCTGGTTCCGCATTTCCATTGCCACGCACGACGCCGATCTGCGGGCAGCGTGCGCCCGTATTTTGTCCGCGTTCTCACGTTGAACCAGGGGGAGGGACCAGCCATGGCATCCGTTCAGCCAGTCAATGCCGCCATTCGGGTCATCGAGCTGCTACAGGCGATGAACCGCCAGCCGGTCTGCTCCATCCATTGGCTCTACCAGGCAACCGGAATGCCAAAGCCGACCATCGTGCGCCTGATGCAGACGCTGGCGTCGCGCAACATCGTCCGCCACGCTCCGCAATATGGCGCGTACATGCTGGCTTCGGAGGTCACCTCCCTTTGTTCCGGCTATCACGGAACGCCCCGCCTGGTCGACGCCGGGGCGGGTCCCCTGGATGCGTTCACCGAGGAACATCGATGGCCCGTCGCTCTGGCGGTATTCGATCATGACGCAATGGTGGTGCGTTACAGCACCATCCCCCACTCCCCTTTGTCGCTGCATCAGTCCACGATAAACATGCGCTTGAGCCTGGCGAGCCGCGCTCTGGGCCGCGTCTATCTCGCGGCCTGCAGTCCGCAAGATCGCGCGACGATCCTGAAAATTCTAGAGGGCTCCACCGATCCGGAGGATGCGCCCGCCAAGGATGGAGCAACGTTCGCCGCTGAGCTCGATCAGGTCGCCGCGCTGGGTTATTCCCTCAGGGCGCCAGGCATTCGCCCGATCTCCTCGACGCTCGCGGTGCCGGTCTATGACGACGGCAGGGTTGCCGCCGCAATCGGCATGACGTGGATCTCGTCCGCCTTGCAGGTGCAAGACGCCATTCGGCGATACCTCGAACCCCTGCGGGACGTTTCGCGCGAGATCTCGGCCAATCTCGGCAAGCGCGGCTCGGCGGCCATCGAAATTTCGGACAGCGGAAAGTCGTGACGACGATGTAGGCGCGGCTCACCCTATCAGCTAGATTCTGACCCACGCCATGCGATGCGCAGGCAGAAACGTATATCAAGGGGAAAACATGTTCCGGAAAGTATTCGCGGCCCTGGCATTGGGGCTGTCCTGTTCTTCGATGACCATGGCCACGGCCGCGGCTGGCGCCTGGCCAGAGCGCCCCGTCACATTGATCGTGCCTTGGGCGGCGGGCGGCAGCACGGACACCTTGGCGCGTATTCTGAGCCAGGATCTCGGCAGGCGGCTCCATACTACGGTCGTCGTCGAAAATCGGCCGGGAGCCGGCGGGACGATCGGATCCTCTTACGTCGCGCGATCTGCGGGGGATGGGTACACCTTCCTGCTGGGCGTTTCCGGCGATCAGGTCAATGCCGAGTTTTTATATCCCAAGCTGCAATACAGCCCGGAAAAGGATCTGGCTCCGGTGAGCCTGATCGCCGGCGAGGCGCTCGTCTTCGCCGCGCGCAAGGACTTCCCGGCTGACGGGGTGCAGCAATTCATCGATGCCGCGAAGAAGGGCACGGTCTCTTTTGGCACCTCCGGTGTGGGATCGACGGGCCACCTCGCCGGCGAACTTCTGAATCGAAAGATAGGAGGAAGCCTGCAGGCTGTTCCCTACAAGGGAGGGGCGCCCGCCGTGACCGACACGATGGCCGGCCACCTGGACGTCGTCATCGTCAGTCCGATTGCCGTAGCGCAGCAGATCAAAACGGGCCAGCTGAAAGGCATTGCCACGACGTCTTCAGCGCGGCTGCCCGTGCTCTCTTCGGTGCCGACTTTCAAGGAGTCGGGGATCGACCTTGAGGTGCACACCTGGTACATGCTGATGGCGCCCGCCAAGACGCCTGCCGACGTGATCGCGCAGATGAACGCAGCGCTGAACGAGGCCTTGGCCGACAAGGAAGTCGAATCGAAAATAGCCGAACTAGGTGCCGCGGCCAAGGGTTCCAGCCCCGCGGAATTGGCCGAATTGCTTGCACAGGAACGCAAGCGGTGGGGGGGTCTGATCAACGAAGCAGGCCTGAAAGCCCAGAATTGACATCCCAAGCACGGCGGCATTGCAAAGGGGAGCGGCGTCCGGCGCATAGCCCCCGCCCTGCTGCCCAGGCATGAGCGGCTATACGAGCGTGCCCGCCCCATTTCGCCTCCGCACCTTCCGTGGATGCGCGACTCAATGAACTCCCCACTCGATCGGCGGCAAAGCGTGACACTCCTCGCGGATGGCCGCCTTCCAGAACCTCGATGGCCATCAGGGTATCGATGACGAAAGCCCTGGGGTCATAGCCGCGCCCGCCATATCGGACGTCAACATCGGTCACGTCGAAATTAATATCCGAATACGAGATTGTTAAATTGCATACGATTCTATAGAATCGCATGCATAACTCGTTAGGAATAATTTCATCTTGATCATGCTCGACTCCCCCGATTCCGCGGACCACGTCTATCGCGCCGTGCGTGCGCACGTTCTTTCCCTGGTCCGCGACATCAGCGAACCGGTCAGAGTGCGCGAGGAAGAGTTGGCCCGAAAGCTGGGCGTCAGCCGCACGCCGGTCCGGGAGGCACTGCTCCGGCTGGGGCAGGAAGGCCTCCTGAAAATGGAGCGGCATCGTGGCGCACTGCTTTCCCCCCTGACGCACGAGCAGTACGTGGAGTGGCTGAAGCTGCGTGTCGAACTGGAAGGGTTTGCCTCGCGAGAGGCCGCGATGAATGCGTCCCAGCGAGATGTCGACGCGCTGCGGAAAATTTTCGCGCCGTTCAATGATGAGAACCTGGATGTGCTCATCGACGAGTACTCGGCGGCGAACGTCGATTTTCACGCGGCCTTGATCCAGTTGGCATCCAACAAACTGCTGGAAAAAGTGTGGGAGCTGTTCGGCCACCGCGACATGCTCAAAACCAAAACGATCAAGCGGCTCAGCCGCGCTCGCCAGTCTCTCAGCGAACACTTGGCGCTCATTGACGCCATCGAAAAGCGGGACGCGCGCGAGGCCGAACGTATCGCTCGCAGTCACGTTGAAGAACTCCTGAACCACGTTTCCATGAATAACCAAACCAACGAACCGAAGGACCGGTAAAGATGAGACTGCTTACATTCGTCCACGGGCGCTCGACGCGCCTGGGCGCGCTGATCGATGATTCCAAGGTGATCGATCTCACCGAGGCGTGGACGCTTCTGCCACACCCGCTGTCAGAGTTGGCCGCGCCCGTCCAGGTGGCCGACGTCATCGACATGGGCGATCGCGCCATCGACGCCCTGGACCGGATCCTGGAGCAGGCCGCCGCCACCGCCAGCCCTGCGCCCCTCGACGCTGGGCAGCTTGAATTCCTGGCGCCGATTCCCCGGCCGCGCAAGAACATCTTTTGCGTCGGGCGCAACTATCGCGCCCATATCGTCGAAGGCAATCTCGCCCGCGGGCGTCCCGCCGACGATTTCCCCAAGGCGCTGGAACTCTTCAGCAAGCCCCCTACCGCGGTCGTCGGCCACAAAGCCGACGTCAGCCGGCATGCGCAGTACACCAAGCTGCTGGACTATGAGATCGAGCTGGGCATCGTGATCGGCAAGGCAGGGCGCGACATCAGCGCCGAAAATGCCCGCGACCACGTGTTCGGCTACACCATCGTGAACGACATCACCGCGCGCGACCTGCAGGCGCTGCATGGGCAGTGGTTCAAGGGCAAGTCGCTGGACGGCACCTGCCCGATCGGGCCGGTCATCACCCTGGCGCGCGCGATTCCCAATCCCAACGACCTGAGCCTAGAGCTCGACGTCAACGGGGAAATCCGCCAATCGGCGAACACTTCCGACATGCTGTTCGACGTCTCCGCGATCATCGCGACCCTCTCGCAGGGCATGACGCTGGAACCGGGCGACATCATTGCGACCGGCACGCCGTCGGGCGTCGCGCTCTCGCTGAATCCGCCCCGCTCGCTGGAGGCCGGCGATGTCGTGAAGGCTCGCATCGAGTCTATCGGTGAACTTGTTGTCCAGATCAAGTAAGGATGCCGCCATGCGCATGAAAATACTTCGCACCGCCCTGATCGCTTTCACTTCCTTGATGCTGGCGCCTGCCTCCAGCTTCGCGCAAGCGTATCCGAGCAAACCCATCACCATCGTCGTCCCCTTCCCCGCCGGCGGCACGCTCGACAACCTGGCCCGGACCCTGAGCCAGAAACTCGGCGACAACCTCAAGCAATCGGTGATCGTCGACAACAAGCCGGGCGGCGGCACCGTGATCGGCACCGAACGCGTCGCGCGAGCGCAGCCCGACGGCTACGTGCTGGGGATGGTGGCGAACAGCTTCGCGATCAACCCCAGCCTGCACACCGATTTGCGCTACGACACGGAGAAGGATTTCGCGCCGGTATCCTACCTGGCGTATACGCCCCATATCCTGGTCGCGAACCCCGACGTGCCCGTGAAAACGCTGCAGGATGTCATCGCCCGCGCGAAGGCGCAGCCGGGCAAAGTCACGTTCGGCTCTTTCGGCAGCGGCACCTCCAGCCACATCGCGATCGAAATGCTGAAGAAGCAGGCCGACATCGACGTGCTGCACATCCCGTACAAGGGCCAGGCGGCCGCGCTCACGGATCTGCTGGGCGGCCACGTGGACATGATGTTCGCCAACGTGCCGGATGTCCTGCCGCATATCGCCTCGGGCAAGCTGCGCGCGATCGCGGTCGTCAACGATCAACGCCTGAACACCGCCCCCGACGTGCCGACCTTCAAGGAGGCCGGACTGGACGGCTTCAAGTCCAACTCCTGGTATGGGCTGGTCGCGCCGGCCGGCACGCCGGACGAGGTCGTCAAGAAACTCAGCGTCGAATTCACTCGCATCCTCGCCTTGCCGGACGTGCGCGCGCAGCTGGCGGAGCAGGGCCTGGTGCCGCTGGGCACGACGCCGGAGGAGTTCTCGCGCCACATCAAGGCCGAGATCGCCAATGCTTCGGAAATGGTGAAGAAATCCGGCGCCACGGCGCAATAGCGCCGCGTTCAAGACAAGCAGCACCCCAACTATCCATTCCCCAAGGAGATAATCATGGCCAAGGAAATCATTCGTTCCGACAAAGTGACGCCCCCTCTCGCGCCCCTGTCCCCCGCGGTGCGCTCGAACGGGTTCGTGTTCGTGTCGGGCCAACCGGCCTTCTTCGACGATCGCCAGATCGCCGAGAACGACTTCGATGCCCAGATGCACCAGGTGATGGCCAACGTGAAGGCCCTGCTGGAAGCGGCGGGATCGAGCCTGGACAAAATCGTGAAGGCCAACGTCATCCTGAAGCACGCCAGCGATTTCGCCCGCATGAACGAGATCTACCGCAGCTACTTCCCGGACGGCAACTACCCGGCCCGCACCACCATCGAGGCCTCGATGGGCAACCCGTTGTTCCTGCTGGAAATCGAGTGCACCGCTGAAGCGTAAGCCGCAGCAAAAGGCCGACGCAATGTCGGCCTTTTTTCATCCGGCCAGGCAAGCGCCAGGCCGGGATCGACAACCCCGTTCGCTCGGCGCTACTTCGCCCACTCGGTGGGCGGCAAAGCGGCGATCGAACGGGTCGCCATCGCCTCGGTGTGCTTCAGATGTGCAATCGTCAGGCGCCGGGCCTCGTCGGCATTCTGGTCGCGGATAGCTTCATAGAGCTGCTGGTGCTGGTGGATCGACTCCTTGCGCTCGTCCCATTCCGCCACGAAGAAGTAACGGCACAGCCGAAATTCCAGTTCCTGGATGACCGAGAACGCCAGCGCATTGTCAGCGGCCTGCGCGATCAAGGTATGGAATTGCGAGTTGACCCGCGAGCAGCACACGAAATCGTTGCGCTCGACCGCCCGCTCCCCTTCCTCCACCAGCGCCAGCAATTGCTGCAGGTGGTTGCTGCGGCGCCGATGGGCGGCCATCGCCGTGATTTCCGGCTCGACGATCTGGCGCAGTTCGAAGAGTTCGTGCAACTCGGCGACCGACAGGCCTCGCACATAGGTGCCGCGGCGCGGCGCCGATTCGACCCAGCCCTTGGCCTCCAGGGCTTTCAAGGCTTCGCGCACCGGGATCTTGCTGACGCCGAACCGCTCCGCAAGGTCGTCGATCAACAGACGTTCCCCTGCGCGTAGCTCGCCCGTCACGATCTGTTCAAAGAGCGTTTCATAGACGCCGCCAGGACGTGACGCGTGGTTTTCCGCGCTGTCTGAAGCAGAGCGCAGGCGTTCTGCAAGTGCCATGCAATTCCCCAAAATTAGCTGGCGCAACGAGGCCAGATTCCACTTGACATGCTACCACGCCACATATATCCTTTTTTCACTTCGTATACTATTTAATGATTTCGTATATGTAGTGGCCAATTCGTATATACAAGGAGACAGTGTGAACATCACCAAGTCCAGCAAGTCCAGCAAACTAGCCTGTTTCCTTCGCGCAGCCTGTGCGACAGGGCTCCTGGCCAGTGCCCTGGGTGTCGCCAATGCGGCGTCCTACCCGTCGCGCCCCGTCACCATCGTGGTGCCTTTTGCCGCCGGCGGCGGCTCCGACATCGTCGCGCGCCTGGTCGCGCAGCAGTTGAACGATGAATACCAGCAACCCTTCATCGTCGAGAACAAGCCGGGCGGCAGCACGCAGATCGCCACGCGCTTCGTGATCAACGCGCCGGCCGACGGCTACACCCTGCTGCTGGCCTCGACATCGGTGGTCAACAACGCCTACCTCTACAAGAATCTCAACTACGACGCCGCGCGCTCGCTGCGCCCGGTCATCGGCCTGGTCGACGTGCCCGCCTTCCTGGTGGCGGGCGCCAATGTGCCGGCCAAGAACGTCAAGGATTTCCTGGCCGCCGCCGGCCCGCTCTCGAACAGCAACCGGCTTTCCTTCGGTTCGGCCGGCACGGCGAGCACCCTGCACCTGGCCGGCGAATGGTTCAACCAGGTCGCGGGCCTGAAAGGCGTCCATATCCCCTACAAGGGCAGCGGCCCGGCGGTTGTCGCGCTGGCCAGCGGCGACGTGGACTATTCCTTCGAGAACCTGGCGCCCGCCCAGGCGCAGATCGCCAGCCAGCGCGTGCGCTTGCTGGCAATCGCCGGACCGACCCGCTTCCCCACGCTCCCCGACGTGCCTACGCTGAAAGACTTCGGCCTGCCCGCCACGGACATGGCCAGCTGGTTCGTGCTGATGGCGCCCGCCGCGACGCCCGACGGCGTCGTCGACCAGTTGAATGCGTCGGTAAACCGCATTCTTTCCAAACCGGAAATCCAGAAGCGGTTCCTGGAGCTGGGCCTCATTCCCACGGGAGGTACCCCGCAGCAGCTGGCAGACCGCATGCGGGCCGACAGCGAAAAGTGGATCTCCATCATCAAGGCCGGCCACGTCACCGTGGACCAATGACACAGCGGCCGCAGACTTCCCCATCGAGGTAATCCCCATGCATCCCCCCCTCACCCCAGGCATCGTGGGCGTAGCCTGCGTTCCCCACGCCCCTCAGTTCCTGTCGCAACCGGACACCGAAGACCTGGAGCAGGTCCGGCGCGTGCGCCTGTCCATGGAGCAGGCAGGACAACGCCTGCGGGCCCTGCAGCCCGATTGCATCATCGTGCTTGCGAACGACCATGGCGACCACTTCGTGACGCACTCGGTCCCCGCGTTCTGCCTGCATGCCGCCGCGAGCGCCGACGGCATGCACAAGCATCGCGGCGAGTGGACGCTGGATCCATCCATGGGCTATCGGCTGGTGCGGGCAATGGAAGAGGAGAGCTTCGATCTCGCCTATACCCTGTCGGCCAAGCTGCCCACGGCGTTCACCATCCCGTACGAATTCATGGGTTTCGGCCGCGACGTGCCGATGACGCCGATCTTCGTCAACGCCTACATCCCGCCGCAGCCGTCCGCGTTGCGCTGCCATGCCTTCGGCCAGGCGCTGGCGCGCGCGGTGTCGCGCATGGGGCGGCGCGCCTTGCTGATCGCCAGCGGCGGGCTGTCGCACTATCCGGGCACCGAGCACTACTCCCACCCCGACGTGGACACGGACCGCCAACTGTATGAGCAAATGCGCGCCGGCAATCTCACCGGCCTGCTGGCGCTGGACGAACAGGCGCTGGACCGCAGCGGCAACCTGGAGCTGCGCGCCCCCTTGATCGCCGCCGGCGCCATGGGCAATCGGAAGCCCTTCATGGCCACCTTCGAACCGTCGTGGCATCACACCTACAGCGTCATGGCGTGGGACCTGACGGAAGACCGGCAGCCCGAGGCCCTGATCTACCCGGAGCTTTCGCCGCAGCGCGTTCCCCTGGTCGAGGCCCTGTATCGCCTGCGTAGCGATCCCGACGCGGCCCGCCGCTACCTGGCCGACCCCGCCGCCTGGTGCGACGGCTACGCGCTCAACCCGGATGAGCGCGCCGCGCTGATCGAGATGAACCCCGAACGCCTGCGGGACGAGTTCTCCATCCATGCCTTGTTGACCTCCGGCGCCGCCACGCAGCTGCGCATCCTGCGCGAACGCGCCTGAACCTCGCTTCACAGGGAAACACCGTGCCCCACGGCTCCTTCGCATCCACCCGCGATGCCACCCGGGCCGCCGGCCCGGCCGTCCCCGATACCCGCCTGGCCAAGACTCACGCGCCGCCGCCCGGCAGCGCCAACCCGCCATCACGGGGGCAGTCATGAGCGGGCCGCTACGCCCCCGGGCCAGCCGCTACGGCCAACGCTTCGGCGTCGCCACGGGCCACCACCTCGCGACGCGCGCCGCAGCCACGCAACTGGAGCGCGGCGGCAGCCTGGTGGACGCCATGATCTCGGCCTCCGCCGTGCTGACTGTCGTGCTCCCGCACGCGACCTCGCTGGGCGGCTGCGGCATGATGCTGATCCACGATGCCGCCAGCGGCCGCACCCAGGCCCTCAACGGCTCGGGCATCGCGCCGGCGCAGGCCACGCCCGCCCGCTACGACGGCGCCATCGACGCCAGGGGACCGCGCAGCTGGATCACGCCCGGACTGGTACGCCTGTGGGCCCAGGCTTATCGCCGCCACGGCCGGCTGCCCTGGTCGGCGCTGTTGCAACCCGCCATCGACCTGGCAGCCGACGGAGTTCCCTTCTCCAGCGAGTTGGCGCGCAACCTGCATCTGGCCAGTCCCCAGGTGCGCCAGCAACCGGGTTTCGATGCGGCTTTCCGGATCGGCCGGGCGGACCGCGAGGCCGGCGTCCCCTGGCGCCAGGCGGCGCTGGGCGCGACGCTGGACCGCATTGCCGCGCAAGGCGAAGCGGGCTTCTACCAGGGGCCGGTGGCCGAGGCGCTCTGCCGCTTCGCCAGCGAGACCGGCGGCCTCTTGCTAGCCGACGATCTGCAACGCATCACCGCCGATTGGCGCGAGCCCATACACCAAGGCTATGGCAGGTTCAGCGCCTCGGTCATGCCGCCCAACTCCGTGGGCCCCCTCATGTTGGCCCAGTTGCAACGCCTGCGCGATGGGTTCGACCAGGGCCGCGATCCCAGACTCCTGGCGCAGATCCTTCAGGCGCGCACCATCCTGCCCGCCTTGCACGATCGCATTGCCGACCCGGATGCGTCCTGGCCCTGGCAGGGACTCGGGGCTGGCGGCGAATTGCCGCCCCAGCGTCCGGACGACCCCGGCGATACCGCAGGCATCGTCCTGGTCGATCGCGAGGGAAACGGGCTGGCGATGCTGCAGAGCGTCTTCCAACCTTTCGGCAGCGGTTGCGTCGACCCTGCCACGGGCGTGCTGATGAACAATCGGCTGAGCGAATTCAGCCTCGATCCGGCGCGGCACAACTGCCTGGCCCCCGGCAAGCGCCCTGTGCACACCCTCAATCCCTATCTGGTCTGCCACCGCGGCAGGCCGGTGCTGTTCGCCGTTTCACCCGGCGGCGTCAGCCAGACCACCACCGGCGTGCAGTGCATTTCGAACGCAATGATCGACGGCATGCGATTGCCCGAAGCCATCGACGCGCCGCGCTGGAGCATCGCGCGCGACGGCCAGATCATGTGCGAACCCGGCTTTTCCCCCATCGTGGTCGAGCGCCTGCGCGCCGCCGGAATCGGCGTAGTGACCGATACCCTGCACCCCTTCTATTTCGGCTCGATAAAGGCCGTGCGCCTGCACCCGCAAGGCGTGCTGGAGGCCGCCGCGGATCTGCGCCGCGAAGCCGACGCCGTCGCCTGGTAAGCAAAACACCTTGACGGCCGCTTCAATCAAAGTATACTTAATCTCAATTTAGTATACTTTGATTGAAAGATCCGGCGCCCGTCGTCACCGAGGCGAGCCTGGATCGATCAACGGACACCGCAAACCCCGCGGGCGGAAGCCGCCTCTCCCCACCGCGCTTGCACAGGAGTGACTACTCGATGGAACGACTACGCTTTGGCATCTGCGGACTGGGGTTCGCCGGTTCCGTGCTCATGGCTCCCGCCATGAAGCAGCACCCGAAAGCGGCGATCGTCGCGGCTTGCGATCCCAATCCCGAGACCCGCGCCGCCTTCGGCAAGGACTACGGAATTCCGACGTACGAGAATCTGGCGGCAATGCTCGACGGCACGGAGCTCGATGCCGTCTACGTGGCCTCGCCCCATCAATACCACTGCGAGCACGTCGTCCTGGCCGCCGAGCGCGGCAAGCACATCATCGTCGAGAAGCCGCTGACGCTGAACGACGAAGACGCCCGGAAAATGGTCGAGGCCGCCGCGCGCTGCCGGGTTCAACTCGTCGTCGGCACCTCGCGCAGCCACGATCCCGTCGTGAAGACCATGCGCGACATCGTCCAGAGCGGCGAGGTCGGGCGCCTGGCGATGATCAACGCCTGGAACTACACGGACTACCTCTATCGGCCTCGCCGTCCCGAAGAGCTCGACACGGCGCAGGGCGGCGGCATTCTCTTCAGCCAGCTGCCGCATCAGCTGGACATGATCAAGATCATCGCCGACGCCACCATCGTCTCGGTGCGCGCGGCGGCGGGTCAACTGGACGCCCGGCGGCCGACCGAAGGCCATTGCGCCGCCTTCGTCACGCTGTCCAATGGCGTCTTCGCCACCCTCGTCTACAGCGGCTACGACCATTTCGACAGCGACGAACTGCAGTTCTGGATCGCCGAAAGCGGGCGCCCCAAGCAGCCGAAGCACGGCCATTCGCGCAAGCTCCTCGCCGGACTCTCCGCCGAGCAGGAAGCGGCCCTGAAGACACAGCGCCTGGGCTATGGAGGCCCGGTGGCGCAAAGCTATGCGGCAACGGAAGACAGCCGCAAGCAACCGCATTTCGGCATCTTCATCGCCACCTGCGAACGGGGCGACCTGCGCCCCAACCCGGACGGCGTCACCGTCTATGGCAACGATGGTCCGCGCGACGTGCCCGCCCACGCCGGGCGGGGAGCCTATGGACAGGGCGACACCATAGACGAGCTTTACGACGCCATCGCCGGCGCCCAGCCGGCGCTGCGCGATGCCGCCTTCGGCCGCAATACCGTCCTGGCCTCGCTCGCCATCCTGGAATCGTCGAGAACCGGACGCGAAATCTCCATCCCCCCGCAGGACATCCCCTGCTCGCCGGCCCGATGACTCCCGGGCCCCCTTCATTGCGCCAACCCAAGGATAAGTCATGACCCAGCACGAAGACCCTTATCGCATCCTGACGGCCGTCGGTCCCGGCACGCCGATGGGTAACTTGTTCCGCCGCTTCTGGCTGCCCGCGCTGACCAGCGACGAACTGCCGGCCCCCGACTGCACGCCGGTGCGCATCCGCATCCTCTGTGAAGACCTCATCGCCTTTCGCGACACCCAAGGCCGGGTCGGCATCGTGGACGCCTATTGCCCCCACCGGCGCGCGCCGCTGTACTTCGGCCGCAATGAAGAATGCGGCCTGCGCTGCGTTTATCACGGCTGGAAATTCGACGTGAACGGCGAATGCGTGGATATCCCCAACATCGTCCCGCCGGACAACTTCATTGCGCTCAAGCAGAAGGCCAGCATCAAGAGCTATCCGGTCCAGGAAAGCGGCGGACTGGTCTGGGTGTACATGGGCCCCAAGGAACGCCAGCCCGCGCTGCCCGGCATGGAATGGGTGTCGCTGCCCGACGAGCAGGTCAAGTGTTCGCGCTGGCTGCACCGGAGCAACTGGCTGCAGGCCGCCGAAGGCGAGATCGATACCTCGCACATCAGCTTTCTGCACAGCCGGGTCAACGTCACCAAGAACTCGCCCGACTGGCAGCGCCTGGCGCAGGATGGCGCGCCCCAGATCACCGTGAGGGAAACCGACTACGGCTTCGTGTACGGCTCGCGCCGCAATTACGAAGGGCAGTACTTCTGGCGCGTAACGCAATGGATGCTGCCCATGTGGAGCGCGGTGCCGCGCTCCATCAACGACCCCATTCTGGCGGGCCGGGCCTGGGTGCCGATCGACGACTACACGACGACCGGCTTCGGCTACGTCTATTCGCCCGACGGTCCCCTGCCCCCCGAAACCCTGGCGGAAGTGGCGGCCGGCGAACGCTTCCCGCCCCGTTCCGACAAAGGCACGTTCCGGCTCCCGCATGGGTACGTCATCGACACCTATCTGCCCCAGGCCAACATCGAAAACGACTTCCTCATCGATCGCGACCTGCAACGGACCACCAGTTTCACCGGCATTCTCGGCGTCAACGAACAGGACCGCGCCCTCCAGGAATCGATGCTCAGCGTGGCCGGCCACGCCGGCATCGTCGACCGCTCCGAAGAACGGCTGGTCAAGTCCGACCTGCCCATCATGGCGGCGCGGCGCATGCTGATGCGCCTGGTCAAGGAACTGGATCAGGGCGTTGAACCCGCTGCGGTGGCCAATGCCGACAGCTATGGCGTGCGCGGGATCGCCAAGCTGTCGCCCATCGCCGACTTCGACGAATTCATGCAGCAGCATGCCGACTACATGACGCCCCTGACGACAACCGCGACCTGATCCCCGGAACGCGGATCCCCACGGCGGCGCAGGCCTGCGCCTGCACCGCCGGCAATCATGCCTTACGGCCACGCCCATGCAACATTCCCCAACGATTCTCAGCGAGGCAACAGGAGACGCTCCCATGGATATGAGCAACCCGCCGCCGCAGGCCGCATCGGCCGCCAAGCTCCAGGCGCGCATCCATTCGATCGCGCTGGAAGCCGAAGGCATCTATCTCCTGGATATCCGCCCCGTCCGGGAGCAGCAGTTTCCCGCCGTCGAGCCCGGCGCCCACATCGATCTCCACCTGCCCAACGGATTGACGCGCAGCTACTCCACCGTGAACGCGCCTGGCGACCAGGGCCGCTATCTCGTCGCCGTCAAGCACGAAGCCTCAGGCCGCGGGGGCTCCCGCTACATCCACGCGGAACTGCGGGTCGGCCAGGACATCGCCATCGGCGGCCCCCGCAACAATTTCAGCCTGCGCGAAGACGCCAGACACTCCGTCCTGATCGCCGGCGGCATCGGCATCACGCCGATCTACAGCATGGTTCGCCGGCTGGAACAGCTCGGATGCTCCTGGGAACTGCACTACGCCGCCCTAGACCGCGAACATGCCGCATTCGCCGCGCGCCTGCAGGCGCTGCAACCCCGGGTTCGCTTCTATTTCGCCGCGGAACAGCCCGGCCGCCCTCCGCTCGACTTGCGGCAACTCATTGCCGACAGCCGCAAGGACGCCGACTTCTATTGCTGCGGCCCGCAAGGCATGCTGGCGGATTTCGAGGCCGCCGCCGCTCATCTCGCGCCCGAACGCGTCCACGCGGAATACTTCAGCGCGGTCGAGGCCCCCGCCGTCGAAGGCGGATTCGAGATCGTCCTGAACCGCACCCAAAAGTGCGTCACCGTCCCGCCCGGCGCGACCATACTCGACACCATCATGAAACTGGGCGTCGACGTCCCGTATTCCTGCATGGAAGGCGTCTGCGGCAGCTGCGAAGTCCGCGTGCTCGAAGGCACGCCCGATCACCGCGATCTCATCCTCAGCAAAGAAGAACGGCAGAAAAACGACCGCATGATGATCTGTTGTTCCGGGGCCAAATCCAACCGCCTCGTGCTCGACCTGTAGGCGCCACGGCGCGGCAACGCCGCGCTCAAGGCAAACAGCCCCCAAACTACCTATAAGGAGATAATCATGGCCAAGGAAATCATTCGTTCCGACAAAGTGACGCCCCCTCTCGCACCCCTGTCCCCCGCGGTGCGCTCGAACGGGTTCGTGTTCGTGTCGGGCCAACCGGCCTTCTTCGACGATCGCCAGATCGCCGAGAACGACTTCGATGCCCAGATGCACCAGGTAATGGCCAATGTGAAGGCCCTGCTGGAAGCGGCGGGATCGAGCCTGGACAAAATCGTGAAGGCCAACGTCATCCTGAAGCACGCCAGCGATTTCGCCCGCATGAACGAGATCTACCGCAGCTACTTCCCTGACGGCAACTACCCGGCCCGCACCACCATCGAGGCCTCGATGGGCAACCCGCTATTCCTGCTGGAAATCGAGTGCACCGCTGAAGCGTAAGCCGCAGCCCAAGGCCGACGCAACGTCAGCCTTTTTCGTTCAACCGCGCAAGCGCCCCGCCCTGGATCGACAAACTGATCACCGGGAGCGACCCGAACGAGGTGACTTTCCAATCGTTGAACGAATCCACCTTTCATAGCCGGTGGGTCAAAAGTCACCAAAGACAAAGGCCTTACAGAGCAACCTCTGTAAGGCCTTGATTTTTGGTCGGAGCGGCGGGACTCGAACTCACTCCCTCTGCTCCAAATATGGCTAATACGGCAGAGGAAGGGAGAAATTTGAGGGCATATGACGAGATATCCGAAACCCGGAAAAGGTGCGCGGTGGAGGTGGACCGTCAACGGAGACTCACATACACCGATGATCAATGCGCTGGGTGTACTGGGATGGGGCGTTGGCGGCATTGACGCCGAAGCGGCGCTGCTGGGACACGCATAACCGCCAGGCAACTGCTTGCGGCGTAGAAAGAAAAAACCGAAGACCCTCAGGTCTTCGGCTTTTGGAGCGCATGTGGGCTGGACTACATCAAGCCCATCTTGACCATCGAATGGCCGCTACCCGCAGCCCGGATCACGTGATCGATTAACGACACGTTCACCGGCGCCACCGCCTCCTTCAAGCGGCGCGTGACCTCGATATCCGCCCTGCTTGATTTCAAAGAGCCGGCGATCCAAGCTGGCCTCGCCGGAGGACGAGCTGCAGCAATGGAAGCGGGTGACAGTGTCAACCGCCGGTTGATGCCGCCGCTTACCAGCGATAGGAGACCGAGCCAATGATGCGACGCGGTTCGCCATAGAAGCAGGCAGACTGGCACACCGCGACATAACGCTTGTCCGTCAGATTGCTGGCATTGAGCGCGAAGCGCCAGGGGCCGGTGCTATAGCTCACCATTGCGTCATACAGGGTGTAGGCCGGCACCTTGCCTGTGCCATACAGGAAGTGCGTGGTGTCGACGAAGCGCAGGCCCGCGCCCACCTTCAGCCCTGCCAGACCAAAGTCCCCAAAACTGTAGTCTGTCCAAAGCGAAAACTGGTGATAGGGCACCTGCCCGACCCGCATACCCTCCTCGTCGGGAGCCAGCGGGCTGGCCTTGGTCGTTCTGGCATCGGTATAGGCGTAGGCGGCAATCACATTGGTGTTGCGCCCGATCCGGCCGCGCGCCTCCAGTTCGAAGCCGCGCGAACGCACTTCGCCGACCTGGATGTTGTAGCTGGGGTCCACCGGGTCACTGACGGAGACATTCTTGCGTTTGAGCTGGTAGAGCGCGGCCGACAACATGAAGTCCGATCCCGGCGGCTGGTAGCGCAGGCCGGCCTCATATTGTTCGCCAGTCACCGGTTTGAAGCGGCCGCCCGTGCGGTCAGTTCCGCTCTCCGGCTCAAACGATTCGCTATAGCTCAGGAACGGCGCCAGGCCGTTGTCAAACAGATAGACCAGGCCACCCCGCCCGGTAAACGCTCGACTTTTCTCGTCGTCGATCGACTGACTGACGCCGACGTTGTCGTGGCTGTTGTAGACCACCTCATCGTAGCGGCCGCCCAACAACACCACGAGTCTGTCGGCGATTTTCAGTTGGTCCTGGGCATAGAAACCCAGCCGGCGATTACGGTCCGTGCTCTTGCCCTGAGTGCGATAGACGCTGCCAACCGGGAAGGAATAGTCGGGATCAAAATAATCGAAAGGCTGGGCGCGCCGCTGGTCACGCGCCGTCTGATGCTTCATGCGTGTGTAGTCCACACCAACGATGGCAGTGTGTTTGAACATGCCCTCCCCCAGCTTGAACTGCAAAGAAGAGTCCGCCACCACGGCTTGCGAATCATCGCTGCGGTCCAAGGCGTAGCGCGTCGTGGAGGTCCGCTCGTCGCTCCCCAGGTTATAGGTCAGCGTCTCCGGGAAGGTGCTGCGAAAATCGTAGTAGCGCACGTTATTGCGCAGGGTCACCGTATCGTTGAAGGCATGCTCGAATAGCCAGCCTGCGGTGTAGCGTTCGGCCTCATAGCTGTCATAACCCGGGGTGCCGGTGTAGCGGCTGAGCGGAATCCGGCCGTACCGCGTGCTATAGACCGTGCCTTTGGCGGGCAGGCCCAGGTTTTCGGCGGTCTCGTCTTTTTGATAATCGGCCAGCAGCGTCAAAGACGTCCGTGCGCTGGGCCGCCAGCTCAGTCCACCGGCCAGAAAGCGGCGATCGTCATCGATATAGTCCGTCGCCGTCTTGCTGTCGCGCGCCAGAAAAGTGGCGCGATACGACCACACGCCATCGTCGGTCAGGGCACCGCCAAAGTCGCCGGACATCTGCTTGCGATCGAACGACCCGTATTCCAGATTCAATTCACGCAGCGTTTCGGTGGTGGGGCGTTTGGTCACCGTGTTGACGATGCCGCCGGGCCCGCTGGCGCCATAGAGCACCGAGGACGCGCCTTTGAGCAATTCCACACGCTCCAGGCCATAGGGTTCTTGCTGGCCGTTGTAGACGTTGACCGAGTATTTGCTGCCATCGCGATACATGCTGCCGGTATAGGCGCTGACCTCAAAACCGCGTACCAGCAATTCATCACTCAAGCGAGTCTGTCCGGACTTGCGCCCCACCCCTGCCACATAGCCCAGCGCTTCGTTCAGATCCTGCGCTTTGATGACTTCGATTTCCTGCGCGCCGACAATGGAAATGGACTGCGGCGTTTCGATCAGCGGCGTGTCGGTTTTGGTGGCCGTGGCGCTGACGGTGGCGACATAGCCGTCCAGCGGCCCGGTGGCTGTCTGCAAATAACCCGACACCGTGACCGGCGCCAGCGTTTGCGCATCGGTGGAGGAAGGTTTGACCACGATCGCGCCGCCTTCCGGAACCGCCTGCAGCCCGCTGCCGCTGAGCAAGCGCTGGGCGGCGTCGCGCGGCGTCAGATTGCCAGAGACAGCCGGCCCGTTTTTGCCGGCGACCAAGGCCGGCGCAAACAGCAGTTGCAGACCCGCCTGACGGGCCAGCTCATTCAGGGCCTGGCCCAGAGGCTGCGCGGCAATCGAGAAGCTGACGCTGCGATTCGCATAGGCGTCACCGGCCTGGGCCGCAGCCAGCGCCGGTGTGCCAAGGGCAAGCGCGAAGGCCAGCGTTAACGGCGCCAGCTTGGGATAGGAATGCCGCATGAAATGCAATCTCCGAACAGTAGCAACAAGAATCATTACTAGTGGAGTCGCATCAGCGGCCCAAACCCTCACCCTGTTTTTGAAAAAAATTCGTGCCGCCGCGGATCAGCGATTGCTGACGATTTCGTTGCCGTCCGGATTTCGCTGCAAGCGCACGGGCAACAGATGGGGCAAAGCCTGTGCAAAGGTCTGCGCCGCGTGCAGATCGAAGGTGCCGCCCATGCGCAAGGCGCCCACGGCGGGATCACGCAGCGTCAAGCCGGTCGGTCCGTAGCGCTCGAATTCGGCCAATGCCTGCGACAGCGGGGTGTCGTTGAAACTGACCCTCCCCTGGCGCCAGACGGCTACGCTTTGGGCTCCCACCTGGACCACGGCATCGAGCCGCCCCTGTGCATCGGCGCTGACGCTGTCGCCAGCGCCCAGGAAGACCGACGCATCCGCAAGGCCCTGCCGCTGCGGCCCGACCCGTACCCGCCCGGACTCGACCGCGACCACGGTGCGGCCGGCATCCAGCCCGGTTTCGGTATGACGAACGGAGAAACGCGTGCCAACCACCGTTACCCGCAGCGCGCCCGCCATCACATGAAAAGGCCGGGCCGCATCCGGCTCGACCGTAAGCATGACCTGTCCCTGCCGCACGCTGACTTCGCGCCGCCCTTGATACAGCGCCACCCAGATCGAGGTGTCTGCATCCAAGGCCAAGGTACTGCCATCATCAAGCCGCACCTCGCGCAGCTCGCCGCGCGCCGTGGAGTAGCGCCGCGTATGGATCAGCCGCCCTGCCTGCGCATCCCACGCCAGCCAATGACCACCGACGACCGCAGCGGCCACGCCGGCCGCCGCCGCTGCCGGCACAAAGCGCGCCACATTCAACATCCAGGCTCGCCGCCCCGGCATGGAAGGCGGCGCAGCTGCGCCTGCTGCCAGAGGTTGATCCGGCAAGACGAACTCAGTGTGAGAGGTTCTGGACGGCAAGCCGTCCCGCAAGCGCGCTTGGGCCGTATCAGGCAGCGCGCGCAAGGCGCCCAGGCCCGGCGCCAGATCCGCGTAGGCCTGTGCGTGAGCGCTATCGACCGCCAGCCACTGTTCAAAACGATGTTGGTCGTCGGCGCCCAGACCGGCTTCCTGGCGCGTGAGCCATAGGGCCGCTTCGAACGCGACCGGATCCTCGTCGCGCAAGAACTCCTCGAGTTCGCGTTCGTCAGCATTTTGTTGTGATGGCTGATCAGCGTTCATATCGGTCGGCTTGCGCAGCGTCATGACTGTCCTCCGACCAGAGCCTGCCCCTGCAACTGACGTTCGCAGGCGCGACAGGCCAGCCTGCCGCGGGCAATGTGCTTTTCTATCATGCTTACCGAGGTGCCCATGCGCGCTGCAATCTGCGCATAGGGCAGATCGTCGAAAACATGAAGGATAAACGCTTCGCGGCAACGCGGCGGCAAGGCTTCTATGACGGCCAGATAGGCCGCTACGGCCTGGGCCGACGCCGCGGCGGACTCCGGCGCGTCGGCGGCCGGGGCCGTGGGCAAATCCGCCTCGTCGAGCAGGTCCAGGCTTTCATTGCCACGCACCTGTGCACGGCGATACTGATCCACCATCACATTGCGCGCGGTCTGGAACAGCAGTGCGCGGGGTTCGGCCACGGCCTGGCTTTGCTCGACTGCCAGAAAACGTGCATAGCTTTCCTGCACCACGTCGGCGGCCGCATCGCGGTCTCGCAGTGCGCGCAGGCAGAAGTTCAGCAGTTCTCGGTAATAGCGGGCGACCAAGGCAGTCCGGGCATGGAAAGCCCAACAGTGAAATGCAAATAAGAATTATTACTTAAACGGAAGGGCAATGCAAAATGCGGCGGTTCGACGCCCTCCTCTCTCCACCGATTCAGACACTAGGATGAAGCGACCGGGCACGGCGCGCCGTGAGGCGTAGGTCGTTGCGGCCACAACCTTCGCGGCGAAGCCGCTCGTGGGACGACGGCTCGGGTTTGCGCGAGCTGCCGGCTTCAGTAATAATAAGATCCATTATCACTTAGATCTGTATGCGTCCTGTCGCGGACGCCGCAATCCGTCCGCCGTGCAGCAAGATCACGCCATCGCCACGCTCTATCGCGAGCATCATTCCTGGCTCCAGACCTTTCTGCGCCGCCGGCTCGGCAATGGCGCGGATGCCGCCGACCTGGCGCAGGACACCTTCGAGCGCATCCTTGCCGCGCCCGACCACATCGCGCAGAAGCAGGCGGCCTGGCAGCTCGACGAGCCGCGCGCCTACCTGACGGTGATCGCCAGGCGTCTGGTGAGCAACCTGTTCCGGCGCCGCTCGCTCGAGCAGGCCTACCTCGATGCGCTCGCGCTCATTCCGCAGCCGCAGGCGCCATCGGAAGAACAGCGCTACATCATTCTCGAATCCCTGCAGCAGATCGACGCGATGCTGGCCGGACTGCCGGCGCGCACTCGCGCCGCCTTCCTGATGGCGCAGCTCGAGGGGCTGGCCTACGCCGAGATCGCTACAAGGCTCACCGTGAGCGAGCGCACCATCAAACGTTATGTGGCCGAAGGGCTCGCGCGATGCATCTATCTGATGGCGTGAGCGGCGCCGCCGTGAGCGAGGCCGTGGCCCTGCAGGCCGCGCGCTGGTTCCTGTTGATGCGCTCGGGCGAGGCGTCGGCGGCGGACCAGGCACGTCTGCAGCGCTGGCGCGGCGCCGACGCCGCGCACGAGATCGCCTGGCAGCGCGCGCAGCGCCTGCAGGAACAGTTTAGTGACCTGCCGCCGGCCCTGGCGGTGCCGGTGCTCGGGCGCGGCGGCTCGGTCGACCGGCGCGCGGTGCTCAAGACCGTGGCGGCCTTGCTCATCGCGCCCTCCGCGGGCTGGCTGGCCTGGCGCACGGCGCCAGTGCGCGAGTGGCTGGCGGAGCATCGCAGCGGCACGGGCGAAACGCGCCTGGTGCGGCTGGGCGACGGTACGCGGGTCTGGCTCGATACGGCCAGCGCGTTCGACGTGGTCTATGGCCCGACCGAGCGGCTGCTGTACCTGCGTGCCGGGCGCATCCTGATCGAAACCGCGCCCGACGCGGTGCCGGAGGGCACGCCCGGTCACCGGCCCTTCGTGGTGGCCTGTGCGCACGGCCGGCTGCGTGCGCTGGGCACGCGCTTCGACGTGCGCGACACCGACACGGATCGCAGCCGGCTGGGCGTGATGCAGGGCGCCGTGGAGGTCCGGCCCGCGCAGGCGCCCGAGCTGTCCGTGGTGGTGCTGGCGGGGCAGCAGGCGGCGTTCTCGTCGCGGCGCATCGATGGCCCCCGCCCGCTCGAGGGTCAGGCGGACGCCTGGGCGCAGGGCGTGCTGCGTACGCGCGACATGCGCCTGGACGCTTTTCTCGCCGAACTCGGGCGTTACCGGCCCGGCGTGATCCGCTGCAGCGCCGAAGTGGCGTCGCTGCGCATTTCGGGCGCGTTCCAGCTGAGCGACACCGGCGCGGTGCTGGACAGCCTGCCGCGCGCCTTGCCCGTGACGGTGCGCTACCGCACCCGTTATTGGGTGAGCGTGGCGGGGCAGGACGCCTGAACGCGGCCGCCGGCGGCCGCTGTTACAACTTTGTTTGCCGAAACGTGTCCCTTTCCGGGATCTGGCGTGTGAAGGCTAGCAGGAACCCTCACAACACGACACCGGAAAGAGATCACGCATCATGGCTCATTGCCGACTCCCGCGCCGCACCGCCGGCCTTCATTCCCGTGGCCGCCTGGCCCATGCCGTTCAAGGCGCGCTGATCGCGCTTGCATGCTCGAGCGGCGCATTGCACGCCACGGCCAGCGCGCAGACGCCAGCGGCGCAGGCCGATGGCCGCCAGGCCTACCGCATCGCGGCCGGTCCGCTGGACGAGGCGCTGGCCAACTTCGCGTCGGCCGCCGGCGTCAGCGTGACGGTACCGCCGCAACTCGTGCGGGGCAAGTCGTCGGCCGACATCGATGGCCGCTATACGGTGGAAGAAGGGTTCGCCCGGTTGCTCGCGGGCTCGGGCCTGTATGTGGAGGCGGTGCCGGGCGGCGCCTACGTGGTGCATCGCCTGCCCGACGCGCAGGGCGGCGGCGTGTCGACCCTGCCCGCGGTGACCGTGACCGCGCGCGGGCTCAGCACAGAGGGCTCGCATTCGTATGCGGCGCCGGGCGCCAGCATCATGAAGTCGGCCGAATCGTTGCGCGACATTCCCCAGTCGGTGACCGTGGTCACGCGCCAGCGCATGGACGACTTCAACCTGAATTCGCTCGAAGACGTGCTGTCGCAGACCACCGGTCTGAGCCTGGAGACGCTGGGCGCGGGCAACAAGTTGTTCGTGGCGCGCGGTTTCGAGATCCGCAACATGCAGGTCGATGGCGTGTCCAAGGGTTTCTGGGGCGGCACCTCGGCGATGGGCATCCAGCCCGACATGGCCATGTACGATCGCGTAGAGGTGCTGCGCGGCGCGGCCGGCCTGCTGCTCGGCAACGGCACGCCGGGCGGCACCGTGAACTTCGTGCGCAAGCGCCCGCTGGCCGAAACCTATGTGGGCGTGGAAGCCCAGGCCGGCTCCTGGGACTACTACCGCACCATGCTCGATGCCACCGGCCCGCTCAATGCCGACGGCAGCCTGCGCGCCCGCGCGGTGGCGAGCTACGAAGACCGGGGCTACTACACCAGCAAGACCGAGACGCGGCAGCCGTTTTTCTATGGCGTGCTCGAATACGACATCACGCCGCAGACGCAGCTGACCCTGGGCGGACGCTATCAGCACTTCCGCAAGGACGGCGCCTACTGGTATGGCGGCCTGCCGAGCTCCAGCGACGGCTCCGATCTGAAGCTCAAGCGCAGTACCTCGTTCGGCCCTTCGTGGGCCTACTACAAGGCCGAGACCCAGGAGTATTTTGCCGAGGCGCGCCACGACTTCAACGATCGCTGGACGTTCAAGGTGGCGGGCACCTACCAGAAGACGCAGCGCTCCGACAGCACGCTCTGGGTACGCGGCAACGCCGATCCGCAGACGCTGACCGGCGCCTATCTGATTGCGAGCGCAACGCCCCGTGAACAGTTGGAGACCAAGGCCATCGATGCCAACGTCACCGGCAAGTTCGATATGTTCGGCCGCAAGCACACCGTGGTGCTGGGCGCGAATCGCCTGGAAGAACTGGGCAAGAGCGCGAACGTCTATGATTTCGCCAACCGGATTCCGCTCGATTTGAGCAATCCGCACCAGGTCGGCGTGGCCGAGAAAGACCTGGAGCCCAACCTCTCCGACGAACGCACCGTGAGCCAGGGCGTGTACGGCACGTTGCGGCTGCAAGTGGCAGACCCGGTGAAGCTGGTGCTGGGCGGGCGCCTGAGCTGGTACGACTACAAAGACAGGCTCGCGCCGGGCTCGGCCTTCAAGCAGACCCGTGAATTCACACCCTATGCCGGCGTGCTGGTGGACGTGACGCCGCAGTGGACGGCCTATGCCAGCTATGCCGACATCTTCGAGCCGCAGAGCAACAACAAGACCGTGTCGGGTTCGCCGCTGCAACCGGCCATCGGTTCGAACTACGAGCTCGGCATCAAGGGCGAGCTGCTCGATGGCCGCCTGAACACCTCGCTGGCGGTGTTCTATATCCGCCAGAACGATCGCGCCATGGTCGATCCCGACAACGCCACCGGCTGCCCCGGTTCGGCGTCGGGCGGCCCGTGCTACGTCAATGGCGGCAAGGTCGAGAGCAAGGGGATCGAGGCCGAGATCAATGGCGAGATCGTGCCGGGCCTGCAGGCGTGGCTGGGCTACACCTACAACAACCAGGTGTATCTGAAAGACCGCGACAGTACGGGGCAGGCGACCAGCAACGAAGGCCAGGCGTTCAGCTCGATCACGCCGCGCCATATCTTCCGCGCGGGCGCGAGCTACCGCCTGCAGGGCGACTTCAACAAGTTCACCGTCGGCGCCGGCGTCTCCGCGCAGAGCAAGACCGGCTACTACAGCGGCGACATCTGGCGCCAGCAGACCGGCTACGCTATCTGGAACGCCTTCGCGCGCTACCAGATCGACCCGCGCTGGTCGCTCAGCCTGAACGTCGACAACCTGTTCGACCGGGTCTACTACACCTCGCCCGGACAGAACGTCTACGGCGAGCCCCGCAGCGCCATGCTGACCCTGCGCGGCCAGTTCTGATGCGGGTCGCGGCGCGCCTGGAGCGCCGCCGCGGCGCCCCGGAGGCACGTTCATGAAAAATGGATTCCGCCAGGTGGCGGCGTGGCTGCACACCTGGAGCGGGCTGACGGTGGGCTGGGTGCTGTTCTTCGTGTTCGTCACGGGCACGGCCGGTTATTTCCAGCACGAGATCACGCGCTGGATGCAGCCGGAGCTGCCTTATGCCGCGCCGCTGCCCACGGGCGAGGCCGCCGCCGTGGCCGACCGCGCGGCCGCGCATCTGCTCGCGCATGCGCCGCTAGCCACGCGCTGGACCATCTCGATGCCGCAATACTCGCCGGTGTCGCGCGCCTGGGAAGGCTTGTCGGTGCGCTGGGACGACACGCCCGGGCCGGGCATACGGCGCGCGCCCGGCGGCCGGGCCCGGCTCGACGCCGCCACGGGCGCCGAGCTGCCGCCGGCCGCGGCGCCGCGCGCCACCGGCGGCGGGGCGGCGCTCTACCGGTTGCATTACGAGCTGTACTACCTGCCCAAGATCTGGGGCATCCGGCTGGTGGGTGCCTGTTCGATGCTGATGCTGCTGGCCATCGTGACCGGCATCATCACGCACAAGAAGATCTTTCGCGATTTCTTCACGTTCCGCCCGGGCAAGGGGCAACGCTCGTGGCTCGACGCGCACAATGCCGTGAGCGTCATGGCGCTGCCTTTCTTCCTGATGATCACCTATAGCGGGCTGGTGTTCTTCATGTATGAGTACATGCCGTTGGGCGCCAAGGCGGTCTTTGGCGGCGACGCGGGCGAGGACGCCTACTACGCCGAGCTGTGGGGGCCGCCCAGGCCGCCTCGCGAGGCGCTCGCGCTGTCGGCCTTGCCGCTGGGTCCGATGGTGCAACGCGCGGAGGCGGCCTGGGGCGCCGGCCAGGTCGGCGCGATCACCGTGGAGCGGCCGGCGGGCGGTAGCGCCGAGGTTACGCTGGCGCGCGTGCAGGGCGGCGGCATTTTGTTCTGGGGCGTGGACAAGTTGCGCTTCGATGCGCGCGGCGGGGCGCCGCTGGCGCCCGAACCCGTCTATGGCGGCGCGCCGGGCCAGACCCAGAAGGCGCTGATCAATCTGCACGAGGGGCTGTTCGCGGGACCGGTCGGGCGCTGGCTCTATTTCGCGTCCGGCCTGCTGGGCTGCGCCATGATCGGCACGGGCTTGGTGATGTGGACCGTCAAACGGCGTCGCCACCACCTCGGCAGCGGTCGCGAATCCGCCGAACGGTTCGGGCTGAGGCTCGTGGAAAGCTTGAACGTGGCGACGCTGGCCGGGCTGCCGCTGGCGCTCGCCGCCTACTTCTGGGCCAACCGGCTGCTGCCGATGGGCCTGGCTGCGCGCGCCGGCTGGGAAATGCACACCCTGTTCGCGGTCTGGCTGGGCAGCGCGTTCTATGGGCTGGCCCGTCCGACAGGGCGCGCCTGGGTCGAGCAGCTGTGGGCGTGCGCAGCCGCCTACGCGCTGGTGCCCGTCCTGAACGCGCTGACCACCGAACAGCATCTCTGGAACACGCTGGCGCGCGGAGACTGGGCCCGCGCCGGATTCGACCTGACCATGGCGAGCCTGGCCGCCGTGTTCGCCATGCTTGCACACCGGGTGGGTCGCAAATTGCGCGCACGACCGGCCGCGCCATCTCGAAGACAAAGGAGCGCGCCTTGAGCGACAAGAACATTTCCCCGGCCGCGCTGCGCTGGGCCGTGGCCTCGCGCCTGCTGGCTGCCGTGTTCGGCGGCTATGCCCTCACCAGCCTCCTGACGGTGCTGCTGGCACTGATCCTGCCGATGCCGCGTGCGCAGGCGGTGCTGACCGCCACCATGCTGAGCTTCGCCGTGTATGTGGGCGTGGTGCTGTGGGTGTTCAACATCCGCGGCAATGCGCGGGTCTGGATCCGCCTGGCCCAGGCGGTGGCGGGCGCATCGTTACTATGCCTGGCCCTGCTGGCGCTGGCAGGTTAAAGGATGTCCTACTCCCTCATCCCCGTACCAAGCAAATTCTCCGCGACCCTTGCCTTGATCGCCTTCACATATGTTGTCCCACATGCCAGGCAAAGAAAAAGGGTTAGCTCACCAGAAGTAAGCTAACCCTTTGATTTTTTTGGTCGGGGCGGCGGGATTCGAACTCGCGACCCTCTGCTCCCAAAGCAGATGCGCTACCAGGCTGCGCTACGCCCCGAAGGGTGGCAACTATACCAGATACTGGCCGGCCAGACCTGCGCGCGGCGGCGGCGCGCAGGCCCTGCAGCGGCCTTGAATCGAAAACGGCGCGCCGCTCAGCCGAAACGGCCGGTAATGTAGTCTTCCGTTTCTTTGCGCGACGGCTTCACGAAGATCTGGTCGGTCTGGCCGAATTCCATCAGCTCGCCCAGGTACATATAGGCGGTGAAGTCCGAGCAGCGGGCCGCCTGCTGCATGTTGTGCGTCACGATGACGACGGTGTAGTCGTTCTTCAGTTCGGCGATCAGTTCTTCGATCTTGGCGGTGGAAATCGGGTCCAGCGCGGAGCACGGCTCGTCCAGGAGCAGCACCTCGGGCTTGATGGCGACGCCGCGCGCGATGCACAGGCGCTGCTGCTGGCCGCCCGACAGGCTGTTGCCGTTCTGGTGCAGCTTGTCCTTCACTTCGTTCCACAGCGCGGCCTTGCTCAGCGCCCATTCCACGCGCTCGTCCATCTCGCCCTTGGACAGGCGCTCGAACAGGCGCACGCCGAAGGCGATGTTGTCGTAGATGCTCATGGGGAACGGCGTGGGCTTCTGGAACACCATGCCGACCTTGGCCCGGATCAGGGAGATGTCGGTCTTGGCGGTCAACAGGTTTTCGCCGTCCAGGATGATCTCGCCCTCGGCGCGCTGGCCGGGATACAGCTCGAACATGCGGTTGAACGTGCGCAGCAGCGTGGACTTGCCGCAGCCCGACGGGCCGATGAAGGCGGTGACCTTCTTCTCCTGGATCGACATGTTCACATTGCGGATCGCATGGAACTTGCCGTAGTAGAAGTTCAGGTTCTTGACCTCGATCTTGTTCTTGACGGCGGTAACGGTGTTTTCCATTTGGTTTCCCTTGGCGCCGGCGCGCCTTGCGCGCCGGTATAGCGATCTTTACTTGCGGAACATGTTGCGGGCAATGATGTTGATGCCCAGCACCAGCAACGTAATCAGCGTGGCCCCGGCCCAGGCCAGGTTGTTCCAGTCCTTGAAGGGGCTGGCGGCGTATTGGTAGATCACGACCGGCAGGTTGGCCATCGGCGCGTTCATGTTGAACGACATGAACTGGTTGGACAGCGCGGTGAACAGCAGCGGCGCGGTCTCGCCGGAGATGCGGGCGATGGCCAGCAACACGCCGGTGATGATGCCGGTCTTGGCGGCGCGATAGCACACCAGGGTGATCATGCGCCACTTGGGGCAGCCCAGCGCCGCGGCGGCTTCGCGCAGGCTGTTGGGAACCAGCAGCAGCATGTTGTCGGTGGTGCGCACCACCACCGGGATCACCAGGATGGAGAGCGCCAGCGCGCCGGCCCAGCCCGAGTAGTGCCCTACCTGCGCCACGTACACGGCGTAGATGAAGAGGCCGATGATGATGGAAGGAGCCGACAGCAGCACGTCGTTCAGGAAGCGCGTGGCCGGCGCCAGCCAGCCGCGGTGGCCGTATTCGGCCAGGTAGGTGCCGGCCAGGATGCCGACCGGCGTGCCGATCAGCGTGCCGACGCCGGCCATGACCACGCTGCCGAAGATGGCGTTGATCAGGCCGCCGGCCTGTCCGGGCGGCGGGGTGATCTCGGTGAACAGGGTCAGCGACAGGGCGGGCGCGCCCTTGACCAGCAGGGTCAGAATGATCCAGAACAGCCAGAACAGCCCGAACGCCAGCGTGCCCAGCGAGACGGTCAACATGATGCGGTTGACCACGCGGCGCCGGCGGTAGATGCCGTTCTGCATATTGAGTACGGATACAGCCATGTTTTTTTCCTTGTGCTCGCGGCGCGTCAGGACTTCTTGCCTTCGTTGGCGGAGAGGCGAATCAACAGCACCTTGGCCAGCGCCAGCACGATCGTCGTGATCAGGAACAGGATCAGGCCCAGTTCCAGGAGCGCCGCTTTCTGGATCCCGCCCGCTTCGTTGAATTCATTGGCCAGCGCGGAGGCAATCGAGTTGCCGGGCGAGAACAGCGAGCCGGACCACTTGAAGGCGTTGCCGATGACGAAGGTGACGGCCATGGTCTCGCCCAGCGCGCGCCCCAGGCCGAGCATGATGCCGCCGATGACGCCGGACTTCGTGAACGGCAGGACCACGCGCCACATCACTTCCCAGGTCGTGCTGCCCAGGCCGTAGGCCGATTCCTTGAGCATCGTCGGCACGAGTTCGAACACGTCGCGCATGACCGCGGCGATGAACGGGATGATCATGATCGAGAGAATCAGGCCCGCCGTGAAGATGCCGATGCCGAAGGGCGGCCCCGCGAAGATGCCGCCGATCACGGGCACGCTGCCCAGCGTGGCGATCAGGAAGGGCTGCACGTATTGCTGGAACACGGGGACGAAGACGAACAGGCCCCACATGCCGTAGATGATGGACGGAATGGCCGCCAGCATTTCGATGGCGGTGCCCAACGGGCGACGCAGCCAGGTGGGCGACAGTTCGGTCAGGAAGATGGCGATGCCGAACGACACGGGCACGGCGATGATCAGGGCGATGGCCGAGGTCAGGAGCGTGCCGATGATGGGCACGACCGCGCCGTAGTTCTGGTTGACGGGGTCCCAGTCGTTGAGCCAGAGGAACGACAGGCCGTATTTGGCCAGCGATTCCCGACTGCCATAAATCAGGGACACCAGGATCGCCGCCAACAGGATGAACACCAGGAAGGCGAACAGCCGTGTCAGATTCTTGAATAGCGCATCCATCAGCGCGTTGTTGTTTTGCTTCATAGGCGAAGGCGTGCCGGTAGTCACGGAGTCCGCCACGCTGGGCGGAAGCGGCACACTATTATCCATTACCGCGCTCATGGATGGACTTTCCTTGGAAAATCTGAGGGAGAGACTTCGGGGGGTTGGGGCGGGCCGGCCCTGGCTTCCTTGGAGGGAAGGCCAGGGCGGTCGTGATGGGTTGCGCGCGCTCCGGGCCGGCATTCTTGCCGAGTCTTTGCCGCGCTACACCCATCCTACCAGACGGCCTTGCCGTCGGCGGCCTTGACCTCGCCCCAAGCGGCGCGGATTTCCTTGGTCACGGCTTCCGGCAGCGGCACGTAGTCCATCGCTTCGGCCGACTTGGCGCCGTTCTTGAACGCCCAGTCGAAGAACTCCAGCACAGCCTTGCCCTGGGCCGGTTTGTCTTGCGACTTGTGCACCAGGATGAAGGTGGCGGCGGTCACGGGCCACGAATCGGCGCCCGGCTCGTCGGTCAGGACCACGCCCATGCCGGGCGCGCTCTTCCAGTCGGCGTTGGCGGCCGCGGCGGCGAAGGCCTTCTGCTCGGGCTGGACGAACTTGCCGTCCTTGTTCTGCAGCTGCGTCCAGGCCAGCTTGTTCTGCTTGGCGTAGGCGTATTCGACGTAGCCGATCGAGTTCTTCAGCTGGCCGACGTAGGCGGCGACGCCTTCGTTGCCCTTGCCGCCCTGGCCGGTGGGCCACTTGACGGCCTTGCCTTCACCGACCTGCGACTTCCAGTCGGCCGACACCTTGGACAGGTAGTTGGTCCAGCCGAAGGTGGTGCCCGAGCCGTCCGAACGGTGCACGACGATGATGTCGGCCGACGGCAGCTTGAGGTCGGGGTTCAGCGCCTTGATGGCGGCGTCGTCCCACTTCTTGATCTTGCCCAGGAAGATGTCGGCCAGCACGGTGCCCGACAGCTTCAGCTTGCCCGGCTCCACGCCGTCGATGTTGACCACGGCAACGGTGCCGCCGATCACGGCGGGGAACTGCAGCAGGCCGTTCTTTTCCAGGTCGGCTGCCTTCATCGGGTCATCCGAAGCGCCGAAATCGACGGTCTTGGCGATGATCTGCTGCTGGCCGCCGCCCGAACCGATCGACTGGTAGTTCACGGCGTTGTTGGTGGCAGCCTTGTAGTCCGACGCCCACTTGGCGTAGATCGGGTACGGGAACGATGCGCCGGCGCCGGTCACATCGGCGGCCTGGACGGCGAAGACGGCGGCGCTCAGCGCGACGCCCAGGGAAACTTGTTTGAAGACACGTTTGAACATCTGGGTTCCTTCTGTGCTCGTTGGAGGAGTCTTGGCAGGCTTGGGAACTGCCTGTCTTTCAGCGACCCTCGCATCTTAGAAGTCCAAGATGACAGGATAGTGACAGTCATGATCCCCCCCCCGCAGGCGCTGCGCGCCTTCCCCCCCAGGGGGGCGCCGGTGGCGGACCGGCGGAGCCGGATCCGCGCGGCCTGGCTTTGGAGCACCTTGCCTCGGATGTCGGGCATGGGTGTGCGGGGCGCTGGAGGCGGGTCGGGGGCATCGGAGGCGGATCCGCGGGGACGGATCCGCTGGTGTGGATCGGGGCGTTGCGTCGACACGCCGCCCCTTTCGGGCGACGGGAGTTACACGCCGAGCTTCTGCATCAGGTACTGATGCACGTTGAAGGGTTCGCGGCGGCTCTTGACGCGGGCGTAGTCGCCGTCGGGCTGCTGCTGCCAGGCCAGTTGGTTGTCGCGCAGGGCGTAGGTGAAGGCCTCGTCGATCACTCGTTTTTTCAGGGTCTTGTCGTAGATCGGGAAGGCGATTTCCACGCGGCGGAAGAAATTGCGGTCCATCCAGTCGGCCGAGGACAGGTAGACGGTTTCCTCGCCGTCGGCATAGAAGTAGAAGACCCGGGAATGCTCCAGGAAGCGGCCCACGATGGAGCGCACCCGGATGTTCTCGGACAGCCCCGGCACGCCCGCCCGCAGGGCGCACACGCCGCGCACGATCAGGTCGATCTTCACGCCGGCCTGCCCCGCCTTGTAGAGCTCTTCGATGACCTGCTCTTCCAGCAGGGAGTTCATTTTGGCCATGATGCGGGAACGCTTGCCCGCCTTGGCCGCCCGGGCCTCGGCGCGGATCAGGGCGACCATGCCGTCGTGCATGGTGAATGGCGACTGCATCAGCGCCTTGAGCGAGCGGCGCGCGCCCAGGCCGGTCAGTTGCGCGAACACCTTGTCCATGTCCTCGCACAGCCGGGGATCGGCGGTCAGCAGGCCGAAATCGGTGTAAAGGCGCGCCGTGCGCGGATGGTAGTTGCCGGTGCCCAGGTGGGCGTAGCGGCGCAGGCGCCCTTTCTCGCGGCGCAGTACCACGGCCATCTTGGCGTGCGTCTTGTGCGCCACCACGCCGTACACCACGTGGGCGCCCACCTCTTCCAGCTTGGAAGCCCAGTTGATGTTGGTCTGCTCGTCGAACCGCGCCATCAGTTCCACCACCACCGTCACTTCCTTGCCGGCGCGCGCCGCGGCCAGCAGGATCTTCATCAGCTCGGAGTCCTCGCCGGTGCGGTAGATGGTCTGCTTGATGGCCATGACGTCCGGATCCAGCGCGGCGGCGGTCAGGAAATCAATGACGGGCTGGAACGACTGGTAGGGGTGATGCAGCAGCCGGTCCCGCTCGGCCACGGCCTCGAACAGCTCGGAGGGCTTGTCGCCCACCTTGTCGAACGGCGCCGGCACGGGCGCGCGGTAGTCGGGAAACAGCAGATCCGGCCGCGAATCCGAATTGCACAGCTGCATCAGGCGCGACAGGTTCACCGGGCCGGGCACGCGGTAGGTGTCCTCGGCCTTCAGCGAAAACTCGCGCTGCAGGAAGGTTTCGAGCTCGACCGGCGTCAGCTTGTCGATCTCCAGCCGGACGGCGGCGCCGAAATTGCGCTGCGACAGTTCGCCCTGCAGGGCGTGGCGCAGATTGGTGACTTCCTCTTCGTCCACGAACAGGTCGCTGTTGCGCGTCACCCGCCATTGGTAACAACCCAGCATCTCCAGGCCGGGGAACAGCTCGCCGACGAAGGCGCGCAAAAGCGAAGTCAGCAGAATGTAGCCCTCGGGGTGGCCGGAGAGCTCCTGCGGCATCTTGATCAGGCGCGGCAGCGCGCGCGGCGCCTGCACCACGGCGATCGAGGCCTGGCGGCCGAACGCGTCCGCCCCCGACAGCGACACGATGAAATTCAGGCTTTTGTTGTAGACGCGCGGAAAGGGATGCGCCGGATCCAGCCCGATGGGGGTCAGCAGCGGCATCACGTCGCGGTTGAACACTTCGCGCGCCCATTCCTGCTGCTGCGGATTCCATTCGGACGCGTGATGCAGGGTGATGCCCTCCGCGTGCATGGCGGGAAGGATCTCGTCGTTCAGCAGGTTGTACTGGCGCCCGACCAGTTCGTGCACGGCCTGCTGGACGTGCTCGAACGCCACGTCCGGGGTCATGCCGTCGGGCCCCACCAGGTTCGGCGACTGGCGCTGCTGCTCCTTCAGGCTGGAAATCCGGATCTCGAAGAATTCGTCCAGGTTGGAACTGACGATGCACACATAGCGCAATCGTTCGAGCAGGGGCGTTTTCGGATCCTCCGCCATCGCCAGCACACGTTCATTGAATTTCAGCAGCGACAGCTCGCGATTCATGAGCAAGGGCTCGGCGGGAGGGCGTGAGGGCATACCGGGTTCCATACGTAGGGGGAGCGTGGAGTTTTACTGCAAAAAAGTGACGGTTCCATGACACAACGCCAAAAACGTAGCGTACGCCAAAACCGGGACGTATAACGGTCCGATATATTCTCCCAACCCCCTGTTCCGTAAGAAAAAACACGGGGTTCGGAACGCTGTCACATGGGGTCTCTATAATCAGGCCACCTCACAGCCAATATTTCACGAGCCGCATGGATCAACTTCTGGCCGCGGTGGACCTCGGGTCCAACAGCTTTCGCCTCTCCATCGGACGCATCGTTCAGCAGGACGGTACGCCCCAGATCTACCAGATCGATCGCCTCAAGGAAACCGTCCGGCTCGCCGCCGGGCTGGACGCCGAAAAACGGCTGGGCGACGACGCCATCGACCGCGCGATCGCGGTGCTGGAGCGCTTCGGCGACCGCCTGCGCAGCTTCCACCCGAACCGCGTGCGCGCCGTCGCCACCAACACCTTCCGCGTGGCGCGCAACACCCGCGACTTCCTGCCTCGGGCCGAGGCCGCGCTGGGCTTCCCCATCGAAGTCATCGCCGGCCGCGAAGAGGCCCGCCTGATCTTCTCGGGGGTGGTGCACACCCTGCCCCCCTCGCCCAATAAGCGTCTGGTCATCGACATCGGCGGCGGATCCACCGAGGTCATCATCGGCAAGGGGCACGAACCCTCGCTGATGTCCTCGCTCTACATGGGCTGCGTCAGCTTCAGCCGCCAGTTCTTCTCGGACGGCGTGGTGGACGCGCACCAGATGAAGCAGGCGGAACTGGCCGCCCGGCGCGAAATCGAAGTCATCGCCAAGCAATACCGCAAGATGGGCTGGAAAGAGGCCTACGGGTCGTCCGGCACGGCCAAGGCGCTGTTCGCCATCCTGACCGAAAGCCGCTTCTCCGACCGCGGCATCACGCGCGCCGGCCTGACCAAGCTGAAAGACCGCATCGTGCGCTCGGGCCGCGTCATTCCCTCCGAGCTGCCCGGCATCAAGATCGAGCGCGCGGACGTGCTGCCGGGCGGCCTGGCCATCATGAGCGCCCTCTTCGACGAATTGGGCATCGAGGTCATGCACACCGGCGACGGCGCGCTGCGCCTGGGCGTGCTGTACGACCTGCTCGGCCGCGACGACGAGCACGACAAGCGCGACGAATCGGTGCGCCAGTTCATGAAGCGCTACCACGTGGACCTCAACCAGGCGCGCCGCGTGCGCCACGCGGCCCTCACGTTGTTCGACGCGATGTTCCCGGACGGTCCGGAGCGCGCCGAACTGCGTCCGGCGCTGGGCTGGGCCGCGGACCTGCACGAAGTGGGCCTGTCCATCGCCCACAACGCGTATCACAAGCACACCGCCTACGTGCTGGAAAACGCCGACATGCCGGGCTTTTCACGGGCCGACCAGCAACTGCTGGCGCTGCTGGCCCTCGGCCATCAGGGCAAGCTGACCAAGCTTGAACCGCTGGTGCGCTCGCGCCCCCAATGGAAGGCCATCCTGAGCCTGCGCCTGGCGGTGCTGCTGTTCCGCCGCCGCAACGAGATCGAACCGCTGCCGCTGACCGCCTCCGTGCGCGACACGTCCATCGTCGTGCGCGTCAACCGCGACTGGCTGGCCCAGCACCCCCTGAGCGACTTCACGCTGCGCGCCGAAGAAGCCGAATGGAACAAGGTGGGGTTTTCGTTCGAACTGCTGGAGTTCTAGGAAGCGGCGCGGGCGGCAAAGCCGCCCGCCGCGCGGCCGGCCGTGCCTTGCACGCCAGCGCTAGAAGGGTGAAAGATCCGTTTCGCGGTCGAGCCGCTTGAGTTCCATGCGCAGGGGCCGCGTCGCCCGCCGTATCAGCCTGATCTTCATGCGGCGGAACAGGCGGCGCATGGCGGTCTCAGCGCTGGGCGGTCGCGGCGGCCGGCTGATCCAGGCCGAAATGACGGCGGTAGCGCTCGTCCATGCGTTCCATCTTGAGCAGCACCGGGAAATCCGCGGCATTGAAGTCCGGATCCCAGGCGGGCTCGCCACAGACCTTGGCGCCCAGCTTCAGGTAGCCCTTGATCAGCGGCGGCACGCGGGCCGGCAAGGTGCTGTTCAGCTTTTCCACGGGGTAGCGGTGCAGCGGCGTGACCCGCGGCTCGTCGCCCTGCGGCAGGTGCTTGGAGATCGTGCGCCAGACTTCGGCGGCAGTGACGCCGTCGTCGCGCAGGCTCACGCTGGCGCAGCCCAGCACATATTCGTAACCGCCGCGGCGCAGGTATTCGGCCAGGCCGGACCACAGCAGCATGATGACGCCGCCGCCGCGGTAGTCGGCGTGCGTGCAGGAGCGGCCGACTTCGACCACCTCGTCCCGGATCGGGCCCAGGCCGGACAGGTCGAACTCGGACTCCGAATAGTATCCGCCCGCCTCCCGCGCCTTCTCGGGCGTCAGGATGCGGTACGTGCCCACGACGCGGCCGCTGTCCAGCTCGCGGACCATCAGGTGTTCGCAAAACGGGTCGAAGCGGTCGTGCTCGACGCCATCCTGCGCATCGGGAAACACCGCCCCCATATCCTCCGTGAAGACCTCGTAGCGCAGGCGTTGAATCTGCTCGATTTCTTCAGCGGTGCGCGCCAAGCCCACCACCAGCACCTTGGCGGCGGCGCCGGTCCAAGGTTCTGCGGCATTACGGCTCGGATTGATGCGTGCTAATTCCAGCATTGCGCGAAGCTCCTAGAGAGTCCAGTCAGTGTGGACGCCCTGTATGTCAAAGACTTGACCAATATGTTACGTGACTATGAAGTTTAGTTCGGCGAAGAACCCTTCATTTTGGGCAGATATCGACAATTCTTTACAAACCAATGCTAATTGATGACAAAGAAAGGCCACCCATCAGGCGACGGGTGGCCTTTGTCTCAACGCAAGACGCGTCCATTTATCCCAGGCTGGCCGCCAGCTTCTCCGCCGACGCGACGGCGAGCGCCTCGTCTTCGGCTTCCACCATCAGGCGCAGCTTCGGTTCGGTGCCGGAGGCGCGGATGAGGATGCGGCCGCGGCCGTCCAGATCCGCCTCGACGGCCTTGCGCGCCGCGGTCAACCCGGCGTGGGTTTTCCAGTCCAGGCCCGGCGCCAGCGGCACGTTGATCATTTTCTGCGGGTACATGCGCAGGTCGCTCACCCACTCCGACAGGCCCACCGCATTGCGGCGCAGCGCGGTCAGGACCTGCAGCGCGGCCACGATGCCGTCGCCGGTGGAGTGGCAGTCCAGGCACAGCAGGTGGCCGGAGCTTTCGCCGCCGTAGAGCCAGCCGCGCGCCTGCATCTGCTCCAGCACGTAGCGGTCGCCCACGTTGGCGCGTTCGAAGCCCACGCCCAGGCGCTTCATTTCGCGCTCGAAGCCGAAGTTGGTCATGAGCGTGCCCACCACGCCGTCCACCTTGCCGCGCTGCATGCGCTCGCGGACGATGGCGTACATGAGCTCGTCGCCGTTGTAGATGCGGCCGTCGCCGTCCACCATCTGCAGGCGGTCCGCGTCGCCGTCGAGCGCGATGCCCAGCTGGGCGCCGCGCGCGCTCACTTCCTTGGCCAGCAGCTCGGGATGCAGCGCGCCCACGCCCTTGTTGATGTTGAAGCCGTCGGGATGCACGCCGATGGCATGCACCTCGGCGCCCAGCTCGCGGAAGACGTGCGGCGCGATGTTGTAGGCGGCGCCGTGGGCGGCGTCGACCACGATGGACATCCCGTTGAGGTCCAGGTCGTTGGGGAAGGTGCTCTTGCAGAACTCGATGTAGCGGCCCTGCGCGTCGCCCATGCGGCGGGCGCGGCCCAGGCCTTCCGAGGCCACGCAGCCCAGCGGCTCGTCCAGCGCGGCTTCGATGTCGGCCTCGATCTCGTCGGGCAGCTTCATGCCCTGCGCCGAGAAGAATTTGATGCCGTTGTCGTGGTACGGATTGTGCGAGGCGCTGATGACGATGCCCGCCACCAGGCGCAGGGCGCGCGTCAGGTAGGCCACCGCCGGCGTCGGGACCGGCCCGGCCAGCAGCACGTCGATGCCCGCGGCCGACAGGCCGGCCTCCAGGGCCGACTCCAGCATGTAGCCGGAGATCCGCGTGTCCTTGCCGATCACGACCTGGGGACGGCTGCCGCCGCGCACGGCGTGCTCGCGCGCCAGCACGCGACCGGCCGCGTAGCCCAGGCGCAGGGCGAATTCGGCGTTGATCACCGGACCGCCAACCTCGCCGCGCACGCCATCGGTGCCGAAATACTTGCGTCGAATCATGAAGTGATTGCTCCTTGTTCTGCCGCGTGCCAGACCTTGAGCGCGTCGACGGTGGCGGCCACATCGTGCACGCGCACGATGGAGGCGCCCCGCGCCACGCAGGCCAGCGCCGCGGCGATGCTGCCGGGCAACCTGTCGTTCACCGGCCGGCCAGTCGCCTGGCCGATCATGGTTTTGCGCGACAGGCCGATCAGCAATGGATAGCCGATGCTGCGCAGGCCGGACAGCCGGCGCAACAGTTGGAAGTTCTGGTCGCCGGTCTTGCCGAAGCCGAAGCCCGGATCAAGCACGATGCGGCGGGGATCGACCCAGGCGGCGCGCAGCTTGTGCGCGCGAGCTCCCAGAAAAATCCCGATTTCACCGATCAGGTCGGTGTATTCGGGCGGGGTCGCCTGCATGGTGCGAGGCTCGCCCTTCATGTGCATCACGCACAGCCCGCAGCGCGATTGCGCCACCGCCTCGACGGCGCCAGGCTGACGAAAGCCGTAGATGTCGTTGATCATGTCGGCGCCCGCGTCCAGCACGGCCCGCATGACTTCCGGCTTGAAAGTGTCGATCGACAGCGGCACGCCGCAGTCGCGCAGCGCCTCGATCACCGGCAGCAGCCGGGCCAGTTCGTCGCCCACGGAGACGGGATCGGCGCCGGGCCGCGTGGATTCGCCGCCCAGGTCTAGGATCTGGGCGCCCTCTTCGATCAACTGGCGCGCATGCGCCACCGCGGAATCCGTATCGTCGTGCTGGCCGCCGTCGGAAAACGAGTCCGGCGTGACATTGACGATACCCATGACAAGCGGGCGCTCGAGATCAAACTCGAAGCGCCCGCAAAGAAAGTTATTTGCCATAACTCAGGACGAAAGCCCTCAGACCGCAGCCGCCGTGTTGCCACCTGTCGCCAGGCCGGTCGGGGGCGTGTCGGAGGTGTCCGACGGCCCCGAAGGCGTCTTCGGGGGACGCGGCGGACGGCCCTCGATGATGTCGTTGATCTGGTCGGCGTCGATGGTTTCCCATTCCAGCAGCGCGGCGGTCATGACTTCGACCTTGTCGCGGTTGTCTTCCAGGATCTTGCGCGCCACGCCGTATTGCTCGTCGATGATGCGGCGGATCTCGGTGTCCACCTTCTGCATGGTGGCTTCCGACATGTGGGTCGTCTTGGTGACGCTGCGGCCCAGGAACACTTCGCCTTCGTTCTCGGCGTAGACCATGGGGCCCAGCTCGTCGGTCATGCCGTAGCGCGTGACGATGTCGCGGGCGATGGCGGTGGCGCGTTCGAAGTCGTTCGAGGCGCCCGTCGTCATCTGGTCCATGAAGAGTTCTTCGGCGATGCGGCCGCCGAACAGCACGGCGATGGTGGACAGCAGGCGGCCCTTGTCCATGCTGTAGCGGTCGGTTTCCGGCAGCTGCATGGTCACGCCCAGCGCGCGGCCGCGCGGGATGATGGTGACCTTGTGGACCGGGTCGGTCTTGGGCAGCATGCGCGCGACGATCGCATGGCCGGATTCGTGGTACGCGGTGTTCTTGCGTTCCTCTTCGGGCATGACGATGGAGCGGCGCTCGGCGCCCATGATGATCTTGTCCTTGGCCTTCTCGAAGTCGGACATATCCACCGTGCGGCCATTGCGGCGGGCGGCGAACAGCGCGGCTTCGTTGACCAGGTTGGCCAGGTCGGCGCCCGAGAAGCCCGGGCAGCCGCGCGCCAGGATGGTCGCGTCGACGTTGGGCGAGAGCGGCACCTTGCGCATGTGGACCTTCAGGATCTGCTCGCGGCCGCGGATGTCGGGCAGCGGCACCACGACCTGGCGGTCGAAGCGGCCCGGACGCAGCAGCGCCGGATCCAGCACGTCGGGACGGTTGGTGGCGGCGATCACGATAACGCCCTGGCCGGATTCGAAGCCGTCCATTTCCACCAGCATCTGGTTCAGCGTCTGTTCGCGCTCGTCGTTGCCGCCGCCCAGGCCGGCGCCACGCTGGCGACCGACGGCGTCGATTTCGTCGATGAAGATGATGCAGGGAGCATGCTTCTTGGCGTTCTCGAACATGTCGCGCACGCGGGCCGCGCCCACGCCGACGAACATTTCAACGAAGTCCGAGCCGGAGATGCTGAAGAACGGCACCTTGGCTTCGCCCGCGATGGCCTTGGCCAGCAGCGTCTTGCCGGTACCCGGCGAGCCGACCATCAGCACGCCGCGCGGAATGCGTCCGCCCAGCTTCTGGAACTTGCTCGGGTCGCGCAGGAAGTCGACCAGTTCCTGGACGTCTTCCTTGGCCTCGTCGCAGCCGGCGACGTCGGCGAACGTGATCTGGTTGGTGTTCTCGTCGAGCATGCGGGCGCGCGACTTGCCGAAGCTGAACGCCCCGCCCCTGCCGCCGCCCTGCATCTGCCGCATGAAGAAGACCCACACGCCGATCAGCAGCAGCATGGGGAACCACGAGACGAAGATGCTCATCAGCAGCGATTGCTCTTCGCGCGGCTTGCCCGACACCTGGACGCCGTACTTCAGCAGATCGGAGACCATCCAGAGGTCGCCCGGGGAGGTCAGCGTGTAGGCGCGGCCCGCGTCAGGGGTGACGTACAGCACGTCGCCCTGGACGTCGACCTTGCGGATGCGTCCCGCTTTGGCGTCGTCCATGAACTGCGTGTAGGTCACGCCGTCCTGCGTCTGAGCGCGTCCGTCGAACTGTTTGAAGACGGTGAATAGCACGAGGGCTATCACCATCCAGACAGCGACTTTCGAAAATGAATTATTCAAGGTCGATCTCCTGCTTTCGATTCCGACCGGCGACCGCGCACCCGCATATGGCACAGTCACAAGTATGTCAATAGCCCATTCTACCCTGTCAGGCGAGATTGCGTCCTGGCATCCCTGGGCCCCTCTAGATTTCGTCTGATTCGTAAGTTTTCTGGTCGTTGTCTCGGCAGGCGATAGGTTTTTCTTGCCCGGGCGGGCCCGGGCTATTTCAGATCGCGCGCAACCAAAAAGGTTTCGGAGGATTTGTCCCGAGACGCCTTCGGCTTGCGTTCGACCACCCGCTTGAAGCGCTGTTTGTAGGACTGCACGATCTGCGAAAAGCCGCTGCCGTGGAAGGCCTTGACGATCAGCGCCCCGTTGGGCTTCAGGTGGGCGCAGGCGAATTCCATCGCCAACTCGCACACATGCTGGATACGCGCCGAATCGGCGCTACCCACGCCTGACAAGTTGGGGGCCATGTCGGAAATAACAAGGTCTACCGCGCGCGATCCGACCATGTCTTCCAATTGTTTCAAAACGTCATCCTCGCGGAAGTCGCCCTGGATGAATTCGACCCCCGCCACCGGCTCCATGGGCAGGAGATCCAGCGCGATGATGCGGCCGTCCACGACGCCGCCCGGCCCCGCCAGGCGCTCGCGCGCGACCTGGGACCAGCTGCCGGGCGCCGAGCCCAGGTCCACGACCAGGTCACCCCGGCGCATCAGTTTTTCGGCGTCGAGGATCTCGATCAATTTGAAGGCGGCGCGGGCCCGGTAGCCCTTCTGTTGCGCCAGCTTCACATAGGGATCATTGATGTGCTGGTGAATCCAGTCTTTGGAGAATTTATTCTTGGCCATTACCGTACAATTCCACGCATGCCTATATTAGAACTTACCTCTCGTGAGCGCAGCGACCTTCGGTCCGCCGCTCACCCTCTGCGCCCCGTCGTCCTGATCGGCGACAACGGCCTGACCGAAGCCGTGCTCAAGGAAATCGACCTGGCGCTGACTTCGCACGGCCTCATCAAGGTGCGCGCCGGCGGCGACGACCGCGAAGCCCGCGAAGCCATGCTGTCGACCATCTGCGACACGCTCTCGTGCGCGCCGGTCCACCACCTGGGCAAGATCCTGATCCTGTTCCGCCCGCTGGCCGGCAACATCAAGCCCGCCTCGCTGGCCGCCCTGGAACCCGAACGCCCGGCCAAACGCCGCGCTTCCGAGCCCCATACGCCCAAGAAGCTGGCCGCCGAAGGCAAGACCCTCGCCAAGCGCCCGCGCCGCAGCGAAACCGAGGAACCCAAGCCCAAGACGCGCTTCGTTCCCGCGGACCAGCTCAACAAGAACGGCAAGCCCATGCGCCCCAGCACCAAGAAGGCCTCCGGCAGCGGCCACGGCATCCCTCGCCGCGCCGGCAGCGCCCTCAGCCTGCGGGCCGGAGCCCGCAGCGGCACCAGCCGCCGGTCGAAATAAAAAAATACGGCGGCAATATTGCCCCCACGCTGCGCCTGCGGCTTGCTGGCCCCAGGGGGCCGGCAATAGTAAACCGTAAACGCCAGGCACAAAAACGGGCGCTTTACGCGCCCGGCCCACCACAGCTGCCCGCATTGATCCGCGGATTCCGCGCTACGCGCGGTTCGGACTATGGTGTTTTGACAGTTTCCAGCAGACTACTTCGGCGTCAGATGTAACGAACGCCCAGGACTTCATACTCGCGAACACCAGCCGGGGCCTTGACCTCGACTACGTCGCCTTCGCTCTTGCCGATCAATGCGCGGGCCACCGGGCTCGACACGGAGATCAGGTTCGATTTGATGTCGGCTTCAACGTCGCCGACGATCTGGTACGTCACGCGATCGCCCGAATCCAGATCCTCGATCTCGACGGTTGCGCCAAACACGGCGCGGCCTTCGGCCTCAAGGGCGGTGGGGTCGATCAGGTGGGCATTGGAAAGCGTGCCTTCAAGCTCAGCAATCCGGCCCTCGATGAAGCCTTGGCGCTCGCGAGCAGCATCGTACTCGGCGTTTTCCGACAGATCGCCCTGCGCGCGCGCCTCGGCGATGGCGTTAATCACGGCGGGACGTTCCACGGTTTTCAGCCGCTGGAGCTCTTCTTGCAAGCGCTCGGCCCCGCGCACGGTCAAAGGAATGGCAGACATGTCGTTTCCCAAACAAAAGTAGAAAACGCCCCCGACGGAGCGTTCTCGGTGAAGGTCGCAAAGGCCCGCGCGCGGATGCCGCCGGGTACTTCGATAATGACGGTGCGGCGCGGACGACCAAAACAAAACCCCGGCTCGGGTCGGAACCGGGGCAATCAAGGTCATATTGTGGGCAAAGTCCACGGGAATTGCAAGCTGCCGGAGAAAACGTCGTTTTCGGCGGATTTCGCCGCTGTAACACGCTAAAACCCGTCATTTCCATCAACTGTCCTTGCTTTCACGCAAGATGCGGCGGCAATCGCGGTCGCCCGAAGATTTCACGCGCCTTTTTGTTGCGGGAAAACTACTCGGGGATAACCTCTATCGCCGCCCGACATCGCATCGACCCGAGAAAAAACCCTGAAGCAAATCCGCAAAACCGGTATAAAAACAAAATAGTTCAATTAATGACTAATTAATACAAAACATTATCCTCGAACGGTTTCTCCCGCCCCTCATAAAGGCATCCCCGCCCGCGACGGCGGACTGCGCGGGACGGGTTGCTGGCGATCTTGGCGGTTCTGGCGGGCGCATCGCACAACCACCCGGCGCGACGCCCGCCGCTCCTGCGCGCGGAGGGCAGCCCGGGGCCGGCCCTGCTCGCGACGGAGTGCGTTGAGTAAGGAGAAATGCTCATGCTGGAAAAACTGAAAGTCCGCACGGGAATGCTGCTGGTGCTGGGCTGCTTCGTGCTTGCCCTGACGCTGGCCAGCGGATTGGGCTGGATGAACGCCCAAAGCAGCGTCACCGAGATCAAGGACTTGAACAACGTCGCGGCGCAGCAGGTCGACCCCTTGTACGACGCGAACGCCGCGCTGCTTCGCACGCGCTTGGCGCTTGGCGCGGGCATGGCGGCCATGCAGTCCGGCGCCATGGACCGCGCCGCCCAGGCCGCGCAGGACGCCGCCAGCCATCTGGCCACGGCCCGCGAGCGCTTCACCCGCTACATGGCGGTGCCCAAGACCGAGCGCGGCCAGGTGTTGGCGCAGGCGCTGCAAGGCCGCTTCGTCGAGTACGGCGAGGTGCTGGATGCGCTGGGCACGGCCGTGAAAGAGCGCTCGCCCGCCCGCTATCAGCAGGACGAGGGCCGCGTGCCCCAGGCGGACGCCCTGTTCATCAAGGACATGCAGGCGTTTCTCGCACGGGTCGAAGAGCGCAGCAGCGGCGTGCTGGCCAGTTCCGAACGGACCTACGCCACCGCGCGGATCTCGGCGATCGCCCTGATGTCGGCCGCGCTGCTGCTGACGGCCCTGTGCTGGACGTTCATCCGCCGCGGGGTGCTGCTGCCCCTGCAGGAAGCCGGCCGGCACTTCGACCGCATCGCGGCGGGCGACCTGACGGCGCGCGTGGAAAGCCGCTCGGGCAACGAGATCGGCGCCCTATTCGCCGCCCTGCGACGCATGCAGGAGGGGCTGACCCGCACCGTAACGTCCGTGCGCCAGGGCGTGGAGGAAATCAACGTGGGCGCGGCGGAGATCGCGGCGGGCAATGCCAACCTCTCCACGCGCACCGAAGAGCAGGCCGCGGCGCTGGAGGAAACCGCGTCGACCATGGAAGAGCTGGCCGTCACGGTCAAGCAGAACGCGGAGAACGCCATACAGGCCAACCAGCTGGCCGCGGCCAGCATGGACGTGGCGCAGCGCGGCGGCCAGACCGTGGACCAGGTGGTGGCCACCATGCAGGGCATCTCGGACAGCTCGCGCCGCATCGCCGACATCGTGTCGGTGATAGACGGGATCGCCTTCCAGACCAACATCCTGGCGCTGAACGCGGCCGTCGAGGCAGCCCGGGCCGGCGAGCAGGGCAAGGGCTTCGCGGTGGTCGCGGGCGAGGTCCGCTCCCTGGCCCAGCGCGCCGCGCAGGCGGCCAAGGAGATCAAGGGCTTGATCGAGACCTCGGTGGATACCGTCGCGGCCGGCTCGGAACAGGTTGCCGCCGCCGGCCGCACCATGGAGGAGATCGTGACCTCGGTGCAGCGCGTGGCCGGCATCATGGGCGAGATATCGGCCGCCTCCGCCCAGCAGGCCGGCGGCATCGACCAGGTCAGCCTGGCGATCACGCAGATGGACGAAGTGACGCAGCAGAACGCGGCGCTGGTGGAAGAGGCGTCCGCCGCCGCGGCGGCGATGGAGGAACAGGCGCGGCGCCTGGCCGACGCCACGGCCGTGTTCAAGACGCAGTCCGGGCAGGTCATCGAGGCGGCGCCGGCGCCCTTGGCCCGCATGCCGCAAGCCTCGCGGCTGACCCGCGGCTAGGCCCGCGGACGTGGCCGGGGGGAACGCGGGCGCGTTCCCCCCGCCGCGCCTATGACTTCCTGCGACGCAGCAAGGCGTAGAGGATGATGGCGCCGAAGGTCGCGGTACCGATGCCGCCCAGCGTGAACGAGCCCAGCTTGACGGTGAAGTCACCCGCGCCCAGCACCAGCGTGACCGCGGCCACGATCAGGTTGCGGTTGTCGCTGAAATCCACCTGGTTCACCACCCAGATGCGGGCGCCGGCGATGGCGATCAGGCCGAACACCACGACCGACATCCCGCCCAGCACGGGCCCCGGGATGGTCTGGATCAGCGCGCCGAACTTGGGCGAGAAGCCCAGGACGATGGCGATCAGGGCGGCCACCACGAACACCAGCGTGGAGTAGATGCGGGTAACCGCCATCACGCCGATGTTCTCCGCGTAGGTGGTGACGCCCGTGCCGCCCACGGCGCCTGACACCATGGTCGCGACGCCGTCGCCCACGAAGGCGCGGCCCAGGTAGCGGTCCAGGTCCTGGCCGGTCATGGCGCTGACGGCCTTCACGTGGCCCAGGTTCTCGGCCACCAGGATGATCGCGACGGGCACGATCAGGCCCATGGCTTCGGCCTTGAAGACCGGCGCGGCGAAATGCGGCAGGCCGAACCAGGCGGCCGCCGACACCGCGGCGAAGTCGATGGGCTTGCCCATGCCCAGGCCGTTGGCGAAGATGCCGTACACCACGCAGGCCAGGATCATGCCCACGAGGATCAGCAGGCGCTGCACCATGCCCTTGGTGAACACGGCGATGCCGCCCACGCAGAGGATGGTGACCATCGCCATGACGCTGTCGAAGCCCGACGCCCCCATGGCGCCCTTGGCGGCGATGGGCGCCAGGTTCAGGCCGATCACGGCGACCACGGCGCCCGTGACGACGGGCGGCATCAGCGTATCGATCCAGTTCGCGCCGCCGCCGGCCCGCGCGTTCGCGAACCATACGATCAGGCCGATCAGCGTGTAGGCCAGGCCGCAGGCGATGATGGCGCCCAGCGCCACGCCGATGTTGGCGTTCGGGCCGGCGCCGGCGTAGCCGGTCACCGCGATCACGCCGCCGATGAAGGCAAAGCTGGAGCCCAGGTAGCTCGGCACCCGGCCGCCCACGAACAGGAAGAAGATCAGCGTGCCGATGCCCGACATCAGGATCGCGACGTTCGGGTCGAAGCCCATGAGCAGCGGCGCCAGCACGGTGGACCCGAACATGGCGACCACGTGCTGGGCGCCCATGGCCACGTTCTTGGGCCAGGACAGCCTTTCGTCGGGCGCGATGATGACGCCGGGCTCGGCGTCATCGGCCAGGCGCCAGCGCGGAAAATAGGAATTGGACATGGATTCCCCGGGATGTGATTCGAATGGAGGATACGGATTGCGAGCGGGCGCCAGTGTAAAGGGGGCTGCGAAGGGCGGGCAATGCTTAAGTTCCGCGCAGGAATGCCGTATTGGTAGAAACCCCGAAATCCTTACAGGCAGCAGGAGCAACCATGGCGATCAATTCCATCAGCGGCACCTCCCGGATCAACAGCCTGGCCGACCTCTGGGCCGAGAAGATCCAGGCCAACAAGGAAGCCAGGAACGCGCAGTCCTCGGAAGCGTCCGTCTCGAACGAGGACGGCAGGATCCGCGTCAGCAACCCCGGCGGCATGAAAGTGGGCGGCGCGCAGGCGGCCGAAGAAACCGACAACGACGACGAATTCACCCGCCAGATCAAGGAGTTGCAGAAGCAGCTCAAGCGCGTCATGGAGCAGATCGCCAGGGTCAAGGCCAGCGGCATGTCCGCCGAAATGAAAGCCCAGCAGTTGCAGGCGCTCAATGCGCAGGCCCTGCAGATCCAGGCGCAGATCGCGCAGGTCATGGCGCAGCAGGCCCGCGCCATGAAGGGCGGCGTGTCCGCCACGGCCTAGCGCCGAACGCCGCGGCCGGCCGCGCTGATGGCCCGCATCAAAATTTCTGATTGGACGCATCGCGGACCAGACATTACTGTCTCCGGACAAATCTAAAACCACGGAGACAAACCATGCACGCAATGCGCACAGCCCTCGCAGGGGCGCTGCTGGCCGTTTGCGCCGCGCCGGCCCTGGCCGGCACGGTGACGGTGATCACGTCGTTCCCCAAGGACCTGACCCAGGCCTACAAGACCGCGTTCGAAAAGGCCAATCCCGGCATTACGCTGGAAATCCTGAACAAGAACACCGTGTCGGGCATCGCCTACGTGCGTGAAACGCCCGCCGGCCAGCGTCCCGAAGTGTTCTGGGCCAGCGCGCCCGACGCCTTCGAGGTGCTGGGCCGCGACAAGCTGCTGGCCAAGTCGGCCGACGTGGCGAACAAGGACGTGCCGGACAAGATCGGCAACTACCCCATCAACGATCCCGGCGGCATGTACCTGGGGCAGGCGCTGGCCGGCTACGGCATCATCTACAACACGCGCTACATCGCCGCGCACAAGCTTCCCGCGCCGGTCGAATGGAAGGACCTGCTGGCGCCGCACTGGTTCGGCCACGTCGGCATCACCTCGCCGTCGCGCTCCGGCACGATGCACCTGACCGTCGAAACCATCCTCCAGGGCGAGGGCTGGGACGAAGGCTGGCGCACGCTGCTGCGCATGTCCGGCAACAGCAGCGCCGTGACCGAGCGCTCCTTCGGCGTGCCCGACGGCGTGAACAACGGCCAGTTCGGCGCCGGCCCGGTCATCGACTTCTTCGGCCTCTCCAGCAAGTACTCCAAGTTCCCGGTCGATTTCGTCTATCCGTCCGAAACCGCCATCGTGCCCGCCAACATCGCCCTGATCGAAGGCGCGAAGAACACCGAGGAAGGCAAGAAGTTCATCGCCTTCACGCTCAGCCAGGCGGGCCAGGAACTGCTGCTGGAGCCCAAGATCTCGCGCCTGCCGGTGCTGCCCTACTCCGCGCTGGCCGGCAAGATCCCGCCGGGCTATCCGGACCCGGCCGAAATCGCCAAGCGCAGCAAGGTGCAGTTCAACGCCGACCTGTCCCAGACGCGCTACTACGTGGTGCAGTCGCTGTACGACCAGACCGTCACGTTCCGCCTGAAGGAACTGCAGGCGGCCACCAAGGCGATCTACGACGCCGAAGCCAAGCTGGGCGACAAGGCCAAGAGCGGCAAGCCGGCGGAACTGCTGGACCAGGCTCGCAAGCTGGCCTGGGCGCCGCTGGTGGACGGCAAGAAAGCCGCCGACCCGGCCTTCCTGGCGATCTTCGCCGGCAACAAGAAGGACGCCGCCGTAAACCAGCAGATCACGCAGCTGGAAGGCGAGTGGAACGGGCGCGCCCGCGCCAACTATGAAGAAGCCGTGAAGCTGGCCAAGCAGGCCGCGGCGCTCTGAACGGCAAGCCCCCAGGCCGGCGGTGGCGGACCCGGTCCGCCCGCCGCCGGCTGCTCCCTGGACGATTTCGGGATTCTCGATGAATTATTCGGGCCATTCGCGCCTGCACGCCGGCCCTGTGCTGACGGCGCTCCTGGTGTTCGGCTTTCTGCTGCTGTTCCTGGCCATTCCGGTCGGAACGGTGTTCTACAGTGCCTTCGTGAACGCCGACGGCAGTTTCACGATGGGCCATTTCGGCGCCTTCTTCAAGCAGCCGCTGATGCAGGAGGCCTTCTTCAACAGCCTGTACGTGGCGGGCTGGTCGGCCCTGCTGGCCTCGCTGATCGCGGTGCCGCTGGCCTATCTCACCGTGCGCTTCAACTTCCGCGGCGCGCTCCTGATCCAGACGCTGGGCGTGCTGCCGCTGATCATGCCGCCCTTCGTCGGCGCGGTCGCCATGCAGCTGATCTTCGGCCGCTCGGGCAGCGTCAACCTGCTGCTGCAGGACTGGTTCGGCTTCACGCTGCCCTTCATGGAGGGCCTGAACGGCGTGATCTTCGTGGAAGCGCTGCACTACTTTCCGTTCATCCTGATGAACCTGGTGGTGGCGTTGCGCAATATCGACGGCGCAATGGAAGAAGCGGCGCTCAACCTGGGATCGCGCGGCTTCCGCCTGTTCCGCCGGGTGATCTTCCCGCTGGCGCTGCCGGGCTACGTGGCGGGCGCCTCCCTGGTGTTCGTGAAGGTCTTCGACGACCTGGGCACGCCGCTGGTCCTGGGCACCACCAACATGCTGGCGCCGCAGGCCTACCTGCGCATCACGCAGGTGGGCCTGGAGGATCCGCTGGGCTACGTCATCAGCGTGATCATGGTCGGGTTCTCGATCCTGGCGCTGTGGCTGTCGGCCCGAGTGCTCAAGGGCAAGGACTATTCCACCCTGCAAAAGGGCGGCAGCTCCATCCACAAACGCAGCCTGCGGCCCGCGGAAAGCGTGCTGGCCTACGGCTGGATCATCCTGGTGCTGCTGCTGGTGCTGTCGCCGCACATGGGCGTGCTGCTGCTGTCCCTGGCCAGCGTCTGGAGCTTCGCGCCGCTGCCCGACGGCTACACCCTGGCGCACTATTCGGCCGTGTTCTCCGAATCCCAGGGCATGATCGCCAACACCCTGCTCTACTGCGGCCTGGCCGCGGGCGTGGACGTGATCCTGGGCACCGCCATCGCCTATCTCATGCTGCGCACCCGGCTGCCCGCCCGCCAGTGGCTGGACTTCCTGGCCTCCGCGGCGCTGGCGATCCCGGGCATCGTGCTGGCCATCGGTTTCCTGCGCACGTTCCGCGGCATCGAGCTGCCGGGCACCGGCACCTTGTTGACCTCGTCGTGGATCATCATCATGATCGCCTACTCGGTGCGCCGGCTGCCCTATGCCCTGCGCTCTTGCGTGGCGTCGCTGCAGCAGATAAACATATCGCTGGAGGAAGCCGCGCAATCGCTGGGCGCAACCCGCATGAGCACCATACGGCGCGTGGTGGTGCCGCTGATGGCCGGCGGCATGCTGGCGGGCTTCGTCACCAGCTTCGTGACGGCGGCCGTCGAACTGTCGGCCACCATCATGCTCGTGACGAAGGACAGCCAGGCCCCCATGAGCTACGGCATTTACCTGTACATGCAGAGCGCCGCGGGCCGCGGCCCCGGCGCCGCGCTCGGCGTCCTGGCGGTGGCCGCGGTCGCCATCGGCACTTATATCTCGCACCTGCTGGTGGAACGCGCGCAGACGCGCCAGCGGCCGGCGCGCCACGAAGGGGAAACGGAATGAAGAAGGTCAGCGTCGAATGCCGCAATATCCGGCTGTCCTACGGCAAGACCGAAGTGCTGAAGGACGTGAACATCCACATCGAGCCGGGCGAGTTCTTCGCCCTGCTCGGCCCCTCGGGCTCGGGAAAGTCCACGCTGCTGCGCCTGATCGCCGGCTTCAACCGCCATAGCGCGGGCCAGCTCCTGGTCGACGGCAAGGACATCAGCGCCACGCCTCCGTGGAACCGCAACATCGGCATGGTGTTCCAGAACTACGCGCTGTGGCCGCACATGACGGTCTGGGACAACGTGGCTTTCGGGCTGGTGGAGCGCAAGCTGCCGCGCGCCGAGATCCACGCCAAGGTCGAGGCCGCCCTGGACCTGGTGGGCCTGTCCCAGTACGCCAAGCGCCGCCCCAACCAACTGTCCGGCGGCCAGCAGCAACGCGTGGCGCTGGCCCGCACCATCGTCATCGAGCCGCAGGTCCTACTGCTGGACGAACCCCTGTCCAACCTGGACAAGAAACTGCGCGTTCAGATGCGCCAGGACCTGCTCAGCCTGCAACGCCGGCTGGGCATCACCACCATCTTCGTCACGCACGACCAGGAAGAAGCCATGACCACCGCCGACCGCATGGCGGTGCTGGACCACGGCGTGGTGCAACAGATCGGCGCGCCCAGCACGCTGTTCGACTACCCGGTGAACCGTTTCGTGGCCAACTTCGTCGGCACGATGAACGTGCTGGAAGGCGAAGTGCGCGAGCGCACCAGCGGCAGCGTGGTGCTGGCGGTGGAAGGCGTGGGCGACCTGCGCCTGCCGATCTCCGGCGACGCGCCGTCCGCCTCCCGGCTGGCGGCCAGCTTCCGCCCGCACACGGTGCAGATCGAAATGGCCGACGGCCTGGGCGACGCGCGCTACGTCTGGCTGCCGGGCACCGTGGAAAGCAGCGAATTCCTGGGTGAATTCACCCGCTACCAGGTCCAGATCGGCGAACAGCGCCTGACGGCCGACCAGTCGCACCTGGCCGGGCTGTCGCCCTTTCCCGTGGGCGCGCCAGTATCGATAGGCCTGGAGCCTACCCAGGTGCGCTTGCTGGCGGCCTGAATCCGCCGCCATGGAAATCTATCAAATCCGCGCCTTCGTGACCGTGGCCCGCCTGGGCAACCTCACGAAGGCCGCCGAGGCGCTCTCCCTGACCCAGCCCGCCGTCACCGCGCAGATCAAGGCGCTGGAGCAGAGCCTGGGAGTGGCGCTGTTCGACCGCAGCGGCGGTCGGCTGGCGCTGGCCAAGGCCGGCGAGGTGCTGCTGCCCACGGCGGAATCGCTACTGGTGCTGGGCGCGCAGTTCAAGTCCGAGGCCCAGCAATTGCAGGGCAGCCTGCACGGCGCGGTGGAGCTGGGCGTGCCCAGCGAAAAACCCGACTTCCTGCGGCTGGGCGAACTGGCCTCGGCGGTCACGCAGCGCCTGCCCCTGGTCGAGCTCAAGACCCAGACGCTGCCTGCCGCCACCCTGGCGGAACAGGTCAGCACGGGGCGCCTGCCTGCCGCCCTGACCATCGCCTCCAACCCGCCGCGCGGCGTGCTGTGGCAGCCCCTGCGCAGCGTGCGCTACCGCATCGCGCTGCCCAAGGAACACGCCGCCGTGCTCAAGCGCGGCGGCTGGAAGGAAGTGGCGCAACTGCCCTGGCTGGACGGCCCCTCCGGCAGCCACACCCACCTGCTGCTGCGCGACATGTTCGAGCGCCACGGCCTGGCGCCGCGCGTCGTGATGCAGAACGACGACCAGGCCAACCTGGACACGCTGGTGCGCGCCGGCGCGGGCTGCGCGCTGCTGCGCGAGGAAAACGCGCTGGCCGGCGCCGCCTCCAATGACTTCATCGTCTGGGGCCAGGCGCGGGTCGACGCGGTGCTGGCGTTCATCCTGCCCTACGAACGCGCTAGCGAACCCGCGCTGGTCGCGTTAAGCTCGATTATTCAAACCATCTGGAAACCGCGCACGCCCATGGCGTCCGCCCAGATCTAGCCTTATTCCCCCGCATCAAGACTGTAATGACTGAAATCTGGTTCATCCGCCACGGCGAAACCGACTGGAACCGCCAGCGGCGCCTGCAAGGCTGGCAAGACATCCCCCTGAACGAATTCGGCGTCAACCAGGCCAGCCTCCTGGCCTCGCGCATGCGCGAGGAAGCCCGCCAGACCCCGATCCACGCGATCTACAGCAGCGACCTGCAGCGCGCCCACGCCACCGCCGTGCCCGTCTCCGAACAGCTGGGCCTGCGCGTCCGGGTGGAACCCGGCATCCGCGAGCGCGGCTTCGGCGTGCTCGAAGGCCTGGACCACGACCGTATCGACGTCCTCGCCCCCGAAGCCGCCGCCGCCTGGAAAAGCCGCGACCCGCTGCGCCCGCTGGACGGCGGCGAAACCCTGGGCCAGTTCCAGTCCCGCGTGATCTCCACCGTCGACGACATCGCCAGCCGCCACGATGACGAGCGGATCCTGATGTTCACGCACGGCGGCGTGCTCGACATCATCTGGCGCCACGCCTCGGGCGTCCCGCTGAACGCCCCGCGCGACGCCGCGCTGCTCAACGTCAGCATTAACCGCGTCGGCGTGCAGGGCCGCAAGTGGGAAGTCCTGAATTGGGGCGACGTGAGCCATGTGGACGCCGAAGTCGGCAACGACGTCGTGCCGTAACACCCGCCAACGCCCGACACCGCAAGACACCCATAAGCCCCAAAAGGCCGCCCGCGCGGCCGGTTTGGGGGCGACCCCGCAAGATCTTCAGAACCGCAAAGACTCGCGGCAAAAAATGCCAAGCACCCTGCCCGCCACGGCGGCCAGGAAACTTGCGCTTCACGAGCCGGCGGCTTCGGGGGCCTGGGGCGAGCGGGGAGTCGATAAGCCCGGGGGAATCTGAAGGGAAGGCCGAAGGCCTGGACGAAGATGACGAAGGGGAAGTCCGGCGCCGGCGCGCCGGACCGCAATCGTTGACCCGCTCGCCCCAGGCCCCCGAAGCCGCCGGCGTCTAAAGAACCAGAATCCTTTCAATAAGCCCAGCAAGGCAAACGTTCAGCCCTGCTTGCGCGGCTTACGCGGCGCATTCCGCGCCAACCGGTCATAAACGGCATTGGGCAGCAGCCGCATCAACTTCGCCACCACCCCCATCTGCCACGGAATCACCGTATACGAAGTCCCCCGCCCGATCGCCGCATGCGCGCGATGCGCAAAGGCGTCCGCCTCCATCAGAAACGGCATCGAATACGGATTGTGCGCCGTCATCGCCGTCTTGATATACCCCGGCGCAATCGTCACCACCCGCACGCCCTCGCCCGCCAACTCCAGGCGCAGGCTCTCGCAGTACGTCACCACCGCCGACTTCGAAGCGCTGTAGGCCCCCGCACCCGGCAACCCACGCACCCCCGCCACGCTTGCGATGCCCACCAGCCGCCCCGACTTCGCCGCCCGCATCGACTCGATAAACGGCTCGAAGGTCGACACCGTCGCCAGCAGATTCGTATCGACGATCGCCTTGAACACCTCGTAATCCTCGCCGTGCTCCGTCAAGGTCCCGGCGCTGATGCCCGCGCTGGCGATCACGACATCCACCCGCCCCTGGCAGAACGCAATGAAATCCCGGGCCGCCGCATGCAGAGCCTCGCGGTCGCGCACGTCCACCGCATAGCAGCGGTGCTCCCCCGGCAGGCTCTCGGCCAGCTCGCGCAGCGCCTCCTCGCGGCGTCCCAGCAGGCCCAGCGTCGCGCCCGCGGCGGCATACCGCTGCGCCAGCGCGCGCCCCAGGCCGCTGCTCGCGCCCGTGATAAAGACTCTATCCATGTCTGCCCGAAGCCCTTTGTTGCGTTGAAAAAAATAGGGCACGCTCTCGCGTGCCCTACCCTTATACCGGTTGCCGGCTTATCCGCGCAAAGAAGCGTGCAGCTCCTGCAGCGGGTAAACCTGCAAGCCCAGGCCTTGGCGCATGAACTGCATGCCCTCGACCGCGGCGCGGGCGCCGGCGATGGTCGTGAAGAAGGTCACGCGGGCGGCCAGCGCCTGGGTACGGATGGTGCGCGAGTCGGCGATGGCGTTGCGGCGCTCTTCGACGGTGTTGATGACCAGCGAGATTTCGCCGTTCTTCACCATGTCGACGATGTGCGGACGGCCTTCGGTGACCTTGTTCACCAGCTGCACCGGAATGCCGGCGGCTTCGATCTCGGCCGCCGTGCCGCGCGTGGCGACCAGCTTGAAGCCCAGCAGGTGCAGGCCGCGCGCCACTTCCACGGCGAGGGGCTTGTCCTGGTTCTTCACGCTGATGAACACCGTGCCGGAATCCGGCAGGCGCACGCCCGCGGCCAGCTGCGACTTCACGAAGGCTTCGCCGAAGCTCATGCCCACGCCCATCACTTCGCCGGTCGACTTCATTTCCGGGCCCAGGATGGTGTCCACGCCCGGGAACTTCACGAACGGGAACACGGCTTCCTTGACCGAGAAGTAAGGCGGCACGACTTCCTTGGTGATGCCCTGGGCCGCCAGCGTCTGGCCGGCCATGGCGCGCGCGGCGATCTTGGCCAGCTGCAGGCCGGTAGCCTTGGACACGTAGGGCACCGTGCGCGAGGCGCGCGGGTTCACTTCCAGCACGTAGACGTCGCCGCCCTGGATCGCGAACTGCACGTTCATCAGGCCGCTCACGTTCAGGGCCTTGGCCATCATCGTGGTCTGGCGCTTGATCTCGGCGATGACTTCCGCCGACAGCGAGTACGGGGGCAGGCTGCAAGCCGAATCGCCCGAGTGCACGCCGGCCTGCTCGATGTGTTCCATGACGCCGCCGATGAAGACGGTTTCGCCGTCGGCCAGGCAATCCACGTCCACTTCGGTGGCGTTGTTCAGGAAGCGGTCCAGCAGCACGGGCGAGTCATTGCTGACCTTCACGGCCTCGCGCATGTAGCGCTCCAGGTCCTGCTGCTCGTGCACGATTTCCATGGCGCGGCCGCCCAGCACGTAGCTGGGGCGAACGACCAGCGGGTAGCCGATCTCGGCGGCGTGGGCCAGGGCCTCGCCTTCGGTGCGCGCGGTGCGGTTGGGCGGCTGGCGCAGGCCGAGCTTGTTGAGCAGCTTCTGGAAGCGCTCGCGGTCTTCGGCCACGTCGATGGATTCGGGGCTGGTGCCGATGATGGGCACGCCGTTGGCTTCCAGCGCGCGCGCCAGCTTCAGCGGAGTCTGGCCGCCGTACTGGACGATCATGCCGACCGGGTTTTCCTTGTGGACGATCTCCAGCACGTCTTCGAGCGTCAGCGGCTCGAAGTACAGGCGGTCGGAGGTGTCGTAGTCGGTGGACACGGTTTCCGGGTTGCAGTTGACCATGATGGTCTCGTACCCGTCGTCGCGCAGCGCCAGCGCGGCGTGCACGCAGCAGTAGTCGAACTCGATGCCCTGGCCGATGCGGTTCGGACCGCCGCCCAGCACCACGATCTTCTTGCGGTCGGTGGGCGCGGCTTCGCACTCTTCCTCGTAGGTCGAGTACATGTAGGCCGTGCGGGTGGCGAATTCGGCGGCGCAGGTGTCGACGCGCTTGTAGACCGGGCGCACGTTCAGCTGGTGACGCAGCTTGCGCACTTCGGATTCGACCGAATCCAGCAGGAAGGCCAGGCGGCGGTCGGAGAAACCGCGGCGCTTCAGTTCCCACAGGGTGGCGTAATCCAGGTCGGCCAGCGTCTTCTGTTCGAGCGCCAGCTCGATGTCGACGATTTCCTTGATCTGCGACAGGAACCACGGGTCGATGTGCGTGATGTTGTGCACTTCGTCCAGCGTGAAGCCCTGCGCGAAGGCGTCGCCCACGTACCAGATGCGTTCCGGACCGGGTTCGCCCAGCTCGACCTGCAGCTTTTCGCGGTCGGTGGTCTTCTGGTTCAGGCCGTCGACGCCCACTTCCAGGCCGCGCAGCGCCTTCTGGAACGACTCCTGGAAGGTGCGGCCGATGGCCATGACTTCGCCCACCGACTTCATCTGGGTGGTCAGGCGCGCGTCGGCGGTGGGGAATTTCTCGAAGGCGAAACGCGGCACCTTGGTGACCACGTAGTCGATCGACGGTTCGAACGAGGCAGGCGTGGCGCCGCCGGTGATTTCGTTCTTCAGCTCGTCCAGCGTGTAGCCCACGGCCAGGCGCGCGGCGACCTTGGCGATGGGGAAGCCGGTGGCCTTGGACGCCAGCGCCGACGAACGCGACACGCGCGGGTTCATCTCGATGACGATCATGCGGCCGTTCTTGGGATTGACGGCGAACTGCACGTTCGAGCCGCCCGTATCCACACCGATCTCGCGCAACACCGCGATCGATGCGTTACGCATGATCTGGTATTCCTTGTCGGTCAGCGTCTGGGCCGGCGCCACGGTGATCGAGTCACCGGTGTGCACGCCCATGGGGTCCAGGTTTTCGATGGAGCAGACGATGATGCAGTTGTCCGCCTTGTCGCGGACCACTTCCATCTCGAATTCCTTCCAGCCCAGCAGCGACTCTTCGATCAGCAGCTCGCTGGTGGGCGAGGCTTCCAGGCCGCGGCGGCAGATGGTTTCGAATTCTTCGGCGTTGTAGGCGATACCGCCGCCCGAACCGCCCATCGTGAAGCTGGGGCGGATCACGGCGGGGAAGCCCGAGGTGCCCACTTCCGCGGCGATGCGGCGCTGCACTTCCCAGGCTTCGTCCATGCTGTGGGCGACGCCCGACTTGGCCGATTCCAGGCCGATGTCGGTCATGGCCTGCTTGAACTTCTGGCGGTCCTCGGCCTTCTCGATGGCGTGCTCGTTGGCACCGATCAGTTCCACGTTGTGCTTCTTCAGCACGCCGTGGTGGGCCAGGTCCAGCGCGCAGTTCAGCGCGGTCTGGCCGCCCATGGTGGGCAGCAGCGCGTCGGGCTTTTCACGCTCGATGATCTTTTCGACGGCTTGCCAGGTGATGGGCTCGATGTAGGTGACGTCGGCCGTTTCCGGGTCCGTCATGATCGTGGCCGGGTTGCTGTTCACCAGGATGGTGCGGTAGCCCTCGGCCTTGAGCGCCTTGCACGCCTGTGCGCCGGAGTAGTCGAATTCGCAGGCCTGCCCGATGATGATGGGGCCGGCGCCGATGATGAGTATGCTTTTTAGGTCTGTACGCTTGGGCATGATGCAATCTTTACTTTTGGCCGGACATCAGGCTGATGAACTTGTCGAACAGTTCGAGGATGTCGTGCGGACCGGGGCTGGCTTCGGGGTGGCCCTGGAAGCAGAAGGCCGGACGGTCGGTGAGCTCGAAGCCTTGCAGCGTGCCGTCGAACAGCGAAACGTGCGTCACGCGCGCGTTGGCCGGCAGGCTGGCCGCGTCGACCGCGAAGCCGTGGTTCTGGCTGGTGATGAACACGCGCTTGGACGCCAGGTCCTGCACGGGATGGTTCGCGCCATGGTGGCCGGTCTTCATCTTGAGCGTCTTGCCGCCCAGCGCCAGACCCATGATCTGGTGGCCCAGGCAGATGCCGAACACGGGCAGCTTCTTGTCCAGGAAGGCGCGCGTGGCGTCGATGGCGTAGTCGCAGGGCTCGGGATCGCCAGGACCGTTGGACAGGAACACGCCGTCCGGATTCAGCTTGAACACTTCCTCGGCGCTGGTCTGGGCCGGCACCAGCGTCACGCGGCAGCCGCGGTCGGCCAACAGGCGCAGGATGTTGGTCTTGGTGCCGAAGTCGTAGGCGACGACGTGGAACTTGGACTGGTCGGGCTTGGAAAAGCCTTCGCCCAGTTGCCAGGTGCCTTCGGTCCATTCGGCGCTGGCCTTGACCGACACGACCTTGGCCAGATCCTGGCCGGCCATGCCGGCAAAGCCCTGGGCCAGTTCGACGGCGCGCTCGGCGTCGGTGCCGACGAAGATGCAGCCGCCCTGGGCGCCCTTCTCGCGCAGGATGCGGGTGAGCTTGCGGGTGTCGATGCCGGAAATGGCGACGATGCCCTGCTCGGAGAGGTACTCAGGCAACGATTGCGTGGAACGGAAGTTCGACACGCGGGCGGGACAGTCGCGGACCACCAGGCCAGCGGCATAGACGCGATTGGCTTCCACGTCCTCGGCGTTGACGCCGGTATTGCCGATGTGCGGATAGGTCAACGTGACGATCTGGCCGCTATAGCTGGGATCGGTGAGAATTTCCTGGTACCCGGTCATCGCGGTGTTGAACACCACTTCGGCAACGGTATGCCCAGGCGCACCGATCGACACGCCTCGAAAAATGGTACCGTCCGCCAGAGCCAGAATTGCAGGAGGGAAGCGGTTGATCCCCTCGGGAAAAAGTTGCGGCAGCACAGTAAACCCCGGTTTTAGAATCGATAATCAAACCTTCGGATTATACCTTGAGCGGCCGTTTTTCCCGGCGAACCGCGCCAAATAAGGCCGGAAACGGTGTTTTGGCCCGTTTTCCCACGCCCCGCCATCCCCCTCCCTCGTCCGGCCGACAGCGCCCTGGCGGCCTCGGTGATACGCTAGGACACCTTCAACCCTAGCCAGCTGCGAGCCGTATCGTCCATGTCCAGTCAACTTGACGCCTTGCGCAACCACACCACCGTCGTCGCCGACACGGGGGATTTCGAAGCCATGAAGGCGCTGCGTCCCACCGACGCCACCACCAACCCGTCCCTTATTCTCAAGGCCGTCCAGCAGGACGCCTACCGTCCGCTGCTCGAAAAAACCGCGCGCGAGCACCGCGGCGCATCGACGCCCGAGCTCATGGACCGCCTGCTGGTCGCCTTCGGCCGCGCCATCCTGGATATCGTGCCCGGACGCGTCTCCACCGAAGTCGACGCCCGCCTGTCCTTCGACACCCGCGCCACCATCGAGCGCGCGCGCAGCCTGATCGCCCTGTACGAGGCCGCCGGCGTGCCGCGCGAGCGCGTGCTGATCAAGATCGCCTCGACCTGGGAAGGCATCCAGGCCGCCCGCGCCCTGCAGTCCGAGGGCGTGCGCTGCAACCTGACCCTGTTGTTCTCCCTGCCCCAGGCCGTGGCCTGCGCGGACGCCCACGTCCAGCTCATCTCGCCCTTCGTGGGCCGCATCTACGACTGGCACAAGAAGGCCGCCGGCGCGTCGTGGGTGGAAGACGAGCGCGCGGGCGCCCAGGATCCGGGCGTGCAATCCGTTACCCGGATCTACCACTACTACAAGCATTTCGGCATCGCCACCGAGATCATGGGCGCGAGCTTCCGCAACGTGGGCCAGATCCTGGCGCTGTCGGGCTGCGACCTGCTCACCATCAGCCCCGACCTGCTGACCAAGCTGGCCAGCACCCCGGGCGACGCCCCGGCGCAACTGCGCGCCGGCGACGCGCCCGCCAACATCGCCCGCATCGGCGCGGACGAAGTCACGTTCCGCACCCTGCTCAACGAAGACGCGATGGCCAGCGAGAAGCTGTCGGAAGGCATCCGCCTGTTCGTCGCGGACGCGGTCAAGCTGGATGCGCTGATCGAGGCGCAGCGCGCCTGACGGAGCGCGCGCCGGCCACCGGATGCCGCCCGCGGCTTACCGGTGGTCGTGCGAGTGCACCTGCAGCGCTTCCAGGAAGCGCGACACCATGTTGTAGGCCGCGGCCGTCGCGGTCAGCTCAACCATGAGCTTGTCGGACCCCATGGCGGCCCGGGCCGCCTGGAACACCGCGTCCGGCACCTGCACGTGGCGCGTCATGGCATCGGTATAGGCCAGCACCGCCTTTTCGCTCTGGCTGAAGAGGTCGGAGCCCTCCCAGGCGGACAGCGCGTCCAGCTGCGCCTGCGACACGCCTTCCTTGAGGGCGATCGGGGCGTGCTGGTCGGCCTCGTAGGGCGCGCCGTTGATGACGGCCACGCGCATGATCACCAGTTCCCGGAGGTCGCCCGGCAGCGTGCTGAGCTGGCGGATGGACGTCAGGTAGTTGAGCCAGCCGCCCGCCACGGCGGGGCTGTGCAGCAGCATCTGGTACAGGTGCAGGACGCTGCCGCGCTCGGCAACGATGCGCTCGACCAGAGGCTGCGCTTCGGGATGGGTCAGGTCGGCATAAGGCAGGCGGGCCATGGGCACTCCGTAAGGATGTCGGGGGGTTCAGAGCTTTTCGGTTTCGCCGGAGCGGGGCTGCCATTTCATCAGGCGTTTTTCGCCCACGCCGACGATGGCATCCAGGACCAGCGCGAAGGCCGTCAGCACGATGATGCCCGCGAACACGGTGTTCACGTCGAAGGTGCCCTCGGCCTGCAGGATCAGGTAGCCGACGCCGCTCGCCGAGCCCAGGTATTCGCCGACCACCGCGCCCACGAAGGCCAGGCCCACGGAGGTGTGCAGGCTGGAGAACACCCAGCTCGTGGCCGAGGGCAGGTATACGTGCCGCAGCAGCTGGCGCTGGCGCGCGCCCAGCATCCTGGCGTTGTCCAGCAGGGTCGGGCTGACTTCGCGCACGCCCTGGTAGACGTTGAAGAAGACGATGAAGAACACCAGCGTGACCGCCAGCGCCACCTTGGACCAGATGCCCAGGCCGAACCACATGCCGAAGATGGGCGCCAGGATGACGCGCGGCATCGAATTGGCGGCCTTGATGTAGGGGTCCAGGATCGCGCTGGCGCGCGGCGACAGGCCCAGCCACAGGCCGAAGCCCAGGCCGGCGATGGTGCCGATGAAAAAGGCCAGCACGGTTTCGGTCAGCGTCACGCCCAGGTGGGTGTAGATGTCCGCGTTGGTGACGAACCAGGCCCAGATGCGGCCCCACACCTTCAGCGGCTCGCCGAAGAAGAACGCCACCTTGGGATCGCGCGAGGCGAAATGCCACACGAGCAGGATCACGGCCAGCAACAGCAATTGCCAGAAGCGCAGGCTGGCCGAGCCAGGCTTGATCGAGGACTTAGACATCTCGCTACTCCGGAGGGCCGGGCCTGTCGGCCCTAGGCCCGCTTTTGTTGGGCATAGCCCTTGAGCACCTCTTCGCGCAACACGCCCCAGATGGCGGCATGCAACTCGACGAAGCGCGGATCGCTGCGCACCTCGGCCACGTCGCGCGGACGCGGCAGGTCGATCGCGAATTCGCCGATGGGATGGGTGCCGGGGCCGGCCGCCAGCACCACCACGCGGTCGCTCATGGCAATGGCTTCGTCCAGGTCGTGCGTGATGAAGAGCACGGCCTTGCGCTTGGCCATCCACAGGTCCAGGACCTCGTTCTCCATGAGCTGGCGCGTCTGGATGTCCAGCGCGGAGAACGGCTCGTCCATCAGGATGATGTCGGGATCGCGGATCAGGGTCTGCGCGAGCATGGCGCGCTTGCGCATGCCGCCCGACATCTGGTGCGGATAGCGGCCTTCGAAGCCGCCCAGGCCGACGCGGCGCATCCATTCGCGGCCGCGCTCCAGCGCCTCTGGGCGCGGCACGCCGGCGAAGTCCAGCCCCGCCACCACGTTGTCCAGCGCGCTGCGCCAGGGCAGCAAGGCTTCGCCCTGGAACATGTAGCCCGCCCGCGAATTGATGCCGGACAGAGGCTGCCCGAACACCTTCACCTGGCCCGTCGACGGCGCCAGCAGGCCGGCGCCGACGTTGAGCAGGGTGGACTTGCCGCAGCCCGTGGGCCCCACCACCGACACGAACTCCCCGGGCGCGATGGCCAGGGAGGTGTCGGCTACCGCGGTGTAGCGCTGGCTGCGGTCGTCACGCGAGACAAAGGTGCAACTGATGTTCTCCAGCGATAGCGCGGCTTCAGCCATTGGGGTACTTCTCGTTGGCGCGGCGGGCGAAATCGTTGGTCCAGACCTTGGACGGATCGATCTTCGAGCCGTCGAAGTCCGCCTGGTAGGCGGCCAGCGCCTTGAGCGCGGTGGCGGCGCCGTCCTCGGGGATCATGCCGTCGGGCGACAGGCCTTCCAGGCTCTTGCCGATGGCGGCCTTGTAGACCGCCGGGTCGCCCAGCAGGTAGGTCTCGGGCACGACCTTGGCGATTTCGTCCGGGCCGGCCTTCTGGATCCATTTGTCGGCGCGCACCAGCGCGTTGGCCAGCGCCTGCGCGGTGTTGGGATTGGCGTCGAGGAAGGCCTGGGGCGCATACAGGCAGCCCGCCGGCATGTTGCCGCCGAAGATTTCCTTCGTGTCCTTGAGGGTGCGGGTATCCACGATGATCTGGATGTCGCCGGGCATCTCCAGCATCGACACCACGGGATCGGTGTTGGAGATGGCGTCGATCTGGCCGCTGCGCAGGGCGGTCACCGCGCCGGCGCCGGCGCCCACGCCGATGATGGACACGTCGGAGGCCTTCAGGCCGTGCTTGGCCAGGAAGAAGCTGACCACCATGTTGGTGGAGGAGCCCGGCGCGGTCACGCCGATCTTCTTGCCCTTCAGGTCGGCCGCGCCCTTGTAGTTGGGCAGGTTCTTCTTGGAAACGCCCACGCCGATCATCGGCGCGCGGCCCTGCAGCACGAAGGCGCGATAGGCCTGGCCCTTGGACTGCATGGACAGCGTGTGCTCGAACGCGCCGGAGACGATGTCGGCGCTGCCGCCCACCACGGCCTGCAAGGCCTTGGAGCCACCCGCGAAGTCGGCGATGCTGACGTCCAGCCCTTCATCCTTGAAATAGCCGCGCGCTTCCGCGATGGACAGGGGGAGGTAGTAGATCAGCGGCTTGCCGCCGACTGCGATCTGGACCTTGGTCTTTTCCAGCTTCTGGGCGCGCACGATGGCGGGCGCCATGCCCATGACGCCGGCGGCACCGGCCATCTTGAGCAGATCACGGCGAGTGACTGACATGTGGTTGTCTCCTAATTGTCGGGTCTACCGATGGCGCCGGTCTTCGCCAGCTCGTCGATAGCCGCTGAATCATACCCCAGCGATTTCAGGACTTCCTCGGTATGTTCCCCTAATCCCGGCCCCACCCAGCGCGTCTCTCCGGGGGTTTCCGAGAGCTTGGGAACGACCGCGGGCAGCTTGACGGGGCTGCCGTCGGCGAAGCGGTGCTGCTCGATCATGCGGCGCGCCAGGAACTGCGGATCGCTGAACATGTCGGCCACGCTGTAGATCTTCCCGACGGGCACGTCGGCGCCCTTCAGGACGTCCAGGGCCTCGTCGATGCCGCGCCCGCCGCACCATTGCTGGATCGCGCCGTCGATCTCTTCCACGCGCCGGGCGCGGCCGTCGTTGCGCGCCAGCCCCGGGTCCGAGGCCAGGTCGTCGCGGCCGATCGCCCGCATCAGGCGGTGGAAGATGGCGTCGCCATTGCCGGCGATGACGATGTTCTGGCCGTCGCGGGTGGTGTAGGTGTTCGAGGGCACGATGCCGGGCAGCGCGCCGCCCGTGCGCTCGCGCACCACGCCGGCCACGTCGTACTCGGGCACCAGGCTTTCCATCATGTTGAACACGGCTTCGTACAGCGCCACGTCCACCATCTGCCCCTGCCCCGCCTGGCATTCGGCGCCCTGCCTGCCATTCCAGCGTCCGCCCGTGGCGTCGCGGTGGCGCAGCGCCATCATGGCGCCGATCACGCCGTGCAGCGCCGCGATGGAATCGCCGATCGAGATGCCGACCCGCAGCGGCGGCCGGTCGGGATGGCCGGACACGTAGCGCAGGCCGCCCATGGATTCGCCGATGGCGCCGAAGCCCGGCTGGTCCTTCATGGGCCCCGTCTGCCCGTAGCCGGACAGGCGCACCATGATGAGCGCGGGGTTGATCGCGCGCAGTTGTTCGTAGCCCAGCCCCCACTTCTCCAGCACGCCGGGCCGGTAGTTCTCGACCACCACGTCGGCCTCCAGCGCCAGCCGGCGGGCGATTTCCTGCGCGCGCGGGTCTTTCAGGTTGAGCGCGATGGACCGCTTGTTGCGGGCCTGCACCGTCCACCAGAGGGAATTGCCTTCATGCAGATGGCGCCAGCTGCGGATGGGATCGCCGCCTCCGGTGCCGTCCGGACCGTGGGGCGTCTCCACCTTGATGACGTCGGCGCCGAATTCGCCGAAGATGCGCGCGGCGAACGGGCCGGCAATGAGCGTGCCGAGTTCCAGGACCTTGAGTCCGGTCAGCGCTGACATCGTTTGTCTCCTCGCGGATTTTTCCGGCGGCCTTCGATACGTTGCCGAAGGCTCGCCGAGTTTCACTTCAGGTAGTCTTGCGCTCCATCAGGGCCCAGGCGATGGTGCCTGCGTCCACGTATTCCAGTTCGCTGCCCGCGGGCACGCCGCGGGCCAGCCGCGTGACGCGCAAGCCGCGCTCGCCCAGGGCTTCGCCCAGGAAGTGCGCGGTGGTCTCGCCTTCGGCGGTGAAGTTGGTGGCCAGGATGACCTCCTGCACCTCGCCGTCCGTGGCGCGCTTGATCACGCGGTCGAAGTCGAGCTCGCGCGGGCCGATGCCCTCAAGCGGCGCGACCCGGCCCATCAGCACGTAGTACAGGCCGCGGTAGCCGTGGCTGGACTCGATCATGTTCTGGTCCGCCGGGGTTTCGACGATACAGAGCAGCGAGCGGTCGCGCTTGGGATTGCTGCAGGTGCCGCAGACCTCTTCTTCCGAAAAGCTGTTGCAGCGCGCGCAGTGTTTCAGGTCGCGCACCGCGCCGGCCAGCGCCTGCCCCAGCATGTCCGCGCCTTGCGGATCATGCTGCAGCAGGTGATAGGCCATGCGCCGCGCGGAACGCACGCCCACGCCGGGCAGGCGCCGCAGCGCCTCGATCAGCGATACCAGCGGTTCGGGTTCGGGCAGTAAGGGATCCATTGCGGGCCAGGGCCTGTGGATGCGAATGCGGATGCGGCCGGATTCAGAACGGCAGCTTCATGCCCGGGGGCAGCGGCATGCCGGCGGTGACCGATGCCATCTTCTCCTGGGAGGTTGCCTCGGCCTTGCGCAGCGCGTCGTTGAACGCGGCGGCGACCAGGTCTTCCAGCATGTCCTTGTCGTCGCCCAGCAGCGACGGGTCGATCGCGACGCGCTTGACGTCGTGGCGGCAGGTCATGGTGACCTTGACCAGGCCGCCGCCGGAGGCGCCTTCGACCTGGATCTCGGCCAGCGCGTCCTGCGCCTTCTTCATGTTTTCCTGCATCTGCTGCGCCTGGCGCATCAGGCCGGCCAGTTGTCCTTTCATCATGATCGGTGCTTCCTTGAACGAGGGGAATGAGAGATTGCCGCCGCCTCAGGCGGAGGCAGGGGAATCGACGTGGCGGATGGAGCCGGCGACGACCTGCCCGCCGAAATCCGCCACCAGCGCCTGCACGAAGGGATCGACGGCGACCGCGTCTTCGGCGGCCTGCTGGCGCGCGGCGCGCTCGGCCTGGGCCACGGCATGCGCCGTGGCGTCGCCGGTTACGCCGACTTCCACGTCCAATCGTATGCCCTGGCCGAAATGCTCGCACAGCACGGTCTGGAGCCGGACCCGGCTTTCGCTTTCGGCCAGCGTCTTGACGGCCACGCGCAGGACGATCGCATCGCCCTGCACGCCGGCCCATTCGCTCTGGCGAGCCAGTTCGGCGGCCAGGCCGGTGACGGGCAGGCGCGCCGCCAGTTCGGGCCAGCCCGCCGAGGTCATGTCGGCCATCCGCGCGCGCGAACTCCGCTTGCGGGCCGGTGCCGGGCCTTCGCGCCGGGCGGGCGCGGCCGGGGCCGAAGCGGGCCCCGGCGCGGAAGCCAGGGTTTCGAAATCATCGTCGTCCGGATCGGCCGTAAAACCGTTGTCCGGCGCGAAACCGCCTTCGGCGTCGAAGGGAATTTCCTCGTCGACCCAGGAAGGCGGACCGTCGCCGGCATCCTGAACGGGCACGGACGCGGGCGCCGCGACCACGGCTGCCACGGCGGGCGTGACCGCCAGCGCGGCGGATCCGGCCGGTCGTCCGGCGGCCTCGGGCGCGGCGGGCGGGTCGTCCGGCAACGCTTCCCAGGGCGGCACGCTGGAGGCGTCGACGGGCTGGGCCGCGGATGCCTGGGCGGGTTGCGGTTCGGGTTGCGGTTCGGGCTCGGCCGGCGCGGCTTGGGCGCCGACGGCTTCGGGTTCGGCGCGAGCCGGTTCGGATGCGACGGGCGTGGCGGTCGCTGCCGGCGCGGGTGTCTCCATCGCGGGCGGGGCGGCTGCGGGCTGCGGCGCGGGCGTCGCGGCCACGGCCGCCGGAGCGGGCGCCGCCATGGCAGGCGCCGGCGCGGCGGCCGGAGTCGGCGCGGCAACCGGCGCCGCGGCGACCGGATCGGCCGTCTGGCGGGCCGGCGCGGCGGGCGCTTCCAGCGCGGTCTGCGGACCGGCCTCGCCGTTGAGGGCCAGCATGCGCAGGCAGGCCATGATGAAGCCGGCGTACTCGTCGGGGGCCAGCGTCAGCTCGCCGCGGCTGTGCACCGCCACGGAGTAGAACAGTTGCGCGGCGTCGGGATGCAGCGACTGCGCCAGGCGCGCGATGTCGGCCGCCAGGGGATCCTCGGCGGGCGTCACGCCGGTCACGCGCTGTTCGATGGCCACGCGCGACAGCAGCACGGCCAGGTCGGCCAGCGCGCCGGCATAGGACAGCCCGCGGATCGCCAGTTCGTCGGCCACCGCCAGCACGCCCTTGGCGTCGCCCGTGGACAGGGCGTCCAGCAGGCGCACCAGATGCCGCTGGTCGATGGTGCCGAGCATGCCGCGCACGGCCTCCTCGGTCAGGTTGCCGGCGCTATAGGCGATGGCCTGGTCGGTCAGCGACAAGGCGTCGCGCATGGAGCCGGAGGCCGCCTGCCCGATCAGCCGCAGGGCCGGCACTTCGAAACCCACGTCTTCCTGGCCCAGCACGGCTTGCAGATGCCCGACGATGGAGTCGGCCGGCATCTGCTTCAGGTTGAACTGGAGGCAGCGCGACAGCACCGTCACCGGGATCTTCTGCGGATCGGTGGTGGCCAGGATGAACTTGACGTGCGGCGGCGGCTCTTCCAGCGTCTTGAGCATGGCGTTGAACGCATGCCCGGTCAGCATGTGGACTTCGTCGATCATGTAGACCTTGAAGCGCCCAGCGCCCGGCGCGTAGACCGCCTGCTCCAGGAGCTGGGTCATTTCCTCGACGCCGCGGTTCGAGGCCGCGTCCAGTTCGAGGTAGTCGACAAAGCGCCCCGCATCGATTTCCGTGCACGCGCGGCACACGCCGCAAGGCTTGGAAGTGATGCCGGTTTCGCAGTTGAGCGATTTGGCCAGGATGCGCGACAACGTGGTCTTGCCCACGCCGCGGGTGCCGGTGAACAGCCAGGCGTGGTGCAGGCGTTGCGTGTCGAGCGCGTGCGTCAGCGCGCGCACCACGTGATCCTGTCCCACGAGGGTATCGAACGATCGCGGCCGCCACTTGCGGGCCAGTACCAGATAAGTCATGGGTGGATTGTAGAGCCTGTTTCGCGAGCTGGCTCGAAAAGGCGGAGCCAGCTCCTGGAGTTCGGCGCGGGGGCCTTGGCGCCCGCGCCCCGCGTGGCTGGAAATGCAAAGGGGACGGGCTTATTTTCGTGGAGAGTATCCGTGGAAAATAACCCCGTCCCCTCGAAAAAACAAAGGATCATGATGCTATGCATGACCCTTTGTTTTGAAGAATCCGGTTGGCGAGCCTTACTCCGGCACTGACCCTAAACGACTATGGCTGCTTCGTTCCCGACCTGACCAGGTTCACCGTCGAACCATGCGAAGGGGCCCGCCACTTGAGATTCTAGCAGAGCTGCGCTTCGCTTGCTTGCTCGAATCTCAAGTGGCGGGCCCCGAGGGGCAGGATGTGGGCCCCCGCCCCGGCCCTCCCCCCGGGGGGGAGGGAGAGGGACTTCGCTTCGCTGGTCCTTTTGGCTCGCTTCGCTTTGCCTGTTCGCTTCGCTTTGCCGTCCGGCTTCGGTCTGTGTCTGACACCCGTACGAAACGCCCTGACAAACCTCTTGGCCCTGCCCGGGTGTCAGACACCAACCCAAGCACTTCAATGCTTCAGGTCGATCCAGGCGCGGGCCCGGGGGAAGTACAGCGCGGCTCTGGCCTTGCGGCCGTCCAGGGAGGTGACCTGGGTGCAGTAGCGCAGCAGTTGTTCGCCGTGCCGCTGACGCATGCGCTGGGCGAAGGCGTCGGGGAGTTCGCCGGGGTGTGGACGGCCGGTTTTGTAGTCGACGATGAGCCAGCCATCTTCCGTGCTGAGCGCCAGATCGATCACCGACACCTTGCCCGCCGCGTCGATCAGCGGCCATTCGCGCCGCGCGCCGGATTGGGACAGCAGCCACAGGCCGCGTTCGTCGGCGAGCGTGGCTTGCAGGGTTTCCAGTACCGCCTCCGAAGCGGCGTCCGCCTGGCTGGCGGGGATGCCGGCGCGGGTCAGTTGGCGTCGCATGGCGGGCAGGCGTTCGGCCAGGGCGGCGGCGGGCCAGGTGTCCACGCCGTCCTGGCCGATGCGGGCGAGCCAGGCGTGCGCCAGGGTGCCGATGGCCGCGTCGTAGCCGGCCTCCAGCTGCCAGGCCGGGTGCTCGGCGCCCTCGCCCCAGGCGCCGCGCGACGCCGTCGCGAAACCGGGGCTGGCGACCTCGTCGGCCAGGCGCGACAAGCGCGCCAGGCCCTCGCCGTCCACGCGCCGCAAGGGCTCGCCCTGCCATTCAGGGCCATCGGCGGCCTCGGGCGCGGCGTCCGCGTCGAGCGACGGCGGAACCGGCACCGCGAGGCAAGGCCACAGGCGTCCCAGCAGGCTGGCCGACGACGGCGTCTTGACCTGGCCGCTGGCTTCGTCCACCGACAGGTGGCCCACCAGATGCAGGCGCTTGCGCGCCCGTGTCGCCGCCACGTAGAGCAGGCGGTCGACCTCGTAGGAAGCCCGCCGCGCTTCGCGCGCGCCCAGGTAGCGCGACACCGGGTCGGCTTCGGTTTCCGCGCGCGGCTTGACCGGGCCGAACAGCACGCGGCCGCTGCTCTGCTCGAAGCGCACGAGCGGCGCCTGGTCTCCGCGCGGCGCGCGGTGCAGGCCGTACAGGATGACCGTTTCGAATTGCAGGCCCTTGGACTTGTGCATGGTCATGATTTCGACCGCGCCCTCGTCTTCGTCGGCCGCGTCCGGCGCGGCGAAGAGGCGCGCGATGCCGGCGTCCAGCGCGGCCGGATCGATGGCGCCGTGCGGCGCCAGGCGCTCGACCAGCTGGAACAGGCTCTCCGCGTCGTTCGCCACCGACACGCCCGCATACAGCGACGGGCCGCCCAGGCGGCGCCACATCGATTCCACCCAGGCGGCGAACGGCATCGCGCCCGACGCGTTGCGCGGATCGAGCAGGATGGCCGCCACCTGCCGCAAGCGCGCGAACTCGTCGGCGCCCAGCAGTTCCTGCGCGGACGGCGCCGGCGGCGCCTCGGGCGCGGCGGCGAACAGATCGCCCTGCGGACCGGTGCCCGTCGCCGCCGGCAGCGCCGGCGGCGCCAAGCGCAAGGCGCGCTCAAGCAGGACCGGCACCGGCGTGATGTGGTCGTCGCCGAACAGGCGCTGCAAGGACGTCAGCGTCAGGCCGCAATACGGCGCGCGCAGCACCGACAGCCACGCCAGGCGGTCGCCGGGATGGGACAGGGCCCGCACCAGCTGCACCAGATCGGCGACCACCGGCCGCAAGGCCAGCGGCACAAGGTCCACGGCGCGGCACCGTATGCCTTCCTGCGCCAGCCGGCGGGTCAGGTTGCCCAGGTGGCTGCGCGCCCGCACCAGCACCGCGACCGGATGCCGGGCGCCCTTGTGGTCGGCCAACGCCTGGCGCACCAGGCCCACGGCGATGTCCTCCGCCTGCTCTTCGGCCGGCGCCGCGCCCTCGCGCGACCAGGCCGGATGGAAGCGCACGGCTGGCTCGGGCAACGCCTCGTGGAAGGCCGTGGAGGGGCTGTAGGCGATGGCGCCCGCCGCGGCATCGCTGCGCCGGGGCAGCAGTTCCGCGAACGAGCGGTTCACCCATTCGACGATGCCGGCCTGCGAACGGAAATTGTCGGTCAGGTTCAGGAAGTCGGGCTGCAATTCGCCCACGCCGATCTCGGCGACTTCGAGGAACAACCCCACCTCCGCCTTGCGAAAACGGTAGATGGACTGCATGGGATCGCCCACCAGGAACAGGCTGCGGCCGTCGCCGGCCTGCCAGCCGGAGGTCAGCGTGCGCAGCAGGTCCAGCTGGGTCTGGCTGGTGTCCTGGAATTCGTCGATGAGCAGATGGCGGATCGAGGCGTCCAGCTTCAGCAGCAGTTCGCCCGGATCGTCGGCGCTGCCCAGCGCGGCGGCGGCGCGTTGCGCGATCTCGATGAAGTCCACCTCGCCCGTGTCGGCGAAGCGCAGCCGCAGTTGCGCCACGGCCAGCGCCAGGGTCATCAGCTGCGCGCCCAGCACTTCCCATTGCGCGTCGGTGAAATGCGGCGCGGGGATATCGCGCACCGCGTTCAGCCGGCGCACCCAGGGCGCCTGGGCGTCGGCGGCCTCCAGCCAGGCCACGAAGGGTTCCTTGTGCGCGCACTTGGCGGGGAAGCCCAGGTTCTTGTTGACCGTCTTGCGCAAGGTGCCGGTGCCGGTCAGCAGCAGGTGCGCCACCGCGCGCCACTGATCCAGCATGTCGGCGTCGGGCAGCAGCTCGTCGGTCCAGTCCAGCAAGGCCAGCAGCTTGTTGTCGTCCTCGCCGTCCTGCAGGTGCGCGGCCGCCAGCCGCGCCGGCCCGCAGAGCGCCTCGGCCCAGCCGAAGGGCATGGCCTCGCACAGCGAGTCCAGGTCTTCGCCGATGGCCTCGGCCAGCATGGTCTCCATGGCCTCGCGGTCGGATCCGTGGCGCAACAGCGGCAGCCATTGGTCGCGCTGGCCCAGCATGTCGGCGATGGCTTCCTTGGCCGCCTGCACGTCGACGTCCAGGTGCTTGAGCAGGATGCGCACGGCCTCGTAATCATCGGCCAGTTCCAGCGTGGCGCGCGCCGCGGCTTCGTAGTGGGCGCGCGCATCGTCGGTGATCTCGGGCATGCCTCCCAGTTCCGACAGCCAGGGCATGCTGCGCACCAGGCCGGCGCAGAAAGAGTCGATGGTGCGGATGGCCAGGCGCGCCGGATGGTCGAGCAGGTGCCAGCCCTGCTCCGCGTTGCGCGCCAGCGCGGCGCGGGCCAGCTCCCAGCTGCGTCGTTCGTGCATGGCTTCGGGCGGCCCGTCCAGGCCGCGGCGCAGCTTGCTGAGCACGCGCGCGTGCATTTCGGAGGCCGCCTTCCGCGTGAAGGTGATGGCGACGATTTCCTCCGGGCGGCTCACCGTGGCCAGCAGCGCCAGGATCCGGTCCGTCAGCAGTTCGGTCTTGCCCGAGCCGGCGGGCGCCTGCACCAGGAACGAGCGGGTCGGGTCCAGCGCGGCGGCGCGCGCGGCGTGGTCGTGCGGCAAGCGTTCTTGTTCAGCCATGGCTCATGCGTCCTCGTCGTCCAGATGCAAACGCAGGAACGGCAATGCATCGCAGTATTTCAGGTCATCCCGGCGATAGGCCACGTTGGCCGCATATCCCGCGACGTATTCATCGGCCAGCGCCTCGATCGCCACCCGCCAGCGCTCGCGTATCTGCGCCCAGGACAGGCCGTCGAAGTACTTGCTCTCGCTGGCCAGGGTGACGCCCGGCATGCCGAGGTCCTCGTCGGCCAGGCCTTGCGCGGCGACCTGCCGCGCATGGACCTGCGCCAGGACCAGGCCCGCGACTTCGCCGCCGGCCGCGTCCGCCAGCACCGACGCGTAGAACGGCAGCTGGACGTTCACGGGGCGGCTGCGCGACCAGTCCGGTTCGGGCTTGGCCGCCGCCACGCCGGTCTTGTAGTCCACGATGACGTTGCGGCCGTCGGCCAGGCTATCGATGCGGTCGAGCCGCAGCTTCAGGTTGAGCGCGCCGCGCTGCCACTGGTGGTTCTTTTCCACCTGGGCCACGGCGAAAGGCAGGCGTTGCGCCTCCATGTCCAGCCAGGACGCCAGCACCGCCTGGGCGCGCTGGCACTCCAGCGCCTTCAGGGCCGGCGCGTAGTCCTGCAATTCCTCGTCCGCGGCCTGCGCCACCGCCTGCTCCAGCAAGGCGGGCAGGCGACCCGCCGCCATCACGTCATGCAGCGCATCCTGGTCGGGCATCATGCCCCAAAGCAGTTCCAGCGCCTTGTGCAGGAACTGGCCGCGCACGTTCACGGTGGCCGCATCCGCGTAGGGCGCCAGTTCGCGCCCGCCCAGGCGGTGCCGCACGAAGGCCCACAAGGGATTGCGGGCCTGCGTGTCGAGCACGTCCAGGCCCCCGCCCCCGCGGTTTCCCGCGGCCAGGGGCGGCCCCTGGGCGTCGTCCAGGGATTCCTGCGGCAGCGCCGCCGCCGGCGTCATGGCGGGAGGCGCCCAGTCCGTCGGCGGCGCCGCGGCGATCAGGGGCGACGGCCGCAACTCGCGTTCGCCGTCCATGTGGGCATGGCTGACGATGATGTCGGGCGCGCAGCGGCACAGCGCGGCATACATGCCTTCCGCCCACTCGCGCTCGCGTTCCGGCGTGGCGCGCGGCGCCTGGGCCTGGCGCAGCACGGCCAGCGGCAGCAGGGGATTGGGCTTGGGCGCGGCGGGCAGCACGTCGTCCGTGAGGCCCAGGATCCAGACGCCGTCCCAGTAGCCGCCCTCCGCCTCCAGCAGCCCCAGCACGTCCAGCCGCGCCAGCGGGTCGCGCTGGGGCTGGAACGAGGCGGACCGCGCCACGCTTTCCAGCAGGTTCACGGCGGCCAGCCCGCCCAGGCGGCCGGCGGCCGGCGCCAGCGCCGAGAAACTGCCCAGCGCGTCGCCCAGCGCGCCCATGACTTGATAGCCCACGCTGTCCAGCACGCCTTCGCCGGGAAAGCCCAGCGCCGTCAAGGCGGCCTTCATGCGCAGCATCCAGACGTCGCAGGTGGCCTGCCGGCCGCCCTGCGTCCAGATTTCCAGGGCCTGGTTCCAGGCTTGCGCCAGCGCGGACAGGTCACCCAGCAGCTTGCGCCATTCCTGCGGGCTCACGTGCATGCGGGCCTGGCGGCGCCAACGCGCATCGATGGAGGCCAGCCGGGCGCGGTCGCGCACGTCGCCCGCGCAATGCCCGGCCAGCAGGGCCGCGCCCAGCACGTCCACGCCGCAGCCCTTGCCCGCCGCGCATTCGGCCAGGGCGCGCAGCCAGGCCAGCGCGGCGCGCGCCATGGGCCATTCGTTCAGCGGCCGGCCCACGGCCACGTTGAAAGCGTGGGCGGGTTCGCCGCCGCGCCCGGCCAGCGCCTGGCTCAGCACGCGCCGGGCGAAGGGCGATTCGGCTTCGAGCTGGGGCGACACGATGGCGTAGCGGCCCTGCGGATGCGCTTTCAGGCTGGCCGCCGCCCAGGCGGCCGCGGCGCGCCATTCCGCGCCCTGGTCGGCCGCCTCGTAGCGGCGCGCGCTGGCGGCGGCGCGCTGGGCGTCGCGCCATTGGGCGACGGCGGTGCCCTGCGCCTCGAAGGCCTGGAGCAGGCGCTGAAAGCGCGGCGACAGATCGGTGAACCCCGCCAGCACCAGTTGCCTGGGCGTGGCCAGGCGGCCCGACTCCAGCGCCCGCAACACCCGCGCATAGCCCTGGTTGGCGTCCTCGGCGTCGATCCCCGCCAGCGTGCGTCGATAGCGTTCTCGCCATTTCGCGAAGCCGCGGTATTCATCGGTGTCCGCGCCCGAGGGCACGCGCAGGTCCCATTCGTCCATGAGCAGGTCGGCGTCCATGGCCAGGCGCGCGGCCTGGCTGGCGTCGAGCAGCACGCGCTCGGCCTCTTCCTCGCGGATCGCCTCGGTCCACACCAGCTGCGTGGCGAAGCTGTCGAGCCGGTAGGCGGGCACGCCGTCGTCCGCCTCGAACGCGAGTTCGTTGGCGGACTCGGCCAGCCAGGCGGACAGCGGCAGGATGCGCGGCAGCTCGCTGACCTGGCGCTCCTGGCGCAGCAGGCCGGCCAGCTCCAGCGTCAGGCGGCGCGAAAGCCGGTTGTTCACCGTCAGCACCAGCGTGCCGTCGGCGGGCATGCCGCCGATGTCCGGCAGCGAGAGGTCGGGAAAGGAAGGCGTTGTGTCCTGCATGGGCACCCAGGGACGCCCGCCCGGAGGCGGCGCGGCTATGACGGAGAAAAACACCGCCGTAGGATACCGCGAGCCGCGGGATCGGAAACGCGTCCGCGGCCCGCCCGGGCTAGAAGCCGCAAAGAGCCGCCAGGTTTTCCCAGTGGATCTGCATCTCGGGCGTGCTGTAGCCCCAGAACGCCAGCCCCAGCACCGCCGCCAGGGCCAGCCAGCCAGCCGCGCGCCAGCCGCGGCGGCGGGTGGCGGGAGGCGAGGAAGACTTGGACGTCATGGCGGCTCCGGGGGATGGCGGCGTCAGGCGGGAGCCGGCTGGGCCACCGGCTGCTCGCGCACGGGCAGGCACAACAGCGCGGCGACGATGGCCAGCGCCACGCCCAGCCACCACACCAGGTCGTAGTTGCCGGTCTTGGCGTAGGCGTAGCCGCCCAGCCAGACGCCGATGAAGCTGCCGATCTGGTGGCCCAGGAACACGATGCCGGACAGGGTGGCCGCATAGCGCAGGCCGTAGATCTGGCCAATCAGCCCCTGCGTGAGCGGCACGGTGCCCAGCCAGAACAGGCCCATCCAGGCCGCGAACGCATAGAGCACCCAGGGCGACAGCGGCATCCACAGCAACAGCAGAATGCCGAAGGCGCGCATGCCGTAGACCCCGGCCAGCAGGCGTTTCTTGCTGTACTTGCCGCCCAGCTTGCCGGCATAGAACGAGCCCAGCACGTTGAACAGCCCGATCAGCGCGATGGCGGTGGCGCCCTGCCCCGCCGTCAGGCCGCCGTCGGTCACGTAGGCGGGCAGGTGCAGCGTGATGAAGGCCGTGTGGAAACCGCAGACGAAGTAGCTCCAGAACAGGAAATGGAACGAGGGGTGGCGCACCGCCTGCTTGACGGCCGACGCCAGCGACTGCTGCGGGCCGGCATGGACCTGCGGGCGGCCGCGAAGGAAATAGGCCAGCGGCGCGCCGCAAGCGACGAACAGCGACAACACCCACAAGGCGCCCGTCCAGTCCAGGCCGCTGATCAGCATCTGTCCGGTGGGCACCACGGCGAACTGCCCCATCGAGCCGCCCGCGCTGGCGATGCCCATGGCCGTGCTGCGGTAGGCCGGCGGCACCGAGCGGGCCACCACGGGCAGGATCACCGGGAACGTCGTGCCCGCCTGGCCCAGGCCGACCAGCACGCCGGCGGTCAGGTACAGCGTGGTTTCGTCGGTGGCGAAGCGCGTGCCGATCATGCCCAGCATGTACAGCACCGCGCCCAGCGCGATGGTGCGGCCGGAACCGTAGCGGTCGGCCAGGATGCCCATGAAGATACAGGCCACGCCCCACACCAGATTCTGCAGCGCGAAGGCCATGGAAAACACTTCGCGGCCCCAGCCTTGGGCCAGGCCCATCGGCTGCATGAACAGGCCGAAAGTGGCGCGCACGCCCATGGCAAGCAGCACGACCAGCGTGCCGAGCGCAAGGGTGCGCATGGAAATCGTATCGGATTGGCTAGACATGAAACCCGTGTCTCGTTGTTTTTGGGTTGCCGCCCCCTCCTCGGAGCGGTCCGGCGCGCAGGCCGGATCCGCACATCATATACAAGTCCTCGGCCGGGGCCCGCGAGATCCCCGGGTCCGCCCCTACGACCAAGGTCGAGTGTCCCGTCGCAGGATGCGTCTCTATATTGGGTCAATGCCCGGCCGGCGCCCCCGCCCCGGAGCCAACCCGGCGCCTCGACCGGCCGCCACGACGACAAGGAGACTCCCCGTGACCTCAGCTCAGGCAGGAACCGTTGCCGCCGTCCTGCGGCATCCCCGATACCAGGAGTTACTGCGCCGGCGCAGCCGGACCAGCCTGCTGTTCTTCACCATCACCGGCGTGATCTACGCCGGCTTCATCCTGACCCTGGCGTTCGATCCCGTCTTCTTCGCGCGGCCGCTGCCCGGCATGACGATGAGCATAGGCGTGCTGACGGGCACGCTCGTGGTGTGCAGCGCCGTGGTCCTCATCGCGGCCTACGTCCGCATCTCCAACACCGTGTTCGATCCCCTGCTGGCCGCCATCATCAAGGACGTCTCATGAAGCCCGGCCAACGCATCGCCCTGCGCGCCGCCGTCCCGGCCTGCGCGCTGGCGGGGCCGGCCCAGGCCGCCCCCGCCGGACAGACCAGCGCGTCCGCCATCGTCATGTTCCTGGTGTTCATCGCCGCGACCATGGGCATCACCTACTGGGCCGCCAAGCGCACGCGCACCACCTCCGATTTCTACACCGCCGGCGGCGGCCTGACGGGCTTCCAGAACGGCCTCGCGATCGCCGGAGACTACCTGTCGGCGGCCTCGTTCCTGGGCATCGCAGGCATGGTGTACGTCAGCGGCTTCGACGGCATGATCTACGCCATCGGCTTTCTCTTCGGCTGGCCGGTGGTCATGTTCCTGATCGCCGAGCGCCTGCGCAACCTGGGCCGCTACAACTTCGCCGACGTGACCTCGTTCCGCCTGGCCCAGACCCCGATGCGCGTGCTCGCGGCCAGCGCCTCGCTGCTGATCATCGCGCTCTACCTGATCGCGCAGATGGTGGGCGCCGGCAAGCTGATCGTGCTGCTGTTCGGGCTGGACTACAACGTCGCCGTGCTCATCGTGGGATCGCTGATGATGATCTACGTGGCCTTCGGCGGCATGACCGCCACCACCTGGGTGCAGATCATCAAGGCGGTGCTGATGCTGGTGGGCGCCACGCTGATGACGATCCTGGTGATGGCCGCCTTCAACTTCAACCCCGATTCCCTGCTGGCCGAGGCCACGCGCGTGCACCCCGCCGGCCGCGAACTGCTGGCCCCGGGCGCCCAGGTCAGCAGCAATCCGCTGAACGCGCTGTCCCTGGGCATCGCGCTGGCCTTCGGCACCGCCGGGCTGCCGCATATCCTGATGCGCTTCTTCACCGTGTCCAACGCCAAGGAAGCGCGCAAGTCGGTCATCTACGCCAGCTCCTTCATCGGCTACTTCTACCTGCTCACCTTCATCATCGGCTTCGGCGCCGTGGCGCTGCTGGTGCGCCACCCCGAGTACTACACCACGGGCCCGCAGGGCGGCTTCGACATGCTGAAGAACCTGATCGGCGGCACCAACATGGTGGCGGTGCACCTGGCCAACGCCGTCGGCGGCAGCCTCCTGCTGGGCTTCCTGGCCGCGGTCACCTTCGCCACCATCGTCGCGGTGGTGGCGGGGCTGGCGCTCGCCGGCGCGGCCGCGATCTCCCACGACCTGTACGCCAACGTCATCGCGCGCGGACGCGCCACCGAGCACCAGCAGATGCGCATCTCGCGCCTGTCCACCATCGCGCTCGGCGTGATGGCCATCCTGCTGGGCATCGTGTTCGAAAACCAGAACGTGGCCTTCATGGTCGGGCTGGCCTTCGCCATCGCCGCCAGCGCCAACTTCCCGGTGCTGGTGCTGTCGATCTCGTGGCGCGGCTGCACCACGCGCGGCGCCACCATCGGCGGATTCCTGGGCCTGGCCTCGGCCACGATATGGGTCGTGCTGAGCCGCACCGTCTGGGTGGACGTCTTCGGCTTCGCGGCGCCCGTGGTGCCTTTCCCCAACCCCGGCATTCTGTCCATTCCCCTGGCGTTCTTCGCGATCTGGCTGTTCTCCAAGCTGGACCGCAGCCCGCGCGCGCACCAGGAAGCCGCCGCGTTCGACGCGCTGACCGTCCGCAGCCAGACGGGCATCGGCGCCACGAGCGCCATCGATCACTAACCGTTCAGAGGAGTCATCATGAACCCCATCCGCGATCTCTATCCCGTGCCCGAGGGCTTCGCCGGCCCGCATACGGTGACGCAGGAACAGTACGAGGCGCAGTACGCCGCCTCGCTGAGCGATCCCGATGCGTTCTGGGCGAAGGCGGCCCGACGCCTGCACTGGTATCGCGAGCCCCGGCAGGTCCGCGACGTCAGCTTCGCCGCCGATGACTTCCATATCCGCTGGTATGCCGATGGGGAATTGAACGTCAGCGTCAACTGCCTGGACCGCCACCTGGAAACCCGCGGCCACAAGCCCGCGCTGATCTGGGAGTCGGACGACCCGGAGATTCCTTCGCGGCGCGTCAGCTACCTGGAACTGCATTCCCAGGTCTGCAAGCTGGGCAACGCCCTGCGCCGCGCGGGCATCGGCCGCGGCGACCGCGTCACGCTCTACATGCCGATGATCGTGGAAGCGGTGGCCGCGATGCTGGCCTGCGCGCGCATCGGCGCCGTCCACAACGTGGTGTTCGGCGGCTTCGCGCCGGCCTCCATCGCCGACCGCGTGCGGGATTGCGGCGCCAAGGCCATCATCACCGCCGACGAAGGCCGCCGCGCGGGCCGTTCCATCGCGCTCAAGGCCAACGTGGACGCCGCGCTGCAGATGCCCGGCATGGAAAGCGTGCGCACCGTGCTGGTGGCGAAGAACACCGGCACGCCGGTCGACATGACGCCGGGGCGCGACTACTGGCTGACGCCGCTGATGGAACGCGAATCCGCCGAATGCGAACCCGAACGCATGAATGCCGAAGACCCGCTGTTCATCCTCTACACCTCGGGCAGCACCGGCAAGCCCAAGGGCATGCTGCACACCACGGGCGGCTACCTGGTCTATGCCGCGTACACGCACGCCACCATCTTCGACATCCGCGAGGACGACGTCTTCTGGTGCACGGCGGACGTGGGCTGGGTCACCGGCCACAGCTACCTCGCCTACGGCCCGCTGGCCAACGGCGCGACCTCGCTGGTTTTCGAGGGGGTGCCCAGCTACCCGGACGCCTCGCGCTTCTGGCAGGTCGTCGACAAGCACCGCGTCAGCATCTTCTACACCGCGCCCACCGCCATCCGCGCCCTGATGCGCGAAGGCACCGAACCGGTGCTGCGCACGGCCCGCAGCTCGCTGCGGCTGCTGGGCTCGGTGGGCGAACCCATCAACCCCGAAGCCTGGCGCTGGTATCACGACGTGGTCGGCGCGGGCCGCTGCCCCATCGTCGACACCTGGTGGCAGACGGAGACGGGCGGCATCCTGATTTCCCCGTTGCCCGGCGCCAAGGCATGCAAGCCGGGCGCGGCCAGCACGCCCTTCTACGGCATCCGGCCCGAGCTGGTCGACGTCAGGACCGGCGCCCTGATCGAAGGCGCCGGCGAAGGCAACCTCTACATCCGGGAGTCCTGGCCGGGCCAGGCCCGCAGCATATACGGCGACGAGCAGCGTTACTTCGACAGCTGCTTCAAGGAATATCCCGGCATGTATTTCACCGGCGACCGCTGCCGTCGCGACGCGGACGGCGATTACTGGATCACCGGCCGCGTGGACGACGTGCTCAACGTGAGCGGACACCGCATCGGCACGGCCGAAGTGGAAAGCGCGCTGGTATCGCACCCCAAGGTGGCCGAAGCCGCGGCGGTGGGATTCGCGCACGACATCAAGGGCCAGGGCATTTACGTCTACGTCACGCTGAAGGCGGGCACGCAGGAATCCGAAACCCTGCGCCAGGAACTGGTGGCCCACGTGCGCCGCGAAATCGGGCCCATCGCCACGCCGGACCACCTGCAATGGGCGCCCGGCCTGCCCAAGACCCGCTCGGGCAAGATCATGCGCCGCATCCTGCGCAAGATCGCCGACAACACCGTCGACGACCTGGGCGACATCACCACGCTGGCCGATCCGTCGGTCGTCGGGACGCTGGTGCGGGAGCGGCGCATGGCATGATCGGCCCATGCCCGTACTCCTGATCGCCGACGACCACCCCCTCTTCCGCGCAGCCCTGCGCGGAGTGATCGACGACGTGCTGCCGGGCAGCGACGTCCATGAAGCCGACCGGACCAGCACGCTCTATGAGCTGGTCGACGCCCACCCCGGCGCCGACCTGCTCCTGCTGGACCTGGACATGCCGGGGGCCGTGGGCCTGGATCCGCTGATCCGCCTGCGCGAGCGCCACCCCCGGCTGCCCATCGCCATCGTTTCGGCGAACGAGGATCCTCTCCTCATGCGCCGCGCCCGGGCGCTGGGCGTGGCGGGCTACCTGCCCAAGTCCGTGGGGGCCGATACCCTGAGCGCCGCCATCCTGCATCTGCTGGACGGCGGCGCCTGGCATCCGGAGGCCGGCTGCGGCGCCGGCAGGCCCGGCGGCCTCGAACCCGCGTTCGCCGCCAGCGTGCGCGAACTCACGCCGCAACAGTTCCGCGTGCTGCGGATGGTGAGCGCCGGCCTGCTGAACAAGCAGATCGCCCATGAGCTGGAGGTATCGGAAGCCACCGTCAAGGCCCATATGACCGCCATCATGCGCAAACTGCGCGTGTCCAACCGCACGCAGGCCGTGGTGATCGCGGACCGGCTCGGGCTGAAGGCCTGGCGCGGCGGCTCCCCGCCATGAGGGGCGGCCGGACACGCCGTCGGGACCGGCGCCTGATGCTAGAATCCGGGTCTCACATCGCTGCGCGTCGCCGGTGGATTCTTGTTCTCCCGCCCCTTGCGCGCTTCGATCCGTATCTGTCTCGCCGTAGTTAAATGGATATAACCGGCCCCTCCTAAGGGTCAATTGGTGGTTCGATTCCACCCGGCGAGGCCACTTCCGGCGTCGGCTCCGATGCCTTCCCCTCCCCCTTCTTTTTCGTGCCAGCCCCTCTCGCATTCAGCCAAATGAGGGTTAATCCGGGCTACGCTCACGCGCCGCGGACCGTTAGGGTCTCGTGACGCGTCTTGTGACGAATCTGGCCCACGTCAATACGTCACCGATATTTTTTTCAGCGATGATAGCGAATCGTCTTGCGCATCACTTGAAATTGCTGTTTAAATTCGACGCGTAAGCCTCTAATTCATCTGGACTTTTCCTGAACCGACGGAACGCCGGCTTAAGAAATATTTCTTCACAGACTGACAAGCCTGCTCAAACCATGGCATTTTCCTGGAAACGTGCGATTGCGAACGCGATAGCGCCGGTGGCGCTGGCGATGTGCGCGCTCCTGCCCCCCGTCGCCCAAGCCGCTAAGAATTCCGATCCCTGCAAGACCAACGCCAAGTCGTCGGCCTGCAAGGCGCAACAAGCCAAGAAAGCGCCGGCCGCCAAGGCCGGCTCCGGCAAACAGGCCGCTGGAGCGGCCAAAAAAGCCGCCCCGTCCGCCAAGAAGGCGCCGCCCAAGGCTTCGGCCGGCAAGAAGGGCGCCGCGCCCAAGGGCGGCAAGCAGGTCGCCACGAAGGGCACCCCGCCCAAGAAGGGCGCCGCGGGCAAGAACGGCAAGCCGAACAAACCCTCCCGCGCCCAGCGCACGGCCGCCGCGGCCAGCGCCGCCGCCATGCCGCCGCCCGCCGCCTCCGCGCGCGCCGAAGCGGCGGCCCTGCGCTCCAGCACCGCCTACGTGCAGGACCTGGAAACCTCCACGGTCATCTTCGCCAAGAATGAAAACGTCGTGCGCCCCATCGCTTCCATCTCGAAGCTGATGACCGCCGTCGTGGTGGTGGACGCCAACCTGCCGATGGACGAGATGCTGGAGATCACCGACGACGACGTCGACGGGCTCAAGCACACCACCTCGCGCCTGCGCGTGGGCACCAGGCTGTCTCGCGGCGACATGCTGCACCTGGCGCTGATGTCCTCGGAAAATCGCGCCGCCAACGCGCTGGGCCGCCACTATCCGGGCGGCCTGCCGGCTTTCGTGGCCGCCATGAACGCCAAGGCGCAGTCGCTGGGCATGACCAGCACGCGCTTCATCGAGCCCACCGGCCTGTCCAGCGACAACGTCTCCTCGCCGCACGACCTGGCGCGCCTGCTGCGCGCCGCGTCCCAGCGCCCCCTGATCCACCGCTACTCCACCGATACGGAGTACGAGGTCGAGATCAACAACCGCACGCAGACCTTCCGCAACACCAACCTGCTGGTGCGCAAGCCCGACTGGGACATCAAGGTGTCCAAGACCGGCTACATCAACGAAGCCGGCGAATGCCTGGTAATGCTGGCCCGCATCAATGGCCGCGACCTGGCCATCGTGCTACTGGATTCCCAGGGCAAGCTCTCGCGCATCGGCGATGCCGTGCGCATCCGCCGCATCGTGCAAAGCGAAGTGGCGCTGGCCTCGATCCAGTCCGGCGGCTGAGCGGCCCTCGCCGTTCCCGCACAAACGCAGGGCCCGATCTGATCGGGCCCTGTTCTTTTTGGGCTGGGGCGGAATCGGACTCGCTAGGCGGCCCGGCGCTTCGGGCGCAGCGGCTCGGCGTCGTACAGCGAGGGAGGCAAGCCTTCCAGCACGGCCTGGGCATTGAGCGAGCGGATCGGCACGCCGGCATCCAGCGGGATGCGCCCCTCAGCCTGCAAAAGCTGGTAGCGCAGGCAGCACACGCGCAGGAAGGAGGTGAAATTGGCGGCCTCTCCGCGGTATTCGATGAGTTCGTCGTACAGGCGTTCGATCAGCTGCGTCACGCGCATGCCGTCGCGGGCGGCGATCTCCTCCAGGACCTGCCAGAACAGCCGTTCGAGCCGCAGGCTGGTGGCCACGCCGTGCAGGCGCAGGGAGCGGGCTTCGGGCGTGTAGGACTGCTCGCTGGCGCGGATGAAGATTTCACACATGGAATATCCCTGGAGCGTGGGGCAAGAAGCCCGCCTGGGCCGGGGCGGCCGTGAGTCAGTGAGTCAGTGAGTCACTGTACGCCGTTTGGCGCCGCCGGGGCAAGGCGAAGCGGCGGGTGGAGTCCGGGCGGCTCTGTCCGCCATTCTGCAACCACACGTTTCCGGCTGCCCGGCCCCTCCCCCATATTGATATAAATCATGGTCGGGAAACCGCACGCGTTCGAGGATAGTCAACTTGATCAGACTTCGGAGGTAGTGATGGACAAGACCATGAAGGCAGCAGTTGCACGCGCATTCGGCAAGCCTCTCGCGATCGAAGAAGTGGCGGTGCCCCGCCCCGGTCCGGGCGAACTCCTGGTGAAGATCGAAGCCTGCGGCGTCTGCCACACCGACCTGCATGCGGTCGAAGGCGATTGGCCCGTCAAGCCCAATCCCCCTTTCATTCCCGGCCACGAAGGCGTCGGCCATGTGGTGGCGGTGGGCGCCGGCGTTACCCACGTGAAGGAAGGCGACCGGGTCGGCATCCCCTGGCTCTACTCGGCCTGCGGCCACTGCGAACACTGCCTGGGCGGCTGGGAAACCCTGTGCGAACAGCAGCAGAACGCGGGGTACTCCGTGAACGGCGGCTTCGCCGAATACGCGCTGGCCGCCGCCGATTACGTCGGGCTGCTGCCCAAGAACGTCAGCTTCGTCGACATCGCGCCCGTGCTGTGCGCCGGCGTCACCGTCTACAAGGGCCTCAAGATGACGGACACGCGCCCGGGCAACTGGGTGGTGATTTCCGGCATCGGCGGGCTGGGCCACATGGCGGTGCAATACGCCAAGGCCATGGGCCTGAACGTCGCCGCCGTGGATATCGACGACGCCAAGCTGGATTTCGCGCGCCGCCTGGGCGCGGAGGTTACGGTCAACGCCAAGACCACCGATCCCGCCGCCTACCTGAAGCGTGAAATCGGCGGCGCGCATGGCGCCCTCATCACGGCCGTATCGCCCAAGGCGTTCGAGCAGGCGCTGGGCATGGTCCGCCGCGGCGGCACCGTGGCGCTCAACGGGCTGCCTCCGGGCGACTTCCCGCTGTCGATCTTCGACATGGTGCTCAACGGCGTCACCGTGCGCGGCTCGATTGTCGGTTCGCGCCTGGACCTGCAGGAATCCCTGCAATTCGCCGAAGAGGGCAAGGTGCACGCCACCGTGGCCACGGAAAGCCTGGAGAACATCAACGACGTGTTCGACCGCATGCGCCGCGGCCAGATCGAAGGCCGCGTCGTGCTCGACTTCGCCTGACGCCCCGCGCGTCCGGAATGCAAAAGGCGCCTGGGGACACCCAGGCGCCGTTTTTTCAACCGATCGGACTCAGGGAACGATCTTGGTGCCCAGCACCGCCAGGAACTGCGACATCCAGGCCGGATGGGCCGGCCAGGCGGGCGCGGTCACCAGATTGCCGTCGGTATAGGCCTGGTCGATGCCGATCTCGGCGTAGGTGCCGCCAGCCAGGCGGACTTCCGGCGCGCAGGCCGGATACGCCGAGCAGGTGCGCCCCTTGAGGATCCCGGCCGCGGCGAGCACCTGCGCGCCGTGGCAGACGGCCGCGATGGGTTTGCCGGCCTGGTCGAAGGCGCGCACGATGTCCAGCACCTTTTCGTTCAGGCGCAGGTATTCCGGCGCGCGTCCGCCCGGAATGACCAGCCCGTCGTAGGACGAGGGCTCGACGCGGTCGAAATCGTAATTGAGGGTGAAATTGTGGCCGCGCTTCTCGGAATAGGTCTGCGCGCCCTCGAAATCGTGGATGGACGTGGCCACGGTATCGCCGGCCTTCTTGTCCGGGCACACCGCATGCACCGTGTGTCCCACCGCCAGCAGGGTCTGGAACGGCACCATGGTTTCGTAATCTTCGGCGTAGTCGCCGACCAGCATCAACAGTCGCTTGCTCATGAGGGTCTCCTTGGGATGGCGGGGAAGCCGGTTCGACGCCCGGCGACCCGGGTTCCGGCTTTTCTCGTCCTATTGTGGCTCCGCCATCCGCCCGGGAGGTGGTATCGGGATACCGCAGGCGCCCCCCGGGAACCGCTAGGACTCCAGCGCCACCGATACCGTTTTCGCGCCCAGCAGACCGACCAGGACCTGCGGATCGATCCCTATCAGGTAGCCGCGCCGCCCGCCGTTGATGTAGACCACGGGGTAGTCCAGCACCTCGGCCTCGACCCACACCGGCATCTTCTTGCGCGTGCCGAATGGCGAGGTGCCGCCCACCTGGTAGCCGGTGTGGCGCTGCGCCACTTCCGGCTTGCAGGGCTCGACCTTCTTCAGGCCCGCCTGGCGGGCCAGGTTCTTGGTGGAGACTTCCCGGTCGCCGTGCATGACGATGACCAGGGGCTTGGCGGCCTCGTCCTCCATGATCAGGGTCTTGACCACCGCGTGCGGATCCAGCCCCAGCTGGCGCGCGGCTTCGCCCGCGCCGCCGTGGTCCACGTAATCGTAGGTGTGTTCCGTGTAGGCCACCTTGTGCTGCTTGAGGAATTGGGTGGCGGGCGTTTCAGAAACGTGGCGGGCTTTGCTCATGGATATCGCGGAACGGCTGAGAGTATCGGTGTCGGTAGGGAAAAGCCGCGGCTAGCCGCGGGGATGGTGCGCCGCGTGCAGGGCCTTCAGGCGTTCGCGCGCGACGTGCGTGTAGATCTGCGTGGTGGAAATGTCGGCGTGGCCCAGCAGCATCTGCACCACGCGCAGGTCCGCGCCGTGGTTCAAAAGATGCGTGGCGAACGCATGCCTCAGGACGTGCGGCGACAGCGGCGCGCGCACGTCGGCCAGCAAGGCGTACTTCTTCACCAGTTGCCAGAAGGCCTGGCGCGACATCGCCTCGGCCCGGCCGGTGATGAACAGCGCGTCGCTGACGCGGCCGGCCGCCAGCTCCGGCCGGCCGGTCTTCAGGTAGCGATCGATCCAATGCGCCGCCTCCGCCCCCAGGGGCACCAGCCGGTCCTTGCCGCCCTTGCCCAGCACCACGCGCACCACGCCTTCGTTCAGGCTCACGTCCAGCGTCCGCACGCCCACCAGCTCGGACACGCGCAGGCCCGTCGCGTACAGGGTTTCCAGCATGGCGCGGTCGCGCAGGCCGCGGGCCTGTTCGAGGTCGGGCGCGCGCAGCAAGGCGTCCACCTGCTGCTCGGACAGGGTCTTGGGCATGCGCGGCGGCTGCTTGGCGGCCACGAGGGTCAGACAGGGATCGCGCTCGCAGCGGTGTTCGCGCAGGGCCCAGGCATAGAAGCGGCGCAGCGCGGCCAGCCGGCGGTTGGCGGTGGTCGCGCGCGTTTCCTCGTGGCGGAAGGCGAACCAGGCTTCGATATCGCCCTTGGCCGCGTCGCGCAGGGGCCTGGCCGGCCCGGCGGGCAGCGCGTGGGCCTGCGCGGCGTCGCCGTAGCGGTCGGCCATTTCGCGGACGTAGGCCTCGGGGTCTTCGAGCCAGCGCGCGAAACCGGTCAGGTCGCGGCGGTAGGCGGCCAGCGTATTGGCCGACAGGCCGTCCTCCAGCCATACGGCGTCGATGAAGGCGTCGATGTCGGCCTGCGAGGCGAGCGGCGATCGGGTATCGGGCATGATGGGATGATTCTACGGCTCAGCGCTCGCCCACGCCCGCGGCGGCGACCTTCAGCCAGCTCTCGAAGAGTTTCAGCGCCTCGGACCGTTCGCTGCGCTGGGGATAGCCGAAGTAATAGCCCTGGCTGACCGCCAGCGCCTGCGGGACCGGCATCGCCAGCGTGCCCTGGTCCAGCGCCGGCTGCGCCAGGAAGCGCGGCATGAGGCCGACGCCCAGCCCGGCCTGCACCGCCGCCATCACCATGGTGAACAATTCGTAGCGGGGCCCGCCCGCGGCCTGGGGGCCGTACAGGTAGCCGTTGGCGCCGTACCACTGCCGCCAGGCGTCCGGGCGCGAGGCCAGGTGCAAGTGGGTCATGCCGGCCAGGGCGCTGGCGCCGGGCTCCGACGGGCGCTCGGCCAGCTCGGGCGCGCATACGGGCACCAGCTCGCGTTCCGGAAACAGCAGCCCGCCCTGCGTGCCCGGCCACAATCCGTCCCCGTGGTAGAGCGCGCCGTCGAAGGGCTGGTCCTTGAACTGGAACGGCAAGGTGCGCACGGACAGGCTGACGGTGATGTCGCCGTGCTCTCGCTGGAAGTCCGCCAGGCGGGGGATCAGCCAGGTGGTGGCCAGGGTGGGAACCACCGCGATGTGGATGCTGCGCCCCATGCCCGTGCGGCTGACCAGGCCGAACGTGTCTTTTTCGATCTGGTCCAGGTGGTGCCGGATGCGGCCCGCGTACTCTGCGCCGTGATCGGTCAGCACGATGCGCCGCCGCACGCGGGTGAACAGTTGCACGCCCAGCCGCGATTCCAGGCTCGCCACCTGACGGTAGACCGCGCTGTGCGTGAGGGACAGTTCCTCGGCCGCGCGGGAAAAGCTGCCCAGGCGGGCCGAGGCTTCGAACGCCTGCAAGGCGCTCAGGTTGGGAATGCCGTTTCTCATGGAGCGGGAACCGTCCAGCGCCGGCGGCCCGCCAGGGCGCTCCGGGGCGCCCCGCTTGCCGCGGCGCAACATGGCTTGTCGTGCCGGTGGGTCAATAGATTGTGCAATTTTATCAATTGCATTGTGCGATCGAGGAACATTATGCTCGGATGTCCTAACCTCGGCTCATCATGACTACCACCCCCATGTCCCAGCAAAACTCCCGCCTAGGCGGACACATCCTGGTCGACCAGCTGGTTGCCCAGGGCGTCAAGCACGTTTTCTGCGTTCCCGGCGAAAGCTACCTCGCGGTGCTGGACGGCCTGCACGACGCGGACATCAAGGTCACGGTTTGCCGCCAGGAAGGCGGCGCGGCCATGATGGCCGACGCCCACGGCAAGCTGACCGGCGAACCCGGCATCTGCATGGTGACCCGCGGCCCCGGCGCGTCCAACGCGCTGGCCGGCGTGCACATCGCCAAGCAGGACTCGACCCCGATGATCCTGTTCGTCGGCCAGATCGAGCGCGGGATGCGCGAGCGCGAGGCCTTCCAGGAAATGGATTACCGCGCCGTGTTCGGCACGCAGGCCAAGTGGGTCACCGAGATCGACCAGGTCGAACGCATCCCCGAACTGATTTCGCGCGCCTTCCACATCGCCACCTCGGGCCGTCCCGGCCCGGTCGTGATCGCCCTGCCCGAGGACATGCTGGTCGAAGCCGCCCAGGTGGCCGACGCGCCGCGCTACGAAGTCATCGAGTCCGCGCCCACCGCCGGCCAGCTGGCCGACCTGGAACAATTGCTGGCCCAGGCCAGGAACCCCGTCGCCATTCTCGGCGGCACGCGCTGGGACGCGCGCGCGGTGCAGCAGTTCGCCGATTTCGCGCAGCGCCACGCGCTGCCCACGGCGGTGTCGTTCCGCCGCCAGATGCTGTTCCCGGCTGACCATCCGTGCTTCATCGGCGACGTCGGCCTGGGCATCAACCCGGCCCTGCTCAAGCGCGTGGCCGACGCCGACCTGGTGCTGCTGGTCGGCGGCCGCATGTCGGAAAACCCCAGCCAGGCCTATACGCTGCTGGACATCCCGGTGCCGAAGCAGAAGCTGGTGCACGTGCATCCGGACGCCGCCGAACTGGCCCGCGTCTACCGCCCCACGCTGGCGATCAACACTTCGCCCGCGGCCTTCGCCCAGGCGCTCGCCGGCCTGAAGGCGCCGGCCCGGCCCGCCTGGGCCGACGGCACGCAGGCCATGCGCGAGTCGTACCTGAAATGGAGCGATCCCGCCGCGATCACCACGCCGGGCGCGCTGCAGATGGGCCAAGTCATGGCCTACCTGGAAAAGACCCTGCCCGCCGACGCCATCATGACCAACGGCGCCGGCAACTACGCCACCTGGCTGCACCGCTTCCACCGCTACACCCGCTACGGCACGCAGCTGGCGCCCACCTCGGGCTCCATGGGCTACGGCCTGCCGGCGGCCGTGGGCGCCAAGCGCGTCTGGCCCGACAAGACGGTGGTGTGCTTCGCCGGCGACGGCTGCTTCCTGATGCACGGCCAGGAATTCGCGACGGCGGTGCAGTACGACCTCCCCATCGTGGTGGTGCTGGTGGACAACGGCATGTACGGCACGATCCGCATGCACCAGGAAAAGCACTACCCCGGCCGCATTTCCGCGACCGAGTTGAAGAATCCCGACTTCGCCGACTATGCGCGCGCTTTCGGCGGCCATGGCGAACGCGTCGAGACCACCGAGCAGTTCGGTCCGGCCTTCGAGCGGGCGCTGGCCAGCGGCAAGCCGGCCATCCTGCACTGCTTCATCGATCCGGAAACCATCACCCCGTCGACGACTCTGGAAAAGATCCGCGACGCGGCCCTGAAGGCCCAGCACTGACACGGCAAGGACACGGCGGGCGCCGGCGGCGCGCATGATGCGCGCCGGGAAAACCGCAGCTTGCCGTCCCATTTATTTTAGGTTTAAACTTTCTAGCATTCCGAATACGGAAATCCATAGCGGAGACCCAGCATGTCCTCGAATCCTTCCTTTCACTGGCAAGATCCCCTGTTGCTGGACCAGCAACTGACCGAAGAAGAACGCATGGTGCGCGACGCTGCCTACGCCTATGCGCAGGACAAGCTCGCTCCGCGCGTGCTGAACGCGTTCCGCAATGAACAGACCGACCCGGCGATCTTCTCCGAAATGGGCGAACTGGGCCTGCTGGGCGCCACCATCCCGGTCGAATACGGCGGCGCCGGCCTGAACTACGTCAGCTACGGCCTGATCGCCCGCGAAGTCGAACGCATCGACTCCGGCTACCGCTCCATGATGAGCGTGCAGTCCTCGCTGGTGATGGTTCCCATCAATGAATTCGGCAGCGAAGCGCAGAAGCAGAAGTACCTGCCCAAGCTTGCCCGCGGCGAATGGATCGGCTGCTTCGGCCTGACCGAACCCAACCACGGCTCCGACCCCGGCGGCATGGAAACCCGCGCCGTCAAGACGGCCGACGGCTACAAGGTTTCCGGCAACAAGATGTGGATCACCAACTCCCCCATCGCGGACGTCTTCGTGGTGTGGGCCAAGTGCGTCGGCGGCGACTTCGACGGCAAGATCCGCGGCTTCATCCTGGAAAAGGGCATGAAGGGCCTGTCGGCCCCGGCCATCCACGGCAAGGTCGGCCTGCGCGCCTCGATCACCGGCGAAATCGTCATGGACGAAGTGGAAGTGTCCGATGAGCAGATGATGCCCGGCGTTTCCGGCCTGAAGGGTCCGTTCACCTGCCTGAACTCCGCCCGCTACGGCATCGCCTGGGGTGCCGTCGGCGCCGCCGAGGCCTGCTGGCACACCGCCCGCCAATACACCTTGGACCGCAAGCAGTTCGGCCGCCCCCTGGCCGCCAATCAGCTGATCCAGAAGAAGCTGGCCGACATGCAGACCGAAATCACGCTGGCCCTGCAAGGCTGCCTGCGCCTGGGCCGCATGAAGGACGAAGGCACGGCCGCCGTGGAAATCACGTCGATCATGAAGCGCAACTCCTGCGGCAAGGCCCTGGACATCGCCCGCCTGGCCCGCGACATGCTCGGCGGCAACGGCATCTCCGACGAGTTCGGCGTGGCCCGCCATCTGGTGAACCTGGAAGTGGTCAACACCTACGAAGGCACCCACGACGTGCACGCCCTGATCCTGGGCCGCGCCCAAACGGGTATCCAGGCGTTCTATTGATCGCCTGACTTGATCGCCTGACCGGCCGAGAAATAGCCGCCCGATGAACTGACCCCCGAAAGTTGGACATAGATCCAATCTTCGGGGGTCAGTTCACGACGGGGCGGCTATTTTTTTGTGGGCCGGCGTTGCTGGCCTTGCCGGCAAGATTCCCCGATACTGCATCCATGGCGCCTGCCGGCGCCACCAGCATTTCGCTGCAACATCAGCCGGCTCATCCAGAATGGAAACGCACATGACTCCGCGGCAGCTCGTCGAACAATGGGTCGCACGGTTCAATGCCGCCGATGCCGACGGCCTCGCCGAGCTTTACGATGAAAAGGCGGTGAACCACCAGGTCACCCAGGAGCCCATCGTCGGACGCGACGCGATAAGGGCGATGTTCGAGCGGGAGTTCGCGCTGGCGAACATGACCTGCATCGTGGAGACGATCCACGATGCGGGCGAGGTGGCAGCCCTGGAGTGGCGCGATCCCTTGGGCTTGCGCGGCTGCGGGTTCTTTACCGTGCGCGAAGGCCGGATCGTCTTCCAACGGGGCTACTGGGACAAGCTCTCGTTCCTGAAGATGCACCGCCTGCCCATCGAGTAATTTCGCCGCGGCCGCCACCCCATAAGCCCGCGCATTGCCGAAAGTCCGTATAGGCGAATCCTTGCACAGGCCGTACGCTTTGCGGCATCGGCCAGGCACGGGCCGGGGCGCCCTCGCGCCGTCCCGCGTGTCCAGACCAGGTTTCCCCCTCGACCAGGAGCCGCGCATGCAAGGCTGTCTTCCCCTCCGCCTGGCGGGCATCGCCATGGCGTTCGTCGCCCATGGCGCCTACGCCGCCACCACCCTTACGATGGCCACCGAATACCCGGCCACCTCCATGCCCGGGCAAGGCGTGTCCACCTTTGCCGACCTGGTACGCGCCAAGACGGCGGGCGAGGTCATCATCGACGCCAGCTACGACGCCTCCAAAGGGATCAAGTCGGCCGACATGATCGACGCGGTAGAGGCGCGCAAGGTAGATGCGGGCGACGCCTTCGCTGGCGCGCTGGCCGGCAAGTACCCCCTGTTCGGCGTGTCCTCCCTGCCTTTCCTGGCGGACTCCCTGTCCAAGGCCCGCAACCTGAACAAGGCCGCCCGGCCCGCGTATGAAAAACTGCTGGCGGCGCACGGGCAGAAGCTGCTCTATACCACCCCCTGGCCGGCGTCCGGCATTTGGTCCAAGAAAAAACTGGACAGCGTCGCCGCCCTGAAGAGCCTCAGCATCCGCACCTATGACGCCACGTCGCAGGCCGTGATGCAGAAGGCGGGCGCCCGCGCCCAGAACATTTCCTTCGCCGACGCCATGCCGCTGATCGCCTCGGGCGAGGTGAACGCGGTGCTGTCGTCGGGCGACGGCGGCGCGGGCCGCAAGCTGTGGGAACACCTGCCCCATTTCGCCGAGATCAATTACGCCATGCCGGTCTCGATCGCGACCATGAACCTGGAGGCGTACCAGGCGCTGGACGCGCGCACCCGCCGCGCCATCGACCAGGCGGCGGCGCAGACCGAAACCGAGCAGTGGAAGCGGATCGACGGCCGCCTGCAGCAGAACTACGCCAACATGCGCAAGAACGGCGTGGCGATCAACACCGCCGTGCCCCTGGCCGTGCGAAAGGCGTTGAAGGACGCGGCGGCGGACTCGGTAAAGGCATGGAAGGCCGCGGCCGGCCCCGAGGCCGACGCCATCCTGAAGCCGCCAGCCAAGAAGCGCTAGGCAGCCGGCCCGGGGCCGGCCTGCGCGCTAGTTCTCGCCCGAGAGATCGAAGAGGCTGGTCGCGTCCAGTTCCAGCACGCCTTCGTCGTGCTGGTTGTAGACCGTCCAGGCCCAGGTGATGATGCCCAGGTCGGGGCGCGACGAGGACGTGCGCACGCCCTGCACCCGGGCCTCCAGGCGCAGCGTGTCGCCCGGGCGCACGGGAGTGCGCCAGCGGACTTCGCCCAGGCCGGGCGAGCCGAACGATTCGGAATCGTGAAGCGCCGCGTCCACGGCCATGCGCATGGTCAGCGCGCAGGTATGCCAGCCGCTGGCGATCAGGCCGCCCCAGCGGCCTTCGGAAGCGCGCTGGGGATCGGTGTGGAACCACTGGGGATCGTACTTGCGCGCAAACTCCAGGATTTCCGCTTCCGTCACGGTGACCGGACCGGCCTTGATGAGCATGCCGTCTTTGAAATCGGCGAACTTCATATTGTGGATTTCCCCCCGCAAATGCGAACGGCGCGCCTGCGCGCGCCGTTCGTCACGCATTCACGCATGTTTTCCGGATCAATAGGTCTCGAAATGCAGCCGCCCTTCGCGGCGCAGCGCATCATGCAGGATAGACCAATCCTGGCCCGATTGCACCGTCACATCGCGCAGGGCATCCAGCACGCCCGATTCCATCCCTTTCAGGCCGCAGACATAGATGCAGGTATTGCGGTCGGCCAGCAATTCCCGCACCTTGGCCGCGCGATCCCGGATCAGGTCCTGCACGTAGCGCTTGGGCTGCCCGGCCTCGCGCGAGAGCGCCAGGTTGATGTCGATGAAATCGGGGGGGAGCTTCATCAGGGGCCCGAAGTACGGCAGTTCGCGCTCGGTGCGCGCGCCGAAGAACAGCATGAGCTTGCCGTTGTCGCCGGAATCGATGCGCCGGCGGCAGCGCTCGGTCATCGCGCGCATGGGCGCCGACCCGGTGCCCGTGCAGATCATGATGAGATTGGCCCGGGGATGATTGGGCATCAGGAAGGTGTGGCCGAAAGGCCCGATCACCTGCACTTTGTCGTTCTTGACCAGATCGCACAGGTAGTTCGAGCACACGCCGTGGGCGGCCGCGCCGGCATGGTCCTCGGTGACGCGCTTGACCGTCAGGGAAAGGTTGTTATAGCCGGCCCGTTCGCCGTCGCGGGGGCTGGCGAGCGAATATTGCCGCGCATGATGCGGGCGGCCCTGGGCGTCCAGGCCCGGCGGCAGGATGCCGATGGACTGCCCCTCCAGCACGGGAAACGGCAGTTCGCCGAAGTCCAGCACGATGTGATGGATATCGCTATCGGTATCGGCGCCGGTGACGCGGTAGTTCCCCACGACGGTGGCCGTGGTCGGCGCCTTGTGGGTGTACAGATTGACGTAGGGATGCGCGGCGGACCAGGGCGGCACCGCCGCGCCCGGCACGGCCGACACGGCGGCGGGCGGCGGCGTGCCGACGGTTGCCTCGGCCGCCGGCGCTGCCTCGGCCGCTTCCGCGGGCGCCTGCTCCCGGGGCAGTTCTTCCCAGCCCAGTTGGTCGCGAACCGGATAGGCTTCGGCGCGCGCCACCAGCCGCCAGTTGTCGATGGCGCCCGTGGGGCAAGGCGGCACGCAGGCCATGCAGCCGTTGCAGATATCCGGGTCCACCACGTAGTTGTTGGCGTCGTGCGTGATGGCGTCGATCGGACAGGTTTCTTCGCAGGTATTGCAGCGGATGCAGATCTCCGGATCGATGAGATGCTGCTTCAGGACTTCTGCTGGTAAGGGAGCGTTCATCGCGGTCTTCCCCATGCTCCGGTAGGCGGCCGCCCGAGCGGCCGCCGCCCCGCTTTAGTTGAAACGGACGTACTCGAAATTCACGGGCTGGCGGTTGATGCCCATGACCGGCGGCGCGATCCAGTTGGCGAACTTGCCCGGCTCGGTGACGCGCCCCATCAGCGTAGCGACGAATTCGCGGTCCTCCGGCGTCGGCAGCCACTTGTGGCGGTTGGCCTGCCATTGCGACTCGGAAAGAATGTCGCCCTCGGGGGACATGCGGATGCCCGCGAGGGTGCCGATCTGGCGGTTGAATGCCTTGTGCGGCACCTGCAGCCGGAACGGAATGCCGCTCTTCTCGATGACCTTGTTCCAGCGTCCGATGCCGGCCACGGAATCGCGGATGAAGTCGTCGCGCAGGACTTCGTTCAAGGCGTTGAGCATCGGCACTTCGATCTCGCCCAACCTGCCGTTTTCCACGGTCAGCACGCGGTAGGTGTCGTTCTTGAGCTGGTGGTCGTCCGTGCGCTTGCCCTCTTCGTAGCGGCCCTTCAGGCCCGAGCTGTAGAAGATGGCGGCATTGGAGGACTGATCCGCGCCGAAGAGATCGATGGTGACGCTGTAGTGGAAATTCAGGTAGCGCTGGATGGTGGGCAGGTCGATCACGCCGGCCGCGCGCACGCTGTCCGGGTCGTCCGTCTTAAGCTGGTTCATGACTTCGCAGGTGCGCTGGATCACCCGCGAGATGCCCGATTCGCCCACGAACATGTGATGCGCTTCCTCGGTCAGCATGAACTTGGTGGTGCGCGCCAGCGGATCGAAGCCCGACTCCGCCAGGGCGCACAGCTGGAACTTGCCATCGCGGTCGGTGAAGTAGGTGAACATGTAGAACGCCAGCCAGTCGGGCGTCTTTTCGTTGAAGGCGCCCAGGATGCGCGGATTGTCGGCGTCGCCGGAACTGCGCTGCAGCAGCGCGTCGGCCTCTTCGCGGCCGTCGCGGCCGAAGTAGCGGTGCAGCAGGTAGACCATGGCCCACAGATGGCGGCCTTCTTCGACGTTGATCTGGAACAGGTTGCGCAGGTCGTACTGCGACGGGGCGGTCAGGCCCAGATGGCGCTGCTGTTCGATCGAGGCGGGCTCGGTATCGCCCTGCGTGACGATGATGCGGCGCAGGTTGGCGCGGTGTTCGCCCGGCACGTCCTGCCAGGCGTCGCGCCCCATGTTCTCGCCGAAATGGATCTTGCGCTGGCCGTCCTGCGGCGCCAGGAAGATGCCCCAGCGGTAGTCCGGCATCTTGACGTGGTCGAAGTGCGCCCAGCCGTCGGGCTGCACGCTGACGGCCGTGCGCAGGTAGACGTCGAAGCCGTGCGAACCGTCGGGCCCCATGTCCTGCCACCATTGCAGGTAGTTGGGTTGCCAATGCTCCAGCGCGCGTTGCAGCGTGCGGTCGCCGGACAGATTGACGTTATTGGGGATCTTATCGGTGTAGTTGATTCCGGACATCGTCTCGCTCCTGTTCCTTGGGTGTGGGCCGCGCGGCGCGGCGCGGCGTCGCGGGGTTCTTCAGACCCGGTTCCAGTCGAATGCGGCCTGCTCGCCCTTGCCGTAGAGCTTGAGCGCGCCCTTGTCGCCGGCGGCGTTCGGGCGGTTGAAGATCCAGTTCTGCCAGGCCGTCAGGCGGCCGAAGATGCGGGTCTCCATCGTTTCCCGTTCGCCGAAGCGCAGGTTGGCCTCCAGGCCGGTCAGCGCGTCGGGCGACAGGGCCCGGCGTTCTTCCAGCGCCATCCGCACTTCGTCGTCCCAATCGATGCTGTCGGGCGCATAGGTGATCAAGCCCAGTTCCAGCGCCTCGGTCGCGGCCAAGGGCTGGCCCGCGCGGCCGCGGACGGCTTCCAAGGGCTCCGCTTCTTCATGGAAGCGCCGCTGCAGGCGGCTGAGGCCATTGACCATCGGATAAGCGCCGAAATTGCGGCCGCCCACCACGATGCGCGCGGGCGCCGTTTCGTCCTCGTCATCCAGCATGTAGCTGCGGTCGGCGGCCAGCGCCAGTTCCAGCAGGGTGCCGGCGAAGCAGGAGCCGGGCTCGACCAGGGCGAACAGGCTGCGCGAGGTGACGTCCAGGCGCGCCAGCGTGCGGCGCAGCATGCCGGCCGTTTCCCGCACGAACCAGTGGTCCGCGTGCTGCTCCAGCGCGGCGTCGGCCGCCAGGACGCGGTCCGCGTCGCCTTCGGTCTTGAAGATCCAGGTGCCGATGTCCAGTTCATTCGTGCGCATGGACAGGATGGCGTCGTCCAGTTCGCGCGCCATTTGCAGCGGCCACCAAGCGGCGCCGGCCGCCAGGATGTCCGCCATCTCGGTTTCCACCTCGCCCTCGGGCCCGCGCACGGTCCAGGTGGCATGGCGCTTGTCGCGGTCGATGCGGACATCCACGTAGCGGTAGGACAGGCCGTCCGGGTTTTCGGCGCGCTGCAAGGGCGTCAGCGAAACGCCCTCGCCGCCGGCGGGCCGGTCGCTGCCTTGCGCCAGGGCCAGGGCGCGCTCGCGCACCGCGGCGTCGAAGTTCGCGGGCTTGACCACCTCGTCCACCAGCCGCCAGTCCTTGGCGCGCTGGCCGCGCACGCCTTCCACCAGGGTGCAGAAGATATCCGCGTGGTCGTGGCGCACCCGGCGCTTGTCCGTCACGCGGGTCAGGCCGCCGGTGCCCGGCAGCACGCCCAGCAGCGGCACTTCGGGCAAGGCCACGGAAGAGGACCGGTCGTCCACCAGCACGATTTCATCGCAGGCCAGCGCGAGCTCGTAGCCGCCCCCGGCGCAGGCGCCGTTCAACGCGGCGATGAATTTCAGGCCGCCGTGGCGGCTGGAATCTTCGATGCCGTTGCGGGTTTCGTTGGTGAACTTGCAGAAGTTCACCTTCCAGGCGTGGGACGACAGGCCGAGCATGAAGATATTGGCGCCCGAACAGAAGATGCGCTCTTTCATGCTGGTCACGACCACGGAGCGCACTTCGGGATGCTCGAAGCGGATGCGCTGCAAGGCATCGTGCAATTCGATGTCGACGCCCAGGTCGTAGGAATTCAGCTTGAGCTTGTAGCCGGGGCGCAAGCCGCCGTCTTCGGCGACGTCCATGGCCAAGGTGGCGACGGGGCCGTCGAACGTCAGGCGCCAATGGCGATACTGCCCGGGGTCGGTCCGGAAATCTACCCGGTTGAGGGTGCTGCTCATCGTGTGTCTCCTCTTGCGCCTAAACAGGAAAAATACTGCATGATATGAATTATTATGCAGATTACGGGCAAAAAAAATCCCCGTCAAGCGGGGACATGCAAAAAAGTTCCTGTCGTCGGCGGTCGGCCCGAACCGACTTCCGGGCTATAGCGGCAGGCCGCAAGCCTTGCGCACCTGGGTGCGCAGGCCGGCGAAACTCTCCTTCACTTCCAGGTTGCTGGTGACCCAGGTCAGGTCGGCCTTGGCGTAGAAGGCTTCGCGCCCGGCCAGGATGCGCTTCAGGTCGGCCATCGCCTCGTTGTTGCCCGACATGGGGCGGAAGTCGCCCTGCGCCATGACGCGGCCCATGTGCTCCTCGGGCGTGGCGCGCAGCCACACCGTATAGCAATGCGCCAGCAGCAGGTTCAAGGTCGCCGGCTCGGACACCAGCCCGCCGGGCGTCGCCAGCACCATTTCGGGATAGATCTGCACGGCCTCTTCCAGCGCCCGCCGTTCGTAGCGGCGGTACGCATTGGGACCGTAGAGGTTATGGATCTCCAGGATGCTGCACCCGGCCACGCGCTCGATCTCGCGGTTCAGCTCCACGAAGGGGTAGCCCAGGTCGTCCGCCAGCATCTGGCCCAGGGTGGACTTGCCCGCGCCGCGCAGGCCGATCAGCGCCACGCGCTGGGTGCGGTTCGGCCGCTGCGCGCCCGCCCCCACGCCGAAGAGCTGGGTCAGCGCCTCGCGCGCGCGCTGCAGGTCGGACTCCGTGCGGCCGCTGAGCAGTTCGCGGATCAGCAGCCAGTCCGGCGATTCGGTGGTCACGTCGCCGACCAGCTCGGCCAGCGCGCAATTGAACGCCTTCGCGATCTGCAGCAGCACGAGAATCGACGCGTTGCCCACCCCATGTTCGAGATTGGCGAGATGGCGCTCCGACACGCCGGTCACCTGCGACAGGCTCTTGCGGGTCATCCCGCGTATGGCCCGCAGGCGGCGCACCCGCTCGCCCAGGGCCACGAGGAACGCCTCTCGCCGAGGTTCGGATGGCGCCGCGTCTAGCGCTTGATTCATGTTCTGGCTGACTCCGCAAAAACCCTGATAGTCGTCGATTTATGCACTATAGTGCTTGACCCAAATCAATGGAAGCACTATTTTTCCATTCAATGAATTCAACTGCCGGTCAGATGCAAAAAAACAGCAGTGGAGTTCATCCGCAATTCGAAGCGCCGACAAGTGTAAAGGAGGAGCCCGGTGAGTACGCCAGATCGATTCCATGCCCTGATGCGCGACGTCGCGCGTCTGGCGGCCGGCCAGGAACTCAACGCCGGCCTGCAAGCCGCGTTGAACCGCGAAGCCGGCCCGCAAAGCGCCCTGTTCCAGGAAATCTTCGACACCTGTAGGCAAGGCGTGGCCGAGGGCTGGATGTGCAGCCGCGAAGGCGGCGGCATCCGCTACGGCCGCGTCATCAAGCCGGCGCCCGACCTGGCCGGCTGCTCAGTGGACGTGGTGGACATGGACGACCTGGCCGGCCCGCTGCACGCGCACCCCAACGGCGAGATCGACCTGATCATGCCGCTGACCGAAGGCGCCCGCTTCGACGGCCACGGCGCCGGCTGGCTGGTCTACGGCCCCGGCAGCGCGCACCGGCCGACCGTGAGCGGCGGCCGCGCCCTGGTGCTGTACCTGCTGCCGGGCGGCGCGATCGACTTCTCGCCTTCCTAGCGCCCCGATCCGCCCGGCGCCGCGCTTCCCATAAGAACACAGACGCGGCATCCGCCCCCCAGGACATCAGGAGACAACCGTGAACACCTGTCCCGCCGAACTCAACTTCGCCAGCCACCTGGCGGCGCTCAATGCCCCGCGCGCCGCCAAGCCCGCCTACATCGACGACACCCGCGAACTCACCTACGGGGAGCTGGCGCACCGCGTGGCCCGGCTGGGCGGGGCCCTGCGCGATCTCGGGCTGCGGCGCGAAGAGCGCATCCTGCTGCTGATGCAGGACACCGCCGATTGGCCCGTGGTGTTCCTGGGCGCGCTGCACGCCGGCGTGGTTCCGGTGGCCGTCAACACGCTGCTGACCGCGGACGATTACGCCTACATCATCGGGCACAGCCGGGTGCGCGCGGTGTTCACCTCGGGCGCCCTGTTGCCCACAGTGCAGGCGGCGCTGCGGCAAGCCGGCGCCGAAGTGGAACACTTGATCGTGTCCCAGCCCGCCGGCCCGCTGCCGGCCGGCGCGCATGAATTCGAGGCGCTGCTGGCCCGCGCGCCGCTGGCGCCGGCTGCGCGCACGCTGTCCGACGAGATCGCCTTCTGGCTGTATTCGTCCGGCTCCACCGGCAAGCCCAAGGGCGTGGTCCACACCCACGGCAACCTGTGGCACACGGCCGAACTCTATGCCAAGCCCGTGCTCGGCATCCGCGAGGACGACGTGGTGTTCTCGGCCGCCAAGCTCTTCTTCGCCTACGGCCTGGGCAATGGCCTGACCTTTCCGCTGTCGGTCGGCGCCACCGTGATCCTGATGAGCGAACGCCCCACGCCGCAAGCCGTGTTCCAGCGGCTGACCCGGCACCGGCCCACGGTGTTCTACGGCGTGCCCACGCTCTACGCCAGCATGCTGGCCTCGCCCGCCCTGCCGCCGCGCGACCAGATCGCGCTGCGCGTCTGCACCTCGGCCGGCGAAGCCCTGCCCCGCGATATCGGCGAACGCTTCATGCGCCATTTCGGCTGCGACATCCTGGACGGCATCGGCTCCACCGAAATGCTGCACATCTTCATTTCCAACCAGGCCGGGCAACTGCGCTACGGCACGACCGGCAAGCCGGTGCCCGGATACGAAGTGCAGCTGCGCGACGACAACGGCGCGCCCGTGCCCCCCGGCGCCATCGGCGACCTCTACATCAAGGGCCCCAGCGCGGCCCTGATGTACTGGAACAACCGCGACAAGACGCGCCAGTGCTTCCTGGGCGACTGGCTCAAGAGCGGCGACAAATACACCTGCGACGCCGACGGCTACTACACCTACGCCGGCCGCAGCGACGACATGATCAAGGTCAGCGGCCAGTACGTCTCGCCCGTGGAGGTCGAGAACATCCTGGTGCAGCACGAGGCCGTGCTGGAAGCCGCGGTGATCGGCGTGCCCGACCATGACGGGCTCGTGAAGACCAAGGCCTACGTGGTGCTGCGCCCCGGCTTCGAACCCGATGCAAGCACCGGATCCGCCCTGCAGGCCTACGTGAAGCAGCACCTGGCGCCGTTCAAGTATCCCCGCCAGATCGATTTCACCGACGAGCTGCCCAAGACCGCCACCGGAAAGATCCAGCGTTTCCGCCTGCGGCAGCTGGAAGAGGCAGCGCTATGAACGGCCCCGTCGCGGGCGGGAGCGTCTTCGCCGAGATCCACGCGCTGGGGCGCGACATGCGCCTGGAATGCCAGTGGATCGGCTCCGCTGGCCCGCAAGCCCCGCTGCTCGTGTTCCTGCACGAAGGGCTGGGATCGGTCTCCATGTGGAAAGACTGGCCGCGGCAGGTCTGCGAGGCGGCCGGCTGCCGCGGGCTCGTGTATTCGCGCTACGGCTATGGCCGCTCGACCCCGCGTCCGGCGCAAGAGAAATGGCCGGTGGACTTCATGCACGCCCAGGCGCGCGAGGTGTTGCCGGCCCTCCTGCTCGCGCTGGGCGTGGACGCGCGCCGCGACAAGCCGGTGCTCTTCGGCCACAGCGACGGCGGCTCGATCGCCCTGCTCTACGCAGCGATGCATCCGGACGCCGTCGCCGGCATCGTGGTCGCGGCCCCGCACATCCTGATCGAGGAAAAGACGCTGGCCAGCATCGCACAGGCGCGGCAGGCCTATCTGGAAACGGACCTGCGCGCCCGCCTCGGCCGCCATCACGCGGACGCGGATTCGGCCTTCTGGGGCTGGAACGACGTCTGGCTCGCTCCCGCTTTCCGCGCCTGGAGCATCGAGGAATACCTGCCCCGGATCGCCTGCCCCGTGCTGGCCATCCAGGGGGTGGACGACGAATACGGCACGCTCGCCCAGATACGCGGCATCCGCCGCCTCGCGCCCCAGACCGAACTGCTCGAACTCCCCGGCTGCGGACATACGCCGCACCGGGACCAGTCCGCCCGCGTCATCCAGGCCGTCGCCGGTTTCGTCGGCGGACCGGACCACCCCCGCCGACCCCGCGTCGGCCCATAACAAGCACGGAGACTCACCATGAACCACGCCCTGACCCGGACCGCGTTCGCCGCGGCCCTGATGCTCGCCGCCGGCGCCGCGCAGGCGGCCGACAAGATCAAGGTCGGCTTCATGCTGCCCTACAGCGGCACCTATGCCGCGCTTGGCAATGCCATCGAGAACGGCTTCAAGCTGTACGTCGCCGAACAGGGCGGCAAGCTGGGCGGGCGCGAAATCGAATACTTCAAGGTGGACGACGAGTCCAACCCGGCCAAGGCGGCCGAGAACGCCAACCGGCTCATCAAGCGCGACCAGGTGGACGTGCTGATCGGCACCGTGCATTCGGGCGTGGCGATGGCCCTGGCCAAGGCGGCCAAGGACGCCGACACCACGCTGATCGTCACGAACGCGGGCGCCAATGCCATCACCGGCCCGCTGTGCAGCCCCGGCATTTTCCGCACCTCGTTCACCAACTGGCAGCCCGCCTATGCCATGGCGCCGGTCGCGCGCGCCAAGGGCCACAAGACGGCCGTCACCATCACCTGGAAATACGCGGCGGGCGACGAGGCCATCGGCGGTTTCAAGGAAGGCTTCGAGAAGGCCGGCGGCAAGGTCGTGAAGGAACTGAGCCTGCCCTTCCCCAACGTCGAATTCCAGCCGCTCCTGACCGAGATCGCCGCGCTCAAGCCCGACATGGTGTTCACGTTCTTCGCGGGCGGCGGCGCCGTGAAATTCGTGCAGGACTACCATGCCGCGGGCCTGGACAAGCGCATCCCGCTGTATGGCTCGGGCTTCCTCACCGACGGCACCCTGCAGGCGCAGGGCGAGTCCGCCCAGGGCCTGCTCACCACCCTGCATTACGCCGACGGCCTGAACACGCCGCGCGACAACGCCTTTCGCGCCGACTACGCCAAGGCCTACAAGGCCCAGCCCGACGTCTACGCGGTGCAGGGCTACGACGCCGCGCAGCTGATGCAATCGGGCCTGGCCGCCGTCAAGGGCGACTTCGCCAAGAAGGACGATTTCCGCAAGGCCATGCGCGGCGCCACCGTGGACAGCCCGCGGGGCCCGTTCACCCTGTCGGCCGCCGGCAATCCGGTGCAGGACATCTACCTGCGCCGCGTCGACGGGCTGGAGAACAAGGTCGTGGAGGTCGCGGTGCAGAAGCTCGCCGACCCCGCCCGCGGCTGCAAGCTCTGATCCGCGTCCGCCACAGGGAGGCACCATGGACATCGGCATCCTGCTCATCCAGAGCCTGAACGCATTCCAGTATGGCTTGCTGCTGTTCCTGGTGGCCAGCGGACTGACGCTGATCTTCGGCATCATGGGCATCATCAATCTCGCCCACGGCAGTTTCTACATGATAGGCGCGTACATGGCCTTCGCGCTGGGGCCGGCCGTGGACCGCTGGCTGGGCGGCGGCTTCCTGGCCACGCTGGGGGTGTGCGTGCTGGCCGCCGCCGCGCTGGGCTATCTGCTGGAGGCCGCGTTCTTCAGCTACCTGTACCGGCGCAACCACCTGCAGCAGGTGCTGATGACCTACGGCCTGATCCTGGTGTTCGAAGAGCTGCGCAGCATCCTGGTGGGCAACGACGTGCACGGCGTGCCGCTGCCCTCCTGGCTGCAGGGCAGCGTCTCCCTGGGCGGCGTCATGACATACCCGGTGTACCGGCTGTTCATCTCGGCGGTCGGCATCGCGGTGGCGCTGCTGCTGTACTGGGTCATCGCGCGCACGCGCCTGGGCATGATGCTGCGGGCCGGTTCCAGCAACCGCGAAATGACCGCCTCCCTCGGCATCGACGTGAACCGGCTCTATCGCCTGGTGTTCGCGGCGGGCGTGGCGCTGGCCGCGCTCGCCGGCAGCATCGCCGCTCCGGTTTCGTCCGTCTATCCGGGCATGGGCAACGGCGTGCTCATCATCTGCTTCGTGGTCGTCGTCATCGGCGGCATCGGCTCGGTGCGCGGCGCCTTCCTGGCCGCGATGCTGGTCGGCGTGGTCGAGACTTTCGGACAGGTGCTGTTTCCTGCCGCGGCGGGCGTGCTGGTGTACCTGCTGATGGCCTTCATTCTTCTTTGCAAGCCCGAAGGGCTGTTCAAGCAGGGCTGAACATGCTGAACCGACTACTCCCCGCCGTAGCGCTGCTGGCCCTGGCCGCCTTTGCCTGGAGCGGCAGCGATTACTACACCGGCCTGGCGATCAAGGTCATGATCTACGCGATCTTCGCATTGAGCCTGCAATTGCTGGTGGGCGGCGCGGGGCTGGTCAGCCTGGGCCACGCCGCCTTCTTCGGCATCGGCGCCTATTCCGCGGCGCTGCTGTCGCCCGAATCCGGGCCGGGCAACCTGTGGCTGCTGCTGCCGGCCGCGGCGCTCGCGGCAGCGGCCTATGCCGCCCTGACGGGCGCGCTGGCGCTGCGCACGCGCGGCGTGTACTTCATCATGGTGACGCTGGCCTTCTCGCAGATGGCCTACTACGTGTTCCACGACACCAAGATCGGCGGCGGCAGCGACGGCATCTACCTGTATTTCCGGCCGGAGCCGTCCCTGGGCGGCTGGATGCCCTTCGATCTCTCCGACGCCCGCAGTTTCTACTTCTTCGTGCTGGCCTGCCTGGCCGCGACCTGGGCCTTCCTGGCCCTGCTGCGGCGCTCGGCGTTCGGCGCCGCGCTGGCCGGGATACGCATCAACGAACAGCGCATGCGCGCGGCCGGCTACTCGACCTATCCCTACAAGCTCGCCGCCTACGTGGTCGGCGCTGCGCTGGCCAGCCTGGCCGGCTTCCTGTTCGCCCTGAAAGACGGATTCGTCACGCCCGAACTGCTGGCCTGGGAACAGTCCGGCCTGGTCCTGCTGATGGTGATCCTGGGCGGCATGGGCAGCCTGGGCGGCGCGGTGCTGGGCACCATGGCGCTGGTGCTGCTGCAGGAGCTGTTCCAGTCCGAGGCGCTTTTCGGCGACTACGCGCGCCACTGGCACCTGCCTTTGGGCCTCGCCATCATCGCCCTGGTGGCCCTGCTGCCCAACGGGCTGGCCGGCCTGCCCGCGCAACTGCGCCAGCGCCGCGGCGCCCCCGCCCCGAAGCCGGACGCGGCCGCGCCCCACCGCAAGCCCGCCCCCGCGCGCCTGCCCATCCAGGGAGAGCCCCATGTCTGACGTCCTGCTTGCCGCCAGCGCGGTGACGCGCCGCTTCGGCGGCCTGACGGCGGTGAACGGCGTATCGCTGGGCCTGCGACGCGGCCAGGTCCACGCCGTCATCGGCACCAATGGCGCGGGCAAGTCCACGCTGATCAACGTCCTGTCGGGTGAATTGGCGCCCAGCAGCGGCCAGGTCATGCTGGGCGGGCGCGACGTCACGGCCTGGCGACAGCCCGAACGGGCGCGCGCCGGCCTGGGCCGCAGCTACCAGCGCTCCACCATCTTCCCGGAACTGAGCGTGTTCGAGAACTGCCGGCTGGCCGCGCAGGCGCGGCGCCAGCGGTTCTGGAGCTGGTGGCGGCCCGCCTCGGACTGCCGCCGCAGCGCCGAACTGGCCGATCACGCGCTGGACCGCGCCGGGCTGGCCGAAGACGCCGGGCGCGACGCCGGGCTGCTGCCGCATGGCCGCAAGCGCCAGCTGGAGATCGCCATGTGCCTGGCGGGCGAACCCGAGGTGCTGCTGCTGGACGAACCGCTAGCCGGCATGGGCCCCGAGGAAACCGACCGCATCCTGGCCCTGCTGCAGACACTGAAGTCCGGCCACGCCATCCTGCTGGTCGAACACGACATGGACGCCGTCTTCCGCATCGCGGAGACCATTACCGTCATGGTCAACGGCAGCGCCATCGCCAGCGGCACGCCACCGGAGATCCGCGCCAACCCCGAAGTGCGGACCGCCTACCTGGGCGAGGACGCGGATGGAGCATGCCGATGAACACGCTGATCGAAGCCGGCGGCCTGCATGTGTACTACGGCGCCAGCCACGTGCTGCGCGGCGTGGACATGCATATCGCCCCCGGCGAATCCGTGGGCCTGGTGGGCCGCAACGGCATGGGCAAGACCACCTTGATACGCAGCCTGGTCGGGCAGGTGAAATGCGCGCAGGGCAGCGTGCGCGTCGACGGCCGCGACTGCACCCGCGCGCGGCCGCATGCGATCGCCCGCCTGGGCGTGGCCTACGTGCCCGAGGGGCGCGGCATCTTCCCCAACCTGAACGTGCGCGAGAATCTGCAGGTTGCGGCCCGCCCGGGCAGGCTCGGCCGCAAGGACTGGACCTATGCCCGGGTGTTGGACACGTTCCCGCGGCTGCGGGAACGCCTGGGCCATGGGGGACAGCAACTCTCCGGCGGGGAACAGCAGATGCTGGCCATCGGCCGCGCCCTGATGACCAATCCGGAACTGCTGATCCTGGACGAAGCCACCGAGGGCCTGGCGCCGCTGATCGTGGCCGAAATCTGGAAGATCATCCGCCAGATCCGCGCCAGCGGCATGTCCACCCTCATCGTGGACCGCAACTACCGGGCCGTCCTGGAACACACCGATCGCTGCCTGGTCATGGAGAAAGGCCTGATCGTGCGCGACGGCGACAGCGCCGCGCTGGCCCGAGAACCCGAACAACTGACGCGCCACCTGGGCGTGTAGCCCAGGGTGGGCGTTTAGCCCAGGGTGGGCGTTTAAGCCCAGGGTGGCCCGCGGCTCAGCCCCCCGCGGCCTCCAGCACGCTGACGGCATCGCCGTCCAATGCGACGGACACCTCGGCGCCCTGGCGCAGGTTCGCCTCGTGCCCTGCGCCCGCCACGCATTCCAGGTACAACGGCGTGCCGCGAGGCGTGCGCAGCAGGTAATTCAGCAGGTTGCCCCCATAACCGACGGCCTCGACCCTGGCCAGCAGGCCCTCCTGCCCCGCCGGCGCCAGGCGTATTTTGTGCGGCCGCACCACCAGGCTCACGGTATCCCCCGCGGCGCAGGCCCGCGCCGGCTTGGGAATCCGGATGACGCCGCCTTCATAGTCCACCGCGACCTCGTCACTCCCGGCGGCGCGCACCGTGCCTTGCAGCACGTTGCTGCGGCCCAGGAACTCGGCCACGAACAGGCTTGCCGGCCGTTCGTAGAGCTCCGAAGGCGAACCGATCTGCGCGATGCGGCCTTGGTTGAAGATGACGATGCGGTCGGACATCGAGAGCGCTTCTTCCTGGTCGTGCGTGACGTACAGGAACGAGGCGCCGGATTCCTTGTTCAGCTTGCGGAGTTCCCATTGCAGATCGGCGCGCAGTTTCTTGTCCAGCGCCGACAGCGGTTCGTCCAGCAAGAGTGCGTCGGGCCGGTAGACCAGCGCGCGCGCCAGCGCGACGCGCTGCTGCTGCCCGCCGGAGAGCTGCCGCGGATAACGTCCCGCGTAGGCGCCCAGCTGCACCTGTTCCAAGGCAGCCCGCGCGCGCGTGCGCGCCTCGCTGCCGGAAACCCCGCGTATGGAAAGTGGAAACTTGACGTTCTGTTCCACGGTCATGTGAGGAAACAGCGCGTACCCCTGGAACACCATGCCGAACCCGCGGTCTTCGGGCGGTCGGCGGGTGATGGGCTCGCCCCGGTGGAAAATCTCGCCGGCGGTCGGCGTGACGAAGCCGGCGATCGACATCAAGGTGGTGGTCTTGCCCGACCCCGACGGACCCAGCAGCGTCAGGAACTCACCCGGCGCCAGCGAAAAGTCAATGCCGTCCAGCGCCGCCGCCGAACCGAACAGCTTGCGCAACCCCTGCACGCGCAAGAGCGGCGCAGCCAAAGACAGAGCTGAATTCATGCAGTCTCCCGCTTTCCTTTCCGGTGCGCGAGCAGGCGCTCGACGCACAGGCAAATGAAGGTGATCAAGATCATCAGGGTGGCCACGGCCGCAATCGTGGGATCCACGTTTTCGTTGATGCCGTCCCACATCGCCCGCGGCAGCAGGTAGACGTTGCGCGTGGTGATGAACAGCAGCACGACCAGTTCGTCCCAGGAGACGATGAAGGCGAAAATGGCGCCCGACACGATGCCCGGGCGTATGCCCGGCAAGGTAATGCGCGCCAGCACCTGCAAGGGCCGCGCGCCCATCGAACGCGCGGCCTGCTCCAGCCGGGGATCGAAATTGGCCAGCGCGGATCCCACCGACACGAAGACGAACGGCGTCGCCGCGACCACGTGGGCGAGCACCACCCCCGTATAGGTGTCCAGCAGCCCCAGGTCGATGTACAGGCGGTAGTACGCCAGCGCACCCACGATGGTCGGAACGATGAGAGGCAGCAAGGCCAGCATGCGTACCAGGCCTCCGAGCCGCGCGCCCATCTTCCAGGCGCCGATGGCCGCGGCGCAGCCCAGGCCGGTCGCGGCCAGCGTGGAGACCGCCGACACCGCGATGCTCTGCACCAGGCTCTCGCGCCAGACCGGGCTCTCGACCAGTTGCCGGTAGTGTTGCAGCGACCAGGATTCCGCGGGAAACGACAGATAGCTGCGGTCGGTGAACGACACGGGGATCACCACGAGCGCCGGCAGGAACAGATAGGCCAGCACCAGCACCGCGCCGACGGCCGCGGCCGCGAACCATTTGGATGGACGTATGTTCATGGCGCACCGAACAGGGAAGGAACGCGCACGCAGCGCGACATCAGCACCAGGCTCAGGACCACCGCGGCAAGCAAAGCGCTGGCGAGCGCCGTGGATATTCCCCAATTCATGGTTTCGCTGATGCCGAACTCGATGTACTGGGCCACCATCACGGTCTTGCCGCCGCCCAGCAGGGCCGGCGTGATGAAGAATCCGAGGCAGAAAATGAAGACGAGCACCGCCGCCGCCAATACGCCCGGCAGGGAGAGCGGCAGGTACACGCGCAGAAACGTGCGCACCGGCCCCGCTCCCAACGCGCGCGACGCCGCCATCAGGGAGCGATCGATGCCCAGCATATTGGTCAGCATCGGCAGCACCGCGTATGGAATCATGTAGTGCACCATGCCGATCAGCACGCCGGTTTCATTGCGCAGGAGCGTCAGCGGCCGGTCGACCATGCCCAATGCCATGAGCGTCGCATTGACCACGCCTTCCCTGGACAACAGCAATACCCAGGCAAACGCCCGGACCAGCACCGACAGCCAAAACGGCACCAGCAGGCATATCGTCATCCAGCTGCGCACGTGCGCGGGCACGTTGGCCATGACGTAGGCCACGACGTAGCCCAGCACCAGGGCGATCAGGGTCGTCCAGATGCATATCCGGGCGGTGGTCGCCATGATCTTGAGATAGAGCGGCTGCGTGAACAAGGCCACGTAATTGCCGACGCCGGGCACCGGCTCCGTGAAGCTGATCGCCAGGATGCGCAACACGGGCAGCAGGAACAGGCCGCCGACCAGCAACACCACGGGCAAGACCAGCGCGACGGGAAGCGAACGTTGCATGACTCAACCCTCCTCGGGAAGTTCGTCCGTCCACGACGCGCGCGGCGAGCGGAAGGCGACGCGCCCGCCGACCAGCGTGGCGCGCACCTCCGTGGCGCGGATCGCATCGGCGGGGATTTCGTACAGATTCCGGTCCAGCACGATCAGGTCGGCCAGCTTGCCCGGCGCCAGCGTGCCCTTGGATCCCGCCTGGCGCTCGGCGACGGCGGGGTTGACGGTATAGCAACGCATGGCTTCGTCCACCGAGATCGCTTGCGAGGGGCCGATGGCGGCGCCCGAGGCCGTCTTGCGCGTCACCATGGACCACATGCCGAGAAACGGATTGCGGTCGCAGACCGGGGCGTCCGAATGCCCGCATACCAGCACGCCGCGGTCCAGCATGTCGCGATGGGGCCACAGCCAGGCCCGATCGGACTCGGGGCGATTGCGCAGATAGGCATCGCCCAGGTTGTAGGCGAAGCCGGCCGCGGAAGAGTCGATCACGCCCAGCCGCGCCATGCGTTGCTGGATGGAAGGCGGCGCGCAACAGCAATGCTCGATGCGCGGCGGGATCGCGCCGGGGTGGGCGGCCAGGGCCTGCTCGAACGCATCGAGCGCGAAATCGATGCCGCGATCGCCATTGCCGGTCGCCGCCGCCTGCAAGCCCGCGCCCATGACCCGGCCCACCTTGAAAGCCAGTTCCTCGGCGGAGAAATTCACGTCGCCGAATTCGGGGGGCCCGGCCGCGGCGCCCGCCTGCGGCGCATAGGGTTGGTAGTACGCCGCGGTGCGGCCGCTGGTGCTTCCGTCCGATCCGTACTCGACGCCGAGCAGATGCAGGTATTCGTCGCCGTCGCCGAACCTCGCGCCGGAGCGCAGGACGTCGTCGACCAGCGCTTCGTCGCGTCCGTTGAGCATCATGCCCACGCGCACCGGCAAGGCGGCTTCCGCATGCAGGCGCCGATAGGCCTGCATCGCCAGGCCGCTGGTCAGGGCGTTGTGCACGCTCGTAATGCCCAGCCTGGCCATCTCGCCGAAGATCGCCGGGTACCCGCTCAGATAGTCCTCGATCCGGTCGCCCGCCGCGATATGCGTGGTGAACGCGAACACGCCTCGGCCGCGCGCCATGCCCGCCGGTTCGTTCAGGCAATTCTCGGGAACCGAGCGCGCCAGGCCGCCCGCCTTCAATGCGGCGAACGCGGCCAGGCTGCCCAGCCCGACCTGAGCGTCGCGCCGCAGCAGGAACACCGCGCGTCCGGGCGCGGCGGCATCCAGCGCCGAGCGCAAGGGATAGCCGCCGATGTCGTTTTCGTCCAGGCGAAAACCCAGGTACCAGGCGTGGGCGGGCGCCTTTCGATGAAACGCCGCGATGCGTTCAAGCAGAACGGCCAGGGACTCGATTCCCGAGAGATCGTCCCAGCGCCCGGCCTTCACCGCCTGGCCGTCCGGATGGCAATGGCTATCGTTGATTCCCGGCATGGCGAACGCGCCCGCCAGGCCGATCCTGGCGGTGGCGGGCCCGGCCAGCGCCAGGCAATCCGCGTCCGTCCCCGCGCCGACCACCCGGCCGCCGCGTATCGCCAGCGCCTGCACCACGCCCAGGGACGCGTCCAGCGTGGCGATGCGGCCGCCATGCAACACCATATCCGCGTAAGTGCTCATGCTGCCCGCTCAACCGGTGATGACTTTGACGTACTCGTTGTAGATGCGATCCTGATTCTCGCCGTGCCAGGTCGCGTCGGCCACGATCTGCTGCCGGAAGTTCTCGTCGTCCGTCGGGTTGTCCTTGCGCAGTTCGGGCGGCACCAGCGCGCTGGCCGCGGGGTTGGCAGGGCCGTTGCCCATGAGCCGCAGCAATTCGATCTGGCTCTCGGGCGATTGGGTCGAGGCGATGAAGTCGAACACCTTGCGTCCCGCGGGATTGCCCTTGGGCACCAGCCAGCCCGCCGGAATCAGGATGCCCTGGTTCCAGGTGAAGTCGATGCTGGAACCCGGCTCACGGCGCATCACGGCCGCGCGCGTGTGCCACACCAGGCCCATGGTGGCCTCGCCCTGCCGCAGCAGCTGCTGGCTCTCCGCGCCCGTCTTCCAGAAAATGGCGTTTTCCTTGATCGCGGCGATCTTGTCCAGGGCCCGCTTCTCGTCGATGGGATAGATCTTGCTCGCGTCCGCCGGCACGCCGTCGGCCATCAGCGCGGCTTCGAGCGACGCCAGCACGCGGTCCGGAAGGATGCGCGTGCCGGGGAAATCCTTGGTGTTCCAGAAGTCGGCCCAGGTGCGCGGCATCCGGTCGCCAAAGGCCTTCTTGTCGTAAGTGAGCACGAAGCTGTAGATGAAGTGCGAAACGCCGTACTCGCTGCTGAAGCCGGGGCGGACCTTGTTGCGGTCCACGATCGCGTAGTCGATCGGCTCCAGGTAGCCGCGCTTGCCCAACGAATGCGCCGCCGCGAGGTTGGCATCGCAGACGTCCCACACCACATTCCTGGACTCCACCATCGTGCGGATCTTGCCGAAGGAAGGCCCGGTCCCGTCGAATTCCACTTTGGTGCCGGTTGCCTTTTCAAAGGGCTTTCCCCATACGGTCGGCTGGTGCTTGATGGCGTCTCCGCCCCAATTGCAGACCACGACCTTCCCGCCTTTTGCATGCGCGCGCCGCAACGGCAGCATCGCCGATACGCCCGCTGCGCCCAACAGCGCCAGGAGCTGCCGCCGGCGCGCGGAGGACAGCGTGGGATCGCTCAGCGCAAGGCGCGCCGCATCGGTCAGGCAGGGATCTTGCGTAGGCATCTTCATCTGCAGGCTCCGGAAGGGATCGAAGGAGCACGCATGATGACGACGGGGTTTCTTTCATGCAATATATGACTTTTGCACCTATCCGGACTTCCCCTAGGCATGAGTCCACGCTCGCATCTCGGCCTGAGCAAATCCCACGAATTGCGCGAACCCAGCTTCGCGCAGCTAGGCGTGTTCAATGCGATCATGATTTCGGGCTCAGTGTCGCGCGCGGCCAAGCTCCTGGGCATGACCCAGTCGGCCGCCAGCAAGATGCTGCGGCAACTGGAGGACGACACGGGCCTGGCGCTGTTCGAGCGCACCCATCAGCGCCTGGTCCCGACTCCGCAGGCGCTGCAACTGCACGAAAGCGTCGAGCATCTCTACGGCTCGTATGGCGTCGTCCAGCGGCTGATAGGCAGCCTCGCCAATCCCGACCATGGCAGCGTGACCGTCGCGGCCATTCCCACGCAGGCCGCGACGTTCCTTCCCGAAGCCGTGAAGCGGCTGCGCGAAAAGCATCCTGGCATCACCGTCACGCTGGAAATACTGGCCAACCAGCCTATCGTCGAGCGCGTGCTGAACGGGCAGGCGGATTTCGGCCTGGTGCATGACATCACCGCGTCGCCCGATACCCACAATGAAGACCTCGGTCCTCAGCATCTGGTCTGCGTCGCGGCGCGCGGCCACCGCTTTACCGGCCTGGAGCAGGTCACCGCCCAGGACCTCAAGTCCGAGACCTTCCTGTCCTATGGGCCGCAGACGAACTTCGGAAGCTTCCTGGAAATCGCCTTCTCCGAGGCCGCGCTGCATATGCCGGTATCGGTGGAAGTCACGTCGTCCGCGGCGCTGCTGGCGCTGATACGCGCGGGCGTCGGCGTGGGCCTGGTGGAACCGGCCGCCATCGCGCCCTTCCCCCTGGATCACTTCGTGATCAGGCCCTTTCGTCCCAGCCTGCTCATCCATTCGCGCATCATGCGCTCGCGCATACGGCCGCTGACGCGCCACGCCGAATTGCTGCTGGAAGAGTATCGCGCCATCGTCACCGCGCCCCAGCCCGATTACTTCCTGGGCTGAAGCGCGGAGCCGTTCAGATCACCGCTTCGATCAGGAAGGGGCCGCGGCGCTTGAGGCCTTCTTGCAGCGCGCGCGCGAAGGCCTCGATCGTGTCCACGCTGACCGCTTCCACGCCCATGCCGCGCGCCAGGTGCGTCCACTCCAGGTGCGGCTCCTGCAGGTCCAGCATGCGGCGGGCATTGCGGCCCGGCTCCTGCACACCGACGTTTTTCATTTCGCCGTGCAGCGTGGCGTAGGAGCGGTTGGCCAGGATCACCGTCAGGCAGTCGAGGTTCTCGCGGGCCTGCGTCCACAGCGCCTGCAGCGTGTACATGCCGCTGCCGTCGGCCTGCAGCGTGACCACCTTGCGGTCCGGGCAGGCCACCGCGGCGCCGGTCGCCAGCGGCAGGCCGATGCCGATGGCGCCGCCGGTCAGCATCAACCAGTCGTGCGGCGCGCTGCTGACGCTGTAGAGGGGGAACTCCCGGCCCTGGGTGATGGACTCGTCGCAGACGATGGCCTGCTCCGGCAGCATGTGCGCCACCAGAACGTTCACGGCCGCGCCGGTGAGCTTGCCGGATTGCGGCACTTCGTAGCTGGCGGCGGGCGCGGTCAGGCGCGGCGCGTCGGCCGCGATGCCGAGTTCGTCGGCCAGCCATTCCAGCGCCTGCGCCAGGTCCTGCTCAGCCGTGGCCAGCACGACTTGATTGCAGTCGGGGGGAGCCAGCAGGCTGGGCTTGCCGGGGTAGGCGAAGAAGCCGACGGGCGACTTCGCGCCCACCAGCACCAGATGCCGCACGTCCTTCAGCTTGGCCACGGCCAGGTCGATCGGATACGGCAGGCGGTCGACCGGCGTGCGGGAGCCGCCGCGCTCGATGCGGCGGTTCGAGGTTTCCGACACCAGGCGCGCGCCGGTGGCGCGCGCGATGCGGCCGGCGGCGTTCAGGGCGCGCTCGCGCAGCGCCGCGCCGCCCAGCATCAGGGTCACGACCTCGCCCGAGCGGATCGCGGCGGCCGCGGCGCGCACGGCGTCCGCCGACGTGCGGGTCAAGGCCTCGCGCGGCGCCAGCACCGGCTGCGCCGCGCTCTCCGGCAGCTCGGTCCAGGCCGTGTCGGCGGGCAGGATCAGCGTGGCGATGTTGCCCGGCGACTGGCGCGCCACGCCGACGGCCTCGGCCGCATCCGCCGACAGGGCCGCGGCCGTCATCGTGCGCTTGACCCAATGCGACATCGGGCGGGCCACGCCTTCGACGTCGCTCGTGAGAGGCGCGTCGTACTGGACGTGATAGGTGGCGTGGTCACCCACGATGTTGACCATGGGCGTGCGCGCGCGCTTGGCGTTGTGCAGGTTGGCCAGGCCATTGCCCAGGCCCGGCCCCAGGTGCAGCAAGGTGGCGGCCGGCTTGTCGGCCATGCGCGCATAGCCGTCGGCCGCGCCCGTCACCACGCCTTCGAACAGGCCCAGCACGCAACGCATCCGGGGTTTGCGATCCAGTGCCGCGACAAAATGCATTTCCGAGGTGCCCGGATTCGCAAAGCAAACGTCCACATCGTTGGCAAGCAAGGTGTCGCAAAGGCTGTCTGCGCCGTTCATCGTTTTTCCCTAGTCGTTATCAATGGCTTGCGGCGCGCCGTCGCGGCCGCGTGAGGGACATCATAGGGAGCCGGAGCGGAGCGGGGTAGAACCATTTCAGCTTGCGCGCATGGAACCATTCCGAATCCCGCAACAGGTTCTTCCGCCAAGCGGAATTAGCGCCGCGTCTCGTCAGCGTCGAGGCCGCGCAGGCGGCGCGCCTGCCTGCGGCTTGACCAGGAGGCCATTGAGCACGATTTCGTAGAACTCGGTGAAGGCGGCGCCAATCGAAAGGCCGGTTTCCTCCAGGAATCGCTGATTCCTCAAGCGGTGAGCCGCTCCGAGGATCGCTTCCGAGATCACCCTCGGATTGTGCGGCACGAGCAGCCCCTGGCGCACGCCATCGTCGATCATGTCTTCCAGGCCGCGCACCCGCGCCAACTGATAGGCGTCGAAAACCGCGCGGCCGCTCTCCGTCGAATCGAGATCCGTCAACGCCGCCTTGCTCAAGCCCGATGCGTTCAAGGTTGCGCGCAGATACGTGGCAATCGCCTTGGCCCCGTCGGCTTCGCCGCGCGCCGCGGCGAATCCCTTTTTCAGATTCGCGTCCAGCACCTGCCGGCAAATATTGACGAAGAGTTCTTCTTTGGTGGCGGCAATTTCGTATATGCGCCTGCGCGAACATTGCATGCGTTGCGCAATGTCGGCAATCGTCAGGGAAGACACGCCTTCGACGATCAGCAACGCCGTCAGTTCCTTGAGGAAAGCTTCTTCGGTACGCCGCTTGGCCATGTATCGCCGCTTGCCTGTGAATGTGAAAAAGAGGATTGGGAAAGACGGGAATTCTACGACGCCTAGGTAAAACACCTAGGGCTGAAAGCCATCATTTCGGTACCAATTATATTGACACAGTACCGTTTGTCATCTCAAATCGGTACCAGAGAACAATATTCAGTACCGAACAGATGGAGACAGAATGCGGCCCTCCCCGACCTCCCTGTATGAAGGCGCCACCGTCGCGTCCTTGTACCTCTCTGCATTCAAGGCGTTTCCCGAGACGCCAGCCATCGTCTCCAACGAGAAAACCGTCACCTATTCACAGCTGGAAGCACAGTGCTACCGCATTGCGCGCCTCCTGCGCGCCAAGGGCCTGAAAAGACAGGATGCCGTCGCCTTTCTCGTCGGAAACCGAACCGAAGCCATCATCGCCATCATCGCCGCGCAATTCATCGGCTTGAAATCGGTATCGCTGCATCCGATGGCCTCGGAGGAAGACCACGCCTTCGTGCTGCAGGATGCACAGGTGAAGGCCATGGTAGTGGACAACGGCAAGTACGCGCAGCGCGCCTTGGCCATTGAGGCGCGCGGCATCGTTCCGCTGATCCTGCCTCTTGACGGCGACACTCGCGGCGCCGGTCTTTTCGACGAAGCGGCGACGATGGATGGCGACGATCTCGCCCTGGACGCCCGCCCCGGCGATATCACCAAGCTGTCCTACACCGGCGGCACGACCGGCCGATCCAAGGGGATCCTGCATTCCCATCGCACCGCGGTCACCATGGTGCTCCAGATGCTGGCCGCGTATGAATGGCCCGAACGCATCAGGTATCTCGTGACCACGCCTATCTCGCATGCGGCGGGCGGTTTGATTCTGCCTGTCTTCATCCGGGGCGGCACGGTGTACCTGAGCGAGAAATTCACGCCTGCCGACTTTCTCGAACGAGTGCGGCGGCATCGCATCAACTTCACCTTCCTTGTGCCGACCCAGATCTACGGCCTGCTGGATCATCCCGGGTTGGCCAACGGCGACTGCTCCAGCCTTGAACTGGCGCTCTATGGCGCGGCCCCCATCGCGCCCTCCAGGCTGCTGGAAGCGCTGCGCAGGATCGGACCGGTTTTTGGCCAACTGTATGGGCAGGCCGAAGCGCCCATGACCATCTGCTACCTCCGCAAGCAGGACCACGACCCCGCGCGTCCCGGGTTGCTGGGCTCCTGCGGCAAGCCCGTGACCGGCAATCAGGTCAAGCTGCTCGACCAGGACCTGCGGGAAGTGCCGCTAGGCGAAATCGGTGAACTGTGCGTGCGCGGCCCGCTCATTATGAACGGCTACCTGAACCGGCCGGAGGAGGATGAAAAGGTCTTCGCCGGAGATTGGCTGCACACCGGCGACATGGCCCGCATGGACGGGGACGGTTATCTGTACATCGTCGACCGAGTGAAGGACATGATCATTACGGGCGGCTTCAACGTCTACCCCAGCGAAGTCGAGAACTGCCTGGCGCTGCATCCCGGTATCGCGATGTCCGCCGTCATTGGCGTGCCCGACGAGAAATGGGGCGAAGCCGTTACCGCGATCGTGGTGCTCAAGCCCGGCGCGAATGCCGACGAGGCCGAGATCATCCAATACGTCACGCAAAAAAAAGGCGTGGTGAATGCGCCCAAAACCGTGGTGTTCGAAAGCCAGCTTCCCCTCACCGCGTTGGGAAAGATCGACCGCAAGACCCTCAGAAGAAAGTACTGGGCCGACCAGGGACGCCAAGTCAGCTGACCTACATCCCGTCCGCGGGCAGGCCTTCAGGCAACCAAGGAGACAACGATGCGCATCAGACACTGCCTTTTCAAAGCATGCCTTTTGACTCTCGGCATGGCTAGCGTGAATCTTCATGCACAGGAGACCTACCCGAACCGGCCCATCAAGTTCGTCATTCCCTTCGCACCGGGAGGCGTCACCGACCTGACGGGCCGCACCTTCGCGAAGTACGTGTCCGAAGCGCTGAAGCAACCGCTCATCACGGAAAACAAACCCGGCGCGGGCGCGCTCATCGGCGCGAACTACGTGGCGCGCGCCCCTTCCGACGGCTATACGATGCTGCTCGGAACGAATGTCACCCACGCGATCAACCCGCAATTGATGGCGTCCACGCCCTATGACCCGATCAAGGACTTCCAGCCCGTGGCGATGTTCGGGCTCAATGGCAACGTGCTGGTCGTCAATGCCTCATTTCCCGCGAACGACTTCGATGCGTTCATCAAATACGTCAAGCAGAAGCCCGGCGACATCAACTACGCCTCGGGCAGCGTTGGCAGCTCCGCCCACCTGGCCGCGGAGTTGCTGAAGCAGGAAGTCAAGGGCCTGGATTACATGCACGTGCCCTACAACGGCCCCTCCGAAGCCATGTCGGCCTTGATCGGCGGCCACGTGGACTTCATGTTCGCCAACATCGGGGCGGCGATCACCCAGATCAAGTCCGGAAAGATCAAGGCCATCGCGGTCACCACAGCCAAACGCGAGGCGCAGTTGCCGGACGTGCCCACCATCGCCGAGTCGGGCGTGCCCGGATTCGAGGTCGTGGGCTGGATGGCTGCCTTCCTGCCGAAAGGCGCGCCGCCCGAAGTCACGACACGCCTGAACCAAGTCATCAATGACGCGCAGGCCAATCCGGAGTTGCGCAAGACGCTGGATGCGGCCGCGCTCATTCCGGTGGTGGCAACGCCCGACGACACGACGAAATTCGTGCAGGACGAATATGCGAAATGGGGCCGCGTCATTCGCGACGGCAACATCCCAAAACTGTGACCTCCGGACAGCTTATGACACTCAATGGCAAAGCCTACATAGCGGGCGCATACGAGCATCCGACCCGATATGCGCCCGACAAGTCCGTCACCCAGCTGCATGCCGAGTGCGCGCTGGGCGCCCTGCGCGATGCGGGGCTGGACCTCAAGGACGTAGACGGCTACTTCTGCGCCGGCGACGCGCCGGGCGGCAATCCCCTATCCATGGCGGAGTACCTGAACCTGGACCTGAAGTGGGTAGACGGCACCGAGCTGGGCGGATGCTCGTACATGGTACATGTGCGCCACGCTGCGCTCGCCATCGCGCAAGGCAAATGCTCGGTCGCCTTGATCACGCTGGCGGGCAAGCCCAAGAGCAGCGGCATGGCGACGGGAACCGCGCCGCGCGAGCTGGGGCCGGAACGGCCCGAAACGCCCTGGGACAGGCCCTATCGCTCCACCATCACCGGCATATACGGGATGCTCTCCCAACGCCACATGCATGAGCACGGCACGACCTCCGCACAGCTCGCCGCCGTCAAGGTGGCCGCGGCGCATCATGCGCAATACAACGAGTTTGCGGCGTTGCGCAAGCCGGTCACCGTCGAGGACGTGCTGGCGTCGCCCATTATTGCCAGTCCGTTGCACCGCCTGGATTGCTGCGTCATCACGGACGGCGGCGGCGCGCTGGTACTGACGAGTCCGGAGATCGCCCGGAGCCTGTCACGGCCTCTCGTCAGGCTGATCGGGGCCGGCGAGAGCATCAAGACCAGCCGGGGCGGCTACATCGAGCCCACCGCCTCGGGCGCCGTCACCAGCGGCAGGCTGGCGTTCGCCGAAGCAGGCATCGCCCCCCGCGACGTCAAGTACGCCTCGCTCTACGACAACTTCACCATCATGGTGTTGATGCAGCTGGAAGACCTGGGATTCTGCAAGAAGGGGCAGGCCGGCCCCTACGTAGCCGAAGGCAATTTGATCTCCGGCCGGGGCCAACTGCCTTTCAACACGGACGGCGGGGGGCTGTGCAACAACCACCCCTCAAATCGGGGGGGCATGACGAAAGTGATCGAAGCCGTGCGCCAACTCCGTGGCGAAGCGCATCCCGCCGTACAAGTCCCCGGCTGCGATCTCGCGCTGGCTTCCGGGCCCGGTTTGGTCATGGGGGTCGCCCATGCCCATTCCACTCTGATTTTCGAACGGGAGTAACGCGTGAACCGGCAAAGCGAGCTTTCCACCTACCTGAACGATCCCTATGCCCAGGCCTACCCGGAAACCGCTCCGTTCTGGGCCGCCGCGGAACGGGGGCAATTGCTTCTGAGAACCTGCAATCAATGCAACCGCGCCCATTGGTATCCGCGCGTCGTATGCCCGCTATGCGCCAGTGACGACACGGACTGGAAGCCTGCAAGCGGCCTAGGCAGTCTCTATGCGTTCAGCATCATCGAACGCGCCGATCCGCCCTACGCACTAGCCTATGTCGAACTGGACGAGGGTCCGATCATCTTGAGCAATCTCGTCGACTGCGATATTCGCGCCGCGAAGATCGGACAGCGGGTATCCGCCGTATTCCGGCAAACGCCGGATGGCCGATACGCGCCCTTTTTTACACGCCTTGCGTAGGCCGCGAGCTTCTCTCGTCTCTCCAAACGAAAACCTCTGCAAATCACCGTACGATTTGCAGAGGTCGGAGGTTCGTCGCGCTATGGCCCGCAGCGGGGCATAGGGCGCGGGATCAGCGGATCGGCCACGGATACATGGCGCCGCCCTTGCTCCACAGCGCGTTCGTGCCGCGTTGCAGGCCCAGCTTGCTGTCCTTGCCGACGTTGCGCTCGAAGACCTCGCTGTAGTTGCCCACGGCCTTGATCGCGTTGTAGGCCCACTTCTCGTCCAGGCCCATGTTCTTGCCGGCCCCCGGCGTCACGCCCAGGATGCGGGAGATGTTGGGGTTGTTGCTCTTGAGCATCTCGTCCACGTTCTTTTGCGTGATGCCGTACTCTTCCGCTTCCATCAGCGCGAACAGCGTCCAGCGCACGATGCCGAGCCAGTTCTCGTCGCCCTGGCGCACCATGGGGCCGAGCGGCTCCTTGGAGAAGCGTTCGGGCAGGATCTCGTAGTCGTCGGGATTGGCGACCTGCGTGGCGCGCACGGCGGCAAGCTGCGAGGAGTCGTCGGTGAAGGCGTCGCAGCGCCCGGACTCGAAGGCGCGCACGACTTCCGTCACCTTGTCGATCACGACGGGCTTGAATTCGATATTGTTGGAACGGAACCAGTCGGCCAGGTTCAGTTCGGTGGTGGTGCCCGGCTGCACGCAGACCGTGGCGCCGTTGAGTTCCTTGGCGCTTTTCACGCCGAGCTTCTTGCTCACCAGGATGCCCTGGCCGTCGTAGAAGCTGGCGGCGACGGCCGACAGGCCCAGGGAAGTATCGCGGGTCTGCGTCAGCGTGACGGTGCGCAGCAGCACGTCGACCTCGCCCGATTGCAGCGCGGTGAAGCGTTGCTGGGTGGAGAGCGCGGTTCCCTTGAATTTGCTCGGATCACCGAACACGGCCGCGGCGACGGCGCGGCAGATGTCCACGTCCATGCCTTCCCATTCGCCCTTGCTGTTCGTCGCCGAGAAACCCGACACCCCGTCGGTCAGGCCGCATTGCACGAATCCCTTTTTCTTCACCGCATCCAGGGTGGGACCCGCCACCGCCGCCTGGGACGCGCAAGCCAGGGCCAGGGCGCCGGCTGCAAACAAGATAGAGCGTTTCATTATTGCCTCTCCTGAGATGGAAGCCGCGCCGGCTTGTAAGCCGGCTGCGGTTGACACCGGGCCCTGCCATACAGGGCCGGCCGCCAGATTAAGCGATGTCCACGACGTGAACAACGCAACGCTACCTAGTGGAAACCCGAGGAAAAAAACGACTGATCCTGGCCCGATTCCGATGTCCGGTGATCGAACTTTATTGCCCCATCATACGGCGCGGGCCGCTTGCCTTGCGTGCCATACTTTTTTCGCGCTTATGCCCCCGGGGCAGCCCGGCGGCAAAAACAAGAGCACGCCAGCCCGACAACCGAACGCGCATCGATCGTCGGTCGATTCATGGAGGAGACAAGATTCCATGGCTTATGCAAGCAAATCGCGGCTATGCCGCATTGCGGCGCCCGCTCGCCGCCAAACCTTGAAGACCCTGCTGTGCGCCGCGCTGGCCGCCGCCGGGCTGACCGCCGGCGCCGCCCACGCGGCGGACGACTGGCCGAGCAAGCCCATCAAGATCATCGTGCCCTATACGCCCGGCGGATCGACCGACATCGTTACCCGCATCGTCATGGAAAAGCTGGGCCCGCGCCTGAAGCAGACCATCGTCGTCGAGAACCGGCCCGGCGCCAACAGCAGCGTGGGCTCGGCCATGGCCGCCAAGGCGGAGCCGGACGGCTATACCTTCCTGTCCATGCTGCCGGCCTACATCATCAACTTCCACCTGTACAAGCTGAACTACAGCCCGGCCGACCTGACGCCGGTGGTGCAGATGGCGGACCTGCCGCTGTTCCTGTTCGTGGCCGAGGACCTGCCGGTCAAGAGCGTGGCGGACCTGGTCGCCTACGCGCGCAAGAATCCGGACAAGCTGACCTACGCCTCCAGCGGCAACGGTTCCAGCGCGCACCTGACCGGCGCGGACTTCGCGCTGCAAAACAAGATCACGATGACGCACGTGGCCTACAAGGGCAGCGCCCCCATCCTGACCGACCTGCTGGGCGGGCGCGTCTCCATGGTGTTCGATCCCATCCTGGTGCCAATGCAGTACGTGAAGCAGAATCGGCTCAAGGCGCTGGCGTTCACCGGCAAGGAGCGCTGGCCGACCGAACCCGGCATCCCCACCATGGAGGAAGCCGGCCTGCCCGGGTTCGTCACCGGCTCCTGGGCCGGCCTGATGGCGCCCGCCAACACGCCCAAGCCCATCATCGAGCGCATGGCGCGCGAAATCAGCGAGATCGTCAAGGAACCGGACGTGAGGCAGAAGTTCCTGGACGCGGGCTTCCTGCCCGCGGGCGGCAGCACCGAGCAGTTCGCCGCGCTGATGGAGAAGGACTCGGCGCGGTATGCCGAGATCATCAAGCAGGCGCGCATCACCGTGAACTGAACGCGGCGGGCGCGTCCGCCGCGCCCGCCCCCGACGGAACTCCACCATGATCGACAAGTTCTACGACTCTCCCGAGGCCGCCGTCTCGGACATCCACGACGGCGCCACTGTGCTGATCAGCGGCTTCGGCGGCGCGGGCATGCCCACGGAGCTGATCCACGCGCTGATCGCGCAGGGCGCGCGCGACCTTACCGTCGTCAGCAACAACGCCGGCAACCGGGAGACCGGCCTGGCCGCGCTGATCAAGGCCGGACGCGTGCGCAAGGTGATCTGCTCCTTTCCCAAGGCCTCGCACTCCTGGGTTTTCGACGAGCTGTACCGCGAAGGCCGGATCGAACTCGAATGCGTGCCGCAAGGCACCATCGCCGAACGCCTGCGGGCGGCCGGCGCCGGGCTGGGCGGCTTTTTCACGCCCACCGCCTACGGCACCGAGCTGGCGCAGGGCAAGGAGACGCGCATGATAGACGGCCGCGGACACGTGTTCGAACACCCCCTGCATGGCGACTTCGCGCTGGTGAAAGCCGACCAGGCCGACCGCTGGGGCAACCTCACCTACAACAAGAGCGCCCGCAACTTCGGGCCCGTCATGTGCATGGCGGCCCGGACCGCCATCGTGCAGGTGCGCGCCAAGGCCGGGCTGGGCGAACTGCCGCCCGAGGCCGTGGTCACGCCCGGCATCTTCGTCCAGCGCGTCACCCAGGTGGCCGACGCCGCCTTCTCCAGTTGAAGGAGCCCGCATGTTCCAGCCCCTGAACCGCGCCGACATGGCGCGCCGCCTGGCCCGCGACATTCCCGACGGCAGCTACGTCAACCTGGGCATCGGCATGCCGGTGCTGGTGGCCGCGCACCTGCCGCCCGGGCGCGAGATCGTGCTGCACAGCGAGAACGGCATCCTCGGCATGGGCCCGCCCCCGGCGGACGCCGAGATCGACCTGGACCTGATCAACGCCGGCAAGCAACCCGTGACCCTGCTGCGGGGCGGCTCGTACTTCCACCACGCGGATTCGTTCGCGATGATGCGCGGCGGCCACCTGGACATCTGCGTCATGGGCGGCATGCAGGTCGCCGCCAACGGCGACCTGGCCAACTGGTCCCTCGGCCGGCCGGGCGAGGCGCCGGCCGTGGGCGGCGCCATGGACCTGGCGGTGGGCGCGCGCAGCGTCTACATCCTGATGGAGCACAACGCCAGGAACGGCGAACCGAAGATCGTCGAACGCTGCGCCTATCCGCTGACCGGCGCGGGCGTGGTGGACCGCATCTATACCGATCTGGCCGTCATCGACGTGACGCCCGACGGGCTGCGGGTCCGGGATATGATCGACGGCATGACTTTCAAGGAACTGCAGGCGCGCACCGGCGCTCCCCTGCTCGACGGCTGATGCGGCCCAACCTTCCTCCTCCCGGCTACGCCGCGCCGCCGGCGGCGGAAGACCATCCCGACCAGTTGCGGGGCGACCCGGATTACATGCTGACGCTGGCGCGCGGCCTGCACGTGATCCGCGCCTTCGGCACGCGCCGCCAGCCCCAGACCGCGGCCGAGCTGAGCCGCCGGGCCGGCCTGCCGCGCGCCGTGGTGCAGCGCTGCCTGCATACGCTGATCCTGCTGGGCATGGCCGAGCAGCATGGCAGGCTCTACGTGCTGACGCCCCGCATCCTGGGCCTGGGCTATGCGTACTTCTCGTCCACGCCGTTCGTGTCGCTGGCCCAGCCGGTGCTGGAAGAACTCAGCGCCACGGTCAACGAAACCTGCGCGCTGGCCATCATGGAAGGCCACGAAATGCTGTACCTGGCGCGCTCGGAAGTGAACCGCCTGCTGGCCACCTCGATGGGGCTGGGCAGCCGGCTGCCGGCCTATTGCACGTCCATCGGGCGCGTGCTGCTGGCGCAACTGCCGGAACCCGCCCTCGCCCGCTACTTCGCCGCGACCGAACTGCAGCCCTACACCGAATTCACCGTGATCACCGAGGACAAGCTGCGCGCCGAACTGGCGCGCATCCGGGAGCAGGACTACGCGGTGGTGGACCAGGAGCTGGAGTTGAACGTGCGCGCCATCTCGGTGGCCGTGCGCTCGGCCAGCGGCAAGGCCTGCGGGGCGGTCAATGTCAGCGTGAAGGCCGCCCGGGTGCCGCTGAACCGGCTGACGGAAGAGTTCCTGCCGCCCTTGCGGCAAGCGGTGGAACGGATAGGGGAATTCCTGGCGGCGTGACCGTAGGATGGGTGAAGCGCGAGATCCTCTGCACAAAAGTACCCCCCTCCAGCGCGCGAAACCCATGCGGCGGTGGAAGACTGTTGTCAAGCCGCTGCCAGGCGCCGTCCGCTCACCGCAGCATGGGTTTCGCGCGCTGGAGGGCGGAGTTCTAGCTTAAGAACTCTCGCGCTCCACCCATCCTACAGATCCGTCGTGTCCAGCGTGAACGCGGCGGCGGCGCGGCCGATGCGGTCGTTGACCGCGTGCCAGTCGTCGGTGGCGGGAGGCGCCTGCACGATGATGCGCGCATAGCCCTGCTGGTCCAGATCGCGCAGCAGGCCGTACAGCGCCTGCGCGTAGCGCGCCGGATCGGCAGGCACGGACTGCCATTGCACCCGGGGGTCGAGCACGGCCGGCGCCGCGCCGTAGGCCACCACCACCACCCGCCCTTCAGGCAGGTCGCGGCCCTGTTCCACGTCGCGCAGGCGCGCTTCGGAGGCCAGCTCCAGCGCCGTGCGCGGCGCGTAGTGTGCTTTCAGCGTGCCGGACGCGCGCGGAGCGCCCGCATCCGGCGCGAACACTTGCACGCCCAGCACGGCTTCGATCTGCGCGGCGCTGACATGGCCGGGACGCAGCAGCACCGGGCCGGCGCCGCGATCCAGGCGCGACAGGTCGAGGATCGTGGATTCGATGCCGACCTCCGATGCCCCGCCTTCCAGCACCGGCATGCCGGCCGCGACTTCCTCGGGGAACTCGCCGCGGACGTGCTCGGCCCGCGTGGGCGAGACCTGCCCGAATTTGTTCGCCGACGGCGCGGCCACGCCGCCCTGCCCGTTCGGCTTGCCGGCCGCGAACGCCGCCAGCAGCGCCTGCGCCACCGGATGCGAAGGGCAGCGGATGCCGATGCTGTCCTGGCCGCCGCTCACCGTGTCGGCGATGTGCGGCGCGCGCTTGAGGATCAGCGTCAGGGGGCCGGGCCAGAAGGCGTCGATCAGCAGGCGCGCCTCCGGCGGCACCTCGGCGGCCCAGTACGACACGTCGCCCTGGGGCGCGATGTGCACGATGACGGGATGATTCGACGGCCGGCCCTTGGCCGCGTAGATCTTGGCCACCGCTTGCGCGTTTTCAGCGTCCGCGCCCAGGCCGTAGACGGTCTCGGTGGGAAACGCGGCCAGCTCGCCGTCCAGCAGGCGCTGGGCGGCTTCGGCGATTTCCGCGGCGCTGGCGGAACCTGAAGGCGGCAGGGAATTCATCGGCGCCGCGCTTATTCGGGAGCCTGCATGCCCAGCGCCGCCGCCACGCGGGCGGCGTCGTCGCGAGCCTGCTGCACGGTGGGCGCGACGATGGTGACGTGTCCCATCTTGCGACCGCGGCGCGCTTCGCGCTTGCCGTACAGGTGCAGCTTGGCCGTGGGCACGGCCAGCGCGGCGGCCCAGTCGGGCTCGCGTTGCGCCGTGGCGGCGGCCGACGGATACCAGATGTCGCCCAGGAGATTCAACATGACCGCGGGCGCCAGCAGGTCGGTGCCGCCCAGCGGCAGGCCGGCCATGGCGCGCGCCTGCTGCTCGAACTGGCTGGAGAGGCAGGCGTCCATGGTGTAGTGGCCGCTGTTGTGCGGGCGCGGCGCGATTTCGTTGACGATCAGGCTGCCGTCCTTGAGCACGAAGAACTCCACGCACAGCACGCCGTGGTAGCCCAAGCCCTGCGCGATGGCTTGCGCCGCCTGGGTCGCGCGGGCCTGCCGCTCGGCATGGGCCGCGTCCTGCTGGACCGGCTCGGCCGTCGACACCGCCAGGATGCCGTCGCGGTGCACGTTGCGCGCCACGGGAAACACCACGCTGGCGCCGTCGAAGCCGCGCGCCAGCACCACCGAGATCTCGTAGTCCAGTGGCATCAGCGCTTCCAGCACGCACGCCACGCCGCCGAATTCGGCGAAGGCGGCCAGCGCTTCCTCGCGCGTGGCGATGCGGGCCTGGCCCTTGCCGTCATAGCCCAGGCGCGCCACTTTGAGGATGCCGGGAAACAGCGCGTCCGGCGCCGCGCGCAAGTCCGCTTCGCTGCGGATGGCCGCGTGCGGCGCCACGGGGATGCCTTGCGAGGCGATGAAGGTCTTCTCGGCGATGCGGTCCTGCACGATGGCCACGGCATCCCCGGCGGGGCTGACGCGGCAGCGCGTGGCCAGGGTGCGCAGGCTGTCGGCGGGCACGTTCTCGAATTCGGTCGTCACGGCCTGACAGGTCTGGGCGAGGCGGGCCAGGCCGTCCTCGTCGTCGTAGGCCGCCTGGATGTGCAGGTCGGCCACCATGCCGGCCGGGCACTCGGCGGCCGGATCCAGCACCGCCACCTTGTAGCCCAGGCTTTGCGCGGCGTGGCAGAACATGCGGCCCAGCTGGCCGCCTCCCAGCAAGCCCAGCCAGCCGCCGGGCGCGATCGTGAAAGCAGTGGTTTGAGTCATTCTGATCAGGCCTCGGGCGGAACCTTCATGTCGCGCGCGGCCTGCGTCTGGCGGGCGCGGAACGCCACCAGCTTCTGGTGCAGGCCGGCGTCCGTGCCCGCCAGGGTGGCGATCACGTGCAGCGCCGCGTTGGCGGCGCCGGCTTCGCCGATCGCGAAGGTGGCCACCGGCACGCCCTTGGGCATCTGCACGATGGACAGCAGCGAGTCTTCGCCGCGCAGGTACTTGGACGGCACCGGCACGCCGAACACCGGCACTTCGGTCAGCGCCGCCATCATGCCCGGCAGGTGCGCCGCGCCGCCGGCGCCGGCGATGATGCCGCGCAGGCCGCGCCCATGCGCGGCGGCGCCGTACTCGGCCATGTCCTGCGGCATGCGGTGCGCCGAAATCACGCGCGCCTCGAAGGGCACGCCGAAGTCCTCCAGCATGGTGACCGCGTGCTTCATGACCTCCCAATCGCTGGAAGAACCCATAATCACGCCCACCACTGGGGTGGCCTCTGCCGCTGCGGAAGTCTTGGCTGTCATAACCGGTGTCTGAAAGTTGAGACCGCGGCGCCAGGCCGCGGAAAGTCGGAGGACCGCGGAACCAGGCCGCGAAACCGGGTATTTTAACCGGGTGGGCGCGGGCCTACCGCGCGGCCCCCGAATCCAGCCACTGATAGGTCACGGGATCGTCCGGGCACGGGCCGAAGCCGCACTCCAGCGTGGTGCTGCCGACGTTGGCCAGCGTGGCGATGAAAAACAGGGCCATGGCCACCGCGCCCAGCGCCGGCACCGGCTTTTTCAGCATGCTGTCGCCCCACTTGCGGTCGGCCGACAGCATCAGCGCGCAGAACGCGATGATGGCCGCGAAGGCGATGAAGGCCCAGGTGTAGAAGTGCAGGCCCAGCAGGGGCGCGCCGTAGCCCGGATCGCCGGGCGCGATGTGCAGGAGCACCTGCCGGCCCGAGGCCAGCATGCCGCCCAGCGCGGCCGCGATGCTCATGGCGTAGTGCATCGGCGACGGCCCCAGCCGCAAGTTCAGCAGGAAGCCCACGCCCGCCAGGATCAGCGCGACGCGCTGCAGCAGGCACAGGGGGCACGGCAGCTCGCCGTAGGCAAACTGCCAGAAGAATGCCATGCCCAGGGCGACGGTGACGCCCAGCAGGGCCAGGCCGTTCAGGATGCGCGAGCCGCGCGCGGGATTGCGGGAAAAGATCATCGCCCGGCCCTAGAACGACAGCGCCAGCGGGCTGGTCATGTGGTATTGGCACCAGGCGGCGAAGATCGCCAGGGTGAGCAGCCAGAAGGTCACGCAGGGGCGGCGCTTTCCAAGCATCCCGAACCACACAGCGACCAGGCCGGTCAGGAAAGGCAACATCATTACCATGCGTAGCGCTCCTTTCTGGGACGTCCCGATACAATCGGAAAAGTATAACGTAACAATCCGAAATAACTGTTATCGAATACCCGAGCCGGGCCCTGGCGCCAGGCGAAAAAAAACCGCTCGGCCAGGAGCGGCTTTTTTCCTTGGAGCGCGGCCGGGTCAGGCGACCAGCCGGTCCAGCGCTTCGCGGTACTTGGCGGCCGTTTTTTCCAGCACGTCCTTGGGCAGGCGCGGCGCGGGCGGCGTCTTGTCCCAGGTCTGGGTTTCCAGCCAGTCGCGCACGAACTGCTTGTCGAACGACGGGGGGCTGATGCCCACGCGGTAGCCGTCGGCGGGCCAGAAGCGCGACGAATCGGGCGTCAGCACTTCGTCCATCAGGTACAGCGTGCCGTCGTCGTCCAGGCCGAACTCGAACTTCGTGTCGGCGATGATGATGCCCTTGGTCGCGGCGAACTTGGCCGCTTCGGCGTAAAGCTTGAGGGTCACGTCGCGGATGCGCTCCGCCATTTCCTGGCCGACCTCCTTGACCACGTGCGCGAAATCCACGTTTTCGTCGTGCATGCCGAACTCGGCCTTGGCCGCCGGCGTGAAGATGGGTTCGGGCAGCTGGCTGGCCTGCTGCAGCCCGGCCGGGAGCTTGATGCCGCACACCGAGCCCGTGGCCTGGTAATCCTTCCAGCCCGAGCCGATCAGGTAGCCGCGGGCCACCGCTTCCACCAGGATGGGCTTCAAGCGCTTGACCACGACGGCGCGGCCCCGCACCTGGTCCACTTCGTCCGGCGCCACCACGTCTTCGGGCTTCACGCCGGTGGAGTGGTTCGGCAGGATGTGGGCCAGCTTCTGCAGCCAGAATTCGGTCAGCTCGGTCAGCACCTGCCCCTTGCCGGGGATGGGGTCGTCGAGGATCACGTCGAAGGCGGAGATGCGATCCGACGCGACGATCAGCAACTTGTCGTCGCCCACCGCGTACATATCGCGCACCTTACCGCGGCCCAGCAGCGGCAAGGACTTGATGCTGGATTGATGCAAAGCAGAAGTCACGGGAAATGGCCTATGGCAATAATGAAGATTCCCGCCTCGGGCAGGCGCCAGGGCGGGAAGTAGAACAGGGCAAGGCCGGCGCGCGGCGCGGGTCCTGCAAAGCGCATAGGTTACTGCAAATGGGCCGGCTTTGCCGGACTCACGGAAGGGTCCGGCGGCCCGCCCTCCCCTCGACGCCGCCCGGCGCCCGGGTTAGGCTGTCGTCTCCCAATATGCGCGCCGACCGCCGCTGGCGTCACGGCGCTGACCCCGGAGACAGAGTCGTATGCAGGATGCTTCCCCCAAACGCACCGCCCATGCCGACGCGCAGGTGCACCTGACCGGAGGCTGCCAGTGCGGCGCCATCCGCTACGCCGTCACCGACGAGCCGCTCACGGCCGCCACCTGTCATTGCCGGGACTGCCAGTATTCCAGCGGCGGCGCCCCCGCCCACGCGCTGATCTTCCCGGCCGGCTCGGTCACCATACTGCGCGGCCAGCCCAAGGAACACCGCTACCGGGGCGATTCGGGCCACACCGTCATGCGCAGCTTCTGCGCCGCCTGTGGCACGCCGCTGTTCGGCGGCTCCGAAGGGATGGGCTACGAAGTCGTGCGGGCCGGCTCGCTGGACGATCCCGAAGCCTTCCACGCCAAGGCCAGCCTGTGGACGGCGTCCGCCCCGTCCTGGCATCACGTGGACCGCGGCATCCCCCATTTCCCCGGGAACGGCCCCGCCGCCTAAGCCGGGCGGATGGGCTCCATGAAAAAAGGCGGGCCCCCTCGGGGGCCCGCCTTTCCGTGCTTGGAGGCGCCAGGGGCGCCGCCAGCCTTATTGCACCACTTGCGACAGCTTGCCCGAGGCGTACTGCGCGGCGATTTCGGTCAGCGGCAGCGCCTTGATCTTGCTGGCGTTGCCGGCGGTGCCGAACTGCGTGTAGCGGGCGACACAGATGGCCTTGGCCGCGGCGCGGGCCGGCTTCAGGTATTCGCGCGGATCGAACTTCTCCGGGTTTTCGGCGAAGAAGCGGCGGATCGCGCCGGTCATGGCCAGACGGATATCGGTGTCGATATTGATCTTGCGCACGCCGAACTTGATGGCTTCCTGGATTTCCTCGACGGGCACGCCGTAGGTTTCCTTCATGTTGCCGCCGAATTCGCGGATCTCGGCCAGCAGTTCCTGCGGCACGCTGGAGCTGCCGTGCATCACCAGGTGGGTGTTGGGCAGGCGGGCGTGGATTTCCTTGATGCGGGAGATCGACAGGATGTCGCCGGTGGGCTTGCGCGTGAACTTGTAGGCGCCGTGGCTGGTGCCGATGGCGATGGCCAGGGCGTCCAGCTGCGTCTTGCGCACGAAGTCAGCGGCCTGCTCCGGATCGGTCAGCAGCTGGTCCATGGTCAGCTTGCCGTCGGCGCCGTGGCCGTCTTCCTTGTCGCCCTGCATGGTTTCCAGGGAGCCCAGGCAGCCCAGCTCGCCTTCGACCGTCACGCCCAGCTTGTGCGCGATGTCGACGACCTTCTTGGTCACTTCGACGTTGTAGTCGTAGTCGGCGATGGTCTTGCCGTCTTCCTTGAGCGAGCCGTCCATCATGACGCTGGAGAAGCCCAGATCGATGGCGCCCTGGCAGATCTTGGGCGACTGGCCGTGATCCTGGTGCATGACCACGGGGATGTGGGGATACGATTCCACGGCGGCCTGGATCAGGTACTTCAGGAAGCCTTCGCCCGCGTACTTGCGCGCGCCGGCCGAGGCTTGCATGATCACCGGGCTGTCGGTCTCCGCAGCGGCTTCCATGATGGCCTGGACCTGCTCCAGGTTGTTGACGTTGAAAGCGGGAATGCCGTAGCCGTGCTCGGCGGCGTGGTCGAGCAACTGGCGCATGGAGACTAGGGCCATGAGTGGTCCTCCTTAGGTACTGTCTATTGAAAGATGGTTGAAGTCTTGCCGAATGGTGTGATTTTACGGGGGATTCGCCGAAAGGTCTTGCAACCGCCGGTATCCAGGCCATTCGGACTGCGCCCAAGGAGGTAAACCGCCCCGGCGCCCCCCTCCGGACGGAGGATGGCGCGGCGGGGCGGAGGGCGGGCCGCCTACGGCCTGCCGGCGTGCGGCACGTCCACCCGGGTGACCAGGATCCGGGCCTCTGGCCTCGCGCGACGGTTGGCTTCGATGAAGTCCGGCGCGGCGGCCATGAACAGGCTGCGGCCGTCCGGCCCGCCCAGGGCGGCGGCGAAGATGCCGAATTCGCCGGTGTCGATCTGTTCCAGGATCTTGCCGCCGCGCGCCACGCGGACGATGCGCTTGCCGATGGCGTCGGCCACCCACAGCGCCCCTTCCGCGTCCAGCGCGCCGCCGTCCGGCCCGATGGCGGAGGCCGCGATCAGGACGCCCAAATCGTCGCTGTCGGGCAGCGCGCCGAAGTTCGCCCAGTCGCGCCGGGGGCCCAGGCCGCCGTCGGGAAGAATGTCGAATTCGGAAATGCGGTTGCCGAAGGTCTCGTTGACGATCATGGTCTTGCCGTCGGGCGTGATGAAGGAGCCGTTGGGAAAGCACAGCCCTTCGGCCACCACGCGGGTGGCGCCGTCGGGATCGACGCGAACGATGGTGGTGTTGCGCACCGGGGCTCCGCCCATCAGGTCGAAGCCGAAGTTGCCCACGTAGGCCCGGCCCTGGGCGTCCACCACCATGTCGTTGATGTGGCCGCCCGTGAGCGCGGACAGGTCGGCATGGACGGCCAGGGTGCCGTCGGCTTCCCGGCGCAGGAGCTTGCGGTCTTTCATGGAGGCGATGAGCAGGCGGCCGTCGGGCAGCCAGCCCAGCCCGGACGGCTGCTGGGGCACCTCGCAGATCCGTTCGACCTTGCCGTCCAGGTCCACGGCAATGACCTGTTCAGTATAGAAATCCGACGCCCACAAGCGGTTCTCGTGCCAGCGCAACCCTTCCAGATAGGTGTACCCGGACGCCAGCACGGCCAATTCGCGTTTCGGCATTGTTTTGTCTCCATTTTTTCGTTTGTTTGCCCGAAGGGCGGGTGCACTCGGGGTGCCTCGCGGTCCATTCTGGCATGGCTGGGACCGATAGTGCCCAGGTTCCGGTGATACAGCCCCGCTATCGCTCCGCCCACGCGGCGCGATGGCGCTGGGCCGCCGATCCGGCCCCGTACCGACAACTGACTGTCAGGTTGGCGGCGTTAACATCGCGCACCAAGGGTAAACCCGTAAATTTCGGGCGCCGCCCTGGCATGTCTGTCACCGGACCCGCTTGCCCGCCCCATGCCGGCGGACCCGGCCCCCTCGGGGCCAGGCAAAGGGTCGCCGTTTTCCGTTTTGATCATGAACACTAAGAAGCTGACGCGTTACATCGGCATCTCCATGGTGCTGGGCATCGTGGTGGGCTATTTCTGCAACAAATACGCGCAGACCCCCCAAGAGGCCGCGCAGATCGCCTCGCACTTCAGCCTCATTACCGACATTTTCCTGCGCATGATCAAGATGATCATCGCGCCGCTGGTGTTCGCCACGCTGGTGACGGGCCTGGCCAGCATGAGCGACGCCAGCGCGGTGGGCCGCATCGGCATGCGCGCCATGATCTGGTTCATCGCCGCTTCCGCCATTTCGCTGCTGCTGGGCCTGGCCCTGGTCAATATCTTCCAGCCGGGCGCGCACATGAACCTGGCGCTGCCGGACGCGGGCGCCACCTCGGGCCTGAAGACCGGGGACTTCACGCTCAAGGCCTTCATCGCGCATGTGTTCCCCCGCAGCATCGTGGAGGCCATGGCCACCAACGAGATCCTGCAGATCCTGGTGTTCTCGCTGTTCTTCGGCGCGGCGCTGTCGTTCATCCGCGGCAAGGGCCACAACACCATCTACAACCTGATCGACGAGCTCGCCAAGATCATGTTCCGGGTGACCGACTACGTGATGCGCTTCGCGCCGCTGGGCGTGTTCGCCGCGATGGCCGCCGCCATCACGACCGAAGGGCTGGGCGTGCTGCTCAGCTACGGCAAGCTGATAGGCGAGTTCTACCTGGGCCTGGCGCTGCTGTGGGGGGTGCTCTTCTTTGTGGGCTATCTGTTCCTGGGCAAGTCCACCCGGCAGCTGGGCGGCCTGATCAAGGAGCCCACGCTGCTGGCGTTTTCGACGGCCAGCAGCGAATCGGCCTATCCGAAGACGATCGAGGCGCTCACGCGTTTCGGCGTTCCCAAGCGGATCTCGGGCTTCGTCCTTCCCCTGGGCTATTCCTTCAACCTGGACGGCTCGATGATGTACCAGTCCTTCGCGGTGCTGTTCATCGCGCAGGCCTACAACATCCAGATGAGCTTTACACAGCAGCTGACCTTGCTGCTGGTGCTGATGGTGACCAGCAAGGGCATGGCCGGCGTGGCCCGGGCCTCGCTGGTCGTGGTGGCCGCGACGCTGCCGATGTTCCACCTTCCCGAAGGCGGCCTGCTGCTGATCATGGGCATCGACCAGTTCTTCGATATGGGCCGCACCGCCACCAACGTGGTGGGCAACAGCCTGGCCACCGCCGTCATCTCGAAGCTGGAAGGCGGACGGGACGCGCCCGCGGACGAGGCGGCTCCCGCCCCCGAGGCGGAGATGCCGGCTGGCCGGCCCGCCGAGCAACGCGCATAAAAAAACGGGCCGCAAGGCCCGCTTCTTCATGGGGCAGCCCCCGGCTTGACCCGGGCAGATGCCGGGCGCAACATATAAACCCTTTGCCCGAATGCCGGCGCGCCCTGCCCGCGCTTCGCGCGCCGTCCGCAAGCCATGATCTCCTCACGCCTGCGCCGCGCCCTGGCGGCCGCCGTCCTGATGGCCGCCGCCCCTGCCTCGCACGCCTGGACCCGCATTTCCTGCGAGCTGGGCGGCACTGTCACCAACCTGCCGGTGCAGATGCGCCAGTACCGCATCGACGGCACGGAAATCACGCAGCTGATGTTCAAGCTCAAGGTCCGGAGCGCGGACATCCCGGAGGGCGCCCGCGCCGATACCGATTGCCGCGAATTCGTCGACCGGGAACTGGACGTGGTGCTCGACGGCGCCGGCACGGGCGCCGTGCGCAAGGGCATGCCCGTGAAAATGCGCTACCGCTATGACGATTCGCTGGGCCAGGCCCAGGCCACGCATTTCGAGCTGGAGCGCTAGGTCGTTGACGGCCCGGCTGCCGAACGTTCAGTCGTTGACCGAGCAGGAGACTGGCGTGCCGTCCTCGAATTCCACGTCGTAGGTATGCACCGGGTCCCAGGGCAGCGTGAACCACAGTTCGTAGCCGTCGCCGTCTTCGTCGAACAGCCACAAGGCGCGCAGCACGGCTTTTTCCGCCATGGCCTCGGCGGTTTCCTCCGCCAGCAGCTGGTCGTCTTCCAGCCCGAGCTTCTTGCAGTGCTCGTAGGAGTAGTTGTCGAGCAGGAAATCGGCGGCCGCGAGGATCTGCTCGTCGAGGTTGTCGATGATGGCCTTGACCACCTTGGAGGCGCCGCCGGCGGGCTCCTCGCCGTCGGTCTGGATCATGACGTGGATCGGCGGACGCCCCTCGCCCGCGGCGACGTTTTCGGCCGCCCACAGATCGGGTTCTTCGGGATCCTGGGTGAAATTGAATCTTGCCATCGCGCGCTCCGGAAAAAAGGGGGCGCCGTCCGCGGAAACTGCGGCAGCGCTCTTGCCGCCATTTAACCAGATGCGCGGCCCCGCGTCCGCGCCTTCCAGGGATATTTCAGACACGGTCCAGCGGCAGGTGCGGCAAGACCGGCAGCTCGATGCGTATCGGGTCGCCGGCCCGCACCTCGCCGGCCTCCGCCACGATGCCCATCACCCCGGCCCGGCGCATCAGGCTGCCGTCAGGATGGCGGCCCAGCACGGCGGCGGTCAGGCCTTGCTGGTAGTGGTCCAGCTGCGCGCAAGGATTGCGCAGGCCGGTGATCTCCACGACGGCGTCCGCGCCGATGTGCAGCCTGGCGCCCCGCGGCAGGCCCAGCAGGTCGATGCCGCGGGTGGTGATGTTCTCGCCCATCGTGCCTTCCGCCACGTTGAAGCCCGCGAGCTGAAGCTCGTCGTGCAATTCACCGTGGATCAGGTGCACCTGCCGCAGGTTGGGCTGCGTCGGATCGGCCCTGACGCGGGATCGGTGCTGGACCGTCGCGCCGAGATGGGCGTCGCCCTCCACGCCCAGGCCCTTCAACAGCATGATCGCCGGCACCACCGGCTTGCTGAACGAATGCGCCGCGCTGCGCGCCACGGCGGTCACGATGGAGCTCATCACGTTTTCACCCTGTCGACTCAGGCCGCCAGGCCTTGCGGCTCGGCCCTGCCGGCCTCGCTCGCGAGCAAGGGCGGATAGTGCGTCGAAAATACCAGCCGCCCTGCCGACCAGGTGTGGCTGATCAGCGGCTGCCCGCCCACCTGGGCCACGGCCACCAGGTCGGCGCGCAGCCCCGGCGCGATCCGGCCGCGGTCCGACAGCCCGCAGGCCTGCGCCGGGTTCAGGGTAACCAGCGCGGCCGCCTGAGGCAAGGTCAGGTCGGACTGCGCCGCCGCCGCGAAGGCCGCGGCGATCAGCGTGGACGGCTGGTAGTCCGAGCACAGGCAGCTCGCCACGCCCGCGCGAATGGCGTCGATGGCGCGCATGGAGCCGCTCTGGCTTTGCCCGCGCAGCACGTTGGGCGCGCCCAGGATGGTGGGCAGGCCGCAGGACACCGCGGCGCGCGCCGTGTCCAGCGTGATGGGGAACTCGCTCATCGCCACGCCCAGGTTGCGCATGGTGGCGATCCGGTGGATCGAGTCGTCGTCATGGCTGGCGGTGGGGATGCCCAGCCGCTGCGCGTGCGACAGCAGCGCTTCCACCCGCGCCACCGCCCCGTCCTTGGAACGGGTCTTGGCGTGCGCGGCGTCCTCGGCCTGCTCGCGGCTCATGGCATGGTTGCCCATCATGTATTGCAGATAGGACTCCAGCGTCTTGAACTGCCCCTGGCCGGGCGAATGGTCCATGACGGACAGCAGGTCCACCGCGCCCTCGTCCATCAGCGCACGCAGCACGTCCACGGACGTGGCGTCGGTGACTTCGTAACGGCAGTGGATGCGGTTGTCGACCAGGCTGTGGCGGCGGAAGGCGCGCACGGTGCGCACCACTTCGGCCGCGGTCTGGTTGTTGCGCACGCCCCATTCGCTGTTGGCGAACGACAGCGCGTGATAAGGCGTGGTGATCCCCGCGGCGGCGTTGCGGCGGTCCACCTGGGCCACCGCGAAGTCCAGCGGGAACAGCACGCGCGAACGCGGCTCGGCTTCTTTCTCGATCGCGTCGCAATGCAGGTCGACCAGGCCGGGCATCAGGGTCTGGCCCCCCAGGTCGATCTCGCGGTCGGCGCGCGCCCCGGCCGGCTCGATGGCGACGATGCGGCCGTCGTCGATCAGCACGGCGCTGTCCTCCAGGACGCGGTCGGCCATCACGACCCGGGCGTGGGTCAGGTAGGTGCTTTGCATGATCAGGCCTCCATGGCGGCCGCGGCCGCCTGGGCGGGACGCAGGGCCAGCGTCTGGCTGGCGACCGCCGCGCGCACTTCGGCGTCGTGGAAGATCCCCAGCAGGCAGCGGCCCTCGGCGCGCGCCTCGCGGATCAGGTCGATCACCACCTGGCGGTTGTCGGCGTCCAGCGATGCCGTGGGTTCGTCCAGCAGCAGGATGGGATGGCGGGCGATGAAGCCGCGCGCGATGTTCACGCGCTGCTGCTCGCCGCCGGAGAAGGTGGCCGGGGCCAGGCCCCAGAGCCGGGCCGGCACGTTCAGGCGCCGCAGCAGCGCGGCGGCCCGGGCGCGGGCCTCCTCCGCGTCCACCCCGGCGGCGCGCAACGGCTCGGCCACCACGTCCAGCGCGGACACGCGCGGGATCACCCGCAGGAACTGGCTGACGTAGCCGATCACGTCGCGCCGCAGGGCCAGGATGCGCTGCTCCGGCGCGCCCACCAGCTCCACCCATTCGTCCGCGGCGCGCACCCGGATGCTGCCTTCGGTGGCGAGGTAGTTGCCGTAAAGGCAGCGCAGCAGCGTGCTCTTGCCGGTGCCCGACGGGCCGGACAGCACCAGGCAGTCGCCGGCGGCGGCGTCGAAGTCGACCGCCTCCAGCACCGGCAGCCGCATGCCGCCCTGGTTGTGCAGGGTGAACATTTTTCCGAGGCCCCGCACCTCGATCATGGGAGTGGTTGCGCGCATGGTCAACTCTGCAAGATGGAGGACACCAGCAATTGGGTGTAGGGATGCTGCGGATCGTCGAGTATCTGGTCGGTCAGCCCGCTTTCCACGACCTCGCCGCCGCGCATCACCAGGGTGCGGTGGGCCAGCAGCCGCGCGACCGCCAAATCATGGGTGACGACGATGGCGGCCAGGCCCAGGTCGGTCACCAGTTGGCGCAGCAGGTCCAGCAGGCGCGCCTGGACGGACACGTCCAGCGAGGCCGTGGGCTCGTCCATGAATACCAGGCGAGGATGCGTCACCAGATTGCGCGCGATCTGCAGGCGCTGCTGCATGCCGCCGGAAAAGGACACCGGCGCGTCATCCAGCCGCCCGGCATCGATCTCCATCTTTTGCAGCCAGTTGCCCGCCACCCGGCGCAGATCGCCGTAGTGCCGGTCACCCACCGCCATCAGGCGCTCGGCGATGTTGGCGCCGGCGCTGACGCGCATGCGCAGGCCGTCTCTCGCGTTCTGCCGCACGAAGCCCCAATCGGTGCGCGACAGCAGGCGCAGCCGCGCGCCGGGTAGCGCGGCCAGGTCGGTGAAGCCCTGGTCCCGCGTGTCGTACCAGACGCTGCCGGCGTCCGGCCGGGTCTGGTACGACACCGCCGACAGCAGCGTGCTCTTGCCGGAGCCGGACTCGCCGACCACGCACAGCACTTCGCCGGGGTAGAGATCGAAACTGACGTCGCGGCAGCCGTGCACGCCGTCCCAGGTGCGCGTCATGTTGCGCACGGAAAGCAAAGGTTGGGCGTTCATGCGGCGGCCTCGTCCGGAGAAGGAGCCTGGCGCTGCCGCGCCTGGCGATCGTTGCAGTATTCGGTGTCCGAGCAGACGTAGCGGCGCGTCCCCGCGTCGTCCAGGATGATCTCGTCCAGGTAGCTTTCGCGCGAGCCGCAGTGGTCGCAGCACTCGGTCCAGGTTTCGACGCGGAAAGGATGGTCCTCGAAGTCCAGGCTCTTCACGCGGGTGTAGGGCGGAACGGCGTAGACGCGCTTCTCGCGGCCCGCGCCGAACAGCATCAGGGCCGGGCTGCCGTCGAGCTTGGGGTTGTCGAATTTGGGGATGGGCGAGGGCCGCATCATGTAGCGGTCGTTCACGATGACGGGATAGTCGTAGGTGGTGGCGATATGGCCGTGCTGCGCGATGTCTTCGTACAGCTTGACGTGCATGCCGCCGTACTCGGCCAGCGCGTGCATGGTGCGCGTCTCGGTCTCGCTCGGTTCGAGCCAGCGCAGCGGCTCGGGGATCGGCACCTGGAACACCATGACCTGGCCCGGCGACAGGGGCGTCTCGGGGATGCGGTGGCGCGTCTGCACGATGGTGGCGGCCCGGGTGGACTCCGTCGTGGCCACGCCCGCGACCCGGCCGAAGAAGCGCCGGATGTTGATGGCATTGGTGGTGTCGTCCGATCCCTGGTCGATGACCTTCAGCACGTCGTCGCGCCCGATGATGGCCGCGGTGACCTGGATGCCGCCCGTGCCCCAGCCGTAGGGCAGCGGCATCTCTCGGCTGCCGAACGGCACCTGGTAGCCGGGAATGGCGACCGCCTTGAGCAAGGCGCGGCGCAGCATCCGCTTGGTGGATTCGTCCAGGTAGGCGAAGTTGTAGTGGTGGTCGCGTTCGACCGTCGCGTGTTGGGTCGTCATGGGGAAACCGCCTCGTCCATCAGTTCGTTGCGCGCGGCCTCGGGTTCGCCTCGTTCGGCGCGCATGCGGCGCAGCAATTCCAGGTTGGCCTGGAAGTCCACGTAATGCGGCAGCTTCAGATGCTGCACGAAGCCCGAGGCTTCGACGTTGTCGCTGTGATAGAGCACGAACTCGTGGTCGTTGGCCGGGGAATCGGCGCGTTCGCCCAGCTCGTCCGCTTTCAGGGCGCGGTCGACCAGCGCCATCGACATGGACTTGCGTTCGCCATAGCCGAACGTCAGGCCGTAGCCGCGCGTGAACTTCGGCCCTTCGCCGGCGTTGCCCGCGAACTGGCTGACCATCTGGCATTCGGTGACGTCGATCTCGCCCACGGTGACGGCGTAGCCCAGCTCCTCGATGTGCATTTCCACCTCCAGCGCGCCGTAGCGGATCTCGGCGGCGAAGGGGTGGGTGTTGCCGTAGCCGCGCTGCGTGGAATAGCCCATCGACAGCAGGAAGCCTTCGTCGGCGCGCGCCAGGTTCTGCAGGCGCGCGGCGCGCGAAGCCGGGAAGTCCAGCGGCTGCCGGGTCAGGTCGAACGGTTCGGGATCGCCTTCGGGCACCGGCTCGGCGTCGATCAGGTCGTCCTGCGCCAGCAGGTCGGTCACGCGCGGCATCGCGCTGTCCAGGGCCTCCTCGCCCTCGGGCGGGGCGTCGGCCTCGCGCCGCGCCAGCAGGGAGAAATCCAGCAGGCGCTGGGTGTAGTCGTAGGTCGGGCCGAGGATCTGGCCGCCCGGGATGTCCTTGAAGGTGGACGAGATCCGGCGCTGCAAGCGCATGCGCCCCGTATCGATGGGCTGCGTGTAGCCGTAGCGCGACAGGGTCGTGCGATAGGCGCGCAGCAGGAACACGGCTTCGATCACGTCGCCGGCCGCCTGCTTGAGCGCCAGCGCCGCCAGCTGCGGATCGTAGAGCGAGCCTTCGGCCATGACGCGGGACACGGCCAGCGGCATCTGTTCGCGGATCTGGTCCAGCTCCAGCTCGGGCACCTCGCGGTCGCCTCGGCGGTAGTCGTCCAGCATGCGGTAGGAATTGAGGATGGCGCGTTCGCCCCCTTTCACGGCTACGTACATGTCAGTTCTCCAGGCGCGTGCTGCGCGGCAGCCCGCAGATCCGCCGGCCCTGCGTCAGCAGCACGTCGACGCCCAGCGGAAACCGTTGATGATTGATGCGCCATTCGCGCCAGAATCCCCCGGGCAGCCCGGCCGCGGACAGGGTTTGCCGCGATTCGATGCCGGGGCCGCTCAGCACGACTTGCGGCCCCGAGTCCAGGGAGTCGACCTCGATCAGCAAGGTGGTCGACAGGTCGGGATAGGCGGGGTCGCCCGGATGGCAGGACGACAGCGCGGGCGCCGCAAGGCCGGCCGGCACCGCGGCGAAGCGGGCCAGGGACGGCGACGGCACGATGGGGCAGCCGCAATGAAAGCGCAGGAAGGCCAGCGTGTCGGCGCCCACGGATTCCGGCAGCCATAGCGGAGTGTCCACGTCGACCAGCGTCAGCAGCAAGGCGGTCATGGCGGGCGACAGGCCCTCGGGCACGCCGCAGTCGGCCAGGACCTCGTGGATTCTCCCGGGATGGGCCAGCGCGTTCAGGGCGGCGCGGAACGTAGCCTGCGCATCGTCGACCGGATCCGCGAAGCCGGGCAGCAGCGTCCGGCCCGAAGCCGCGGCGGTCGGTATCTGTTGTTCCATGTCAGTCCTCGCCTCGCACCATCGTGAAGAATTCCACCTTGGTCTGCGCCGCCACGCGGGCCTGGCGCTCGACCTTCTCGGCATGCTGGCGCGCCAGCGGCGCGATCAACTGCGACTGCACCGTTTCATGCCACTCGGGGAGCTGCAGCAGGGCATCGGCCACCGCGGCCTGCTCGGCATGGCGCAGCGAACGGCCTTGCACGTAGGCCAGGCCGACCACGCCTTCGCCCATCGTCACCGCGCAACGTGTCACGGTCATTTCGCCCAGGTTGAACCGGGCGCCGGTGCCGCCGCTGCGGGCGCGCACCATGGCCATGCCGGTCTGGGCCGGCCGCAGCGTCCGGTGCGCGGGCACGTCGGCCAAGGCGCTGAACGCGCCGTCCAGCGCGCCCGGGTCCGCCAGCGCCAGCACGCGCATCCAGGCCGCGCGCCGGGCCTTGTCCGCATCCTGTCCTGCCTGTGGGTGATTCATTTTTTCCTCTAAACGTCTAGACGACCGGATGAAGTATGATCGCTCCGAAATGCAAGTTCAACAGCCTGGCGTGAATTTTTGATGACAGGCGCGGCGCCTTTCCGGCAGGCTCGGCATCGGGCACAATCGGGCCATTCTTGACGAGCGGATATGACAGCACGAGCGCACCCCATGGTTGAAAGAGGTTCAGGCATCGCCGTCTGGCGGCAAATCGGCGAATCCCTTGCGGACGACATCCGCAACAAACTCTATGCGGCCGGAGAGCAGCTGCCCTCCGAACCCGAGCTGGCCGCCAAGTTCTCGGTCAACCGCCACACGATACGGCGCGCCATGGGCGAGCTGGAGCAAAGCGGCCTGGTCAGGATCGAGCAGGGCCGCGGTACCTTCGTCCAGGAACACGCCATCGACTACGCCATCGGCAAGCGCACGCGCTTTTCCGAGAACCTGCGCAGCCAGGGCGTGCTGGGCCACCAGGAGGTGCTGGGCAGCCAGTCGCTGCGCGCCGCCGAGATCGCCAAGCATCTGGGCCTGGCCCGCACCGCGCCGCTGCTGCGCGTGCAGATCGTGGGCAAGGCCGAGAACCGCCCGATCAGCGCCTCCGAGCATTACTTCGACGAAAGGCGCTTCCCCGATTTCGCGCAGCGCCTGACGGCGCTGCGCTCGATCTCCAAGGTCTACGCGCACTACGGCCTCGGCGATTACACCCGGAAGTGGTCGCGCATCACGGCCGTGCTGCCCTCGCCCGAGATCGCCCGCCAGCTGGGCCAGCCCAAGACCCGCCCCATCCTCCAGGTCGAAGCGCTGAACGTCGACCAGGACGGCGCGCCCTTGCAGTACAGCATCGCCCGCTTCGTGGGCGACCTGGTGCAGCTGATGGTGACCGACGAAACCTGAAAAGCAAACGCGCCGCCGTCCGCCCTCGCGCGGCGACGGCGCCGCACTGCCGCAAGCCGCCTAAACTCATCTAGACATCTGGTTGTAATGCAATCTCGCTAACGTCACGGCATGAACACACGCACACATGCCCCCTCGCCCCTGGCCGGTGTCACAGGCCAGCGCATCCTCACGCCCAGCGGCGTCCAACACGCCAGCCTGCGCTTCCACGGCGGGCTGATCGACGACTCGGCCGCTCCGGCGGCGCGCGGCGCCTCCTGGTTCGACGCCGGCGACCTGCTGGTGCTCCCGGGCATCGTGGACCTGCATGGCGACGCCTTCGAACGCGCCATCATGCCCCGGCCCAGCGTGACGTTCCCCTACGACGGCGCGCTGTTCGACGTGGACCGCCAGTTGCTGGCCAACGGCATCACCACCGAATTCCACGGCGTGACCTTGTCCTGGGAAGGCGGGCTGCGCGGCGAGAGCTACGCCGAGCGCATGTTCGACGCGCTGGAGCGCATGCATCCCATCATGGGCGCGCGCCACTACGTGCACCTGCGCTTCGAGACGCACCACGTGGGCGGCCTGGATATCGCCCGGCAATGGATACGCGACGGCCGGGTCCGCTTCCTGGCGCTGAACGACCACCTGCCCAGCATGGCGCGGCGCCTGGGCGACGAACGCAAGCTCATGCAGTACGCCAACCGGGCGGAATGCGACCTCGACGTCTTCCAGGACCGCATCCGGGCGGCCATGGCGGCGGCGGATTCGGTGGCCGACGCCATGCGCGAGCTGACCGCGTGCGCGCGCGAGGCCGGCCTGAAGGTGGCGTCGCACGACGATCCGGACGCCTCGACCCGCCGCTACTACCATCAACTGGGTTGCGGCGTGGCGGAATTCCCGCTGACGCGCGAAGCCGCCAGCGTCGCGCGCGACCTGGGCAATTCCGTGGTGTTCGGCGCGCCCAACGTGGTGCGGGGCGGCAGCCATACCGGCGCGCCCAGCGCGACGGACATGGTGCGCGCCGGCCTGTGCGACGTGCTGACCTCCGATTATTACTACCCCGCTCCGCTCACGGCGGCCCTGCGATTGGCCGCCGAGGGCGTGCTGCCGCTGCCGCAGGCCTGGGACCTGGTGTCGCGCAATCCCGCGAACGCCGCCGGCCTCAAGGACCGCGGCGCGCTGGCGCCGGGCCTGATCGCCGATGCCATCGTGGTGGACGACCACGTGCCGGGGCTGCCGCGCGTGTGCGCGGCCATCGTGGGCGGCGAATTGCGCTACGCCAGCCGCGCCTTCGGCGACGACCACCACCAACGCATGGCGGCCTGACCATGCCCCTGGCCCATCGCTACGCCCTGTACCTGGCGCCCACCGGCCCGTGGCGCGAGCACGGCATCCGCTGGCTGGGCCGCTGCGCCGATACCGGCGAGGCGCTGCCACCGCTGCCGGGCCTGCCCGGCCCCGCGCCCGAATGGACGCAGGCGCCGCGCCATTACGGCCTGCATGCCACCCTGAAACCGCCCTTCCGCCTGCGCCCGGGCGCGACCCCCGCCGAGCTGGATGCCGCCGCGCGCCGGCTGGCGCTCGGCCACGCCCCGTTCACGCTGGCGCTGGAATGCGAGCCGCTGCGCGGCTTCCTGGCCTGGCGCATCGCCGAGGCCGACCGGGAGGGCCGGTCCCGCATCCAGGCGCTGGCCGACGCGGCCGTGCGCGACCTGGATCCCCTGCGCGCCCCGCCCACGCCGGAGGAAACCGCTCGCCGGCAGCCCCAATCGCTCACGCCCGGGCAGCAGGCCATGCTGGCGCGCTGGGGCTACCCCTATGTGTTCGACACCTACACCTTCCACATCACGCTGACGGGCAAACTGGAGGGCGAGGCGCTGGCGCAGGCCAGGGCCGGCATCGCGGCCTTCGCCGATCCACTGCGCGGGCAGCCCATGAGCGTGCCCGGCCTCAGCGTCTACGTGCAGGCCACGCCGGGCGCCGATTTCGTGGCGGCCCGGCACTATGGCTTCGACGGCTCCTGCGCGGACGCCGCCGGCGCCGCCTATCTGCAAGGGCCGGCGGCGGCATGAACGCCTGCGCCCCCGCCGACGGCGCGCGCCTGATCTACCTGATGGGCGCTTCGGGCAGCGGCAAGGATACGCTGCTGCGCCTGCTGCGCGCCCACCTCCGCGGCAACGAGCCGGTGCTGGTGGCGCACCGCTACATCACCCGCGACAGCGGCGCCAGCGAAGACGCTCTGCGCCTGACGGACGGCGAGTTCGCCCGCCGCGCGGCGCTGGGCTGCTTCGCGCTGCGCTGGAGCAGCCATGGCCTGCACTATGGCATCGGCATCGAGATAGACGCCTGGCTCACCTGCGGGGCGGCCGTCATCATCAACGGCTCGCGCGCGCACCTGGAGCAGGCCCACTCGCGCTATCCGGCCTTGACCGCGGTGGAAGTCACGGTGGACCCGGGGCTGCTCGCGCGCCGGCTGGCCGACCGCGGGCGCGAAAGCGCGGAGCAGATCGCGCAGCGGCTCTCGCGCGCCACCCAGGCCTTCCCGGTGCCGCGACAGTGCCGGCTGATGCGGGTCAGCAACGACGCCGCGCCGGAAACCGCGGCCGCCGCGCTGCTGGACATCGCGCGCGCCAAGCTCGCCGCATGACGCGGCTCAGGCCGGCGCCGCGCCGCCGCCGCAGAGGTCGAGCAGGATGTCGGAGAAATACGTTTCGGCCGCCAGCGGCTGCTCGCGCTTGCGCCGGATCAGGTTGATCGGCGGCAGTTCCCAGCCGAAGTCCCAGGGCACCATGCCCAGCTTGCCGCGCTGGCACAGTTCGCGGGCAATCTCCTCCGGCACGACCGAGATGAAGGTCTCGTTCATGGTCAGCATGCCTTCGATCACGTCGGTAGAGTAGGCCTCCAGCACCGGGGACGGCGGGCTCAGTTCCTCGCGGATGAAATGCTCCACGATCAGCTGCCGCGTGGGCGTATTGGTGGCCGGCAGCACCCAGTCCATCGCCGCCACCGCCGCCCAGTCCGGCTGGCGCCGCGCCAGCCGCTGGGCCAGCCGGCCGTGCGCGATCAGGCGCGGCCGCTGGCGGTACAGCGCTCGGTGGATCAAGTCTTCGTGCGCCACCGTGGAGGTGGCGCGGCTGATGATGCAGTCCAGCTCGTGCTGGCGCAGCATGGGAACGAGATGGTCGGTGGTTGCGCGGTGCAGGCTCAGCGTGACGCCGTGGCGCTGGTGCAGGCGGCTGATCGCCGCCGTGAGCAAGGCGCTGGATACGTAGGGCACCACGCCCACGTGCAGGTGCGCCGACCGGCCCGCATGCAGGGCTTCCACTTCGCGCGCCCACAGGTCCAGATCGCTGAGCATGTGGCGGGCGCGCACCAGGGCCAGGCTGCCCAGGGGCGTGGGCTGCAGGCCGCGCCCGGTGCGCATGAACAGCGGCGCGCCGAAGATGTCCTCCAGTTCGGCCAAGGCCTTGGTGACCGCGGGCTGGCTGATGCCTGCGGCCGCGGCCACGCGCGTCAGCGAGCCGTGCCTGGCGATGTTGAGCAGCAGCGCCAGGTGGCGGTGCTTCAGGCGGTTGGCGAGACGGGCCCCATCCCAGTTCATGTTTTCCCCATAACCGATTGGTTATTCAATTATGCCAACAAAGATAAAACCAGTTATTTCTCGATCCTATACTGCTGGCATCTTCCCCTGCCTGGAACCGCCCCATGAGCGCCTCCTTCACCACTCGTCCGGAAATACGCGGCACCTTCGGCGTGGTGTCCTCCACCCACTGGCTCGCCACGCAGGTGGCGATGGGCGTGCTGGAGCGCGGCGGCAACGCCTATGACGCGGCGGTGGCGGGCGGCTTCGCGCTGCAGATCGTGGAGCCGCACCTGAACGGCCCCGGCGGCGAAGTGCCTATCCTGTTCTGGAGCGAGCGCGAGCAGCGCATGCGCGCCCTCTGCGGCCAGGGCCCCGCGCCGGCCCTGGCGACGCCGGCCCACTTCCGCGGCCTGGGGCTGGACCTGGTGCCCGGCATCGGCCTGCTGCCCGCGACCGTGCCCGGCGCGTTCGGCGCCTGGCTGACCCTGCTGCGCGACTACGGCACCTGGGAACTGGCCGAGGTGCTGCGCCCGGCGATCGATTACGCGCGCAATGGCTTTCCGCTGGTGCCGCGCATCTCGCAGGCCATTCTGGCGGTGCAGGCGCTGTTCCGCGACGAATGGACCAGCTCGCGCGACGTCTGGCTGCCCGATGGCCGCGTGCCCGCCCCCGACACGCTGTTCCGCACGCCCGCCATCGCGGCCACCTACACCCGCATCCTGGACGAGGCGCATGCCGCCAGCGCCGACCGCCGCGGCCGCATCGACGCCGCGCTGGAGGCCTGGTACCGCGGTTTCGTCGCCGACGAGATCGACGCCTACTACCGCCACGAAGCCGTGCGCGACACCACCGGCCAGCGCAACCGCGGGCTGCTGCGCAAGTCCGACCTGGCCGATTGGCGCGCCACCTACGACGATCCCCTCACCGTGGACTACGGCCGCTACACCGTGGCCAAATGCGGCGTCTGGTCGCAGGGCCCGGTCCATCTGCAACAGCTGGCCATGCTGCGCCACCTGGGCCTGGACGGCCTGGATCCGCTGTCCCCCGCGTTCGTGCACCGCGTCGCCGAGGCGGCCAAGCTGGCCTTCGCCGACCGCTGCGCCTGGTACGGGGATCCCGACTTCACGCAAGTGCCGCTGGCGGAACTGCTGAGCGACGACTACGCCCGGTCGCGCGCGGCCGGCATCGGCGAGCACGCCTCCCGCGCGTTGCAGCCGGGAAGCCCCGGCGGGCTGGCGCCGCGCATGCCGGACCTGGAGGCCGCCGCCCGCACCCTGGCCGCGTCCGACACCCGGTTCGGCGTCGGCGAGCCGACCTTCGCCGCGCTGCCCCCGGTCTCGGAATGGGCCGCGCGCGAGCTGTTCGTGGGAGACACCTGCCAGATCGACGTCATCGACCGCGACGGCAACATGGTGGCGGCCACGCCGTCGGGCGGCTGGCTCTCGTCCAGCCCCGTGGTGCCGGGCCTGGGCTTTCCGCTCACCACCCGCCTGCAGATGACCTGGCTGGACGAGGGCGTGCCGGGGCAGTTGCAGCCCGGCAAGCGCCCCTGCACCACCCTGTCTCCCGGCCTGGCATTGCGCGACGGCCAGCCCTACATGGCCTTCGGCACGCCCGGCGGCGACCAGCAGGACCAATGGACGGTGGCGTTCTTCCTGCGCCATGCCATGGGCATGAACCTGCAGGAAGCCATCGACGCGCCCTCCTGGCACATCGACCACTTCCCGGGATCGTTCTGGCCCCGCGCGCTCACGCTGAACCGGCTGACGGTGGAGTCCCGCATGCCCGCCGCCACGCTGGACGCGCTGCGCGCCGCCGGCCACGAGGTCAAGGTGGGGCCGGACTGGTCGGAAGGACGCATCAGCGCCTGCACCCGCGAACCCGCCCCCGGCGGCGGCCTGCTGTTGCGCGCGGGGGCCAACCCGCGCGGCATGCAGGGCTACGCCGCCGGACGATGAACCTGTTTCGTTCCAGCCGGCGCACAGACCGGCCTTTGCACAAGGGGTATCAACCATGACACTGCGATTCAAACGACTGTTGCGCGCCTGCGCGCTGGGCCTGGCTCTCGCCGCGCCCGCCGCCTCCCACGCCGCCTGGCCCGAGAAGCCCATCACGCTGATCGTGCCGTGGGCCGCGGGCGGCTCCACCGACATCCTGGCGCGCGTGCTGTCCGAAGGGCTGACCCAGTCCCTCGGCCAGTCCGTCATCGTCGAGAACCGCTCGGGCGCGTCCGGCAACATCGGCACCACCTTCGTCGCCCGCGCCAAGCCCGACGGCTACACCCTGCTCGTGGGGTCCATGAGCACGCACACGATGAACCAGGCGCTCTATTCCAGCATGCCCTTCGATGGCGTGAAGGACTTCACGCCCATCGCCGAGCTCGCGCTGGTGACCAACACCATGGTGGTGCATCCGTCGGTGCCGGCGACCAACCTGAAGGAATTCATCGCGTATCTGAAGGCGCATCCCGACACCGTCACCTACGCCTCGGCGGGCCAGGGGTCCACCAACCACCTGAGCGCGGCGCTCTTCGAGAAGGCCGCCGGCGTGAAGATGACCCACATCCCCTACCGCGGCGGCGCGCCGGCGGTGATGGATACCGTGGCCGGCCGCACGCAGGTGCTGTTCAGCGCGGGCACGCAGACGCTGCCCCACGTGCAGAGCGGCAAGCTCAAGCTGCTGGCGGTCACCGAGGAAGCCCGCTCGCCGCTCCTGCCCGACGTGCCCACCGTGGCGGAAACGCTGCCCGGCTACGAGCTGTCGGTCTGGTACGGCGCGTTCGGTCCGGCCGGCATGCCGCCCGAGCTGACCGCCAGGCTGAACCGCGAAATCAACCTGATCCTCAAGCGCCCCGAGGTCATCAAGAAAATGGCCGACATGGGCGTGCTGCTGACCGAGACCACGCCGGAGCAGTTCGGCCAGATCCTGGCGCGCGATGCCGACAAGTACGGCAAGCTGATCAAAGAACTGGGAATCACGGCCGAATGAACGCAGCCCCGTCCACGGCCCCGGCGCTGGCCGGGGCGCAGGCCATCGCCCAGGCCTACGCCGCCGCCGACGCGGCGGCCGCCTTCCGCGCCATCGACGCCTACGCGCACGCATCGCTGGCGCATGCCCTGTGCACGATCAACCGCTACGATGCCGGCGCCATGCGCGTCGTGCGGCTGTACAGCTCCAATCCCGAGGCCTATCCGCCCGGCGGCAGCAAGGACAAGGCCGGCACGGCCTGGGGCCGCCACGTCCTGCAGGAAAGGCAGGTCTTCATCGGCGAAGGCGAAGACGCGATCCGCGAATTCTTCGACGACCACGACGCCATCCGCGCCTTGGGGCTGCGGTCAGTCATCAACGTGCCGGTGGTGTATGGCGGGGCCTGCCTGGGCACCGTGAATTTCCTGATGCCGCGCCCGGCGGTGTCGGACGCCGACGTGCATGCCGCGCGCCTGGCGGGCCTGCTGGCGCTGCCCGCGTTCCAGGCGCTGGAACGGCCGTAGCCGCATGAAGCGCGATGCTTGCGGGACCCGCCCGGGCCCCGCGGGCGCCGTCCTCAGATCAGCGCGCTGCGGATCCGCGAAGACACCATGTCGATCACCACGACGAAGGCGACGATGATGATCATCACCGCGCAGGTCTCCGCGTAGCGGAAACTGCGGATGATTTCCCACAGCACCGTCCCGATGCCGCCCGCGCCCACGATGCCCACCACCGAGGCCGACCGCACGTTCGATTCGAAGCGGTAGAGCGAGTACGAAATCCACAGCGGCAGCACCTGCGGAATCACGCCGTAGACGATTTCCTCCAGCGCGTTCGCGCCGGTCGCGCGCACGCCTTCAACCGGACGCGGATCGATCGCCTCGACCGCCTCCGAGAACAGCTTGGCGAGCACGCCCGTCGTGTGCACCCACAAGGCCAGCACGCCGGCGAAGGGGCCCAGGCCCACGGCCACGATGAACAGCATGGCGAACACCATCTCGTTGATGGCGCGGCAGGCGTCCATCAGCCGCCGCATGGGCTGGTAGACCCAGGCCGGCACCATGTTCGAGGAACACAGCAACCCCAGCGGCACCGCCACCACGATCGCCAGGAACGTGCCCCAGACGGCGATCTGCACCGTCACGATCATCTCGTCCAGGTACATGCGCCAATCGCGGAAATTCGGCGGGAAGAAGTCGGCCGCGAACTGGGCCATGTTGCCCGAGTCGCGCAACAGGTCCAGGGGCCGCATGTCCGCGCCGTTCCACGACATGACGAGCAGCGCCAGCACGACGCCCCAGACGAGTAGGACCGGCAGCGACGATCGCGGCGCGGAAGGAAGGCGGGAGGTCTGCGTGGCAAGGTTCATGGAGACGGGCGGTTCACTTGAGGAGGTTCGGTTGCGCGAACGCCGGCGCGTCTGGCGACGCGCCGGCGCGCGGGGCTTGCTTACTGCTTGGCGGCCGGCTGGCCCAGGCTGGCCAGCTTGCCGTCGAGTTCGGCCAGCTTCTTCTGCTTTTCAGCCTGGCCGATCGTGGCGTCGGCTTCGACCTTGGCCTTTTCGCGCGCCAGTTCGATCTGCCGGATGGGCACCAGCTGCTGGTTGTCCGAGGGGCGGAAGCCCTGATAGGTCAGCGCCTTCAGGTTGGCCAGTTCGCGCTCGGCGTCCTTGCCCTTGCCGTAATTGATGAAGAAGTCGCGGATGCGGACCTTCAGGTCGGCCGGCAGGTCGGTGCGCATGACCAGCGGGTCCGCCGGGATCAGCGGCGACTTCCACAGCACGCGCACGCTGTCGTTGGCGTCCTTGCCCGTGCTCAGGCGGTAGCGTTCCAGCGCCTCGGTGTTGTTGACGGCCACGTCCACCTGCTTGTTGATCACCGACAGCAGGTTGGCTTCGTGGTTGCTGGCGCGCACCGTCTTGAAGAAGGTCTTGGGTTCGATCTTGTTGGCGGCCCACAGGTAGTAGCCCGGCACCGCGGTGCCCGAGGTGGAGTTGGGATCGCCGGCGCCGTAGCTCAGCTTGCCGCCGCGCTTGAGCACGTCGTCCAGGGTCTTGAGGTCGCTGTCCTTGTTGACGATCAGCAGCGACCAGTAGCCGGGGTTGCCGTCCTTGTCGATCACGGAGGCGAACACTTCGCCCTGGGCGCGGTCCACCGCTTCGATGGCGGACTTGTTGCCGAACCAGCCCATCTGCACCTTGTTGAAGCGCATGCCTTCGATGATGCCGGCGTAGTCGGAGGCGAAGAAGGGCTTGACCTGCACGCCGATGGCGCGGCTCAGGTCGTCGATGACGGGCTGCCATACCGACTTCAGGTTGGTCGACGACTCCGTCGAAATGATGCCGAAGTTCAGCGTCTTGGCGTCCTGCGCGTAGGCTTGCGTGGACAGGGCCGCGGCGGCGATCAGGGTGAAAAAGGTTCTGCGTAGCATGGAAGGCTCCGGGGAGGAAAGGGGCAAGAGAATCAGGCGGCGTGCGCCAGTTGGGACAGCGGCGCGACGCCCGGCGAGGCCGGCGCCAGCGGCGCGTGGTCGGGCAGGAGCTCGCCGAGTTCGGCGCCGTAGAGTTCGCGCAGCATGGCGGGCGTCAGGGCCGCCGAGGGGCCGTCGTAGACCACCTTGCCGTGACGCAGGGCCACCACGCGCGGGCAGTAGCGCAGCGCGACGTCGACCTGGTGCAGCGACACCACCACCGCCACCTTGCGCGAACGGTTGATCTGGGCCAGCGTGTCCATCACGCGGCGCGAGGACTCGGGGTCGAGCGAGGCGATGGGCTCGTCGGCCAGGATGACGCGGGCGTTCTGCACCAGGGTGCGGGCGATGGCCGCGCGCTGCTGCTGGCCGCCCGACAACGTGGAGGCGCGCTGAAATGCGTAGTCGTCTATACCAACCTGGGCAAGCGCGTCCAGGCCCTGGCGCACTTCGGCGCGCAGGAACCAGCGGGTCAGGCTGCGCCACAGCGGCACCCGCGGCAGCAATCCGGTGAGGACGTTGGTGATGACGGGCAGGCGGCCCACCAGGTTGAACTGCTGGAACACGAAGCCGATGCCGGCGCGCGCGCCGCGCACGTTGCGGCTCAGGCGGCCGTCGCGCTGGATCAGCTGGCCGTTGACGGCCACGCTGCCGGCATCGCCCGCGACGAAGCCGGCCAGATGGCGCAGCAGGGTCGACTTGCCCGAGCCGGAGGCTCCCAGCAAGGCCACCATCTCGCCGTCGGCCACTTGCAGGCCCACGCCGTCCAGCGCCTTGGCGCCCGCGTGGAAGCTCTTGCTGAGCCCTTGCACTTCGATGGCGTAAGTCATTATCGAATCCCCCTTGGGTTGGTTCATTGCCGCATTCTGTTTTCGCGGCATGACAGCACGATGACCCGGGGATCGATTCAGTTGGCGGAAATTAGGGACGCCGCAATGGATTGAAAGCGCTTCGTCATAAAAGCGGGCGCCGGCGCCCCGCGCCGCGGGTATATTCAAGTTATCCCCAACAGCCAGGCGTTCATCATGATCAAAGGTTCCTGCCTGTGCGGCCGCATCGCGTACGAAGTCTCCGGCCCGCTCACCAACGCCCTCAACTGCCATTGCACGATGTGTCGCAAGTCGCACGGCGCGGCTTTCCGCAGCCGGGCCACGGTCCAGGTCAAGGACTTCGCCTGGACGCGGGGAGAAAACCACGTCACCTGGTACTGCTCGTCGCCGGGCAGCTATCGCGGGTTTTGCGAAGCCTGCGGCACGCCCCTGCTGAGTCGCTTCGATCAGGCGCCCGATGTCTACGGCCTGCCGCTAGGCGCGCTGGACGACGACCCGGGCGTGAAGCCGGCCGCGCATTGCCATGTCGCCAGCAAGGCCCCCTGGTTCGACATCACCGACGACCTGCCCCAGTACCCCGAGGCCTACCGGGTGCAGGAAGAAGAGGATCCGCACGCCGTTACATAAAAATTCAACCAGCAGGTTGAATTTTCCCCGGGGCCCGGGCTATATTCAACCTCATGGTTGAATCAACGCCCTCCCCCGCCCTGGATGCCGTCTTTCGCGCGCTGGCCGACCCCACGCGCCGCGACATGCTGCGCACCCTGGCGCAGGGCGATCAAACCATCGGCGAATTGGCCGCGCCCTTGAGCATGAGCTTCGCGGGCGCCTCCAAGCACGTGCAGGCCCTGGAGCGGGCCGGACTGGTCCGGCGCTCCATCCGGGGCCGCACCCACGTATGCAGCCTCAACCCCGAACCCATGGCCGAGGCCATGCAGTGGCTGCGCTTCTATGAACAATTCTGGTCGGGCAGGCTGGGCGCGCTGGAAGCCGCGCTCGCCGCCAGCCGGTCTCCGGCCACGTCCCCAGGAGAACAGCATGAGTGATCACGGCGTCGTCCTAGACCCCACCTCCATCTGCTTTACGCGCATACTGCCGGCCAGCGTCGACGAGGTCTGGGCGTTCCTGACCGAATCGGAAAAGCGGGGCCGCTGGCTGGCCTCCGGCGACATGGATCTGCGCGAGGGCGGCGGCGTCACGCTGCGTTTCGTCCACGCCGACCTGTCCTCGGTGGCGGAACCCGTGCCCGAGGCCTACAAGCCCTACGAGAATGGCGTCACCACGCAAGGCGTGATCACGCGCTGCGAGCCGCCGCGCCTGCTGGCGTTCACCTGGGGCGGATCCCCGGGCCATCCGTCCGAAGTCACTTTCGAACTGTCGCCACAGGAACAGGGCACGCGCCTCGTGCTGACGCACCGCAAACTGTCCTCGCGCGAGGACATGGTGGACGTGGCGGGCGGTTGGCATGCGCACCTGGGCGTGCTGGAAGCCCGCTTGGCCGGCCGGCAACCGGGCCCGTTCTGGTCCGTGCTCGGCCGGGTCGAAGAGGAATACCGGCAGCGGATCGCCGCCGGCTAGAGTCGTCCGACAGCAACTATCACCGGTTTGAGGCAGATAAAAACTGGCTAATCACTGCGCTTTGCAGTAACATAAGTCCGTGATTTCTCCGCGAAAACCGGGCTTCGGTCATTCTGCGTCGCCAACCTGTAACGCCTCTGGGCAATACTGCGAGGCCCTCTCAGGACGTGTCCGGCATTTCAGGACGAAACCCGTCGCCGCCAGAGGCGCCGCCGCAGCAAGCGCAGCGGCTTCCGGCCCTGCAACAACCGCTCCAACCCGCTTCTTCCGGCGATGCGCCCTCGACGCGCCGTCGCGACCAAGCCGCGCATCGCGCGCACATTGCCCTCGCGGCGCGAGTATCCGTCATTTCAGACATCCGCTACGGATGCCGTGGCCCTTACCCGCGCCTGCCCGGACGTTTTACGTTCAAACCGCCGGACCCTGGTTATTTGAGTCCAACGCGCTTGCCGCCTCCGCGCGGCGAGCCATGCCGCCGGCATGGCTGCGCGCCTTGATAGGAGTAGAAAATGGCTAAAGAAGAACTCATCGAATTGGATGGCATCGTTGACGAAGTGCTGCCCGATAGCCGCTACCGCGTAAAGCTGGACAACGGCATCGAAGTCGGCGCCTACGCCTCCGGCCGTATCCGCAAGCACCGCATCCGCATCCTGGCGGGCGATCGCGTCACCCTGGAAATGTCGCCGTACGACCTGACCAAGGGCCGCATCAACTTCCGCCACAAGGATGAGCGCGCCCCGGCCGCGCACCGTCCCCAGCAATACCGCCGCTGAACCGGGCCCCGGGCCGGCCTCGCGCCGGCTCCCCGCCCCGTTCACGCGCTTAAGCCCGCGCGGCCGCCTGCCGTAATGCTGGGAACGCCCATTCATGGAAGAATGGCGATCCCGGTTAGGCGCGACATCCCGCGGGACGCGCACGATGCAAGATGGACCTGACAGAAGAGTTGCAAGCGGCTGCTGACGAACTCGCCCTGGCGCGCAGACGATACGCGAAGGGCGAGGAAGGCTTGCGCCTGCTTCATCAATCGCGCGAAGCGTTCATCAACAGCCTGCGCAATACCGGCCTGACGTACGCCGAGGCCAAGACCAAATACGACAACTGCCTGGACGAGCAGGATGCCCAGCAACTCCACGTGCGCCAGCACATGGAGTACGCCGAGCGCGTGCACCAGCACGTGCTGCAGCGGATCGCGCTGCAAGCCGCGCCCGCCTAGGGACGCGGCCGCGCCTTGCGGCGAATCAGGGCTTGAAGGCCCCGATGAAGATGGCCGGATCGACCCGGGCATCGTTCAGGCTGACGTTCCAGTGCAGATGCGGGCCGGTCGCCCGCCCCGTCGCCCCCACCTTGCCCACCACCCCGCCGCGCGGCACCTCGTCGCCGACTTTCACGTCGATCGCGGACATGTGGCAGAACATGCTGACGAAGCCCTGGCCGTGGTCCAGGAACACCGTCTTGCCGTTGAAGAAGTAATCCCCCACCAGCACCACCACGCCGGCCGCCGGCGCCTTGATGGGCGTGCCCGACGGGACGGCGAAATCCAGCCCCGAATGCGGGTTGCGCTCCTGCCCGTTGAAGAAGCGCCGCAGCCCGAACGGGCTGGACAGGCGCCCGCCGTTCACCGGACGGTCCAGCAGCAGGTTGCTGGGCGTGACCCCGGCGCGGTAGCCGCGGTTGGCCGCGCTCTGCTCGGCCATTTCGCGCTCGATGCGCTTCAAATCGTCCGGATTCGGCTCGACCTGGCGTTGGTTCTTCAGCGTGATGCGCTGGGCCGCGTACTCCTTGGCGCCGACCCGGAAGGCCAGCTTGCGCGGGCCCTGCCCGTCGGCGACCGTGACGTGCTGCTCGCCCGGCTTCACGCTGAGCGGGATGCCGACCACGGCGATCCATTGCTTGCCTTCTTCGCGCACGACCAGCGCGCGCCGGCCCAGGAACGTGACTTCCGGCGCGCGCTCCCCGCCGCCCAGGCCCAGGACGGCCACGCCGCCGGGAACGGGAAAATTGAGCTTGCGGGTGAGATAGCCTTCCTGCTGCGCGCGGGCGGGCAGGCACAGGCCGGCCGCGGCCGCCGCCAAGCCCAGGCGCAGGATGTCGCGACGGCGGAACATGACGCTTACAGGCACAGGTTCGCCGGCTCGATGATGGTCTGGTCGCGGCGGGCGATACGCGTGGACAGGCGCGTCTCGGTCTTGCCCTTCCAGTGGGTGGTCGTCAGCACGGCCTCCACGCCCAGGCTGTCCTGCTGGATGAGTTCAAACCCGTTGCGCACCGTCTTGCGCTCGAAATTGATGCCCAGATTCTTCCAGGATTCCGCGACGCAATTCGTGTAATCCTCGGCCGAGCGCTGGGTCGCCCCGTAGAAGACGGGATCGCGGTCGCGCACGTCTTTGACGTTGGCGCAGGCCGTCAGGGCGGCCAGGGCGGTAAGGGACAGGACGGTACGGACCTTCATGGCGATGGAACTCTCGAACGGGTGGGAATGTTGATGAAAGCGCGGCCAACTATAGCGCAGGGCTAGCCCTGCGCCGGGCGGCGGGCCGATTTGGGGCGGAAGGCCGCGATGACTTCCGGGCGCGTCTCGGCGTAAGGCCCGCCGATCAGGTCGATGCAATAGGGAATGGCCGCGAAGATGCCCGGCACCAGCACGGCGCCGTCTTCCCCCTTCAGGCCTTCCAGCGTTTCGCGGATGGATTTCGGCTGGCCCGGCAGGTTCACGATGAGCGCGGCGTGGTCCGCGGCTTCCCGGATGACGGCCACCTGGCGCGACAGGATCGCCGTGGGCACGAAGCGCAGGCTGATCTGGCGCATCTGCTCGCCGAAGCCAGGCATTTCCTTGGTGCCGACGGCGAGCGTCGCCTCGGGCGTGACGTCGCGGCGCGCGGGGCCGGTGCCGCCGGTGGTGAGCACCAGGTCGCAGCCGCAGCCGTCCACCAGTTCGATCAGCGTTTCCGAAATGCGGGCGGGCTCGTCCGGGATCAGGCGGTCCACCGCCTGCCAGGGCGAGACCAGCGCGCCGCCCAGCCATTCGCGCAGCGCGGGTAGCCCCTGGTCCTGGTAGGCGCCGGTCGAGGCGCGGTCGGAAACGGATACCAGGCCCACGATCAGTTCGTCGGGATGGCTGCGGGCGATACGGGTGGCGGTCATGGCGATGGAATCATTGAATGGGAAGACGATCGGGCGCCGCACGGGCGGCTCGGACGCGGTCAATCATGGAAATCCAGAAGAACCCCGCGACAACGATGCTATCGCATTCTCTCCGCAGGGAAATCTTGGCGGCCTAGGCCGTCCGCACGAGGCGGGCTTGTGGCGAAAAAGCGAATTGGTTCCGACCCCGCTATCGCGCGCTTGTTCCGGCAATGGCCGCTCGCTAACATCCGCTAACAATCCGACCGGCTATCCCGGCGCTCGCGCCGCTTTTTGGTTTCCCCATGATCACACGCACTCTCCGGCAGCACGCGCTGGCGGCGGCGCTGGCCCTGGCCGCCGCCGCGGCCGCCGGGTGGGGCGCCCTGCACGCGCTGGCGCTGAAGACGGAACCCGTGCCGGCCGCCGCTCCCGGCATCTACATCCCCAACCTCGGCAACACGCTGCAGGAACAGACCCGCAACCTTTCGCGCCTGAGCCAGGCCCTGCGCACGGGAGACCGCCTGGTCATCCTGGGGTCGTCGGAGCTGACCAGCAACGACCTGCGCTTCGTGCCCTACCGCTACCTGGCCGACGAGCTCCAGATGCCGGTGCTGGCCTACGGCCATTCCGGCTTCCAGTCGCTGGGCATGCAACTGGTGCTGGCGTCGCTGGCCGACGACCTCTCCCCCGCGTCGCGCGTGGTCGTCATGCTATCGCCCGGCTGGTTCGACGGCGAGGGCGGCCTGGGCCCGGACGAATTCAAGGAACACGCCAATCCGCTGCTGCCCCGGCTGCTCCGCCAGCCCGAGGGCCGGGCGGAGCTGCTGCGCTGGCTGGAAGCCAAGGGCGACGCCGGCGTGGCCTGGTCGATGGCGGCCGAGCAGGCCTACGTATTCCGCCAGCGCCTGGTCGACCTCTGGACGCCAGCCCATGCGGCACCGGCCCCCGAACCGGAGCACGCCGGGCCGGCCGCAGCCGCCCGCGTGGTGGACTGGGACGCCCTGGCCAGCCAGGCCCAGGGCGCCGAGCAGGTCCTGATGGCGAACAACCGCTACGCCGTGCGCGACGATTTCTTCGACAAATACCTGCGGACCGTCCCCGAGGGCGGCAAAACGGCCTACCAGCCGCAACCACTGACCGGCCGCGACGAGCTGCGCGAGCTGACCGCGCTGATGGCGCTGCTGCGCCAGCGCGGCGTGGACGCCCTGTTCGTCATGCAGCCGCTGCACCCCATGGTGTTCAAGGACCTGGACCGATTCACGCCGGTGCAGCGCGAGGTCGCGGCGCTGTGCGAGCGCTACGCCATGCGCTGCATGGACATGTACGGCGCGCCCTTCGAAGTGGGCACGCTGCGCGACGTGCAGCACCTGGGCGAGCTGGGCTGGCTGCGCGTCAACCAGAAGATCGCCGAGGTATTTCGGCCATGACAGACCGGAGCGTTGCATGAAAAGAACCCTGTGGCTGTGCCTGCTCTACCTGGGCATGCTGGCGGTCGTCATGATCCAGGCCGACACCTCGGCCAACCTGGGCAAGCCGATGGAGATCGAATTCCAGTATTCGAAGTTCTAGAGGGGGGGGGGCCCTTTGGTAGCCGGACGCAACCAGTGACAGGTCACAAATCTGCAATAATCAGCGTCTCGCCGGAATCTCCCCCGCCTCCATGTTCGACCTCTTCCACGGCCTAGACCTCTGGGTAGGCCTCAGTCTTGTCTTGGCCCTGACATTCGTCCTGGCCTTTGAATTCATCAACGGATTCCACGACACGGCCAATGCCGTGGCAACGGTCATTTACACCAAAGCCATGCCGCCGCACCTGGCGGTCGTGCTGTCGGGCATCTTCAATTTCCTGGGCGTGCTGCTCGGCGGCGTGGGCGTGGCCTATGCCATCGTCCACCTGCTGCCGGTGGAACTGCTGATCAATGTGGATACGGGCCGCGGGCTGGCCATGGTGTTCGCCATGCTGGCGGCCGCCATCGCCTGGAACCTGGGCACCTGGTACTTCGGCATCCCCGCCTCCAGCTCGCACACCCTGATCGGCTCCATCCTGGGCGTGGGCCTGGCCAATGCGCTCATCACCGACCTGCCCCTGGCGGACGGCGTGAACTGGGGCAAGGCCATCGACATCGGCCTGTCGCTGGTGGTGTCGCCGGTGGCCGGCTTCCTGGTGGCGGGCGGCTTGCTCCTGGTGCTCAAGCGCTGGCTGCCACTGTCGAAAATGCACAAGACGCCCGAGCAGCGCCGCGCCCTCGACAACAAGAAGCATCCCCCGTTCTGGAACCGCCTGGTCCTGGTGCTGTCGGCCATGGGCGTGAGCTTCGTCCATGGCTCGAACGACGGCCAGAAAGGCATCGGCCTGATCATGCTCGTGCTGATCGGCATCGTGCCGGCCAATTTCGTGCTGGACACCGCCAGCACCACCTACCAGATCGAACGCACCCGCGACGCGGCCAATCACCTGAACGTGTTCTACCAGCGCAACGAGGCGATGCTGGGCGACTATCTGGCGCTCAAGCGCCACAACGGGACCACCGAGCTGCCGCGCAATTTCCGCTGCGATCCCGAACTCACCATCCCGACCATCACCGCGCTGCAGGCCGACCTGCACGGCGTGTCCAACTACGCCGACCTGTCCGCCGACAAGCGCATCACCGTGCGCCGCTACCTGCTCTGCCTGGACGACACGGCCAAGAAGGTGGCGCGCATCGAAGGCCTGCCGGCCCGCGAACGCGCGGACCTGCAGCGCCTGCGCGCCGACCTGACCGCCACCACCGAATACGCGCCCTTCTGGGTGATCGTGGCGGTTGCGCTGGCGCTGGGCGCGGGCACCATGGTCGGCTGGCGCCGCGTGGTGCTGACGGTGGGCGAGAAGATCGGCAAACAGGGCATGACCTACGCGCAGGGCATGTCCGCGCAAGTGACCGCCATGGGCGCCATCGGGCTGGCCAACGTGTTCAGCCTGCCGGTGTCCACCACCCACGTGCTGTCCTCCGGCGTGGCCGGCACGATGATCGCCAACAAGACCGGCCTGCACGGCAGCACGGTGCGCAATATCCTGATGGCCTGGATCCTGACCCTGCCGGCCTCGATGCTGCTGGCGGCGGGCCTGTTCTGGATCGGCGTGCAGATCGCCGGCTGAGGGCTGCGGGCCCCGCGAAGGATTCGCGGGGCCGATGCAACAATCTGGTTACCGCGCCGGGCTTACCCGGGAGGCGGCCGGCGTCTACCATGGCGCCATGAGCACTCCCAACCCCACCCTGCATTACCTCTACGACCCGCTTTGCGGCTGGTGCTATGGCGCCGCGCCGCTGATCGAGGCCGCCCGCGCCATCCCCGGCCTGGATATCGCGCTGCATGGCGGCGGCATGATGGCCAACGGCAACCGCCAGCCCGTGACCGACGCCCTGCGCCGCTATGTGATGCCGCACGACGAGCGCATCGCCGGCCTGACCGGCCAGCCCTTCGGCGAAGACTACTTCAACGGTTTGCTGCGCGACACCGGCGCGGTATTCGATTCGGAACCGCCCATCACGGCCATCCTGGCGGCGCAGTCGCTGGGCGGCCGCGGGCCGGATCTGCTCGCGCGCATCCAGCGCGCCCATTACGTGCAGGGCCTGCGCATCGCCGACCCGGCCGTGCTGGCGGCGCTGGCGGCCGATATCGGGCTGGACCCGGCGGCCTTCGAGAGCGCGTATTCGGCGGCCCGGGGCGCCGAGACCGCCGCCCACATCGCCGCCAGCCGGCAACTGCTGGCCCGGCTGGGCGGCACCGGCTTTCCCACCCTGGCGCTGGAACGCGGCGGCGCCTGCACCCTGCTGGAGCCTTCGCGCTACCTCGGCCGCCCCGCCCAGTGGCAGGCCGATCTGCGCGCGCGCATCGGCTAGGGCCTGTTCACCCTAGGCGGCAAGCGCCAGCAGCACGCCGTAGCCGGCCATGCCCAGCAGCACGGCAACGCCGGTGTTGCTGACCAGCCGAGCCGCCACCGCCGTCATGACCAGCCCGCCCGCGTAGGGTCCGATGCGGGCGGCCTGGTCGCCGGCCTCGATCAGGTCGGGCACGATCACGGCCGCGGCGATGCCCGCCAGCAGGGACGGCCCCAATGCGGCCAGCGCCGATCCTTCGCGCGACAGGTGGCGCAGCAGGCGGCTGCGCTCGGACAGCATGAAAGGCAGGGCGCGGGTCAGATAGGTGATCACGGCCATGGCGACCACCGCTCCCCAGAATCCCAATCCGTCGGTATTCATGCGGGCCTCCTCAGGCGGTACGCGACGCAGCCGATGACGGCGCCGGCCAGGATGGCCGCGCTGGTATGCCCCAGGGCGGCCACGGCGCCAGCCCCCGTCACCGCCGCCACGATGGGCAGCCCCATGCCGCGCTTGGCGCTCTGGCAGACCAGGGCCATGAAGAGCGCCGGCAGCGCGAAACGCATGACCTGCGAGAGCATGGGGTAATGGCGCTCCAGCCCGTCGCCAGCGTAGACGCCGACGGCCGTGCCCGCGATCCAGGTCAGCCACGCGCCCAGGCCCAGGGCGGTCATCCAGCCCTGCCGGCGCGCCGGATCCACCGCCTGCAGGCGGTTGAATGCCGTGGCGAAGACCTCGTCGGTGAGCAGGAAGGCGATTTTCAGACGGCCGCGCAGCGCGGCCGGCAGGAACCGCGACAGCAGCGGCCCGTACAGCAGGTGGCGGGCGTTGAGCAGCGAGCACAGCGCCACCACCCACAGCCAGGGCGTGCCGGCCTTGATGGAGGCGAGCAGCAGGAACTGGCTGGCGCCGGCGTAGACCAGCACCGAAATCAGGATGACTTGCAGGGGCGTCAGGCCCGCCGCCATGCCGGCGATGCCGAAGGTCACGGCTACCGGGAAGTAGCCGATCATGACGGGCAGGCAGGATTTCAGGCCGTCGATACGGGCGCCCGCGGGAACGGACGCCGGGGCGGATGAAGTCTCCAAGGGGGATTCGCTTGTTCGGGGTTGCGGCAAGCAGGTAGTTTACCTATCCGCCTGCCGCCCCGGCGGCCCCGCTAGGTCTCGTCGGCGCCCAGCACGCGCAATTGCGCCTTCAGGCGCCGCACCTCCTGGCTCAGGTCCAGGATCAGCGCGACGGCGTCCAGGCTGGCGCCGAAATCCCGCTCCAGGCGCTGCGCGTCCAGCGCGCGCTGCAGGTCGATGCTGTAGAACCGCCATTCCGCGGGCCGGCGGCCGCTGGCGCTGACGATGCCGACCTCGACCAGCCGGGCGATCCATTCCACTTCCTGGCCGCAGGCGCGGGCCAGATCGTCGGCGCTGAGGGGCTGCGTTTTGCCCACCACGGTGGCGCTGGTGATGACTAGCTTCTTCATGGTCAGACCCCCATGTGGCGCCGCGGGTTGAAAGGCAGGTCCTGCTGCAGCTTGCGGTAGGCCGCCTTGGCCGCCTCGCTATCGGCCGGCGGCAGCACCAGGTCCAGCACCAGGTACAGGTCGCCCGGCGGATCGCCGGGGATTCCGCGTCCGCGCAGGCGCAGCTTGCGGCCGTTGCCCGACCCCGGCGGGATCGTGACTTCGACGGTGCCGCCGGGCGTGGGCGTCTTCACGCTGGCGCCCAGCGCGGCCTCCCAGGGGGCCACGGGCAGCGTCATGTAGAGGTCGCGGCCGTCGGCGCGGTATTGCGGATGGGGCTTGAACCGGATTTCGAGATAGAGGTCGCCGTTCTCGCCGCCGCCGTAGCCGGGCATGCCCTGCCCCGCCAGCCGGATGTACTGCCCTTCCCGCACCCCGGCGGGAATCCGCACGCTGAGCGTGCGCGTCTGCATCTGCGGATGGCCTTCGTCGTCGATCTTCATCGAGCGCAGGCTGATGTCGCGCGTCGCGCCCTTGAGCGCGTCCTCCAGGTCCACTTCGATCGCGGCGTGGTGGTCTTCGCCGCGCGCGCGGAATTCCTGCTGGTGCTGCGCGGCGCCGCGGCGGCCGCGGCCGCCGAACAGCGACGAGAAGAATTCGCTGAACTGCGCTTCCTCGCCGGGGGCCGCGCCCCGATGGAATTCGAATCCTTCATCCCAGCCCGGCGGCGGCTGGAAGCCGCCTTCGGGCGACACGCCCGCGGCCAGGTTGTCGTAGGCCAGGCGCTTTTCCTGGTCGCGCAGCACGTCATAGGCTTCGTTGACGTCGCGCATCCGCGCCTCGGCGTCCTTTTCCTTGCTGACGTCGGGGTGGTATTTGCGGGCGAGCTTGCGGTAGGCGCGCCGGATCTCGTCTTCGGAAGCGCCCCGTTCCACTCCTAGAATGCCGTAGTAGTCCTTGAACTCCATGTTCCGCCCTTTGCGAGGGTTGCGGCCGCCCCGGATCGCGCCGGCGTCCGGCCTTGAATATCAAGAAGATAGGGGCTGCGGACCGATTTTTCAATGCGCCTTGCCAAGCTGCTCGCATCGCGCATAATGTCCGGTTGCCGCGGCGCGATTGGCGCGCCGGGGCCATTGCGCAGGAACGATCGTGCTTGAAATCATCGACGTCGACTTCAACAACCCCGAACACGGCAGCCAAGTGCTGGCCATGCTGAACGAATACGCCAGCGGCCCCATGGGCGGCAACTCCCCGCTGCCCGAGTACACGCGGCAGAACCTGATCGCCGAACTGGCCCGCCGCCCCGCCGCGCGCGCCCTGCTGGCCCGAGTCGACGGCCGCGCCGCCGGCGTGGCGGTCTACCTCGAAGGCTTCTCCACCTTCGCCTGCCGCCCCCTCGTCAATCTGCACGACCTGGCCGTGTCGCCCGCGTTCCAGGGCCTGGGCGTGGGCAAGGCGCTGCTGTCGGCGCTCGAAGACCGGGCGCGCGGCATGGGCTGCTGCAAGATCACGCTGGAAGTGCTGGAAGGCAACGCGGTGGCCCAGGGGCTGTACCGCAAGCTCGGCTTCGAGGGCTATGCCCTGGACGACGCCACGGGCCGCGCCATGTTCTGGCAGAAGAAACTGGCCGCCTGAGTAGCGTAGTATTTGTGTTTTGCCGGGCGAGGTCGCCCGGCCCGAAACGCAGGACAGACCATGAAGATGAGCAACATCCCCTTCGGCACCACCGACTGGTCCGAAGTGGAACGCACCGAACACGCCGGCGAGACCGGCATGGCCTATTGGCGGACCCGGCAGTTCGGCGATCTGCGGGTGCGCATGGTGGAATACACCCCGGGCTACCTGGCCGACCACTGGTGCAGCAAGGGCCACATCCTCTTCTGCCTGGAAGGCGAACTCCATACCGAACTCGAAGACGGCCGCCAGTTCGTGCTCACGCCCGGCATGAGCTACCAGGTCGCGGACCAGGCCGAGCCGCACCGCTCGTCCACCGCCACCGGCGCCAAGCTCTTCATCGTGGATTGAAGCGCCCGCGCGCCACGCGGGCGGCAGTTGCGTTACGCTTTTTCGATACAACCGGAGACTTCTCTTGGGCGCCCCGCTTACGCTATTCGTCGACTCCCTCTTCCTCAGCCCCTACGCCATGTCGGCCTACGTGGCGCTGACCGAAAAGCAGCTGCCGTTCGAGGTGCGTCCGATCGACCTGGAGGCGGGCGAGCAGCGCATGCAGCCCTACCAGGCCCGCGCGCTCACGTCCCGGGTGCCCGCCCTGACGCACGAGGGCTTCCACCTGACCGAATCCAGCGCCATCGCCGAGTACCTGGACGAGGCCTTTCCCGCCCCGGCGCACGCCGCCCTGTACCCGCGCGACATCCGCTCGCGCGCCCGGGCCCGCCAGTTGCAGGCCTGGCTGCGCAGCGACCTGGCCGCGCTGCGCCAGGAACGCCCCACCGAAACCGTGTTCTACGGCGCCGCCGGCCAGCCGCTGTCCGACGCGGCCCATGCCGCCGCGGCCAAGCTGATCCACGTGGCCGGCAGCCTGTTGAGCGCCGGCCGCCCCTGTCTGTTCGAGGACTGGTGCATCGCCGACACCGACCTGGCGGTCATGCTCAGGCGTCTGTTCCAGGACGACCTGCCCGATCCCCTGCGCGCCTATGCCGACGGCCAGTGGCAGCGGCCCTCGGTCCAGAAATGGCTGGAGCACAACGCCGCGGCGCGGCCCTGATCCCGGTTCCCGCCCGCGGAGGCCCCGATGCAGCTGCTGGACCACGTTTCCATCACCGTTCCCGGGCTGGACGCCGCCCGGCCCTTCTACGACGCCGTCATGCGGGCGCTGGGCGCGGACAAGGTCTATGACCGCCCCGACGCGCTCGGCTACGGCGAGCGCTGCGGCCCCGGCAACAGCCGGCACAGCTATCTGTCGGTCTTCGCCACGGGGGCCGGTGTCGATGCCGCCGCCGGCGCGCGGCGCCACTGGTGCTTCAAGGCGCCCAGCCGCGCCGCCGTCGACGCGTTCCACGCCGCCGGCCTGGCCCACGGCGGTCGCGACGAGGGCGCGCCCGGCCTGCGCGAACACTATCACTCGCATTACTACGCCGCCTTCCTGCTGGACCCGGCCGGCAACCGTATCGAAGCCGTCTGCCACGATCCGGCCTGATCGGCGCGGGAAGCAAAAAGGGACAGTTAAATCGCCGCGGTTTGACGGCGATCAGCCGCTCGGATGTTGCAGCGCAACATCAGTTGCGGTGTAATGGTGAGGTCAACCTGGCCGGTTCCACTTGGAATCGGCCTGGCGGCTACCGCCGCCGGAAGCTACTACAAGGAGATCGCCATGGCCGGATCCGGCAACGATCGCGTCCCCGCGCCGTCCTTCAACCCCTGGACGGCCGCCTATGAATACGCAGTGGACGCCTGGCAGCGCGGCGTGCTTTACGCCGATGTCATGCGCCAGCGCGGCAACCAATACCATGAGCACATGGCCAAGCGCGCCCCGAACGTGCTGAGCATGGAATTCGAACTGGTGCTGGACGGCCGCTGCCTTCCCCGCCCCGTCAACTACGGCCTGCTGCGCATCACGCCGCCCGCCGGCGTCGAGACGGACCCGATCAAGCGCCCCTTCCTGGTCGTGGACCCGCGCGCCGGGCACGGCCCGGGCATCGGCGGCTTCAAGCCCGAAAGCGAGATCGGCGTGGCCCTGCGGGCAGGCCATCCCTGCTACTTCGCGACGTTCCTGCCGCAGCCCATGCCCACCCAGACCGTCGAAGACGTGATGATGGCCGAGGCGCGGTTCCTGGAAGAGATCATCGCGCTGCATCCCAACGCCGAGGGCAAGCCGGTGGTGGTCGCCAACTGCCAGGCCGGCTGGCAGATCATGATGACCGCCGCGGTGCGCCCCGAACTGTTCGGCCCCATCATCGTCGCGGGCGCCCCGCTGTCGTACTGGGCCGGCTGGCGCGGCATGAATCCCATGCGCTACGCCGGCGGCCTGCTGGGCGGCAGCTGGCTCACCGCCATGACCAGCGACTTCGGCAACGGCAAGTTCGACGGCGCCTGGCTGGTGCAGAACTTCGAGAACCTGAATCCGGCCAACACCCTGTGGTCCAAGCAGTACAACCTGTACTCCAAGGTGGACACCGAATCGGCGCGCTACCTGAGCTTCGAGAAATGGTGGGGCGGCCACGTCTTCCTGAACGGGCCCGAGATCCAGTACATCGTCGACAACCTGTTCGTGGGCAACCGCCTGGCAACGGCCGGGCTGGTGACCTCCGACGGCATCCGCATCGACCTGCGCAACATCCGCTCGCCCATCGTGGTGTTCTGCTCCAAGGGCGACAACATCACGCCCCCGCCGCAGGCGCTGGGCTGGATTCCCGATCTGTACCAGAACGAAGCCGAGGTGCTGGCCCACGGCCAGACCATCGTCTACGCCGTGCACGAGAGCATCGGCCACCTGGGCATCTTCGTGTCCGGCAGCGTGGCCCGCAAGGAGCACCAGGAGTTCACGTCCAACATCGACATGATCGACGTGCTGCCCCCGGGCATCTACCAGGCCGAGATCGCCGACAAGACGCCGGACACGCCCAACGCCGACCTGGCCTTCGGCAACTACGTGCTGTCGTTCGAGCAGCGCAGCCTGGACGACGTGCGCGCCATCGTGGACCGCAAGGAAGAGGACGACCGCCGCTTCGCCGCCGTCGCCCGGATCTCCGACATCAACCTGGGCATGTACCGCAGCTTCCTGCAACCCTGGGTGCGCGCCATGGTCACCCCGCAGTCCGCCGAGTGGGCGCAACGCCTGCACCCGCTGCGCCTGCCCTATGAGCTCATCTCGGACCGCAACCCGCTGATCGCGCCGATCGCCCAGGTGGCACAACAGGTGCGCGAGCAGCGCAAGCCGGCTCCGTCCTCCAACCCCTTCCTGATGGCGCAGGAGATGTTCTCGAACCTGGTCGAGACCAGCCTGAACATCTGGCAGGAATTGCGCGACTCGGCCGACGAGCGCACCTTCATGGGCGTGTACGGCTCGCCCCTGGTGCAGGACATGGCCGGCCTGGGAGCGCGCTCCGGCCCGCCTCGCAAGCACCCTGGCGTGTCGCCCGAACACCGCCGCTTCATGGAAGAGCGCGCGCTGGAACTGCGCTCGCTGATGCAGGAAGGCGGCCTGCGCGTCGCCGCGATCCGGATGCTGCTGTTCGTGTCGGGCGCCGAAGGCGGCCTGGACGAGCGCAGCTTCGCGCTGATCCGCAAGATGCGCGCCGAAGCGGACACCGCGCTCGCCCTGCAGGAGTTCAAGGACACCATCCGCGACCAGGCCCTGATGATGACGATGGATTCGGCGGCCGCCATCCAGGCCATGCCGCGCCTGCTCGAAAACGAGTCGGCCGCCGCGATCCGCGAAACGCTGGACACCATGAAACGCGTGCTGGAAGCCGCCGAGCCGCTGAGCGACGCGGCGCGCGCGAGCCTGGACGAAATGGAGCGGATCTTCGAATCCGCCGAGCGCCGCGCGCAGAAGCGCGAACAGGCGCAGGCGCCCGCGCCGGTCAAGGCGCCCGCCAAAGCGCCCGCCCAGGCTACGGCCAAGGCGTCGCCCCAGGCTACGGTCAAGGCCCCGGCCCAAGCTCCGGCCAAAACCGCGACCAAGGCGCCGGTCCGCCAGCCCGCGCGCGCGGCCGCCGCGAAGAGCGGCCCGCCCGCCGCCGCCAAGCCCGTGAAGGCCAAACCGGCAACCCCGGCGGCTTCGCCGGCCCGCGCCACGCGCGGCGCGGCCAAGACTCCCGCGCGTCCCGCGCGCAAATCCACCAAGGCGGCCTCCTGATGACCCTGCCCGCGTCCTCGCACTACGACAAGCTCATCGCCCGCGCGCAGACGCTGGCGCCCGCCCATTGCGCCATCGCCCATCCCTGCGACGAACCCTCGCTGTCGGCCGCCCTGCAGGCGCGCGACCTGGGCCTGCTGCAGCCGATCCTGGTGGGCCCGGAACTCAAGATCCGGGCGACGGCCGCCCAGCACGGCCTGGACCTGGGCAATGCCCGCATCGTCGACGCGCCGCACAGCCACGCGGCCGCCGAGCGCGCGGTGGCCCTGGTGCGCAACGGCGAGGCCACCCTGCTGATGAAGGGCAGCCTGCACACCGACGAGCTCATGCATGAAGTGGTGGCCCGCGACACCGGGCTGCGCAGCGGCCGGCGCATCAGCCACGTGTTCATCATGGAGGTGCCCACCTACTCGCAGCCGCTGTTCATCACCGATGCCGCCATCAATATCTTCCCGGACCTGGAAACCAAGGCCGACATCATCCGCAACGTGATCGACCTGCACCACGGCCTGGGCCTGGGCGAGCCGCGCGTGGCGATCCTGTCGGCGGTGGAACAGGTCACGCCCAGCATTCCCGGCACCATCGAGGCCGCGGCGCTGTGCAAGATGGCCGACCGCGGCCAGATCAGCGGCGGCCTGCTGGACGGCCCGCTGGCGCTGGACAACGCCATCAGCCCCGACGCCGCCCGCATCAAGGGCATCCGCTCGCCGGTCGCCGGCATCGCGCAGGTGCTGGTCGTGCCGGACCTGGAAGCAGGCAACATGCTGGCCAAGAACCTGACTTTCCTGGCCAACGCGGAAGCGGCCGGCATCGTGCTGGGCGCGCGCGTGCCCATCATCCTGACCAGCCGCGCCGACAGCCCGCGCTCGCGCCTGGCCTCGTGCGCCGTCGCGGCGATCTACGCGCATCACCTGAACCAGCAGCAGGCCAGCCCCCTGGCCTGAGGCACGTCTCCCCTTCCCGCTCACGCGTCCTGTCTCAACGTGGAATAACAGCGCCATGACCGATACCATCCTCGTCATCAACGCCGGCAGTTCGAGCATCAAGTTCTATCTGTACGACATCGACGACGCGCAGGAGCTGGCTCCCCGCCTGGGCGGCCAGCTCGAAGGCATCGGCACCTCGCATCCCAGGCTGCGGGTCCGGGACGCGGCGGGCGAGACCCTGGTGGAGCGCGAGATCTCGCCCAGCCACGCGCCCGACGTGCCCAATGCGCAGGAAGTGGTGGGCACCTGGCTGAGCGGCCACCTGGGCGGCGCGCCGCTGGCGGTCGGGCACCGGGTGGTGCATGGCGGCCCCGATCTCTCCGAACCCGTGCTGGTCGACGACGAGATCCTGGCAAGGCTGGATACCTTCACGCCGCTGGCGCCGCTGCACCAGCCCAACAACCTGGCCCCGATCCGCGTGATCCGCGAGCGCCGGCCCTGGATCCCGCAGGTGGCGTGCTTCGACACCGCCTTCCACCGCAGCCATTCCGACGTGGCCGACCGCTACGCGCTGCCGGAACGCCTGTACCGCGAAGGCGTCCGCCGCTACGGCTTCCATGGACTGTCCTACGAGTACATCGCGCAGCGCCTGCGCCAGGCCCTGCCCGACATCGCCATGGGCAAGATCATCGCCGCGCACCTGGGCTCGGGCGTTTCCGCCTGCGCCATGCATCACGGCAAGAGCGTGGACAGCACCATGGGATTCACGGCGCTGGAAGGCCTGCCCATGGGCACGCGCCCCGGCCGACTGGACCCGGGCATCGTGCTGTGGATGATGGAACGCGGCATGACGCATGACCAGATCGAGCACATGCTGTATCACGACTGCGGCATGAAAGGCCTGTCGGGCATCAGCAACGACATGCGCGAACTGCTGGCCAGCGACGAGCCCTCGGCCAAGCTGGCGCTGCAGTATTTCGCCTGGCGCGTGGCCGAAGGCATGATCGGGCTGGCCTGCGCCATGAACGGCGTGGACGCCATCGTCTTCACCGCCGGCGTGGGCGAGAATTCCGCCGAGATCCGGCAGGCGATCAGCGAGCATTGGGGCTGGCTGGGCATCAAGCTCGATCCGGAGCGCAACCGCCGCCATGGCCCTCGCATCTCCAGCGACGACAGCCGCATCGGCGTCTACGTCGTGCGCACCAATGAAGAGCTGATCATCGCCCAGCATACGCTGGCGCTGGTGCGGCAACGATGAGCGCCCACCTGCCGCTGGCGGGCAAGCGCGGCCTGGTCACCGGCATCGCGAATACCGATTCCATCGCCTGGGGCTGCGCCAAGGCGTTCCGCGCGCTGGGCGCGGAGCTGGCCGTCACCTATCTGAACGAAAAGGCGTTGCCTCACGTCGAGCCGCTGGCCCGGCAGGTCGACGCTTCGCTGCTGCTGCCCATGAACCTGCTGAATGACGGCGAGCTCGAAAGCGTGTTCGACCGCATCGAAACCGACTGGGGACAGCTGGACTTCGTGCTGCACTCCATCGCGTTCGCGCCGCGCGCGGACCTGCACGGCCGCGTGACGGACTGCTCGCGCGCGGGCTTCCTGCAGGCGATGGACGTGTCGTGCTGGTCCTTCATCCGCATGGCCAAGCTGGCCGAGCCGCTGATGCCGCAAGGCGGCGCGCTCTTCTGCATGAGCTACTACGGTTCGCAGATGGTGGTCGAGCACTACAACATGATGGGGCCGGTGAAGGCCGCGCTGGAATCGGCCACCCGCTACCTGGCCGCGGAGCTGGGCCCGCAGGGGATCCGCGTCCATGCGATCTCGCCCGGCCCGCTGAAAACGCGCGCCGCGTCGGGCATCGCCGAATTCGACGCCCTGCTCGACCGCGCGCAGTCCAAGGCGCCGGCGCGCAGCCTGGTATCCATCGACGACGTGGGCGAGGCCACCGCCTGGCTGGCCACCGACGCCGCGCGCCTCATGACGGGCCAGACACTGTATATCGACGGCGGCTATCACATCATCGACTAGCCCCGGCGCGCGCCCCTAGCCCAGCGTGGGAGGCGCGGCCTGGCGCCATCGATCGATGGCGTCGACGGCCTGCTCGGGGCTGCCGAAGATCTTGTCGCGGCCGATCTTCTTCACCAGGCCGGAACGCTCCAGCGCCGTGCGGAACATGCCGTGGCCGCCCGCGACCAGCAGGGTCATGCCCCGGGCATCCAGTTCGCGCTTGAGCTCGTACAGCGCCTCGACCGCGTCGGCGTCGGCCTGCGTCATGGCTTCGGCGTCCAGCACGAACCACTGCGCGCCGGCCGCCTGATCCATCACTTCGCGCGCGCGCCGGCGGAACGCGTCGGCGTTGAAGAACCAGACGGACGACTCGAACAGCCAGATCACCGTGCCCGGCACCGGCTGGGCCCCGGGGTTCAGGTGCAGCTTGCCCAGCACCGATTCGCCAGGCAGCCGGCCCAGCAGGGCATCGCGGGGATTGCCCGAGACGTACATGGCATACAGCAACGTGGCGCCCACCGACACCGCCACGCCCTGCAGCACGCCGAAGCCGATGACGCCCACGGCCGCCAGGATGCCGAAAGCCAGTTCGATGCGCGAGATGCGGGCCAGGCGCAGGAAGGCATGGCCGTCGAACAGGCTGGCCGCGGCCAGCAGCAGGATCGCCGACAGCACCGCCTGCGGCAGCCAGTACAGCGGCCCGCTCAACAGGCCGACCACGATCGCCAGCGCGGCGGCCGCGCTGACGCTGACCAGCGGCGACGAACCGCCGGCGACCAGCCCCACCGCCGTGCGCGAATCGGCGCCGGTGACCACAAAGCCCTGGAACAGGCCGGCGGCCACGTTGGCCGCGCCGAAACCCACCAGCTCGCGGTTGGGGTCGACGTGCTCGCCCGTGCGCGCCGCGAAACTGCGCGCCGTCACGATGCCGCTGGAAAAACTCACGACGAGCACGCCGGCCGCGCCCATCAGGATGCCGTCCAGGCCCTCCAGCCGCACCGGCAGGCTGAGCGCCGGCAGCCCGGCGGGGACCTCGCCCACGACGGCGATGCCCAGGGCGGGAAAGTTGAAGATCCACGACAACAGGCAGGACCCGACCACCAGCAGGATGGGCCCGGGCCAATTAGGCCGCCAGCGCTTGAGCGCCACCAGCAGCAGGCAGGACGTCACGCCCAGGATGAGCGTGGGGATGCGGATTTCGGGCAGCCGCCGCGATAGTTCCAGGAAGGGATGCACCAGGCCGCTGTTGCGCAGCCCCACGCCCGTCAGGCCGCTGAGCTGCGAGATGGCCAGCGTGATGGCCACTCCCGCCATGTAGCCGATCAGGACCGGGCGCGACAGCAGGTTGGCCAGCACGCCCAGGCGCAGGACGCGCGCGATCAGGCAGCCTATGCCCACGGTCAGGGCGATGCCCGTCGCGGCCACCAGGCGGTCTTCGGGCGTGCTGAGCGCCATGCCGGTCAGCGTGGCCGCGATCAGGGTGCAGGTGGCGGTATCGGGGCCCACGATCAGCGTGCGCGAGGAACCGAACACGGCATAGCCCAGCATCCCGGCAATCGCCGCCCACAAGCCCGCGACCGGCGGAACGCCCATCATGGCGGCGTAGGCCAAGCCCACCGGCAGCGCCACGGCCGCCACGCTCAGGCCGGCCATGACGTCGCGCCGCGCCGATTCCCGGGTAGTGCCACGGAGGTTATTCAGGCCAGGAAACAGGCGTAGGTTCATGATGCAGCGGGGCGAATCGGACGAAGGAATTCCGCGGCACGCGGGGTCTGCGCCAAGCCTACACCAAGCCCGGGCTTTGCAGCTGCTCCAGATCAAGCCCGGCGGATTTATATTCCCTCAAGGAATGAACTTTCTTCAATATTTATCCCTTTTCGGAAACGATGCGATTGCGTAGAGTCGTCCCATAAGAAAAAGCGGCCCACGGCCGCGTCCCTAGACCAAAATGGCCCGCCGCCCGCTCCCGCGGCGCAACCTCGGGCCGGCACTCCTGGAGACACCATGTCCCTCGCATTCCTGCGTCGCGCCGGCGGCGCGCTCGCGCTCGCCGCGCTGGCCGCCGCCATCGCTCCCGCCGCTTCCGCGCAAGCCTATCCCGACCGCCCCATCAAGCTGGTCGTGCCCTGGCCTCCGGGAGGCGCCACCGACGCGCTGGGCCGCATGCTGGCGCAGCGCCTGACCGAACGCCTGGGGCAGACCGTCATCGTGGACAACAAGGCCGGCGCGGGCGGCAATATCGGCACCGCCGCCTTCGTGCGCGAGAAGGCCGACGGCTACACCCTGCTCATGGCGACCAGCTCCACCAACGCCGCCAACCCGCACCTGTACTCGCGCCTGGGCTTCGATCCGGCCAAGGACTTCGCGCCGGTGGCCTTCGTGGCCGAGATCCCCAACATCCTGGAAGTGCCCAAGCAGTCGAACTTCCGCTCGCTCGCGGACCTGCTCGCCGCGGCGAAGGCCGAACCCGGCAAGCTGAACTACGGCTCGGGCGGCGTGGGCTCGTCGCAGCACCTGGCCGGCTCGATGTTCAAGCACCTGACCGGCGCCGACGTGCTGCACATTCCGTACAAGGGCAGCGGCCCCGCCGTCTCCGACCTGATGGCGGGCCAGGTGGACATGATGCTGGACACCGGCTCCCTGTCCCAGGTGCAGGCCGGCGCCCTGCGCGCCCTGGCGGTCGCCTCCCGCCAGCGGCTGCCGGCCCTGCCCGACGTGCCTACCTTCGCCGAGGCCGGCGTGCCCGGCATGTACGCCTCCGCCTGGTACGGCATCGTGGCGCCCGCCGGCACCCCGGAAGACGTGGTGCGCCGCCTGAACCAGGAAGTGAACGCGGTGGTGGCCGACCCGGCCATGAAGCAGCGGATGGAAGGCATGGGCGCGATCGTGCCCGCAGGCCAGACGCCGGAAGCGTTCAACACCTTCATCCAGTCCGAGATCAACCGCTACGCCGACATCGTCAAACTGTCCGGCGCAAAGATGGAATAAAGAAAGGGCGGCCCCAAGGCGGGGCAGCCCCTCGGGAGGCAGCAAGCGCGCAAAGCGCGTGCCGCGTGGGGGCCGTCCCGCCGCCGGGCCGCCCCAAGGCGGGACAGCCCCCTTGGGGGGCAGCAAGCGCGCGAAGCGCGCGCCGCGTGGGGGCCTCTCTACCCTGCCCGAGCTTCCAGCACGGCCACGGCGGGCAGCGTCTTGCCTTCCAGGAACTCCAGGAACGCGCCGCCGCCGGTCGAGATGTAGCCGACCTGCTCGCCGATACCGTACTTGGCGATGGCCGCCAGGGTGTCGCCGCCGCCGGCGATCGAGAAGCCTTCCGAGTCCGCGATCGCGCGGGCCACGACTTCGGTGCCGTTGGCGAACTGGTCGAACTCGAACACGCCCACCGGGCCGTTCCAGACGATGGTGCCGGCCTGCTTCAGGATCTCGGCCAGTTGCGCGGCGGTCTGGGGACCGATATCCAGGATCATGTCGTCGTCGGCCACGTCGGTCGAGGCCTTGACGGTGGCTTCGGCGTCCGCCCCGAAGGACTTGGCGCAGACCACGTCGACCGGGATCGGCACGGCCGCGCCGCGCTGCTTCATGATCTCGATCACGGCGCGCGCCTGGTCGACCTGGTCGGGCTCGGCCAGCGATTTGCCGATGGGCAGGCCGGCGGCCAGCATGAAGGTGTTGGCGATGCCGCCGCCGACCACCAACTGGTCGACCTTGTCGGCCAGCGACTGCAGGATCGACAGCTTGGTCGAGACCTTGGAGCCGCCCACGATGGCGACCAGCGGACGCTTGGGTTCATGCAGGGCGCGGCCCAGGGCTTCCAGCTCGGCCGCCAGCAGCGGGCCGGCGCAGGCCACGGGCGCGAAGCGCGCGATGCCGTGGGTGGTGGCTTCGGCGCGGTGGGCGGTGCCGAAGGCGTCGTTGACGTAGACGTCGCACAGCGCGGCCATCTTCTTGGCGAGCGCTTCGTCGTCCTTCTTTTCGCCGACGTTCACCCGGCAGTTCTCCAGCAGCACGACCTGGCCGTGCTCGACCTGGACGCCGTCGACCCAGTCGCGCACCAGCTGCACGGGCATGCCCAGCAGTTCGGACAGGCGCTGGCCGACCTTGGCGAGCGAATCGGCTTCGGTCAGCACGCCTTCCTTGGGACGGCCCAGATGGGACGTGACCATGACGGCCGCGCCGGCGTCCAGCGCCAGGCGGATTCCGGGCACCGAGGCGCGGATGCGGGTGTCTTCGCTGATGCGGCCGGCGTCGTCGAACGGCACGTTCAGATCGGCGCGGATGAACACGCGCTTGCCGGACAGGGCGCCGGACTTGGCCAGCGCGGACAGGGTATTGACCTTGGGCATGAGTATGGATTCCTACGATTGGCGAACAAAGGGGACGAACCCATTTTCCGCGACAGCGGAAAACAAATCCGTCCCCTTTGGCCTGACAGTGTTGCTTACTTGGCGGACATCAGCGCGACGGTGGTGTCGAGCATGCGGTTCGAGAAGCCCCACTCGTTGTCGTACCAGGACGAGACCTTGACCAGGCGGCCCGAGACCTTGGTCAGCGACGCGTCGACGGTGCTGGAGGCCGGGTTGTGGTTGTAGTCCACCGAGACCAGGGGTTCGGTGTTGTAGTCCAGGATGCCCTTGAGCTCGCCTTCCGAGGCGGCCTTCAGGATGCCGTTGACTTCTTCGGCGGTCGTGTCGCGGCTGGCCACGAACGACAGGTCGACCAGCGACACGTTGATGGTCGGGACGCGGATGGCGTAGCCGTCCAGCTTGCCGTTCAGTTCCGGCAGCACCAGACCCACGGCGGCGGCGGCGCCGGTCTTCGTGGGGATCATGCTCATGGTGGCCGAACGGGCGCGGCGCAGGTCTTCGTGGTAGACGTCGGTCAGGACCTGGTCGTTGGTGTAGGCGTGAACGGTGGTCATCAGGCCGTTCTCCAGGCCCAGCTTGTCGTTCAGCGGCTTGACCAGCGGGGCCAGGCAGTTGGTGGTGCACGACGCGTTCGAGATGACCGTGTCGGTCGACTTGAGCACGTTGTGGTTCACGCCGTAGACGATGGTGGCGTCGACGTCCTTGCCGCCCGGCGCCGAGATGATGACCTTCTTGGCGCCGCCCTTGATGTGCGCGCCGGCCTTTTCCTTGGTCGTGAAGAAGCCCGTGCACTCCAGCACCACGTCGACCTTCAGGTCGCCCCAGGGCAGTTCGGCCGGGTTGCGGTTGGCCAGCACGCGGATCTTGTCGCCGTTGACGACCATGAAGTCGCCGTCGACTTCGACGGTGCCCGGGAACTTGCCGTGGGCGGTGTCGTAGCGCGTCAGGTGCGCGTTCGTCTTGGGATCGCCCAGGTCGTTGATGGCGACGATTTCGATGTCGTGCTTCTTGCCACCTTCGTAGTGGGCACGCAGGATGTTGCGGCCGATGCGACCGTAACCGTTGATGGCGACGCGAATGGTCATGACTAGGCTCCTTTTTACAAAACTTGCTTGACGGTCTCGGCCACCTTGTCGGCGGTCAGCCCGAAGAACTTGAACAGCGCGCCGGCCGGCGCGGATTCGCCGTAGCGGTCGATGCCGACCACGGCGCCTTCCAGGCCCACGTACTTGTGCCAGAAGGCGGTGACGCCGGCTTCGACGGCCACGCGCGGCAGGCCCTTGGGCAGCACGGACTGCTTCCAGGCGGCGTCCTGCTTGTCGAACACATCGGTGCTGGGCATGGAAACCACGCGCACGGCGACGCCTTCCTTGGCCAGCTGCGCCTGCGCGTCCAGCGCGATGGCGACTTCCGAGCCGGTGGCGATGATGACGGCGCGGGCGCCTTCGGCATCGCGCAGCACGTAGCCGCCGCGGGCGATCGCTGCCACGGTGGCGGCGTCGCGCGGCACGAAGGGCAGGTTCTGGCGCGACAGCAACAGGGCCGTCGGGCCGCCGTCATGCACGTCCATGCCGATGCTGGCGGGGCGCGTCACGGCGGCGTTCCAGGCCACGGCGGTTTCGGCCGTGTCGCAGGGGCGCCACAGCGACAGGTTGGGGATCAGGCGCAGGCTGGAGGCGTGCTCGATGGATTGGTGGGTCGGGCCGTCTTCGCCCAGGCCGATCGAATCGTGGGTGAACACGTGGACCACGCGCTGCTTCATCAGCGCGGCCATGCGGATGGCGTTGCGGGAGTAGTCGGAGAAGGTCAGGAACGTGCCGCCGAACGGCAGGTAGCCGCCGTGCAGAGCCACGCCGTTCATGATGGCGGCCATGCCGAATTCGCGCACGCCGTAGTTGATGTGGCGGCCGAACTGGATGCCCTGCTCGCCCGCGCGGACGGCGGCGACGCCCTTCCAGTCGGTAAAGTTGGAGCCGGTCAGGTCGGCGGAGCCGCCCAGCATTTCGGGCAGCGCGGCGGCCAGCGCCGCGATCGCGAACTGCGAGGCCTTGCGAGTGGCGACGGTTTCGGCCTTATCCAGCGTGGCGTTCAGGAACGCCTGGAACTGTTCGGCGTAGCCGGCGGGCAGCTCGCCCTTCATGCGGCGGGCGAACTCGGCGGCCTCAGAAGGGAATTCGGCGGAGTAGGCGTTGAACGCCGACTGCCATTCGGCCTGCGCGGCGGCGCCGGCCTTGCGGCCGTCCCAGCCGTCGTAGATGTCTTGCGGGATCTGGAACGGTTCCGAGGACCAGCCCAGCGCGGCGCGCGTGGCGGCGATTTCGTCCTTGCCCAGCGGCGCGCCGTGCACGTTGTGGGTGCCGGCCATGTTGGGCGAACCCTTGCCGATGACGGTGCGGCAGACGATCAGCGTGGGCTTGGCCGATTGCGACTTGGCCTGCTTGATGGCGGCGTCCACGGCGGCGACGTCATGGCCGTCCACGCCGCGGATCACGTTCCAGCCGTAACCCTCGAAGCGCTTGGCGGTGTCGTCGGCGAACCAGTGCTCGACGTGGCCGTCGATGGAGATGCCGTTGTCGTCATACAGCACGACCAGCTTGCCCAGCTTCAGCGTGCCGGCCAGCGAGCACACTTCGTGCGAGATGCCTTCCATCAGGCAGCCGTCGCCGGTGAAGGCGTAGGTGTGGTGGTCGACCAGGGTGTGGCCGGGCTTGTTGAACTCGGCGGCCAGCAGCGCCTCGGCCAGCGCCATGCCCACGGCATTGCCCAGGCCCTGGCCCAGCGGGCCGGTGGTCGTTTCCACGCCCGGGGTGATGCCCACTTCGGGGTGGCCCGGCGTCTTGGAATGCAGCTGGCGGAAATTCTTCAGTTCTTCGATCGGCAGGTCGTAGCCGGTCAGGTGCAGCAAGGCGTAGATCAGCATCGAGCCGTGGCCGTTGGACAGCACGAAGCGGTCGCGGTTGGCCCAGGCGGGATCCTTGGGGTTGTGACGCAGGTTGCCGGCCCACAAGGCTTGGGCGATTTCCGCCATGCCCATGGGAGCACCCGGGTGCCCGGAGTTCGCTTGTTGCACGGCGTCCATCGCGAGGGCGCGGATGGCATCCGCCAAGGCAAGTTTAGGGGCGGTCGGATTGCTCATTCGGAAGGCTCTTTGAAGCTGGCATCCCTAGAAGAAAAATAGGGCCAGTTAAGTAGGTTGCGAAGCAAGGGATTTTAGCATCCAGGGGTTTGCCCCAGGCCATCGGCCGTAAGGTGGGCCTGCGCACCCCTGGAGGGGCTGTTTTTACCTTGGGGCGGCCCGGCGGCATAATGGTGCCCCCCAGGCCGCGCCCGCCGTGCCGGCCTGCCGCCATTTCCTCGCGATCCCAGCAACGCCCATGTCCGCTCCCCGCTTCTACTGCGACATTCCCCTCAGTTCCGGCGCCCGCGTCGCCCTGCCGGACGCACTGGCGCACCACGCGCTGCGGGTGCTGCGGCTGCGCGAGGGCGAAGCCCTGGTGCTGTTCAATGGCCGGGGCGGCGAGTTTCCCGCCGTGCTGGAGGTGGAGGGCAAGGCTGGTTTCGCCCAGCTGGGCGAGCACGCGCCGCGCGAGGCCGAACTGGGCGGGCGCATCACCCTGGTCCAGGGCCTGCCATCCGGCGACAAGATGGACTGGGTGGTGGAAAAGGCCGTGGAACTGGGCGTGGCGCGCGTCTGCCCCGTCGCGGCGCAGCGCAGCGTGCTGCAGTTGTCGGGGCCGCGGCTGGAAAAACGCGTGGCGCACTGGCAGCGCATCGCGCAATCCGCCAGCGAGCAATGCGGCCGCAACCGGCTGATGGCCGTGGATGCGCCGTTGACGCTGGCCGAGTGGCTGGCGCAGCCGTCCGGGGACCTGCGCCTGATGTGCCATCCGGAAGCCGCGGACGACCTCGCCGCCCGCCTCCGGGCGGCACCGGGCCTGCCGGCGCTCACCCTGCTGGTGGGCCCCGAGGGCGGATGGTCGGACAAGGAATTGGCCCAGGCCGAGGCGGCGGGCGTCCAGGCGGTGCGCTTCGGCCCGCGGGTGCTGCGCACCGAGACGGCCGGGCTGGCGCTGGCGTCGGCCGTCAGCGCGCTGCTGGGCTGGTGAACGGATCAGTGGTTTTCGCCGTAGGGCGCGGCCGCCACTCCGGGTTCGGGGTCGGGATGCTTGCCCGCGTGCTCGATGACGTAGGCGAAGACGCGGCCGTTCTCGCGCGCGAAATCGGACGCATCGGAGCAGACGGTTTCGATGAGGGCGGCGTCTTCTTCCAGCGCCGGATCGCCCGAATGCAGCTTGTAGAGCCAGAGCACCACGCCGGTCTTGTGGTCCAGCACGGTGTCGCACAGGCAGTCGTACAGCGCGTCGAGATTGCCGCCGAAATACTCGGGGAAGTCCACTGCCTTGACGATGGCGCGCAGCACCGCCGAACGGCTGCGGGCGGGATCGCAGTTGGCGACGAACAAGGCCAGGCCGAGCTCATGAGCGGCGTCCACCACGGCCTTCTTGTCGAGCCCTTCATGGGCCAGCGCACCGCCGCGCAGCAGCTGCCGCTGCAAAGTAGATTGGCCATTGCGCGTCATGCCTGAGCCTCCTTGAAAAAGGCGATCACTTCATCGTTACGCTGCATCGTATCGGCATAACCCAGTTCAATCAATCGCTTGGTGTAGCTGGATTCAAACAACAGGTAGGACATCAGCGATCCCCCTCCCGGACGGCCTGGGTCGGACGATACACCGAGTACGCGAAAAAGGGCACGGGCCTGGGCCGGCATGTCCTGCAGATGCTCCAGCGCCATCAGGTCCAGCGACTGGCTGGGCGTGATGGTCAGGACATCCACGCGGCGCAGGCTGCCCCCGCCCTCGTCGCCGGCCAGTTCCATCAGGGCGTTCATGCGCTGCAGACGCTCGACGTCGGAGGACAGGCCGTCCAGGAAGATGCTGGCCAGCGCGTGCCCGCCCACCTGGGCCAGGGACGGATATGGCGGCGAGTCCTCGCGGTTCTCGGGGTGGGTATCGTCGCGGAAGCCCGTGCCGATCACCAGGACGCGATGCGCCCCCAGGTGGATGGCCGGGCTGATCGGCGCCAGCTGGCGCATGGACCCGTCGCCGCACCATTCGCCCTTGCCATGCACCTGCACCTGCCGCGCCGGGAAGACGAAGGGGATGGCCGACGAGGCCATCAGGTGATCGATGCCGATCGGCGTGGGAATGGCCAGGCGCAGGTAGCGATGCCACGGCTCGATGGGCGTGTGCGCCTGGTAGAAGGTCAGGTGCTCCCCGCTGGTGTAGCCCGAGGCGGTGATCGCCAGCGCGGACAGCGCCCCGCTTTCCAGGTTGGCGCGCAGGTGCTGGAAATCCAGCACCCGGCCCAGCAGGGCCTGCATGGGGCTGTTGTCCAGCAGCGAGGTGGGCCGCTTGCGCGTCAGCCCCGAGTACATCCATCCCAGCGACAGCAGGCCCAGCCAGCGGACGCCGGTGCGGATCAGGCCGGGCGCGTCGGCCCGATAGATCATGTCGGTATTGAGCGAGGACCACAGGCGCCGGATGCGGCGCACGCCCAGGTGCGGGCGGTCGGCCCGGCAGGCCAGCGCGGCGGCGTTGATCGCCCCGGCGGACGTGCCGCAGATGATCTGGAAGGGATTGCGGAAACGCGTATGCCAGTCGGGGTCCAGCAGTTCCATGATGGCGCTGAGCACGCCCACCTGGTAGGCGGCGCGGGCGCCGCCTCCGGTCAGGACCAGGCCGGTCGGCGTGCGCGGGCACGCCGGGCCGGCCGGCCGTACTTCAACGTGGTGTGTTGACATCGACGACCGTCATCGCGGTCATGTTGACGATGCGGCGCACGGTGGAGCTGGAGGTCAGGATGTGCACCGGCGCATTCGCGCCCAGCAGGAACGGACCCACCGCCACGTTGCCGCCCGCCGCCGTCTTGAGCAGGTTGTAGGCGATGTTGCCCGAGTCCACGTTCGGGCACACCAGCAGGTTCGCCTCGCCCTTGAGCGACGAGGACGGCAGGATCCGCATGCGCAGCGCTTCATCCAGCGCGCAATCGCCGTGCATTTCGCCGTCGATCTCCAGGTCCGGCGCGATCTCGCGCACCAGTTCCAGCGCCCGGCGCATCTTCGCGCCCGAAGCCGAACTGCCCGACCCGAAATTCGAGCGCGAAAGCAGCGCCACCTTGGGCGCCAGGTACATGCGGCGCATCTCGTTGGCGGCCGCCACGGTGAATTCCGCGATCTGTTCGGCCGAGGGCTCATCGTTCACGTGCGTGTCGACCAGCACCACCGTGCGCTCATTGAGCAGCAGGATGTTCATTGCCGCGTACACGTTGTGGCCGGGACGGCGCCCGATCACTTCGTCCACGAAGCGCAGATGGTCATGATAGGCGCCGACCGAACCGCAGACCATGCCGTCGGCATCGCCCAGGCGCACCATCATCGCGCCGATCAGCGTCATGCGGCGGCGCATTTCCACGCGCGCCATTTCCTTGGTGATGCCGCGGCGGCACATCAGTTCCCAGTACGTCGTCCAGTACTGGTGGAAACGCTCGTCGTATTCGGGGTTGGTGACTTCGACGTC